>Ga0065165_1000003_pt1 | contig 390701 bp, 337 predicted proteins | sample AraplaMF_Cvi_mMF_FD_63813 | JGI IMG/M metagenome (GOLD analysis project Ga0065165, IMG submission 63813) | Arabidopsis root microbial communities from the University of North Carolina, USA - plate scrape MF_Cvi_mMF (version 2) (version 3) | ecosystem: Host-associated > Plants > Roots >...
GCCCGAATTTACCGAGCTATCAAGGAGTAACTAAATGGCACACAAAAAAGGCGGCGGTACTACCCGCAACGGTCGCGACTCTGAATCAAAACGCCTGGGCGTTAAAGTGTACGGCGGCCAAACCATCAATGCTGGCGGCATCATCATCCGTCAACGCGGCACCCCGGTGTCGGCTGGCGAAGGCGTTGGTACCGGCAAGGATCACACCCTGTTCGCACTGGTGGACGGCGTTGTGAAGTTCGTGACCAAGGGTCCATCGAACAAGAAGTTTGTGACCGTTATCGCTGCAGCTGCCTAAGCTGACACGATAAGGTTCAGTAAGGCGCAAGCCTTCTAATCGAAAGGCTCTGCCATCGGTAGAGCCTTTTTAGTTTTCAGGCGGTACATCATGAAGTTCATCGACGAAGCACGAATTGAAGTCATTGGCGGCGACGGCGGCAACGGTTGCGCCTCGTTTCGCCGTGAAAAATTCCGTCCCTTCGGTGGTCCCGACGGTGGTGACGGCGGCAAAGGCGGCAGCATCTGGGCTGTAGCCGACCGTAACATCAACACCCTGGTTGACTACCGCTATTCGAAAATGCACCGCGCCAGCAATGGCGAAGCGGGCCGCGGTTCGGACTGCTATGGCAAGGGCGCGGACGATGTCTTCCTGCGCATGCCGGTCGGCACCCTGATCATCGACGAAGTGTCGGGCGAAATCATCGCCGACATGACCGAGCATGGCCAGATGGAGATGCTGGCGAAAGGCGGCGAGGGCGGCTGGGGCAATATCCACTTCAAGACGTCGACGAACCGCGCACCGCGCCAGAAGACGGACGGCAAGGACGGCGAGCGCCGCGAACTGCGTCTGGAACTGAAGGTGCTGGCGGACGTGGGCTTGCTGGGCATGCCGAATGCCGGTAAATCCACCTTCATTACCGCTGTATCGAATGCCCGTCCGAAGATTGCGGACTATCCGTTCACCACCCTGCATCCGAACCTGGGTGTGGTGCGCGTGTCGCACGAGAAGTCGTTCGTGATCGCCGACATTCCCGGCCTGATCGAAGGCGCCGCCGAAGGCGCCGGTCTGGGCCACCAGTTCCTGCGCCACCTGTCGCGCACCGGCCTGCTGCTGCACATCGTCGATCTGGCGCCGTTCGAGGCGACGGTCGATCCGGTGAAGGAAGCCAAGGCGCTGGTCAAGGAGCTGGAGAAGTACGACCCGGCGCTGGGCAAGAAAGAACGCTGGCTGGTGCTGAACAAGCTGGATATCGTGCCGGAAGAAGAGCGCGCGAAGAAGGTCAAGGATTTCGTCAAGAAGCTGGCCTTCAAGGGACCGGTGTTCGAGATTTCCGCGCTGTCGCACGAAGGCACGCAGGACCTGGTGAACGCCATCTACCAGCACATCGAACAGCAGCGCTACAGCGAGCAGCGCGCTGAAGAAACCCAGATGACCGAGGAAGCCCGCGGCATCTCGTCCATCGATCCGGACGACCCACGTTTCAAGGTTCTCGATTAAAATCGGGACATCCACATCTGTGCAGGCCCCGCCAACCGCGGGGCTGTGCACTGTCTGCGGCAAGCAGGGCATATCCGCCCGGCGCATCATCAGTATGTTTTTTCGTACCTTTTGAGAAGAGCTTTGCCGCTTATGAATTCCGTTATACAGAACGCACACCGCCTTATCGTTAAAGTGGGGTCTTCGCTCGTCACCAACGACGGCCGCGGACTCGATCATGCCGCCATTGCGCGCTGGGCGGCGCAGATTACTGCGCTGCGCGGCATGGGCAAGGAAGTGGTGCTGGTATCTTCCGGCGCCGTGGCGGAAGGCATGCTGCGCCTGGGCTTCGACAAGCGTCCTTCGGATATCCACGAACTGCAGGCTTGTGCTGCGGTGGGGCAGATGGGACTGGCGCAGATTTACGAAACCAGTTTCCGCGCGCATGGCGTCGGCACGGCGCAGGTTCTGCTGACGCACGCCGATCTGGCGGACCGCGAGCGCTACCTGAACGCGCGCTCGACGCTGACCACCTTGCTGCGCCTGGGCGTGGTGCCGATCATCAACGAGAACGATACGGTTGTCACCGACGAGATCAAGTTCGGCGATAACGATACGCTGGGCGCTTTGGTCGCCAACCTGATCGAGGCCGATGCGCTGATTATTCTGACCGACCAGCGTGGACTGTTCAGCGCCGATCCGCGCAAGGACCCGTCGGCCACGCTGGTGTCCCATGGCCGCGCAGGCGATCCCGCCCTGGAGGCGATGGCAGGCGGCGCGGGTTCGTCGCTGGGACGCGGCGGCATGCTGACCAAGATCCTGGCTGCCAGGCGCGCAGCGAAATCCGGCGCGCATACGGTGATTGCGTTTGGACGCGAAGCCGATGTGCTGACGCGTCTTGCCGGCGGCGAGAATATCGGCACGGAGCTGTCGGCGCAAACGGGGCAGCTCACGGCGCGCAAGCAGTGGATGGCCGACCACCTGCATACGGTGGGGCAGGTGGTGCTCGATGCCGGCGCGGTGCAGAAACTGGTCGCCGAGGGCAAGTCGCTGCTGCCGATTGGCGTGACCGACGTGCATGGCGAATTCGGACGCGGCGCGGTCATCACCTGCGTCACGCCGGACGGCGCTGCGGTTGCGCGCGGCATCACGAATTACACCAGCGGCGAGGCGCGCCGCATCCTGCGCAAACCGTCCGCTGAAATCGTAGCCATCCTCGGCTACGCTGAAGGCCCCGAGCTGATCCACCGCGACAACCTGGTCCTTCTTTAAGCCACAAGCCTACGCCCGAGTCCGTGTCCGCTTCGGGGTCTGACCCCAAAAGCGGACACGGACTCGGGCGTAGGGCTTAGCGGATTTCCAGCAGGTCCAGGGCCAGATTGAGTGCCAGGGGGCTGAGGCGCGGCTGGTGGCCTGACCTGGCCGCTGGTGTGGTGGCCTGGACAATGCGGCGCACGGCGGCAGGCGCAAGGCCGCGCGCTTCGGCCACGCGGCGTACCTGGTCCAGCGTTTCATCCAGCGTGAGGTCGCTCGCGCCGCGCGGCAGCGAAAAATATTTCTTCGACATGGCGCTGCTCTCAATGCGCGGGAGCTGAGGTGCGCTCGATGGTGGCGTCCGGGAAGAAGCGGCGGATCGCGTCGGTGAGGACGCCGCGGTCGTCGGCGGTGAGATAAACGCTGGCGCGCATCCGGTCTTTGTCTGCGCAGCGTTCAATGTGCATTGAAGCGAGACGGCCAGCGCAAATGCGAAAGGCCAGGTGGCGCAGCGCGGTAATCGACGCGGCGCTCACTACGATGGTGACGGGGCAGGGCAGCTGAACTGGCATGTTGATTCCTCCAATACCGATGGAATCAGCATAGCGAAAAGCCCGTAAACGCCGCCTAAAAAGGCAGGCGCGCGGCGTAAACGCTTTATATACGGTCAGGCTTTATCGTTATCGTCCGGCGCGCGGAAGAGGTCTTCAAGTTCGCTGCGCTTGCTGGCGACTTGTGCGCGCCCGCGCTTGCCTGCGAATTCTTCTTCGATGTTGTCGCGGTAGAAGCTCCAGGCGGAGCCGGAGCTCGAGAAGCGCTTCCAGACGTCGGCGCTGACGCTGGAGTAGTCGATGGCCGTGCCGTCATCGAACTCCACCCTCAGCACCCGCTCGCGCGGCTCATACCCGATTGCCCGCAGCTTCCCGGCATTGATCTTCTTCATTTCCATTGTCGCCTCCATCATATATTCGCTTCTGCCGGGGTGCCCCTCGAAAGTTCAGGGAAATAAATCCCGAAGCATTTACCCGCACGTTCCATGTATCGCTCGTCCCGAAGCAGCTAAATGACAGCGCGCGCGGTCCCCTGATCACGCAGTCCTGAATGACCCGAACGTATCAGGCAAGGATATCTTATCGACCGCCGTGCCGTCGCGGCGAACAAGGTAAATCCAGTGATTGCATCCGTCGAAGTAGTCGTATTCCGTCGCAAGCAGGATATATTCGCCCGGGCTGAATTGAAAGGCGATCGAGGTTCCGCTAATCGGAACGGGCAGGGCGCGCCGTTGCGCAAGCACCCGGCTGCAATGCTCCGTTAAAGCAGTCCGCCCCGCCCAGCCGGCGCTTACATGCCTTCCGGCAGCGGGGTCTTGCCTTTGAATTCGCACAGGTCGGCGATCAGGCAGTTCCAGCATTTGGGTTTGCGGGCGATGCAGATGTAGCGCCCGTGCAGGATCAGCCAGTGGTGGGCGTCCAGCAGGAATTCCTTGGGGACGAACTTCATCAGCTTCTGCTCGACGATGTCCACGTTCTTGCCCGGTGCGATGCCGGTGCGGTTCGAGACACGGAAGATGTGCGTATCCACCGCCATCGCCAGCTCGCCAAAGGCCGTATTCAGCACCACATTGGCCGTCTTGCGCCCCACGCCGGGCAGTTCTTCCAGTTCCTCGCGCGTGCGCGGCACTTCTCCGCCATATTTATCCATCAGGATCTGGCAGGTCGCGATCACGTTCCTGGCCTTGGTCTTGTACAGGCCAATGGTCTTGATGTAGTCCATCAGCTCGTCCAGCCCCAGCTCGAGGATGGCCTGCGGCGTGTTCGCCACCGGATACAGGCGGCGTGTAGCCTTGTTGACGCCGACATCGGTGGCCTGGGCCGACAGCAGCACGGCAATCAGCAGTTCGAATGGCGTCGTGTATTCCAGTTCCGTCTGGGGCTTGGGATTGGCCGCGCGCAGGCGGCTGAAGATTTCGTGGCGTTTGGCTGGATTCATTTGTTCTTTTCGGATTCGGCGCGCTGGCGTGCACGCTCCATGGCCGCAGCGATGATCTGGCGCTTGCGTTCCTTCTCTGCCTGCTCCGCATCGTTTTCCGGCGTCAGGCGCTCCACCGCTGCCGCCTTGGCCTCCGCCTTGGCGGCAAGCCGCGCATCGTTTTCCTCGCGTTCGCGCTTCAGGTGCACGGCGCGGAAGTCGTGGCGCGAGCGCGCCGCGTCGGCGTCGGCCTGTGTCCATGCATCCCAGCCCGTGGTCTCGGTCACCGGATACATCACGATGCAGTCAACGGGACAAGCCGGCACGCACAGATCGCACCCCGTGCACAGCTCCGGAATAATGGTATGCATCTGCTTGGCCGCGCCATGAATCGAATCGACAGGGCAGGCCTGGATGCACAGTGTGCAGCCGATGCACAGCGACTCGTCGATAAACGCCACCGCACGCGGACGCTCCAGCCCGTTCACGGGATTCAGCGGAATCACCGGATAGCCGGTCACGGAGGACAGCCGGCGGATGCCTTCCGCTCCGCCCGGCGGACACTGGTTGATCTTCGCTTCGCCTGCCGCAATGGCCTCGGCATACGGACGGCACCCCTGATAGCCGCACTTGGTGCACTGGGTTTGCGGCAGCACGTCCTCGATTCGGTCGGCCAGGGTCTTCGGATCAGTCACGGTGGGAATTCGCTTGGTAAAGCATCATTATACGAAAACGGCCGGATAGCCACTTGGTTACCAATAGTTGCTCAAATACAACTTTGCGATCGCTAACATTTGTGGGAGCATCTCGGGCATGCGCGCTCTCCGCCTGTTGGCTGTCATGCTTGGAATGCTATCCGTTGGTGCCTCGGGTGCCGCCGGTGCGGCGGCTGTGCGCGTTGCGGCCGAAGACTGGCCGCCCTATGTGACGCCGGCCATGCCGGACAACGGCGTTACCGGCGCCATGGCTGGCGCCGTGCTCGCGCGCCTCGGCGGCACGCTGGACGTCGATTACTTCCCCTGGAAGCGCACCATGGAGTTCGGCCTGCACAATCCGGCCTATGCCGGCTTCATGGCGGTCTGGCGCACGCCCGAGCGCGAGAAGCTGTGCTACTTTTCGTCGCCGCTGGGCAGCTCGCAGTCGGTGCTGGCCTATCTGAAGGACAAGCCGGTGTACGCTTCCAGCTTTGCCGGGCTGGCCGCCACCCGTATCGGCGTGGTCGGCGGACATTCGAACGGCGAGGAATTCGATGCGCTGGTGCGCAAGGGCGTGCTGCGCGTGGAGGAGGGCGTCAACGACGACACCAATCTGCGCAAGCTGCTGTCGCGCCGCTTCAGCGCCATCGTGATTGAAAAGCGCGTACTGCGCTATCTGCTCTCCAGTCCCCACTTCCGCGCCGAGCGCGAACGCATCACTTTTTCCTCCAATCTGTTCCACGAGCGCACGGTGCACCTGTGCTTCAAGCGCACGCCGGAAGGCCTGTCGCGCCAGCGCGCCTTCAACGATGCGGCGCGCGAGATCGACCTGAACAGGGTGGAGCGCGATTACTGGCGCCGTCTGGGCGAAGACATCTACGGGCCGCCGCAATAAGCCGCAATGAAAAACGCCCTGCAGTGCAGGGCGTCCGGTTCTGGTAGCGGTAGCTTAACCGTGCTGCTTGATGAACTCCGTGATCTTCGGGCACACGATCTCGCGCCAGCGGCGGCCGGAGAAGATGCCGTAGTGGCCGGCCTGCGGCACCACGAAGTCTTCCTGCATGCCGGACGGGATGCCGGTGCACAGCTCGTGTGCGGCCTGGGTCTGGCCGGCGCCGGAGATGTCATCCAGCTCGCCTTCCACCGTCAGCAGCGCGACGCTGGTGATGTCCTGCGGACGCACCAGCTGACCGTCCACATCCCAGGTGCCCTGCGGCAGCGCGAAGTCCTGGAACACGGTCTTGATGGTGTCCAGGTAGTATTCGGCCGGCATGTCCAGCACGGCGTTGTATTCGTCGTAGAATTTGCGGTGGCTTTCCGCCGGATCGTCGTCGCCGCGCACCAGGTGCATGTAGAACTCGCGGTGCGACTGGGCGTGACGGCCCGGATTCATGGCAATGAAGCCGGCATGCTGCAGGAAGCCCGGATACACCTTGCGGCCGAAGCCCGGATAGTTCGGCGGCACCGCGTAGATCACGGTGTTCTCGAACCAGGAGAACTTCTTTTCAGTGGCCAGGTTGTTGACCGCGGTCGGCGATTTGCGCGGATCGATCGGGCCGCCCATCATCGTCATGGTCTTCGGCAGCTTCGGATCCTTGTTGGTGGCCATCAGTGAAATGGCGGCCAGCACCGGCACGGTCGGCTGGCAGACGGAGATCACATGCAGGTCCGGTCCCAGGTAGCGGATGAACTCCTGCACGTATTTCACGTAGTCGTTCAGGTGGAACGGGCCTTCGGACAGCGGCACCAGCCGCGCATCGACCCAGTCGGTGATGTACACGTCGTGGTTCACCAGCATGGCCTGCACGGTATCGCGCAGCAGCGTCGCGTGGTGGCCGGACAGCGGCGCCACGATCAGCACGGTCGGCTGTTTCAGGGCCTTGGTCTCTTTTTCGCTCAGGTCCTTGCCGAAGTGGATCAGCTTGCAGAACGCCTTGCTTTCGACCACGCGCTCGATGATCGGCACTTGCTTGCCCTTGATCTCGACCGGTTTGATGTCGAACGCCGGTTTCTCGTAATCCTTACCCAATCGGTACATCAGCTCGTAGCCGGCCGCGATCCTTTGCGAAAACGGCGTGTGCGCGAGCGGCGACACGGGATTGGTGAAGAGCTTGGCAGATGCGTCGGCCCACTGCATGAGCGGGCTGAGCAAGGATCGTTGCATTTCGTGCAGTTGGTAAAGCATAGGAACGTCCTGGTCGTGTTGCCTTGCCAAAAAATGTGGCAATGCGGAATCGTAATCCAATTATAGGCCATTTGTTCATGACCTACAGCATTTCGAAATACCTGCCAGAAAGAACACATTTGACGGCATTTCTGCCTTTCTACCAAGATAATACTGCCCGGAAAACAAAAAAAGCAGCGTTTCCGCTGCTTTTTTGTAGGATCGGTCCGAAGTTCAGGTCGGATCAGTCGAACACCGGAGTTTCCACGCCCAAAACTTTGTGGAGTTTTGGCGACGTGGTGGTGTATTGCATATGGATTTTCTTGTCCGGGAAGATGTATGGTGCAGCGCCGAAAGCGGCCAGTGCCGCTTCATGGAAGCCGGACAGGATCAGCTTTTTCTTGCCGGGATAGGTATTGATGTCGCCCACGGCGAAAATGCCCGGCACATTGGTTTCGAACTTCTCGGTGGACACCACTTTCAGCTGCTTGCGCTCGATGTCCAGGCCCCACTCGGCGATCGGGCCGAGTTTCGGCGACAGGCCGTAGAACACCAGCAGCATGTCCAGCGGCACGCGGCGGGTCACGCCGTCGGCGCCGGTCACGCGCAGTTCGGACAGCTTGTCATCCTTGGTTTCGATGCCCGATACCTGGCCGATGATCAGCTGCATTTCATACTCGTCGCACAGCTGCTTCATCTTGGCGACGGAAGCCGGCGCAGCGCGGAAGTCTTCACGGCGGTGCAGCAGCACCACGGATTCGGCCTTGCCGACGAAGTTCAGCGCCCAGTCCAGCGCGGAGTCGCCGCCGCCGCAGATGACCAGGTTCTTGCCTTCGAACTTTGCCGGATCCTTCACGCGGTAGAACAGCTGCGTGCCGTCGAAGGCGTCGATGCCTTCCACTTTCATGGTGCGCGGCTGGAACGAGCCCACGCCGGCAGCGATGAAGATGGTCTTGGTGATGAACCTGGTGCCGAGGCTGGTTTCGACGTCGAAACGGCCGTCTTCACGCTTCTGCACCACGGTCACTTCCTGGCCCAGGTGGTAGGTCGCGCCGAAGGGCTCGATCTGCTTCAGCAGGCCGTCGGTCAGTTCCTGGCCGGTGCAGGAGGGGATGGCGGGAATGTCGTAGATCGGCTTGTCCGGATACAGCTCCACGCACTGGCCGCCAACCGCGGTCAGGGAATCGATCACGTGGGCTTTGATCTCCAGCAGACCGAGTTCGAACACCTGGAACAGGCCGACCGGGCCGGCGCCGATGATGACCGCATCGGTTTCGTGGAAACCACCGGGAGGAGTACTGACGACATTCATAATGATTCTCATTCCATCCAAATAAGCCAACACCGCGACTGGCGCGGTGTTGCACGTTAAATAATAGCCTTCCGCCGGCGCTTAGCGCTTCAGCAGGTGGACTTTTTCCTTCACGTCCTTGAACTGTTCCGCTTCCGGCAGGGCAGCCTTGGTCTTCGTGATCGAAGGCCAGTTGCTCGAAAGCTGAGCATTGATCTTGATGAATTGCTGCTGGTCGGACGGCACGTCTTCTTCAGCGAAAATGGCATTCACCGGGCACTCGGCGACGCAAACGGCGCAGTCGATGCACTCGTCAGGGTCGATCGCCAGGAAATTCGGGCCTTCCCGGAAACAATCAACCGGGCAAACATCGACACAGTCCGTGTAGCGGCAGGCGATGCACGATTCGGTGACAACGTGGGTCATAACAGTCCTATCTATATTGATGCGCTGGAAAAAGCTCAGCAAAGCACTGTATTTTAAGGCAATTCGCTATTTCTCACAATTCAGCGTTAGACACAATACATATAAGCAAATGCGCGGCGTGGGCGCGACAGCGGCCGTTTGCGGCGGCGCCAGGGCCGGTTTCAGCGTGATGCAGCCCCGTCCGGCGGCTCGCTTGCGGGCTCTGCATCCGGGGCTGCCGCCGTCGCGCCCTGGCGCAGCTGGTAGCCCTGGCACCATGCCGCCAGCGCCTGCCGCTCCGCCTCCAGCACATCTTCCAGCGCGAAGTATTCGGCGTGGTTCATGGTGCCGCAGCAGGCGCGCCGGTCCTGCCGCGCATCCGGCGCATCGCTGATCGCCGCGGCCAGCGGCAGGGCGTCCGCGCCGCCGCTTTGCGGTGGCGGCACCACTTCGCGCAGGGCGAAGCGGCTGCGGATGAAGTTGCGGTAGTCGGCCGGCTTGCCGTCCCTGTCGGCCAGGCGCAGCATCTGATCGGCCACGTCGGCGTAGCTGGCCGCCACGTCCGGCGCCGCCACGAAGGCACGCAGCACCAGGCTGCAGACGTAGGCGCCGGACTGGTGCAGCACGGCCGCATCGTCCTGCAGGCCGGGGCGGCGCTCGAAGGCGAACACGTCGGCCAGGATGTCGTAGATGGCGCCGGTGAAGACCTGCGAGATGGCGTGCACCTCGTTGCCGGCGGCGGACAGGGTCAGGTCGTTGTCCGCATTGCGCAGACCATTGGGGCGTCCCAGCGCCAGGCCGAACTGTTCGGCCATATCGGCCAGGAAGGTTTTGTCGTGCAGGTCGGCCTTGGTCTGGGCGATCACGGCATCTACCTGGTCCAGCTGGGCCAGGGCGAGGAAGATGGCGGTCAGGTCGCCGAAGGATTCGTGCAGGCCGCCCGTTTGCGGCGGGGCGCTGTTCAGGATCCACTTCGGCTTCAGGCCATCCAGCACGGCGTGGCCGGTTTCGTGGGCGACGATGTCGAAGGAACGGCAGGTATATATGCGCTCGCCGCCTGCGCTGCCGTTCGGGATGAAGTCGCCGAACTTCAGCGCGCGCTCGTTGCGGCTGTAATAGGCGTTCATCACGTTCGGCAGGCCGTGCGGGAAAACCTGCAGAGGATCGGTATTGCGCGCGCCGTTCCAGGCCCAGGGCAGGGGAGCGCCGCTGTCGCCGGCGGCCAGCACGCGCTGGTACATGGTCAGGGTCTGCCGCACCACGGCAAAGGTGTGCACGGCATCGAACTGGTCGGTGTTGGGCGGCATGACGAAGTCGCCGAAGGCGTTCGGGCTGACCGGCGCGATGCCGGGCTTGCCGAAGGTAATGCGCGCATCGCGTGGCCCTTCCAGGATCACGCCGGGCAGGAAGGACTTGCGCGTGCCCAGTTCGCCGACCGACGGGTCCTGCTTCCACATCAGCACCCGCGAGCCGGGGGGCGGTGCGGCGGCCTCCGTCTTCAGGCGCGGCACGCCCGGCTGCAGCAGCATGGCGGCGCCCTTGCGGTGCACGCGGTAGGATGCGGACGGTGTCGGCACATAAGCGACGGGCAGGGCCACGATGGCTTTCGGATCCATGAACGTCTCCTCGAAGGATGCTGGAAATCTTCATGGTCATCCCGCGCCGCCGGTCGCCCTTTGATCCATCGCAAAGGGTAGAATCGTTGGAAAAACAAGCATATGCGGAGCCTCTGGCGTGAATCCCGGTACGACCGACATCATCGACATCATCGGCGTCGTGCTGTTTGCGCTTGCCATCGTCCACACTTTTTCCACCCGCCTGTTTGAACGGTTCGCATTGCGCTGTCCGCGCCATGCGGGGCTGTGGCATTTGCTGGGCGAGGTGGAGGTGGCGTTCGGCTTGTGGGCGCTGCTGCTGGTGGTTTGTATCCTTGTCGTCGAGGGGCGCGACGCGGCTACCGGCTATCTCGATTCGCGCAATTACACCGAGCCGATGTTTGTGTTTGCCATCATGGTGGTGGCGGCCAGCCGGCCGGTGCTGGATACGGTGCGTGCTGCGGTGGATGTGCTGGGGCGGGCTTTGCCGCTGCCGGGGGCGATGGGCTTTTACCTGGTGGTGCTGGCGCTGGTGCCTTTGCTGGGCTCCCTGATTACCGAGCCGGGGGCGATGACCATGGGCGCGCTGATTCTGTCGCGCAGCGTGTTTGCGGCGGGGCTGTCGGAGCGGCTGAAGTACGCCACGATTGCGGTGCTGTTCGTGAACGTGTCGATTGGCGGAACGCTGACGCCGTTTGCGGCGCCGCCGGTGCTGATGGTCGCCGGAAAATGGAACTGGGACATGGCGTTCATGCTGACGCAGATCGGCTGGAAGTCGGCGCTGGCGGTGGGGGGGAATGCGCTGGAAGCGGCGCTGCTGTTTGGCCGCGAGCTGGCCGCGCTGCGCATCCATGCCGGAGATGCGCCGGCCGGGGCGCCGCGGGCGCTGGTGGCGGTGCACTTCGCCTTTCTGCTCGGGGTGATCGTCTTCGCCCACCATCCGGCCGCCTTCCTTGGCCTGTTCCTGTTCTTCCTTGGCGTCGCTCACGCCTACAAGGAGCACCAGGACCGCCTGATCCTGCGCGAGGGCCTGATGGTGGCCTTTTTCCTGGCCGGCCTGGTCGTCCTCGGCGGCAAGCAGCAGTGGTGGCTGCAGCCCGCGCTGCAAAGCATGAGTGCGGACGCCGTCTATTACGGCGCCACCGCCCTGACCGCCATCACCGACAACGCGGCCCTGACCTACCTCGGCTCCCTGGTCGAAGGGCTGAGCGATGAATTCAAATACGCGCTGGTGACCGGCGCCGTGACCGGCGGCGGGCTGACGGTGATCGCCAACGCGCCCAATCCGGCCGGCATGGCGATATTGAAAGAGCATTTCCGTGACGGCGCGGTCAGCGCCCTGTGGCTGTTGCTGGCAGCCATTCCGCCAACGCTGGTGGCTGTGGGCGCTTTCCGCCTGCTGTAAAATTGCGCCTTTTGCAGAATTCAGTAGAACGCGCATGTCCGACATCAATATCACCCAGCCCCACAGCCTGGAGCCCGAAGCTGCCCGTGCGGCGGCCGAACAGGTAGCCCAGCGTATCGCCAAGGAATTCGATCTCGCCTGCACCTGGCAAGGCGACACCCTGCGTTTCGGACGCAGCGGCGTCGAAGGCACGCTGACGCTGGCCGGGAACAAGGCCCACATGAACATCAAGCTCGGTTTCCTGATGGGCGCCTTCAAGAGCGCCATCGAAGCCAAGGTCGCGGAAAAAATGCGCAGCGTGTTCGCTGCCGCTTAAAGCGTCCGATACAGCACGCAGGCATCGACCAGCCCCAGTTCGCGGTGCCTGAAGGCCCGCGGCAGGGCGCCCACCTGTTCGAAGCCGAACGTCCGGTACAGCGCCATCGCCGGCGCATTGGTCGTCACCACATAATTGAACTGCATGGCGAGGAAGCCTTCCTGCCTGGCCCGCTGCAGGCTGTCCGCCACCAGGGCCCTGCCGACGCCCTGGCCCTGCGCATCCGGCGCGACGGCATAGGTCGCGCTGGCGATATGCGCGCCGTGGTCCGGGTAGTTCGGCCCCATCTTGTACATACCTACCACGCTCCCGCCGCGCAGCGCCACATAGGCGGCGTGGCTGCCGAACCAGTGTGCCTGAAAGGTCTGGCGGTCGAACCCCTCGCCGAAAGGCAGGCTGTCGCCGGCGCCAATCGCGGCGTCAAAGATCGCCCACATGGCGTCGAGATCACCGGCGCTTGCGGCCCGGATGCTGGTCTGGCTGCTCATGGTTTCCCGTTTTAGCCGCGCGGCACGGCTGGATTGCCGAGGGTGGCGTTGAGGCCGGCGGCGGCGCGTGCCAGGGCCAGCACGGTGGCGCGCTCCAGCGGCGTGCCGTCCACCAGCTCCATCGTCGCCATTTCATATTTGCCGCCTGCCTTCAGGCGCGGCTCGGTGCCGCGCAGACGCTGCCCGCGCCAGAAGCCGAACAGCACGCGCTGCTCCTCGGCGCGGATCAGCAGCACCGGACCGTTCGAGAAATAGACCAGGTGGCCCCACTTGATGCGTTCGTCGGACAGCCCGGCTTCCAGTACGGCCGCGCGCAGCGCCGCCACATAATCGCGCCGCCAGCCGTCCAGCGCAGCGACATAGGCGTCAGGATTTTCCGCCGCTACCGCTTTCTTCATCATGGCCTGCCTCCATCCGATAGTAGTGTCCCGCACCGTCTTCGCCTTCGCCGGCGATGCGCCAGCCCAGGCGCTGGTAAAAAGCCAGGGCGTTCAGGTTCGCGCTCAGGCATTTTAAGCCCGGCGTGCCGGAAAAGTACGGGCTGCACGCCGCCAGCAGCGCCTTGCCTGCGCCGTGCCGCTGAAAATCGGGATGGATGAAGAGATTGTGCAGGAAGCTCTCGGGCTCCCAGATGGAGGCGAATCCTGCGGGCACACCGTCCAGCAATGCGACGAGAATGCGTTCGCCCTGTGTGGCAAGGTCGAAATCTTCGGGCCGGTGAGCGCCGGGCGGCGCCCACGTAAAGGCCCGGTTGCGCGCCAGGACAAAAATTTCGCGCAGCGCCTGCAGGTCGTCCGCACGAAATTCCCTGACGCTTAAACCCATTACTTCAGGCCTTCGATCAGATCGATGTACTGCTGTTTGGCGTCGTCCTGCGAGGTGCCGGCCAGGGCGGTCCATGCGTCGAACTTGGCGCGGTTGACGAAGTCGGTCATGCCTGGACGCTCGCCGGCCGCATCGCCCGCCGAACCCTGCTTGTACAGCGCGTAGATTTTCAGCAGCGTCATATTGTCCGGACGCTCCGGCAGGTTCTTGGAATCGGCGACAGCTTGTTCGAATTGTTCCTGAAGGCTCATGTGTGCTCCTCTTGAATGGATGGGGAATGCGCCATCATACAAAGAAAATCCGGGAAAGCCGCGGTCGCCGTTAGAGTGCGGGCTCGAAATTCAAGCTGCGCTGCACAATAAAAAAACGGCGGTTCAAGACCGGCCGCGGTGGCCTGCCTTGAACCGCCATTCTGGCGGAAGCCGGTATTACTTCTTCTTGGTTGGGTTCACAGCGGCCTTCAGGGTCGCGCCAGCCGAGAATTTAGGGGTCTTGGAAGCTGCGATTTTGATCGCTTCGCCGGTTGCAGGATTGCGGCCTTTACGAGCAGCACGCTTGGCAACGGAGAAGGTGCCGAAGCCGGTGATGCCAACCGTGTCGCCTTTTTTCAGACGTTCGGTAACGATGGCAATCAGAGTGTTAACTGCGTCGTTGGCGGCGGCGCCGGACATTTCGGTGCGCTTCGCAAATTCTGCAATCAGTTCGCCTTTTTTCATTACTACCTCCTTGGTTATGGAGCGCGCAGATTAGCACAATAATTGCGAAATGTAATCCCTTCTTGATGAAGAAAGCCATACGCTGACAGGGCTGCGACGAAGCGGCATGTAAAAAGCCTGTAAAAACAAGGGCAAACGCGCCGCGGCGATTTACTGGTGCGGCTGCGGAAGCAGCGCGGCGGCAGGAACGCAACACGATTTGAAAGCGACGCGATGCCGCTTTAAGCCAATGCTAATATAGGCATAACCCGCAGCGAGGAAGCGTAAGATGAGTTTTTCGGACGAAATCCTGATGGCCTACGTGGATGGTGTGCTGGACGACGCCACCCGCCGAGCGCTGGAAGAAGCCATGCGCAAGGACGCCAGCCTGGCGCGCCGCGTCGCGCAATACAAGGCCATGCGTTCCGACCGGTTTGCCGGCTTTGCGCCGGCCGCCGAGGAAGCGGCCACGCCGCGCCTGGTGCGTCCGCTGCGCCAGGCCACCGTGGTCAGCCTGGATTCGGTGCGCGCCCGGCGCGAAGCTGAGCAGCAGGCCGCGCGCAAGGCGCAGCACCAGCGGCGCTGGTCCTGGCCGGAATGGGGCGCGCTAGCGGTCGTGCTGATAGTAGGGGTATTGGCCGGCAAGTTTGCCCTGTCGTCGTGGCACCCGGAAGGCAGCCGCGGCGCGGACGTCATCAACAGCCGCGATGGCAGCCTGACCGCGCAAGGCCGGCTGGCGAATGCGCTGGAACAGCAGCTGACCAGTGCCGGCGCCGCCAGCCAGGTCAAGATCAGCCTGAGTTTCATGGCGCTGGATGGCAGCTACTGCCGCAGTTTCATTACCGGAATGGGTGGCCAGGAACTGGCCGGACTGGCCTGCAAGGCCGGAGGGGAGTGGCGCATCCCGATGCTGGTGCAGAACAACCGGGCGCCGGCGCAGGGGCCGTACCGCCTGGGGGCGGCGGAGATGCCGACGCCTGTGCTGGAAGCGATCGACCAGCGGATTAATGGTCCCGCCCTCGATGGCAAGGGCGAGACGGAGGCCATCCAGAAAGGATGGCAGCGTTAAACGCTTGGCCGCGGGCTTAAACGCCCAGCAGTTCCACTTCAAAGATCAGCGTGGCGTTGGGCGGAATCACGCCGCCGGCGCCGCGCGCACCGTAGCCCAGGTCGGCCGGGATGGTCAGCACACGGGTGCCGCCGATTTTCATGCCCTGCACGCCTTCGTCCCAGCCGCGGATCACCATGCCCGCGCCCAGCGCGAACTCGAATGGATCGTTGCGGTCTTTGCTTGAATCGAATTTCGAGCCCTTGCTGCCGTCGTCGTTCTGCAGCCAGCCGGTGTAGTGCACGGTTACGTTCTGGCCTGCTTTGGCCTCGGCGCCGTCGCCGACCTTGACGTCGTCGTACTGCAGGCCGGATGGAGTGGTCACAATCGCCATGATTTTCCTTTTCCTTATCAAATATGGGGAAGCTGGGTCAGGATTGTAGCTTAAATGCCCCTTAATTCTGCTCGGTATTAACTATGGGAACCATGTTTCACCTTAAAATAGGGCATTTGCTTCTCCAGCGAGCCTTACATGTTCCGCAGTATCCGTCGCGCAGCGCTTTCCCTCGTTTTACTGGCAGGCTTCCACGCCGCTCACGCCAATGTCGTTGTGGTCCTCAACTCCCGCGATGCAACGGTCCAGCTGCTGGATCAGGCTAGCTACAAGAGCCTGCAAACCTTCCCGGTCGGGAAGGAGCCGCACCACCTGATGGCCACGCCGGACAACAAGTCCCTGATCGTTGCCAGCTCGGTCGGCAATGAACTGGTGTTCCTCGACCCGAAAACCGGCCAGGTCCAGAAAACCGTCAAGGACATCCTCGATCCGTACCAGATCGGCTTTTCGCCGGACCAGAAATGGTTCGTGGTGACCTCGCTGCGCCTGGACCGCGTGGATATCTACAGCTACGACGGCAAGGATTTCAAGCTGAGCAAGCGCATCCCGATGGCCAAGCTGCCCAGCCATATCGCTTTCGACGCGAAAAGCACCACCGCCTTCATTACCCAGCAGGGCAGCGACCAGGTCAGCGCCATCGACCTGAAGACCCAGGCCGTGAAATGGACCATCCCGGTCGGCAAGCTGCCGGCAGGGATCACCATGACCCCGGACGACAAGAATCTGCTGGTCGGCATCATGGGCAGCGACTACGTGGAAGTGATCGACTGGCGCACGGCCAGGACCGTGAAGAAGATCACGGCCGGCGCCGGCACGCACAATTTCCGGGCGCAGGGCGATAACCGCCTGACCTATGTGTCCAACCGCGTGTCGAACACCATCAATATCATCGACCAGAAAACCCTGGAAAACGTCGGCACCATCAATGTGCCGGGCGGTCCGGACTGCATGGAAATCACCGACGACGGCAAGACCATGTGGGTGACCCTGCGCTGGATCAAGAAAGTGGCGGTGATCGACCTGCCGAGCCGCAAGGTGGTCAAGCTGATTCCGGTTGGCCGCTCGCCGCACGGCGTGTTCTTCGTCAACTCGTCGGCGCGCATGTAATACGGCCATGAAGCGTTCCGCCTTCAGCCTTGCAGCGTCGGCCGCGCTGGCCGGCGTGGGCGCCGTAGCGCTGGCCGGCAGCGCCCTGGCGGCGCCGGCCGGGCCGGCCTGCCACGGCACGATCTACCTCACCTTCGACACCGGCAGCCAATCCCAGGCAGAGCTGATCGCCAGCGTCCTGAAACGCCAGAACGTCAAGGCCACCTTCTTTCTTGCGAACGAAAAAACCGTCAACGGCGACTGGTCGCTCGATCCATCCTGGGCGGACTACTGGAAGGCGCGGGTGGCGGAAGGCCACGCCTTCGGCTCGCACACCTTCGACCACGTGTATTACAAGGGCGACGCCGCCAACGGCAGGATTACCGTCAAGCCGCAGTTCGGCGCCCACGCCGGCAAGCAGCAGGACTGGAGCGCGCAGCAATATTGCGAGGAAATCCGGCGCAGCGACGAGCGCTTCCAGCAGCTGACCGGGCACAGGATGGACCCGCTGTGGCGCGCGCCCGGCGGCAAGGTCTCGGCACGCACGCTTGCAGCCGGCAAGGCCTGCGGCTACGCCCACGTGGCCTGGGCCAGGGCCGGCTTCTCGGGCGACGAGCTGCCGAGCGAAGCGTTCCCGAATGCGGTATTGTTGAAAAGAGCGCTGGATGGCCTGCGCGACGGCGATATCTTCATGGCGCACATGGGCATCTGGTCGCGCAAGGACCCGTGGGCTCCGGCCAACCTGGAGCCGCTGATCGCGGGCCTGAAGCAGAAGGGCTTCTGTTTTGCCACCCTGCGCGAGCATCCCGACTATCTCAAGAAACAATGAAGAAGCAATGATTCAATTACTGGCAGACTGGCTGGGCCAGGCGCAAGGCTGGCTGTTCGAAACGGTGATCCAGCCCGTCATTTATTACACCGGCATGGGCGACATTACCGAGGAAGCCTTCGAAGGCACGGAATGGCTGCTGATTGGCCTGGCCGAACTGATCCTGATTTTCCTGGTGCTGCGGCCGATGGAATCGCTGATCCCGGCGCAGAAGATCACCGACAGGCGCGCGCGCTGGAACGATTTCGTATACACCCTGCTGCAGCGCCTTGGCCTGCTGCCGATCCTGGTGTTTTTCACGCTCGATCCGCTGCTGGACCTGCTGGTCGGCCACCTGCGCATGGAGGGCATGCGCCCCTTCAACCTGGAAAACCTGCTGCCGGACATGAGTCCGCTGACCAGCTTCGTGATTTACCTGGTCGTGATCGATTTTGTCGATTACTGGTTCCACCGCGCCCAGCACCACTTCAGCTGGTGGTGGGGCCTGCACAGCCTGCACCACAGCCAGGAAAACATGAACCTGTGGAGCGACGACCGCAATCACGTGCTGGACGACCTGCTGCGCGATGTGGTGATGGGCGTGGTGGCCATCGGCATCGGCGTGCCGCCGGGCCAGTACGTGCTGCTGGTCTCCGTCTCGCGCATCCTGCAAAGCCTGCAGCACGCCAATGTGCGCATCCATTTCGGCGCCATCGGCGAACGGCTGCTGGTGTCGCCGCGCTTCCACCGCATGCACCACGCGATCGGCATCGGCCATGAGTCGCACGGCAAGGGCACGCTGGGCGGCTGCAATTTCGGCGTGCTGCTGCCGCTCTGGGACGTCATTTTCCGCACTGCGAACTTCACGCCGAAGTTCGAGCAGACCGGCGTGCGCGACCAGCTGCCGCGCAGCGCGGCGGACGGCAGCGTGATCCCCGGCCGCAATTACGGGCGCGGTTTCTGGTCCCAGCAGTGGCTGGGCCTGAAGCGCATGGTCGAATTCGCGGGAAGGAAATCGGTCGGATGAGGGCTGTTCTCAACGCCTACGGGCGCGCCGTGCTGTCGCAGTTGCACGGCAAGATCCTCTTGCTGAGCATTGCGCCCTTCCTGCTGTCGGCTGCGCTGTGGGCGCTGCTGCTGTGGCTTGGCCTGCAGCCGATGCTGGACTGGATGCACGGCCATTTCGTCGATTTCGAACTCTACCGCGTCACCAGCAACTGGCTGGAAACGCTGGGCCTGGGCGGCCTGCGCGCGGTCGTGGTGCCGCTGGTCGCGCTGCTGCTCCTGCTGCCGCTGATGATCATTACCGCCCTGGTCTTCATTGGCGTGGCGGCCATGCCGTTCGTGGTCAGCCATGTGGGCGGGCGCCACTTCCCGCAGCTGGAAAAGAAGCGCGGCGGCTCGCTGCTGGGCAGCGTCGGCAAGGCGCTGGGCGCCGGCCTGGTGTTTGTCGTCTGCTGGCTGTGCATCCTGCCGCTGTATGTGTTTCCGCCGCTGGCCGGGCTGGCCACGGTGCTGCTGTGGGGCTGGCTGACCAGCCGCGTGATGAGCTACGACGCGCTGGCCGACTACGCCAGTGCGGAAGAACTGGAGACCCTGCAGCGCGAGCGGCGCTGGGGCCTGATGATGATTGGCGTGGTGTCCGGCCTGGCCGGCTCGCTGCCGTCGCTGGCCTGGGTCGGCGGCGCGGCAGCTGCCATCGCCTTCTTCCCGATCCTGCTGGCGGCCTCGATCTGGATCTACGTGCTGATATTTATCTTCACCGGCCTGTGGTTTGAGTATTATTGTCTGGAGGCGCTGGCGCAGCTGCGCCATGCGAAATTCGAGGCAGGCATCGCGGCAGAACAGATCTCTGCAGAATAAACAAGGGGGAGCCATGGCTATCGGACTGATCATCATTGGCGACGAAATCCTGTCCGGCAAACGCGTCGATCAGCACTTCCCCAAAGTGGTGCAAATCCTGGCGGCGCGCGGCCTGCAGCTGGGCTGGGCCGAATTCCTGGGCGACGACCGCGGGCGCATCAGCGCCACGCTGCAGCGCACTTTCCACAGCGGCGATATCGTGTTTTCCTGCGGCGGCATCGGCGCCACGCCGGACGACCACACGCGCCAGGCCGCCGCCGCCGCGCTGGGCCTGCCGCTGCAGCTGCACCTGGACGGCAAGGCCGCCATCCAGCAGCGCATCCGCCAGATGGCCGAGCAGGCCGGCCAGGCAGCCGACCTGGATGCGCCGGAAAACCTGCAGCGCCTGAAGATGGCCGAGTTCCCGCAGGGAGCGCACCTGATCCCGAACCCCTACAATAATGTGCCCGGCTTCAGCGTCGGCACGCATTACTTCGTGCCCGGCTTTCCGGTGATGGCCTGGCCGATGATCGAGTGGGTGCTGGACACGCACTACACGGATCTGTTCAACCGCGAGCCGCGCGCCGAACGCGCGGTGCTGGTGTACGAAGCCGCCGAATCCTCGCTGACGCCGCTGATGCTGGCGCTGGAAGCGGCGTATCCGGCCATCAAGGTATTCAGCCTGCCCAGCGTTGGCGATGCGCGCACGCGGCGCCATATCGAGCTTGGCGTGAAAGGCGAAGCGGGGCAATGCGCGTCTGCCTTTGCTGCCATGTGCAGCGAACTGGATAAGCTGAAAGTGGAGTACACACGCGTGTAACGCCAACATGTGACAATGGTGTTAACAGGCATTGTTAGCTCGCTCACATATCGCTGTTTACAGAGTGGAAGCGGCGTTGTTTTTTTGCGAAAATCTTGCGTCAAAGTCAAAATTTCCGTGCTTCCGTCCGTGCAGTTGCCGCCGATGTGGTGCAATGGTAGCCATGCAGTAAGTAGTCAGGTTTTAACTGGTTCAGCCTATGTCTTCCCATCACGATCAGGACACCGTCCACCTCGCCCACGCCCAGCCGGCGCCTCCGCCACCATCGGAACCCCAGAAGCGTTCCCGTTCCCGGAATGCCTTCATCATCCTGATGCTGGTGCTATTGTCGCTGCTGGTTTACTGGACCATCAACGAGGTGCGTACCTCCAACCTGCAGGCGCGCTACTTCTCGGCCCTGGTGGAAAAGATGACCTGGCGCGTGGAGCCCGGCCCCAGCCCGGCCATCCGCTTCCCGCACGACAGTCCGTACGACGAACGTCTCGGCTACGCCAACATGCCGGACTACCTGGCCAAGCTGAAGTCCAAGGACTACGAGATCACCGCGCAGGCGCGCTTCTCGCCGAAGATGGTGCAGATGTCCGACCTCGGCGTGTTTACCACTTACCGCGAAAAGACCCGCACCGGCCTGACCATCAACGATTGCCGCGCCCAGCCGCTGTTTAGCGCCAGCTATCCGGAGCGCATCTACGACGGCTTCGACAAGACCCCGCTGGCGCTGGTGCAAAGCCTGCTGTTCATCGAGAACCGCGAACTGCTGGACACCGAACATCCGAAGCGCAATCCGGCCGTGGAATGGGACCGCCTGAGCAAGGCCGTCTTCGAAAAATCGCTGAGCGCCGTGGGCGCCGGCAGCCACCGCGCAGCGGGCGGTTCCACGCTGGCCACGCAGATCGAGAAGTACCGCCACTCGCCGGAAGGCCGCACCGGCTCGATGAAGGACAAGCTGCAGCAGATGATTTCCGCCACCCTGCGCGCCTACCAGCAGGGCGAGGACACCACCAAGGTGCGGCGCCAGATCGTGGTCGATTACCTGAATACCGTGCCGCTGTCGGCCAAGGTCGGCTACGGCGAAGTGAACGGGATCGGCGACGGCATGTGGGTCTGGTACGGCCGCGACTTCGATGAAGTCCGCAATCTGCTGGGCGGGAAGATGGACAAGCCGGACAGCCCGCTCGCCTTCAAGGAAGCCCTCAGCCTGCTGATCGCCCAGCGCCGCCCCAGCTACTACCTGGGCGACGGCGACGAAGACCTGGAAGTGCTGGCCAACAGCCACCTGCGCCTGCTGGCGTCGGCCGGCATCATCACGCCGCAGCTGCGCGACGCGGCGCTGCAGCGCAAGCTGCACCCGGCGCACGGCAGCGGCCTGCAGTCGGCGCCGCCGATGTCCTACGTGACCAAGAAGGCCTCGAACGCCATGCGCGTGCACCTGGCCACGCTGCTGGGCGACAACCGCCTGTACAACCTGGACCGCCTGGACCTGACCGTCAACACCACGCTGGACGCGGAAGCCCAGCGCGCCGTGACCGCCGTGCTGCGCGACCTGCGCGACGCCGAGACGGCGCAGAAGGCCGGCCTGACCGGCAAGGGCATGCTGGGCAACGGCGATCCGGCCAATGTGGTGTACAGCTTCACGCTGCTGGAAAAGGGCAAGAACACCAATTACCTGCGGGTGCAGACCGATAACTTCGACCAGCCGCTGGACATCAACGAAGGCGCCAAGCTGGACCTGGGTTCGACCGCCAAGCTGCGCACCCTGATCACGTATATGGACATCGTGGATCAGATGCACAAGAAGTATGCGCAGATGGACAACGCCACGCTGAAACAGCAGCAGATCGACCAGCGCGACCGCCTGTCGGTGTGGGGCATCGAATACCTGACGGCGACGCCGATGGACAAGCGCGACCTGCCATCGATGCTGAATGCGGCCATGGAGCGCAAGTATTCCGGCAATCCGGGCGAGGGCTTCTTCACCGGCGGCGGCCTGCATTACTTCGGCAACTTCAGCAAGGAAGACGATTCGAAGATCCTGACCGTGCGCGAAGCGCTGCGCCACTCGACCAACCTGGTGTTCGTGCGCCTGATGCGCGACGTGGTGAAGTGGTATTCCTTCCAGATGCCGGGTTCCTCGCAGACCCTGCTGACCGATGCCGACGACCCGCGCCGCGCCGAATACCTGGCGCGCTTTGCCGACAAGGAAGGCAAGGAATTCCTGTACCGCTTCTATGCCAAGTACAAGAGCAAATCCACCTCCGAGCTGGATGCGACGCTGCTCGATTCCGTGCGTCCGACGCCGGTGCGCCTGGCCACCATCTTCCGCACCCTGCATCCGGAGGCCGACCTGGCCACCTTCAGCATGTTCGTCAACGAGAACCTGATCGTGCAGAACGACGTGCCGGAAGACCGGCTGGCAAAGATGTACGAGCAGTACGCGACCGACAAGTGGAACCTGGCCGACCGCGGCTACCTGGCGTCGGTGCACCCGCTGGAACTGTGGCTGGTGGCTTACCTGCACCGCCATCCGGAAGCCACGCTGTCGCAGATCGTCTCGGCCAGCGAGAAGGAACGGCAGGAAGTCTATCAGTGGCTGTTCAAGACCCACCGCAAGCACGCGCAGGACAAGCGCATTGCCGGCCTGCTGGAAATGGAAGCCTTCATGGGCATCCACCGCCAGTGGAAGAAGATGGGCTATCCCTTCGATTCGCTGGTGCCGTCGTATGCGACCACGCTGGGCGCTTCGGCGGACCGTCCGGCTGCGCTGGCGGAGATGATGGGTATCGTGATCAACGGCGGCGTGCGCAAGAGCACGCAGCGTATCGATACGCTGCATTTCGCGGCGAATACGCCGTACGACACCAAGGTGGCCAAGGGCAAGCCGACTACCAATGAGCAGGTGCTGGCGCCGGAAGTGGCGCGCGCGGTGGCCGACGAGATTCGCGGCGTGGTGTCGGATGGTACCGCGAAGCGGGTGAAATCGGCCTTCGTCAGCGCGGACGGCAGCATCATTCCGGTGGGCGGCAAGACCGGTACCGGCGACCAGCGTTTCGACGTGTATGCGGCGGGCGGACGCCTGATCGAGTCGCGGTATGTGAACCGCTCGGCGACCTTTGTCTTCAATATCGGCGAGCGCTTCTTCGGCAGCATGACGGCCTATGTGCACGGGCCGGATTCGAAGAATTATGACTTTACTTCGGCGCTGCCGGTGCAGCTGCTGACGGTGCTGGCGCCGTCGCTGATGCAGCTGATCGAGCCGCCGCAGCAGAAGGCCGCGCCGGCGGTGGCCGCCGTGGCCGCGGCCGGCGCACCCGGCGGCGTGCAGCCCGTGCTGACGGCGGCTGTGGCTACCGGCGCGCCGGTGCGGGCCTGCGCTACCCCCTGAGCCCAGGGTCAGACCGACGCGGCCAGACCCTGGAACGCTTGCGGCGGTGGCTGGGCGCGCCGTATGTGCGGCTGCACTTCGTGTTCGATTCCGCCGGGCATCTGCGGTAAGCTACGCCCCATGAAACCCATCCGCCAGCACATGTCCAAGCTTATCGCGTTCACGCGCTTCTCCCTGCGCGACCTGTTCGCCACCGCCACGCCCACGGTGATCGCCATCGCCCTGGCCGTGGTCGCCGCCTACCTGATCATCGACCCCGCTCCACCGCGCCAGGTCAGCCTGGCTACCGGACAGCCCAACAGCGCCTACGAAAACATCGGCAAGAAATACCAGGCCGCCATGAGCAAGCAGGGCATTGCGGTGCAATTGAAACCGTCGCAAGGCTCGGCCGAGAACCTGCAGCTGCTGAACCAGGGCAAGATCGACATCGCCTTCGTGCAAAGCGGCTCCACCAACGAGGCCGAAGCCGAGCGGCGCGGGCTGATGTCGCTGGGCAGCCTGTTCATGGAGCCGCTGTGGCTGTTCACCCGCGAGAACAAAAAGATCACGCACCTGACCCAGCTCAAGGGCATGAAGATCAACTTCGGTCCCGAAGGCAGCGGCGTGCCGCGCCTGTTCCGCCAGGTGCTGGACGTGAACGGCATCGCCGCCAGGGACGTGCAATCAGGCGACCTGCCGAATACCCCGGCCACGGTGGAATTGCTGGAAGGCCGCATCGACGGCCTGGTCTTCGCCGCCGCTGCGGACGATCCCCTGATCCAGATGCTGCTGCAAACGCCCGGCATCCGCCTGTTCGACTTCACCCAGGCCGAAGCCTATACGCGCCGCCTGCCTTTCCTGTCCCATGTCACGCTGCCGCGCGGCATTGTCGATCTGGGGCGCGATCTGCCGGGACGCGACTACCAGCTGATTGCGCCGACCGCCACCCTGGTGGCGCGCGAGGACCTGCACCCGGCCCTGGTCGATCTGTTCGTGCAGGCCGCTGCCCAGATCCACGGCGGGGCAGGCTGGTTCCAGCAGCAGGGCATGTTCCCTTCGCCGCGCTACACCGAGATTCCGGTGGCGCGCGAGGCGGCCAAGTTCTACAAGGATGGTCCGCCTTTCCTGCAGCGCTATATGAGCTTCTGGCTGGCCAACTTCTTCGACCGCATGTGGGTGCTGGTGGTGGCGCTGGGCGCGCTGATCCTGCCGCTGTCGAAGATCGTGCCGCCGCTGTACGTGTGGCGTATCCGCTCCCGCGTGTACCGCTGGTACGGGCAGCTGCGGACGGTGGAGCAGGCGCTGGACGAGGCGCCCGACGAACAGCGCAAGGAAGTCGCAGGCGAGCAGCTGAAACGCCTGAACGAGATCGAGGAAAGGGTGAACCAACTGTCGGTACCGCTGTCGTTCGCCGACGAGTTCTACGGCCTGCGCAGCCACATCAATTTTGTGCGTCAGCGCATCCTCGGCCTACGTGAAATTACGTAATTGCCAGGTGAAAGTGTTGTATCCAGTGTTGTATCTTGTGGAAGATTGCCCAAAGCATATGTGATTTGGTTGACGAAAATTTGTGTAAACCCAATGATGATTGAAGGTCTTCGATAGAAAGACCTCAAGGGATAGAAAGTACCAATTGGCCTTTCACCAAACACCATCAGAGGGTTCGATCATGAGTATTGCCGCACCAAGAAAGCAGTTTCTTGCAGTAAGCATTGCCTCCTTATTTGCTACCGGCGCTGCCGTAGCCCAGAACCAGACCCCGGCCGCCCCGGCGGCTGAAGAGAACGCCGGCACTGTCGTGGTGACCGGTACCCGCGTCTCCAACCGTACCGTGCTGGACACGGCTGCGCCGGTGGACGTGATCAGCGCCGAGTCGCTGAAGAATTCCGGCGTGCCGGAAATTACCCAGGCGCTGTCGGTTGCGCTGCCCTCGCTGAACTTCCCGCGCCCCGGCCTGTCCGACGGCACGGACACCGTCCGCCCGGCGACCCTGCGCGGCCTGGCGCCGGACCAGACCCTGGTGCTGGTGAATTCCAAGCGCCGCCATACCTCCTCGCTGGTCAACCTGAACGGCACCATCGGCCGCGGCTCCGCCTCCGTCGATCTGAACACCATCCCGACGTCGATGGTGAAAACCATCGAAGTGCTGCGTGACGGCGCGTCCGCCCAGTACGGCTCGGACGCAATTGCCGGCGTGGTCAACGTGCGCCTGCGCGACGACCGCAAGGGCGGCGAGGGCACCATCAGCTACGGCCAGCGCGAAACCGAATACGACTTCCCGGCCGTGCCGGGACCAGCCGGCGCCACCTGGGACACCAGCCGCAACTCGCGCAAGCGCAGCGACGGCGGCACCTGGACTGCCAGCGTCTGGAAGGGCTTCGAGCTGGGCGAGGACGGCTTCCTCACCGTGTCCGCCGAGCACAAGGGCCAGAAACACACCGAGCGCAGCGGCTGGGACACGCGCCAGCAATATCCGCTGGTGAACGGCGCCTTCGATCCGCGCGAAAAGGACATCAACCGCTTCAACGCCTGGTATGGCGAGCCTGAGCTGAACCAGGACACCGTCTTTGCCAACGCCGGCTACGGCCTGGGCGGCGGCGCCAAGCTGTATGGCTGGGCCAGCTACCAGGACCGCGACGCGCGTTCGGCCGGCTTCTTCCGCCGCGCCGTGCAGGACCAGAACATCATCAGCATCTATCCGGATGGCTACCTGCCGATCATCGCGCCAGCCGTGAAAGACTACAGCGGCGCCATCGGCATCACCTGGAACATGGGCGACTGGGACTTTGACGCTTCCGTCGTCTATGGCAAGAACAAGATGGACTTCACCATCCAGAACACGCTGAACCGTTCGCTGGGGCCGACCAGCAAGACCGAGTTCTACGCCGGCGGTTTCGCCTACGACCAGACGGTGGTCAACTTCTCCGCCGTGCGCCAGTTCGACGTCGGCCTGGCCTCGCCGGCCAACCTGGCGCTGGGCGCCGAAGCGCGCAACGAGAGCTATGAGCTGCATGCGGGCGAGCCGAACTCCTATCTGAATGGCGGCGTGCTGCTGGCAAATGGCACGCCGGCGCCGTCCGGCGCGCAGGTGTTTGCCGGCTTCCGTCCGAACGACGCATCGGACACCAGCCGCCGCGCCTATTCGGTGTTCGGCGACCTGGAAGCGAACATCACCAAGGAGCTGCTGGCTTCCATCGCCGTGCGCGGCGAGCACTACACGGACTTCGGCAACAACTGGTCCGGCAAGTTCGCAGCGCGCTACAACTTTGTGCCGGAGTTTGCCCTGCGCGGCTCGGTGCAGAACGGCTTCCGCGCACCGTCGCCGCAGCAGCAGAACTTCACGTCCACGGCGACCAACTTCATCAACGGCGTCCCGTTCGACATCACGACCTTCAAGCCGAATGCGCCGGCCGCCGTGGCGCTGGGCGCGAAACCGCTGGATGCCGAGAAGTCCACCAACTTCTCGCTCGGTGCAGTGAGCAAGCTGGGCAAGGCCAGCCTGACGGTCGATGCGTATCAGATCAAGATCCGCGACCGCATCGTGCTGTCCGAGAACCTGACCCAGACCAATGTGCGCAACTACCTGAGCAGCCTGGGCTTCATCGGCACGGGCGGCGGCCGCTTCTTCATCAACGGCGTGAACACCACGACGCGCGGTGTGGATGTGGTGGCCAACTATCCGTGGAATGCCGGCGAGGTGGGCAAGTTCGACTTTACGCTGGCCGGCAACTACACCAAGACGGAGGTGACCAAGACGCCGGTGACGGCCCAACTGGCGGCACTGAATCCGGCGCCGGTGCTGTTCGACCGCGTCAATGTGCTGACGTTTGAGCAGGGCACGCCGAAGACCAAGTTCACGGCCAGCGGACAGTGGTCGCGGGGCGCGTGGGGCGCGACGCTGCGCGCGACGCGCTATGGTTCGGTGCTGCAGCCTGGTACCACGGCTAACCTGGACTTCGTGATGGGCGCCAAGACGCTGGTCGATCTGGAGGGACGCTTCAAGGTGACCAAGGAGCTGACGCTGGCGCTGGGGGCGGAGAATCTGTTCGATCAGTATCCGGATCCGTATCCGGCTGCGCTGAACTCTACCGGTAATGCGCCGTATGGTAACTATTCGCCGTTTGGACGCTCGGGGCGCTTTGTTTATGCTCGGGCGTCTTACGCGTTTTAAAACCTAAACCCGGGGTCAGACCCATGGGGTCTGACCCTGTCGCGGCCAGCGGCCTATCGGGGGGCAAGGGTCAGACCCCTCGGGTCTGACCCGGATTTTAGGTTTCAGGCCCCAACCCAGGGCAGCCCATTCTTGCACCACCCCCCCACATTCTTGCGGTGCCCCTCCGCATCCTTATCCCCCTCAAATCCCTCCAGAATATCGAAGCACTGTCCATACCCATGCTCGGCCGCCAGCTTGGCTCCATGTTTCGAGCGCACGCCCGACCTGCACAAAAACAGAATCACCTCATCCTTGCCCGCCTGCGCCGCCAGCTGCGCCAGAAAATCCGGATTCGGCGCTCCGCCCGGATACAAACTCCACTGCACCGCCCCATGCTGCCCTGGCGGAATGGACACGCGCCCAACCCAGTCGCGCTCGGCGCTGGTGCGCACATCGATCAGCTTGACCGCGGGATCGCCCATGATCAAGGCATACGCTTCCTGCGGCGTCACGGCGCCGGCATACGCGCCCGGCGAGCGGCCGCGTGCGCGTTCGAGAATTTCGGAGGTGGAACTCATTGGTTTTCCTTTATCATGGCGTGCACCGCAATGATGCATGTGCAGGGAATCGCGCATTTTTGCACCGGCAAGGTGCAAATAACGGTGAATGCACCACGGCGGTGCGCACTTGTTTGGCTCAGCCGTGGGGGATACCTTGGCACGATTTCTGCTTAATGTACCATCAGCTGATGCCGCGGCCTAGCGCGCGGCAGTTTTTTCACTTAGGAGATATGCAATGGCAATGACCGCCGCAGACGTTCTGAAGATGGTAGCAGACAACGAAGTCAAATTTGTGGACTTCCGTTTCGCCGACACCCGTGGCAAGGAGCAGCACGTAACCGTGCCGGTTTCCCACTTCGACATCGACAAATTCGAGTCGGGCCACGCTTTCGACGGTTCTTCGATCGCAGGCTGGAAAGGCATTGAAGCTTCGGACATGATCCTGCTGCCGGATCCGAACACTGCCAACATCGACCCGTTCATGGAAGAGACCACCCTGTTCATGCAGTGCGACGTGATCGAACCGTCGGACGGCAAGGGTTACGACCGCGATCCGCGCTCCATCGCCAAGCGCGCTGAAGCCTACCTGAAATCCTCCGGCCTGGGCGACACCGCCTACTTCGGCCCGGAACCGGAATTCTTCATCTTCGACTCCGTGAAGTGGAAGATCGACATGTCCGGCGCGATGGTCAAGATCGATTCCGACGAAGCTTCCTGGTCCACCGACAAGGACATCGAAGGCGGCAACTCCGGCCACCGCCCTACCGTCAAGGGCGGCTACTTCCCGGTTCCTCCGGTCGATTCCTTCCAGGACATGCGCTCCGAAATGTGCCTGATCCTGGAATCGATGGGCATCCCGGTCGAAGTGCACCACCACGAAGTAGCCGGCGCCGGCCAGAACGAAATCGGCACCAAGTTCTCCACCCTGGTGGAACGCGCCGACTGGACCCAGAACATGAAGTACGTGATCTGGAACGTGGCCCACTCCTACGGCAAGACCGCTACCTTCATGCCTAAGCCGGTGGTTGGCGACAACGGCTCCGGCATGCACGTGCACCAGTCGATCTGGAAAGACGGCAAGAACCTGTTCGCCGGCGACGGCTATGCCGGCCTGTCCGACTTCGCGCTGTACTACATCGGCGGCATCATCAAGCACGCCAAGGCGCTGAACGCGATCACCAACCCAGGCACCAACTCGTACAAGCGCCTGGTGCCAGGCTATGAAGCACCGGTGAAGCTGGCTTACTCGGCACGCAACCGTTCCGCGTCGATCCGTATCCCGCACGTGGCCAATCCGAAAGGCCGCCGCATCGAGACCCGTTTCCCGGACCCGCTGGCCAACCCATACCTGTGCTTCGCGGCACTGATGATGGCCGGCCTGGACGGCGTGCAGAACAAGATCCACCCGGGCGAAGCAGCGTCGAAAGACCTGTACCACCTGCCGCCGGAAGAAGATGCACTGATCCCGACCGTGTGCGCCTCGCTGGAAGAAGCGCTGGATCACCTGAACAAGGACCGCGAGTTCCTGACCCGCGGCGGCGTCTTCACCGACACCATGATCGATGCCTACATCGAGCTGAAGATGACGGAAGTGACCCGCATGCGCATGACCACCCACCCGGTGGAATTCGACATGTACTACTCCCTGTAATGGGGACTGCGGAGTATTAATCCGCAGACAATGAAACGCGAGGCGAGCCCCAGCTTTCCTCGCGTTTTTTTTCGGATGTTGTATAGTCGGGGCATGAACACTCGCGCACTTGTTTTCCTGTCCCTGGTTGCCCTCGGCGGCGTTGCACAGGCCCAGCAAATCTATCTGTGCACCGATGCCGACGGACACAAGGAGCTGACCGATACCCGCAAGGGTGCCAACTGCAAGCCACTGGACTTGCCGGCCCCGTCCATTGCAGCGCCGCCGCGTGAAGGCCGCGCCCTGCAACGGCCGCCGCCGGCAGCTGCGCCCGGCAATTTCCCGCGCGTGGACAGTGCCGAGCAGAAGGCGCGCGATGCGGACCGCAAGGCCATCCTGACCGACGAACTCAACGCCGAAACGAAAAAGCTGGGCGAGCTGCGCAAGGAATTCAACAACGGCGAGCCGGAACGCCGGGGCGACGAGCGCAACTACGCCAAGTACCTGGATCGGGTGGCCACGCTGAAGGACAGCATCGCCCGTTCGGAACAGAATGTGGAAGCGTTAAAGCGCGAGATCGCCAATATCAGATGAGCATTGTGAGTAATATCGCCGCCCGTGCGGCCGCCGCCATTGCGCGGCCGCCGTCGCTGGCCGGCCTCGACCTGCTGGCTTCGGCCGTGGTGCTGGTCGATGGCGAAGGCCACATCAGCTTTGCCAATGCCGCCGCGGAAAACCTGCTGGAATCGTCGCTGAAGGCGCTCTCGCGCCAGCAGCTGGCCAGCCTGTTCGTCAACCCCGCCGAACTGGAGCACATCGTGGCCCAGGCGCGCGAGCACAAGTTCTCGGACCTGCGCCAGGAACTGATGCTGGAGCGGGCCGGGCGCGAGCCGCTGCACGTGCACGTGATTGCCGGCGCGCTGGACGAGCCGGCGGATGCGGTGCTGATCGAGCTGCGCGAAACCGTGCAGCAGATGAAGCAGGACCGCGAGGAGCGCCTGCTGGACCAGAGCCAGGTGAACAAGGAGCTGATCCGCAACCTGGCGCACGAAATCAAGAACCCGCTGGGCGGCATCCGCGGCGCGGCCCAGCTGCTGGAAATGGAGCTGCCGCCGCTGCACCTGACCCAGCTGCGCGAATATACCCAGGTCATCATCAAGGAAGCGGACCGGCTGCAAACCCTGGTGGACCGCCTGCTGGCGCCGCACCGCCGCCCGCACATCGTGGGCGACGTCAACATCCACGAAGTGCTGGAGCGGGTGCGCAGCCTGATGCTGGCCGAATTCCCCAGCGGCCTGGTGATCCAGCGCGACTACGACGCGTCCCTGCCCGAGTTCCGCGGCGACAAGGAGCAGCTGATCCAGACCGTGCTGAACATCGCCCACAACGCGGCGCAGGCGCTGGCCGAACGCATCGAACAGGGCGATGCGGTGATCGTTTTCAAGACCCGCGTGGCACGCCAGGTGACGATGGCAAAAGTCCGTTACAACCTGGCATTAGATTTGCATATCATCGACAACGGACCGGGTATTCCCCCGGCGATCCGCGACCGCATCTTCTATCCCCTGGTATCGGGGCGCGACGGCGGCAGCGGTCTGGGTCTGACGTTGGCGCAGACCTTCGTGCAGCAGCACCTCGGCGTGATCGAGTGCGAGAGCCGGCCGGGAATGACGGACTTCAGGATTTTGTTGCCCCTGCCATAAGCGGGGCGTGATATGCGGAGAACCACAGCTACATGAAACCAATCTGGATAGTTGACGACGACGAATCGATCCGCTGGGTTCTGGAAAAGGCGCTGGCGCGGGAGAACCTGGCCACGCGCAGTTTTGCCAATGCACGCGATGCGATTGCGGCCCTCGATAAGGAAACCCCGCAGGTGCTGGTGTCGGACATCCGCATGCCGGGCGATTCCGGCCTCGACCTGCTAACCCTGGTCAAGCAGCGCCATCCCGGCCTGCCGGTCATCATTATTACCGCCTTCTCCGACCTGGATTCGGCGGTGGCCGCCTTCCAGGGCGGAGCCTTCGAATACCTGGCCAAGCCTTTCGACATCGACAAGGCGGTGGAGCTGATCCGCCGCGCGCTGGACGAGAGCCTGCGCGAAGCCAGTGTCGAGTCCGGGCCGGCCGACACGCCGGAAATCCTGGGCCAGGCGCCGGCCATGCAGGAAGTCTTCCGCGCCATCGGCCGCCTGTCGCAGTCGAATGTGACGGTGCTGATTACCGGCGAGTCGGGCACCGGCAAGGAGCTGGTGGCGCGCGCCCTGCACAAGCACAGTCCGCGCGCGGCCCAGCCCTTCATTGCCATCAACACGGCCGCCATTCCCAAGGACCTGCTGGAGTCGGAGCTGTTCGGGCACGAACGCGGCGCCTTTACCGGCGCCCAGACCACGCGCCGCGGCCGCTTCGAGCAGGCCGAAGGCGGCACGCTGTTCATGGACGAAATCGGCGACATGCCGTTCGACCTGCAGACGCGCCTGCTGCGCGTGCTGTCGGACGGCCATTTCTACCGCGTCGGCGGGCACCAGCCGCTGAAGGCCAACGTGCGCGTGATCACGGCCACGCACCAGAACCTGGAGCAGCGCGTGCGCGACGGCCTGTTCCGCGAGGACTTGTATCACCGCCTGAACGTGATCCGCCTGCGCCTGCCCAGTTTGAGGGAGCGGCGCGAGGACATCCCCATTCTGGTGCGTCACTTTTTGGTGCAGAGCGCGCGCCAGCTGGGCGTCGAGACCAAGCGCATGAGCGACGCCACGCTGGCCTTCCTGCAGGGACTGGAATTGCCGGGCAATGTGCGCCAGCTGGAAAACCTGTGCAACTGGATTACCGTGATGGCGCCGGGGCAGACGGTGGAGGTGAAGGACCTGCCGCTGGAGCTGACCCAGGGCCAGGACATGCCGCCGCCTTTATCCGCGTCCGCCGCTTCGGCCAGCGCCGGCGCCGGGGGGCAGGCCGGTATGCCGGCCGAGCATGTGATGCCGCAGCATCATGGCACCGTGCTGCCGTCGCATGAGCGCGCGCCGCTGTCGCCGGAAGGCTGGCTGTCGCTGCTGGAGCTGCAGGCGGCGGGCATGCTGTCCAGCGGACAGCAGGAAGTGATGGCGGTGCTGGGACGCCAGTTCGAGTCGGCCCTGATCCGCACCGCGCTGAAATACACGCACGGTCGCAAGAACGACGCCGCCATCCGCCTCGGCATCGGCCGCAACACCATCACCCGCAAGATCGCCGAGCTGGGCATCGACGGCGCCAAGGACGACTAGTAACGACCGTTCGTCCTGATTTGGGGTAAGCTCCGGGTTGCAATCCCGGAGCTTTTTTATTTACGAGTACCCCAATGCTGATCAACTGTGTCGCTTACGAAAACGGCCGCAAGCTGGCCGACATCCCGGTCGCCGATATCAGCGACTACCTGGCCCGCGGCGACTGTTTCGTCTGGGTCGCCCTGCGCGACGCCAAGTTCGATGAACTGCAGGTCATGCGCGTCGAATTCGGCCTGCACGAACTGGCGGTGGAGGATGCGCAGCGCGGCCATCAGCGTCCCAAGATCGAGGAATACGGCGACTCGCTGTTCGTCGTGATAAAGATACTGGAACTGACCGAGAACGACGAGCTGTCGGTCGGCGAGATGGATATCTTCGTCGGCCAGAACTATGTGCTGTCCAACCGCCAGTCCACCAGCCAGGACTTCCTGGGCGTGCGCGCCCGCGCCGAACATGAACCGCACCTGCTGCAGCAGGGCGCCGGCTTCGTGCTGTACGCGCTGATGGACGCGGTGGTGGACCGCTACTTCCCGATCGTCGATACCTTCGAACTGGAACTGGAGCAGATCGAGGAACGCATCTTCATCCCCGGTTCGCAGCGCGACAGCATCCAGCGCCTGTATGCGCTGAAGCGCAAGGTGATGACCATGCGCCATTGCGTGGCGCCGCTGCTGGACGCCATCGGCAAGCTGCACGGCGGCCGCGTGCCGGCCGTATGCGTCAACAGCCAGGAATACTTCCGCGACGTGCACGACCACCTGCACCGCATCAACGGCATCCTGGACACCATCCGCGACACCATCGGCACCGCGATCCAGGTCAACCTGTCCATGGTGGCGCTGGAAGAGGGCGAAGTGAACAAGCGCCTGGCGGCGTGGGCCGCCATCTTTGCGGTGCTCACGGCTTTTGCCGGCATCTGGGGCATGAACTTCAAGCACATGCCGGAGCTGGACTGGCGCTTTGGCTATCCGGTGGCGCTGGCGGCCATGGGCGGCGTGAGCTTCTACCTGTACCGGCGCTTCCGCCGTGCGGGCTGGCTGTAGCGATATAATCGGACGCACCAACACAGTCCCGGAGGGGCGGCATGGTCGATGACGAAATGCTGTTCGAGGAAGACGGCGCGCCTGCCGCACCGGATGCGCAGGCATCCCTGCCGCCATGGGAAATCCTGATTGTCGATGACGAGGAGGCCGTGCACCAGGTAACGCGCCTGGTCATGGGCGACTTCAGCTTCGACGGCCGTCCGGTGCGTTTCACCCATGCCTATTCCGGCGCCGAGGCGCGCAGCCTGCTGACCCGTCCCGGCCAGTACGCCATGGTCCTGCTGGATGTGGTGATGGAAACCGAACACGCGGGCCTGGACCTGGTGCGCTACATCCGCGAAGAGCTGGGCGACGCCATGGTGCGCGTCGTGCTGCGTACCGGCCAGCCGGGCCAGGCGCCGCAGGCCGTGGTGCTGCGCGGCTACGACATCAACGATTACCGCGAAAAGACCGAGCTGACGCATGCACGCATGAGCGCCGTGTTCTATGCCTGCCTGCGCGCCTGGCGCGACCTGATGCGCCTGGAGCGCGCCCGCGCCGGCCTGCGCCGCTCGATCGACGCCATCACCCAGGTCGGCGATGCCGACAGCCTGCGCCACTTCGGCTCCGCCGTGCTGGAGCAGGCGGCCGCCGTGCTGGGGCTCGAAGGACAGGGCGTTTGCGCCAGCCGCCTGAATGCCTACGCCGCTTCGCAGCAGGGCGGACGGCTGCAGGTGCTGGCCGCCACCGCGGCCTACGCCGCTCTGGCGCCGCAGGAAAGCCTGGAGCAGCTGCCGCCCGAGGTGGGCGATGCTTTCACGCGCTGCATGCTGGAGCAGCGCGACCATTACGGCGAACGCTATTACGCCTGCTATTACCGCACCAGCGACGGCAACGAGTGCTTCCTGTACATGGACTTCGCCGAGCCGGTAGCGGAGGCCGAACGCGAGCTGCTGGCGCTGTTCGCGGCCAACGTGGCCATCGCGTATGAGAAGCTGCTGCTGCGCGAAGAGATGGCCGGGACGCAGGAAGCGCTGGTGGCCATCATGGGCGAAGCCATCGAACGCCGCTCGCCGCATGCGGGCGGCCACGTGCAGCGCGTCGGCCTGCTGGCGGCCATGCTGGGCGAGGCGGCGCAGCTGCCGCCGGCAGCGGTGCGCCAGCTGCGCCTGGCCGCACCGCTGCACGACATCGGCCACGCCGGCATCCCGGACGCCATCCTGCACCATCCCGGTCCGCTGGACGAGGCGCAGTGGCGTGTCATGCGCATCCACTGCGATACCGGTGCGCGCATGCTGGAGCGCTCCGGCATGCCGCTGCTGCAGCTGGCGGCGCGCATCGCGCGCGAACACCACGAGCACTGGGACGGCAGCGGCTATCCGCACCATCTGGGCGGTGCACAGATCAGCATCGAGGGGCGGATTGCCGCGCTGGCCGATTTTGTCGATGCCATGGCCAGCCCGCGTCCGTGGCGCGCCGCGCATACGCTGGAACAGGCGCTGCAGGCAGTGGCGCAAGACCACGGCCGGCACTTCGACCCCGCACTGGCGCAATTGCTGCTGGCGCGCAGCGACAGCGTGCGCAGCCTGTACCGCCACCTGCCGCCTGCCTGAGGAGACCAGCGAGCATGAGCAACGATCAGAATACGCTGTACGGTCCGGGCGACGCCCGCATCCTGGCCGAAGCGGCGCTGCGTTCCATCACGGCCGCCACGGCGCGCTCGCGCGGCGAGGAATTCTTCCGCGTGCTGGTGCACGACCTGGCGCAGGCGCTGGATGTGACCTATGTGATTGCAGGCCGGGTGGTGAGCCTGGGCGAAGGACAGGAAGGCATACGCACGCTGGCCGTGTGGGGCGACCGCGACTTCCTGCCGAATATGGAGTACAGCCTGCTGCACACGCCGTGCAGCAACGTCACCGGCCAGACCATGTGCTTCCACGGGTGCGGCATCCAGCAGGCCTACCCGCTGGATAAGCTGCTGGTGGACATGGCGGCGGAAAGCTATGTCGGCATGCCGATGGTCGATACGGAAGGGCGCTCGCTGGGCATCCTGTCCGCCATCGACACCAGGCCGATTGACGAGAACAAGCGCCTGCTGGCCTTGTCGCTGCTGTCCATCTTCGCCACGCGGGCGGCGGCCGAGCTGCAGCACCAGGACCGCGAGGCGGTGCTGGAGGAGAAGGTCGAGCGGCGCACGGAAGCGCTGCGCGCGGCGCAGGCCAGCCTGGTGGAACAGGAAAAGATGGCTGCCCTGGGAGCGCTGGTGGCAGGCGTGGCGCACGAGGTGAATACGCCGGTCGGCGTGGCGCTGACGGCGGCGTCGGCCATGAGCAGCTATACGCAGCAACTGGTGGCGGCGCTGAACGCGCCCAAGGTCAGCCGCTCCGACCTGCTCAATCTGGTGGGGCGGCTGAACGATGCGGCGGCGCTGATCGAATCCAACCTGCACCGCGCCGGCGACCTGATGGGCAATTTCAAGCAGCTGGCGGTGGACCAGGGCAGCGAGCATCTGAGCCTGCTGGCGCTGCATGACTATGTGCAGGGCGTGGTGTCGGCGCACAGCCCCGAGCTGCGCAAGGCCGGCATCAAGGTGACGCTGGACATTGGCGAAGATCTGCGTCCCCGTCTGCCGCCGGGGAAATTCTCGCAGGTGCTGTCCAACCTGCTGATGAACGCGGCGCGCCATGCCTGGCCGGAAGGCGGGGGCGGAGTCATTGCGGTGCGCGCCTGGCGCGACGGCGCCAGCCTGCTGATGGAGTTTTCCGACGACGGCGCCGGCATGGCGCCATCCGTACGCGAACGCATCTTCGAGCCATTCTTCACCACCAAGCGCGGGCAGGGCGGTTCAGGGCTCGGGCTGCATATCGTTTATACGATTCTGCACCAGCTGGGAGGGCAGATCGAAGTCGATAGCCACGAGGGCGAAGGCACTACTTTCGTATTGCGGCTGCCGATGGAGGTGGCAGCCTAGCCGCCTCAGTCGTTGGCCGCCATCGACAGGGCCACGGCTTCCGCCACCTTGATACCGTCCACGCCGGCCGACAGGATGCCGCCCGCGTAGCCGGCGCCTTCGCCGGCCGGGAACAGGCCGCGCGTGTTCAGGCTTTGCAGGTCGCCGTCGTTGCGCTTGATGCGGATCGGCGACGAGGTGCGCGTCTCCAGGCCGGTCAGCACCGCATCTTCCTTGAAGTAGCCCTTGATCTGCTTGTCGAAGGCCGGGAAGGCTTCGCGCAGGGCCAGCGTGGCGTAATCCGGCAGGATGCGCGCCAGGTCGGTCAGGTGCACCGCCGGCTTAAAGGATGGCACCACGGCGCCGAACGCGGTCGAGGCGCGGCCGGCCACGAAGTCGCCCATCAGCTGGCCCGGCGCATCGTAATTCGAGCCGCCCAGCACGAAGGCCTTTTCTTCCAGCTCGCGCTGCAGGGCGATGCCGGCCAGCGGATGGCCCGGATAATCGACTTCCGGCGAGATGCTGACCACGATGGCCGAGTTGGCGTTGCGCTCGGCGCGCGAATACTGGCTCATGCCGTTGGTGACCACGCGCCCCGGCTCGGACGCTGCCGCCACCACGGTGCCGCCCGGGCACATGCAGAAACTGTACACGGCGCGGCCATTGCTGGCATGGTGCACCAGCTTGTAGTCGGCCGCACCAAGGATGGGGTGGCCGGCATTCGGGCCGAAACGGCAGTTGTCGATCAGCGATTGCGGGTGCTCGACCCGGAAGCCGATCGAGAATGGCTTGGCCTCGATGTACACGCCGCGCTCGTACAGCTGCTCGAAGGTGTCGCGCGAGCTGTGGCCGATGGCCAGCACCACGTGATTGGTGGCCACGTATTCGCCGCTGGCCAGTTTCAGGCCGCGCATCTGGCGCACGCCATCCTTTTCCTCGATGTCGAAGTCGGTCACGCGCTGCTCGAAGCGGATCTCTCCGCCCAAGGCCTGGATTTCCTCGCGCATGGCTTCCACCATCTTCACCAGGCGGAAGGTGCCGATGTGCGGCTTGCTGACGTAGAGGATTTCCTCGGGCGCGCCGGATTTGACGAATTCGGTCAGCACCTTGCGGCCGTAGTGTTTCGGATCCTTGATCTGGGAGTACAGCTTGCCGTCGGAGAAGGTGCCGGCGCCGCCCTCGCCGTACTGTACGTTCGATTCCGGATTCAGCTCGCGCTTGCGCCAGAAGCCGAAAGTGTCCTTGGTGCGTTCACGGACGGTCTTGCCGCGTTCCAGGATGATCGGGCGCAGACCCATCTGGGCCAGGATCAGGGCGGCAAACAGGCCGCAGGGCCCCATGCCGATCACCACCGGGCGCGGCTGTTTGCCGTCCGCGTTCACGCCCTGGGCGACGAATTTGTAGTCCATGTCCGGCGCGGTCATCAGGTGCACGTCGTGCTTGCGGCGCTGGAGGATGCCGGCGTCGTCGCTGGTTTCGATGTCCAGCGAGTAGATCAGGCTGATGTTCGCTTTCTTGCGGGCATCATAGCTGCGTTTGTACACGGTAAAGCCCAGCATGACGCCTGCGTCGATCTGCAGGCGCTCAAGGATGGCCTGTTTCAGTTCGGCATCGGTATGGTTCAGGGGGAGCTTGACTTCGTTCAATCGCAACATGATGTTCTCTCTGGCAGGGTGGGGCGCGCAACGGGCCCAAACCGCCATTTTACCCGCTTTCACCAGTTGTATAAACGCAACGAAGAGTGCCCGAAAGGCGGGAAATCGTACGTTTGTGCGAGACACTGCTGTACAAGCCATTCAAAGGGTGCAATAGTTGATATTTGATAGGCAAGCTTTCTGCACCGCTTATTATCAGTCACAGAATATCTCCCTGTTGCCATCTGATTATCTCCAAGGCTCTGGAGATAACATTTTTGCGCCCTGAATTTAATAACTATATTTAACGCGCAAATATAGGCCATTTTCCCCCTTTAATTTTGTCATATTGGCTACTCCGCCCTGATCTGCCGGGATCTGCTGCGAAGTCGGCAGCTACGTCTTTCTTTCCATTGATTATTCAGCACTGTTGTATTTTCCTCATACCGTCGGCCGTCGCGTTGACATGCCTACTTTCGATATGGTCTTATCCATAGCTGAACTTAATTGTTTGCAATTGGGTTCAGTTGTCGCCCACAAAGCGATGGAGTTTTTGGTTTTAGTCGGGACAAACATAACAAATGCTGTAGGAAGCGTGAGTAATGCGCGAGTCTTTACCCGAGCTTACTGCTACTGCATGCTTACTTTAGGAACCAAAATGTTGAAAAAAACAGTTATTGCACGTGCTATGACGCTGGCGTTCAGCACTGCCGCTCTGTCGACTGCCCTGGTGCAGCCGGTTCAGGCGCAGTCGAATGCCTCCGGTAATGTGTACGGTCGTGTCGCACCAGGCAGTGCCAACTCTGTTGTGCTGAAGAACCTGGACACTAACCTGACCCGTACCGCGGATGTGGAAGCAAACGGCAGCTTTACCGCTACCGCGCTGCCAATCGGCCGCTATAACGTAACCCTGGTGAAGGGCGGCGTTTCCGGTGCTTCCACTCAGCTGGAAGTGCTGGCTGGTCAAGGTGTCGAAGCTGTGTTCGCCACTGCGGGTGTGCAGCAGGTTCAGGTGACTGGCCGCCGCAGCCGCATCGACGTATCGAATGCAAACAACGGCGCAACCTTCGTTGCACGCGAACTGGCAAAACTGCCAATCGCGCAGAACGTGGACGCGATTATTCAGCTGGCTCCTAACACCACCCGCGTTGACTCCCGTTACGCTGGCGGTGCTTCCTTCGCAGGCGGCGGCGCTTCTGAAAACGCGTACTACATCAACGGTTTCCCTGTCACCAACCCGCTGACCCAGCTGGGCGCATCCGAACTGCCGTTCGGCGCGATCGCACAGGCACAGATCCTGACCGGCGGCTTCGGCGCTGAATTCGGCCGTTCCGTGGGTGGTGTGGTCAACATCACCACCAAGTCCGGTACCAACAACTGGGAATTCGGCGCGATGGCATCCATCGAGCCGGATTCGCTGCGCGCCAAGTCGAAAGACCTGCGCTACGGCAACACCGGTAATTTCCCCACCACCGACGGCACCCTGTACCGCGCGCGTGAAGCCAATGAACAGACCCAGAAGCGCTACGGCACTTACCTGTCCGGTCCGATCATCAAGGACAAGCTGTTCATGTTCGTGTCGGCTGAAACCACCAAGACCGACACCGAAGGCACCGACGCCACCAACGGCATCCGTATCGGCGGCAGCCAGGCAGCAGGCTGGAACGCATCCAAGCGTACCGTTGACCGCTACTTCGGTAAGTTGGACTGGAACATCACCGACGACCATCGTCTGGAACTGTCCCTGATCGGCGACACCCCGGAAGTGAAGACCAACTACTACGACTACGTATACGGCGGTCCTAACACTCCAGGCAAAACCACCGGCAAACTGGCTTCCAGCAAGACCGAGAAGAACGTCAACGACAACGGCGCTGAAGTTCAGATCATCAAGTACACCGGCAACATCACCAACGACTTCACCGTGCAGGCCCTGTACGGCCAGTCGAAGTCGAAGCACATCAACGAGTTCGCCGGCTACGATCCTAACCTGTTCGTCACCAGCTTCACTCCAGAGACCTCGGCACCAGGCATTAACTACGTCAACAAGCAGACCGTTTCCACCGCAACCGGTAACGTGCTGCCGACCGGCGCCCAGGACAAGATCGAGTCCTTCCGTCTCGACCTGGAATACAAATGGCGTGAACATACCATCCGCTTCGGTCTGGATAACAACAAGCTGAGCTCGACCAACGCAGGTGAATCCTCGATTGGTGGCGGTACCTGGACCTACTTGCGTCAGGCAAATCCGGCAGCGGTCTTCAACGTAAACGGCATTAACGCACAGCCAACCAACAGCACCGGCGCACCACTGGGTGCACAGGGCTACTACGTAACCAAGACCCTGTTCACCGACGTGACCAATGCCTATTCGAACCAGGATGCGCAATACCTGGAAGACAAATGGCAAGTCACCCCGAACGTCCTGCTGACCGTTGGTGTGCGTCGTGAAGGCTTCGACAACCAGAACGGCGACAAGCAGAAGTACCTGGAGATGACCAACCAGATCGCTCCGCGTGTGAGCGCGGTCTGGGACGTCGCTGGCGACGCCTCGACCAAGGTCTTCGGTTCCGCTGGCCGTTACCACCTGCAGATCCCGACTCACCTGGCAGTGCGCGGCGCTGGCCGTTCCCTGAACACCGTTCAGGCCTTCACCTACACCGGTGTTGACGCCAATGGTGCTCCGACCGGTCTGCAACAGCTGTCCGTACCGGCTTCGTCGAACAACGAATACGGTCAGGAAAAGCCATTCATGACCCTGGCTGCTACCGACCTGAAGCCAACCTATCAGGATGAAGTGACCTTCGGCTTCGAAAAAGCCTGGTCGCCAGACCTGAACTTCGGCGTGAAGGCAACCTACCGTACCCTGAAGTCCACCATCGACGACTTCTGCGATCCACGTCCGTTCGAGAAGTACGCTGCTGACCACAACATCGATACCTCCAACTGGGGTGGTTTCGGTTGCGCCAGCTTCAATCCGGGCAGCGCCAACACCTTCCTGGTTGACTACAGTGGCTCCACCAACAACGGCGGTACCGCGAAGAACCTGACCACCGTGCACTTCTCGGCGCAGGAGCTGGGCTTCGAAAAAGCTGAGCGTAAGTACACCGCAGTGGACATGTTCGCTGAGCACCCGCTGCGCAACGGCTGGTACGGCAAGGTGAACTACACCTGGTCCAAGTCGAAAGGTAACACCGAAGGCCAGACCCTGTCCGACGTGGGTCAGACCGACGTGGCTGCGACCCAGACCTGGGACTACAAGGAGCTGATGATTGGCGCCAACGGTCTGCTGCCTAACGACCGTAAGCACCAGATCAAAGCGTACGGCTTCTATGAAGTCGCTCCCGAGTGGACCGTTGGCGGTAACGTGCTGTTCGCATCGGGCCGTCCACGCAGCTGTATCGGTAAGTTCGAGTTCGACGGCACCACCCCGAACTACGGCAACGGCCCGCACTATTGCTTCGGCGCTACTCCGGCACAAAACGTGTTCACCCCACGCGGCTCCCTGGGCCGTCTGCCTTGGGACAAGCGTCTGGACCTGAACGTGGTATACCGTCCTGAACTCGTCAAGGGCCTGTCCCTGAAAGTGGACGTGTTCAACGCGACCAACGAGCAGACCGCGCAATCGGTGGAAGAGCGTTGGAACAGTGGTGATGCGCGTCGTAACACCTACGAACGCGTGCTGAGCTACACCGCGCCTCGTAGCGTCAAGCTGACTGCTGAATACAACTACAAGTTCTAATCAGCGGTAGTTTCCAGGCACCCCGCCAGCGCAAGCCGGCGGGGTGTTTTTATTTGAGCGAGAGGGTAGCGACAAATGGTGACTGTCTGTCGCTGGGTTTTGCCATATGATCGAATGGCAGAATAACAATCAGGAGAGTGAAAATGAAGAAGCTGATGGCAGCGGCCCTGATGGCCGTACTGGCAGGCGCAGTTCGGGCGGACGATCTGGCCGACGGCATCAAGGCATGGGAGTCGCAGGATTTTGCCAAGGCACATAAGCTGCTGGGCAAGCTGGCGGAATCGGGCAATCCCGAGGCACAGCTGATGGTGGGCGAAATGTATGGCTACGGCGAGGGCGTGCCGGAAAATATGGCCACCGCCGAAATGTGGATCAGTAAGGCGAAGGCAAATGGCCACAAGGATGCCGGTGAATCGCTGAATACGATGAAGCAGCGCGTGGCGCACAAGAAGGATATTGCGTACTACGTCAGCGGTTATAACGGCGCAGATGTAAAGCTCGAAAAATATGGCTGTGTAAAGCCGGTCTTTCCCAAGGAAAGCCGCACGCAGAACGACATCAAGGCCGTGCAGCTGGCTATGGATGCCTGGAGCGCCTGCTACGAGAATTTCGGCAGGGGCCTGGCGGCCGCGCAGCCGGCCGGCAAGGCGATTCCCACTGATGTGGCGAAGGTCATGAGCCTGGCCGAGCTGCAGCAGGCACGCAGCGCAATGGACAAAGCGTACGTGGCAGTCGCTGCCGATGGCGACAAGCAGGCTCGCGAAGTGATCGGCGCCCATGACAAGTGGGTGGCCAACACGAAGGAGTGGACCATCGCCATGCAACAGAAAACCAAAAATGACCTGGAGCAGCGCAACCGCGAGCGCGATGACCTGACTCAGCGCTACAAGCAGGCGATGGGGGGCAGCGGCTCACGGTAAGCGGCAATCGCCGTATGCCAAGGCCGCGTAAGCGGCCTTTTTTTATGGTAACTAGCATTTCTATAGTTTAATTAATTTATTGACAATTTTTTCCCATGGAAATAAAGTCGGGATGTTCGCACAAAGCGAATAACGCCACGTGGTTTGGTGTGCGTTTTAATCAGATCAAGGAGACATGGATGAAAAAAATTGCAGCATTTCTGTTTGCCTTTGCCGCCGCCGCCTCGTTCGCCTACGCTGGAGATCTACCAGGCTGCCAGGCAATGTGCCACGCTGAGAACCTTGAATGCCTGAAAGTACAGGGACCAGGTGCCTGTTCACGTGCTTACGACTACTGCATGCACGACTGCCTGGTTAATTGACGCATGACTGCTTTGAGGTTGAAGAATCTTCTCATCTACAGCCTGGTTCTCGCCGCCGGGCTGGCGGCGGGATCGGGCGTCGCGAAGCTGCCAAAGCTTTTCGAACGGCCGTATCAGCAGGGCAACTATACGAGCCACTTCGTGGACCACAATGAAGTTGTGATTTATGGGACGACTACCTGTCCTTACTGTGCCCGGGCGCGCGAGTTCCTGACTGCGAAAGGTGTGAAGTATGCGGACTTTAATATTGACGTTTCAGACGAGGCACGCAAGAAGTATGCATCGTTGAACGTCAAGGCGGTTCCGGCCATTCTGATAGGTGATCGGATGATTAGCGGATTCCGGCCGGACGTGATTGAAGACGCGTTGACAAAAATCTCCCGGTAGGGGGCTTCACCCAGGCGCCTGAGGGCGCCATTTTCTGCATCCTTCAGGTGCGTGAGAATTGGTGAATATTCAGCAGCAGATTTGCCATATGATTAATCTGCAAGAACAATTAACCTGGAGGATCGCTATGAAAAAGCTGATGGCGGCAGCCTTGCTGGCAGCCCTGGCGGGCACGGTGCAGGCGGATGACCTGGCAGACGGGATCAAGGCATGGGAATCACAGGATTTCACCAAGGCGCACAAGCTGTTGGGCAAACTGGCCGAAGCCGGCAATCCCGAAGCGCAACTGATGGTTGGCGAGATGTACGGCTATGGCGAAGGGGTGCCGGAAAACATGGCCACCGCTGAAATGTGGATCAAGAAGGCGCAGGCAGGTGGTCACAAGGATGCCGCCGAATCGCTAAGTACGATGCAGCAGCGCGGTGCGCATAAACAGGACATCGCCTACTACATCAGCGGCTATAAAGGCGACGACTTGAAGCTGGAAAAATATGGCTGTGTGAAGCCTGACATTCCAGCGGGCGACAAGATGCAGACGCAAAAAGACATCAAGGCGGTACGCGACGCCTATCAGGAATGGGATACCTGTTACCGCCGCTTCGCCGATGGCCTGACAGCGGCCCAGCCTGCAGGCAAGGCGATCCCCGCCAATATTGCCAAGTTGATGAGCCTTGCAGAGCTGCAGCAGGCGCGTACCGCAATGGGACAGACATATGACCAGATTGCCATGAAAAGCGAACGCGATGCACGTGGTGTAGTGGATTCCTATAACGCCTGGGTCGCCCGCACCAAGGACTACAGCCTGGCGATGCAGAAAAAAATTGGCGACGAAACCGAGCAGGCGCGGCGCGAAAATGAAACACTGATGCAGCGCTATCGGGAGGCCACCGGCTCAGCCACTACGCCACCACGCCGGTAATATCGTCCGGGGACATTGTTTGTCATCGCACCTGGCTGCGCATGCGGCCAACTTACCTGGAGATAAGTATGAAGAAATCCTTGGCAGGTATGCTGCTTGTAACTCTGGCTGGCGTGGTCCAGGCGGACGATCTGGCGACCGGTATCAAGGCATGGGAAGCGCAGGACTTCGCCACCGCACATCAGGTGCTCGGCAAGCTGGCTGCGGCCGGCAACGCGGAAGCGCAACTGATGGTAGGAGAGATGTACGGTTTCGGCGAGGGTGTGCCGGAAGATATGGTTCAAGCCGAACGCTGGCTGGCGAAAGCCCGGACCGGCGGCAACCAGGCTGCCGCCGGATCGCTGAACACGCTGAAGCAGCGTAGCGTGCGCAAGCAGGACATCGCTTATTACGTCAGCGGATACAAGGCCGATGCGGCCGTGGCAGATGCGCATTGCGCCAGGCCGGTGCTAGGCAACGTCCAGGCCGTTCAGACCCAGCGCCAGATCCGTGCCGTACGTGATGCATTCGTGGCTTGGGAGGCCTGCTATAAGCAGGCGGGTCAGGCGTTGGCGGCGACCGCGATTCCCCAGGGGGTGGCTCGGTTGATGAGCCTGTCCGAACTACAGCAGGCGAGGACGACGATGGATAAAGCTAATGCTGCCGCATTGGCTGAAAACGAGCGCGAGGCCGGCGCCGTGGTGGCTGCCTATAATGACTGGGCTATCCAGACCCGCGATTACGCTATCGCCATACAGCGGGGGCTGAACGAGTGGCAGGAACGGCTCGGCCAGCGCAGGGACTTCATGCGCGACTCCCGCCGCGACTCGGTCACCGTGGCGCAAGCGCCCGGTAGCATGAGGTAAGCCAACTGGGACCGCCGCTTCGCCGGTAGTCTGGCGGCGGCCCGGCATGCAGACAATGGCATCCCGGTCGTGAACGGCCACTCAATCTGGAGACAAGCATGAAAAACTCCCTGGCGGGTATATTGCTGGCGGCTCTGGCTGGCGTAGCGCAGGCGGACGATCTGGCGAAGGGGATCGAGGCGTGGGAAGCGCAGGATTTCACCTCCGCGCATCAGGTACTCGGCAAGCTGGCCATGGCTGGCAACGCGGAAGCGCAACTGATGCTTGGCGAGATGTACGGCTTGGGCGAGGGCGTGCCGGAGAATAAGGCGCAAGCCGAAGGCTGGCTGGCGAAAGCGCAGGCAGGTGGTAATCCGAATGCCACGGCGGCACTGGAGACGCTGAAGCAGCGCAGCGCCCGCAAGGCGGACATTGCCTACTATGTCAGCGGCCATACGACGGAACTGACGTTGACAGGCGCCGGCTGCGTCAAGCCGGCGCTGACCAATGCCAAGGCCCCTCAGACCCAGCACGACATCCGCAGCGTGCGCAAGGCCTTCGTTTCCTATGAGGCGTGCTATAAGCGCTTCGGCCAGGCCCTGGCGGCGAGAACCATCCCGCAGGATGTGGCGCGGCTGATGAGCCTGCCGGAACTGCAGCAGGCGAAGCGGGCAATGGATGAGGCGAATGCCGCAGCGGCGGCAGAGGGCGCAGCTGAGGCCGGAGCCGTGGTGGCCGCGTATAACGAATGGGCCGTGATGACCCACGACTATGCGCTCGTGATGAAGAAGTCCATGGATGACCTCGTGGAGCAGGACCGCCACGAAGCCGATATCGCGGCATCGCGCCGCCGGTCGGTGGCCATGCTCCCGGCACGCGGGACGCGCTGAGTTTGCTTAGATGCCGCCCCAGGCGGCATTCAGCACCGCAACGGCCGCCAGCGCGGCCGTTTCCGTGCGCAGCACGCGCGGGCCGATGGACAGGGCCAGCGCGCCGTGCTGCAGCGCTTGCGCTTCCTCTTCGTCCGAGAAGCCGCCCTCCGGCCCGACCATGACCGTCAGCGCCTGCGGCGGCTGGTGGCGCGCCCAGTCGGCCAGCGATTCGGTGGCGCGCGGCGTCAGCAGCACGCGCTTGTGCAGGTCCTGCCGGGTGATCCAGTCGCGGAATTCCTGCGGCTCGGCCAGCTGGGCCAGGCGGTTGCGTCCGCTCTGCTCGCAGGCCGAGACGATCACGCTGTGCCAGTGCGCCAGCTTTTTCTCGGCGCGCTCGGACGACAGCCGCACCACGCAGCGCCGCGCCGCCAGCGGCTGCACGGCGGCCACGCCCAGCTCCACCGCCTTCTCGACGATCCAGTCCATCTTGCCGGCTTCGGGCAGGGCCTGGGCCAGGGTGATGGCATACGGCAGCTCCACCTCGCGCGGCGTGAACACCTTGACCTCGGCGCTGGCGCGCTTCTTCTGCACCTCGCTCAGCACGGCCGTATATTCGCCGCCTTCGCCGTTGAACAGGGTCAGGGTGTCGCCGGGCGCCATGCGCACCACGTGGATGTGATGGGCGACTTCGGACGGGAGATCGATGAGCTGGCCAATGGCCAGGGGCTGGGGGACAAAGAAACGCGGCATAAAGGTGCTTGGGGTGCTAAGGGTGCGAAAAGATGCTAAGAGAATAAGTAAATACTTGAATTTGCACTAATTTTAAGCGTTCATGTCACGCTCTGGTAAAATATTGGGTTCCAGTGGCGGCCACTGCCGCAGCGCAACAAATTCCAACCTTTCTTCGAATCACCACGATGAAATCTACGCTCCCCTTCACCCAAATGGCCAACGCGATCCGCGCGCTGGCAATGGACGCTGTTCAAAAGGCCAATTCCGGCCACCCTGGCATGCCGATGGGCATGGCCGAAATCGCCGTGGCCCTGTGGAGCGGCCACCATCGCCACAATCCGGTGAACCCGGCCTGGCCTAACCGCGACCGCTTCCTGCTGTCCAACGGCCACGGCTCGATGCTGCACTATGCGCTGCTGCACCTGTCGGGCTACGACCTGTCGATGGACGACATCAAGAACTTCCGCCAGCTGCACTCGAAGACTCCGGGCCACCCGGAAGTCGATATCACGCCGGGCGTGGAAACCACCACCGGTCCGCTGGGCCAGGGTATCGCCAACGCGGTCGGCATGGCGCTGGCTGAATGGCTGCTGGCAAACGAATTCAACAAGCCAGGCTTCGACGTGGTTGACCACTACACCTATGCCTTCCTGGGCGACGGCTGCCTGATGGAAGGCATCTCGCACGAGGTGTGCTCGCTGGCCGGCACCCTGGGCCTGAAGAAGCTGATCGCCCTGTACGACGACAACGGCATCTCGATCGACGGCAAGGTGGAAGGCTGGTTCACCGACGATACGCCAAAGCGTTTCGAGTCCTATGGCTGGAACGTGATCCGCAACGTGGACGGCCACGATGTGGCAGCCGTGTCCGCGGCCATCGAAGCGGCCAAGAAAGCCGGCAAGCCGACCCTGATCTGCTGCAAGACCATCATCGGCAAGGGCTCGCCAAACCTGCAGGGCGGCGACAAGGTGCACGGCGCAGCGCTGGGCGACAAGGAAGTTGCCGCAGTGCGCGAGTACATCTCCTGGGGCGCCCAGCCGTTCGAGATTCCGTCCGACGTGGCTGAAGCCTGGAACGCAAAAGAGCAGGGTGCCAAATTCGAGGCCGAATGGCAGGCCATGTTCGACCAGTACGCCGCCCAGTACCCGACCGAAGCGTCGGAACTGAAGCGCCGCATGGCCGGCGAGCTGCCAGGCAATTTCGACGCGACCCTGCAGGCCGCCATTGCCGCCACCGTCGAGAAGAAGGAAACCATCGCCACCCGCAAGGCTTCGCAGAACGCGATCCAGGCCCTGGCCCCGATCCTGCCTGAATTCCTGGGCGGTTCGGCCGACCTGACCGGCTCCAACCTGACCAACTGGAAGGAAATCGTGCCAGTGCGTTCCGGCCAGCCGGGCAACCACATCAACTACGGCGTGCGCGAATTCGGCATGTCCGCCATCATGAACGGCGTGGCCCTGCACGGCGGCTACATTCCGTTCGGCGCGACCTTCCTGACCTTCTCCGACTACAGCCGCAATGCGCTGCGCATGGCTGCGCTGATGAAGCAGCGTTCGATCTTCGTGTTCACCCACGACTCGATCGGCCTGGGCGAAGACGGCCCGACCCACCAGTCGGTGGAGCACGTGTCCTCGCTGCGCCTGATCCCCAACCTGGACAACTGGCGTCCGGCCGACACCGTCGAATCGATGGTCGCCTGGGGCGAAGCAGTCAAGCGCGCCGACGGTCCTGCCACCCTGATCTTCTCGCGCCAGAACCTGCCGTTCATGGAGCGTTCCGCACAAGCCATCGCCGACATCGCCCGCGGCGGCTACGTGCTGGCTGACGAAGCCGGCGCGAAAGCCATCATCATCGCTACCGGTTCCGAGGTGGAACTGGCGATGAAGGCGGCGGCCGAGCTGAAAGCGGCCGGCACCCCGGTGCGCGTGGTGTCCATGCCTTCGACCGACGTGTTCGACCGCCAGGATGCGGCCTACAAGGCGTCCGTGCTGACCAAGGGTCTGCCGCGCGTTGCCGTCGAGGCAGGCGTGACCGGTTTCTGGTACAAGTATGTGGGTCTGGAAGGCGCCGTGGTGGGCATCGATTCCTTCGGCGAATCGGCGCCGGCGGGCGTGCTGTTCAAGCACTTCGGCTTCACCGTGGAAAACGTAGTCGCTAAAGTTAAGTCTGTTCTGGCCTAAGAAGAGCAAGGCGGGCCTGTGGCCCGCTTTGCACATATAACGATTTCTTTTTATCAGGAGCACATGTAATGACGATCAAGGTAGCAATCAACGGCTACGGCCGTATCGGCCGCAACGTACTGCGCGCTTTCTATGAAGGCGGCAAGAAGCAGGACATCCAGATCGTGGCCATCAACGACCTGGGCAACGCCGAGTCGAACGCCCACCTGACCCGCTACGACACCACCCACGGCAAGTTCCCGGGCACCGTCACGGTCGAAGGCGATCACATGATCGTGAATGGCGACAAGATCCGCGTGCTGGCGCAGCGCAACCCGGCCGAGCTGCCATGGGGCGAGCTGGGCGTGGACGTGGTGCTGGAGTGCACCGGCTTCTTCACCACCAAGGAAAAGGCATCGGCCCACCTGAAGGGCGGCGCCAAGAAGGTGATCATCTCCGCACCGGGCGGCAAGGATGTGGATGCGACCATCGTGTACGGCGTTAACCACGCCACCCTGAAAGCGTCGGACACCGTGATTTCGAACGCTTCCTGCACCACCAACTGCCTGGCCCCGCTGGTCAAGCCGCTGCACGACGCGATCGGCCTGGAAACCGGCCTGATGACCACCGTGCACGCCTACACCAACGACCAGGTGCTGACCGACGTGATGCACGAAGACCTGCGCCGCGCCCGTTCCGCCACCCAGTCCATGATCCCGACCAAGACCGGCGCTGCCGCTGCGGTGGGCCTGGTGCTGCCTGAGCTGAACGGCAAGCTGGATGGCTATGCGATCCGCGTGCCGACCATCAACGTGTCCATCGTTGACCTGTCCTTCATCGCCAAGCGCGACACGACTGTTGAAGAAATCAACAAGATCATGAAGGAAGCTTCGGACGGCGCGCTGAAAGGCATCCTGACCTACAACACCGAGCCGCTGGTCTCCGTGGACTTCAACCACAACCCGGCCTCGTCGAACTTCGACGCGACCCTGACCAAGGTTTCCGGCCGTCTGGTGAAGGTATCGTCCTGGTACGACAACGAGTGGGGCTTCAGCAACCGCATGCTGGACACCACCGTTGCGCTGATGTCCGCCAAATAAGCGGCGCAGTCCGGCAGCAAAGCAAAAGCGCCCCGCGGGGCGCTTTTTTCATGGGCGGAAGCGGCGCGTCAGATATCGCAGCCGATGCGGTGTGCGTAGGCGCAGGCGTTGAAGTCGCCGTCATTGCACTTGACCGCCAGTTCGAAGCAGGTGCGCGGATTCGGCGTATCGATCGCCGCGTAGCACGAACCGGCGGCAACACCGGCGCCCAGCAGGAAAACCATCCATGCTTTCTTCAGTTTCGTCATTTGCTGTCTCGCTTGATGATTGGATTGGGAAAAATGCCGCAGGTGCGGCGCACTCAGGCTAGCACTGGTGGTTATAGGGTCCAATGATTATTTGCGATAAATAGTCACCGATCCTCACCGCGCTTTGGAATAAAAAAAAGGCGCCCCGCGGGGCGCCTGATGCTTGCAGGGGATTGAAGCGTCAGAAGCGGTACTCGGCGGTCAGGCGGACGACGCGGCCCAGCACGTCGTTCAGGTTTTGCGGGATCACGCCGCCGCCGTCGCGGTTGAAGGCTTTCAGGTCCATCGGCGGACGGTGGTCGAACACATTGCGCACGAACAGCGACACCGTGAAATTGCGGATGCCCGTATAAGTCAGGTTGTAATCCCAGCGCACCTCGGACGCGACGCGGCACGCCGATGGTTCCCAGCCGTTGAAATCGCAGCCTTCCAGCGTGTAGTTGTCGTCGAAGTAGTCGCCCTGCAGCTTGGTGTGGCGGTAGTAGGTGGCGCGCAGGCTGTTGCTGAAGTCGCCCGTGCGCAGCGTGGTCAGCACATTGGCCACCACCTTCGGATTGCCGTAGCGCCCTGCCAGATTGTCGCCCCAGGCGCCATGCTCGCCGCGTCCCGGCGCGAATTCGCGCAGGTCCAGCAGATAGGTTGCGTTCCCGCTCATATCCAGCCGCCCGATCGGGGTGTTGAAGCGCGAGGCCAGGCCCACGTCCACGCCGCTGGTCTTGGTTTGCGACACGTTCTCGAACATGCCCGTGGTCGAGGACAGCGGTCCCACCGTCACGCCATACTGCGCCTGCTCGGCCGCGCTGAAGGTTTTGTCCTGCCCCAGCGGCAGACGGTTGACGATGCCGGCCGGCAGGCTGGCTTCCTGCGCCAGCAGCTCGTCCGTCGATTTCAGGTTGATCTCATCCTTGCGCTTGATGTGGAAGTAGTCCAGCGACAGCGAATGCCCCTTGACCGGTTCCAGCACGAAGCCGATGGTGCCGCTGTGCGAAACCTCCGGCTGCAGGTTGGGATTGTTGCGCACGATGGACGCCACACCGGCCGAGCACTCGTTCTGCTCCACGATGTCGGCGCGCGCCAGCAGCAGGGCGCCGTTCGGGTCGCTTGACGGCAGGGCCGAGGCCTGGGCGCGCAGATTGTCGGCCAGGGCCAGCGCCGGGTTGCAGCGCTTCGGATCGACCACGCCATTGTCGAAGGCAAACTTGCTGGATGGCGCGCTCTCGGTCAGGTTCGGCGCGCGGAAGCCAGATTCGACGGTGGCACGGACCATCAGCTGCGGCGTCGCTTCCCAGCGCGCCGCCAGCTTGGGCGAGGCGTGCGCATCGACGTCCGGGAACTTGTCCACGCGTACCGCGCCGACTACCTCGACCTTCGGCAGCACGGGCACGTTCACCTCGGCAAACAGCGACTCGGTGGTGCGGCTGGCATCGGCGGTGGCCGCACCGTTGCTGACGATATCGCCCGCCAGCAGGTTGGCGGTCGGCAGGATGCGGAACTTCTCGTGACGCACATCGCCGCCCACTGCGAAGCCGACGTCGCGGTCGCCGATTTTCCACAGATTGCCGGTGATCTTGGCGTCGATGAAGTATTGCGTGATCTTGCCGTCATAGCCGTTTTCCGGGAACAGCGTGTTCAGCACGGCGTCCGAATTCTTCTGCCCGATCTTGTAATCGCGGTTGAAGAAGTTCGGATCGTCGATGGTGTAGTCGCCGATCACCTGCTTGAAGCCGCTGTCGCTGAAGAAGCCGCCACGGCTGCGGTCCTTGGTCTTGCTGCCCATGATGCCGATGGCCGATTCCCAGTCGTACTTGCCCATCAGCTGGCCTTTGATGCCGGTCAGCACGCGGTACTGGTCGCTGACGGAATGGCGGTAGCCGGGATCGTCGGCAAAGCGGTAGCGGAATTCGATTTCCTCTCCGCTCTGGTTCAGCGGATGGGTGGCCGGCAGATAGCGGTAGGTAAAGGTGCGGCTCTGGTTGTTGCGCGGATCGCCCCACACCGCGTCCGGGTTGGTCGAACCGTAGGTGGCGAAGGCGCTGGTGTAGTCCGTCTTGGTGTGGGAATACAGCACCTCGGCGAAGCCTTCGGTGGTTTCGTTGATTTTCAGGCGGCCGGACACCAGGGCGTTAATGCGGTCGGCCGACGGCTGGGCCTCGAAGCGCCGGAAGCGGTCGTATACGCACAGGCCGCCGGCATTCAGCGTGGCGCAGCCGGGGACCGGTCCTTGCCCGATCAGGTTGCCCGGATAGCTGAAGGTGGAAGGTGCGCCGCGGTCGCCGAACATCAGGCCGCTGCCGGGCGCTACGGCGGAGAAGTATTTGCCGTAGGCGGGATTCATATCGTCCACCACGTCGCGCCAGATGACATTGTGGCGCTTGTAGTATTCGACGTTGGCCAGGATGTTGTAGCGGTCCGTGTCGAGATCGCCCATGCCGCCCGTCACGCTGACGGTGCCGTTGTTGAAGTCGCCGTGCTTGACCGAGCTGTTGTAGCTGGCGCGCGCCGTCAGGCCGCGGTAGTCGGAACGGGTGATCACGTTGATCACGCCGGCCACGGCATCGGAACCGTAAATTGCCGAGCCGCCGTTGCGCAGGATTTCCACCCGGTCTACGGCGTCCAGCGGCAGGGTGTCCAGGTTGGTGAATACCTCGTTATAGTCGGCCAGCGCGTAAGGCGCGACGCGGCGCGAGTTCAGCAGCACCAGGGTGGACTGCTTGCCCAGGCCGCGCAGCGAGACCGAGGAAGCGCCGCCGGCAAAGGAGTTGCTGCCGTTGGTGTCGGACAGTGCGCCGCGGTCGGCCGAAGTGAGGGTATCCAGCAGTTCCTTGACGCTGTTCACGCCCAGGCGGTTGATCTCTTCCTTGCCGATCACCTGCACGGGCGTGGCGGTTTCAGCGTCGATGCGTTTGATATTGGTACCCGTCACCACCACGGTGGCAACCGGCTTGATAGGGGTTTCTTCCTGTGCGAACGCAGCGCCTGGCAAGGTTAGGGCAACGGCTACGGCGATGGCGCTACGTTTGGCTTTCAGTGCAGTCACATTGATCTCCCAAAGATGGCGTACGTTCAATGTAGTCATTCTCCTAAGAGTGCGCTCTCCAATTCGCTCAATTGCACCATCCGGAATGCGAATAGTGATAAAACCGTTGTTATTTCGCTACGCTAGCAGCTTGGAAGGCGGGCCAGCCGGGCCAGCCGTTCGGCTTCCACGCACATGGCGTCGCGCAGTTCCTGCGGACCCTGGATGGTGAAATCGAAGGTGAGGGAGGCCAGCATGCGGGCGAACCAGGTGTGGCTGGTGGTGGTGGTGTGCAGCTGGATGCCGGCCGGCGTGGGCACCAGCGGACCGATGTAGCGGCCCAGTTCGCGCGTGGCGCTGTCCAGGTCGGTGTGCAGCAGCACGTGGGCAGGCAGGCCGCGCGGCAGGGTGGCCAGGGCGTTCTGCAGGTGGGCGGCGGTATCGAAGCCGTCCGGCTTCTCGAACGCGGCGCCGGTTTCGCGCACTTCGGCAATACGGTCGAGGCGGAAGGAGCGGATCGCCAGCCGCAGGCGGCACAGGCCGACCGCGTACCAGCGGGTGTGGCTGAACACCAGGCCATAGGTATCGAATTCGCGCCGCATCGGCACGCCTTCGGGCGGACGGTATTCGAAGCTGACGCGGTGCTGGATCTGGGCCGCCATCGCCAGCGCGGTCAGCTCGCCGGTCAGGGCAGGGCGCGGCGCCTGGCTGAAGGTCCAGCGCGTATCGGGCAGTTCCAGCACGGCGGTTTCGCGCAGCGCCTGCACGCTGCCCTGCAGGGCGGGCGGCATCACGCGTTCCAGCTTGGCCTGGGCGCTGGCCACGGCGGGCGCGGTGTCGGCCAGGCGCAGCGAGCGCACGGCCATCAGGCCCAGCGCCACGGCGCTGGCTTCCTCGTTGGTGAACATCAGCGGCGGCAGCTTGAAGCCGGGCACCAGCATGTAGCCGCCATAGCGCCCCCGTTCGGCCGTGATGGGGATGCCCAGCTCTTCCAGCATGGCGATGTAGCGGCGCAGGCTGCGGCGGTCGATGCCGAGCCGGTCGGCCATGTCGGCGCCGGAAATCTGGCGCTGGCTTTGCAGCATCTCGAGGATGGTCAGGGCTTTAATGGCTGGTTTGGACATATTGCAATGTTCGCATGCAATGAGGGTCAATTATGTCCTATTTCACCAGCAGAATACATGGCATTCCCTCCCACATAGAAGAAGAGGCAATACCATGGAAGCTATTCTGTATTACGGCGCGCCGGATGGCTGCGCCTTCGGCACGATTGTCGCTCTTGAGTGGCTGTGCCGTCCCTATCGCCTGCTGCGGCTGGAGCTGCCGGGCCAGCCCAGCCCGATGCTGCAGACCGGCGGCCGTGTGCTGCGCGACTGCCGCGAAATCCTGCGCCATATCGCTTCGCGCAAGCGCTATCTGCTGGGCTACCGTGCGGGGACGGTCGAACATGCGCGGCTGGAGCGCTTGATCGATACGCTGCACGAGGAATTCCAGGCGGGCGAGGCGCGCCTGGCTGCCATGTGCGCGCAGCTGGATGGACTGCTGCATGAGCGCGACTGGCTGGATGGGAACAAGCGCACCATTGCCGATGCCTGCCTGGTGGCGGCGGTGCGCTGGGCCGAACGGCATGCGGGGCTGGCGCTGGCCGGGTATCCGCGCTTGCAGCGGCATGTGCTGGAGCTGCATGGCGATCCGGCGGTGTTCTTTGCCGATGCGATCGAATGCCGCCGGCCGGCCGTGACCAGTGGACGTTTCCGGGGCCACCTCAGCGTGGACGAGGCCGGGCTGCCGCTGGCGGCTTGAGCTGCTTGCCTGGTACAGCTTGCTTAGTAGAGCTTGCTTAGTACAGCTTGATTTCGTAGCCGAAGCGTGCGGCTGCCGCGACGATATGTTCGCCCATCAGCCGCCGCGCCAGCGCCGAATCGCGCCCGGCAAAGGCCTGCATCAGCGCCTCATGCTCGTGCCGCGCATCGTGCGGAATATGGCCGAACATCGGCCCGTGGCGCGAGAAATTCGCGGCAATCAGCGGCCGCATCGGCTCCAGCACGGTGCGGATCATCGCCTGCAGATAATCGTTGCCGCAGGCGGCCGCCACGGCGCGGTGAAATTCCAGGTCTGCGTTGACGGTGGCCGCTGTCGGTGCGCCCGTAAAGCGCATGTTGTCGATGGCTTGCTGGATCGGTTTCAGCTTGCGCGGCGTCATATGGGCGGCGGCGAGTCCGGCCGCCTGGCTTTCCAGCACGGCGCGCACTTCGAACATGTTGCGGATCGTATCGTCGCCCTCCAGCAACTGAGCGCTGACCGGCTGCAGCGGTTCGGCCGACGGCTGGGCCGCGGCAACGAAGGCGCCCAGGCCCTGGCGGGAAGTGACCAATCCCTGCGCACGCAGCGTGGCAATCGCTTCGCGCACCACGTTGCGGCTCACGCCAAAGTTCTCGGACAGGAAATGCTCGGTCGGCAGGCGGTCGCCGGGACGTAGCCGTCCGCCCGCGATTTCGTCGCCCAGCGCCTGCACGATGTGCTCGGCGAGGTTGGGCCGGCGCTCCACCGGCAGCACATTCAGTTTAGCCATCGCTGTCTCCTTATTCCCTCATTCTACAAGCCTTTATCTGTTACGCCAGAGAACAACGCTTGTTACATAATGTTCAGTTGTAGGACAAGTGAACAGCTCATAAGCTGACTTCATCCCACAACCTGCATCACAGGAGACTGCAAATGAAGATAGCGAATATTGAAACCATCCACCTGCGCATTCCCTTTACCACCGGCGGCCCTTCAGCCGGCGGCGTCTGGGGCAGCAAGGACCTGCAGGTGGTCGACTCCCTGGTGGTCAAGGTCACCGCGGAAGACGGCACGGTAGGCTGGGGCGAGACCTTCGGCTTTACCGCCATCCCGTCCGTGAAGCTGGTGATCGACAGGATCCTGGCGCCGGACGTGATCGGCCGCGAAGTCAGCCAGCGCGAAAAGCTGATGCTCGAACTGCAGAAGAAATTCCACATCTTCGGCCGCAGCGGGGCCTTTATCTACGGCCTGTCCGCCATCGACATCGCGCTGTGGGACATCGCCGGCAAGCTGGCCGGCCAGTCCGTGGCGCAGCTGCTGGGCGGCGCGGAAGCGAAATCGCTGGCGACGTATGCGAGCCTGATCCGTTACGCCGATCCCGACCTGGTGCGCGTCAACGTGCAGCGCGCCGTCAGGGATGGCTACCGCTACCTGAAGCTGCACGAGATCACGGAGGAAGCCGTGCGCGCCGCCCGCGAAGCGGCGGGTCCGGACATCGAAATCACGCTGGACGTGAACGCACCATGGAGCGTGCGCGAAGCGCTCGACATGACGGAGAAGCTACGTCCCTACAATCTGCGCTGGATCGAGGAGCCGGTATGGCCGCCGGAGGACTACGCCGGCCTGGCCGCGGTACGCAAGCAGGGCGGCATCCCGGTTGCAGCAGGCGAAAACGCTTCCACGCTGATGGATTTCCAGCATCTGCTGCAGGCAGGCGCTGTCGATTTCATCCAGCCCAGCCCTTCGAAAATGGGCGGCATCAGCGAGCTGCGCAAGGTGTATGCGCTGGCCAATGCCTACGCTACCGAAGTGCGCGTGCATACCTTCTACGACGGCCCGGGCCTGCTGGCGAGCGTGCATGCCAGCGCCGCGCTGGGCGGGCCGAAAGCCATCGTCGAATGGCGCTACTTCGACCTGGAGGCTCAGCTGTACGGCGACGCGATCATCCCGAAAGATGGCCGCATCGGCGTACCGCAAGGACCCGGCCTGGGACTGGAGCCGGATCCCGATGTGATCCGCGACTACAGCGTCCAATAACAACAAGAGGAGGGCGGAGACATGTTTGAACGGATCATCGGGCCGATCCTGCCCGTCGCATTGATCATCTTCCTCGGCTACTTCGCGGGCAAACGCAAGAAGCTGGCGAAGTCGGACAGCCTGGTCATCAGCCGTCTGGTGCTGGGCTATATCTTCCCGGCGCTGCTGCTGGTCGGGATGGCCAGCACGCCGCGCGAGCAGCTGTTCGACTTCAAGCTGGTGGCGGCCACCTTTCTCGGCATCATGGGCATGTATCTGCTGGCGCTGGCCATCGGCTGGTGGCGTTTCCGCGAGCTGAAGGCGGCCACGCTGAAAGGCTTCGTCAACGGATATCCGGATGCAGCCTTCATGGGCATACCGATCCTGGGCACCATGTTCGGCGCAGGCAGCATCTATTCGGTGCTGGTGCTGAATCTGATCGCCAGCCTGCTGATGATTCCGATGACCACCATGCTGCTGACGGTGGCCTCAGGCGGGGGCAGCGGCTTTGCGGCCTTCAGGTCCAGTATTGCGCAGGCGGTGCGCCGTCCGCTGATGTGGGCGCCGGCGCTGGGCATTCTGTGCTCGCTGCTGCAGTTGAAGTTTCCGCCGCTGCTGGCCGAGGCCTTTACCATGCTGGGCAAGGCGACGCCGGGCGTATCGCTGCTGGCGCTGGGACTCATCATGTCGTCGGAGGCGCTGAAGATGTCGGGCGAGATCTGGGCGAATGTGGGGCTGAAGCTGCTGATTCATCCGGCACTGATGATTGCTGCAATTGTTGGCCTGGGGGTGCACGGGGAGTATGCACAGCAGATGATCCTGCTGGCGGCTTTGCCGTCGGCGACGATTCCGGCAATGTTTGCCAATGAGGCAGGGGCGTACCAGAGCGAGGCGGCAACCACGATCCTGGTGACGACCGTGCTGTCGATCTTCACCTTTCCGCTGGCGATCTGGCTGATAGACGGCGGACTGGCGGCAGCCTGAACGCCGGCTGGCGGTGGCGGGCAAGGCCCGCCGCCGCCGCGGCAATGGCCGGGATTACTTGTACACGCCGGAGCCCACCAGCACGTCGTCCACCTTCTCGATGTAGGCCGACTTGCTGTCCACCGTCTTGGTCACAGGATTCGGCCACTTGTAGGAAACCCAGCCCTTGCCCTTCGACCTGGCGGTATCGACCATTTCCTTGATCATGGTCTTGCCCTCGCCATCCTTCATGTCCAGCAGGTTCTTGCCGACCATCTTGGGATTGTTGCCGTGGGCGACGGCCACGCCGTTCATATCATAGACAAAGACGTACAGGTCGCGGTCGTGGTAGTCCTTGTTGTTGGGATCGGCAATGGCGGCAAAGGCTTTGTCCTTGCCGTCCGCCTTGATGGCGGCGGCGGCCTTCTTCACCATGGCTACCGCTTCATCGGACGAGCCCTTGTCCGCAGCAAAGACCGGCGCGGCCAGCAGGCCGACACTGATTGCAACACCACCCAGAAAAACTTTCATTGCGAGTCTCCTTCGTGAGTTATTGTCCAGCGAAGATAGCTTCCCACAAAAGTTTAACGTTTGCAGCATGTACGGCAACTTTCGCCGGATCGACGCGCGACTGTTCCTGGCCCTGGAGCCGCAGCTGGTGTTGCCATTTACGCATGTCGCGGTAGCCGTCGGCCACCGCGGCCGCCAGCGCCGCATTGATCAGGCCAAGCGAGCCGGCCAGCTTCAATAGCGCGATATTGCCGATATTGCCGGTCAGTTCGCGGTATTTGGAGGCATATTGCAGCACCAGGTATTGCACGATGAATTCGATGTCGATCATGCCGCCCTCGTCCTGCTTGAGGTCGAACAGTTCGCTGCGGTTGCCGCGCGCGTCGCGCATGCGCTGGCGCATGGCGAGGACTTCTTGTTTCAACGCAGCAACATCGCTGCGCTCCTTGCGCAGCACCTGGCAGCGGATTTTCTCGAATTGCTCGCCGATATCGGCATCGCCGGCGCAGAAACGGGCGCGGGTCAGGGCCTGGTGCTCCCATAGCCAGGCCGAACCGTGCTGGTATTTGTCGAACGATTGCACGCTGGAGACCAGCATGCCGCTGGCGCCGTCCGGACGCAGGGCGGTGTCGATGTCGAACAGGATGCCGGCCGAGGTATGCGAGGTCATCCAGGTAATGAAGCGCTGCGCCAGCTTGGCGTACAGGCCGGGCGCTTCCTGGTCGTCGTCGTCGAACAGGAAGATCACGTCCAGGTCGGACACATAGCCCAGTTCCTTGCCGCCCAGCTTGCCGTAAGCGATCACGGCAAACCTGGGCACTTCCCGGTGGCGCTTGGGAATGCTTTGCCACACGGCCTGCACCACGGCGGCCACGATCACGTCCGCCAAAGCCGACAGGTGATCGGCCAGCTTTTCCACCGTCAGGTCGCCCGCCAGGTCCTGCGCCAGCAGGTGGAACAGCTGCACGTGGTGCACCTCGCGCAGGATATCCAGCTGGCGTTCGGTATCGCCTTCGGCCGTGGCCAGCTGGCGCTGCAGGTCGGCGGCCACGGCCACCGGATCGAAGACCGTGTTCAGCAGGCGGTCGTCCAGCAGCTCGTCCAGCAGGATGGGGTGCTGGTTGAGGAAGGTGGCGGCCCAGCCGCTGGTGTGCATCATATTGATGACGCGCTCCAGCGTATGCGGATATTCCGTCAGCAGCGACAGATAGGCCGAACGGCGCGCGATCGCTTCCAGGAAATCGAGCAGGCGGCCCAGCGTGGCGATCTGGGTGCCGGCGCTGTTGCGCTCGGCAGCGCGGGCAATCTGCGGCAGGGCGGCATTCACCAGCGCCACCAGCCGGTTGCGGCTGGCTTCCGGCATGGCCGACAGTTTCGGCGATTGCCAGGTGGCGATCAGGCGCTGCGCCGCGGCGCGCGGATCGGCGTAGCCAAGGCTGGCGAAGCGCGCTTCGATGGCTTCGTGGTTGTCCGGGTCGGCGCATTCGTTGCTGGTGACGGGATCGACTTCGTCGCCGTTGCCACCCTTATCGGCGAAGATGGCGTCGAATTGCTCGGCTACGAACTGGCGCTGCGCTTCCAGTTCGGCCAGCAGGGCGGCCGCATCGGGCAGGCCCATCATGGCGGCCACCGTGGCCTGGTCGTCCGGATTGGCCGGGATGGTGTGGGTCTGGGCGTCGTCCAGGTATTGCAGGCGGTGTTCCAGGTTGCGCAGGAAGGTGTAGGAGTCCAGCAGGCGCGCGACGATGTCGGCCGCCAGCAAGCCTTTTTCCGGCAGCAGTGTCAGCGTTTCCCGCGTGGAGCGGCCGCGCAGGCTGGGGTCGCGTCCGCCGCGGATCAGCTGGAATACCTGGGCCAGGAACTCGATTTCGCGGATGCCGCCGCGGCCCAGCTTGACGTTGTTGCTGCGGTCCGGGTGCAGCCTTTCCTGGCGGTTGACCTCGGCGCGGATCTGGGCGTGCATGCTGCGGATGGCGTCGATCACGCCGTAGTCCAGGTAGCGGCGGAAGCAGAACGGGCGCACGATATCGTCCAGCGCCTTGATGTCTTCCGGCCGGCCGGTAACGGCGCGCGCCTTGACCCAGGCATAGCGTTCCCACTCCCGGCCCTGCACGATCAGGTAGTTCTCCACCATGCCCAGGCTGGCGGCCAGCGGGCCGGAAGCGCCGTTCGGGCGCAGCGCCATGTCCACGCGGAAGGTGAAGCCGTCCTCGGTAATCTCGGCGATGGCGGCAATCAGCTTCTTGCCGAGGCGGACAAAATATTCGTGGTTGGACAGCGAGCGCTGGCCCGCGCCGGCTGCGGTATCCCCGTCTTCCGGATAGACGAAGATCAGGTCGATGTCGGAAGAGACGTTCAGCTCGCCGCCGCCGCCCTTGCCCATGGAAAGCACCATCAGCTGCTGTTCCTGGCCCGATTCGTGGCCGATGGGCGCGCCGTGGGCGGCGCGCATTTCCGCGTCGATCTCGGCCAGGTGCTCGCGGATGGTGAAATCAGCCAGCCTGGTCATGGTCGTGACCACCTCGTCCAGATCGGCTTTTCCCTCCAGATCGCGGCGGATCAGGGTGGCAATCAGCAGGTTGCGCAAGCGCCGCATGCCCCGCGCCAGCGGCAGCTTTTCACCGCTTTCGGTGCTACGTTCTTTTGCTAAAACGTCAGCAAGATTTATTGAAGCAAGCGATAATTGCGCCAAAGTATCAACTTTGGCTTGACGGTCAGGTGCCGCAGCCAGCCAGCGCTGGTAAAAACGCGAAGCTGAAACGAGGGATGTAGCGGTCATCAGGAATTTGTGAAGTAATGTAAAAGCGTGTCTATTGGAACATAGAATCACGGGTCCATGCGGTAGAATTGTCTGAATGAACAAAGGCTTGGCTTGAGCGTATTACAGGAAAATCCGGAAGAGAAAGCGGTGACGGAAGAGGGGCCTTTGCTGTCCCGCTGGCACCGGCTTCAGGCTGCCTACCGCTTCTGGAATCTGGCCACCCACCATCTTCTCGGCTTCACCATCAAACTGGCGCTGCTGCTGTATTTCGGCTTCGCCATCCTGTTCCTGGCCCTGCGCTACGCCATCCTGCCGAATATCGACCACTACAAGGGCAATATCGAGCAGCTCGCCTCGCGCGCCGTGGGCAATCCCGTCACCATCGACCGCATCTATGCTTCCTGGAAGGGCCTGCGTCCCAGCCTGTTCCTGGGCGACGTGATCCTGCGCGATGCGCAGGGCAAGCAGGCGCTGCACCTGCCCAGCGTGTCGGCCACGCTGTCGTGGTGGAGCGTGCCGGCCGGCGCGCTGCGCTTCGAATCGCTGGAATTCATCCGTCCCTCGCTGGAAGTGCGGCGCGAGGTGGACGGCAAGCTGTACGCGGCCGGCATCCTGATCGACCCCGGCAGGAAGAGCGACGGCAAGGGCGCCGACTGGCTGCTGTCGCAGCGCGAGGTGGTGATCCGCGAAGGCCGCCTGGAATGGATCGACGTGCAGCGCGGCACGCCGCCGCTGGCGCTGTCCAGCATGAATTTCCTGATGATGAACAAGTGGCGCCGCCACCAGTTTGCCGTGCATGCCATGCCGCCGGAAGCCATGGGCCAGGAAATCGACCTGCGCGCCGACTTCCAGCACCCCGCCTTCGGCCGCATTTCCGATGTAGCCAACTGGAAGGGCGAGCTGTATGCCAACGTGAAGAGCATGGACCTGGCGGCCTGGAAAGCCTACGTGCCGTCCAAGGCCGAAGTGCAGTCCGGCACCGGCGCCGTGCGCGCCTGGCTCAGCGTGGATAAGCTGCGCCCGACCGGCATCACGGCCGACCTGGCGCTAAGCAACCTGGTGGCCAAGCTGGATGCGGAACTGCCGGAGCTGGACGTGGCTGCCGTGCGCGGCCGCGTGACCGTGAAGGAAGAGATGCCGGCCACGCTGGCGGCCACCAAGGGCGCATTCGGCACCCTGGGCGGCAGCGTCAGCCTGACCGATTTTTCCGTGCTGACGCGCGATGGCGTGGAGCTGGCGCCGACCACCGCGTCCGCACGCCGCCTGCCGCCCATCGGCACCCAGCCGGAATGGACCGAGATCAAGGCTAAATCGCTGGACCTGAGCATCCTGTCCGAACTGGCGACCCGCCTGCCGCTGCAGGCGCGCGAACGCGAGCTGCTGGCCGAACTGGCGCCGCGCGGGCGGGTGCAGAACCTGGCTGCCGAATGGCGCGGTGCGCTGCCGGCGCCCAGCAGCTACAAGATCAAGGCCGAAGTGGCCGACCTGGGCATGGAACCGCTGGAAGCGCATCCGGCCATGCCCAGGTCCGGCAAGAATCCTGCTGCACCCGCCATTCCGGCGCTGCCCGGTTTCGATCACCTGAGCGGGGTGGTGGAAGCGAACGAGAAGGGCGGCAGCGTGAAGCTGGCGTCGCCGGGGCTGGAACTGAATATGCCCGAGTGGTTCGACGAGCCGCTGATGGCGTTCGATAAGCTGGACCTGGACCTGGGCTGGTCGCTGGCCGACGACAAGAACCTGGCGCTGAAGCTGGACAAGCTGGAGCTGCAGCACAACGGCATCAGCGCCAGCCTGTCCGGCAGCCACGTGCTGCCGCGCGACGGCAAGAGCGCCGGCGTGGCCGACATCTCCGGCACGCTGGACGGCTTCACCATCAACACCATCGGCCGCTACCTGCCGTTCAAGACGCCCGAGCACACCAAGGCCTGGCTCAGCGGCGCACTGGAAGACGGCATGGCGCGCGACGTGACCATCCGCCTGCGCGGCGAGCTGGATCATTTCCCCTTCAAGGACGGCTCGGCGGACAAGGCGAAAGGTGAATTCCGCATCGCCGGCCGCATCGACAACGGCAAGCTGAATTACGATCCGGGCTTCTACGCCAAGGATGGCAAGTCGCCGGTGTGGCCGCAGGCCGAGAAGATCAAGGGCAGTTTCGCCTTCGAACGCGGCCGCATGGAAATCCGCGCCGACACCGCGCGTACGCTGGGCGTGGCGCTGACCAATGTGAAGGCGGTGATCCCGGACCTGACCATCCACGACAACTCGCTGCAGATCGAAGGCAGCGCGGCCGGTCCGATGAACGAGTTCCTGAAGTATGTGTCGGCCAGCCCGGTGCTGGAATACATCGGCCACTTCACCGAGGAGAGTTCGGCCACCGGTCCGGCCAGGCTGGCGCTGAAGCTGGACATGCCGCTGAACCACATGATCGACTCCAAGGTGCTTGGCACGCTGACCCTGCAGGGCAACGACGTCACGCTGTGGCGCGATATGCCGGCCGTGCAGCTCACCACCGGCAAGATCGAATTCAACGAACATGGCGTGAACCTGAATGCGCTGAACGGCACGCTGCTGGGCGGCGGCCTGCAGGTGTCCGGCGGCAGCCAGAAGGACGGTTCGATCCAGGTCAGGCTGGCCGGTGCGGTCACGGTGGATGGCTTGCGCAAGGCTTATCCGACGGCCACCATGCAGCGCCTGGCCAACCGGCTGAACGGCGGCACGCGCTTTACCGGCCTGGTGGTGGCGCGCGAACACCAGTGGCAGATCAACGTCGATTCGTCGATGGTGGGCGCTGGGCTGGACTTCCCGCTGCCGCTGAAGAAAGCGCAGAACGATACCCTGCCGCTGCACTTCCAGCTGAACGGCGGCTCGGCAAATGAGGCGGGCAACCAGCGCGACGATATGCGCATCACGCTGGGCAATGCGATTGCGGCGCGCTATCACCGCGAGCGCAGGAACCATGGGCCGTGGCGCCTGGCCAGCGGCGGCATCGGCGTGAACGTGCCGGCGCCGGAGCCGGACAGCGGCATGATGATCAATGCCAGCCTGAAGTCGCTGAACGTGGACGAGTGGATCGACCTGGGCAGCGCCATCGCCGGCAGCGATAGCGGTAGCGCGAATAACGCGAATAACGCGAATAACGCGAATAACGCGAATAACGCGAATAACGCGAATAACGCGAATAATACGAACAATGCGGGCGACGGCTTCGAGATCGCCCAGCTGGTGGTGGCCGATGCGCTGGCCGCGCGCGCCTCGGAACTGATCATCGGCGGCCGCAAGCTGGATAACGTCACCGTCGGCGCGACCCATCAGCGCGGCACCTGGCAGGCCAGCATCGATTCCAGCCAGGCTACCGGCTATGTGACGTGGCACGAGTCGCCCACCGGCCATGGCCTGGGCAAGGTGACGGCGCGCCTGTCCTCGCTGATCATTCCCGAATCGCAGGCCGGCGAAGTGAAGGACCTGCTGGAAGCCGGTTCCACTTCGCCCACCATCCCCGCGCTGGACATCGTGGCCGAACGCTTCGAACTGTTCAACAAGCCGCTGGGCCACCTGGAACTGCAGGCCTATAACGCGCTGATTACCGCCTCGCGCGAATGGCGCGTCAGCAAGCTGGCGCTGGAAAACGCGGACGGCGAGCTGCATGGCACCGGCCGCTGGATCAGCAAGGATGGCCAGCACAACACCAGCCTGAACTTCAACCTGGACATCAACGACGCCGGTAAGCTGCTGGAGCGCTTCGGCTTTGCCGACACGCTGCGCAACGGCAAGGGCAAGCTGAGTGGCGACATTAGCTGGAAGGGCCTGCCGTATGCCTTCGATACCCCGAGCCTGTCCGGCAACCTGAAGCTGAACGTGGAGAAGGGCCAGTTCCTGAAGCAGGACCCGGGCGCCGCCAAGCTGCTGGGCGTACTCAGCCTGCAAGCCTTGCCGCGCCTGCTGAAGCTGGACTTCCACGACGTCTTCTCGCAAGGCCTGGCCTTCGACGGCATTACCGCCGACGCCAGCATCGACCGCGGCATCGTCAAGACCGACAACCTGAAGATGCACGGCGTGCAGGCCACGGTGCTGATGAGCGGCACGGCCGACATTGCCAACGAATCGACCAATCTGCACGTGGTCGTGATCCCCGAAGTGAACCTGGGCACGGCGCCGCTGGTGTATGCGCTGGCCGTGAACCCGGTGATCGGCCTGGGCAGCTTCCTGGCCCAGCTCTTCCTCAGCGCGCCGGTGATGAAGGCGCTGACCTATCACATGCAGGTCACGGGACCGTGGAAGGCGCCCGTGGTCGCCAAGCTCGATGCCCCGAAAGTGGAGTCGCCCGCCGCGCCTCCACGCGCACAATAAGGAGACGCCATGCCTATCGTTGCAGCTGTCCAGATGGTTTCCACGCCGGTCGTGGAAGAGAATATCGCTACCGCGCGCCGCCTGATCGCCGAAGCGGCCGGCAGCGGCGCCCGCCTCGTGCTGCTGCCCGAATACTGGGCCATCATGGGCATGAGCGACAGCGACAAGGTGGCCAGGGCCGAGCCGCTGGGCAATGGCCCGATCCAGAGCTTCATGGCCGAGATGGCGCGCGAGCACCGTATCTGGCTGCTGGGCGGCACGCTGCCGCTGGCCTCCGGCGATGCGCAGCGCGTGCTGAACACGACGCTGGTGTACGACCCGTCCGGCAAGCACGCCGGCCGCTACGACAAGATCCACCTGTTCGGCTTCAGCAAGGGTTCCGAAACCTACGACGAGGCGCGCACCATCGTGCCCGGCAAGTCGGTCGGCGTGATCGAGACGGAAGTGGGCAAGGTCGGCATGTCGGTCTGCTACGACCTGCGCTTCCCTGAACTCTACCGCGCGATGGGGCCGGTGTCCCTGATCGTGGTGCCGGCCGCCTTTACCTACACCACCGGCAGGGCGCACTGGGAGCTGCTGCTGCGCGCCCGCGCCATCGAAAACCAGTGCTATGTGCTGGCGGCAGCCCAGGGCGGCACCCACGTCAACGGCCGCCGTACCTGGGGCCATTCGATGCTGATCGACCCATGGGGCGAAGTGAAGGCGGTGCTGGACGAGGGCGAGGGCATCGTCGGCGGCGAAGTGGATGAGATTTTCATGCACGGCGTGCGCGAGAGCCTCCCTGCGCTCAAGCACCGTACCATGTAAAATGCCCCTCTGCGCTTAAGCAAAAAGAGAAAGAATTCCGCTATGAAACCATTCGAACCGAATATGACGGCCCTGGCGGCCGCGCGCGATATTTTGCTGACGCCTTTCGGCCTCGATGAAGGCAAGTTGCTGAAGGCTTTAGGCAGCATGTTCACCCACAAGGTCGATTACGCCGACCTGTATTTCCAGTTCACGAAAAACGAGGGCTGGAGCCTGGAAGAGGGCATCGTCAAGACCGGCTCCTTCTCCATCGACCAGGGCGTGGGCGTGCGCGCCGTGTCCGGCGAGAAGACCGCGTTTTCCTACTCCGACGAGATTTCCGAAGCGGCCCTGCTGGACGCCGCTGCCGCCACCCGCACCATTGCCCGCGCCGGCGCCGGCAAGGTGAAAGTGGCCGGCAAGATGCAGCCGACCGGCGGCCGCTCGCTGTACCTGCCGCACGACCCGCTGGAGTCGCTGGACGCGACCGCCAAGGTCAAGCTGCTGGAAAAGGTCGAGAAGATGGCGCGCGCCAAGGACCCGCGCGTGGTGCAGGTGATGGCCGGCCTGGCAGGCGAATACGATGTGGTGCTGGTGGTGCGCAGCGACGGCGTGCTGGCGGCCGATATCCGTCCGCTGGTGCGCGTTTCCGTGACCGTGATCGTGGAACAGGATGGCCGGCGCGAAGTCGGCTCCTCCGGCGGCGGCGGCCGCTACGACTATGGCTACTTCAGCGACGAACTGCTGGACCAGTACGCGGCCGATGCCGTGAAGTCGGCCGTGGTGAACCTGGATTCGCGGCCGGCGCCGGCCGGTCCGATGACCGTGGTGCTGGGACCGGGCTGGCCCGGCATCCTGCTGCACGAAGCGATCGGCCACGGCCTGGAGGGCGATTTCAACCGCAAGGGTTCGTCCGCCTTCTCCGGCCGCATCGGCGAACGCGTGGCAGCCAAGGGCGTGACCGTGGTCGATGACGGGACGCTGAAGGACCGCCGCGGTTCGCTGAATATCGACGACGAAGGCAACCCGACCCAGTGCACCACGCTGATCGAGGACGGCATCCTGAAGGGCTATATCCAGGATACGATGAACGCGCGCCTGATGAAGATGCCGGTCACCGGCAATGCGCGCCGCGAATCGTTCGCGCATCTGCCGATGCCGCGCATGACCAACACCTATATGCTGGCCGGCGACAAGGACCCGGAGGAAATCCTGGCGTCCGTGAAGAACGGCCTGTACGCGGTGAACTTCGGCGGCGGCCAGGTGGACATCACCAACGGCAAGTTCGTGTTCTCGGCCAGCGAGGCTTACATGATCGAGAACGGCAAGGTCACCTATCCGGTGAAGGGCGCCACCCTGATCGGCAACGGTCCTGATGTGCTGAACCGCGTATCCATGATCGGCAACGACATGAAGCTCGATCCGGGTGTGGGCGTGTGCGGCAAGGAAGGCCAGAGCGTGCCGGTTGGCGTCGGCCAGCCTACCTTGCGCCTCGACGGCGTGACCGTCGGCGGCACCGCTTAAAACGCCATCCTCAGGCCGGCGCTGACGCGCCGGCCGACATCCTCCATCGTCAGGAACTGCGACTCGCTGTTCGCATACTCGTGCATGCGCTCGTTGGTCAGGTTGATGAAGTCCGCGTATAGCGCCATCTTCGGCGTCAGGTTGTAGCGCAGGCTGGCATCGGTCTGGCCGTAGGCGGCGCGGGTACGCGGCAGGGTGCTGCCGCCGCCGCAATCGACCGCGAAGTGATTGCGCCAGTTATAGCTGGCGCGTGCCTGGAAGCGCTCGTTCTCGTAGAACAGCGACGCGTTATACGACTGCTTGGACAGGCCCGGATAACCGCAGGAAGGCGTATCGCCCGCGTCCGCCGCGCGGCTGGCTTCCGCATCCACGAAGGTGTAGTTGGCGGCCACGCCGAAGCCCTGCAGCCAGCGCACCGAGGTATCGAAGGCATACTGGCCGGCGATCTCCACGCCGCGGATCCTGCCCTTCTGGCCATTGCGCACGCGGGTGTCGTGCACCACTTCGTCGAACTGCGGAATGCGCATATCGACCATCTGCTTTTCCAGGAAGTTCGAGACGTTCTTCTGGAACACGGCTGCGCTGGCGTAGTTGGTCTTCGACATATACCACTCGTACGACAGGTCGAAGTTCTTCGACTGCATCGGCTTCAGGTAAGGGTTGCCGCCGCCGGTCTGCACGTCGCCGAAGCGGCCGCCGTACCAGTTGTCCACGCCCATCTGGTTCAGCGTCGGGCGGGTTTCCGTTTTCGATGCGCCCAGGCGCAGGATCATGTCTTCGCTCAGGTCGTACTTCAGGTTGGCCGACGGCAGGTAGCTGTTATAGCTGTTGCTGACCGAGGTGGTCTTGTTCGGACCCCAGACCGAGATATAGGTGGTGTCGTTCGGGCTCTTTACCGCCGACAGCAGCTCGCGGCTGATGCCGGTGGACGTGGAGCTCACGTGCACCACGCGCACGCCGGCGTTGGCCGACCAGCGCTCGCCTTCCCATTTGCTGTCGAGGAAGATGCTGGACACTTTCTCCTTCACGCCCCACATCGAGGGCTTGGTGTAATCGATCGCCATCGGTCCGTTCGGATACTTGCTCAGGTCCGAGTAGGTGGCCGGGTCGTTCGACTGCGACAGCAGCGCAGGCTGGTTCAGGTAATTCATGTATTCGTGCGGATCGAAGCTGAGGAAGCTGGCCGGCACATTGCCGCCGCCGCCAAAGGGATTGCCCATCGGCGTCACGGTAAACAGCGAGGCAGGCAGGGCCAGGTGGTAGCCGCTGTAGGCGTTCCATGCGTCGTTGGCCCAGCTGGTGCGCTCCACCTTGCGCTGCGAATAATCGATGCCGGTGTCGATGCCCCTGAAGTAGCCCATCTCGTGTTTCCAGCCCAGGTTCAGGCGGCCTTCGTGCAGCTTGTCGCTGAAGCGGATGTCGGTGGCCGACACCGCGTGGGCGCGCACATTGTCCGGATCGGCGATGCCGTCGCCGAAGGTGACGCTGGGGGTGTCGCCGAAGGTCAGCACGTCGCCGTTCTTCGGCACCATGCCGGCCACCACCCACATATCGGGGGCCGAGGATCTGGTGCGCGAAGCCGATACGTCGGCTTCCAGCTTCAGGTCCGGCGACAGCGCCCATTTCGAATTCAGGCCGCCCGCCCTGGTGGTGGAAAGGCGGTCGCCGCCCTTGACGATCATATCGTTCGAGTTGGCGTCGGTCAGCACCCTGCCGTCCCCGACCAGCGCCGGATTGTTGGCGAAGAAGGCCGAGCCCGGGCGCAGGAAGCCGACCACCTGGCCGTTGGCATCGGTCTTCACGCCGACCTGCGCCGGGTTGTTCCAGTCGCTGATGGCAATCACCTTGTTGCGCTGGTTCAGGCGCGAGTACAGCGCATCGGCCGTCATCTTCCAGGTGTCGGAAGGGTTGAACTGCATGGTCACGTTGGCCACGGTGCGCTTGCGGCTTTCGTCCTCCTGCTGGAAGCCGAAGCTCTGCGGCATGTACAGTTTTCTGGTGCTCACATTCGCCATCGTCAATCCCTTCGAATTGAGATCGCCGTCGATCATGGCCACGTCGCGGTAGTTCCAGGCATCGGTGACGGCCTTGAACTGCTTGGAGGCGCGGTCGGTGTAGGAGACCGATGCCGCGATGCCGAAGTTGCGCGCCTCGTTCGCGTAGGAATACATGGCGTTGGCGTTGGGCGTGTTCTTTTTCGAGTTGTCGTCGTAGGAATCGGAGACGTTCACGACGGTCGAATGGCCGGTCTTGCCGGACAGCGGCCGCGCCGTCTGGATATCCACGGTGGAACCGATGCCGCCCTCGGGCAGGAAGGGCTGCGAGGTCTTGTACACCAGGGCTTTCGAGATCAGGTCGGACGACAGCAGGTCGAAGGAGAATTCGCGGCCGCCGGTATCGCTGGTCAGCGTGCGGCCGTTCACCAGCACGTTGTTGAATTCCGGTCCCAGGCCGCGCACCGAGATATAGCGGCCCTCGCCGTTGTTGCGCTGGATCTGCACGCCGGTAACGCGCTGCAGCGATTCGGCGATGTTCGTGTCCGGGAATTTGCCGGCGTCTTCGGCCGACACGGCATCCACCACGCCATCCTGCAGGCGCTTGGTGGTCAGGGATGAGGCGAGGGAAGCGCGGATGCCGCTGACGACCACTTTGGCCTCGGGATCGACATTCACAGTGTCATTGCTTTGCGCCGCAGCGCCGAACGATAGCAGCATGTCCGCGATGATCGCGGCCAGGACGGTCTTACGCATAGTGTCTCCGTTGTTATTTGTATGTGTGGAGACATGCTACGCATCAAGCGACGCGTCATCTTATTGATTATTTCTTATTTAATATTCCGAAAACATATACATCCTGCCAAGCCCGGCCCCGGCTTTACGCAGGCACGTGGCATGGCGCCGCGCCCGCAACCACGGGCGCGGCGCCATGCAGCGCTCAGAAAGCGTAGCTGCCGCGCAGGTACAGCGCACGGCCGATCGGGTCGGTGAAGCGCGGGTCATAGCCTTGCTGGAAGGTCGTGCCCTGGTTGGTGAAAGGCGGATCCTTGTCGGCGATATTCTTGATGCCGGCCGTCAGCGTGACGCCCTTGAAGCCGGTGTAGGTGCCGGACAGATTCCACAGCTGGTAGGACGACACGGTGTTGATGAACTCCGGATCGACCTGGTTCTGGTCCAGGTAGTGGGTACGGAAGTTCTGCGACAGCGTGGCGCTCCACGGGCCGGTCTTCCACGTCAGCGACAGGTTGTGCTTCCAGCGGAAGACGGGAACGATGTCGGCATAGCGGCCCACGTTCTGGATGAATTCGCCGTCGCGCTCGTTCTGGTATTCATACTTGTGCACCCAGGTGCCATCCAGCGTGAGGACGAAGTTGCCGTAGTCGGTGCGGCCCGAGGAAGCGGTCAGGCTGAGATCGACGCCGTCGGTGCGCACCTTGCCCAGGTTCTCGTTCAGGTCGAGGATGGCGAAGGGCGAGCCGTCCGGATTGCGCAGGAAGCGCGCCTTGTATTTCTCGTAGTCGCCATAGATCGTCTGCTCCGGCAGGGCGCCGATCTTGTCCTTCAGGTGGATGTTCCAGTAGTCCAGCGCCACGGTCACATTGCGCAGCGGTTCGATCACGGCGCCGAAGGAGAAGGTCTTGGATTTTTCCGGCGTCAGATCCGGATTGCCGCCCTGCAGCTTGAACTGCTGCAGGTCGCAATCGCGCAGCGGATTCGAGCCCGGCTGCGGCACGCCGTTCGGGCACAGGATCGGATCGTTGTACGAGTTGTTGGTATCGTTCTTCGACTGCGGCGCGTTCTTCTCGAACAGCGTCGGCGCGCGGAAGCCGGTACTGGCCGAACCGCGCAGCACCAGCTGCTGATTGGGCTGCCAGCGCACGCCGATCTTCGGGTTGGTGGTGCTGCCCACGTCGTTGTAATCGTCGTAGCGCACGGCGGCCTGGATATCCAGGTCCTTGATCAGCGGGATGCTCAACTCGCCGAACACGGCCTTGATATTGCGCGAGCCGTTCTTCGACAGCGAACCGGAAAGGCCGGAGCTGGCGGCCTGTCCCGCGATCTCGCGGTTGACGTTGAAGTCGGCCTTCTCGTGCCGGATCTCGGTGCCCAGCGCCATCGCCAGCGGACCGCCGGCCAGCTGCATCAGTTCGCGGCTGGCCTTCAGGTCGAAGGCGGTGGTGGTGTTCTTCGCATCCTGCACCTTGCCGCGCAGCGCCACGCTGTCCAGGTATTTCTTGCCTGCCTCGTTCTGCATGCCGAAGGGATTCAGGATGCCGTTCAGTACACCGGCCGCAAAGCCCGAGTCCTGCACATAGCCGCCGGTGAACACTTCCTCCGACTTGCTGATCGAGTGGCTGATGCCGCCCTTGTAATCCCAGCCTGCAACCAGGCCTTCCAGCGCAGCCACGAAGCGGTCGCCTTCGCCTTTCGAGTTGATCTGGCGCTGGCCTGCCTCCGTCGGACGCCAGCTGACCGACAGCGGTTCGCCGGACAGGTTGGGCTGGGCCGGCACGCCGCCTGAATTGCCGGGGTAGTAGGGGCTGGTATTCGGCAGCACCAGGCCGGTCTGCGGCGGCGGCGCGGTGCGCGACATCACCTTGTTGCGCGAGTGCAGATATTCGACGCTGGCCGTGTGCTCGCCGAACTTCATGGCGGCGCGGCCGAAGAAGGCCAGCTGGTCCTGCTCGGGCAGGTCGTCGATCAGGCGCGTGAAGTCCTGGCGGCAGGTGCCGCCGCCGCCGATCGGCAGCGAGAACGGTGCGTTGCAGCCGGTGGCGTAGCCCGGATTGCCGGTCGCCTCGCTGCCCGGATCGAAGTAGTTGCCGGGGAAGGTGGTGCCCGAGGTCAGGTTCAGGCCGCGGTCGGGCCGCACGCCGGTGTTGGAGAACTCGCGCTGCTGCGAAGTCAGCACATCCTGCTTGTGGTAGTCCAGCACGCCGAAGGCATTCCAGCCATCGCGGTCCAGGTCGCCGAAGCCGGTGATGATGTTGGCGCGCTTTTCCTTGCCGCCCGATTTTTCGGGCACCACCGCTTCCGCCGTCAGCGTGGTGCCGCTGACGCTGCGCCTGGTGATGAAGTTGATCACGCCGCCGATGGCGTCCGTGCCGTAGATGGCGGAAGCACCGTCGCGCAGCACTTCCACCCGCTCCAGCGCGGCCACCGGGATCACGTTCAGATCGACGCTGGCGCCGTCATATGGGTGGTTGGCGATGCGCCGTCCGTTCAGCAGCACCAGGGTCTTGTCGCCGCCCAGGCCGCGCAGGTCGGCCACTGCCTGGCCGCCGGTCGGCAGGCCGCTGGTGTTGCCGCCGACGGTATTGCCGGCGCCCATGCTGGTCTGGTTGGAGGGGATGCGGTCCAGGACTTCCTGGGCGGTGGTCAGGCCTTGCTTGACGAATTCTTCGGCCTTGAAGGTGGTAAGGGGCTGGGAGGTTTCGGAGACGAGGCGTTTAATCGAGGAACCTGTGATTTCAACGCGGACCATTTTTTCTTCCGGGGCGGCTTCCTGTGCCATGGCCGGCAGTGCTGCCAGCAAGCCCCAGGCGGATAGAACACACACTCGTAGATTCATCAAATAATCTCCTGTAGGGTGGATCGGCGCCATTACGCACTGCCCGCAATGTCAGTGCAATGGGTTGCATAGAGTTTATTTGAGATAAATCAATTATCCAGAAAATAATGTGGACAGCGTTGTAACTACGCGTCACCAACACGGAGATAAATACGGCGCAAAAAAACGGGGCCGCAGCCCCGTTCTGCCTGCCGTCCTGATACTGCCGGGTTACTTCAGAACTGGTAGCGCATGCCGACCTGGAAATAGCGCCCCACGGCGCCGCTATAGTCGAGCGGGTTGTAGCCGGCCGCGCCGTAGGTCAGCGGATCGAGCGGCGGTTCCTTGTCGAACAGGTTGCTGATGGTGCCGAAGATTTCCATCTTCGGGCTGAAGCGGTAACGGGCGGTCATGTCCAGCGTGGTGAAGGAGCTGATCTTGCAGCCGTTGGGCGCGTCGTTGCCGTTCGCGAAGTGGCTGGCGCAGCCGTCCGGATCGTCCTTGAACAGGGTGTTATCCAGCTTGCCGCGATAGTTCACCGTGCCCGTCACGCGCCACTTCTCGCGCTCCCAGGTGGCCGACAGGTTGATGCGGTCGTCCGGCGTGCCGAGGCAGTTGGTCACGTCGCAGTTGCCGTGCGTGCCGGCATAGTCGCGCGAACTGCCGTCCTTCTCGGTACGCAGCCATTTGAACAGGTGGGTCCACTTGATGTCCGTGGCCAGCGAGCCGTAGCCGCCCAGCGGCCAGGTGCGGCGCATGTCGAGGTCGAGGCCGCGCACCTTGGTCGAGGCCGAGTTCACATAGTTCGCCAGCACCGCCGTGATGGCGCCCGGGTCGCCCGGAATATTGGTGGCGGTGGACGGATCGCGCGCCACATTGCCGGCCGCGATGGAAGCATCGACCTGCTCCTGGTTGATCTCGTTCTTGCGCTTGATCTCCCACACGTCCAGCGAGATGCTGGTGCGCGGCAGCGGGTCCCACACCATGCCCAGCGAGTAGCTCTTCGAGCGTTCCGGCGACAGGTCCGGATTGGGCGAGGTGATGACGGCAATCGAGGCCGGGTCGCAGGCCGATTGCACGCCCAGGTTGCAGCGCAGCGGATCGGCAGCGGTGGAGAAGGCGGCCAGGCCGCCGCGGCCGTTCTCGGCCGCGCTCGGGGCGCGGAAGCCGCGCTCGAAGTTGCCGCGCAGGGCGAAGTTGCGCGCCGGCGTCCACTTGATGCCCAGCTTCGGCGTATAGGAGTCGCCGACGTCGGTAAAGTGGTCATAGCGCAGCGCGGTGGTGACTTCGACGCCTTGCCAGACGGGCGCCAGCAGCTCGGCATACACCGCGCCCACATTGCGGCCGCCCTCGTACGCCGAGTAGCCGAGACCGATGATATTGCCGCGCTCCGTGCCGGCGCTCGGGTTCAGGAAGGCTTCCTCGCGGCGGAATTCGCCGCCGATGGCAATGCCCATCGCGCCGCCCGGCAACTGGCCGAATTCGCGCGAGGCCTTGACGTCGATCTGCGCGATGCGGCTGCGCGCATCGTTGGAAATGGCGGGCGACAGCGCTGCATACATGGCCGCCGAATTCAGGCCGGCGTTTTCGCCGATGCGCCAGAAGGTGCCGGCCGGCAGGGCGGCGTAGGCCGGATTGCTCATGGCGGCCGCCACATTGCCAGCGCTCGGGTCGAGCAGGGCAAAGGCCACGTCGCGCTGCAGGTAGCCGCTGCGGTCGTTGCTGACGCGGCTTTGCGAGAACAGCAGCGAGCTGTCGATGTCCCAGGCGCCGACCGTGCCCTTGGCGCCCAGCAGGGCGCGGGTGAAGGTGGAGTCGATCCGGCTGTTGCGCGGCCCGACGTCGGCCGCCAGGTAGCGCAGCCGGGCCGCGGTGCCGAAGTAGGGATTGTCCGGATGGCTGGCGCCCAGCGCCACGGCGGCATTGCTGACCGGGCCGCCCGGGTAGCCGACGCTGGAGCTGACCGCCGACGGCGTGGTCGAGGATTCCGACTTGCTGGTATAGACGTTGAACTCGGCGTAGGTCTGCCAGGCGTCGCTGATCTGCCAGGTGCCGCGGCCGAACAGGTTGATGCTGCTCTGGTCCGGCTGGATCTGGCTGTACTGCTGGGTCGCGTCGATCAGGCAGCCGCCCAGCGGATCGCCCTGCGGGTGGTGGGTGAAGTTGGAGCAGGCTGCGCCGGGGAAGGTGCGGGTGAAGCCGGCGCCATTCAGGTTGCCGCGGTTGTAGTAGTCGAGCGTGACCGGGTTGCGCACATTGCCGTTGATGGCGTTGCCGGCGTTGTTGTTGTCCACGATGGCGCCGGTGCCGCCCAGCGCTTCCTGCGCGCTGAAGCCGAAGGGACGCAGGTCGGCCAGGCCGACCGGTCCGCGGCCGGCGCGGTCGCGGTTCCAGATCTGGTTCTTCTTGCCCAGCTCGAGGCTGAACAGGGCGTTGTACTTGTCGTTGTCCAGGTCGCCGAAGCCGTGGGTGATGGCGACCCGCGTATCGCTGCCATCGCCTTCCTGCGAGATGCCGCTGCTGGCGCGGATGGCCGTGCCCTGGTATTCCTTGCGCAGGATGACGTTGACCACGCCGGCAATCGCGTCCGAGCCGTAGATGGCGGACGCGCCGCCTTTCAGCACCTCGACCCGTTCCACGGCTTCCGCCGGAATGATGTTCAGGTCGGCAAACACCTTCTGGCCATCGTCGGCCAGGCCATACGGCGCGATGCGGCGTCCGTTCAGCAGCACCAGGGTGGAGGCGGCGCCCAGGCCGCGCAGCGAGATGCCGGAAGCGCCGGCCGCGAAGCCGCCGCCAAAGCTGGTGGGCACGGAACCGGAATTGTCCACGGCCAGGGTCTGCAGCAGTTCGGCGACGGTGGTCTTGCCCGACTTTTCAATGTCGGCGCGGCTCACGGTCTGCACGGGGTTGGAGGTTTCGGCCTGGGCGCGCCGGATGTTGGAGCCGGTGATTTCAACGCGCTGGATGGGCTGGGCTTGGTCGGGCCCGGTGGTCTGGGCGTGTGCAGCAAAGGAGGACAGCAGGAGGGGCGTGATTGCGATGGGAAAAGCCCGTCGCAATACGCCGGGCAAAGGGCGCATTCGATGCATGACAGATCTCCAGAAAAGTGAGGGTTTTTTCGCGAGAGCACTGTCGTTATAGAACATTCCCTGCTGCTGAGTTCATTTTTCGTAGTTTGTGCGCCACACAATTCTCCTTGACAATGGGCTTGCCAAACCCGCGTGACTAGCGTTATAGTGGTTTCAATTAATGGATATTTCGATCATGCAGCGCTGCGTTTTCTTTACCGGTTACTTTTACTTTAGCCATTCCAGCCCCAAGGCGGTGGAGTAGCGGCCGGTTCACGTAGCAGCAAAAACGAGATCCCAGCAAATACCAAAAGACCGCCAGCGATGGCGGTTTTTTTTTACCCCGACATTTACCGATCTTCCAGGAGAAAGACCATGCAACGCACCGACGACCTGCGCATCCGCGAAATGAAGGAACTGACGCCGCCTTCGCACCTGATCCGCGAATTCCCCTGCACCGAAGCGGCTTCGCAGACCGCTTCCTCGGCCCGCATCGCGCTGCACCGCATCCTGCACGGCCAGGACGACCGCCTGATGGTGGTGGTCGGCCCGTGCTCGATCCACGATCCGAAGGCGGCCATGGAATATGCGCGGCGCCTGGTGCAGGTGCGCGAACGCCTGAAGGACGACCTGGAAATCGTCATGCGCGTGTACTTCGAGAAGCCGCGCACCACGGTGGGCTGGAAGGGCATGATCAACGATCCCTACATGGACAACAGCTTCCGCATCAACGACGGGCTGCGCATGGCGCGCGAACTGCTGCGCGACATCAATGAACTGGGCCTGCCGGCCGGCACCGAATTCCTGGACGTGATCAGTCCGCAGTACATTGCCGACCTGATTTCCTGGGGCGCGATCGGGGCGCGCACCACGGAATCGCAGGTGCACCGCGAGCTGGCGTCCGGGCTGTCCTGCCCGGTCGGCTTCAAGAACGGCACGGACGGCAATACCAAGATCGCGGTGGAAGCGATCAAGGCCGCCTCGCAGCCGCACCATTTCCTGTCCGTGACCAAGGGCGGCCACTCGGCCATCGTGTCCACCAACGGCAACGAAGACTGCCACATCATCCTGCGCGGCGGCAAGACGCCGAACTACGATGCGGCCAGCGTGGACGAAGCGGCGAAGGCGATCAGCGGCTACGGCCTGGCGGCGCGCCTGATGATCGACGCCTCGCACGCCAACAGCTCGAAGAAGCCGGAAAACCAGGTGCCGGTATGCGCCGACATCGCCGGCCAGGTGGCGGGCGGCGACACGCGCATCGTGGGCGTGATGCTGGAATCGCACCTGGTGTTCGGCCGCCAGGACCTGGTGCCGGGCAAGGAACTGGTGTACGGCCAGTCGGTGACTGACGGCTGCATCGACTGGGAATCCAGCGTGCAGGTGCTGGAAGGGCTGGCCGAAGCCGTGCGCCAGCGCCGCCTGCAGGGCGACTGAGCGCCGCGCCAGGCGGACGGACATAAAAAAACGCCGGCGAAAATCGCCGGCGTTTTTATTGGGCTAGCTCAGTTTAGAACTTGTACTGTGCGCCCAGTTTGAAGTAGCGGCCGATCGCGCCCGAGTTGTCCATCGGGTTGAACGAGATGCCACCGTAGGTCAGCGGATCCAGCGGAGCGACCTTGTCGAACAGGTTCGACACGGAAGCCACGAAGGTCAGCTGCTTGGTGAAGGCGTAGCGGGCGGACATGTCCACGGTGGTGAACGATGCCAGTTTGCAGCCGTTAGGCGCATCGGTACCGTTGGCGAACTTGTTCGCGCACAGGTCGCCTTCGAACTTGATGTTCTTCATGCTGTCGCGGTAGTTGGCCGTCGCGGTGACGTTCAACTTCTGGATATCCCACGAAGCGGTCAGGTTGATCTTGTTCTTCGGCGTGCCGGCGCAGTTCGAGGTGTCGCAGTTACCGTGGGTGCCAGCGAACTGGTACTTCAGGGTTTCGGACTCGGCGCGCAGCCAGGAAGCGATGTGGGTCCAGGTCAGGCCGATGGTGGCCTTGCCGTACTCACCCAGGCGCAGGCGCTGTTTCACGTCCACGTCCACACCGGAAACTTCGGTGTAGGACGAGTTGCGGTAAGCACCAGCCAGCACCAGCAGGGTGCCCGAGTTCGGGATCACGTTGCCGGCAGCATCCTTCAGGTTGTTGTCGTTACGCACAGCGCTCGGGTTCAGAGCCGCTTCGGCGTAGGACACCGGATTGATCTCGTTGGAACGCTTGATCTTCCAGCCGTCCACGGACAGGCTCAGGTCCTGCAGCGGATCCCACACCATACCCAGGGTGTAGCCCTTGGATTTTTCCGGTTGCAGGTTCGGGTTGCCGACCTTGATGGCCTGGACGGTGATCGCGCAGTCGCTCGACGATGCGCCCGCAGCCGGGGTGCCGCCTGGGCAACGGATCGGGTCACGTACCGGTGCGCTGCCAACTGCCTGCGACAGCGGGTTGTTTTCCGCAGCCGACGGCGCACGGAAGCCCTCGGTGTAAGTGCCGCGCAGAGCGAAGGACTTGACCGGGGTCCACTTCACGCCCACTTTCGGGGTGGTCGAGTTGAAGTTGTCGTATTTGTCGTAACGCAGGGCGCCGGTAACTTCCACGCCTTTCCACACCGGGGCCAGGGCTTCCACGTAGATTGCGGAGACCTTGGTTTCGCCGAAAGCGGCGGTGTAGGAAGAGTTGATGGTGCCGTCTTCGGTACCGGTCAGGCTTGGGTTGTCCAGTTTTTCCTGACGGTGTTCGCCGCCGATTGCCAGGCCAACGTTACCGCCCGGCAGGGTCCACGGCAGTTCGCGGCTGGCCTTGAAGTCGATGGTGTCGAGCTTGGTGGTCGAGTGCGAGGTGGCGGTGTAGCGCAGCGCGTCATACAGGGCTTGCGAGTTTTTCGACGCTTCGGCGCCCATGTAGTACGGGAAGAACTTGCTGTTCGGGTTGCCCAGCGCATCCTTCAGCACCTTCATGTTCAGCATATTGGTCCAGTTCAGGTCCAGCTTGGACTCCGAATGGGTATAGCCGGTTTCCATATCCCAGCCGGCGTAGGAACCTTTCAGGCCCACCACGAAGCGGTTGAAGCGGTTGTCGGCGGTACGGGTGCTCGCGCCCACGTCCCATGCCGAGTAGCGCACGCGGGTGGCCACGCCGTACGGGTTCTGCGGGTGGTTGGCCGCCAGCAGGATGGTCGAACCGTAGTTGATCAGCTGGTTAGGTCCGCCGTTCGCGCCCGGGTATACCACGGTGCTGGAGGAGGAGCCTGGGGTCAGGGTGAACGAAGCCTGGCGCTTGGAGTAGCCCAGTTCGGTGTACGCCTGCCAGTCGTCGTTGATCTGCCAGGTGCCGCGGGTGTACAGGTTCACACCTTCGATTTCAGGCTGGGTCGAACGGAACTGGTCCTGGTACCACAGGCAGCCGCCGTTTGGATCTTTCGGGGTCACGCTGGAGAACTTGTCGCAGCCTGCCAGGGATTCGTACTGGCCGGTCTTCGGATTCAGCACGTTGCCCACCGGGCTAGGCTGGGCCGCGCCGTTGGTGATGTAGCCGCTGGCGAACTGGGTCGCCAGTGGGTAGCCGTATGGACGCAGGTCGCCGTGGCCGATATGCTCGCGGTCCTTGCGGTCGGAGGCGTTCAGCTTGTCGTTCTGCGAGTATTCAGCGTTGATGACCCAGTTGTACTTGTCTTCGTCCAGGCTGCCCTTGCCCCAGGTGATGGTGGCCTTGTTCTGCTTGGCGTCGTCGTAGCGCGACCAGCCGGTTTCGGCCTTGAATTCGGTACCGACGAAGTCCTTGCGCAGGATGATGTTGACCACGCCGGCAATCGCGTCGGCGCCGTACAGCGAGGAAGCGCCGTCTTTCAGCACTTCGATACGCTCAACGATGTTCATCGGCACGGAGGACAGATCGGTAAAGCTCTTCTGGCCGTCGTCGGCACGGGCGAATGGCGCCATGCGGCGGCCGTTCAGCAGTACCAGGGTCGAGGTGGCGCCCAGGCCGCGCAGGGAGATCGCGGTGGAACCGGCTGCAAAGCCGTTGCCGAAGCCGGTTGGCAGGGAACCTGCGCCGTCGGCGGTCAGCGTCTGCAGGTATTCGGCCACGGTGGTCTTGCCGGATTTGGCGAGATCGTCACGGCTGATGACCTGGATTGGGGACGCGGTTTCAGCAGTTGCGCGCTTGATGCTGGAACCGGTGATTTCAACGCGCTGGATCTGGGCATTGGCGTCCTGCGCCAGTGCCGGTTGTGCAGCCAAAGTCAGACCGGCTGCGGCGCCCAGAACTGCCAGGCGTACGGAGCGGGCCATGATCTTTTCCATCATGTAAACCTCCAAATGTTGCGGATTAACGAGCTACATCTACAGCTATTACTGCCGTTTGGTTGCTCCCGATTTGAAGGAACGCCTCTCCGGTGTTCCCACAAGTCAATGATCAGAACATTTGGCTGTATAAGGTGTCAACGTTAAATTTCGACGGGAAATGTCTAAATTTGTAATGAAAAAGACGGTGAAAGTGAGAATTGCATTAATTCTCACCCCTAACGTCGTGTTTCTTCTTGTAACTTGCTGTCGCAACTTGTAGATGTTTTTGCCGCATTTCGCCGGGCAAGATGTATCCTTTTCGACACATTGCCAAACTTACTTCCGATATGCGCTATCGTTACTGCTTTTCGGAGCAGAGATGAAGGCACACTGGCTGACGCGCCTCTGGCTGGCGGCGCTCCTGGCAGCGCCCATGGCGCAAGCCGAGCCGGTCAAGACCCTGCGCTACATCCTGCCGGCCGCGGAAACCAGTTTCGATCCCGCCATTTCGCGCGACCTGTACACCGGCCACGTGCTGCAGGCCATCTTCGACACCCTGTACAGCTACGACTACCTGGCGCGCCCGGTGCAGCTGATGCCGGCCGCCGCCGCCGCGCTGCCGGAAGTGTCGGCCGACGGCAAGACCTACACCATCCGCCTGAAGAAGGGGCAGATGTTTACCCCCGACCCGGCCTTCGGCGGCCGGGCGCGCGAGCTGACCGCCGCCGATTTCGTGTATTCCTGGAAGCGCCTGCTCGACCCGCGCCTGGCCTCGCCGCACAGCTGGCTGTTCGAGGGCAAGATCGTCGGCCTGGACGCGCTGGCCGAGGAAGCGCGCCGCAGCGGCCGCTTCGACTACGACCAGCCGGTGCCCGGGCTGGAAATCCTCGACCCCTACACCCTGCGCATCCACCTGCTGCAGACCGACTGGAACCTGGGCATGATCCTGGCCCACGAACCGACGGCGGCCGTGGCGCGCGAAGTGGTCAAGGCTTACGGCGACCAGAAGGGCGAAGTGGCGGCGAACCCGGTCGGCACCGGCTATTACCGGCTGGCGCAGTGGACGCGCGGCAGCCGCATCGTGCTGGAAGAGAACAAGGGCCACCTGCCCGAGACCTGGAACTTCCAGGCCGGCAGCGATCCGGACGACCAGCGCATCGTGCGCCAGATGCAGGGCAAGAAAATCCCGCAGATCGGCCGCATCGAGATTTCGGTGATGCTGGAAGACCAGTCGCGCTGGCTGTCGTTTACCAGCGGCGAGACCGACCTGTTCTGGCTGGACGGCCCGCTGGCGCCGAAGGCGCTGCTGAACGGCGAGCTGCGGCCCGAGCTGAAGGCGCGCGGCGTACAGCTGTCGCGCCAGCTCGACCCGGAGCTGACCTTCTATTACTGGAATATGCAGGACCCGGTGCTGGGCGGGCGCAGCAAGGAGCGCATCGCGCTGCGCCGCGCCATCGCCATGGCGCACGACGTGGACGAGGAAATCGCCCTGGTCTGGAACGGCCAGGCGCGGCGCATCGATTTCCCGGTGCCGCCCGGCGTGGTCGGCCACGATGCCGGCTACCGCAGCCTGCTGCAGTACGATCCGGCGCTGGCCAACCAGCTGCTGGACCGCTTCGGCTACAGGAAGGGGCCGGATGGCTGGCGCACCCAGCCCGACGGCAAGCCGCTGCTGGTGCGGTATACCTCGCGCAACGAAGCCAGCGGCGTGCTGCAGGCCGAAGTCTGGCGCAAGACGTATAACCGGCTCGGCATCCGCATGGAAAACGAACGCACCATCCTGAGCGATATCCTGCGCGCGGAAAAGGAGTGCAAGGTCCAGAGCCGCAACTTCCAGTGGATTGCCGATTACCCGGACGGCGACAACTTCATGCAGCTGTTCTACGGTCCGAATATCCACCAGAACAATAACGGCTGCTTCCAGGACGACGAGTACGACCGGCTGTACGCCCGCAGCCAGAAAATGCCGGCCGGCGCCGCGCGCGATGCCCTGTACCGCAAGATGGCGCGCATCATCGAAGTGCAGGGCGGAGGACGCATGGGCTATGCCCGTTACAGAAATATGCTGGCGCAACCTTTGGTTCTGGGCTATAAGAAGCATCCCATCCTGCATCAGGAGTGGGCATACATGGATATTGAAGGGAAATGATGTTCGCATACGTATTGCGACGCCTCTGGCAGATGCTGCCGACGATGCTGGGCGTGGTGCTGCTGGTGTTCGTGCTGTTCAACTGGGTGGGCGGCGACCCGGCGTATATCCTGGCGGGGAAAATGTCGAATGCGGAAAGCATTGCGAACATCCGCCGCCAGTTGGGCGTGGACCAGCCCTACTACGTGCAGCTGGGGATTTTCCTGAAGCAGATCGTCACCTTCGATTTCGGCCAGAGCTGGGCCACGGGCGAAACGGTGGCGAATATCATCACCACCCGTCTCGGTCCTTCGATGACGGTGCTGGTGCCGCTGACCATCCTGGAAACCTTCTTCGGCATTGCGCTGGCGCTGGCCATCGCCTTCGTGCGCGGTTCGCTCACCGACCGCGCCGTGATGATCGCCTGCACCATCGGCATGTCGATTTCCATCCTGGTGTACATCATCGTGTTCCAGTACGGCCTGGCCTACAAGGCCGGCCTGTTCCCGGTCCAGGGCTGGGGCGAGAATTTCTGGGAAAACCTGCTGCGCTATTCCACGCTGCCGATCCTGATCGGCCTGGCCGTGTCGATTGCGCCCACGCTGCGCCTGTACCGCACCTTCGTGCTGGACGAGGCCAGCCAGGACTATGTGCGCACGGCGCGCGCCAAGGGCCTGTCCGAACGGCGCGTGATGTGGGTGCATGTGCTGCGCAATGCCTCCATTCCCATCATCACCCACGTGATGGCCAACCTGCCCGCGCTGCTGATCGGCGCTTTCCTGCTGGAGCGCTTCTTCGGCATTCCCGGCATCGGGCGCGAAGTGATCCTGGCGGTCGAACGTTCCGACTTCCCCGTGATCAAGGCCATCACCGTCTATGTCGCCATTGCGACCATGGTATTCAACCTGCTGACCGACCTGCTGTACCAGGCTGTCGATCCGCGCGTACAACTGAAGTAAGGATTCACGATGCACGATACACACGCTTCGCCCGGCCTGTGGGCGCTCGCCTGGCGCCGCCTGCGCGCCGACCGGGTGGCGATGGCGGCCATGGCGATCGTCGGCGCTTTTCTGCTGATGCTGGTGCTGTCCGCGACGGGCCTGATCGTGGCCGACTGGGAGGATGAAGTCGCGCTCAACTATGCACCGCCGACCTTCCTGGGCGAGGCCGCCGAACCGCTGTCTGCCGCCGCGCCGGCGGCAGGGCAGGGCGCCGCGACCGTGCCCGACAATGAATTCGACCCGCTGGCGGCCGACATCCGCGAACTGAAATCCGAAATGTCCGCCAGCCACACGCAGGATGTGGACATGTACGGCGTGCAGGACCCGCTGGCCGCCGACATGAAGGCGCTGCGCGCCGGCATGGCCAGGGCGGAGCACCAGGCCAGCATCGTGCGCAAGCCCTCGCTGCCTTTCGGCGCCGACAAATGGGGCCACGACGTGATCAAGAAGACCATCAAGGGCGCCGAGACCTCGATCATCGTCGGCCTGGTGGCGGCGCTGGTGGCGGTCGCGCTGGGTACCCTGTTCGGCGCCTTCTCCGGCTACTACGGCGGCCTGGTGGACGATTTCTTCAACTGGTTCTACAGCATCTTCACCTCCATCCCGTCCATCCTGATGATCCTGACGGTGGCGGCGGTGCTGCAGCAGAAGGGCGTGCTGACCATCGTGCTGATCCTGGGCCTGACCGGCTGGACCGGGCCTTACCGCCTGATCCGCGCCGAATACATCAAGCACAAGGCGCGCGAATACGTGCTGGCGGCGGACGCCATCGGCGCCTCGGCCTGGCGCAAGATGTTCTCGCACATCTTCCCCAACGTAAGCCATGTGGCGCTGGTGCAGATGTCGATCCTGGTGGTGGGCTTCATCAAGGCGGAAGTGATCCTGTCCTTCCTCGGCTTCGGCGTGCCGGTGGGCGTGGTGTCCTGGGGCTCGATGCTGAACGAGGCGCAGAACGAACTGATACTCGGCAAATGGTGGCAGCTGACCGCCGCCGCGGTGGCCATGGCCATCCTGGTCACGGCCTTCTCGCTGTTTACCGATGCCCTGCGCGATGCGCTCGATCCGAAGGTGAAGTGATATGGACCAGCTGCTCGAAGTACAAAACCTGCGCGTCAGCTTCAAGGTGGACAGGAAGAACACCTTTGAAGCCGTCAAAGGGATTTCCTTTGCCATCCCGCGCAACGCGACGGTGGCGCTGGTGGGCGAATCCGGTTCCGGCAAGTCCGTCAGCTCGCTGGCGGTGATGGGCCTGCTGCCGGCGCTGACCACCATCATCGATCCGGCCAGCCGCGTGCTGTTCGACGGCCGCGAGGTGCTGCACCTGGCTACCGCCGAGCGGCGCGCCATGTGCGGCAAGGATATCTCGATGATCTTCCAGGAGCCGATGTCGTCGCTGAATCCGGTGTTTACGGTCGGCTACCAGATTGGCGAAGTGCTGCGCCAGCACATGGGCATGAACAGGCGGCAGGCGCGTCTGCGCACGCTGGAACTGCTGGCCGAAGTCGGCATTCCCGATCCGGAAAAGAAGATCGATGCGTATCCGAACCAGATGTCCGGCGGCCAGCAGCAGCGCGTGATGATTGCCATGGCGATTGCCTGCGAACCCAAGCTGCTGATTGCCGACGAGCCGACCACCGCGCTCGACGTGACGATCCAGAAGCAGATCATGGAGCTGATTGCCGGCCTGCAGAAGAAGCACCAGATGTCGGTGCTGTTCATCACCCACGATCTGGGCCTGGTGGGCGAGATTGCCGACGAGGTGATCGTGATGCGCCACGGCGAGGTGCGCGAAACCGGCGCTGCGCGCGATGTCTTCAATGCGCCGCAGGACAACTACACCCGCGCGCTGCTGCATTGCCGTCCCTCGCTGGATGCGCGGCCGGTGCGCCTGCCGGTGATTGCCGACTATATGGATGGCCAGACCGGCGCCGGCCTGCCGCAGCGCGAGCGCGGCTACCGGCCGGACGACGAAATCGTGCTCGAGGTGCGCAACCTGAAGAAAAGCTTCTGGCTGCGCGAAGGCCTGTTCGGCAAGCGCGAGTTCCAGGCCGTGAAGGACGTCAGCTTCCGGCTCCCGCGCGGCAAGACGCTGGGCGTGGTGGGCGAATCCGGTTCCGGCAAATCGACCATGGGCCTGACCCTGCTGCGCCTGCACCAGGCCACGGGCGGCAGCGCCATCTTCGAGGGCCGCGACCTGCTGTCCATGCCGGCCAGGGAATACATGGATTACAAGCGCCGCATACAGATTGTTTTCCAGAATCCGTATGCCTCGCTGAACCCGCGCTTTACCGTGGGCCAGATCCTGCTGGAGCCGATGCGCCTGCACCGGATCGGCGCCAGCGACCGCGAACGCACGCAGATGGCGATGGCGCTGCTGGAGCGCGTGGGCCTGCCGCCGCACGCCTACCACCGCTATCCGCACGAGTTTTCGGGCGGCCAGCGGCAGCGTATCGCGATAGCGCGCTGCCTGACGATGAAGCCGGAAATCCTGGTGTGCGACGAATCGGTGTCGGCGCTGGACGTGTCGGTGCAGGCCCAGGTGCTGAACCTGCTGCAGGATCTGCAGGACGAATTCGGGCTTTCCTATATCTTCATTTCACACGATCTGTCGGTGGTGAAGTATATTTCCGATCAGGTGATGGTAATGAACAAGGGGGAGGTGGTGGAAATGGCCAATTCCGACGATTTGTACCGCAATCCCACCCATCCCTATACGCGAACGCTGCTGGGCGCAATCCCGCGCGGCGCCTGATTAATTGCGCTAAGATACATCCACTATGGCTAATTTGATCTCCCTCCTGCAGCAGTACGGCGTACTCATAGTATTTGCCGTGGTGCTTGTCGAGCAGATGGGACTGCCGATTCCCGCCTACCCGATCCTGATCGTCGCCGGCGCGCTGGCGATGGACGGCGATAACAACACCCCGTTCTGGGGCGTGCTGCTGGTGGCCATGTCCGCCTGCCTGCTGGCCGACCTGTTCTGGTTCCGCGCCGGACGGGTGTACGGCAAGCGCATCCTCAAGCTGCTGTGCAAGATCTCGCTGTCGCCGGACTACTGCGTCAGTCAGACCGAGGACAATTTCCGCAAATGGGGACCGAAGTCGATGATGGTCGCCAAGTTCATTCCTGGTTTCAACACCATCGCGCCGCCGCTGGCCGGAGCGATGGGTACGCGCCTGCCGCTCTTCCTCGGCTTCGCACTGACCGGCGGCCTGCTGTGGAGCGCCACCGGCATTGCCATCGGCGCCTATTTCCATTCCGACGTGGACGCGGTGCTGGACCTGCTCTCGACCATGGGCAGCACCGCCCTGATGGTGCTGGGCGTGCTGCTGGCGCTGTTCGTGCTGGCCAAGTTCATCGAGCGCCGCCGCTTCCAGAAGGCGATGCAGACCGAGCGTATTTCCATCGACGAGCTGCGCGAGCTGCTGGACGGCGGCCAGGAGCCGGTCATGATCGATGCCCGCAGCGCCACGGCGCAGATGCTGGACCCGCCGGTGCCGGGTGCGCTGCTGGTGAACGGCGATCCGTCCGGCCTGATTGCGCAGTTGCCGAAGGACCGCCACATCGTGGTGTACTGCAGCTGCCCGAACGATGTGACGGCGGCCAAGGTGGCCAAGCAGCTGCACCAGCACGGCTTCAAGCGCGCCAAGCCGCTGCACGGCGGGCTGGATGCCTGGAACCTGGCGTTCCGCCCTGAAACCGGCGGGGCCGGGACGGCGGTAATTGCCGAACGCGAGCCGGAACCGCTGTCGCCGGCCGACGCCCGCCACTAAATCCCTTTCACCGATACGCAGCGGCCCGCCCGGTGCGGGCCGCTGCGGCTGCCCGTCCATAGTAGTGCTCGGTAGTCATACTACGTGGAAAAACTACTGGTTTGTCGCGTTTTCGGCGATTCCTGTACCCAAACTACAAAGAATTCTTGCGTTTGAGCCAAGAAATCCCGTAGCATTAAGGCTCGATTTATTTTGCTGCCTGCCATGACTGCTCACACCTTCTCCGCGCCCCCCCGCCTGCTGGCGGACATTGGCGGTACCAACGCCCGTTTCGCGCTGGAGCTGGGCGCTGGCCAGATCAGCAATATCCATGTCCTGGCTTGCGCTTCCTATCCCACGCTGGGCGACGCGCTGAAGGCTTACCTGGCCCTGCCGGACGTGCGCAGCGCTGCCGGCCAGCCGATCTGCCACGGCGCGATCGCCATTGCCAATCCGGTCAACGGCGACTTCGTGCGCATGACCAACCATCACTGGGAATTCTCGATCGAGGCCCTGCGCCAGGAAGTGCATTTCGAAGTGCTGGCGGTGGTCAACGATTTCACGGCGCTGGCGCGTTCGCTGCCGCATCTTTCCGAGCAGCAAAAGCGCCAGGTAGGCGGCGGTGCGCCGCAGTCCGGCGCGCTGGGCCTGGTGGGCGCCGGCACCGGCCTCGGCGTCTCGGGCCTGATCCCGTCGCCGGCCGGCTGGACCGCGCTGCTGAGCGAGGGCGGCCACGTCAGCTTCCCGCCCATGAATGCGGAAGAAGTTGCGATCCTGCAATATGCCTGGGGCGAATTCGAGCACGTCTCGGCCGAGCGCCTGCTGTCCGGCCAGGGCATCGAACTGCTGTACCGCGCGCTGGCGCATCTCCGCGGCGCGCAGGCTGAGCCGCTGGCGGCCTCCGAAATCGCCCGCCGCGCGCTGGACGGCGCGTGTCCGGTCTGCGACGCCGCCATCGAACATTTCTGCACCATGCTGGGCACCATTGCCGGCAACCTGGGCGTGACCCTGGGCGCCGTGGGCGGTATTTATATTGGCGGCGGCATCGTGCCGCGCCTGGGCGAGCGCTTCGAGCGCTCCGGTTTCCGCGCCCGTTTCGAGGACAAGGGCCGTTTCCGCGGCTACCTGTCGGCCATCCCCACCTATGTCATTACCGCCGAATATCCGGCCTTTGTTGGCGTGTCGGCAATTCTGGCCGAGCGGCTGGCGGCCCGTTAAACTGTTTAAAGCATTTGCCGCGAATTGCACCGTTCGCGGTTTTATCAGGTACAATTGGCGCAGTTGGATGAAACGGCGCCAATCGTTCCTTGTACCCGCCGTCCTGTTTTCGCCCTGAAAACAACACTCTCCATCTGAGACTCCCGCCCCGGCACGCAGCGGACCGGCGCCTTCTCTTGCATCGCTTTGCAAAAAACAACAAGACGATATGAATACAGTTGAGGCGAAAAAAGTCCTCGAAACCGCGCTGCTATGTGCGACTGAGCCTTTGTCGATCCACAGCCTGAAAAAGCTGTACGTTGACGTCGATGACCAGGGCAACCCGCTGGGGCAGGGCGTCGGCGCCGATACGATCAAGGCATTACTGGAAGAATTGCGCCTGGACTGGCAGGGGCGCGGGATCGAAGTGGTCAGCCTGGCGAGTGGCTGGCGCTTCCAGAGCCGTCCGGAAATGAAGCTGTACCTGGACCGCCTGAGCCCGGAGAAGGTGCCGAAATATTCGCGCGCCACCCTGGAGACGCTGGCCATCATCGCCTATCGCCAGCCGGTAACGCGCGGCGATATCGAGGAAATCCGCGGCGTGGCCGTGAACTCGCAGACGATCAAGATGCTGGAAGACCGCGGCTGGGTCGATGTGGTCGGCTACCGCGATGTATTGGGACGCCCGGCTTTGCTGGGCACCACCAAGCAGTTCCTGGACGACCTGGGACTGGATGCGCTGTCCCAGCTGCCGCCGCTGCAGCAACTGGGCGGCGAGCAGGAAGCCAACCCGCTGGAGGTACTGGAGGCGGCGCTGGAAGAGAATTTCGAGAGGGCGGCACATGCCGCCGATGAATCCACCGAAGACAATGTTGAGACGGCTCCCGCAGAGGAGCCGGTAGTAGAAACGGCGCCGGAAGCAACGCCAGACGCTGAGCCATCACACGAAACGAATAATGAACAATTCCGAGAACAATCCTGAGACCGGCGCTGAAGCGCCTGTGAAGGCCAAGCGCCGTACCAAAGCACAGATCGAGGCCGACAAGGCGGCTGCAGCCGCAGCGCCGGCGTCCGACGCTGCTGAAGCGCCTGCCAAGAAGCCGCGCGCCGCCAAGGCCGTAGCGGCCGATGCCGCGCCAGCCGCTGCCGACGCAGCGCCGGCGCCAGCCAAAAAGCGCACCGCCAAGGCCAAGCCGGCCGCCGACGCTGGCGACAGCGCCGCGCCTGCTGCCGCCGCGCCAGCGGCGGCAGACGCCGTAGCGGCCAAGCCGGCGCGCCGCAAGCCGGCCGCTGCCGCGCAGGAGACCGCCGCCGCGTCCGACGCTCCGGCGCCGGCCGCCGCGGCATCCGCCCGTAGCGGCGAGCCGCAAGCGGCTGGCGGCCAGTCCGGCGCCGATGCTGCCGCAGCCGGCGGCGAGCGCAAAGCGCGCACCCCGCGCGGCCCGCGCCAGATGCGCGAACAGCGCGCCCTGCGCGATGCCGAGCGCGCCGTCACCGAAAGCGCAGCCCCTGCCGAGCAGGCCGCCGGCAGCGCCGAAGCAGCGGCCGCCGACGGCGCCTGGCCGGGCAGCGCCCCGGGCGAGCGCCACGGCAAGAAGCATGGCAAGCACAAGAACAAGAAGGGCCAGCACGGCCAGCAGCGCGGTGAAGGCCAGTCCGGCCAGCCGGGCCAGCCGGCGCAGGGCGGCCAGGGCCAGAAGCCGCGCGTTCCCGGCGCCTTCGGTCACAAGATGCGCAGCAAGGACAAGGCTTCCGAGGCGGACGCCGTGTTCTCCTTCGTAACCTCGGACGACTTCGACCGCGAAGACGGCGCCAAGGGCAAGCCGGCGGCGAAAGCCGTGCGCCGCGACCTGACGGCCGAAGACGATGCGCCGAAGCTGCACAAGGTGCTGGCCGAAGCCGGCATGGGCTCGCGCCGCGACATGGAAGACCTGATCATTGCCGGCCGCGTGTCGGTGAATGGCGAGCCGGCCCACATCGGCCAGCGCATCCTGCCGACCGATGCGGTGCGCATCAATGGCAAACTGATCCAGCGCAAGGTCAGCAAGAAGCCGCCGCGCGTGCTGGTGTATCACAAGCCGGCCGGCGAAATCGTCTCGCACGACGACCCGGATGGCCGTCCATCGGTGTTCGACCGCCTGCCGAACATGAAGGCGGGCAAGTGGCTGGCCGTGGGCCGCCTCGACTTCAACACCGAAGGCCTGCTGCTGTTCACCACTTCCGGTGACCTGGCCAACCGCCTGATGCACCCGCGCTACAACATCGACCGCGAGTATGCCGTGCGTACCCTGGGCGAGCTGGAAGAGGGCATGCGCCAGAAGCTGCTGGCCGGCGTCGAACTGGAAGACGGCATGGCGCAGTTCTCCAAGATCGCCGACGGCGGCGGCGAAGGCGTCAACAAGTGGTACCGCGTGGTGATCGGCGAGGGCCGTAACCGCGAGGTGCGCCGCATGTTCGAAGCCATCGGCCTGACCGTGTCGCGCCTGATCCGTACCCGTTACGGCGCGCTGACCCTGCCGAGCAACCTGAAGCGCGGCCGCTGGGAAGAGATGGAAGAGAACACCGTGCGCGATCTGCTGGCGGCTGTTGGCTTCAAGAAAGAATCCGGCGCGGCTGCGGCTGGCGGCGAGCAGAAAAAGCCGCAGCAGGGTGGCGGCGCAGGCGGCAACCGCCGCGAGCGCGAGCCGAATGGCAACCGCATGGATGTGAGCAACAAGAACGCTGACCCGTTCCCGGCCGCGCCGCGCGGCGGCCGCGGTGGGCAGGGGCAGGGCGCCTTCTACGGCGCCGGCCGCGGCCAGGGTGGCCAGGGTGCGCATGGCGGCTTTGGCGATCAGCGCCAGGGCGGCGCCGGCGGCGGCAATGGCGGCGGCCATAAGGGCAAGAGCAAGGGGCCGCGCCAGCCGGATCCGCTGCAGACCACGTTCGGCTTTGCCGGCCACGGCCAGCAGCAGCGCCGCGGCGGCCAGCAGCGCGGCGGCGCCATGGATCATGGGATGCCGCGGCGCCGCAAGGGCTAAACCGAAAACCGGGGTCAGACCCAAGGGGGCTGACCCTGGGAGTATCTGGCGCGGGTCTGACCCCTTGGGTCAGACCCCGGTTTTAGGTTTCGTTTGATATTGTTGTAAGGTCCCGTATGTGGTATGTGGCATTGCAGCGAAGTCAATAAGGCGCTATAATGAGCAGCCTGGTAAAAGTTCTTCACATGATGTTTTGCTGAAGGGTGCTTTCATCTGGCTGTAGTGCAGAAAGATGGGCAGTTGCCCATTTTTTTTTGGTTGAACCGTTTTGAGTATTCGGAGATTTTTCCTTGCAACTGCCTGAATTGATTGAAAAGACCGTATCGGGCCTTGGCTACGACTTGGTCGATTTCGAGCGGGCCGAGCGCGGACTGCTGCGTGTGTACATCGATTTCACCGCTGAAGACGCCGAGGAAAAGGGTCCTATCACGGTGGAAGACTGCGCCACGGTGAGTCACCAGCTGTCGCACGTGCTGACGGTCGAGAATGTGCCCTATGAGCGCCTCGAGATTTCGTCGCCCGGCCTGGATCGGCCGCTGCGCAAGTTCAGCGATTTCGTCCGCTTTGCCGGCCTGGAAGCCATCGTCAAGCTGCGCATGGCGCTGCCTGGCACGTCGAACCGCAAGTCCTACCAGGGCATCCTCACGGAGCCGGAGGGCGAACAACTGGGTATTGAATTTGAAGGTAAAGATGGTCCTGCGGTGCTGAATTTCACGCTCGCGGACATTGATAAGGCACGCTTGGTGCCACAGGTGGATTTTAGGAGCCGCAAAGCATGAGTCGCGAAGTTTTGTTATTGGTTGATGCGCTGGCGCGCGAAAAGAACGTCGATAAGGACGTCGTCTTCGGTGCGCTCGAATTCGCACTGGCGCAAGCCACGAAGAAGCGCTATGAAGGCGAAGTCGATATTCGCGTTTCGATCGACCGCGAATCCGGTGAGTTCGAATCCTTCCGCCGTTGGCACGTGGTGCCCGACGAGGCCGGCCTGCAGCTGCCTGACCAGGAAGTGCTGCTGTTCGAAGCCCGCGAGCAGATCGCCGACATCGAAGTCGATGAATACATCGAAGAGCCGATCGAATCCGTTGAATTCGGCCGCCGCTTCGCGCAGGACACCAAGCAGGTAGTGCTGCAGCGCGTGCGCGATGCGGAGCGCGAGCAGATCCTGCAGGACTTCCTGGAGCGCGGCGACGCGCTGGTCACCGGCACCATCAAGCGCATGGAGCGCGGTGACGCCATCGTTGAATCGGGCAAGATCGAAGCGCGCCTGCCGCGCGACCAGATGATCCCGAAAGAGAATCTGCGTATCGGCGACCGCGTGCGTGCCTACATCCTGCGCGTGGACCGCAATATGCGCGGCCCGCAGGTGATCCTGTCGCGCACCGCGCCGGAATTCATCATGAAGCTGTTCGAACTGGAAGTGCCGGAAATCGAACAGGGCATGCTGGAGATTAAATCCGCTGCCCGCGACGCCGGCGTGCGCGCCAAGATCGCCGTGCACACCAACGACAAGCGTATCGATCCTATCGGCACCTGCGTCGGCATGCGCGGTTCGCGCGTGCAGGCCGTGACCGGCGAGCTGGGCGGCGAACGCGTGGACATCGTGCTGTGGTCGGAAGATCCGGCGCAGTTCGTGATCGGCGCGCTGGCCCCTGCCAACGTCAGCTCGATCGTGGTCGATGAAGACAAGCACGCCATGGACGTGGTGGTGGATGAAGAGAACCTGGCAATCGCCATCGGCCGCTCCGGCCAGAACGTGCGCCTGGCTTCCGAGCTGACCGGCTGGAAGATCAACATCATGACCGCCGAGGAATCGGCCGACAAGGTTGCTGCCGAAACCGCAGCCACCCGCGCCCTGTTCATGGAAAAACTGGACGTCGATCAGGAAGTGGCCGACATCCTGGTGGAAGAGGGCTTCAGCAGCCTGGAAGAAATCGCTTACGTGCCGATCTCCGAGATGCTGGATATCGAAGCCTTCGACGAGGACACCGTCAACGAGCTGCGTACCCGCGCCCGTGACGCCCTGGTGACCGAGGCAATCGCTTCGGAAGAAGGCCTGGAAGGCATGGAAGAAGCGCTGGTCGGCCTGGAAGGCATGGACCGCGTTACCGCAGGCAAGCTGGGTCTGGCCGGCATCAAGTCGCTGGCCCAGTTTACCGGCCTGGCGTACGACGAATTCGGCGCCATCCTGGCCCTGTCCAGCGACCGTGCACGTGAACTGATTTCGAATGAATTTGAAAATGTGACCGACGATGAAATGAAGCTGGTCGATGCCAAGTACGACGAACGCGCCAAGGCCCTGCAGGCCAAGGCATGGTCGGCAGCCGAGGCGGCCAAAGCTTGAGTAACACCTTTATCATCCGAGACACAAGAAAAGAGGACTGAATGGCGAGTAACAACGTAGCCCAATTTGCCACCGAACTGAAGATGCCTGCAGATTTGCTGCTGTCGCAGCTGCGTTCTGCTGGCGTCGATAAGAGTTCGGCGTCAGATCCATTGTCAAAAGATGATAAGGACAAGCTGCTGGAACACCTGCGCCGTACCCACGGCGCCGGTGCGGAGCAGGGCGAGAAGAAAAAGATCACCCTGACCCGCAAGGAAACCTCCGAAATCAAGCAGGCTGACGCAACCGGTAAGGCACGCACGATCCAGGTGGAAGTGCGCAAGAAGCGCACCTTCGTCCAGCGCGACGACGTACCTGCCACCACCGCACCGGTGGTCGATGAAGCCGAACGCGCCCGCCGCGAAGAAGAGACCCGCCGCCAGGCGGAGCTGATCGCGCGCCAGGAAGCGGAGCTGAAGGAAAAGCAGGAGCGCCTGGCCAAGCTGGACGCCGAGAAGGAAGCGCAAGCCAAGGCCGCCGCCGAGGAAGCCAAGCGCGCTGCCGAGGAAGACGCCAAGAAAGCTGCCGCCGACAAGGCCGCCGCCGAGAAGGCCGCTGCCGCTGCCGCCGCCGGCGCAGCACAGAAAGCTGTTGCTGAAGAAGAAGAGAAGAAGCGCCAGGCCGATGCCGAAGAAGCCAAGCGCAAGCACGAAGTGGCGGCGAAGGAAGCCGCCGAGCGTGCTGAAGCCACCGAACGCGCCCGCAAGGCCGTGGCGGATGAAGTGGCGCAGATCAAGGCCATGATGAGCCAGCCGCGCCGCGTGGTGAAGGCGCCGGAACCGGCGCCTGCCGCTGCTGCGGTCAAGCCGAAGGTGGCTGAAGGCACGCTGCACAAGCCGGCCGACAAGAAGCCTGCGGCGCCCGGCGCTGCCGGCGCTGCCGGTGCTGCCGGCGCAGCTGGCGACAAGAAGGGCGGCGACAAGAAATCGATCAAGTCGGCCAACGTCTCTTCCTCCTGGCAGGATGAGAAGCGCCGTGGCGCGCCAAGCACCGGCACCAAGGGCCGTGGCGGCGCCACCGGCGGTGGTGCGGGCGGCCGTGACGGCTGGCGTGCCGGCGGCAAGGGCGGCCGCCGCGGCGGCCACCAGGACGATCGCGAGTCGAACTTCCAGGCGCCGACCGAAGCCATCATCAAGGAAGTGCACGTACCGGAGACCATCACGGTCGCCGAACTGGCGCACAAGATGTCGGTGAAGGCATCCGAAGTCATCAAGCAGCTGATGAAGCTGGGCCAGATGTGCACCATCAACCAGGTGCTGGACCAGGAAACCGCGATGATCGTGGTGGAAGAGATGGGCCACAAGGCCTTCCCTGCCGCTGTGGACGATCCGGAAGCGCTGCTGGCCGACCAGGGCGAACACGCTCACTTCGAATCGGTGCCGCGCGCACCGGTGGTGACCGTGATGGGCCACGTTGACCACGGCAAGACCTCGCTGCTGGACTACATCCGCCGCGCCAAGGTGGCGTCCGGCGAAGCGGGCGGCATCACGCAGCACATCGGCGCTTACCACGTCGATACGCCGCGCGGTACCGTGACCTTCCTGGATACCCCGGGCCACGAAGCCTTTACGGCAATGCGTGCCCGCGGTGCGAAAGCGACCGACATCGTGATCCTGGTGGTGGCAGCCGACGACGGCGTGATGCCGCAGACGAAAGAGGCAATCGCCCACGCCAAGGCTGCAGGCGTGCCGCTGGTGGTGGCGATCAACAAGATCGACAAGCCGGGCGGCAACCTGGAGCGCGTGACGCAGGAGCTGATCTCCGAGCAGGTGGTGCCGGAAGAATACGGTGGCGATTCGCCATTCGTGCCGGTGTCCGCCAAGACCGGCCAGGGTATCGACGATCTGCTGGAGCAGGTGCTGCTGCAGGCCGAAGTGCTGGAACTGAAAGCCCCGGTCGAAGCGCCTGCGCGCGGCCTGGTGGTGGAAGCCCGTCTGGACAAGGGCCGCGGCCCGGTTGCCACCATCCTGGTGCAATCCGGTACGCTGCGCCGTGGCGACGTGGTGCTGGCAGGTTCGTCCTTCGGCCGCGTTCGTGCGATGCTGGACGAAAACGGCAAGCCGATTGCCGAAGCCGGTCCTTCCATCCCGGTCGAGATCCAGGGTCTGACCGAAGTGCCGGCCGCCGGCGAAGAAGCCATGGTCATGGCCGACGAGCGTAAGGCCCGCGAGATCGGCCTGTTCCGTCAAGGTAAGTTCCGCGACGTGAAACTGGCCAAGCAGCAGGCCGCCAAGCTGGAGAACATGTTCGACCAGATGGCCGAGGGCGAAGTGAAGAACCTGCCGCTGATCGTCAAGACCGACGTGCAGGGTTCGCAGGAGGCGCTGGTCGGCTCGTTGCAGAAGCTCTCGACCTCCGAAGTGCGTGTGCAGATCGTGCACGCCGCGGTGGGCGGCATCACGGAATCGGACGTCAACCTGGCAACCGCTTCCAAGGCCGTCATCATCGGCTTCAACGCCCGTGCCGACGCACAGGCGCGCAAGCTGGCCGAGACCAACGGCGTGGACATCCGCTACTACAACATCATTTACGATGCGATCGAAGAGGTCAAAGCGGCGCTGTCGGGCATGCTGGCGCCGGAGAAGCGCGAGCACGTTACCGGCCAGGTGGAAATCCGCCAGGTCATCCACGTCTCCAAGGTCGGCGCGATTGCGGGCTGCCTGGTTACCGATGGCGTGGTCAAGCGTTCCTCCTCGGTCCGCCTGCTGCGCAACAACATCGTGGTGTGGACCGGCGAGATCGACTCGCTCAAGCGTTTCAAGGACGATGCGAAGGAAGTTCGCGCCGGCCTGGAGTGCGGTCTGAACCTGAAGGGCTACAACGACATCGAAGTGGGCGACCAGCTCGAAGTCTTCGAAGTACAGGAGATCGCCCGTACCCTGTAACAGCGGGTTGCGGCGATACACGGCGGGTGCAACCGCCCCGGTGCATGCATACCATGGCATGCGCGGGGCAGGGCGCCCGCCTTTATTTTTTTAGGTATGACCATCATGGCCAAACATAGCAAATCCATCCCACAGCGCGGCCTGCGCGTGGCTGACCAGATCCAGAAAGACCTGTCCGAGCTGATCGCCTTCGAACTGAAGGATCCGCGCGTGGGCATGGTCACGCTGTCCGAAGTCCAGCTGACGCCGGACTACGCGCACGCCAAGATCTACTTCACCATGCTGAAGGACGATGCCGAGTCGGTAAAGAACACCCTGGCCGGCCTGCAGGCTGCCGCCGGCTACCTGCGCAACCAGCTGGGCAAGCGCCTGCACATCCACACGCTGCCGCAGCTGCACTTCCTGCATGACGTGTCGGCCGCGCGCGGCATGGCAATGTCGGCGCTGATCGACAAGGCCAACGCCACCCGCGCCGCCGATTTCGACGAACACGAAGACCAGGAATGAGCGAAGTCCGCACCAAGCGCGTGCGCGACGCCGTGGACGGCGTGCTGCTGCTGGACAAGCCGGTCGGCTTATCCAGCAACGACGCGCTGATCAAGGCCAAGCGCTTCATGAACGCGAAGAAGGCCGGCCACACCGGCACCCTCGATCCGTTTGCCACCGGCCTGCTGCCGCTGTGCTTTGGCGAGGCGACCAAGTTCTCGCAGGATCTGCTGGAAGCCGACAAGACCTACCTGGCCACGGTGCACCTCGGCCTGTGCACCGATACCGGCGACACCGAAGGGGCAGTGACCGCAACGCGTGAGGTTTCCTGCACGCTGGCCGACATCGAAGCCGTTCTGCCGCGTTTCCGCGGCCCGATCAAGCAGGTGCCGCCAATGTATTCCGCGCTCAAGCGCGACGGCAAGCCGCTGTACGAATACGCCCGCGAAGGCATCACCCTGGAACGCGAGGCGCGCGACGTGACGATCCACGCCCTGGAGCTGGTCTCGTACGAAGCGCCGTACCTGAAGCTGAAGGTCACCTGCAGCAAGGGCACCTACATCCGCGTGCTGGGCGAAGACATCGGCGCGGCATTGGGCTGCGGCGCGCATCTGAACGCGCTGCGCCGCATCCAGGTCGGCGCCCTGACCACCGAGCGCATGATCACGCTGGAAGAGCTGGCGGCGAATGCCGCGCCGCGCGAACTTCTGGCGCCGGTTGACGCACTGCTGTCATCTTTCCCCCGTATCATCCTGGGCGATGAACTCGCAAAACGCTTCCTGCATGGCCAGCGCCTGCCCCTGGGTAAGGAACCCTCGGTCGCAGTGCCCGCGGCGTATCAAGGCCGCGTGCGCGTGCATGCGGAAGAGGGCCGCCTGCTTGGCACCGGCATCCTCGGCGAATATGCCATCCTTGCTCCCGAACGCCTGATCGCGGCAGCGCAAACCACCTGACAACGGAGCACGCATGGCCACTGCAAGCCGCAGTCAACGCAATATCCTCCCTCTCGTCCTGATGTTCAGCTGCGTTCCGGCCATGGCGCAGCTGTCCGCCGAAACCACGCAGCAGGTGGACAGCATCGCCGGCAAGGTGCTGGCCGATACCGGCGAAGCCAGCCTCTCCATCGCCATCGTCAGGGATGGCAAGCTGGCCTACGCGCAGGCTTACGGCGCGGCGCGCCTGGAGCCGCGCATGGCGGCCACGCCGCAGATGCGCTACAAGATCGGTTCCAACAGCAAGCAGTTCCTGGCCGTGGCCGCGCTGCAGCTGGCGGAAGAGGGCAAGCTGTCGCTGGACGACAGGGTGGCGCGCTACTTCCCGCAACTGACGCAGGCGCGCGATATCACGCTGCGCCAGCTGCTGTCGCATACGGCCGGCTACAGCGACTATTACGCGATCGACTACATCTCGCCGGCGCTGGCGCAGCCCACCACGCCGGCCGCCATTCTTGCCGAATGGGGCCGCAAGCCGCTCGACTTCGCACCCGGCCAGCGCTGGGAATACAGCAACACCAACTACGTGATTGCCGGCCGCATGCTGGAAAAGGCCTCGGGCCAGCCGCTGGAAGCGCTGATCCGCAGCCGCATCACGGACAGGCTGGGCATGCACTCGGCCATCGATCTCACCAGCAGCAACTGGAGCGCGTCGGACGCCACCGGCTACGAGCGCCATGCACTGGGACCATTGCGCGCGGCGCGGGCCGAAGGGCGCAACTGGATCTGGGCCGCGGGCCAGCTGGCCATGACGGCCAGCGATCTGGCGCGCTGGGATATCGCGCTGATCGACGGCAGCCTGCTGAAACCCGCATCGCGCGCCGCCCTGGTCAGCGAAGCGCGCCTGAATAACGGGCGCGGCACCGGCTATGCGCTCGGCCTGATGGTTGACCGCACCGAGGATGGCCATGAGCGCTGGCATCACAGCGGCGGCGTGACGGGCTTCATCTCGCGCAACGTGATCTATCCGGCCGACGGCATGGCCCTGGTGGTGCTGAGCAACGGCCCGGGACCGGCGGCCAGTGCCGCCACGGTGCAGCTGGAGAAGCTGCTGCTGTCGCTGCCGAACAGCGAGAGCGGCCCGGCCGCACCGGATGCGCGCGCCGACGCCAGCCTGGCCGTGGTGCGCAAGGTCTTTGCCGCATTGCAGGCGGGCCAGCCGGAGCGCAGCCTGATGACCGGCGACCTGCGCGCCTATTTCAGCGAGACGGTGGTGGCCGACTATGCCGCCTCGCTGGCGCCGCTGGGCGAGATCTCCGATATCCGGCAATCGTCCACCGAACTGCGCGGCGGCATGGTGTATCGCGGCTACCGCGTCGCCATTGCCGGGCGCAAGCTGAGCATCTCCACCTATTTCACCGCGGATGGATTGCTCGACCAGTTCCTTATCTATGCCCGCTGACGCGCTGCAACATGCTATACTAGTGGGTTCAGTGCATCCGCACCCGCAGTCTTTCTGTAAACACAACCATCATGTCTAATATCAAACGCGCAATTCGCAATATCGCCATCATCGCTCACGTTGACCATGGCAAGACGACCCTCGTGGACCAACTGCTGCGCCAGTCGGGCACGTTCCGTGAAAACCAGCAGGTTGACACCCGCGTCATGGACTCGAACGACCTCGAAAAGGAACGCGGCATCACGATTCTGTCGAAGAATTGCGCCGTTGAATACGAAGGCACCCACATCAACATCGTTGACACCCCGGGCCACGCCGACTTCGGCGGCGAAGTGGAACGTGTTCTGTCCATGGTCGATTCCGTTCTGCTGCTGGTCGATGCGCAGGAAGGCCCGATGCCACAGACCCGTTTCGTGACCCGCAAGGCGCTGGCCCTGGGCCTGAAGCCGATCGTGGTGGTGAACAAGATCGACCGTCCGGGCGCACGCGCCGACTGGGCGATCAACCAGACCTTCGAACTGTTCGACAAGCTGGGCGCCACCGATGAACAGCTGGACTTCCCGATCGTGTACGCCTCCGGCCTGAACGGCTACGCCGGCCTGGACGAATCCGTGCGCGGCGGCGACATGAAGCCGCTGTTCGACGCCATCCTGAAGTACGTGCCGGTGCGCGACGACAATCCTGATGGTCCTCTGCAGATGCAGATCACCTCGCTGGACTACTCGTCCTACGTGGGCAAGATCGGTATCGGCCGCGTGAACCGTGGCCGCGTGAAGACCGGCCAGGACGTGGTCATCGTTGACGGTCCAGGCGCCACCCCGATCAAGGGCCGCATCAACCAGGTGCTGAACTTCAAGGGCCTGGAGCGCGTGCTGGTTGACGAAGCTGTGGCCGGCGACATCATCCTGATCAACGGTATCGAAGAAATCGGCATTGGCTCCACCGTGTGCGCAGCCGACACCCCTGATCCGCTGCCGATGCTGACCGTGGACGAGCCGACCCTGACCATGAACTTCATGGTCAACACCTCGCCGCTGGCCGGCCGCGAAGGCAAGTTCGTGACCTCGCGCCAGCTGCGCGACCGTCTGGACAAGGAACTGAAATCCAACGTGGCGCTGCGCGTTGCACCGACCGACGACGACACGATCTTCGAAGTGTCCGGCCGCGGCGAACTGCACCTGACCATCCTGATCGAAAACATGCGCCGCGAAGGCTTCGAGATGGCCGTGTCGCGTCCACGCGTTGTGTTCAAGATGGTCGATGGCGTGCGTGAAGAGCCGTTCGAAATGCTGTCGGTTGACGTGGAAGAAGCCAACCAGGGCGGCGTGATGGAAGAACTGGGCCGCCGCCGTGGCGACCTGCAGAACATGGAATCGGACGGCAAGGGCCGTGTGCGTCTGGAATACCGTATTCCTGCACGTGGCCTGATCGGCTTCCAGGGCGAGTTCATGACCCTGACCCGCGGTACCGGCCTGATGTCGCACGTGTTCGATGCCTACGCACCGGTTGACGCCTCCAAGGGCGAACTGGCCGGCCGCCGCAACGGCGTGCTGATCTCGCAGGACGACGGCGCTGCCGTTGCCTACGCACTGTGGAAGCTGCAGGACCGCGGCCGCATGTTCGTCGAGCACAACACCCCTGTGTACGAAGGCATGATCATCGGTATCCACTCGCGCGACAACGACCTGGTTGTGAACCCGATCAAGGGCAAGCAGCTGACCAACGTGCGCGCTTCCGGTACCGACGAAGCGGTGCGCCTGGTACCGCCGATTAACATGTCGCTGGAATACGCTGTTGAATTCATCGAAGACGACGAACTGGTCGAGATCACCCCGAAATCGATCCGTCTGCGCAAGCGCTTCCTGAAGGAACACGAGCGCAAGAAAGCGCAGCGCGAAGGCGCATAAGCGTTCCGCGCTGCAGACATTCTGCATTGCGCAAAAGCCCGCCGCCTCGCAAGAGCCGGCGGGCTTTTTGTTTGCCCGCGGCCCGGTGCGCCGCTCTCTGCGCAATCGCAAACGATCACGGAATTGAGCGATTGCGCGCCGCAACACGCAGGCCCGTGCTCCGATCATCCTGCTGATTCTTTGGAACACTCCTGAATTTTCCGTTCAGTGCGCGCATAGAATGCGCTCACAAACTAGAAAACGTCCAGTCAAACTTTTGGTCACAGCATTTGACTGGCATACGAGGAGACCATCGTGAGTCAGCAGCAAAGCAAAGCCAGCTCGATCAACCGAACCGTATGTGCCCTGATTTCCTACCTTGTCGCCAGCGGCGCCTTTGCACAGGAAGCAGCCCCGAAAGAAAACATCGTTACCGTGACCGGCACGCGCCAGTCGGTGGCGTCCGCGATTGAGCGCAAGATCCGCAACGACACCGTGTCGGACTCGCTGGTAGCGGAAGACATCAACCAGTTCCCGGACAAGAACGTGGGTGAAGCGCTGTCGCGCATTACCGGCGTGCAGCTGAGCCGCGACTTTGGCGAAGGCTCGCAGATTTCGATTCGCGGCGTGGAGCCGAACCTGAACCGCGTCGAGATCAACGGCATGTCGGTGCTGGCCACCGGCGGCAACGCCGGCCGCGGCGCCGAGCTGCGCGAGCTGGCGTCGGAACTGATCCAGTCGATCGACGTGTTCAAGGGCACCACCGCCGACCTGACCGAAGGCGGCGTGGGCGGCACCGTGATCATCAACACGCGCAAGCCGCTCGACTTCGAGAAGAAGACCGTGGCCGCCACCATCTCGGGCGAGCAGGCCTCCAGCCGCGGCGGCGTGCAGCCGCGCGCCAGCCTGCTGCTGGCCGACAAATTCATGGACGGCAAACTGGGCCTGATGGCCAACCTGGTGTACGACAAGGTCTTCACCCGCAACGACTACGCCCGCAACACCTCGTGGCGCTTCCTGCGCGACTGGGACATGTCGGCGGACAAGACCGTCGTCAGCAAGGATCCGGCACTGGCCGCAATCAACAGTCCGGCCGGCTGCACCGCGCCCGGACTGACCGCTGCCCAGACCACCGCCTGCCAGCAGCAATGGTTCGACTATTCGCCGGGCATCGCACGCTACGGCATCTGGACCCGCGACCACGAACGTTCGTCCGCCGAACTGACCGCGCAATACGAATTCAGCAAGGCCCTGCGCGCTTACGTGAGCTACCAGGACAACAGCCAGGACCAGCGCCTGAACGACCGCAACTTCGGCACCGATCTGGGGAACGTGAACCGCCTGTTCAACCAGGGTAATGCACCGGTGTACGGCGCGAACGGCGTGCCGACTGCCGCCGGTACCTGTCTTCCGGTCACCACCACCGGCACGCCGCCGGGCATGACCGTCAACAACCACTATGTGACGCAGTACACCGTGGGCAACTGCGTGAACGTCGCAGGGCAAGGCGGCCAGGGCGCCTTTGGTACCTCGGCGCGCGACTTCCAGCTGAAGATCCATTCGCAGTACCTGTCCAGCGGATTCAAATGGAAGACCAATGGCTGGGAAATCGATGGCCTGGCCGGTACTTCGAAGTCCAAGTACAGCTCGCAGAGCAACCAGATCTCGCTGACACAGAATGCGCCGGGCCTGCAGGTATCGCTGGATTCCCAGGGGCTGCCGCACTTCAATTTCCCGGCTGGTTATTCGCCTGACGCGAACAGCTCTTACGTGCAGGTACAGCTGCAGTACCGTCCGATCGAAACCAAGAACACGGAAGACCAGGGCAAGCTGGACTTCAAATACAAGCTGGATACGCCGTTCCTGCGCAAGCTGTGGTTCGGTGTGCAGGGCCGCCGCGCGACTGCCGAACAGTATGGCGCGGGCGGCTACCTGGCCAGCACCGGCAGCGATCCGGTCTCCACCGCGGACGACATCAACGTCACCAGCGCCAACGTGAACCAGACCCTGATCTACGATCCGCTGTACAAGGGCGGTGCACAGCGTCCGCCGGATACGCAATCCTGGATCAACAACAGCTTCTCGACCAAGTACATCAACGCGGCGCAGATGGAGCAGCTGATTGCCGCCGTGCGCGGCAGCTCGCCGGGCACCTTCTTCAAGGGCTTCAACGGCGTGAGCGGCCTGCCAAGCGGCTGGATGAGCCCCGTGTACGCCAATGCCACGCAGTATTTCGATACGTCCAAGTTCAATTACCAGAACCTGTACGATGCACCGGGCAGCGACGGCAAGCGCTATCCGCAGATTCCGGTGTACTCGTCCGAGGAGCGCGTGTGGGCCGGCTATGGCCGCCTGGACTTCTCCACCGAGCTGTGGGACCGCCAGATCTTCGGTAACTTCGGCGTGCGCTACACGCGTACCGATGAACGCTCGACCGGCCTGTCGCGCCTGCAGGTGCGTACCGAAAATGCACCGGGCAGCTCGACCTATACCGACCGCGTGATCACCAACGGTATCGCCACCGTGGCAAATACCTATCACGACTGGATGCCAAGCCTGAACGCGTCCATGTGGCTGATCCCGGACAGCTTCCTGCTGCGTACCGCATGGGGCAAAGTCATGGCGCGGCCGGCGATCGACCTGCTGACGCCTAACGCGACCTGTACTGCCAACAGCGGCAACCCGCAGTTCGGCGGCGACGGCGTGGACGATTGCACGGCCGGCAACCCGAACCTGAAGCCGTACCGCGCCACCAATACGGACGTCAGCTTCGAATACTATCCAAGCGCCGATACGCAGCTGAGCGCCGGCTTCTTCCAGAAGGAGATCACCAGCTACATCATCGACAAGCAGCTGGTGCGCGGCGTGGATCTGTTCAAGACCGGCCAGCTGTTCGACGTGAATGGTCCGATCAACGGCGAGGGCGCTACCACCAAGGGTCTGGAACTGACCGCACGTACCGCCCTGACGATGCTGCCCGGCTGGCTGGGCGGTTTCGGTATCGACACCAACTACACCCGCATGAACTTCAAGTACGCCGCGGGCAAGGCGCTGATCAATGTGCTGGATGGAACCGAGCTGCCATATCCCGGCTTGTCGAAAAACAGCTACAACGTCGCGCTGTGGTATGACCGCGACAAGTACAATGCGCGTATCGCCTACAACTATCGCGACCGCTTCTACACCGGCGCCAACGATGTCTCGGGCAACCCGAACTTCCAGGAGAAGACCGGCTTCCTGGATGCGAAGTTCCAGTACCGTCTGAACAAGCACTGGACCTTCTCGGTGGAAGGCAAGAACCTGACCGACGAAGCGCAGATCACCGATGCGGGTGACCTGTTCCGCGTCAACGAACTGGCCTTCTCGGGACGCCGCTACTTCGTCAGCATCTCGTACAAAAATTGATGACCGCTCCCTCCGATGTCCCCGGCCGTAGGCCGGGGCCTGCCGCCGCCCTCGCGCTACTGCGCGTGCTGGCGGCTTTTTTCCTTTCCGTGCTGGCGTCCACGGCGGCGGCATTCAACAATCCCCTGGTCCTGCAGCGCGCCGATCCGCAAGTCGCCCTGCAAGCCGACGGCAACTACTACCTTGCGGACACCGTCCCCGAGTACGACCGCATCGAACTGCGCCGCGCGCCCACGCTGGACGGACTCGGCGCCGCTGAGCCGCGCACGGTGTGGCGCAAGCACGCCGAAGGCGAAATGGGCGCGCACATCTGGGCGCCCGAACTGCACCGTATCAACGGCAAGTGGTATATCTACTTCACTGCCGGCCGTGCGGAGGCGATCTGGGAAATCCGTCTCTACGTACTGGAAAACAGTTCCGCCGATCCCTTCCAGGGCGAATGGATCGAGCGCGGACAATTGAAAACCGGCTGGGAATCCTTCTCGCTGGACGCCACCACCTTCGAACTGCGCAACCAGCGCTACCTGTTGTGGACGCAGCGCGACCGCGATCCCGCAATCAAGGGCACCAACATCTACATCGCGAAGATGGATACGCCACTCTCCATCACCGGGCCAGCGGTGCTGCTGACCAGGCCTGACTACGCATGGGAAAAGGTGCGCTTCGAAGTCAACGAGGCGCCGGCAGTCCTGATCCGCAACGGCCGCGTGTTCCTGACTTACTCCGCCAGCGCCACGGACGCCAACTACGCCATGGGCATGCTGACCGCGCGCGACGATGCGAATCTGCTCGACCCTGCAGCGTGGCGCAAGTCGCCCGAGCCGGTGCTGCGCAGCAGCGCGGCCAATGGCCAATACGGCCCCGGCCACAACTCCTTCACCACCACGCCGGACGGCAGGACGGACATCCTCGTCTATCACGCCCGCAATTACCGCGACATCAAAGGCGATCCGCTGCGCGATCCGAACCGGCACACGCGCGCCCAGGTCGTCAACTGGCATGCTGACGGCACACCCGATTTCGGCGAGCCGGCGCCCGATGCAGCAGGCGCCGTGGCGTCCAAGCCGCTGTTCCGCGATCCGCTGTATGACGGTGCGGCCGATCCGGTCCTGGTGTGGAATCCGCAGGTGGGGCGCTGGTGGATGTTGTATACGAACCGCCGCGCCAACGCTGCCGGACTGGCGGATATCGCCTGGGTGCACGCGACGCGTATCGGTATTGCGGAATCAGCAGATAACGGCGCTTCGTGGAAATACCTGGGCACGGCGAATATCGACCTTCCTGCGCAGATGGGCGGCTCCGATGCCACGCATTGGGCGCCGGATGTGGTGCGTGCAGCGGACGGTTCCTGGCATATGTTCCTGACCGTGGTGCCGGGCGTGTTCACCGACTGGAAACATCCGCGCTATATCTTCCATCTGGTCAGTTCGGATTTGCGTAACTGGGTCAAGCCGCAGCAGCTTGCGCTGGCTGCGCCGAAAGTGATCGATGCGAGCGTGGTGCGTTTGCCGGAGGGCGGCTGGCGCATGTGGTACAACAATGAGGCGGACAAGAAGTCCATCTACTTCGCCGATAGTCCGGATCTGGCGGCATGGACGGATCGCGGGCGCACGGTTGGCGATCAGGCGGGCGAAGGGCCGAAGGTGTTTCAGTGGAAGGGCGCGTGGTGGATGATTACCGACGTGTGGCAGGGCCTGGCCGCGTACCGTTCGGACGATGCCTTGAACTGGACGCGGCAGCCGGATAATCTGCTGCAGGCGCCCGGTAAAGGCGAAGATGACCGTGTGATTGGCGGACATCCGGACGTGGTCGTCAGCGGCGATCGCGCGTACCTGTTCTATTTCACGCATCCGGAAGGGAAGGGCACGCGCCGTTCCAGCATCCAGGTGGTCGAGCTGAGCACCGACGGTAAAGTGCTGCGCGCCGATCGCGACGCGCCCACGCGCATCAACCTCATACCACAATAATCACGCAGCTTCAGCCGGCTCCAGCGCCGCCTCAGTCCCCGATCAGGGCGCGCCAGCGCTGGCGGTAGGCTGCCAGGTCGGCCGGCAGCTGAAGCGGGGCGGCGGCGCTGCCCTGCAGCCTGGGCAGGCCGTCGCGGCGGTGCAGCAGCCAGCCGCCGCAGGTGGTGCCGCTGGTGTCGTCCGTCGCCAGCACGGCCGCCTGCGTGCGCAGTGCCGCGAGCAGCGGCGCGAAATGCGGATTGCCGGTGAATGCGCCTTCCACCACCACGTCTCCATCAACGCCCAGCGCATCCAGGCAGTAATCGCACATCAGCGCTTCATACAGCGTCGCCAGTGCATAGCGCTGCGCCGCACCGTCAGGTTCCGGCCCGCTAACGCAGCCGTTGCGCTGAGCGAATGGCCCGGCCGCTGCAAAGGCCGGCAACGCAAACGTCCCCTGCCGAACGACTTTAGCCAGATCATCCGCGGAGCATACCGCCGGCGCATCGCCTGCGATAGCACCAAACTCCCGACCGCCCATGAAGCGCATGCAGGCAACCGGCTGGCCAAACGCGCTGCAGTTGGCCAGCATGTCCGCCTCCTCGCGCAGCCCGTCAAGGGACTTGCCCGGCGCCGCAGCAATCACCCAGGTGCCGGTCGAGAGCACGGCGGGTGCTTCCGCTGCACTGGCGGCATTGCCGTCGCCGCCCAGATGCCGCAGCAGCGACGCATTACTATCGTGTATCCCGCATAGCACCTGGCAATCGACCGGCAAACCGGTACGCTCAGCCAAGCCCGGTTTGAGCGTCCCCAAAGCCTGCCACGCCGGCTGCAAAGCCGGGAACAGATCATGCCACCCCATGCGCTCCACCAGCGTCGAGTAGGCCTGCCGCGCCGGCTGCCACAAATCGGTATGGCACCCAAGCGAAGTCACCTCGCCCGCAGCAACACCGCACAGCCGCCAGGCCCAATACTGCGGATACATCAGGATATAGCGCGCCCGTGCAAACTCCGCAGGAAAAGCCATCGCCTGCCACACCAGCTGGCTGCCCAGGTTCAACCCGGCCGGCAGCCGCGGCGAATAGCTGCCCGCATAGGAAGGACGCAATGCAGCGTAACGCTGCACATGCTCCGGCGGGAGCTCGAACTCATAATCCAGCACCGGCAGCACCAGCCCCTCGTCATCGGTCAGCGCCGCCGTGGCGCCATGCGTCACCGGCACGATCGCACCAATCGCGGCCTGCGCAGCATAAGTGCGCAGCGTATCGAGCATCCAGTTCCAGATGCCGTCCGTGTCATGATGCGGGTACAGGCCGTCGCGCAGGATCACATTCGGACGGCGCTGTTCCGCCAGCGTTGCACCATCAGCCGCAATCAGCGTCAGCTTCGCATTGGTCTTGCCGATATCCAGAACAACCGTTGCGCGGCTCATTTAGCCACCTTTCGGCCGCGCAGGAGGCGGGGCAGGGCGATGGTGATGAGGAGCAGCACGCCTACGGCAATGGTCATGTAAATGCCGGGCACATTCGCCAGCGACAAGCCGAACGTTACCGCGCCCAGCGTCAGCACGGCCAGCATCACGCCGCCAATGCTGCCTACGCCGCCGGAGATGCTGACGCCACCGAGAATGACCATGGTGATGACTTCCAGCTCCCAGCCCATCGCAATGTTCGGACGGGTGCTGCCGATACGGCCCGTCAGCAGGAAGGCTGCCAGTCCGGCCATCGCCCCGGTCAGCACGAACAGCATGAAGCGGTAGCGGTCCACGGCAATGCCGGAGAAGCGCGCAGCCACCGGATTGCAGCCGATGGCGTATACGCGCCTTCCCCAGCTGCTTGCATGCAGCACGAAGGCAAACAGTGCGGCAAATACCAGCAGCACGGTGAACTCGCGCGGCAGGGAACCGAAGAAATAGCCCTGGCCCCAATCCGCCATCAGTTGCGGATAGCCGGTGAAAGCCTTATCGCCCAACACCACGCTGGCCAGGCCGCGGAACACGGATACGGTACCGATCGTGACCACGATGGACGGCAAGGCGAAATGCGTCACCAGCACGCCATTCAGCGCGCCGCAGATCACGCCGGTGCCCATGCCGACCAGCAGCATGGATTCCGGCGGCCAGCCCGCCGTATTTGCCAGCCCCATCGCCACGGACGACAAGGCCAGGATGCCCGCCACCGAAATATCGATCTCGCGGCAGATGATCAGCAGCGCCATCGGCAGCGCGATCAAGGCCTTTTCACTGAAGTTGAAGGTGCCGTCGGCCAGATTGTCGATGTCCAGGAAGTGCGGCAGCAGCGCGCCGTTGATCGCGAAGACGGCAATCAGCAGCAGCACCAGCAGCGATTCCCAGCGCCCCATCAGGGCGCCAAGGCGGAAGACGGGACGGTCGAGGATCGTGTAGCGTGAAGTGCTGGGAGCGGACATGAGCGGGATGGAGTTCATACGGCACTCCTTGCAGTGTTAGTCAGGTGCAGCGGCAGGATCTGGCGCCCCTTGCTGCGGTTGCCGCGTGCATTGATCAGCACTGCAGCCAGGATCACGATGCCGGTCAGCGCGCTTTGCCAGAACGGCGATACCTGCACGATCGGCAGTGCGTTGCCGATCACCGAGAGGAAGAGGGAGCCGAGCACCGCGCCCAGCACCGAGCCGGAACCGCCGGCAATGCTGATGCCGCCGATCACGCAGGCGGCAATCACGGTGAATTCGAAGCCGTAGGCGATCTCGGTGTAGGCCACGGCGTAGCGCGCCACCCACAGGTAGCCGCACAGGCCGGCCACCATGCCGGACAGGCCATACGTCCACAGCAGCCGCTTTGCAATCGGAATGCCCACGTAGCGCGCCGACGCGGGCTCGTTGCCGATGGCGTACAGGTCGCGCCCAAAGCGGCTGTAGCAGGCCACATACCAGGCCACCAGGATCGCGGCCGCCGCAATCCATACCAGGTTCGTCAGCCCGAACAGGCGTTCCAGCGGGAAGGCGATGAACTGCTCCGGCATCTGGTGCGAATTGACCCAGGCGCCGCCGGAGAGCACGAACACCAGCCCGCGGTACACGCTCATCGATCCCAGCGTGACCACGATGGGCGGCAGTTCGAGGTAGCCAATCAGCCAGCCATTCACCAGGCCCAGAACCAGACCCAGCACCACCGCCGCCAGAACGATAACGATCAGCGGCAAGCCCGGTACGCGTGAAGCCAGCAGCGCGGACGCCATGCCGCACAGCGCCAGGTTGGACGCCACGGAAAGATCCACGCCGCGCGTCAGGATCACCAGCATCTGCGCCAGCGCAAGCATGATCAGCAGCGTGCTGTCGGTCAGCAGATTGCCCAGGCTCGGGGCGCTGATGAAGACCGGTGCGCGCAGCGCGACCAGCAGCGTGAGCGCGACGATGGAAATCGCCAGCAGCGTCTCGCGTTGTTTCAATGCTTTCATACCGTCTCCAGCGCGGAAGCCGCCGCCACCACGCGTTCGGGCGTCGCTTCATCGCGGTTGAATGTCTGTTTTACGTGGCCCTGGTGCATCACCACCACGCGGTCGGCCAGGCCCAGCACCTCGGGCAGTTCGGACGATACGAGAATCACCGACAGGCCTTTTTCCACCAGCTGGCTGACGAAGCGGTGTACCGCAGCCTTGGAGCCGATGTCGATGCCCTTGGTCGGCTCATCGAGGATGATTACCTTCGGCTGCGTGGCCAGCCATTTGCCCAGTACCACCTTCTGCTGGTTGCCGCCCGAAAGTTCGGACACGTTCTGCGTCAGGTGATTGGCCTTCAGCTCCAGCTGTTCGGCAAAGTGGCGGGCAATCGAACATTCCTCCTTGCGCCGCTTGCGCAGGAAAAAGCCGATGCGCGACAGGATGGGCAGGGTGATGTTCTGCAGGATCGGCATGTGCAGGTGAGCACCCTGATGCTGGCGGTCTTCCGGCACATAGGCGATGCCCTGCCGGATCGCATCCTCGGGGCAGCCGATGCGCACGGTCTTGCCTTCCAGCGTGACGCTGCCGCTGACATTGCCGGTCAGCCCGAACAGCGCCTGCATCACTTCCGAGCGTCCCGCGCCGACCAGGCCATAGAAGCCCAGGATCTCGCCGCGGCGCAGCTGGAAGCTGACGTTTTCGAACTCGGTCGGATGGCAGAGCCGGTCCACCTGCAGCAGCACCTCGCCGGGCGTTACGTCTGCTTTGGGATAGGCGTTGTGCACCGAGCGGCCGACCATCAGCGCCACCAGTTCGGCTTCGCTGATATCGGCCAGCGCGCCATCGGCAATGAACTGGCCATCGCGCAGCACCGTATAGCGGTCGGCAACGGTAAAGATTTCGTCGAACTTGTGCGAGATGAAGATGACCGCCGTGCCGGCAGCACGCAGCTGGCCGATGATACGGTACAGCTCCTGGATCTCGCGCTGGGAGAGGGAAGCGGTCGGCTCGTCCAGGATCACCACCCGGGCGTCCTGCGACAGGGCGCGCGCAATCTCCACGAAGTGGCGCTGCGCCACGCTCAGGTCCTTCACGCGGGCGCGCACCGGCAGCGCGACTTCCAGCCGCGCAAACAGTTTCTCGGCCTCGGCTTCGATCAGCTTCCAGTCGATGCGGCCGCCGCGCACAGGCTGGCGGCCGACATAGATGTTCTCCGCCACCGTGAGCTCGTCGAACATCACGGTTTCCTGGTGCACGGCAGTGATGCCCGCCTGCTGGGCATCCTGGGCACAGCTGAAGGCGACGTCCTTGCCGTCCAGGCGGATGCTGCCTTCGTCCGGACGGTAGATGCCGGTCAGCGTCTTGACCAGCGTGGATTTGCCCGCGCCGTTCTCGCCGATCAGCGCCATTACCTCCCCGGCGCGGACCGACAGGCCTACCTTGTTCAGCGCGACAATGCCGGCAAAACGCTTGCTGATGCCGGACAGCTCCAGCACAGGTGCTTGTTCATGCTGCATGGCATATCAGAAGATCTTGGAGAACTTTTCCACGTTCTCCTTGTTGTAGGTGAACGGCGGCGCCATCGCAGCTTCGCCGTGCGCGTCCAGGGCGATTGCGCCCATGCGGCCTGCATTCACGCTGCCGCCCGGCTTCGCATTCGGATCACCCTTCACGAAGTCATAGGCTGCGTAAGTGGCCGCGTAACCGAGGTCGATCGGATTCCAGATCGCGAACTCGCGCACTGCGCCGCTTTTCACGTGGCCCGCCATTTCCGAGGGCAGTCCGAGGCCGGTCACGAACACCTTGCCCACCAGGTTCTCGTCCACCACGGCCTTGCTGGCCGCGTTGATGCCCACCGTGGTTGGCGCAATGATGGCCTTCAGGCTCGGATTGCTGCGCAGCAGGCCGATGGCTTCGCGGTAGCTCTTGTCCGACTGGTCGTCGCCGTACACGGTAGCCACCAGTTTAAGCCTGGCGAATTCCGGCTTCGCCAGTTCATCCTTCATGACCTTGATCCAGATGTTCTGGTTGGTGGCCTGCGCGGATGCGGACAGGATGGCGATTTCGCCGGCGCCGCCAATCGCGTCGGACGCCATCTGGATCTGCTTGCGGCCGATCAGCTGCGCGTTGGACGGATTCAGGTGCATCTGGCGGCCTTCTTCGGCCAGGCCGCTGTCGAAGGAGATCACCTTGATTCCGCGCGACATGGCCTTCTTGGTGATCGGCACCAGCGCATTCGGATCGTTGGCCGAAATCACGATAGCGCTAACCTTCTGGCTGATCAGCGAATTGATGATCTCGATTTGTCCCTCCGCGCTGGGCGTGGTCGGGCCGGTGTAGATGATTTCAACGTTCTTCAGCTGCCTGGCCGCTTCCTCGGCGCCGGCATGGGCAGCATCGAAGAAACCGTTGCCCAGGCTTTTCACGACCATGGCGATGCGGATTTTTTCCGGCTGCTTCTCACCGCAGCCAATCACGGTCGTGAGCATGCCGGCGGCCATGGCCGCGATGACTAATCTTCTGAGTTTCAATGCGATGTCTCCGTGTGGTAGAGCCCTGCCGACTGGTAGTCGTAGCTGGGCGTGAAGGCGGACGGGGCGACGCCCTGCGGCATGGCTTCCGGCGCCACGGTCACCACATGCACGCCGGCCTGCTCCAGCAACTGCACGGCGGAGTCGGAAGCATTGGTGTCGGTGATCACGGTGGACACCCGATTCAGCCCGCACAGGATCAGGCCGGCCTTTTTCTGGAATTTCGAGCTGTCGGCCAAAACGATCAATTCTTCGGCCTGACTGATCAATCTTTGCTCAGCTTGAATCAAAAGCGGATCAGCTTCCATCAGTCCGAGCAGGGACAGCCCATACACGCTCATGAACATCTTGGCCGCGTAGTGGTGCTGCGTGATGTCGTTGTCGAAAGGGCTGAGGATGACGTTTTGCTCACGATAGACTTTGCCGCCGGGCAATATTATCTCGTTATCGCTGGAGACCAGCAGGCGCTCGGCCATCAGGAAGGAGTTCGTGAGGATTTTCAGGTGCTTATCCATCAGGAACTCGGCCATCATGAAGGTGGTCGTGCCGCCGTTGATGATGATCGTTTCGCCCTCGCCGCACAGGCTGGCCGCATAGCGCGCAATGGCGCGTTTGCGCTCGGCGTGGCATTCGATATTGTGCTGGAAGGTTTCGCTCGACAGAGGGAAGCTGCGCTTCTTCTGCGGCAGGTTGGCGGCTCCGCCACGGGTGCGCGTGAGCAGATTGCGCGCAGCGAGCCAGCTGATATCCCGCCTTACCGTGGCAGGGGAAGCACTGAGCCACTCAACCAGCTGGGGAACGCTGGCGCTCGTGTGTTCGGCGAGCAGCTTCAGCAAACGTTTACGGCGTTTGTGATTCACCATCTTCGTCTCCTTTGTATGTGCCATCCTCAGTCGTGTGGTGCGTCCGGGTGGTCACTTTATTAAGACGAGACTAATCAATTCACCTGGCAGCGTCAATCAGAACGTGATCAAAACTGTGATTATTTCGCCGCAGTCCCTTGAGCGAATGCGCATTTCGATCATCATTATGATTATTAAGTTCTTAGTCATCATGTTGATTGCTTGCGCATTGACACCCCCCGGCGCACTGATTTCTACTGGCTCCGTCGCCTTGATGGCAAAAAACGAACGCAATTCAACACGGAGACATTAATGCAAGATTCAAAGCAGAAGGCAGCGATCCAGTCGCTGTGGGACGATGCGAAAGCCGCCAGCATGAGCGAGCCGGAGCTGTTGCTTTACCGTTCCAATTTGCTCGGATCGGACCTGCGCATCACCAATTTCGGCGGCGGAAATACCTCGGCCAAAGTGATGATGGAAGATCCGCTGAGCGGCCAGCAGGTAGAGGTGCTGTGGGTGAAGGGCTCGGGCGGCGACCTGGGAAGCATCAAGCTGGATGGTTTCTCCACGCTGTACATGGACAAGCTGCAGGCGCTCAAGCAGCGCTACCGCGGCCTGGAAAATGAAGACGAGATGGTGGCGTATCTGCCGCACTGCACCTTCAACCTGAATCCGCGCGCCGCATCGATCGATACCCCGCTGCATGCCTACATCGACCGCAAGCATGTGGACCACATGCACCCCGACTCCGTGATCGCCATCGCCGCCTGCGCCAGCAGCAGGGCGCTGACACAGAAGATTTTCGAAGGTGAGCTGGGCTGGCTGCCGTGGCAGCGTCCCGGCTACGACCTGGGCCTGAAGCTGGAAGCCGTGTCGCAATCGCAGCCGGAGCTGAAGGGTATCATCCTGGAAGGCCACGGCCTGTTCACCTGGGGCGACAGCGCCAAGTCCTGCTACGAGACCACGCTGGCGATCATCAAGCGCGCCGAGGAATGGCTGGCGGCGAACGTGAAGCAGCCGGTGTTCGGCGGCGCTGCGCTGCAGCCGATGGACTCGCAGCTGCGCGCCGACCTGGCCGCACGCCTGATGCCTATCCTGCGCGGCAAGATCAGCAAGACCGAATTCAAGCTGGGCCACTTCGACGACAGCGACGCCGTGCTGGAATTCGTCTGCAGCCGCGACCTGAAGCCGCTGGCCGCGCTGGGCACCTCCTGCCCGGACCACTTCCTGCGCACCAAGATCCGTCCTTACGTGATCGACTTCGATCCGGCCAGGCCTGATTTCGACGCGCTGGTGGCCAGCCTGGATGCCGGCCTGGAAGCCTACCGCGCCGACTACGTGGCCTACTACGAGCGCTGCAAGCGTTCCAACAGCCCGGCCGTGCGCGATGCGAACCCGATCATCTACCTGATCCCTGGCGTGGGCATGCTGTCCTTCGCCAAGGACAAGGCCACCGCCCGTATCGCCGGCGAGTTCTACGTCAATGCAATCAACGTGATGCGCGGTGCGAACGGCGTCGATTCCTACGTTGGCCTGCCGGAGCAGGAAGCCTTCGACATCGAATACTGGCTGCTGGAAGAAGCGAAGCTGCAGCGTATGCCGAAACCGAAATCGCTGGCCGGCCGCATCGCGCTGGTGACCGGCGGCGCCGGCGGCATCGGCCAGGCCGTGGCGCGCCAGCTGCTGCAGGAAGGCGCCTGCGTGCTGCTGACCGACATCGACAGGGAAGCGCTGAGCGAAGCGCAGCAGGCGCTGGGCAAGGTGGCAGGCAAGGACAATATCGCCAGCATCGCCGGCGACGTGACCAGCGAAGAGGCGGTGGAAGCCGTGCTGCGCGAATCCGCGCTGCGCTTCGGCGGCGTGGACCTGCTGATCTCGAACGCCGGCATCGCCTCGTCGGCGCCGCTGGAAGACACCACCCTGGAAATCTGGCAGCGCAACCAGGATATCCTGGTCAAGGGCTACTTCCTGGTCAGCCGTGGCGCATTCCGTATCATGAAGCAGCAGAAGCTGGGCGGCAGCATGGTGTTCGTGGCGTCCAAGAACGGCCTGGTGGCATCGGCCGGCGCATCGGCCTACTGCACCGCCAAGGCGGCCGAGATCCATCTGGCGCGCTGCGTGGCGCTGGAAGGCGCACCGCTGGGCATCCGCGTCAACGTCGTCAATCCGGACGCCGTGATCCGCGGCTCGCGCATCTGGGATGGCAAGTGGAAGCAGGAACGGGCACAATCGAACAAGATCGAAGAGGGCGATGTGGAAGCCTTCTACCGCGACCGCAGCATGCTGAAACGCAGCGTGCTGCCGGAAGATATCGCGGAAGCGGTGTACTTCCTGGCCAGCGACAAGGCCGGCAAGAGCACTGGTAATGTAATCAACGTGGACGCGGGTAACGCAGCAGCCTTCACGCGATAATCCACGATAGTCAGACCGCAGAAGCGGCGAAACAAAGGAGACAAGATGAGTGCAGTAATCGACCAGGGCCAGGTGGCCGCGCATAACGCCACCCAGCAGGCTAACCTGGATGCGGACTACGCCGCCCTTGGCGGCATGCTGGCGCGCCGCGGCGTGGACATTGAAAAGCTGACCGCAGCCGCCCAGACTTTCGCAGTTGCCATCCCCAGCTGGGGCGTGGGCACGGGCGGTACGCGCTTTGCGCGTTTCCCGGGCAAGGGCGAGCCGCGCAATGTGTTCGAGAAGATGGAGGATTGCGGTGTGATCCATCAGCTTACCCGTGCCACTCCTGCCGTTTCGCTGCACTTCCCGTGGGATAAGACGGACGATCCGAAGGCCCTGCGCGAGCAGGCCGCGGCGTATGGCCTCGGATTCGACGCCGTCAATTCGAACACCTTCCAGGACCAGGTCGGCCAGGAGCAGACCTACAAATACGGCAGCCTGACCGCGCAAAGCGCGGCGGTGCGGGCGCAGGCCGTGGCGCACAATATCGAATGCATCGAACTGGGCAAAGCTCTGGGTTCGAAAGCGCTGACGGTATGGATCGGCGACGGCGCCAACTTCCCGGGCCAGCACAACCTGCGCGGTTCGCTGGAGCGCTACCTGGATTCGATGCGCGACATCTACGGTGCGCTGCCGGCGGACTGGAACGTATTCATCGAGCACAAGCTGTTCGAGCCTGCGTTCTACGCCACCACCATTGCCGACTGGGGCACCAGCTTCGCCTGCGCGCAGCAGCTGGGCGAGAAGGCGAAATGCCTGGTCGATCTGGGCCACCATGCACCGAACACGAACATCGAAATGATCGTGGCGCGCCTGGCGCAGTTCGGCAAGCTGGGTGGCTTCCACTTCAACGACAGCAAGTACGGCGACGACGATCTGGATTCGGGCAGCATCAATCCATTCCAGCTGTTCCTCGTCTTCAATGAGCTGGCGGATGCAACGCTGCGCGACGCATCGCTGCAGCCGGCATATATGCTGGACCAGTCGCACAATGTGACCGACCCGATCGAAAGCCTGATGAACAGCGCGGCCGAAGTGCAGCGCTCCTTCGTGCAGGCGGCCCTGGTGGATCGCGAAGCGCTGCGCGGCTTCCAGGAGTCGAACGATGCGCTGCAGTCGGCGCAGGCGCTGAAGCAGGCCTACCGTACCGACGTGAGCCCCATCCTGGCAATGGCGCGTGCACGTTCGGGCGGTGCGATCGATCCGGTGGCGTGCTATCGCGCAGCCGGCTATCGCGAAGGTGCTGCCGTGCGCCGTCCGGCCAAGGCAGGGGCAAGCGGCAGCGGCATCGTTTAAGCCGTGCGCGGGCTGTCCCTGGCATGCCTGGCGGCCGTAACGCTGGGCAGCGCGGCCGTTGCCGCGCCCTCCGTCGCGCCAACCCATTCCAACCGCATCGGCGAGGTGGCGGCGCGTGTCGCCACGCCGCCGGACGATGCGCGCGCCATGGTGCGCTGGTGGTGGTTTGGCCCGGCCGTCAAAAATCCTGAACTGGAGCGCGACCTGCGCGCGATGAAGGCCGGCGGCTTCGGCGGCGTGGAAATCCAGCCCGTGTATCCGATGGAGCTGGATGACGAAGCGCGCGGCATCCACAACGTGCCCTATATGTCGCCGCAGTTCCTGAGCTCCATCGGCTTCGCCAACAACAAGGCGCATGAACTCGGCCTGCGCGTGGACATGACGCTGGGCAGCGGCTGGCCGTTTGGCGGGCCGCACATCAAGGCAGCCGATTCCGCCGGCCGCCTGCGCCAGCAGATAGTCGAAATCGCCCCCGGCGCCGTGTCGGTGGCATTGCCGTTTGTCGGCAGCGGCGAGCAGTTGCTGGCTTCCTTCGTTGGCGAAGGCAATGCCAAGGCGTTCGACGCTACGGGCCTGAAGGCTTTGCCGATCGCGGTCAAGGCCGCGCCGGAAGCGGCAGGCGGCACCGGACGCACCGGCCTGATGCCGGCTGCCGAGCCGCGCGTGGCGGTGTACTACATCGCCAGCCACACCGGGCAGCAGGTCAAGCGTCCTTCGCTGGGCGCGGAGGGCTTCGTGCTCGATCACCTGAACCGCCGCGCCATCGACGGCCATTTGCGCACTGTCGGCGAGCCCCTGCTGAAAGCCTTTGGCGACAAGCCTCCGTATGCGGTCTTTTCCGACAGCCTGGAAGTCTATAACACCGACTGGACCGAAGATTTCCTGGGCGAGTTCCAGCGCCGCCGCGGTTACGACCTGCGGCCATTCCTGCCTGTGATCTTCACCGGCCAGGGGCCGGATGCGCCGGCGCTGCGCCACGACTGGGCGCAGACGCAGACGGAGCTGGTCAACGAGCGTTACCTGACGCCGTTGAACGACTGGGCGCACAAGCACAATACGCAATTCCGGTCGCAGACCTATGGCGAGCCGGTGGTGACCATGTCCAGCAACCGTCTGGTGGCGCTGCCGGAAGGGGAGGGGCCGCAGTTCCGTGCCTTCTCATTCACGCGCTGGGCGACGTCCGGCGGGCACCTGTATGGCCGCAACGTGATCTCGGCCGAGACCTGGACCTGGCTCAATTCGCCCGCCTTCAGCGCTACGCCGCTGGACATGAAGGTGGAAGCGGACCGCATGCTGCTGCAGGGGGTGAACCAGTTCATCGGCCATGGCTGGCCGTATACGCCGTCCGGCGTGGCGGAGCCGGGGTATTCCTTCTATGCGGCGGCAGTGTTCAACGATCATCAGCCGTGGTGGCATGTGATGCCGGATGTGAATGCCTACCTGCAGCGCACCAGCTACCTGATGCGGCAGGGGGCTCCGGCCAACGAGGTGGCCGTGTTCCTGCCGACGGATGACGTGTATGCGTCATTGAATCCGGGGCATATGTCGGTGTCGGGGCAGATGGGCAAGTTCGTGACTTCCGGGCTGATGGAGCAGGTGCTCGATGCGGGGCACAATATCGACTACGTCGATGCCGAGTCTGTGCTGGCGCTGGGCGTCTCGCATAAGGTGCTGGTGATGCCGCGCGTGTCGCGGCTGTCGCCGGCGGTGCTGGGCAAGCTGGAGGCTTATGTACTCGGCGGCGGCAGGATTATTGCTGTGGGCAGCAAGCCTTCGCTGGCGCCGGGGTATGCCGATGCTGGCCGTATCGGGGCGCAGGTGACTGCGGCGTCCAAGAAGCTGTTTGGCATGAAGGGCGTGGAGTTGGTGGACGGCGATGCGGCCGTCGGTGCGGCCCTGGCGCGTGCGGTGACGCCTGATTTCAAGGTGGCTGCTTCGGCGTCCGACATCGGCTTCATTCACCGCAGGCTGGCTGACGGCGACATCTACTTCATCGCCAACACCAGCAACCGCGCGCTGCGCACGGCCGCTACCCTGCGCGCGGCGCGCCGCCATGCAGTCTGGATCGACCCGGCCAGCGGCGCATCCTCGCCGGCGGCGTTGTCCAGCATGGCCGCCACATCCACCACGGCGGCTGCAGCCTCAGCGTCCACACCGGCGCTGGCGCTCGACCTTGCTCCGTACGAGTCGCGCCTCCTCGTCCTCGCGGACAGCCCCGCACCGCTCGCCGCGCTGAGCGGCGCCGGCGCCCCGGCCGCAGCCCCGACGACTGCGGCTGCCTCGCCAGGCGCGCTGCTTGCTGACCTGAGCCGCGACTGGAGCGTCAGCTTCCCCGGCCGCGCTGCGGAGACCATGCAGCAGCTGCAATCGTGGACCGACAACGAAGCCACGCGCTTCCTGTCCGCCGAAGTGCTGTACGCAAAAACCGTCACCCTGACCGCTGCCCAGCTGGCCAAGCCGCTCGTCCTCGACTTCGGCGAAGGCAAGCCACTGGACAGCACGCCAAAAGTCCCTGCCGGCATGCGCGCCATGCTCGAATCGCCGATCCGCGAAACCGCCGTCATCACCATCAATGGCCAGCGCGCCGGCTCGCTCTGGAAGCCACCTTACCAGCTGAATATCAGCCAATGGCTGCGTCCAGGCGAAAACAGGATCGAGGTCCGCGTCGCCAACCTGGCGATCAACCAGCTCGCAGGGCAGGAGCGTCCCGATCACCGCCTGCTATGGGCGCGCTACGGCCAGCGCTTCGTGCCGCAGGACACGCACCTGATCACGCCGCACCCGTCCGGCATGCTGGGCCCCGTGCGCCTGCTGACGGTGGAAGCAAAATGAAAGGAGCCACAATGTTTACCTCCATCCGTGCAGCCGGCGCCGCCTGTGCCGCTGCCATCGCAGCCATGCTGTTCCTGCTGGCCCCCGGCGCAGCCGCCGCAGCCAACGTCAGCGCCGCCGACTTCGGCGCCAAAGGCGATGGCAAAACGCTCAACACCCAGTCCATCCAGCGCGCCATCGACGCCGCAGCCAAAGGCGGCGGCAGCGTAAGCTTCCCGGCCGGTACCTACCTGACCGGCTCGATCTTCGTCAAATCCGGCGTGAAACTGAAGCTGGACAAGGGCGTCACCCTGCTCGGATCGCAAAAACTCGAAGACTATCCGGTCATGCCTACGCGTATCGCCGGCATAGAAATGAAATGGCCCGCCGCCCTGGTCAACATCTATGAACAGGACAACGCGTCGATCGAAGGCGAGGGCACCATCGACGGCGACGGCAAGATCTTCTGGGACAGTTACTGGACCCTGCGCAAAACCTACGAACCACGCGGCCTGCGCTGGGCCTCCGACTACGACGCCATGCGTCCGCGCCTGGTCCAGGTCTTCAACAGCAAGAAGGCGAAAATCGGCGGCGGCCTCCTGCTGCGACGCTCGGGCTTCTGGACTGTCCACATCTGCTATTCCGAAGACGTGACCATCGACGGCGTTGTGATCCGCAACAACGAAGGCGGCCGCGGACCGTCCACCGACGGCATCGACATCGACTCTTCCCGTAAAGTGCTGGTGCAGCATGCCGACATCGCCGTCAACGACGACGCCCTGTGCATGAAAGCCGGCCGCGATTCCGATGGCCAGCGCGTCGCCCGCCCAACGGAAGACGTCATCATCCGCGACTCCATCGTGCGCGACGGCGCCGCCGGCGTAACCTTCGGCAGCGAAACCGCCGGCGGTTTCCGCAACGTCGAGGCCTACAACATCACGGTCGAAGGCAACGTGCCGGTCGGCATCCTGTTCAAATCCGCCCATACCCGCGGCGGCTTCGGCGAAAACCTGCGTATTCACGACTTCAAGATGACCAATATCCCGGTCGTGCTGCGCATCACGATGAACTGGAATCCGAGCTACAGCTACGCGAAAATTCCGGACGAGATCAAGGACTATCCGCCGTACTGGAAAGTGCTGGCAACGCCGGTGCCGCGCGAGAAGGGCATTGCTCACTTCCATGACGTGAAGATCTGGAACATCAAGGCCACCGGCGCGAAGACTGCCTTCGAGGTCAGCGGCTACAAGGAAGCGCCGCTGCAGCGCTTCAGCCTCGATAACCTGGACATCCAGGCCACCAACGGCGGCCATCTGCACGACGTAAAGGACTGGACCTTCACGCAAACGAGGCTGGCCCTGTCGGCGCCGGTCGAATTGGAAGACGCCGCTGCCGTACGCGGCCTGCCATCGGGCAGCACCGTGGTACGCGCGGCGCAGCAGAAAGAAGATCCATCGAAGAAAAGCTTTGAGGAGCAGGACAAGACATGACCGACCGGAATATGCAACACAAGCGCCCCCTGGCCACGCTGACCGTGCTGGCCGCAGCGCTGCTGCTGGCCGGCTGCGCCAGCGCACCGCGCGAGCCGGCGGCGGGCACCTATCCGCTGCCTACGCCGGCCATGCAAGCCATCGTCGATAAGGACACCAGCCGCTTCTTTGGCGATGCTCCCGCCGATGGCGGCCCGCTGGCGACCGACCTGTCCCCGGCGCTGACACCGGAAGCCATCGACAAGGCCATGCGCAAGGTCGCCGACTGGCAGCTGGAGCGCACGCAAAAGCACCTGGACCGGATCTGGACCTCGGCCGTGCTGTTTACCGGCTTCATGGCTGCTTCCGAGGCCAGCGGCGATCCCAGATACCGCAACGCCATGCTGGATATGGCCAAACAGTTCAACTGGGATTTGCGCAGCCCCTACCCGAACGCGGACGACATCAGCGTTGCCCAGACCTATCTCGAACTCTACTTCCACGACAGCGACCCGGCGCGCATAGCGCCAGCCAAGGCTACGCTGGAAACCCTGCTGCCCCTGCAAACCCTGCGTCCCGGCGACGCGCGCATCCCGTGGTGGTGGTGCGACGCCCTGTTCATGGCGCCTCCGGTGTGGGCGAAAATGTACAAGGCTACCGGCGACAGAAAATATCTCGATTACGTCCACCAGCAATGGCAGCGTACCTACGAGCTGCTGTACGACAAGGAAGAACACCTGTACGCGCGTGACGCCAGCTACATCCCCAAGCGTGAAGCGAACGGCAAGAAGATCTTCTGGTCGCGCGGCGAAGGCTGGGTGATGGGCGGCCTGGCGCGCACCATCGACTTCATCCCGCAGGACGATCCGCACCGTCCGTTCTACATCCAGCAGTTGAGGGATATGTCCGCCCGCGTCGCCGCACTGCAAGGCAAGAATGGCCTGTGGCACGCCGGCCTGCTCGACCCGGAAGCCTGGCCGCTGCCGGAAATCTCCGGCTCCGCACTGTTCGTGTACGGCATGGCTTACGGCGTCAACAGGGGTTATCTGGATGCCGCCACCTACAAACCGGTGATCGAACGCGCCTGGGCCGGCATCCTGCAGCACGTGTATGCGGACGGGCGTCTGGGCGGCATTCAGCAGACCGGCGCAGAACCGGCTTTCTATCGTCCAGCATCGAGCTTCAATTACGGCGTTGGCGGCTTCCTGCTGGCCGCGGCCGAACTCAGGAAGATGGCGGCCAACAAATGACCACGCGTGCATTCCGCATGAAACTCAAGCCCGGCATGGTGGAGGAATACAAGCGCCGCCATGACGAGCTGTGGCCGGATCTGGCGCAAGCCCTGAGCGGCGCCGGTATCTATGACTACTCGATCTTCCTGGACGAAGAAACGCTGCACCTGTTCGCAGTGCTCAAGCTTCGTCCGGACAGCAGGATAGACGAGCTGCCGCAGCAGCCCGTGATGAAGAAGTGGTGGGATTACATGGCGGACCTGATGGAGACGGCGCCAGGCAACCGCCCCCGCGAGTGGCCGCTGCAGGCGATGTTTTACTTTGCCTGAACCGGGGTAACGAGCAGATTGCGGGCACGCAGCCATTCCTCGGCGCGTTTCGGCCAGGAGGAGGCGGTGCCCAGATTGTCGCGCATGCCCATGCCATGGCTGCCCTGTTCGAACAGGTACATTTCGGCAGGCACCTTGTTGCGCGTCAGCGCCTGATAAAACAGGATGCTGTTCTCGACCGGTACCGCCTGGTCGGCCTGGGTGTGGATCAGCAGGGTAGGCGGCGTTTGCGGCGTGACCTGTTTTTCGACGGACATCAGCTGCACCAGCTCCGGCGAAGGGGAAGCGCCCAGCAGCGCCTTGCGCGAACCCATATGCGCGGACGGGCCATCCAGCGTAATCACCGGATACATCAGCATCAGGAAATCCGGACGGGCACTGATGGCATCCAGCGCAGCGCCGGTCCTGCCGGACGGGTGGCCGAACAGCGTGCCGGCGCTGGCCGCCAGGTGGCCACCGGCCGAACTGCCCATCACGCCAATGCGCGCCGGGTCGATATGGAATTCGGCGGCGCGCGAACGCACCAGGCGGACGGCGCGCAGCACGTCCTGCAACGGGGCAGGGTGGCCGAATTCCTGGGCGCGGTAGTGCAGGATGAAGCTGGTGACGCCGAGGGTGCTGAGCCAGTTGGCATACTGCTCGCCCTCACGCGTGTTCGCCATGCGCACATAACCGCCGCCGGGAGCGATAATCACTGCAGTACCGTTCGGGCGGTCAACAGCTGCCGGAACGACGGTCAGCGACGGCTCGCTGACGTTGGAGACATAGCCGTTATTGCGCACCTCGGCGCCGATATTGCGTGCACCGGGGACGCCTTCCGGCCACAATGGAATATCCGCAGCAGCAGCGGGCAAAAACACTGAGAGCAATGACAGCAGTGAGAGTAAAGGTCTTTTCATACGTAGATATGGGAGTTCACAAGCATATGGTTAATCGAATTCTTGCGGCATTGCTGATGGCGGCAACGGCCAGCGCCGGTGCGGCGGACATGTTCAAGGACCGCAGCTTCAGCGGCTGGGAGCTGCGCACCGAACCCGCAGCCACCATCGCCAGCGTGTTCAGTGTAAAGGAAGACGGCGTGATTGCGTCGGCCGGCCTGCCGCTTGGCTTCCTTGCCAGCACCGCAACCTACCGCAACTACAGGCTGCATGTGGAGTGGCGCTGGCCGGGTAAAACGGGCAATGGCGGCGTGCTGCTGCACATCAGTCCCGGTCCGATGGACCGCGTGTGGCCCCTGAGCCAGCAGATCCAGACCAAATTTGGCAGCGTGGGCGACGTGCTGCCGATGGCCGGCGCCAGCTTTGCCGAGCCGCTGACGGGGGACAAGCCGCCGCTGAAGGCGCATACCGCTGCAAGCAGCGAGCGCCCGGCCGGCGAATGGAACAGCGCCGATATCGTCAGCCGCGACGGCGTGATCGAGGTCACGGTGAACGGCGTGCTGCAAAACCGCGTTACCAAGGCCGCTCCGGCGGAAGGCCGGATCGGCTTCCAGCTGGAAGGCACGCCTTACGAGCTGCGCAACATCGGCCTCACGCCGCTCGACTGACCTTACGCCGGACATCACTTGCGTTTCAGCCAGTCCTCGGGCACGGGCACGATGGCGATGTTCATCGAACGCCCGTCCTCGGACAGCATGGCGGACTGGATCTCGATGCGCGTGCCGTCCGCGCTGAAGGTCGGGTGAATGTGATCGGCTGCCGTGGTCTTGTGGCCGGTGGTCAGCATGATCATTTCACGCGTCTTGCGGTCGATCAGATACAGGCTGCGGCTGAAGTCATCGCCGACGGCAAAGCGGCCGTCCGGTGAACCGTGCACGTGCCACAGGCCGCTGCCGGAAGGCGTTTGCCCGGCAATGGTCATTTCACGGGTACGCAGGTTGACGATGGCCAGGCCGGTCGGCTTCTCGCGCGTGCCGGAATTGCCCCAGCCGGCATCCTGGCCCGGATTGGCGCCGCCTACATCGGTCGCCGGTGCATCGACGCCGCCGCCACCGCCCGGTACGGGACGGTGGCCCATGATCGCCATCGCCACTTCGTCTTTTGTGATCACGGCTTCGTGCGTCACCCATTCATACGGCGCCTCCGGGTACAGCGGACGCAGGCCCGAGCCGTCGGCCAGCACGGTCCAGGTACGCTGCGGCGACTTGCCGCCCGTCTCCCAGCAGAACACGATTTCCCCTGCCTGGTACAGGTTGGCCTGGATATGGCCGATCTGGAAGGGCACGGAAACCACGTGGCGGATTTCGCCAGACTTCAGGTTCATGCGCGCGATGCCGTTCGGACCTGCGCCCATTTTGCGCGGGCCGAAGTTGTCCTCGATCTTTGTGCCGGCTTTCAGGTGCCTGGCCGCTTCGGCTTTACCGACACGGAAATACACCCATTCCTCATCAGCATCCAGCGCCATGTCGCCGCCCGCTTCCAGTTCGGCAGGCGTGGTGCCGGCGATACGCTGGTAGGTTTCCGGCGACTTCATTGCGCCGGCCTGGCTGTCGGCAAACACGCGCGCCAGATCGACTTCCACGATCTGCAGCTTACCCGGCGCGGCGTCCTTGCGCATGAAGTACAGCTTCATGGACTTGCGGGCCAGGTTCAGCATGCCGATATAGCCGCCTTCCGTGACCTGGACAAGATCGCCGGTCTTCTCGTTCACCGCCATCGCTTCGCCGCGCACGCGGTTGGAACGGAACACCACCCATTGGCCGTCGGACGTCCATTGCGGGTGAGTCGGATAGATCTTCGAATCGCCACGCGGCTGGCTGGTAAGGAAGGTCAGCATGGTGCCGGTGACGGGGTCTTTCACGACCTTGCGTTCGGACGGGAAGCGTTTGCCGATCTGGGCGTGGGCTGCAGTGGACAAAACAAGCGCCATGCACAGGGCGGCGCGGATGGAGAGTCGGTTCATCTTGTTCTTATGGTTCAAGTTGAGGGGATTTGATTGTGTTCCCTTTCATCCGCTCATACTGCTCATTTTCTTGATTCTTTATAGGGGGAACGCTTAGTTGCCGGGTCACTCGCTTAGAATTGGTTGCATGAAAAGCTGTCCAAAAAGTTATCGCCAGGTGCTGGTTTGCGGTGCTGTTTTCGCCGCCGCTGCCGCGGTGGCGCAGACGCCTCTGCCGCAGCCGGGAGCTGCTTTGCCGGCTGCCGTGAACACGGACCCGGCGCGGGCGCAGGTAGTGCTGCCGGAGCCTGCGAATGCGGCCCTGCCTTCGCTGGTCCTGATCGGCGATTCGACCGTGCGCAATGGACATGACGATGGACAGGGCAAGGGCCCGGAAGGGCAGTGGGGCTGGGGTAATCCGATTGCGGCCTACTTCGATGCGTCGAAGATCAATGTGGTAAACCGTGCGGTCGGCGGTTTGAGCAGCCGCACCTATCTGACCAGCGGGCACTGGGAGCGCACGCTGCGCTTCATCAAGCCGGGCGATGTGGTCATCATGCAGTTCGGGCATAACGACAGTTCGGCCATCAGCGACAATTCGCGCGCACGCGGTACGATCCGCGGCGTTGGCGAGGAGGCGCAGGAGATCGACAACCTGCTGACCGGTAAGCAGGAGTCGGTACACAGCTACGGCTGGTATCTGCGCTACTTTATCGGCGCGATTCGTGAACGCGGCGCAACGCCGATTGTCGCGTCGCCGATTCCGCGCAAGACCTGGGGCGCCGATGGACACGTCGGGCGCAACCGCGGCGATTACGCCGGCTGGGCGGCTGACGTGGCGCGTCAGCAGAACGTCGGCTTTATCGATCTGAACGAGCAGGTGGCCAGCCAGTACGATGCGCTTGGCCGGGATGCGGTGATGAAGCTGTTTCCGCAGGTGACTCCGGACGAGCGGGTGCACACCAATCTTGCCGGCGCCGAGCTGAATGCGCGCACGGTGGTTGGCGGCATCAAGGCCTTGCGCGTGGCGCCGCTGGTCAACGCCATGTCTCCGCGGGCAGCCGATATCGCTCCAGCCGCGGCCCCGGCTGTCCCGCAGAACGATCCGCGCGCAGCGCAGCGCGATGATGTGCGGCCTGTCGTTGATGCTGCACGTGTGGCGGGCGAACAGCCACGCGATCCGCGTCTGCCAAGCGTGTTCCTGGTCGGCGATTCCACGGTCAGGAGCGGCGGCCAGAATGGCGCCATTGGCTGGGGCGAGCGCATTGCTCCCTATTTCGACACCAGCAAGGTCAATCTGGTCAACCACGCCATCGGCGGCCGCAGCAGCCGCACCTTTTTCACTGAAGGGCGCTGGGACCGCGTGCTGTCGCAACTGAAATCCGGTGATGTGGTGCTGATCCAGTTCGGCCACAACGACGGCGGCCGCATCGGCGACCCGGCGATGAAAGGGCGCGCTTCCGGCCGCGGCGCCGGCCCGGAGACCGTGGAAGACACGCGCGCCGACGGCAGCAAGGAACAGGTGCACACCTTCGGCTGGTACATGGCGCGCTATGTTGCAGATGCCAGGGCGCGCGGGGCGACCGTCGTGCTGCTGTCGCCAGTGCCGCACCGCGATGCGTGGGAGCAGGGAAGGGACTTCGCCAGTTTCGCTGAATGGGATCAGGAAGTCGCCCGCCGCGAAGGTGCGCTGTTTGCCGACCTCACGCTGGCTGTAAGCGACGGCTACCGCGCCATTGGCGCCGCCACGGTCAATACCTACTTCTCCGATGCACGCACGCATACCAATGAGGCAGGCGCGCGCTTCAACGCACAGCGCGTGATCGCAGCGCTTAACGCGCTGCCTGCCAACCCGGTCGCGAACTGGCTGTCTCCCGCAGCAGTGGGCCCATTGATGGGCGCCACCGCCGCGGCGTCACTTCCCGTGGTCCCGGCGCCGCCTGCTGCCGGCCTGGCCTGCACCAGCTGGGGCACCCCTGCTGCGCTGCTGCACGCCGATACATTCAACGCCGGCCTGGCAAGCTGGCAAGCCGAATACCGCCCTGCACCCGGGGCAGTAATCGCCGCCAGCAACGGCAAACTGGTCATGGACCTCCCCGGCGACGCCACCGTCTGGTTCAAGCCCAGGCTCGAAGGCAACCTCCTGATCACATACAGGCGCAAGGCCATCATGAACGGCGGCGTCAACGACCGCCTGTCCGACATGAACCAGTTCTGGATGTCCACCGACCCAAAGAACCCCAATCTGTTCACGCGCGACGGAACCTTCAAGCAATACGACAAGCTGCGCCTCTATTACGCAGGCATTGGCGGCAACAGCAACACCACCACGCGCTTCCGCAAATACGACGGAACGGACACGCGTCCGCTGCTGGCCGAGTCCAGCGAGCGCCTGGAACCAAACAAGGAATACGCCATCGAGATCAGCGTCTATGATGGCTGTACGCGTATGAAAGTCGATGGCAAGGAATACTTCGCCTACCGCGACCCCAGCCCCTTGCGTGAAGGGCACTTCGCCTTCCGCACCACCCATTCGCACCAGGAAATCCGTGATTTCAGGGTTTATCAGCTGAAGTGAAAACAAAAGAGAGACAACGCATGAACCGAACCACCCCTCTGCTGGCCGCAATCCTTCTCGCCTTGTCCCTGCCCGCATCGGCGCAGGCGCCCGCCAACGATGTGACCTCTCCGCTGCACGCGATGAAGGTGGACTATCCGACGCCTTACGGTCCACCGACCGTAGCGGAAGTCAGCAAGGTCATGGACCGCGTATATACCTACCTGGATGCGGTGACCCCGGCCAAGGTGATCGACAAGAACACCAAACAGGAAATCAAGGACTTCAGCAAGCTGGATGACAACACCGTCTTCGCGCCGGCCGACTTCCGCCTGACTAGTTATGAGTGGGGCGTGACCTATGCCGGCATGCTGGCGGCAGGCGCCTCCACCGGCGACAAGCGCTATACCGACTACGCCTACAAGCGCATCACGCTGCTGGCCGACCTGGCAAAGCCTACGCTGGCGCGCCTGAAATCCAACCCGCAGGCCAAGTCGCCGGTCCAGCGCGCGCTGGAGCCGCATGCGCTGGACGATATCGGCGCGCTGTGCGTGTCCTTCATCAAGGCCAGGCAAAGCGGCCTGCAGACCGATGTGACGCCATTGCTCGATTCCTGCCGCACCTTCATCGGCAGCAAGGAGCACCGCCTGTCCGACGGCACGCTGGCGCGTATGCGTCCGCAGCCGGACACGCTCTGGCTGGACGATATGTTCATGGGCGTCCCGGCCTGGGCGCAGCTGGGCAAGCTGACCGGCGAGCGCAAGTACTTCGACGAATCCGTCAAACAGATCCAGCAGTTCTCGCAGCGCATGTTCAATCCGCAGAAGAACATCTACATGCATGGCTGGGTGCAGGGCATGGACGCGCACCCGGAGCTGCACTGGGCGCGCGCCAATGGCTGGGCCGTGATGACGCTGGTGGAGGTGCTGGACGCGCTGCCGGAAGACCACCCGGGCCGCAACGCCGTGCTGCAGCAGTTGCGCGCGCACGTGAAGGGGCTGGTGTCGTATCAGGACGGCACGGGTTTCTGGCATCAGCTGCTGGATCGTCCGGACAGCTATCTGGAGACGTCCGCTACTGCGATTTACGCTTATTCGATGGCGCGTGCGATCAACAAGGGCTATATCGACCGCGCTGCTTATGCACCGGCCGTGATGCTGGCCTGGAATGCGGTGGCGACCAAGGTGAATGCGAAGGGGCAGGTTGAAGGAACGTGCGTTGGCACGGGCATGGGCTTCGATCCGGCGTTCTATTACTACCGTCCGATCAATGTGTTTGCTGCGCATGGTTATGGACCGGTGCTGCTGGCCGGTGCGGAAATCATCACGTTGTTGAAGACGCAGAAGTTCGAGATCAATGACAGTGCGCTGCAGCTGGTTACGCGCAAGTAGTTTGCGGCTGGCGGCGTTCGCCGGCGCCGTGCTGTGTGCGGCGGCGCCTGCCACTGCCGCTGCCAGCCTGACCCTCGCACCGCAAGAGTGGGTACATGAGAAGCCGGCGCGTGGCGATTTCGCGCTGGCAGCGAGAGGTGCAACAGCGTCCATCATTTACGATGCGGCTGACGCCCCGGTAGTCGCCCGCGCATCAGCCGATCTGGCCGCGGACATTCAGCGTGTCACCGGCACAGTGGCTACCAGCGCGAGCGCCACCGCAAAAGCTCCCAGGACCGCCATCCTGGTCGGAACGCTCGGCAAAAGCCCGCTCATCGACCGCCTGGCGAAAAACGGCAAACTGAACGCCGCCGACCTGCGCGGCAAATGGGAATCCTTCCTGATCACCACCGTCGATGCCCCGTTCCCCGGCATGAAGCAGGCGCTGGTCATCGCAGGCAGCGATCCGCGAGGCACAGCCTACGGCATATACGAACTATCGGAAGCCATCGGCGTCTCCCCCTGGTACTGGTGGGCGGACGTTCCCGCCAAAAAAAGGTCCGCACTATTTATCGCAGCAGGCACCCGCCGCTTCGGTCCACCTTCCGTCAAATACCGCGGCATCTTCATCAACGACGAAGACTGGGGCCTGCAACCCTGGGCCGCCAAAACGCTCGAACCCGAAAGCGGCGGCATCGGGCCGAAGACCTACGGCCGCATGTTCGAACTCCTGCTTCGGCTGAAGGCAAACACAGTCTGGCCAGCCATGCACCCCGGCACACCACCGTTCAACGCCCACCCGCGCAACGCAGCCCTGGCGGACGACTACGCAATCGTGATGGGCTCGTCCCATGCCGAGCCTATGCTGCGCAATAACGTCGGCGAATGGAAGGCGCCGCATGAGGAATACAACTACGTGAGCAATGCGGACGGCGTACGGCGCTACTGGGAGGAGCGCATGTCGTCCAATGGAGGCTACGAGAATATCTACACGCTGGGCATGCGCGGCATTCATGATTCGGGCATGCAAGGGGCGAAATCGGACGCGGAGCGGATTGCGCTGCTGCAGAAGATTTTCAGCGACCAGCGCGGCTTGCTGTCGCGTTACGCGCTGCCAGCAGCGCCGCAGATGTTCTGTGCTTATAAGGAGGTGTTGCCGCTTTACCGGCAAGGCTTGAAAGTGCCGGATGACGTGACCATCGTCTGGCCTGACGATAACTTCGGCTATATCCGCAATTTCAGTGGCGCTGCGGAACGGGCGCGCAGTGGTGGCTCGGGCGTGTATTACCACCTTTCCTATCTCGGTGCACCGCTGTCTTACCTGTGGCTGTACACCACGCCGCCCGCGCTGGTATGGGCGGAGATGTCGCGCGCTTACGCAGAAGGTGCAGACAGGATGTGGATTGCGAATGTGGGCGATCTGAAGCCTGCCGAGATCGGGACGGAGTTTTTCCTGCGTCTGGCCTGGGACGTTCGCGCATGGAAGGCCGATGCGCAGCCGGTGTTTTTGCGTCAGTGGGCGGAGCGGGAATTCGGCGTTGCTGCGGCTGGGGAGACTGCTTCGATCATGGGCGAGTACTACCGGCTGAATTTCGCGCGCAGGCCGGAGCATTTGCAGTGGTGGTTGCCAAAGGAGGCGCGGCGGGCGAGCGATTGGTCGGCTGCGGAGGTGAACGTGCGGCTGGCGGAGTTCGCAGCGCTGCGGCGGCGTGTGGAGAGCGTGCGCGGTACGCTTCCTGCGGCGGCGAAAGACGCGTTCTTTGAGCTGGTTGAGTACCCGGTGCTGGTTTCTGCGCTTGCTAATCAGCGGTTCTTTGAGGGCGAGCGCGGGGATGTCGAGGTGGCGCGTGGTGCCGATACGGCGCTGCAGCGGTTGACGGCGCACTGGGATGGGGAGCTGGCCGGGGGGAAGTGGCGGCATATCATGTCGGCGGAGCCGGCGGATGAGCAGTGGAAGTCCATGCGCATTGCGAAGTGGACGCCGCCGGGGGATGCCGCTGCGGCTGATGTTAGTGCTGGTGTTGGGCGCGGTTTGCCGCTGCGTGTCGAGGCTGAGCGGTTCCAGCGTCAGTCTGCTGAGCGGGCAGGGAGTATCTGGACGCGTGTGGCGGGGCTTGGGAAAACGGGCGAGGGCGCGGTGGCTATCTTGCGCAGCGGGCCGTCATTATCTGCGGAGGCCTCGCTGACGGATGCGCCGTGGCTGGAGTATGACGTGGAGTTGCCGGCGGGCGGGTTTGAGCTGCGCGTGCATATGCTGCCGACATTCCCCAGCGTTGGCGGCGGAAAAATTCGCTTCGGCGTGGCGCTGGATGGGGAGCTGCGGACAGTCGATGTGGAGGCGCCGGATGGCGGCGCTGCCTGGGCGCAGGGCGTGCTCAATAACGATCGCATGGTCACTGTCCCCCTTCGTTCCACCGTTGCGGGCCGCCATATGCTCCGGTTCTACGGCAGCGATGCCGGTCTGGCCGTGGACAGTATCGAGCTGATGCCGGTGGCCGGGGTGGTGCAGTAGCCCACAGCCGGGCAGGCGAAAACGTCGGGGACAAAAATCGGTGTCTGTAATGTCGGGGTCTGACCCCGACATTTCGACTCAAACACTTCCGACATCGGTAATGTCGGGGTCAGACCCCGACATCGCCGCCGCTGCCGTTGCTACCGCCGGAGCCTGCGGGACCGCCGCTATTGCCACCGGCGCCACCGCCTGGGCCACGGTTACCGCCGCCGGTACCGCGTGGGCCGCCCTGGCCGCGGTTGCCGGCTCCGGCGCCTGCGACGCTGCTGCCGAAGCGATACGAGAGGCCGATATACACCAGCCGTCCATCAAAGCGCCGCGATACATGTTCATCCAGAATCGATGTCTGCGTAATCGATTCCTGATGATTCTGATCGAACAAATCCGTCACGTTCAGCACCAGGTTCAGCGAAGGCGACAAGGTATGCCGCAAGGTCAGATTCACGGTGGAATTCGGCTTGCGATAGCCCTGTCCCGTGAGCACCCGTCCCTGACCCTGCAGGGCCACCTGCAACTGGTCCGCATCGGTCAGCGCATAATTCACCCGCACCCGCCCCGATAGCGCATTGGCCGTACGCCGCTCCATCGACCCGTCCACATCAAGGAACCGGTTCTCCCGGCGCGACAAATTCGCGCTCGCATTCAGCGACAAGCCAGGCATGATCTTCCCGCTCAGCGTGAACTCCAGCCCGCCCGCATGGCTGCCGCCCACGTTATCGCGCGTCGTCAGCAGCACCGTGTCATTGATGAAGTATTTGCGGTCGAGGATCGCGTCCTTGTCGCGGCTGAAGTAGCTGCGCAGATTGGTCTCCAGGCCCCAAACCTTGGTCTCGTAACCCAGTTCGAACGAATCGGTCTGCGTCGGACGCAGTTGCGGATTACCGGACGATACGTTGAACTCGTCGCGGTACACCACAAACGGATTCAGATCATTTGCAGTCGGCCGCTTCAGGCGGTGCGCGTAGCTGAAGCGGATATTCGTCTCCGGCCCCGCCTTGTAGGTGGCGTAAAAGCTCGGAATATAATTGACGTAGTTGTTGGTGGCGTGGATGCTGGTGGTCAGCTGGTTGATATCCAGGTCCGTGTACTCCGTACGCAGGCCGCCCAGTACACCCCAGCGGTCATTCAGCCGCAACTGATACGAAGCATACAGCGCATATACCTTCTCCTTCAGCAGGAAGCGGTTGCTGCGCATGGCGTTCAGCGTTTCGTCCAGCGTGAACGGATCGATGTTCGTATATACCGTGTCGAACGCGTTGCGGTTCTGCGAGATCTTGTAGCCCAGCTTGAGCAGGCCCGTATCGTCCGGGCGTTCATAGTCGCCGGTAAAGTCATAGATACGGTTGCTGGTATCGTTGACCTGCGCGCTGCTGGTATTGATCGTGCCGGGACTCTGCACCGCGTACCGGTTCGTATAGCCGCTGTTGCTGTCGTTGTCGGACCCGCTGATGCGGAGGTCCATCTTCAGCGTTTCGCCCGGCAATTCGCCCTTGTGGTCCCAGCGTGCACCGAGCCCGAAGTTGCGGCTTTCGCCATTGCGCTGGCTGCTGCGAACGTAGTCGCTGACCAGGGACTCGGATTCGTCGAAGGTCTGGTAGCGGTCGCGCGAGTGGTTGTCGTTGCTGCGGTGCTGGTAGGACAGGCTGGCGCCCAGCGTATCCTTCTGGCCGATGTTGTAGGTCACGCCGGCATTGCCGCCGACCGAATCGTTCAGGCCATTCGAATTGCCCATCTGCGTGCTGTGGCTCACGCTGCCGTCGCGCGGATCGATGCGGTCGCGGATTGCTTCGCTGACGGAGTTGCGGCCGTCGCGGCGGAAGTTCAGGCCTCCCTGATAACCCCACAGGCCTTCGTTATAGGTGCCGGAAAACGCGGCATTCTCGCGTCCCTCGATCCCCTTGTTTGCATTCAGCACGCCGAAGCCGCCGGGCCGGCGCGTGCGCTTCATCACCAGGTTGATGATAGGGCCGCCGCCAGCCTCATTGCCGAACTGCGCGCCGGGATTATTGATCACTTCAACGGAATCCAGGTCCTCGGCCGGAATCGCCATCAGCGCCGCGCCGCGGTTATCCCCTTGCAGCATGGCGGACGGTTTGCCGTCGATAAGGATCTGAACATTGCTGGAGCCGCGCAGCTGCACGGCACCGTCCGGGTCCACGTTCACGGACGGCACATTGTTCAGGGCATCGGCCGCCGAACCGTTGGATGCCGCTGCATCGGATTTCACGTCATAGACCTGGCGGTCGATGCGGTTGGTCGGCCGCTCGGCCGACACGGTAACGCTGGCCATTTCCTCCTCGCTTTGCTGCGGCGGAGGCGGCGCCGGTTTAACTTCCTGTTTTTTTACCGGCGCCGACGCCGGCACCGGTACCACAGCTTGTTGTTGCGCAGTTGCCGCCCCGGCCAGCATCAGCAGGCCAAGACCAATTTCCTTCTTCATGACTCATTTCCTGGGCGCTTCGTAGAATTCGGCTTCCACGATGGACAATACGCCGCGCGGTGCGCGGTTGGCGCCAGTGTCAGGTACGGCATTGGGGGCTACTTCGTTGAGTTTCAGCGCATCGCTGTCGATGGTGGCGCCGGTTAGTTCAACCTTCACGGTGCTCCCCTGAACTGGTTTGAGCGGTAGTGTAACGTAACCCAGGCTCTTTGGCGTATCTCCGGCCCATACCTCCTGCCCGTCCACGGTGATGCGCATCGGGTAGCTGCGTTCGCGCCAGCCGGACAGTTTGAAGCTGGCAGCGGTCAGCGTGGCGGGGTGTTCAAGACGATAGGAGATCCAGCGTTCATCTGCCTTGGCGCCGCTGGTCCAGCTGGTGGTTTCGTCGTCGTCGATGGTCCTGGCGGCGGCATCCTGGTGGCTGCCGGCCGTGGTGTCGGTGACGCCGACCGGCACACGCGATATCTTGAACGACGGTCCGGCAGGCGTCGGGCCGCGTTCCAGGTAGGAGGGCAGGCCGTCCGCCGCGCTGCCGGCTGCGAGACCACCGCTTTGCCTGATTGTCTTGCTGCGAACGGATGCGGTAGCGGACTGCAGGCCATCGGCGCTGGCTCGCAGTGTGATCTCGCCCGCCTGCGTGGTGCTGCGCACCAGGACCCGGTTCACGCCGCCTTCAACCGGCAGGGTGGTTTTCAGGATGTAGTTGTCCGGCCCCTGGGCAATACCGCCGCGCCATTCGGCCGGGCCTTCCAGCCTGAAGTCCACCAGGTTCAGTGCAATCGGATTGCGCTGGCCGTTGGCATCGACCACTTCCACCTCGAACAGCGCCAGATCGGCACCGTCGGCGCGCATGCCGGACGGGTTGGCGATGGCTTTCAGCCGCAGTGCGGCCGGTGCACCGGCGGTGCTCATTTTGGTTTCCGCGAGCTGCTTGCCGTCCGCGCCATAGCCGACGGCGACCAGTTCGCCCGGTTCGTAAGCCACCTCCGCGAAGGTGTGCAGGAAGCCCGCGCTTTTCGCGCCGCGCCCCAGCGAGCGGCCGTTCAGGAACAGTTCAACCGAGTCGGCGCTGGAAATCACGGTGACCGGCTTGCGGGTGCCTGCCGCATAGTTCCAGTGTCCGACGATGTGGATGCGCGGCCTTTCCACGTCCACCCAGCCGTCCCACATCACCTGGTGCGCGAAGTAGCCATCTTTTGGAATGCGCATGGCGTCCACTTCACCGCTGCGGCGGTAGTTTTCGGCGCCGCGATGGTGGGTGTTGGTATCGGAGAAGATGATGTTCACGCCGCCGCTGTTGACGCGGCGGCCGGTGCCTGGACGCTCGGCGTAGTAGTCATACCAGCGCAGCACGTCTTCGACGGCCTGCGAGTCCTGGTTACGGTTATAGGCGCTGGCGTCCTGGCCCTTGTGCAGCGGGCCGTCGCCGTTCTTGTGGAAGGGCGGCGAGAACTCGTCCCAGTATTTGCGCAGGGCTTCGTCGCGCGAGTACTCCATCGACCAGAAAGGCTGGCGCGCACTCTTGTTCACATACAGCATTTCACCGCCGTATTCATTGCTGCGATTGCCCAGCATGTCGCGGCTGCCGGATGCGCGGCCGCCATGCGGATCGAACTGGTCGCGCAGGGCTTTCATTTCCAGCATATGCTCGTCCGACACGCCACGGTTGCCAGACTCGTAGAACAGGATGCTTGGATTGTTGCGGTTGTAGATGATGGCGTCGCGCATGACGGCGATACGCTGTTCCCAGCGGCGGCCGGTGACGTCGGCTTCGGAGTCGCCGGCGGGCATGGCCTGCATGATGCCGAGGCGGTCGAGCGATTCGATATCCTGCTTCCACGGCGTGGTGTGCATCCAGCGCACCAGGTTGCCGTTGCTTTCAACGATCAGGCGGTTGCTGTAGTCGCTCAGCCAGGGCGGCACGGACATGCCGACCGCAGGCCATTCGTTGGACGTGCGCTGCGCGTAGCCGTGCACCTGGATCACGCGGTCATTCAGCTTGAACATGCCTGAACCGAATTCGGTTTTGCGGAAGCCGGTACGCGTGCGGACGGTATCAACGGGCTTTCCGTTGACCTTCAGCGTGGTCTCCACATCGTAGAGATAGCCGTAACCCCAGCTCCAGAAATTCAGCTTTTCAACCCTGGCACTGGCGCTGATGGTGCCGGTGGCGCCGGCGGCCAGCGTCTGCCTCGGACCCTGGAAGGCGGCGACAGGCTTGCCGTCACGGTCGCGAATCCTGACCTCGTAGCTGAAGGTGCGCGGCTGGGCGTATTCGTTGCGTACCTGCGACTCGGCGTGGATATCGGCGGAACGGGCAGGGACGTTGATGCCATCCGCGTACACATACACGCCGGTGGTGCCGAGCGAGGAATACAGGGGCAGGGTCTGATACAGCTTGCCGGTGACGTGCAGGCGCACGTTCTTGGGCAGGCCGCCATAGTTGGCGTTGAAGTTCTTGTCCGACCACTGGAAGCGCTGGTTACTGGTCTTCTCACGGTAGTCCCAGGCATTGTCCGTGCGGACGGCGATGACGTTGTCGCCGGCCTTGGCCACGCTGCTGATGTCCACACCAAAGGCCATGATGCCGTTCTCGTGCAGGATCAGCGGTTTGCCGTTCACGAAGACTTCCGCCGCCTGGCGCGCGCCTTCGAATTCGAGGAAGATCTTGCCGCCGATGGCGCTGGCGGGCAGCTTGAAGGTTTTACGATACCAGGCGATGCCGGTGCTGAGATCGGCGATGTCCTTGTGGAAGGCGTCGTCTTCGTTCCAGGCGCGGGGCAGGGTGACGGGTTTCCAGGCTGCGTCGTCGAAACCTGGTTTGCCGGCGCCGGCTGGATCGCCGACCAGCAGGCGCCAGCCGGGGTTGAAATCATAGACGGTACGCTGGGAAAGCGCGGCTGGCGTTGCGGCGCTGGTTGCGCCAGCCAGCAGGGCTGCGGCGGAGAACAGTTGTTTGATCATGGTTTCAGTGCAGGACAGTTGGCAGCAGCGCTTCCAGTTCAGCGGCCCAGATTTCGTAGCCTTCCGCCGTCAGGTGCAGCTTGTCGCGGCTAAGGCCTTTCCAGTTGTCGCCTTCCGGCGTGAATTTCGATGCGAGGTCGAGGTAGAACACGCTGCGCTTGTCCGCCAGCGGCGCCAGCAGCTTGTTGGTTTCGGCCATTTTTTCGGTGGCGCGCGAATTCGGCAGGATGCTGCACAGGACCACTTTCACGCTGGGGAATTTCTTCTGCGTGGCTGCGATCACCGACTGCACGCCTGCCGCAATGTCTTCCGGTGTTTCACCCGTGTTGTTGGTGCCGATCATGATGACCGCCACCTTGGGCTTGAGGAAGCCGAGGTCGAAGTTCTGCAGACGCCACAGCACATGTTGCGTCCTGTCCGCACTCAGGCCAAAGTCAAAGGCGCGCTCCTCGAAGCGCTGCTTCCATACCGGGTTGCCTGCGCCCCAGCGCCATTGTTCGGTGATGGAGTCGCCGATGAAAATCAGGTCGGACGGACGATTCTTCTTCACCGCCAGGTAGTCGGCGAAATAGATCTGGTAGTTCGCGTGAGAATCGTAGTTTGCTGAACTGGGCGTGGTTGTGGTGGGGCCGGCCGCCGCCTGCAGCTGTGCGATCGCCGAAGCGGGAGCCGCGAACACGGTGCCGTGGCGGATACGCTGCGCGGTGCCCTCGTCCGGGAAGTGCATCTGGCTGCTGACGTCTTCCCAGTTCACGAGATCGCGCGAACGCATGGCGCCGTAGCGCTTGTCCATGTAGGCGTCGTAGTACACCAGATAATCGCTGCCCGCCTTGATGGCGGTCGGGCCTTCAACCCATACGCCGTTTGGCGTGAGAGGCTTGCTCAATTGGCCGAACGGGCCTTGCAGATCCGGCGCTTCGGCGATCTGCAGGTATTTATGGGCCGGAACGCGGGTTTCGTCCTTGATCAGCAGGTAGTTGCGGCCGTCGGCGCGCAGGAAGGTCGCGTCGATCACGCTGAAGCCTGGATCGTAGAACAGCTTCGTGGGCGTGAAGGTGTTGAAGTCCCTGGTGGTGGTGTAGTACATGCGGTGGTTGTATTTGCCTTCCGGAGTCTGCTGCACCGGGAACTTGTCCGGTACGGTGGAGGCCCAGAAGATGATGAATTCGCCGCGCTTGTCGTCATAGGCGATTTCCGGCGCCCAGGCGTTCAGCACGCCTTTCTCGTGCGCCATCACCGGCAGTTCCTTTTGCAGCGACCAGTTGATCAGGTCCTTGGACGATGCGTAGCCGATATTGTTCTCGTTCCATCCCGAGGTCCACACCATGTGATACATGCCATCCGGACCACGCACGATACAGGGATCGCGCATCAGCTTTGCCTTGCCGACCTGTGGCTTGACGAAGCTGCGGCCGTTGGCGACTTTCTGCCAGTTGTAGGCGTCGGTGCTGGTGGCGAAGTGCAGGCCGTCTTCGCCGTTGCCGGTGAAATAGGCGAACAGCCAGCCTTCGCCGGCGTTGCCGTCGTCGCCCAGCGGACGCGCGGCCGGCATTCCGGGACTGGCCGGTACGGCGAAGCGCTCGAAGGCCGCGGGATGCGCCGGATCGATGGCGGGCAGGTCATCGACAATGTATTTGGCGGCGGGCAGCTTATTGTCGCGGATGCCCTTGATGACCAGCTTGGCCAGCTCATAGCTGCCATAGCTGTTGTGGTGGGTATTGTCGATCTTGCCGGGCGAGGGTTCCGCAAAGGCGACCTTCGACTGCTCTGGACCGAGCGCTTCGTAGAACGGCTTGCTCATCGCGTTCAGGTCGATGAAGGCCAGGTTCAGCTCCTTCGCCGATTCGCGGGCGGCGTTGGCGTAGTCGATCAGCGAGGGGACGATTTTTCCATTCGCGTCGAAATTGCGGCGCTCCATGGACGACATGATGACGGGGATGCCGCCGCGTACCCGGATCTGTTCGGCGTGGACGCGGATCTCGTCCTTGTAGGTGGTGAAGGGGCCGCCTTTGCCTTCCTTGATCTGTTTCTGGTCGTTGTGGCCGAACTGCATCAGCACCATGTCGCCCGGTTTGAGCAGGCTGAGGATCTTGTTCAGGCGCAGGCGGTTGATGGAGTCGCGGTAGGTTTCGCCGGACTCGCCATGGTTGGCGACGGCGATGCCGGGTTTGAAGAAGCGCGGCAGCATCTGGCCCCAGCTGTTGTACGGCTCACCCGGCTGGTCGCAGACCGTGGAGTCGCCCAGCAGGAAGATGGTCGGGACTTTGGCGGGCTTGATGTCGATTGCCTGCACGGACGGATTGGCGCCGTTGATTTCGAGCGTCAGGCGCTGGTCCCAGGCCCAGGCTTCCTGCACGGTCTCGCGCGGCGCTTTCAGTTTGACCTGGCCGGCGGGGACGTTGTTGGCGGCCGCGATTTTCGGCGTGCGGATGTTGACCGTGAAGGTTTTGCTGAGCGTCTGGCCGGGATTGGTGTGGACGTTTTCCAGCATCAGGCGGCGTAGTTCGGCTTTTACGGTGGTTGTTGCCGCAGCCGGGCCGCCGAGTTTGACGGTGACGTCGTAGTTGCCTTCAGGGAGATCGACGGAGAAGAACCAGGGCTTGCCGCTGGCCGGTGCTGCGCCGGATTCGTAGCCGTAGCCGCGAGCGGGGGAATAGGCGTCGCCGGGGGCGACGGCCACGCGCGGCGTAGCGCCGCCGGTGGCGGATTGCGTTGGCGCGAAGTCGAAATGCCAGCTATCTTTCGCCGGCGCGGCGGCTGCGCTGCCGCCGGCAAGCGCTGCGGCGAGCAGTGCAGCGGTGAGGAACGCGGCGGTCAGTTTATTCTTCATTGCTGTTCCAGGTATTTGCCGGTCAGGGCAAGGTTTTGAATCGCGGCCAGGCCCCATTGTGCAGTATCGTTGGTCGTGATCCATTCAATCTCGTTGACGGGATTGAGCACCTGCGGGCCGCGAATGGTCACCGGACGGATGACCGGCGCCGGGCGTTCCAGGAACTCCGTCCATGCGCGGCGCCCCAGCGCTTCATCGTTCTGGCGCCAGGCGGCATAGGCGGTCAGGCGCGAGTGCCCCACGCGCAGTGCATTGGTGCCGCCATGCTGGCCGCCGAGAGCGCGCTGCTGTTCCTCGCGGTTGGCGTTGTACAGGGCGCAGTAGCGCTGCCAGGCCTTGTCGAACGCCGGCTGGTCGAGCATGACGATCAGTTCCGCGAACACTTCCGGCGCGCCGAAAGCGGCGTTCAGGTGGCTGGCCGTGACCTTGTTGCCGTTCGTGTTGTGCAGGTGCCCGCTGGCGCGGTCGTAGCCCATGCCGTTGGCGCTGAAGAAGCCTTGCGGCATGGCGGCGATATCTTTCATGCCGGCCACGATCAGGTCGCGCCAGCGCTTGTCGCCGCTGCGCTCCCATTCGATGAGCCAGTTGCCGGCCAGCGAACTCCAGTCGGTGCCGAAGCTGGCGCGCGTGTTGTACGGACCTTGCAGTGCGCCGGCGCGCTTGCGCAGCGGATCGACGGCCGCCAGGCGCGTGTCCGCATCGAGCAGCTCACGCATGATGTCGCCGATGCGTTCGTCGCCGGTGAGGAAATAGTAGTAGCGGCGGTACAGGGCCTGGCTGATGCGCAGCTGCTTTGCGCTGCAGCCCCAGTGCTGCACATTGTGGCGCGTGCCGAGGCCGGCGAAGCGGCCAAGGTGGTAGGTATCGACTTCGCTGGTGTGGCGCACCATCGCTTCGGCGAAGCGGAAGATGTCGGCGCGGCCGGTACGCAGGAAAGAGAACCAGAGCCACAGGTCGGGCGAGAGTTCGGAATTGTCCCAGGCGAAGCCGCCGACGTCGTAGCGCCATTCGTGGCGGTCGGTGTCGTAGGTGTGCATCACGTCGCCGTAATTCCAGAAGCCGTACCAGTGGCGCTGCTCGACTTCCTGCCGGTAGAAATCGAAGCGCTTGTCCAGCTCATTTTCAATGGCGGTGCGGGCCGGTGTGCTGCGGTCGGGCAGCGCCCACATCGGGCCGAAGACGCCGCTTTTCAGGTAATGCTCCGGCTGGGCGACCAGTTGCGGCGGGGTTTGTACGGCAGCGGCGATCTGCACCATGCGCTCGCGCGATGGCGTGGCGTCCAGCGCCCACAGCGTGATTTCGCTGCTGCGCGCGACGCCGACCGGCGTGCCGAAGCCTTTTTCGTAGTCCTCGTAGGTGATTTCCAGGCCGTCCAGCTCCTGCTCGTGGGTTTCCATGCCCATGCCGTCGTGGTAGAAGCGCAGGTCCATGGCCGGGGCGTCGGGGGACCACATCCAGAGCGTGACTTCGGTGTTGTCGCTGTGGGCGTTGCGGATGTCCAGCTGCGCCGGGTGGCGCTGCCAGAAGTCGCGCAGGCCGAAGGCGACGCCGCCGCTGACGCCGCCGATATAGCCGGTGCCGGGGGCGCGGTGGCCCCAGGCGGAGTCGATCCAGCCGTGACCGGGCTTGGTGCGCTTGCGGATGTGGAAGCCGTCGGCGTTCAGTTGCGACAGCGTGTAATCGCCCCAGGCGGGGATCAGGTGCATCAGGTCGCGCACCTGCCTGTTCATTTGCTCGATTGGCGGGACGGGCAGGCCCGCTACCTGGGCCTTGCGGAAGGCGGCGCCGGGATCGCGGCGCAGGCCGGTCAGGCCTCTTACACCTTCGCCCCACAGGCCACCGTTTTCGCCGGCGAAGCGCACATGGCGGTTGTGCAGGGGATCATTCATCGGCACTTCGAAGCGTAGGCCGATGCCGCGCACGAAGTCCTTGTTGTCGTCGCCGTCGAAGACGAAGGTGTGCATGATGCGGATGGACTCTGCGCCGGCGTAGAAGTAGAGACGGACTGTGAATGGCAGCCAGGCCCGCTGGCCTTGTTTGCCTTGGCCGCTTTGACGATGGCGGCCTTCGATCTTGATTGTGGTGCGCACGGGACCGTTCTGTTCGACGCTGCAGCGGTCGATGGCGCTGATGTATCTGGTTTGATTGGTCGTGCCGCTGGTGGCGTCGGGCTGATCGTCGGCCAAGGCGACCAGGTGGGCGTTGCGGGCGATTTCCTTGCCGTTGCGCGTGATCGAGGCGATCAGCTGTTCGCCGCGGCGGGGCAGCGTGCAGCGCATGACCCCGGTATCGACGGTCACGCGGTCGGGCAGTTCTGTGACCCGCACCGCCATCGTGCTTGCCGCCGGCTTGCCGGCTGCTCTGCTGCCTGGTTCGACGCGCAGTTCGCGGGAGAGACGGGTGTTGGCGGGGATGGCGTGGGCGGTCCACTTGAGCGAGCCGTCGGGCCAGTAGGCAAGCGGCCAGGTTTGCATCGCTTGCTCGCCACCCGGCGTATTCAGCACGAAGGCCTGCTGCTTCTTGTGCGCGCCGCGCGGCCAGGGGACGGTGAACGTCGATCCCAGCGACAGCGCTGGCGTAACGCCTTCCAGCCAGTGCACGGAAACAGCCTGCGGTCCGGCAGGCGCGGCAAATGGGACATCGGCGGACGATGTAGCCCCCGCTGCGTCCTGGCCATCAAGCCCGGCTCCGCCAGCGTTGGCGCCAGCGGTGGCCGCAGCTAATGCCTCGGCGCCAGCCAGGGCGGAGGAGGGCGCGCCTGCGCCGATCCCGGCGCCCAGTCCGCGTGCAGTCGCGCTGGCGGCTGCGTCGGTGGTGGCGAGGGCCGGGGTGAGGGAGGCGAGGGCGGATGCCTGGAGGAAGCGGCGGCGGCTCAGGCGCGACATATCACTTCCCTCCGCTCAGAGTAATCTTCAGCGGCGACTGCACCCGCGCGGCTTCGGAGGCAACATACTTGTCCCACTCCGCCCTGCTGGTATAAGGACTGCCCCGGCTCCATGCCGCGCCCACGTAATATCTCAAAGGCTTGCCCGAAACAACAGGCGCCGTGATCAGCTCATTCAGCTTGTCCTCCGCATGGCCGCCAGACGAAGGCACGATCACCGCCACCCCAAACGCGCCATTGCTCTTCTGCTCAACCCACTGGCTCAGCGATCCCGCAGCCCGGCCGGCAGTCACCACCGCCTCCTGTCCCTTGTCCGCAGGCGCCTTGTTCAGTCCCAGCGCCGCCGTCAGCTGCGCCGGACCGGAGAAGGTAAAGGTGCTGTCCATCTGATCGAAGTAATGTCCCGCATCGACGGTAAAGCGCTTCACCTCCGAAACGCGCACGCCAGCCGCATCCCATCCATCATACGAAAGCTCGAAGATCGCCCGCACCGGTCCATTCGCCAGCACCTTCCACGACGCGTAGTTACGCCCCGTGAACAGGGTCTTGCCATCCCAGATACCCGACCCGCCAGCCCCGCGCGAGCCGCCGACGTTGTACATGTCCATTCCTTCACCCTCATCGTGGTGATAATGGTCATGCCCCTTGTTGTACCAGCGATCCACCACCGGATAGCCGACGCGCTTGAACCAGATATCCAGCCCGCTGGTCACCAGCACCTCCTTGTCGCTGCCGGCAGGCGCCGGGGCGGCGAGGGCAGGACCATAGGTGCGGTGCGCGACCTTGTCGTTCTCCCAGGCGAAATCGTCCAGGCGCTCCGGCACGTAGCGCGCAAACACCCTGGACGGGAAGGGCGCGGTCAGCGTGGCGCTCTTTTCGATCGTGAAGACGGCGCTGCGCTCGCCCGCCGCAAAGTCATGCTGGAAAATCAGCTCGCCGTAAGCGATGCCTTCGCCCTTCGGGTCTTTCGCTTCCGGCAGCACATTGGTCACCTGGTAAGGCAGCAACTTGCCTTTTGCGTCGCGCACGCTGATCTTCTGCAGCAGTGCGCCCGGCAGTGCGCGGTTCACTTCCGCCCACGGCACGCTAATCGTTTCGGAAGGACGCGCCTGCGCCAGGTCGTGGGAGGCGGTAACGGTCAGACGTTCGGCGGCATGAGCGCTGCCAGCGGCAGCAAGGGCCGCAAGAACAAACTTGGGGATGAATGCCATGGGGGTCTCGTTGTTGTAATCATGAAAGCGTTTCGAGTATTGAATTTCACGCATGACGAGTCAACGCATCGGGTCACATTAATCATGTAAATGAGTGGTTACAACCGGCGAGCAGGGGAATGCACCTGCCTGTATAATATGCAGCCCCATTGCAGGACATTGACGATATGACCACTCCGACCACCACTGCCGCCAACGACAACGCCGCGCCGCGAGGCCGCCGCCTGTCCGTCGCGCCAATGATGGACTGGACGGACCGTCACTGCCGCCACTTCCACCGCATCCTGTCGCAGCACACCTGGCTGTATACAGAGATGGTGACCACCGGCGCCCTGGTGTACGGCGACGTGGAGCGCCACCTGCGCTTCAACGAGGAAGAGCATCCGGTGGCGCTGCAGCTGGGCGGCTCCGATCCGAAGGACCTGGCCACCAGCGCGAAACTCGGCGAGAAGTGGGGCTACGACGAGATCAACCTGAATTGCGGCTGCCCCTCCGAGCGCGTGCAGAAGGGCGCTTTCGGCGCCTGCCTAATGGCGGAACCGGAACTGGTGCGCGACTGCGTGAAGGCGATGAAGGATGCCGTCGCTATCGATGTCACCGTGAAGCACCGCATCGGCATCGACTACGAAGAGAGCTACGATTTCGTGCGCGACTTCGTGGGCACGGTGGCTGAAGCCGGCTGCACCACCTTTGTCGTGCATGCCCGCAACGCCATCCTGAAAGGCCTCTCGCCGAAGGAAAACCGCGAGATCCCGCCGCTCAAATATGAATACGCCTACCAGCTGAAGAAGGATTTCCCGCAATTCGAGATCCTGATCAACGGAGGCATCAAGACTGTCGAAGAAATCGACCAGCACCTGAAGCATGTGGACGGCGTGATGCTGGGCCGCGAGGCTTACCACAATCCCTATCTGCTGGCGTCCTTCGACCAGCGCTACTACGGCAGCGATGCGCCGCAGAAGACGCGTGAGGAAGTGCTGCGTGCAATGATCCCTTACATCGCCAGGCTGCTGGCAAGCGAAGGCCCGAAAGGCCTGAAGATGAACAGCATCACTCGTCACATGCTGGGCCTGATGACCGGCCTGCCGGGCGCCAAATCCTTCCGCCAAACCCTCTCCGACTCCCGCAAGCTGGCGTCCGGCGATCCACAACTGTTGTTGGAAGCCATCAGCCGCACCCCAATCGCGGCTTAAAACTCAGAAATTCATTTGGTGCAACTCACTTTGCACCAAAGAAACTACGTTTGCGTAGTTTTTGGGCAGATTGTGCTTGCCGTGCGGCAATTCGCACAACTATAATTTCTTAGTACACACATAACTTTCACTGTTCAAGCTGTGTAACTGCGGTCGAAATACGACAGGTTTCGGCTCACGGCGACTGCTTATTTTGCATTCGCAGTCATTGTTTGCTACTGTCGATACTTGCGTAGAAGCAAGGGGCAGTGGGTGCAGACAACATTGCATTCCCTGTGCAATCAAAACAACGTGTGTTATCAAATAATTAAAGAGCCGAAATGAATTTGAGCAAAATGAAAGTGGGGACTCGCCTGGGTCTAGGATTTGCAGTGGTACTGGTATTCCTGGTTGCCGTTACCGTTGTTGGTATCTTCCGCATGGCTCAGATCCAGGACCGGCTGGATCACGTTGTTAGCGTTAACGCTGTTGCGACCCGCCTGGTGGTGGACATGCGCAATAACGTTGCGGACCGCATTTCCTCCCTGCGCATCCTGACCCTGATGTCCGACGCCGGCGACATGGAACCGGAGATGAACCGCATCAAGGACCAGGCCAAGAAGTACGAAGAAGCCAGCAAGAAACTGGCGGCCCTGTACGCCGCCAACGCTACTCCTGAAGAGAAGCAGCTGCTGTCGCAAGTAAAAGAACATGAAGCCGTGGCCATGCCTGCCATCGCCAAGGCTTCCGAACTGTGGCTGGCCAACGACGCCGTCGGCGCCACCAAGATCCTGATCAAGGAGATCCGTCCTGCCCAGAAGAAGTGGATGGACGCCCTGGACCAGCTGGCGGCCCTGGAAGACAAGCTGAACGAAGAAGTGAAGGTTGGCGCGGCCACCGGCTTCTCCAGCGCCCGCCTGTTCATGATCCTGATGGGCGTGGCGGCAGTGGCCCTGTCCATCGGTGCTGCCTTCGTCATCACCCGCGGCCTGCTGAAACAGCTGGGCGGCGAGCCTGACTACACCGCGGCCATCGCCGGCGCCATCGCCAACGGCGACCTGTCCGTACAGATCGACACCAATTCGACCGACAAGGATTCCCTGCTGGTCGAAATGAAAGAAATGCGCAACAGCCTGGTGGGCATCGTTGGCCAGGTTCGCACCGGCACCGAAACCATCGGCACCGCTTCCCGCGAAATCGCCGCCGGTAACATCGACCTGTCCTCGCGTACCGAAATGCAGGCTTCGGCCCTGGAGAAGACCGCTTCCGCGATGGAAGAACTGACCTCCACCGTGAAGCAGAACGCCGACAACGCCCGTGAAGCCAACCAGCTGGCCGCTTCCGCATCGGACGTGGCACGCAAGGGCGGCACCGTGGTGTCGCAGGTGGTTGAGACCATGAGCTCGATCAACGAGTCCGCCAACAAGATCGTGGACATCATCGGCGTGATCGACGGCATCGCTTTCCAGACCAACATCCTGGCGCTGAACGCTGCAGTTGAAGCAGCGCGTGCCGGTGAGCAGGGCCGCGGCTTCGCGGTGGTGGCATCCGAGGTGCGTAACCTGGCGCAGCGTTCCGCCAACGCCGCCAAGGAAATCAAATCCCTGATCGGCGACTCCGTGGAAAAAGTGGAGCGCGGTTCGAAACTGGTGGGCCAGGCTGGCGTGACGATGGACGAAGTGGTGGCCTCCGTGCGCCGCGTGACCGACATCATGGCCGAAATCTCCAACGCCTCGCAGGAACAGAGCGCCGGCATCGAGCAGGTGAACCACTCCATCATCGAGATGGACGCAATGACCCAGCAGAACGCCGCCCTGGTGGAAGAAGCTGCCGCCGCTGCACAGTCGCTGCAAGACCAGGCTTCCGAGCTGGCGCGCGTGGTTTCCATCTTCAAGCTGGAAGCGGGCGAAGAGCGCGCCCTGACCGCCGCGATTGCCGCTGCACCCGTCATGACCCAGGCTGTTGCCGTGGTAGCGAAGAAGCCTGCTGCGCGTCCTGCACCGAAGAAGGCCGTGCCTGCCGCTGCCGCCTCGCCTGAGAAGAAAAAAGTCGTCGCTGCCGCAACCAGCGCCGACGAATGGGAAGAATTCTGATCTTTGCTGTACCGGCCGCCGGATCAAAAGCCCGGCAGCCGCAATAAGAAATTTTTCAATAATCGTATTTGGGAATTGTAATGAATAAGCATCTGATTGGTTTTATCGCCGCCTCCGTTCTGTCCACCGCCGCTTTCGCCGGCGAAACCCCAGCCGTATTCGATGCCAAGAACTGCAAGGCCGAATACCCGAAGGCTTCGCTGATGAATGAAGAGCAGGGCACGGTGTCCATGTCCTTCCTGGTGTCCGCAGCGGGCGAGGTGATGGATTCCAAGGTCGAGAAGTCCTCCGGCTTCAAGAACCTGGACAAGGCCGCCATCAAAGCCATCAGCGCTTGCAAATTCAAGCCGGGCACCAAGGACGGCGCAGTCGCACAAACCTGGACTCGCGTGGACTACGCCTGGGCCCTGTAAACCTTTCGCATTCCAACCTTTAGGGGATAGAGATGTCTACGAAGCATAGTGTTGTTGCAGCAGTGCTCTTCATGAGCGCATCGGCCGCTTTCGCTGCCGAAGTACCAGCATCCTTCGATGCCAAGAATTGCAAGGCAGAGTATCCGAAGGCATCCCTGATGAACGAAGAACAAGGCACGGTCACCATGTCCTTCCTCGTGTCCGCCGGTGGCGACGTGAAGGACTCCAAGGTTGACAAGTCCTCGGGTTTCAAGAACCTGGACAAGGCCGCTGTGAAAGCCATCAGCGCCTGCAAGTTCAAACCGGGTTCCAAGGACGGCTCTCCGGCCGAAACCTGGACCAAGGTGGACTACGCCTGGAAACTGGACTGATCCATGTCCCCCATCCGAAGAAAACCGGCCCACAAGGCCGGTTTTTTTTCGCGCCAGGCGAGCCGATGATCTGTTAATCTGCAACTATGTTTGCTCGGATAACCTTTTTATGAGAGTTCTGCTCTGTCTTCCCTTGCTGGGTGTCGTGCTCTCGGGCTGTGCCATGTGGCGCAATCCGAACGACCCGGCCAAGGACAAACAGACCGTCATGGTCATCAATTCGCTGACATGGGTGAATCCCGTGTCCGGCAAGACGGACGGTACGCGCACCAGCTGGCCGCTGGAGGCGCTGGCAAACCACGAGGAAGTCTTCCCGCTGGCGCAGATCAAGCACTGCCCGCTGGGCCTGCCGTGTGCCTGGGGCGTGCTGAGCTCGGCGCGCAGCATTACCCGCTATGCCTATGAGCCGGGCGGCGTCACGCTTGACCTGGGCGTGGACGTGGACGTGCACCGCCGCCAGCAGGACCGCCGCCGCAACTTCCATACCTCGATGGCGGTGCCGTCGGATGTGCCGGCGCTGAGCTATCAGAAATCCCTGCTGCAGACGGTGGCGCTGCCTTATGGACGTGTCTATCGTGTTGAAATGGACTACGGCATCAGTTATGCCGTGTGTGCGCAGCGCATGTCGGCCGACGGCCGTGCGCTGGATAAATGCGATATCCCGTATATCTAGTTTTCCCGCTGTAAGGGAATGTAAATTTGCGTCAGGGATTTATGGAATTCCCTATAGTGGCTAGTGGGAAGGAGAATTTTATGAAGACCTTATTTGTCCTGCCGCTTGCAGCCCTGATTCTCGCCGGCTGCGCGGTGCCTGGACCGCAATATGTGCAACGCCCCGCCAATCCGTACGACTGGCATACCGTGTCGGTGACGCCGGTTGCGCCGGGTACGGCCGCATCGCAGGGTGGCCGCGTGGAATACACCAACGAGCCGGCGCCTGTGCCGACGTATACGACGCCGGTGTATGCAACCCAGCCTGTGTATGTGGATCAGCCGGTATACGTGCCGGCGCCCGTGTACGCGCCAGCCCCGGCGTATTACTATCCGCCGGTATCGATCGGCCTGGACTTCGTGTTCAGCCACCGCAGCGGCGGATGGTGCTGCCGCGGACGCCGCCGTTAATACGCGAAGAAGGGGAGGTGGGCCAGTACGTCTGTCGTGACCAGCACGGCGGTAGTGGCGGCCACCAGGCTCAGCAGCAGAGCGCTGCCTGCAACAGGATGATGGGACATGATGTTCTCCTTATTCATGTCCCCATCTTAGGCAGTTGTAACGCTGCCGTGCATCGGCGAAAAGTCCTAGGTTCTGTAGGACAATTGCCCGTCGTTAAGTAACTTGCAGCTTACTTCTTGCCCCACAGCACAACCGCGCCATCCGGTGCGGTGTCCATCGCATCGGCCTGTTCCAGCCATTCGGTCAGTTTTTCCGGCAGACGCAGCGTGATGCCGGTGCCGTCGATATAACCGATCTGTTCCAGCATTTTCGCGTCGATCTTCGCTTTCGACACGGTGGGCGCCGCCATGACCATGCGGTCGTAGGCCTTGCGCGCCTTGTTTTCCCACTTGTGCAGGGCGCTTTCGTCGAAGCGGTTACCCTCGAAATACACCATCAGCGAACCGTCCGGGTTGCCGAAACCAACGATGCCGGCGCCTTTGCGAATCACGCTGGCGCTGGCGGCATCGATCTGCTCGGTCGGGACAAATACCGCCGCGCGGCCGTCCACGTTCGGGCGGCCTACCGGGGTGTCTTTACTATAAGTAGAAATGCTGCCAATAACATTTTCTGCCGACATATCTTCGTATCCTTGATGCAAACAAATATCCAAGCATTTTAGCGGAAGAAAAATGTCGTAAGACAACATTTGAAGTTTTAATTTTGTAACGTTGCGCGGAGGCGAGAGCGGGGCGTCGGTTCGAGCACGATTACCTCCGGCGGCGCACGCAGCAGGTCGGTTGCCACCAGGGCGCGCACATCGAGCGCCGCCTGCAATTGCTCCTCGCTGGCGGCAACGCCCAGCCATACGAGGTGCGGCCCGTCGCTGCGGACCGGCAGCTGTGGGAAGTTATTGGCGGCGTCCAGCGTGACCAGCACGCCCGCCTCGCGCAGGCCGGCCTCCCGGTAGCGGCGGAAGCTCGGCTCGGCCAGCGCCGCGAACTTTTCCGTGCAGCCGGGCTTCAGCGTGCACAGGATGGCAACGGCCACGCCCTGAGCGCCTTGCGGCTCGCGTACCGGATCGACTGCGGGCATGGCCGCCACCGCCCGCTCCGATGTCAGTGGACGCAGGAGCAGCACGTTATCGCTGTCGGTCATCAGGCCGTTGAGCGTGGAGCGGTGCTCCTGCCATACCGGGCCGTAGTAGAAGGCTGAATTCAGCTTGGCGCGGTCCTCGTAGTTCTGGAAGCCGCGCAGCCAGATGAAGCCGTCGTCCCTGTCGCGTTCCGCGAACTGCCCCAGCGCCATGGCGCCGAGCTGCTGGAAGGCTTCCGGGAAGAGGGTTTCAAAGTAGGTCGCAAAGTTCTTCCGCTGGCCGGGCACGGTCGTGTAGCGGCGGAATTCGATGACAGGGTAGGCGGCGGCTGCGTTATTGCCCGTTGCCGCGTCGGCATTGTTATCGCTGGTGGTGCTCATGGTCTCCTCGTTTCATGTTCGCTGGATCGGATGCGAGGAGGGTACGCCGCCATGCGGACAGATTCTGCCCTGTTTAGTTCCTGATTTTTGCCTTGACATCCGCCAGTCCATAGACGATCATGTGTTTATCGCGTGCGATATAAGCGCATAAGATAAATAATCGATCAGGAGATTCCTCATGCTGCACCTTGCTACTCAATCACGTGAATTCGCCGAAAGCGGTCTGCCAGGCATCCGCGTTGCGCCCGTCTGGGGCGAGAATGGTACCGGCGCTGACTTCATCGAATTTAAAGCCGGCACGCGTTTCCCGCGTCACGACCATGAAGGCCCGGAGCAGATTCTGATGGTATCGGGACGCATCCGCTTCGGCGATTTAGTTCTTACCGCAGGCGATTATCTGAAAATTGGCGAGGGTGAAGAGCACGATGCTGAAGCACTGGAAGATTCCGTCTTTTTCCTGGCGCATGTTGGCGGCGCCATCATCAAGGAGTAATTGAAATGTCCTATGTTCCAATTAACTGCGAGTTCCACGATGGCCTGGAGGATCTGGCGACCTTACGCAAAAAGGTGGTTATTCACTTCGCCGATGAAAATGGCCAAGCGCAGCAGATTGAAGCCATCATTAAAGACGTTTTCGCCCGTGATGGTGAGGAGTATATTTTTCTGCACAGTGGTGAGTTAATTCGGCTGGACCGTCTGATTGAGGTAGATGGAATTCGCCTGGATTCATTCCCATCTTATTGCGCAATTAAGTAATTCCTGCTGGTGAATGTAGTTGCCTTCGCATCGAAATAATATCGGCTCGAATTCCCATTTGGGTGCGAGGCAACTACATCTGTGTGTAACTCCTCCTCTGTCAACCTGTAATCAGTTCCCTCTATGGCATCTCTTTCAGGGTCTCGACGGCCCATCGTTTATTCCTCTATTCGCTTTAAAGTAGGGTGATGAAGGTCTTCAGTCGCGTCGATGAAAACCATGCCTCCTTCCCGGTGTCTCTCCTCGTCGAGGAACTTGATATTTCAGCAGCAAAGATCGCGCTGTTGTGCCAGATGTTGGCATATTTATGCTGAATTCTGGAGGGCTGAGTTACGCTTATGCTTGGATAATGGGCAATGGTAATGGCCACTCCCCAGCTGTGAACGTCAAGGATAGCCGTCAGCTACTTGGATGCATCGTAAGTTAGAAGACTAAGCCTGTTGAGGTGATGCAGAAGACAGAATGGACGGTCGAGACGGGGCAATTAGTTGATCGGGTAATTCTCTATCCCATGATCTAGCAGAAGAATCAGCGGAGCACGTTACTGCTCTCTGGTATGTCAACTTAGGCGTTCAATCAAAGCGAACTGCTAATTCGTTAATTGAAACTCGTGTGCTTCTGCACTTGCAAGACATTGCTGATTCATTTCAATATCTCATCTTGATAGTTGCCACGTCGAGCTTTCCATGTCCAGTAGATATCGATAGTTAAAGTGAATCTCTGGAGCCTGATGTTCCGCCAATATTCAATCGAAATAATCAATGCGGAAAAATCTACCCTCTTATATCCAATTTCGACGTCTTATTAAAAGGGGCTAGCAATTGGCTGGCGAAAATTTCGCATGCTTCTGCGTTTAAGAACATATGGTTGATGCATTTCGATACTTCATCTTCACATTTTTCGCGTCGATAGTTATATGCGCTGTAGGTATATATAATTAAAGTACATCGCTGGCCTCATATGTCATCAATATTCAACCGTGACAATCAGCGCGGAAAATCTAACCTCCTGTATATCCGCTTTTCGTGGCTTATCAAAGGGAGCCGGTAATTGGTTAACGAAAATTCGTATCCTTTTGCGCTTGCAAGATATTGCTGATTAATTTCGATACCTCATCCCCATAGTTGTCACGTCGATCTTTATATGCCCTGTAGGTGTCGATAGTTAAAGTGCATCGCTGGAGTCTTATATGCCGCTATATTAAAAAAATGTGGCTGTGAGCGGAGAAGCTTGCTGAATGATCGAAAGAGTTAATGTCAGCTGGTGCTTGACGGTTTGCTTGAGTGCCGCTGATGGCCGGTGCTTCACGCAGCGTCAGCAGAAAGGTGTGAATGCCAGAGCTGGACGAGAATATGCGCGCGAGTGTGATTTCTGTCGGGGCGCGTGAATGAGGAAGGGCAAGCGGAAAACAAAAAAGGCTTGATACCGGAGTATCAAGCCTTCTCTGCGAATTCGGTGGGGTGGCTGATGGGGCTCGAACCCACGACAACAGGAATCACAATCCTGGACTCTACCAACTGAGCTACAGCCACCACTGAAAACTACTTTCTGTCTTGCCGTCAGCGCGACAGAGCCGAAATTATACTGGCTCCCCTGCCAGTTGGCAAATGTAAATGCATGAATTCTTCAAAATTGCCCAATTCGCACCGACTCGACCTCTGGCTGCAAGCTCAGAAGATCCGAAAACGCCTTCGCTATCGCGTCCGGACTGCCGCTGGTGAAGCAGTGCAGATGCGCGGCCGTGCCGCCGGGACGTTGCAGGCCAGCGCCTTCCAGCAAGCGCGCCAGTTGGCGCGCAACTGCGTCGCCAGTATCGATCAGCGTCACATCGACCAGGCCGCGTGCCGACACCACCTGCGCAATCGCCTCGCGCACGAAAGGGTAATGAGTACAGCCCAGCACCACGGTATCCGCACCCTGATCGAGCAGGGGGCCGACAAAGCGGTCCAGCATTGCCACAGTAGCTTCAGAGGACAGCTCGCCCATTTCGATGCGCTCCACCAGCCCGCCGCAAGGCTGCAGCAAAAACTCGGCCGAGGAAGAAGCAGAAATCTGGTCGCGCAAGGCCAGGAACTTCTCGCCGCGCAGCGTGCTCTCGGTCGCCAGCACGGCGACCTTGCCATTGCGGGTGGCCGCAGCGCCCGGCTTCAGGCCCGGTTCCACGCCGACCACGGGCATACCCGGCCAGGCGGCGCGGATCGCCTTGATGGCGGCCACGGTGGCGGTATTGCAGGCCACGACCAGCGCCTTGGCGCCATGCGAGATAAGGAAGGAGGAAATCGCAAGCGAGCGCTGAACCAGCCACTCGTCCGGCTTCTCGCCGTAGGGCGCGAAGCCGGAGTCCGCGAAGTAAAGCAGGTGCTCCGCCGGCAGCTGCGCGTGAATATGGCGCAGCACCGACAGCCCTCCGACACCGGAGTCGAAAATGCCGACAGGTCCGTCAGCGAAGGGCAGGGGAGCGTGGTTGGACATTAAGCTGGAACAGCCGCCTTCAATGCCTCGATCTTCACCTGCCACTCTTTCGGGCCGGTGTTGTGCACGGAGGTGCCGGACGAATCGACCGCCACGGTCACAGGCATATCGACCACGTCGAACTCATAGATCGCTTCCATGCCCAGGTCTTCAAAGCCGACCACCTTGGCGTTCTTGATCGCCTTGGACACCAGGTAAGCCGCGCCGCCGACCGCCATCAGGTAAGCCGACTTGTGCTTCTGGATCGATTCGATCGCGACAGGACCACGTTCCGCCTTGCCGATCATCGAGATCAGGCCGGTCTTCTCCAGCATCATGTCGGTGAACTTGTCCATGCGGGTCGCGGTGGTCGGGCCGGCTGGGCCAACGACTTCGTCGCGCACAGGATCGACCGGGCCAACGTAGTAGATCACGCGGTTGGTGAAGTCCACCGGCAGCTGCTCGCCCTTGGCCAGCATGTCCTGGATGCGCTTGTGGGCGGCATCGCGGCCGGTCAGCATCTTGCCGTTCAGGAGCAGGGTCTGGCCCGGCTTCCACGAGGCCACTTCTTCCTTGGTCAGCGTGTTCAGGTCAACGCGCTTGGACAGCTCGGTGTTCGGCGCCCACGACACATCAGGCCAGTCCGACAGCTTCGGCGGCTCGATGTAGGAAGGACCGGAACCATCCAGCACGAAGTGCGCGTGACGGGTCGCCGCGCAGTTCGGGATCATGGCCACTGGCTTGGAGGCAGCGTGGGTAGGGTAGGTGTTGATCTTCACGTCCAGCACCGTGGTCAGGCCGCCCAGGCCCTGCGCGCCGATGCCCAGGGCATTGATCTTGTCGCACAGTTCGATACGCAGTTCTTCCAGCTTGTTCTGCGGGCCGCGCTTTTTCAGCTCGTACATATCGATGTCTTCCATCAGCGATTCTTTTGCCATCAGCATCGCTTTTTCGGCGGAGCCGCCGATACCGATACCCAGCATGCCAGGCGGGCACCAGCCGGCGCCCATCAGCGGCACGGTCTTCAGTACCCAGTCCACCAGCGAGTCGGACGGATTCAGCATCACGAACTTGGTCTTGTTCTCGGAGCCGCCGCCTTTGGCTGCCACGCTCACGTCAACGGTATTGCCTTCGACCAGTTCCATGTGCACCACCGCCGGGGTGTTGTCCTTGGTGTTCTTGCGCTCGAAGTGCGGGTCGGCCACGATGGACGCGCGCAGCTTGTTGTCGGCGAAGTTGTACGCGCGGCGCACGCCTTCGTTGATGGCGTCGGTCACGGTGCCGGTGAAGCCTTCGAAGCGCACGCCCATGCCGATTTTCAGGAAGACGTTGACGATACCGGTGTCCTGGCAGATCGGGCGCTTGCCTTCCGCGCACATGCGCGAGTTGGTCAGGATTTGCGCGATGGCGTCCTTGGCGGCCGGGCTTTGCTCGGCTTCATAGGCGCGCGCCAGGTGCTGGATGTAGTCCGCAGGGTGGTAGTAGCTGATGTACTGCAGTGCGGCTGCGACGGATTCGATCAGATCGTCTTGCTTGATGATGGTCATGATTGGCTCGTTTGGCTAATTAGTGCTTCGATTCGTTGTGCGTCATAGTGGTGATGCGGTCTGTGTAGGCAATCGCCATTGCCGACAGCAGGAATACGATGTGGATGCAGGTCTGGGCGATCAGCACCTTGTCCGTGTATTGCGAAGCGTTGATGAAGGTCTTCAGCAGGTGGATCGAGGAAATGCCGATGATTGCCATCGCCAGCTTGGTCTTCAGCACGGAGGCGTTCACGTGCGACAGCCATTCCGGCTGGTCGGGGTGGCCTTCCAGATGCATGCGCGAGACAAAGGTTTCGTAGCCGCCCACGATCACCATGATCAGCAGGTTGGAGATCATGACCACGTCGATCAGGCCCAGTACCACCAGCATGATGATGGTTTCGCTCAGTTTCTTCGGCACCTCGGTGGAGCCGGGGACGGCGATGGCCTGGAAGATGTGTTCCAGCGAGTCGGCGTTGCCGAGCGCGGCGCCGATCAGATCCTTCAGCTCGACCCAGAAATGGAACACATAGACGCACTGCGCCAGGATCAGGCCCAGGTACAGCGGCAGCTGCAGCCAGCGGGACATGAAGATGAAGGCCGGGATTGGACTGAGGCGTTTGCCTGGTTCGTTCTGGTGGTCGGTCATCGGTGAATTCTTAGCGGGATGGTCAGAAACCCCGACATTTTACACGCGCAGGCCCGGCGATAGCGTGCCTCAGCCATTGATAAGATTGCCTAAAGGAAATTGCTACATTTGTAGCGTGATGCTACAGTTGCTGTTTTGTATTTTTTCTAACGCTCATGAAGCTGGACTGGATTCAGGGTTTGCGCGGCATCGCCGTGCTATTGGTCGTACTCACACACGGACGCTATTTCCTCAACGGTACCCCGAGTGAAGGACTGGCTTTCGAGCTGTTCTTCCCGGCGGCGATGGGCGTCGATCTGTTCTTCCTGATCAGCGGCTTCATCATGGTGTACACCACGCGCCATGCCAGCGGCGTGCGCGATGCGGCGCTGTTTGCCGTCAAGCGCTTCGCCCGCATCTGGCCGGCCTTCGCCGTGGTCACGCTGGCGTGGATTTTCCTGGCCCTGGGCCGCATGGACTTCTTCCGCGACCCGCACAATCTCAAGGCGCTGTTCTGGACGCTGACCTTCCGTCCCGTCGATGCCACCAAGGCGCCGTTCTTCAGCCTCGTCTTTCCCCTGGGCTGGACGCTGGCCTTCGAAATGTACTTCTACATCGTGTTCGGCCTGAGCATGCTGGCCGGACGCCTGCGCTGGTTCGTGCTGGCCTCGTGGGCGCTGCTTAGCCTCGTGCTGCTGCCGGCGCTGTACGGCGGCCCGACGCTGGACGTGCAGCAGCACCTGGGCTACCGCTCCTCGTATATGCAGCTGGTATCCAATCCGATCATCTACGAATTCCTGGCCGGCGTGGTGATCGGGCTGCTGTACCTGTCGCCGCGCGTGCGCTTCCCGAATGCTGCGGTGGCCTGGCAGGCGGTGGTATGCAGCGTCGGCTTCGTGCTGTGGTGGGGCTGGTCCGGCTTCGGACGCTTCCACGGACCGGCGGGGTGGGGCTTCGCACTGGCGCTGATGCTGTGCGCGCTGGCGCTGGCCAGCAAGACCGTCACGCTGTCCATGCCGCGCTGGCTGGTGTGGGTGGGCACCGTGTCCTATTCCATGTACCTGACGCACCACCTGGGACAGATCTGGCTGCAGCGCTGGCTGGAGCGGCACGGCATGCACACCCACAGCTGGAACGAGATGTTCCTGATGCTGCTGCTGGCGATTCCACTGGCTTCGCTGTCGCATGCGCTGCTCGAACGCGGGCTGGGGGAAGGGCTGCGCAAGGTCCTGGTGAAGGCGGTCGAGCGCTGCTTCCAAAGCAGAGTTCCATCTCCTTCTGCAGAAGTGATTAAAATGCCAAAAGTAGCCCCCTGATCAATGTAAGGGGAGAGTAAGCGATCGGCTTTACTGTTAAGTAAAAGCAAATCATCACTAACACGGAGACAAGCATGACGACTCAAGGCGCCGACCAGCAAGGTCCAACGGAATCCCGCATCTTTGCGCCACCGCAGGCATTCGTTGATAAAGCCAACGTGTCCGGCATGGCTGCCTATCAGGCGCTGTGCGACGAGGCCGCCCGCGATTACGAAGGTTTCTGGGCCCGCCTGGCCCGCGAGAATCTGGAATGGAAACAGCCATTCACCCGCACCCTGAACGAAGACAATGCGCCGTTCTATAAATGGTTCGAGGACGGCAAGCTGAATGTGTCCTACAACTGCCTGGACCGCAACATCAACAACGGCAACGGCGGCAAGACCGCCATCATCTTCGAAGCGGATGACGGTGCGGTCACCAGGGTGTCCTACCAGGAGCTGCACGACAAGACCTGCCAGATCGCCAACGGCCTGAAATCGCTGGGCATCAAGAAGGGCGACCGCGTCGTGATCTATATGTCGATGTCGGTGGAAGGCGTGGCTGCGATGCAGGCTTGCGCACGTATCGGCGCGACCCACTCGGTGGTGTTCGGCGGCTTCTCCGCCAAGTCGCTGCAGGAGCGCATCATCGACGCTGGCGCCGTGGCAGTGATCACCGCCGACGAACAACTGCGCGGCGGCAAACAGCTGCCGCTGAAATCCATCGTCGATGAAGCGCTGGGCATGGGCGGCTGCGACACCATCAAGAACGTGGTCGTGTACCAGCGCACCCGCGGCAATATCGCCTTCCAGTCCGGCCGCGACGTCTGGCTGCACGATCTGATCAAGGATCAGGCGACGACCTGCGAACCTGAATGGGTCGAGGCCGAGCATCCGCTGTTCATCCTGTACACCTCCGGCTCCACCGGCACCCCGAAAGGCGTGCAGCATTCGAGCGGCGGCTACCTGCTGTGGGCAGCGCTGACCATGAAGTGGGCCTTCGACATCAAGCCGGACGATGTGTACTGGTGCACCGCCGATATCGGCTGGGTGACTGGCCACAGCTACATCGCTTACGGCCCAACCGCTGTCGGCGCAACCCAGGTCGTATTCGAAGGTATCCCGACCTTCCCGCACGCCGGCCGCTTCTGGGAAAACATCGCCAAGCACAAGGTATCGATCTTCTATACCGCGCCGACCGCGATCCGCTCGCTGATCAAGGCGTCCGACGTCGATCCGAAAGTGCATCCGAAGAACTTCGACATCTCCTCGCTGCGCCTGCTGGGTACCGTGGGTGAGCCGATCAATCCGGAAGCCTGGATGTGGTACTACAAGAACGTGGGCCAGGAGCGCTGCCCGATTGTCGATACCTTCTGGCAGACCGAAACCGGCGGCCACATGATCACGCCGCTGCCGGGCGCAACGCCGATGGTGCCGGGTTCCTGCACGCTGCCGCTGCCGGGCATCATGGCCGCGATCGTGGACGAATCGGGCGCCGACGTCCCGAACGGCAATGGCGGCATCCTGGTGGTGAAGCGTCCGTGGCCATCGATGATCCGCACCATCTGGGGCAACCCGGACCGCTTCAAGGCCGGCTACTTCCCTGAAGAACTGGGCGGCAAATACTACCTGGCTGGCGACGGCGCGATCCGCAACGCCGAAACGGGCTACTTCACCATCACCGGCCGTATCGACGACGTGCTGAACGTGTCGGGCCACCGCATGGGCACGATGGAGATCGAATCGGCGCTGGTGGCCAATCCGCTGGTGGCTGAGGCGGCCGTGGTCGGCAAGCCTGACGAAACGACGGGCGAATCGATCTGCGCCTTCGTGGTGCTGAAGCAGGCGCGTCCGACGGGCGACGAAGCCAAGCGCCTGGCGACCGAGCTGCGCAACTGGGTCGGCAAGGAGATCGGACCGATCGCCAAGCCGAAGGAAATCCGCTTCGGCGACAACTTGCCGAAGACTCGCTCCGGCAAAATCATGCGCCGCCTGCTGCGCGTGCTGGCCAAAGGCGAAACCATCACCCAGGACGTCTCCACGCTGGAAAACCCAGCCATCCTGGAACAGCTGAAAGAAACCTCCTAAGCCCGCCAGGCAAAGGGTCAGACCCCTCGGGTCTGACCCAGGGTCTAGGGTTGTTGCAGATTTCCCCTACAAAAACTTTGCATCCCACCAAACCCCTGCTATAATTCGGGCCTCTCGCGAATCGTGAGAGATGCAGGAGAGATGGATGAGTGGTTTAAGTCGCACGCCTGGAAAGCGTGTATAGGTTCATAGCCTATCGGGGGTTCGAATCCCCCTCTCTCCGCCAAAATTTAGTCTGATAACGTGTAAAACAGACCGCAAACCCGCATGAAACCTAGAGTTTATGCGGGTTTTTTGTTTTTTTACGTCCAAAACGGTCGTTTGACATCCAAACCCCTTGCGGGTACGTTTGCGGGTATCTATCTCTCAGACAACACCTCGATACCCGCAAAAGATGCCCAAGCTCGCTATTCCCCTTACAGCCTGTACCGGCAAACCGTCGGCGGGACGGTCACGCAGCGCAAACCGGCCGGATCGGTCAAGAGCCTCAAGCTCTCGCAGTACCTTGAATGGGAGCGCAAAATGAAGGAAAAGTGGGCTGCGACCGTCATGCAGGCAGGAAGCCGGGTGAGCGTCCTTCAGGCGCATAGCCAATGCAAAGCCGATATTGCCGAGCAGTGGAGGATGTCCTTCGGCTACGTCGATTCAGTTCTTCGCAGTCCAGCACTCTTGAGTCAAGGAGTAACCCGGCCGCTGGTGACGTCAATCGCCTGCATGACGGATCATGTCGCATGGCCGGCATCCCGGTTACTAACGACTTGTAGGGCGCCGCGAAAACTAGGCCACCCTAAGCGCCCACTTCACTGATAGTGAAAAAATGCTTGCCACAGTGCGTATGGCTGTGTTCTAATGCACTTAGGCCGAGTGATACCGCTCGGGTGGTTTTCGATGTGTATTTCTTCAACCCTAGAAAGATAGCAAGAGTCGCTTAACGATCCTGTAGTTGTTTACAGGATGCCTACTTCCAGAAGTTGGCTATATGTCGCGCAACGGGGCGTAAGCACCAATGCGTTGGGCAATGCCTGAACCGATGTCCGCAACTTAGGGGGCAGTTCTTGGGGCAGCGCAGTGCTCACAGGCGTGTGACTGGTAATGGGCTTGTTATGTCGGGCTGGCACCTTCCGGCTTATTTGCTAACGGGGCAGGGCAATTTCGCCCGGATTGAAGAAAGCTAACCATGCAAACACAGAAACTCGAAACGACCGTCCGCACCCTGAAAAGTCTGCGTGACAAACACCACAGCCAGCTCGACATTAGTGCCGTAACCGAGTTGAACGCCGTTATCGCTGATCTGGAGGAAATGAAGGATCAGGAGCAGTCGGAGCGCAGGCAGAAAGCTTGCTTGCGCGCCCTCTACACGATGGCCGGTATCATCCGTCTGGTCAGTAACATTAAAGACCTGATGTGATGGGCAGCTCAGCTACGGCGCAGCAAGCCCATTAATTCTTTTGCGTTATAGATATGAATCTCGGTAAAGCAATTCAAACATGCCGCATAAAGCGTGGGCTCTCGCAGGAAGCTTTGGCGAAGCGCGCAGAAATTTCAGTATCGTACTTGTCAATGTTGGAGAACGCTAAGCGTGATCCGACTCTATCAACAGTCGAGCGATTAGCTTCAGCGCTAAATGTGCCTGTTGAAATTCTATTTTTCCTAGGGGCCGAAAAGGGTGAGCTTGCTGGGATAAACAAGGAGCTGGCTGGCCAATTGGCTTTGACTGCACTGGAACTTTTGGATGAGCAACTGCCCGACTAAAGACCCGTATGTGCCCTTTTATCCATGCGAACCAATCCGCAGCGTAAAGGCATTGTCTGTTGCACTTGGCATCCCTGAGCTACGACTGCGCCGCATTGCTGATGTGGCGAACCGGCACTATCGCGTTGCCGACACTATCGAAAAGCCTGATGGAACCAAACGTCAAACTTTTGACGCATACCCTCGGCTGAAGGAAATCCATACTCGAATTAAAGAACGCATCCTTGCGCGAGTTGAATTTCCACAATATTTGAACGGTAGTCTCAAAGGACGGAGCACGCGCAAAAACGCCGAAGCTCATGTGGGGGCGAAGATTTCTATCAGCGAGGACATTGCCCAATTCTTTCCGTCGATAACCGAATCAATCGTCTATGCGATGTGGTCCGGGTTGTTCAGGTTCTCGGGCGAGGTCGCCTCGCTGCTTACTCTGCTCACCATCAAGGACGGTGAAGTCCCCCAAGGGGCCGTGACAAGTAGCTATCTCGCGAACCTGGCTCTTTGGCTGCATGAGCCTGCACTTGTAAGGAAGTTCGAGGGACAAGGATTTATTTACACACGCTATGTTGATGACATTACTGTGTCTTCATCCCGGCGCCTAACTGTGGCTGAGCAGACGGCCATAGTTTCCGCTATTTACGGCATGCTAATTCGGTTTGGCTTACGGCCGAAGCGTGCAAAGCATGAGGTACAAACTGCGCGCCGAAGGATGGCGACTACAAAGCTTTTGAACAACGCTAAGGTGTCACAGCCAAAGGAGAAGCGGCAGGCGGTAAGGGCAGCGGTGTTTCAGCTTGAGCAGCGGGCAGCTTTTGGGGAGCGTGACAAAGGACTCGCTAAAGAATTGGCGCGGGTGTCCTGCAGGGTAGGCATGCTGGCCACTTTGCATTCTGGCGAAGCAACCTTGTTGAAGGCTCGATTGAAGACGTTGCGCCGCAGTCTTGAACCCGTTACACCGCAACGCGCTGCCGGTAAGGGACAAGACGGACCGGATACATCGAACCTTGTGACGTTGGATGAGCTAATTGCGCAGGACGGCCCCGACTACTAGTAAGACGCGGCACGATAGCGTCGTAGGAAAATTTGGTTATTCTTAATGGAGAATTCTGTGTCATTTTGGGATGTTGCGGGGTCAGTTCTAGCATCAATTGGTGGGGCAACGGTAATAGTTGGAGCTTTTGCCCATTTTCTTGGCAAGGTCTGGGCTGACCGCATAGCCAAGCAAACGATGGCTAAATATGACCAAGCTCTTGAAACTATAAGAGCGAAAAACACTCTGGTTCTGGAGGAGTTTAAGCGGAAGTCGGAAACCGAGTTAAAGGTTCGAGAGCAGTTTGGTGGCATCTCATCGCAGGTGTATCAGGAGTTTTTCAAAAACCGGGTTGCAACATACATAAAACTTCTGGCATTAAAAAACGAATATATTTCCGAGATTCATGAGAACGCGTTTACAGCGGAGACTGAACAGTGGGGGGATGTCTACTACTCCCTGTATATTAAATTCCGAAATACGCTGATTGAGGAGCAACTATACATCTCGACAGAATTGGAAAAGGTATTCCAGAAATTGCGATTGCAGGCTGCTCAATACACGAAAGAAGCCGATCTTGCGGAAGGCTATGCTTTAGGGGCGGGCGCTGAGCAATGGCAGGCTAATGAAGAAAGATCGTTAGCGCATGACAAACTTGTCCAACACACTTATGAATTGATGAGCGCGGTCATTCGGCAGATTGACGACGATGTATCGAAGCTGCGAGCGAGAATCGATCTCGACGAGGCTTAACTCAGTATTTCACTTCCGTACAGGTAGCGACTAGAAATGATCACCAAGCCCCTCGAACAAATTTCGCGAGATGACATCCAGCGACTGATTGACGATCAGGTACCCGAAGGCAGAACCATTGAATACAAGCGAGAGGCCCCCGGCAATTCAGACGGAGACAAAGTAAAATTTTTACGAACTGTTTCCGGTATGGCCAATACGGATGGCGGTGATTTGATTTATGGCATCGACGCGAATGAAGGCGTGCCAGTAACCGCGCCCGGAATTTCTCTAACTGAAATTGATGCCATTAAGCTTAGATTCGAGTCCATGTTGAATAACTGCGTGGAGCCGCGGATACCTGGCGTTGCTATGCAGTCGGTAGACTTGGGCGACGGAAACTGTGTTCTGGTGGTCCGCAGCCGTCGTAGTTGGCGTCTTCCTCATCGGGTTACTGTTGGGGCTCATGTTCACTTTTATGGTCGTGGCGCTGCTTCAACATTTCCGATGGATGTCACTCAGCTTCGTGAAGCCTTCCTGCTGTCGGAGCAGCAAGGGGATCGCGCGCGGAATTTTGTAGTTGAGCGGCTGCTTAAGATTGAGCAGGGACGCGGCCCAGTCTCGTTAATGGATGGGGCCAAAATGGTGCTCCATGTTCTTCCTATTTCCTCCCTTTCACGACACAGCAGTCAGCAACTAATCGTTCCCAAAATGGAACGTACCGATTTTCAGCTTTATGAGTCGGGCTCAAGGGTGCAAAAACCGAATCTTGACGGATTCGTCATTGCAGACTCCCGTGAAGGGAAGTGTGAGTTTTATACGCAAGTCTTCCGAACTGGGGCGGTAGAGGCACTGATGACTTTCGTGCCGAGAACGCCAGAAGACAAGGGCTTGAATAGCGGCTGGGTCGAGTCTCCAACGCTGCGTACACTGGAATCCATTGTAGAGCAACTGGGGAAACGTGAAATAGCGCCGCCGTATGTCGTGGGACTGTCCTTCGTAGATGTTCAAGGGTGCTATCTGAACTCAAACAGTCACTTTAGCCATCGTAAGCCTGCGCGCTATCCTGACTCGATACTTATCCTGCCAGACGTGATGATTGAGAGTCTCGACTCGTTCCGGAGTTGGGAGGTCATGCGTCCAGTCTTCAATACCTTCTGGAATGCATTTGAGCATGATGGCAGTCCTAACTATGATGAAAACGGCAATTGGCGAGATCGATGAGACCTGCACTAATGTGCATTGGAAGCGATGTAGTAACGGAAACTCGTCCTGGGACATGCGGCGCGATGTGACTACATCGAAACTCTTGAGGGTACGTTTGAGGGTATGAAAGCGAGGAAAAATAACGGAATGTAGTAAACATGCGACATTCCGGGGGTAATGTGACTCCCCCTCTCCGCCAAGGACACAGTAAATCAGTGATTTACAAGATCAAAAGCCAGCTTGTACAGCTGGCTTTTTTGCTTTTCGGCTCTCGAAACTGTTTTTCAGGAATTTTGTGTGGATAAACGCTGAATCACGACTGCCAGCGCCACGCATCCTGCAGCCGCACCTGCAAATAATCGATAAACGCCCGTACACGCGGCGCCATGTTCTGGCTGTGCGGGAAAATGGCCTGCAGTGGTGCAGTAGGCATCGAATGCGCCGGCAGCACTCTTATCAAGCGGCGCTGCAGCAGATCGTCGCCGACATCCCAGATCGACTTCACCACAATGCCGGCCCCCTGCAGCGCGAATTCATGCGCCGCCTGGCCGTCGTTGGTGACGATGGCGCCGTTCACGCGCACCGTTACCGGCTCCGTGCCCTGAAACCGCCACTCGGCACGACGCTGGTCGCCGATCAGGATGCAGCGGTGCTGGGCCAGTTCGGCAGGATGCGTCGGCGCGCCGTATTGCGCGAGGTAGGCGGGGGAAGCGCAGGCGACGCGGTAGTTTGGCGCGAGGCGGCGCGCGATCATGGTCGAATCCTGCAGGCTGCCGAAGCGTATCGCCAGATCCTGGCCTGTCTCCAGCAGATTGACGACTGTGTCCGTCAGCTCCAGCTGAACCGCCAGGGCAGGGTGCTGGCGCTGGAAGTCGGCCACGATCGGCACCAGGTGCTGGCGGCCGAATTCACCGGGCGCCGTCACGCGCAGCAGGCCGGCTACCTCCTGCCGGCTGCGGGTCACAAGCATCTCGGCTTGCTCCACTTCCTCCAGAATGCGCAGGACGCGTGCGTGGAATTGCGCGCCTTCCTCGGTCAGGGTCTGGCGCCGTGTGGTGCGCTGGAGCAGCCGGATGCCAACAGCCTTCTCCAGTTGCGCGAGGCGCTTGCTGACAACCGACAGCGGCACATCCAGTTCGCGTGCGGCAGCGGACATGCTGCCCGCACTGACGATGCGGGCAAAGGCCGCCAAGGCAGGCAGATCGTCGATCATTATTCGTAATTTGGAAAATATAAATCCGCGAAACAGGGCTATTTCGCCTTGAATCAGTATCCTATCATTCCTTCATCGCAATTCAACTCTTTCCGAAGGAGATATGATGAAACATCGCACCAACACTGTGGCCGTCGCGCTGGCGCTGGGCGTCGCCGCAGCACAGGCCGCCCCGGACGAGCAACTGGTCCGCCCCCAGGTAACGGTTGTCGATCCCACCCTGAGCGCCGCCCAGGCCGAAGCCAGCGTACTGGCAGCCCGCCGCTACGGTTCGTTCTGGAACAACGGTGACGAAGCGTTCGCCCGCGCCGCGCTGGCGCCCAACTTTACCGACCGCACGCTGCCTCCGGGCCGCGCACAGGGCCTGGAAGGCCCGCTGGCCGCCTCGAAGTTCGTGCGCGCCGCCATCCCCGATCTGCATGCCGATATCGAGCAAATGATTGTGACGGGCGATCGCGTCGTGGTTCACCTGCGTTTCCAGGGCCATTTCACGGGCAGCTTCAAAGGCGCGCAAGGCAAAGGACAGACGATCAACTTCATCGCCACCGATATTTACCGTATCGCTGACGGCCGCATTGCCGACAACTGGCACATCGAAGACAACCTGACCTTTCTTCAACAACTTGGCGTAATCGGAGGCTGATCATGGAACGTACTATCGACACCTCGCGCCGCGGCTTCATGACGCAAGCCGGAGCCGGCGCACTGGCCGCAGGCGGCTTGCTGCTCGGCGCCGGAGCCCGGAACGTAAACGCAGCACCAGCAAAAGCACCAGTCACTGGCGCTGGCGAGGGTGGCCAGTTCTGGCCCAACGGCGCACGCCTGGTGATCTCGGTCTCGATGCAGTTCGAAGCCGGCGGCCAGCCGCTGAAAGGCACGGACAGCCCGTTCCCGAAAGTGGACCTGCCGGACAGCATAAGCGCCGATCCGGTGGTGAATACCTGGTTCGCTTACGGCTACCGCGAAGGCATTCCGCGCATGCTGGATCTGTGGGACCGCCACGGCATCAAGGTCACCTCGCACATGATCGGTGAGGCGGCGCGCCGCCATCCCGAGCTGGCGCGTGAAATCGTCAATCGCGGCCATGAAGCAGCGGCACACGGTCCGCGCTGGAGTTCGCAGTACGCGATGAACCGCGCCCAGGAGCGTCAGTTCATCAGCGAGGGCGTGTCCATGGTGCAGGAAGTGACGGGACAGCGTCCTGTCGGCTACAACGCCAACTGGCTGCGCCGCGGACCGAACACCCTTTCGCTGCTGCAGGAACTGGGCTACACCTACCACATCGATGACCTGAGCCGCGACGAGCCCTTCATCGAGCAGGTCAACGGCAAGGACTTCGTGGTGGTGCCTTATACCTTGCGCAACAACGACATTCTGCTGATCGAGGGACGCAACTACTCGCCATCGCAATTCCTGGAACAGGTCAAGCTGGATTTCGATCAGCTGTACGAGGAAGGCACAACACGCCGCCGCATGATGTCCCTTAGCGCGCACGACCGCATCAGCGGCACGCCGCAAATGGTGCGCGTATGGGACGAGTTCCTGCGCTACGCGAAATCGCATCCCGGCGTCGCCTTCATGCGCAAGGATGACATTGCACGCTACGCCCTGGGCAGCCCGCTCACCGTGCGTGAAACCGAAACCATCTGATGAGGGAGCTGAATCATGAACACTCTGCAAGGACAAAAGGTACTGGTCGTGGGCGGCAGTTCAGGCATCGGCGCGGCGGCGGCGAAATCGCTGGCGGCGCTGGGCGCCGAGGTGACGATCGCTTCGCGTAACGCGGCCAAACTGGAGCTGGCGGCGGCCGATATCGGTGGTGCGGTGCGCACGGCCATCCTCGATACGTCAGACGATGCGGCGGTGGAAGCCTTCTTCGCTGCGCAGGAAGTCTTCGATCACGTCGTAGTCTCCGCCGCGCAAACGAAGTCGGGACCGGTGAAGCAGCTGGCGCTGGTGGATGCGTACGCGGCGATGAACAGCAAGTTCTGGGGCGCTTACCGGGTGTCGCGTGCGGCCAGGATCCGCGAAGGCGGTTCGCTGACGCTGGTTTCGGGCTTTCTCAGCGTCCGGCCCGGCAAAACGTCGGTGCTGCAGGGCGCGATCAACGCTGCGCTGGAAGCGCTGGTGCGCGGACTGGCGCTGGAGTTGTCGCCGGTGCGCGTGAATGCCGTGTCGCCGGGGCTGGTAGCCACGCCGCTGTGGGCGGGTCTGACTGAAGAAAAGCGCCAGGCCATGTTCGAAGGCGCCGCGGCGCGCCTGCCGGCGCAGCGGGTAGGGCGGCCGGAAGACATCGCCAACGCCATCAGCTACCTGGTGACCACGCCCTTCGCCACGGGATCGACCGTCCTGGTGGATGGTGGCGGAGCGATTGCCTGAGGTTGAAGTTTGCGCAACCATTTTGTACGGTGAATGTGATATTGTCACAGTCCCGTCATGAATGATTGCGCAAACATGCATAGCTTCAAGATCAAAGGATTACGCTGGTGGATGATTGGTCTGGTAATGCTGGGGGCGGTCATCAATTACCTGACGAGGAGCACGCTGGCGGTCGCGGCGCCTACGCTGCTGACTGACCTGAACATCACGACCAAGGAATACTCGTACATCACTGCGGCATTCCAGGGCGCGATCATGCTGCAGCCGCTGTGCGGCTACATCCTCGACGTGATCGGACTCAAATTCGGCTTTGCCATGTTTGCCGCCGCCTGGTCGGTCATCTGCATGGCGCATGGCATGGCCACCAACTGGCAAAGCCTGGCCTTCCTGCGCGGCATGCTGGGCCTGGCCGAAGGCTCCGCGAATCCGGCCGGGATGAAGGCCGTCTCCGAATGGTTCCCGGCGAAAGAGCGGGGCATGGCCGGCGGCATCTTCAATATCGGCGCTTCATTCGGCTCGATGCTGGCGCCGCCGCTGGTGGTGTGGGCGATCCTGCATTACAACTGGCAGTCTGCCTTCGTCATCACCGGCGCGCTTGGCCTGATCTGGGTAGCTGCCTGGCTGCTGCTGTACGACGCTCCCGCACGGCACAAGCGCCTGGCGAAAGAGGAGGCCGAATACATCGCGCAAGGACAGGAACAGCACCTGCAAGGCGACGGCACCCGTCCTTCCATCCTGAGCATCCTCAAGATGCGCAACTTCTGGGGCATCGCGCTGCCGCGCTTCCTGGCCGACCCGGCATGGGGCACGCTCGCTTTCTGGGTGCCGCTGTACCTGACCACCGTCAGGCATTTCGACCTGAAGCAGATCGCCATGTTCGCCTGGCTGCCGTTCCTTGCCGCGGACCTGGGTTGCCTGTTCGGACCCGCCGTGGTGCTGTGGCTGCAGAAGCGCGGCATCCGTCTGATCAATGCGCGCCGCGGCGCGTTCACACTGGGCGCCTGCATGATGATGGGCGTGGCCTTTGTCGGCTTCGTGGAAAGTCCGTATGCGGCGATCGCCCTGCTTAGCCTGTGTGGCTTCGCACACCAGACCCTGTCCGTCACGGTCATCACGATGTCGTCCGACCTGTTCCGCCGCAACGAGGTGGCGACGGTCGCCGGCATGTGCGGCACCTTCGGCAATTTCGGGCTGCTTCTTTTCTCCCTGCTGATTGGTGGACTGATGGCCACTGTCGGCTACACGCCATTCTTTGTTAGCCTTGCCGTACTTGACCTGCTGGCAGCATTGCTGCTGTGGGTCCTGGTGCGCGAGCCGAAAGCATCATGATCCAGAATCCCATCCTCCGCGGCTTCAATCCCGACCCGTCCATCGTGCGCGTGGGCGACGATTACTACATCGCCACCTCCACCTTCGAATGGTATCCGGGCGTGCAGATCCATCACTCGCGCGACCTGGTCAACTGGCGCCTGCTCACGCGTCCACTCACGCGGGCCAGCCAGCTGAACATGCTGGGTGCGCCGGATTCCTGCGGTGTCTGGGCGCCATGCCTGACTTATGCGGATGGCCTGTTCTGGCTGATCTACACGGACGTGAAGCGCTACGGACGCACGTCCACCGGCGGCGCGACCGGCAGCGCCTCGCTGCGCGACTTCCACAACTACCTGGTCACGAGTCCGAGCATCGAAGGCCCATGGTCCGATCCGATCTACATGAACAGCAGCGGCTTCGACCCCTCGCTGTTCCATGACGACGATGGCCGCAAATACTTCCTGAACCAGCTGTGGGACCACCGTCCCGGCAGCAACCGTTTCGCCGGCATCGTGATGCAGGAGTTCTCGGTGGAGCAGGGACGCCTGATCGGCAAGCGCGAGAACATCTTTAAAGGTACACCGCATGGACTGACCGAGGCGCCGCATCTGTACAAGCGCAACGGCTACTACTACCTGCTCACGGCGGAAGGCGGCACCGGCTGGAACCATGGCGTGACCATGGCGCGCTCGCGCGACCTGCATGGTCCGTATGAGCTGCATCCTGATCAGACCATTCTCAGTTCGCGCTATCGTCCGGATGCGGAACTGCAGCGGGCCGGCCACGCCGACCTGGTGGAAACGCAGGATGGGCAGACCTATATGGTTTATCTGTGCGGCCGTCCGCTGCGCAATCGCGGCACCTGCACGTTGGGGCGCGAGACGGCGATTCAGCCGATGGTGTGGGGCGATGACGATTGGCTGCGTACCGTCGATGGACTGGGCTCGCCCGAGCTTCAGGCCAGGCCGCCGGGCTTGGCGGAGCACCGCTTCGCGGAGGAGCCGCTGCGCGAAGACTTCAACGCACCGCAGCTGCCGCTGGCTTTCCAGTGGCTGCGCACGCCGTGGCCGGAAGAGATTTTCAGCCTGAGCGAGCGGCCGGGCTTCTTGCGTCTTTATGGACGCGAAACCATCGGCAGCCAGTTCCGCCAGTCGCTGGTGGCGCGCCGCCAGCAGTCGCATTGCTACAGCGCGTCCACCGTGGTGGAGTTCGATCCGGAGCATTACCAGCAGCAGGCGGGCCTGGTCTGTTATTACGGCGCGGCCAAGTTCCACTATCTGTACATCACGCATGACGAAACGGCTGGCAAGCATCTGCGCGTGATGAGCAGCCTGCCCAACCATGTGCAGACGGATACCTTCACCATGCCGATTCCGCTGCCGCCGGGGCAGGCAGTGGAGTTGCGGGTGGAAGTGGATGAGGAGCGCCTGTACTTCGGCTATCGGCTGCAGGGCGGCGACTGGCAATGGCTGCCGCAGCACTTCGACGCCAGCATTCTGTCCGACGAGGCCAACGCCCCCGGCATGCCCAACTTTACCGGCGCCTTCGTCGGTATGGCCTGCCAGGACATGTCCGGCGCAGGCCTGCATGCCGACTTCGATTATTTCGAGTACCGCGAGCGCCCGTACAGCATCGACCCGCGCTGATCTGTCTCAATCCAGACGTGCAGGTCAAACATCAGGCGTTGCTTAACTGTTCCCGGAGGCTTCTGATTTCAGAGAGTAAAGTTGCGGTGGTCACATCTGCAACTTTTGGATCCACATACTGATCGTACTCGACAGCACTTTTTAACCGACCTGAATGTTTATTCAACTTCGGTTCAATCACCTCAATCAGAATTCCTTCGATTTCGTTCAGAGCATCAGCGTATTTGAAACCAGATACGCCTGATTCAACATTTTGTTGTGCACTGAGTGAACCATCTTGATTGACGGCTTTGATGAATCCAATCCAGGCGAAGCGTTTCCGTTGCCTGCCTGGCCGATATAGACAATGTTTTGAAATTGGTCGTACAAGACGTAAACACCAATTTGTTCTCTAAAGTCTGCGGTTGGCACTCCCGGAGAAGTTCCTTTCAGGTGCCCGGCATTGTTTCCTGCTCCGCGATAAATGTGCTTTCGTTCCCAAAGAAATCCGTAGTTTTTTTATGATAGGCATTTGTGAAAATTGTATTGCGACCAAAAGTAAGTGGAGCAAAAAGAAAGCGCTGTGCAAAGGGCTGCACAGCGCTTGAAGGGCTAATGACGCGTCAGATCAGACACCTCTTCAGAGCCCTGGAGCGATCGGTGATCGCAACCGATCGCTGACTGCATGAACGATGTGCATATCGCCTTGCGGTCAACACTCCCCCGAGAGCACCCGTTCAATAACGCTATGGGCGGCACACCCATGCATTTGAGTATTCCAAAGCTGGCGTTAGGTTCCCGTTAAGAGCGGTTAAACTGCAATGCTTATGAATAATCCACTCACTGAAATTTACCGCGACGATTGTCTTTTGGTCGTGCACAAGCCGGCCGGCCTGCTGGTGCACCGCAGTCCCATCGATCCGCACGAGACGGAATTCGCGCTGCAGTACGCACGCGAGATGAACGGCGGACAGTATGTGTACGCCGTGCACCGCCTTGACCGTCCTACTTCCGGCCTGCTGGTCTTTGCGCGCGATGCGGAGACGGCGAGCGTGCTCGGCAGGGCCTTCATGGCCGGCGAGGTACGCAAGCGCTATCTGGCGATGGTGCGCGGCTGGATTCCGGAAGAGGGCGTGATCGACCATCCGCTGCGGGAAGAGGACCCGTTCGGCGGCGACGCCGAAGGCGAGGTGCGCGATGCGCTCACCCGCTACCAGCGCGTTGCCACCACAGAAATCCCGGTCGCCATCGAAGGCTACAGCAGCAGCCGCTACAGCCTAGTCGAGCTGTACCCGGAAACCGGACGCCGCCACCAGCTGCGCCGCCACATGAAGCACATCAGCCACCCCATCATCGGCGACGCCAACCACGGCCGCGGGCGCCACAACCGCTACTTCGCCGAACGCTTCGGCCAGGGCCGCCTGATGCTCGCCGCCACCGGTATCGCTTTCGCCCATCCCCGCACCGGCGAGCGCGTAACACTTACCGCCCAGCCCGAGCCAAGCTTCATGCAGGTACTGTCCATCTTCCCACAGCAGATAGCAGTCGAGCCCATGATGTAAATAGCAATGTTGCGTGCATTTGCGCGCAATTTGTCGGCGTTTTCGCGACAAGTCAGCGGTCTCTGCGTAAAAAATGTGCGATGGCGTTGTGTTGCCGATGTAAAATTACTCATGACATTTAGAAATTAAAATTGACTAACATCATGAAATCCATCCTCGCTACCCTTGTCCTCGCAACTGCTGCCACTGCCGCTTCAGCTGCGCCGATCAACCTGCTCACGAATGGCAGTTTCGAGACGAGCGGCCCGGCGGCCGGTAGCTGGGATATCCGCAATTCGATCGCGGGCTGGAGCGTCGGCAATCTGGGCGTGGAGCTGCGCAACAACGTGGCCGGCGTCGCCCAGGATGGAAATACCTTCGTCGAGCTGGATACCACCGGTAACAGCTGGATCAGCCAGAGCGTGGCGACCGCCTACGGCGCAACCTATCATCTGAGCTTCTGGTATGCCCCGCGCGAAGGCACGCTGAAAAATACCAATGGTATCGACGTGCTGTGGAACGGCGCGGTGATCCAGAGTATGGCCAAGGACTACGGCAATGCCGCCAATCCATGGATCAAGTATGACTTCTTCCTGACCGCGTTTGCGCCGGTGTCGGCGCTGGAATTCCGCGCCACGGGCCTGAGCGACAGCCTCGGCGGCTCGCTGGACAATGTCTCGCTGCTGCGCGAAAACGCCGTTGCGGCAACGGCAGCCGTGCCGGAGCCTGCAACGCTGGCCATGATGGCACTGGGTATGGTTGCACTGACCACCGCCCGCCGCCGCCAGCAGACCGCCAGGGCCTGATGCGCTTCAGTGGGGATTGAAGCGGCGCCAGAGCCCCACTACCCATTCAAGAAAAGCGGCCATCGGCTTGCGCATGAACGGTATATCGTAAGACAGCAGCAGCAAGCCGAGCAGCACATCTTCCACGCCGACAATCGGCATATATGGAATCAGTATTCCCACTGCAATCAGCAGCAGCGCAAGCGGTATGCGTATCCAGCGCGCCTTGTCCGAGCGCGCCCAGTCGATAAAGCGCTGCGCCTTGCCCGGCACTTCGCGCTTCAGGTCATCGACCGCCTCATCCAGCTTCTGTTTTCCCTTGTCAGCCATGGGTCCATCCTACCTTGGAATGCAGGCAGGCCTTGTTCCGGTTGACTTCGGCGGAGATCCTTGTATTGTGGCATCTCAATTTCAAACGGAGTCACGATGGTCAAGCTTCTTCCTTTATTGATCGCGGGTATCGCCGCAGCACCTGCGCAGGCTCAGGAAGTCATCCGCATCGGCGTCGCCGGCCCGCTGTCCGGTGAAATCGCCCATCTCGGCAAGGCAATGGAAAACGGCGTGGCACTGGCCATTGACGATCTGAACGCACGCGGCGCCACGATCAACGGCAAGAAGGTTGTGTTCAAAATGCAGAGCGAGGACGATGGCGCCGATCCGAAGCAGGGCACCAGCGTCGCACAGAAGCTGGTCGATGCCGGCGTGGCAGCCGTTGTGGGACACGCCAACTCCGGCACCACCGTACCCGCCTCGCGCATCTACAACCAGGCCGGCATACCGCAAATCACCACCTCGGCCACCACGCCGGTATATACGAAGCAAGGCTTCCCGGCCGCCTTCCGCATGGTCGCCAACGACAATATGCTCGGCGTGGCGCTGGGCCGCTATGCTGCGGACAAACTCGGCGCGAAACGCGTTGCCGTCATCGACGACCGTTCAGCCTACGGCCAGGGCCTGGCCGACGAATTCGTCAAGAGCGTGCAGGCGCGCTCGGGGCAGAAAATTATCGAGCGCCAGTTCACCAATCCGAAGGCCACCGATTTCACGTCCATCCTGACGTCGATCAAGGCGAAGAAGCCTGACCTGATCTTCCTCGGCGGCATGGATGCTACGGCGGGCGGGGTGATCCGCCAGATGAAGGCGCTCGGCATCCAGGCCAGGTTCATGGGTGGCGACGGCGTGTGTTCGGACTCGCTGCCCCAACTGGCGGGCAATGGCATGCGCGATGGGGAGGTGTTCTGTGCCGAGGCAGGCGGCATCGATCCGGCGCAGGAAAAGGCCTTCAACGCTTTCGTGGCGCGCTTCAAGGCGAAGTACCACAGCGATATCCAGGTCTATGCGCCGTATGCCTACGATGCGGTGATGGTGCTGGCCGCCGCAATGCAAAAGGCCGGATCTTCCGACCCGGCCAAATTCCTTCCTGCGCTGAAGCAGACCAGCTATTCCGGCCTTACCGGCCTGGTGCGGTTCGATAAGTCCGGCGACCTGACGCAGGCCGCCATGACCATTTCTACCTACAAAGCCGGCCAGAAGACCAAGCTGGAAGTGATCCGATAAGTGCTGCCTAGTTAGACAGCAGGCGGCGTCCACCGGCGCCGTTGTGGGCGCCACCGCGCGCGTCGCTCTCCGCGATACGGAACACGCGCACCTCGCGCGCCAGTTCCGCCGCCTGGTCCTGCATCGCGGCCGCTGCGGCGGCCAGTTCTTCCACCAGCGCCGAGTTCTGCTGGGTCACGGTATCCATCTGGCCGATGGCCTGGTTGATCTGGCCGATGCCCATGCGCTGCTCGTCGCTGGCTGCGGCGATTTCGGACATGATATCCGTCACGCGCGCCACGCTGGAGACCACGCCTTCCATCGTCTCGCCGGCCTGCGCCACCAGCTTCGATCCGCTTTCCACTTCGGTCAATGCATTGGTAATCAGCGCCTTGATCTCGTGCGCGGCTGCCGCACTGCGTTGCGCCAGGTTGCGCACTTCGGACGCGACCACCGCGAAACCGCGGCCCTGTTCGCCGGCGCGCGCCGCTTCAACAGCGGCGTTCAGCGCGAGGATATTGGTCTGGAAAGCGATACCGTCGATCACGGAAATGATGTCGCCGATGCGGCGCGAGGAATCGCTGATCGCGCCCATGGTCTGCACCACCTGGCCTACCACCGAACCCGCCTCCACCGCCACGCCGGACGCCTGCTGCGCCAGCTGATTCGCCTGACGTGCATTGTCCGCATTCTGGTTCACGGTGGCGGTCAGTTCTTCCATCGACGATGCCGTTTCTTCCAGGCTCGAAGCCTGCTGTTCGGTGCGGGAGGACAGGTCCTGGTTGCCGCTGGCGATTTCGGCCGACGAGGTGGCGATCTGCTCGGCGCCGTGGCGCACGCGTCCCACCACATTGGACAGGCGCTCGCTGATCGCATTCATTGCCGACTGCAGGTGCGCAATCTCGTCGTCGCTGCGCACATCGATGCGCACGGCCAGGTCGCCGTCCGCAATGCGGCCCGCGGCGCTTTGTGCTTCTGCCAGGGGACGGGTAACCAGCGAACGTGCCAGCAGCAGCAGGGCTATTGCAAACACCACCAGTGCGGCCACGCCCATCAGCGCGTAGCGGTTGCGCGCGCTGACTGCTTCCTTGGTGATCTCGTGCGTGTAGGTGCCGCCGGCAATCAGCCATTTCCAGTCCGGCACGTAGCGGAAGATGACCAGCTTTTCACGCGGCGTATCGGTGCCGGTGGCCCAGTCGTAGCGGATCTCGCCGTTTTTCTTGTCCAGCATTTCGCGGGCGAAGGGCTTGCCGTTGGCGTCATTGATTTCCAGCAGCGATTTGCCTTCCAGGCTAGGGTGCATCAGCAGCTTGCCTTCATCCTTGCCCGCTGCACCGTTCATCACGTACACATAACCGGTGTCGCCGATCTTGATGCTCTTGATCTTTTCCTTGAGCGCGGCCAGGTCCTTGGTGATGTCCACGCCGATAAACAGCGCGCCGACGATCTTGCCCGACGCATCCTTCACCGGATCGTACTTGGTGATGTAGGGCTTGCCGAACAGCGTGGCCAGGCCGGTATAGGAACGGCCCTCGCGCAGCAGGGGATAGCTGGCGTGCGAGTGGTCGAGCTGGGTGCCGATGGCGCGCTCGCCGTTTTCCTTTTTCAGCGAAGTGGTCACGCGCACGAACTCTTCGCCACTGGCGGCGAAGATGGTGGCAATCGCACCGCCGGTTTGCGCCGTGAACTGGTCGGGTACGCTGAAGTCCATGTTCAGCAGCTTGCCGCCAGTGGTCAGCGCCGGTACTTTCTTGCCCACGACATCCACGGGGTTAGCGCTATCAAGCGCGAAGGCGCCTGGGAGTGCGGCAGCGAAGATGCGCGCAAAGCTGTCCGCTTCGTTGTTCATCGCGGTATTGAACATTTCAACCGTATTGACCACGCCGTTCAGGTTGGACGCGACCATTTCACGGGAGCGTTCCTCCAGCAGCGAAGCCGTGTTCCAGCTGATGAAGGCAATGAGCAGGGCAAGCACAGCGCCCACGAGGGCGAAGGTGAACAGGGCAATTTTTGCGCCCACACTCTGGAATATGGTTTTCGACATGCGTATCCGCGGCAGTTTTGTATGAAACAAAGATTGTATCTCATTGTTTCAGGGAAACTTTACCTAAGGTATGTGGAAACCCCTACAGGCCTTGTATTGTCGCACTGCTGCCACATCGGACGGCGTTCTGTTAGCAAAGCAGAATCGCGCGGAAGTCGTTAACGTTGGTCAGTGTCGGTCCTGTGATGACGGAATCGCCAAGCTTTTCGAAAAAGCCATGCGCGTCGTTGTCGGAAAGGCTTTCTTTCGGGCGCAGGCCCGCGGTCCATGCCCGCTGCAGCGTATCGGGACCGATGAAGGCACCGGCAATTTCCTCCTGGCCGTCCACGCCATCCGTGTCGCAGGCGATGGCGTGCACTCCCGGCAGGCCGTCCAGCGCGATGGCCAGCGAGAGCAGGAATTCCACGTTGCGTCCACCGCGGCCCTGGCCGCGCACGGTCACCGTGGTTTCGCCGCCGGAGAGCAGGATGCAGGGCGGCGCGAAAGGCTGGCTGTGCTGGACAGCATAGCGTGCCATACCCGCCATGACCTTGCCCACGTCGCGCGCTTCGCCTTCGATTGCGTCGCCAAGGATATGCACCTGCCAGCCTTGCGCCGCTGCCACCTTGGCGGCGGCATCGAGCGCCATGCGCGGGGCGGCGATCATATGCGTTTCGGCGCGGGCCAGGCGCGGATCGTCCGGTTTCACGGACTCGCTTTCCCCGCTGCGCAGCAGCCTGCCGATGCTGGCGGGCAGGGCGATGCCATAACGCGTGGCGATGGAAAGTGCGTCGGCGCAGGTGCCTGGATCGGGAACGGTGGGGCCGGAAGCGATGTCCATCGGATCGTCTCCCGGTACGTCCGAGATCAGCAGGGTGTGCACGCGGGCCGGGTGGCAGGCTGCCGCCAGCCGTCCGCCCTTGATGGCGGACGCGTGGCGGCGGATGCAGTTCATTTCCGAGATCGAGGCGCCGCTGGCCAGCAGCGCCTTGTTCAGCGCCTGCTTGTCCTCCAGCGTTACGCCTGGCGGCGGCAGGGTAAGCAGCGAGGAGCCGCCGCCGGAGATCAGGCAGATCACCAGATCGTCTTCGCTCAGGCCGGAGACCAGCTGCATGATGCGTTGTGCTGCTTCCGCGCCTGCCGCGTCGGGCACCGGATGCGCGGCTTCCACGATCTCGATGCGCTGGCAGGGAACGGCGTAGCCATAGCGGGTGACGACCAGTCCCTCCAGCGGCCCTTGCCAGTTCGTTTCCAGGGCGCGCGCCATGGTGGCAGCGGCCTTGCCGGCGCCGATGACGATGGTGCGCCCCTTCGGTGCCGGGGGCAGGTGGCCCGGCAGGCAAACGGCTGGCTGTGCCGCGCCGACGGCGGCGTCGAACATGGAGCGCAGCAGGGCGCGGGCGTCGGTGGTGGTGGTGTCTCGCATGGCGTCACCTTATCACGCAGCGGCGCTGACAGGAACCACAGCACTGTCGCGTGCGGTACTGTCCTGAGCGCCGCTGTTGCGGGCCAGGGCGGGGATAGCGTCAAGCGACGGTTCCTCGACCACCACCGGCTGCATGGTGCCGTCCATGATTGCATTGGCGCGCTGCATATCCACCGCGCCAACCCATTTGGCAATCGCCATGGTGCCGACTGCGTTGCCGATGGTATTGGTGATGGCGCGCGCTTCGGACATGAAACGGTCCACGCCCAGCAGCAGTACCATGCCCTCGACCGGAATCTTGCCCAGCGATGCCAGGGTGGCGGCCAGCGTGATGAAGCCGGAACCGGTAACGCCTGCCGAACCCTTGGACGTCAGCATCAGCACGCCGAGGATGACCACCTGGTCCATCAGCGTCAGCGGCGTATTGGTGGCCTGGGCAATGAAGATGGCGGCCATCGTGTAGTAGATGCACTGGCCATCCGGATTGAAGGTCAGGCCGGAGGGCACGACCAGGCCGACCACCGATTTCGAGCAGCCCACGCGTTCCAGCTTGTTCATCATCTGCGGCACCACCGACTCGGAGGAGCTGGTGCCGAGCACGGTAAAGATCTCGTCCTTCATATATTTGAGGAACTTCCACAGGCTGAAGCCGGACCAGCGGGCGATGCTGCCCAATACGATGGTGATGAACAGGAAGCAGGTCAGGTACATGGTGGACATCAGCTTGGCCAGCGAGAGGATGGAGCCGAAGCCGTATTTGCCGACCGTGAACGCCATTGCGCCGAATGCCGCCAGTGGCGCGACGCGCATGATCATGCGCACAATCGAGAACATCGCGTGGGAGAAGGAGTCGAACACATTGATCACGATCTCGGCTTTCCTGCCCATGCGCGCCAGGGCCACGCCCAGCATCACGGCAAACACCAGGATCTGCAGGATGTCGTTCTTCGCCAGCGCATCGACGATGCTGGATGGGATGAGTTGCAGGATGAAGCCGGAGAAGGTGTCGTGCTTCACCTGCGAAGTGTAGTTGCTGATGCTCTTCGTATCCAGCGAGTGCGGATCGACGTTCATGCCCACGCCGGGACCGGCCAGGTTCACCACCAGCAGGCCGATGCCCAGCGCAAAGGTGGACAGCACCTCGAAATAGATCAGGGCGCGCAATCCTACGCGGCCCAGTTCCTTCATGTTCTCCAGGCGGGCGATGCCGACCACGATGGTGGCGAAGATCACCGGCGCGAACACCATCTTGATCAGCTTGACGAAGCCGTCGCCGAAGGGTTTCAGGTCCACGCCGAGGCTTGGGTACAGCGCACCGAGCGCGATGCCTGCCGCCACGGCAAGCAGCACCTGAACATAAAGCATGCCTAGCAGTTTCCTTAGCTTGCGCATGATGTGTCTCCTTTGTTTGATATGGGGCGAAGGCCGGTCTTGGCGCCGGCGTGTCTTCCTGGTTTGAGCTGCTTACATGCTTATGCGGCGACCGGTACGGCGCGCGACAGGTAATCGCAGACGGCGCGCGTTACGTCGGCGGTAGTGCATTTGCCGCCCAGGTCAGGCGTGTGTACGCCGCTGGCGGTCACGTATTCGATCGCTTCCATCAGCTGCCTGGCTGCCGCGAATTCGCCCAGGTGTTCCAGCATCATGGCCGCCGTCCAGAAGGTGGCGATTGGATTGGCGATGCCTTTGCCCGTGATGTCGAAGGCCGAACCGTGGATAGGCTCGAACATGGAGGGGAAGGTGCGCTCCGGGTTCAGGTTGGCGGTCGGGCCGATGCCCAGGCTGCCGGACAGCGCGGCGGCCAGGTCGGAGAGGATGTCCGCATGCAGATTGGTGGCCACGATCACGTCCAGATTCTGCGGCTTCAGCACCATGGTGGTGGTGACGGCATCGACCAGTTCTCGGTTGGTCTTCACGTCCGGGAAATCCCTGGCGACTTCGTAGAAGATTTCGTCCCACATCACCATGCCGAAGCGCTGGGCGTTGGACTTGGTGACGAGGGTCAGGTGTTTTGCGGGACGTTTGCGCGCCAGTTCGAAAGCGAAGCGGTGGATGCGCTCCACGCCGGCGCGGGTGAACACGGCGGTTTCCGTGGCGGTTTCGATCGGCAGACCGCGGTGGGTGCGACCGCCGTTGCCGGCGTATTCGCCTTCCGAATTTTCACGCACGATGACCCAGTCGATTTCCTCGCCGTTCTTCAGCGGGCTTTTCACGCCGGGCAGCACGCGGGCAGGGCGCACGTTCGCATACTGGTCGAAGCCCTGCGCGATCGGCAGGCGCAGGCCCCACAGCGACACGTGATCCGGCACTTCCTGGCTGCCGACGGCGCCGAAGAAGATGGCGTCGAAGGTCTTCAGCTTTTCCAGTCCGCCTGGCGGGATGTAGTGGCCGTGTTCCAGGTAGTAGTCCGAGCTCCACGGGAAGTGCTCCACGTTCAGGCGGAAACCGCCGTCCTGCTGGGCCAGTGCGCTCAGCACTTCCAGGCCGGCGGCAATGACTTCGGTGCCGATGCCGTCGGCGGGAATGGCGGCGATTTTATGGGTACGCATCTCGTCTCTCCTTTGGTGTGAGTGTGGGGAGGAAGTGTAGGCGCGTACAATTGGAATAAATGGCGTCAAATTCAATCTGCTTTTTACCTGGAGTTAAAGATGGTGCATTCCTCCGATCTGGGCTTCTTCCGGGAAATCGTCAAGCAGGGCAGCTTGTCCGCGGCGGCGCGCGAGATGGGCGTGACGCCGGCTTCGATCAGCAAGCGGCTGAGCAAACTGGAATCGGAACTGGGTGTGCCGCTGGTGCTGCGTACCACGCGGCGGCTCACGCTGACCGACGAGGGCGAGCTGTTTCATGCGAATGCGGTACGCCTGCTCAGCGAGCTGGAAGATATGGAGCAGCTGATTTCGGCCAACCGCGCGGCGCCCAAGGGCTTGCTGCGCGTGAATGCACCGCTGGGATTTGGCCGAACGTACATTACGCCGCTGGTGTCGCGCTTCGTGCGCCGGTATCCGGATGTGGAAGTGCAGCTGCAGCTAAGCGATCATCCGCTCAGTCTCGTGGACGAGAATTTCGATATCGGCATCCGCTTTGGCGAAATTCCCGATGCGCGGCTGGTGGCGCGCAAGATAGCAAGTAACCGGCGGCTGGTGTGTGCGGCGCCGGCTTATCTGAAGAAGCATGGTGCGCCGAATGTGCCGCATGATCTGGTGCAGCACAATTGCATCGTCCTGCGCCAGAACGACGCGGCTTACGGCACCTGGCGTTTTACACGCGGACGCCAGTCGGAAACGGTGAAGGTGCGCGGCACCTTGAGCAGCAACGATGGCGAGGTTTGTCTGAACTGGGTCCTCGACGGCCACGGCCTGATGCTGCGCGCCGAGTGGGACATCGCCAAGTACGTGAAGACCGGCCGCCTGCGCATCCTCCTCGCCGATTACGCCATGCCGGATGCCGACATCTACGCCGTCTCCGCCGAGCGCCAGTCCCGCTCACCGCGGGTCCGCGCTTTTACCGAATACCTCACACAAAGCTTCAACACCTCCACCGGCCCGGCGTGGTGAGGAGAATCACGCTGCGCGCTGGGTGGTGGCGTAGTGGTGGTGCTGGATAAGAACGCGGGCGCCGGTGCGGGCAGCTGCTTCGGGGAGCTCGGGGATGAGGGCCTCCTGCTTGATGAGGATATCCACGTTCAGCACGGCGGCCTGGCCCAGCGCTTGCGTCAGCTCGACCGAGGTGGCGCCTTGCAGGCTGCTGATGCGGACCGCATCGATCGCGGCGTGGCCGAGCACTGAAGAGACCTGCGCTGGCATGGCAACCTTCACGGCGATGCGGAAACCGTTACGGCGGTAGTTGTCCGCCACGTAGTTGAGCATCCAGTTCTGCCGCGCGTTCACGGCCGGCAGTTGCAGCACCACCTGATCGACCGGCAATTCCAGCCCGTCCAGGATGCGGCGGAAGGCCATGCCGTGGTTGCTGCTTACAGCACTGAGCAGCCGGTCGTGCACGTTCAGGTAAAGCGTGTGCTTGCCCACGTCCGCACGGCGGAAGAAATTAACCGCGTGCAGCATGCGGCACAGGCGGTCCAGCTCCACCGATTCGTTATCGCCCGCTGCGCCATCCAGGATCCTCCATAGTGGAAGGCCCTGGTCTTCCGGCGCCACCGGACGCACCCGGCCCGCATAGCCGGCCACCTCGCCACCACCCAGTACATGCAGGGGATGAAACTCGCTGCCAAGGCGCGTATTGAAGATGCGTCCATGGACTTCGCCGTCGCCGTCGATACTGAGACTGCCGGAGGGGGAGGCGCCCGAAGCAAGGCGAACGAGGTAATCGTGCAGGGCGGCGTGGCTCATGGTGGAACTCCTGGGGATACTGAGGCGTTCAGTCTAAGGCGCATGGCGTCGGCCTGTGAACGAAGCATTGTTCATATCCAATTGCGAAAAACTTACATAAGCTCCGAGGTAATGGATTGTGCGCAGTAGCTTCCTGCTGCCGCGGCGCGCGGGCAAGCATTGCCGGTGCGTGTGCTGTACAAGGGCCGGCCGCTGGCTGCTCCCGGTCATCTGGTGCGAGCCCAGCCAGCGCAACGACGGCATCGATTACGAAACCATCTTCTCCAGCCTGAGCTTCGCGCGCGGGGCGAATTGCCAGCCCAGCGCAAGCACCGTCGCCAATCCAATCGACGACAGCACCAGCCAGGGCAGCGCAGGCATGCCGAGCGCGCGCGCCCTGTCCATCAGATAACCGCTGGACGTATAGCCAAACAAGCCGCCGAACGCCAGTCCGATGCGGCTCAAGCCGATATAGCTTGCCCGCGCCTTGGCCTGCGCAAAGCGCGCCACCAGCGCCTCGCGTGCCGGATCGGCAAACAGCCCACCCGTATAGAACAGCGCCACAACCGCAAACACGCTGAAGGTCCCGCGCGCCAGCGACAGCAAGCCGATACTGAGCGCCATCACGCCAACACCCGCCATCAGCCGCGACTCCAGCGTGAAGTGACGTTCAGCCAGGCGCGCCATCGGATACAGCAGCGAAACCGCCAGCACCGCTTCCATGCCGTACATCCATGCCACCGTCTGCGCCGAGCCGGATAGCTGCATGATGAGTACCGGCAGGCCCAGCATCAATTGCGTCTGCAACAGGTAGTAGCCGCTCAGGGTCAGCACCAGCAGCATGAAAGGCTTGTCGCGCAAGGGCATCTGCATTGCCGCCAGCGCGCCGGTGCCCGGCGTGGACGTGCGGTAGGACGGCAGCAGCAAGCCATTGGCCAGCGCCGCCAGGATAAAGATCGCGCAGCCGCCAACGGCGGTCCAGCGGAAATCGAAGCCAAGCAGGAAGGTGCCGATCAGCGCACCGGTCACTGCCGCTGCGCACTCCTGCATGATGAGACGGGAATAGAAACGCGGACGCTCGGCAGGCCGCACCAGCTTGACCACCAGCGCGCCGCGCGCCGGATCGAACAGCGCGCCGCCCAGTCCGGAGAACACGCAGGAAATCATCAGCTGCGAAGGCGTGGCCGAAAAACCCATCATCACGAAGCCCAGCGCGCGCAGCAGCATGCCGGCCACGATCAGCGGCTTGCAGCCGAAGCGGTCGGTCAGCGAACCGCCAAAGAGGCTCAGACCCTGCTGCGAAATCTGGCGGATGCCGAGCGCGAGGCCGACAGCGGCTGCCGCCCATCCCAGCTGGTCCACGAAATGCACACCGATCATCGGGAAAACGACATTGAAGCCAGCCACTACCAGCGTATTGTCCAGCAAGATGAAACGCTTGCCCAGCGCCCTTGCCCTGTTCGACCCGATCACGATGCCACTCCCCAGAAAGCGTATGCATTCCATGTTAGTTTCTTTCGAGCCATAATAGAAGCCAGCAACATCGGATATTTCATATTGGAGTTTCTTATGTCTCTGAGCCTGGACGACTTACAGCTTTTGCTCGATATCGTGGAATGCGGCAGCTTCAGCCAGGCCGCGGCGCAGCGCCGCTGGTCGCAGCCGCAGGTGAGCCAGCGGGTCGGCACGCTGGAGCAGCAGCTGGGTGTCGAGTTGTTCAGACGTCATCGCCGCGGCGCCACGCCGACGCCGGCCTGCCTGACTTTCCTGCCGTCAGCGCGGCAGGCGCTGGCCGCGATCCAGGCCGGACAACTGGCGATCCAGGGCGCGCCGGCACTGCCGCAGGTGTTCCTGTCCTGCGTGCCGTCGCTGGCGCCGCTGTTCTTCGGCCCGATCCTGCTGGAGCTGGCCAATGCGCCGATGGAGATCCGCTGTTCGTCCGACCACTCGCCCGTCATCATGGACCAGCTGCTGACCGGCCGCGCGCAGCTTGGCTTCGTGCTGAAATGCCCCGCCATTGCCGGCATCCAGATGGAGCGCGTGATCGTGTCGCGCATCGTGGCCGTGGTGCGGCGTGGACATCCTTTAGCCAGGCGCGCCAGCCTGACCGTGGCGGACGTGGCAAACTCCCAGCTGGCGCCGCAGTCATGGGGCGAGGACACGCGCGAACTGATCAGCATGATCCGCACCTGGCGCACCGTGCCCAGTCCCATTCACGCGATCCAGCCCTCCAGCGCCGCGATCGAACTGGCGCTGGAGCACGGCTTCCTGACCTTCATGCCGGAGATGGCTGCCGCCAAGCAGCTGAAGGAGGGCAGCCTGGTGAAGCTGGAGATCGCCGACCTGCCGCACTGGGAATGGGAAGCGATGGTGGCCTGGCGCAGCGGCAAGCGTCCGGATGAAAGCAAGCAGACGGTATTGCGTGTGGTGCGGGAAATGGCCGCACGCTGGGAGGCTGCGCAAAAGGCGGCCGGATCCAGTCCTAAAACGGAGCGAGCATGAAGACACTTCTTTTCAGCCTGATGCTGCTGTGCGGCGCCGGGCGCGCCGAGCCGGCGGCAGCACCGGCCGGCGACTTCCACCAGCACATCTTCAATCCCGCGATGGCGGAGCTGATCAAGGTGGACCCGATCAGCGTGGACGATCTGGTGGGCATGCTGGACCAGGCGCACATCCGGCGCGCCACGCTGCTGTCCGTCGCCTATATCTATGCTGCGCCTTCGCGCAGCTTCGGCGATGAACAGGTCCGGGTGCGCGCCGAGAACGACTGGACCGCTGCGCAAGCCGCACGCTATCCCGGCCGCCTGCAGGCCATCTGCAGCTTCAATCCGCTGCAGGACTACGCACTGGCGGAGCTGGAGCGCTGTGCAAAAGACCCGGGCCTGAAGCATGGCATCAAGCTGCACTTCGGGAATTCGGACGTGCAGCTGGAACAGCCCGCGCACGCCGAAAAGCTGAAGCAGGTGTTCAGGGCCGCGAATGCGCACGGCATGGCCATCATCGTCCACATGCGCGCCTCGATTTCGAAGAAGCGGCCGTATGGCGCGGAGCAGGCAAGGGTCTTCCTCGAACAGCTGCTGCCGCAGGCGCCGGACGTGCCGGTACAGGTGGCGCATATGGCCAGCACCGGTCCCGGTTATGATGATCCGCCGGCAGAAGCTGTCCTGGACGTTCTGGCGGACGCGGTGGAGCGTGGCGATCCGCGCACGCGCAAGCTGTGGTTCGATGTGGCGTCATTGGCGCAGCCGGACATGCCGGCGCAGGATGCGGCGCGGCTGGTGCAGCGCATCCGCCAGGTGGGCGTGGCGCGCGTGGTGTACGGATCGGATTCGGCGGCGGGGAAGAATCTGCGTCCGCGCGAGGCGTGGGCGGCGTTTGCGGGTCTGCCGTTGACGGCGGAAGAGGTGGCGCGCATAGGGGCAAACCTGCCCCCATACTGGCGCTAGTGCGGAGTGGCGTGGATCAGTGCGGCAGGGGATCGCCGGTGCGGCGCTGTTCGGGATAGGCCAGCACGCGCAGGATCACATTGCGCGGGACCTGCATGGTTTGCATATAAATCCATGCGTTGGCTGCGCCGTGCATGGCGTGCAGTTCGATGCCCTTGTCCACCTGTACAGCCAGCGATTGGTTGTAGCGCGTGTCGCTCATGTCCTGTCCCATATTGAATTATCTTAATGCTACCGATTATCCGGCAAACTGATCCGCGGTACAAGCACTGAGGAAGCCAATAATTGCCTCATTCACGGCTTCCGCATGGGTGATCGGTCCCATGTGACCGCCAGCCGCTTCCAGGAAGGAAGCATCAGGCAGCGCCGCGGCCAGCTGCTCCGCCACGCGGCGGGTGGACGACGGGCCTTTGCGGCCGGCCATCACCAGCGCCGGTATGTCCAGTTGCGCCACGTCGGCCAGCGTGGCCGGCTCGCCCAGCAGGGCAACGAAGTCCAGCTTCACTTTTGCGATCTGCGACATGAAGCGCTGGCGCTGGTTTTCCGGCAGCGCATCGAAGGCGCCCGGACGGTTCCAGTAATCGATGAAGATGCGCGTCGCATCGTCTTCGCGCTCCGCTGCGGCGATGGCGCCGGCAAAGCTTTCGATCTCGATGCGGGCGTCGTCGTCGCGCTGCAGCAAATGGAAGGCGACCGGTTCGAACAGGGTCAGCGACAGCACACGCCCGCGCAGCTGGCGCGCCAGGCGCAGGGCGGTTGCGCCGCCATACGAGTGGCCGACCAGGTGGAAGGCTTCGCCCGCATCCAGCTGCGAGGCGAGGGCGGCTGCCACGGCGTCCGCCTCGTGCGCCAGCGTATAGCCAGCCTCGGCTGCTTCAGTAGGGAAAGCGGATTTTCCGTAACCCAAAAGATCGATGGCGATAAAGCGGTACTGGTCGCCGCAAGCGCTCATCAGGGCGGACCACTGGTTGCGGGAGCTGAGGGAACTGTGCAGCAGAACGACGGCAGGCTTGGCGGTGTGGCTCATGATCGGATAAGGCAACAGCAAACCGGCGATTATACGCCGGTCCTTTCCGGATGAGTTGTCGGAAATTCTTACACTTGGGAAAGGCAATAAACGGTTTCCCCTGATACTGATGGCAAATCTTACGGTGGCGCGGAACTTGCTTGACAGCTGGTAACTTCAAGGGAGAATCCAGGTGATCATGGAACGGTCCGCCTTGCCGGCGCTGCTGCTGACGCTACTGCTGGGTTTGCTCATGCAAGCCATGCTGGCGGGGGCGCGCTTTGCGACCGAGCAGGGCGAGTGGCTCTACCGTTCCGTGTATGTGGTGGCGATGCTGCTGAACCTGGGCGCTGTGCGGCGCATCAATCCGCCGTCTTTCCGCAGCGCGACCATCCTGCTGATGCCGATGGTGGGCGCCGTGCTCTGCACCTGGCTGATTATCGAGGACGTGCCGCACGCAACCATCATGCTGCTGGTGCTGCCGCTGCTGCACTCGGCGGTGGCGGCTTACCTCTACCTGGCGCGCCCGCAGGATCTTCGGCATTAACGGCGCGGCATTAACGCGCGCTGGCGACTTTCTCCTGCAGGTCAAGCGCCAGGCGCGCGGCGCGCAGCGTGGCCACATCGACTTTCGGCGGAGCACTGGCGGGCGGTTTACCGGCCCAGCGTTCGCGTCCCCATTCCGTTTGCGGCAGCGTGTAGTGCTCCTTGACCACCAGGCGTTCCGTTGGCGGTGGCGCGACGAGCTGCGTGGACGCCAGCGTGTCGCACGGCTTATCGGTCAACATGGTTTTGCCGTTCTGGTCCTGGCACTGGTAGATATCGTTTTGCGCGAGCGCTCCGGTAGCGGCCAACATCAGCACTGCCGCGCAAAGCGCACTGCGGGTGGCTGTGCGTTGCATGGTTCACCTCCTGGTGTCGATGAAACCATTCTCCATCCACGGCGTTCTACGATCTGTTCGCCATTTCACCGTGTGCGCGCAGGCGCTGTTCCCAGGCAGGAATGGCCTGGCGCCAGAAGTCCTCGATACTGCCGGCTTGCAGTTGCAGGCCGAGGAAACGCGCTGCGGGCAGCAGGGCGTTGTCCAGCAGGGATGCGGCTGGCGCCCCGGTATCGAAGGCTTGCGCGCCGGTCTGCTTGGAGAGTTTCTCGCCGTCTTCGTTGACCACCACCGGCACGTGCAGGTAGCGCGGCTGCATCAGGCCGAGCAGTTGCTGCAGGTAGATCTGGCGCGGTGTGGAGTCGAGCAGGTCGGCGCCACGCACGATGTCGGTGATGTGCTGTGCGCCATCGTCCACCACCACGGCCAGCTGGTAGGCCCAGAAGCCGTCGGCGCGGCGGATCACGAAGTCGCCCACTTCGGCGGTGATGTCCTGGCTCACGTGGCCGAACCAGCGGTCGTCGAAGCTGATGATGCAATGCGGGTCCTGCGGCGTGCGCAGGCGCAGGGCGCGCGCTGTCTTGCCTGGCGCCAGGCCGAGGCGGCAGGTGCCGGGATAGACGAGGGCATTGGCCGCCTGGCCAAGGCGCAATTGGGAGTCGGCGATTTCCTTGCGCGAGCAGCCGCAGGGGTAGATGTTCTGGCCCAGCTGCTGCAGCGCCGCTTCGTACAGGTCTTCGCGCTTTGTCTGCCACGTCACTTCGCCATCCCACCACATGCCGCAGCGCTGCAGCGAAGCCAGGATGTGCTGGTCGGCGCCATCCACATTGCGGTCGCGGTCCACATCCTCGATGCGTACCAGCCACTGGCCTTGGTGCACTTTCGCATCCAGGTAGCTGGCCATCGCTGCAACCAGCGAACCCTGGTGAAGTGGACCGGTGGGAGAGGGCGCAAAGCGGCCGATGTAGAGCTTGGGAGACGTCATTCCCGCAGTATACAATGCGTGCGCGGCGTCACAGCCGCTTCCATCAATCACCTCGAACATCAGAACAGCATGCAGAAAATTATCCCGACCCTGATTGCCTCATTGTTCGCCACAAGCGTGGCAATGGCGGCTGCTCCGAAAGCCGTTTTGCCGCAAGTGGAAGAAGCGCCGCTGCGCGGCCATCTCGCATTCCTGTCCAGCGATCTGCTCGAAGGCCGTGGTACCGGCCAGCGTGGCGGCGACCTGACCGTGTCCTACCTGGAAAACCAGGCGATGGCCGTGGGCCTGAAGCCGGCCAACGGCAAGAGCTACCGCCAGCTGGTGAAGATCGCTGGCGTAAAAACCGACGCTGCCGCCAGCACGCTGCGCCTGGAGGCCAATGGCGCCGCGCTGCCGGTCGCCTTCGGCAAGGACTGGGTGTATGGCCCGGGCGATGCGCAGGGCGCCCACAGCTTCAATAACGAGCTGGTGTTCGTGGGCTATGGCATCACGGCGCCGGAAGAGGGCTGGAACGATTTCAAGGGCGTGGATGTGAAGGACAAGATCGTCGTCATGATGGTCAACGATCCGCAGCCGACCGCCGGGCAGCCGAACCGCTTCGGCGGCAAGGCGCTGACCTATTACGGCCGCTGGACCTACAAGTTCGAAGAGGCCAAGCGCCAGGGCGCCAAGGGCGTGCTGCTGATTCACACGACCGAGTCGGCGTCCTACGGCTACAGCGTGGTGCAGAACAGCTGGGCCGGCGTGGAACGCTTCCAGCTGGCGCAGGGCACGCCGGGTACCGAGCTGCAGGGCTGGATCACCAATGAAACGGCGCAGGCACTGTTCAAGGCCGCCGGCCAGGATCTGGACGCGCTGCGCAAGGCTGCCGAGAGCACGGATTTCAAGGCGGTGCCGCTGAACGTGAAGCTGGCCGGCGATATGAAGGCCGAGGTGCGCAAGGTGGAGCAGTACAACGTGGCGGGCGTGGTGGCGGGGACCGATCCGAAGCTGAAGGCGGAAGTGGTGATCTATTCGGCGCACTGGGATCACCTGGGCAAGCAGGGCGATGGCAAGGACAATATCTATAACGGCGCTGTCGATAATGCGTCGGGTACGGCAGCGCTGCTGGCAATGGCGCAGGCGGCAGTGAAGTCGCCGGCGAAACGCAGCCAGATGTTCCTGTGGGTGGCGGCGGAAGAGCAGGGCCTGCTGGGCAGCTCGGCGTATGCTGAGGCGCCGCTGTGGGCGCTGGATAAGACGGCTGCGGCGCTGAACCTGGATTCGCTGAATTTTATTGGTACTGCGCGCGATGTGGGCACGGCGGGTAGTGAGCGTACGGATCTGGGCAAGATGGCGGAGGCGACGGCGAAGGCCATGCATATGGTGATCTCGCCGGAGCAGCCGGATCTGGCTGGCGGCTACTTCCGCAGCGATCACTTCAGCTTTGCCAAGGCGGGCGTGCCGGCGTTTTCGGTGTCCGGCGGGCGCGATTATCTGGGGGATAAGGAGGCGGCGAAAGCGAAGAAGGAGGCTTATCGCAAGTCTTATCACCAGGTGTCGGATGAGTATGATCCGGAGTGGGATCTGGCGGGGATGACGCAGCAGGCGCAGTTTACGCTGAACCTGGGACGCATGGTCGCGGATGCGGCGAAGATGCCGGAGTGGAGGGCGGGGGATGCGTTTGGGAAGGCGCGCAAACCTTAAAGCCTGGGTCAGACCTTTTACACCTAACCCCTGGGTCAGACCCGTGGGGTCTGACCCTACACCGAAAACCTGGGTCAGACCCGCAGGGTCTGACCCTTAAGCCGGGCACGCGGCGGCGGCGGAGCACGGGTCAGACCCCACGGGTCTGACCCCGGGTTTCGGTTTCAGGCAATCAACCGGCGCGAAGCCCGATTGCGCCGCTCTTCATTCTTCATGGTCTCCACCATGGTCTGCTGCACGAACTCGATGTGATGGCAAGCCGCGCGCGACGCCGTATCCGTCCTGCGTTCGCGCACCGCATCCCAGATCGCCCGGTGCTGCACCTTCAGCTGCTGCCACAACTCCGGCCGCGCATTCAGATATTCCAGATTGCTCTGCACATGTCCCTGCACCACCTTGTGCAGGCTTGAGCTCAGGTGCCCGATCAGCACATTGTGCGTGGCCTCTGCAATCGCCTGGTGAAACGCCACGTCGGTGACGATGCAGGCCTCCAGGTCGGTGCCTTCGAACGCCGCCTCCAGCGCCGCATAGCATTCGCCGATGCGCGCAATGTCCTCGTCGGTCGCGCGTTCGGCCGCCAGCTGCGCCGCCTGGCCTTCCAGCATGTGGCGAAACTCCAGCATGTCGGAATGAATGTTCGGATGGCCCTTCAGCATCTGCTGCCAGGGATCGACAAACGGCGCTTCCATGAAGTCGGTCACGAAGGTGCCGCCGCCGTGGCGCGTGATCAGCAGGCCCTTGGCCACCAGCGCCTGCAGCGCGCCGCGCAGCGAGGGACGCGAGACGCCCATCGCTACCGCCAGTTCACGCTCGGCAGGCAGGCGGTCGCCCGGCTTCAGCGAGCCTTCGAGAATCCTTGTCTCCAGTTCGGTTGCGACGACGTCCGAGAGGCGGGCCGCCGCAGTCATGCGTGTGCTCATGGTGCGCTTTGTTAGTGGTATGACCAATAAATCGTAACGAACATTGACATGGGGGTCAAGAATTAATGGTGAAAGCAAACAATTTCAATTGACCCTTGAAATCAGATGATTTATATTGTTTTGCCAATGTTGTAGTGGTATTACCAGTTGTCCATAACGAAAAATATTAATCACCCTAGAGGAGAACATCGGATGAAGTTGCATCCTGTCGCCGCTGCAGTGTCGATCGCACTGCTCAGCATGACTCACACGGCCTACGCGGCCGACCCACAGCCAGCGCAAGACAGCGGCGCGCAGGCAAGCGAAGCACCGATGCAGGTAGTGGACGTGACGGGTATCCGCGCGTCGAAGCAGAAGTCCCTGGACCGCAAGAAGAACGCCAGCGTCAACCTGGAAGCGGTATCGGCGGAAGACATCGGCAAAATGCCGGACAAGAACATCGCCGACGCCGTGCAGCGTCTGCCGGGCGTGAACGTGGGCGCGACTTCCGCCGGCCAGTTCGACGAAGCCGAGCGCGTATCGCTGCGCGGCTCGTCGCCCAACCTGACCCTGACCCTGCTGAACGGCCACGCCGTCTCCAGCGGCGACTGGCACGTAGCCGACCAGACCAGCAGCGGCCGCAGCGTGGGCTTCTCCCTGCTGCCTTCCGAGCTGGTAAGCCAGGTGCTGGTGTACAAGACCTCGCAGGCCGACATCGTTGACGGCGGCCTGGCCGGCACCGTCGATATCATCTCGCGCAAGCCGCTGGACTTCAAGCAGCCGCTGACGCTGGAAGCGTCCTTCGGCGGCGTGTACGCCGACCTGCCGGGCAAGACCTCGCCGCAGTTCTCCGCACTGGCCAACTGGAAAAACGCCGAGAACAACCTGGGCGTGATGGTCCAGCTGTTCTCCGAAGAGCGCAAGCTGCGCCGCGACTCGCAGGAACACCTGTGGTGGACCGCGATTTCGCCAACCTCCGCTGCCGCCAAGGCGCATCCGGAACTGGCCAACGCGCGCTACTCCGGCCTGATCGGCTCCGCGCTGTTCGAAGGCGAGCGCAAGCGCCAGGGCGGCATGCTGGCCGTGGAAACCAAGCCTAACCGCGACCTGACCATCGGCCTGACCGGCATGTACTCCAAGCTGGAAGCGGAAAACTACAACCGCAACCACATGCAGTACTCCCGCGCCATGCTGGGCACCGGCGACGGCGTACAGAATTTCCAGTACACCCTGAACCCGGCCGGCAACGTCATCACCGCGCTGAACATCCCGAACCCGGGTCCTGGCTACGCTGCCGAAACCACCGAGAGCTTCGTGCGTAACGGCGCCAGCGCCACCTCGTCCTTCCTCGATCTGAACGCCAAGTACCGCGTGAATGAGCGCCTGGAAGTGAAGGGCCAGATCGGCTACACCAAGGGCGAAGGCCGTACGCCAAAGCAGTCCTCGCTGGAAGTGATGACCTATAACAGCGGCCTGTCCTACACCCTGCACGGTGCGGACCATGCAGCTGACGTCAGCTACACCAACCTCGATCCGTCCAAGTTCGATCCGAGCAATACCAAGCTAAGCGGCGCCGGCGGCACCAACATCAAGTCCATCGACGACGAGCGCAATGCGCAGATCGATGCCGCGCTGTCCACCGACTGGGGCATCGTCAACAAGCTGAAATTCGGCGTGCGCGTGTCCGATCACGGCCGCGAACTGCGCCAGGTATCGCCGGGCCTGAAGGACGGCACTTCCTCGCTGCCGGTGTGGACCGGCCAGACCTATCCGGGCGACTTCGGCTCGGGCCTGGGCGGCACCTTCCCGACCAACGGCTGGCAGATCGATCCGGCGACGCTGGAACAGTGGAAAGACTCCAACGTGGACGCCGATCCGGTGCGCCGCGAACTGCTGCGCTCCGAATTCAACCTGAAAGAGAAGATCAACGCCGCTTACGTGATGGCTGAAGCGGAAGAGGGCGCATGGTCGGGTAACGTCGGCGTGCGTGCCGTGCAGACCAAGGATGAAGTGAAGCTGTACGTGCCGGTGGCGGCAAGCCAGTGCGCACCGCTGGCGCCTTGCTCGGTGCCCGGCGCGATCACCACCTCGATCTACGGCACCTACTACCAGCAGGAAGTGGACAACAAGCACTTCAACCTGCTGCCTAGCCTGAACGTGCGCTACGAATTCGACCGCGACCTGATCGCCCGCTTCGGCGCCAACCGCACCCTGTCCCGTCCGAACTACGCGGACATCGCCGGCGGCATCTCCTCGGTGGACAACCTGACCCACAAGGCGACCGGCGGCAACCCGAACCTGAAGCCGATCAAGGGCGACAACGTCGATCTGTCCCTGTCCTGGTACTTCGCACCCCGCGCGCTGCTGTCGGCAGGCCTGTTCGCATCGAACCTGCATGACTACGTGAAGTTCGGCGAAAGCGACATCACCCTGTTCAACACCAACACCGGCGCGATGGAAACCTACCGCCTGACTTCGCCGGGCGCAATCTCGGCCAAGCTGCGCGGCATCGAAATGGCGTGGGAACAGCCGATCGGCGCAGGCTTCGGTCTGAATGCGAACTACACCTACGCCGATTCGAAAGACGGTGAAGGCGCGCGCATGCTGGGCCAGTCCAAGCACACCTACAACGTGGGCGGCTACTACGAGAACGACCGCTGGAGCGCACGTCTGGCTTACAATGGCCGTTCGGACTACATCATTGCCCTGGACCGTGTAGGCCCGACCATCCACGCCGACGACTTCGCGACCCTGGCTGCCTCCGTGCAGTACAAGATCAGCGAGCACGTGTCTGTGTCGCTGGATGGTGTCAACCTGAACGACCCGATCTCGAAGAACTATGTGCGCAACAAGGATGAGCCGCATTCGTTCCGCCGTAACGGTCGCCAGTACTACTTCAACCTGCGCGTGAAATACTGATGAAAAACCAGTCACCGGGATCGCTTCAAAGGCTGGCGTCGCTGGACGCCTTCCGCGGATTCACCATTGCCGCCATGCTGCTGGTGAATAATCCCGGTGACTGGAATAATCTGTACTCCCAGCTGGAACACGCCAGGTGGAACGGCTGGACCTTTACCGACTGGATTTTCCCCTTCTTCCTGTTCATCGGCGGTGTGTCGATGACGTTCTCGCTCGGCCGCCAGGCCGAAGCCGGCGCCGACAAGGGCGCCTTGCTGCGCAAGCTGTTCAAGCGCGCAGCCCTGATTTTCCTGATCGGCTTCCTGCTGAATTTCATTCCGAAGTTCGATCTTTCCAGCGTACGCATTCCCGGCGTGCTGCAGCGCATTGCGCTGTGCACCGCGCTGGCCGCGCCGCTGGTCGTGTATTTCAACTGGCGCCAGCAGCTGGCGTGGATCGCCGGGCTGCTGGCGTTCTATAGCGCAGTGATGCTGCTGGTGCCTGTGCCCGGCATCGGTCCCGACGGCCTGGCCACCCCCGCTGCTGCCGGCCTGCTCGAACCGGGCCGCGACGTGGGCGCCTATATCGACCGCCTGTTCCTGAGCGGCCATATGTGGGTCCAGTCGAAGACCTGGGACCCGGAGGGACTGTTCACTACCATCCCCGCATTGTGCAGCCAGCTGTTTGGCGTGCTGACCGGCCGCTGGCTGCTGGCGCGCCGCACGCCGGGCGAGACCACGGTATGGATGCTGATGGCCGGCCTGGCCGCATTGTTTGCCGGCGTAGTGCTGGACGTGATCCTGATGCCGATCAATAAGAGCCTGTGGACCACGTCCTACTGTTTCCTGACCACCGGCTGGGCGCTGGTGATGTTTTCCGTTTTCTACTGGCTGCTGGACGCGGCTCCAGGCGTGGCGCTGCGCGCGCGGCTGCTGGGCCATGCGAAGTTCTTCACCATTTACGGCATGAACGCGCTGTTCATTTTCGCGCTGTCCGGACTGGTGGCGAAGATGATCGGTTTCTTCAAGCTGGGGCCGCTGCTGTACGCGCCGGTCAAGGCGCTGCCGCTGCAGCCGCAGGCGGCGTCGCTGGTGTATGCGCTGGCCTTCAACGCTGTCATGTTTGCGGTGGCCTGGTTCATGTGGCGCCGCCGCTGGTTCGTCAAGGTATGAACTACATCGTACCGTCCCTGCTGGAGTGCCATCCGGACCAAGCGGATACGTCGCCGCTGTACGTTCAGCTGGCGCGCAAGCTGGGAGAGCTGGTGCGCAACGGGCACTATCCGCCGGATGTGGCGCTGCCGCCCGAGCGCGTGCTGTCTGACTGGCTGAAGGTGTCGCGCGTGACGGCGCGCAAGGCGCTGGATCAGTTGGTGGAGCAGGGACTGGTGGTGCGCCGCCGCGGTTCCGGCACGTATATCGCACCGCACGTGGGGACGCTGAAACCGCAGTTTTCCGAGGCGGTAGGCCAGAGCAGTGCCGAAGCCAGCACGGTCTGGCTGAAGCGCGCCCTGTGCGCCGCCACTGCCGACGAGCAGTTTGCGCTGGGCCTGGGCGAGGATGCACAGGTGGCGCGCATCGAGCGCCTGCTGGTGGCGGACGGCGTGGTGATGGCGTATGAGATCGGCGCGGTGCGCGCGGTCATGCTGCCGTCGCCGGAGTCGCTGGCCGATGCGCTGGACGAGTACCTGGTGCGCATCGGCTATCCGCCGGCACGCACGGTGCAGCATATCCGCTCGATGAATTCGGATGCGGTGGTGGCCGGGCTGCTCGGACTGAGCGCGGGCGATGCCGTGCTGTTCATCAAGCGGATTTCTTACGATATCGATGGCCAGCCGCTGGAGCTGGCCCATTCCTACTGCCGCAGCGACCGCTACGACTTCGTGGTCGAAATGCGGCGCGCCCGCTAAGCAGGCGCCTCGCCGGCTTGCTTACGGGCCGAAGGTGAAGACGTAGGCGCGGAAGCCGGGTTCCTTCGGCTCCAGCGTCAGCACGTGCTGGCCTTTCGGGCCGTTCGCCACCAGGCGCAGCATGCCGGAGCGGTCGAAGCGCGCCACACCGTCTTCGCCAACGTCCGCGCCGCGCGCCGCGCCAACCGGCCTGCCGTCGATCAGCACCGTCATCGCACCCTTGCCGGAAGATGCCGGCGGCTGCACCACCAGATTCACTTCACCGCCGCTGTAAGGCATCACGATCCTGCCGCCTTCCTTGCGCAGTTCCACGTACTGTCCGCTGGTCATCCAGTCGCCTTCCAGCCTGACCGTGCCCGGTTCGCGGCGCTCGGAGCCGATATAGGTTTCGCCGGTGACGCCGGCGTAGGATGGCTGTCCGCTGCGGGCGAAGGCTTTGGCCTCGGCGCTGGTGTCCGGCAGCGTAACGCCGGGATGCGCGGCCATCAGCAGGCGGCGTACTTCGGCTTCGATCTCGTCGTAGTCGCCTTCGCCGACCCAGCGGCGTACCAGCTTGCCGTTGGCGTCGAACAGGTATTTGGCGGGCCAGGCATCGTTGCCCAGGGCTTGCCAGATGGCGAACTTGTTGTCGATCGCGATCGGGTAAGCCAGCTTGTGGTCGCGGATGCCGCGGTCGATGTTGGCGGCCTGCTTGCCGAATTCGAATTCCGGTGCGTGGACGCCGATCACGGTCAGGCCGTATTTGGCGTAGTCGCGGTTCAGCGCCTTCAGATAGGGCGAGGTGCGGATCCAGTTGATGCAGGTGTATTCCCAGATATCCATCAACACCACTTTGCCGCGCAGGGCATCAGGCGTTAACGGCGCGGAATTCACCCAGCGCTCAGGCTTGAGCGCTGGGATTTCGGCGGAGGCGAAGGAGGGCGCCAGCAGCGCGGCGGCTGCGGCCAGGGAGGCGAGTAGTGTTTTCATGGCGCTATGGTACAACAGCTTGTTTTCGCCTGCCCGTGCCTTCAGCCAGCTATTGCGCGGCCCTGCTGCGCAGCGCTTCGAGCGTACGCGGGAGGCTGCGCTTGCTCATCAGATCGACGATCCAGCCGAAGCCGAAAGGGACCGGTCCGGGGTCGGCATAGACGTGATATTCGACCAGGGTTTTGCTGCTGCTGTCTGCCGCTGGTTTGAAGAGCCAGTAGCCGGTGGTGTCGGCAATGGTGTCGGACTGTTTCAGGTCCGCCCGCGGGAGGAGCTTCCAGGATAGCTTGCATTGGTTCGGGGTTTGCTCCGGTTCGAGACGCAGGCGGTAGCGCTTTTCCTGGCCCAGCGGGAGGTCCAGAGTCATATCGACGATGACGTAGCCTTCGCCGGAACTGACGGTTTGCGCGCTGCGCGTGTTGGGCATATAGGAGGCATAGGCTGCGTAGTCCTGCACGATGCTGCACAGCTTTGACACGGGGGCCGGGATCAGGGTGTAGGCGGTAAACGTTTTGCCGGGGTGTGCGCCGGCGGGCAGTTCGATCACCTGCACGCCGGCCTCGTCGGCCGGGGACGCATCTGCCGCCGGGCAGGCAGCAGGCCAGGCTGCGGCGGTGGCGCAGGCAAAAGCGAGAACGCGAACGCTGGCATTCATGGCTTGCGCGCCAGCGTGATGACGGTGCCGGTCAGGTCGAGGCCGGACATCGTGATGCTGCCGAAGCTGGGGCCGGCTGCGGCGCCGCCGCCCGCGCCGTGCACGCGGATATTCCTGAAGCTGATCTCGCCAATCGTCGTCGGCAGGCTAAGCGAAATCGAGCCGTCGGCATTCAGTATCGAAGCCGCCCGGTTCGGCGCATACACCACATTGTGCATGCTCACCTCACCATCCAGAAACCCGAGCAGCGGATTCACCAGCCGGGCCAGGTCGCCGATCACCTCCACATTGTTGTCCTTCAGCTGCTGCCGCACCTGGTGCACCAGGTCCTCACCGAGACCCTGGGCGGAGACAGCGTCCAGCGCCGCCTCGTCCATCGGCTGCATGGCGCGCCGCAGCGGCAGCGCCGGCGTGCTGATCGCCGTTGCAGGCAGCGCAGCTTCCATGGCATACGATTCGAGCGGCGCAAACACCGCGTTGATAAACGCCGCGGCCATGCGTACGCGGCGCTGCTTGCGCAGGATTTCCTGCACATGCTGCTGCGACACCAGCTCCCATTCCGCAAAAATCTCGCCCAGGCGCTGGCCGGTGGCGCGCTGATGCTCGATGGCCTTCTCAAGCTGTTCCTCGGTAATCAGCTTGTGCTTGACCAGCAACTGGCCGAACAGCTGCGCCGGATGCTCCGCTTTAAACCATGCCATGTTTTTCTCCGTGGTGGACAAGATCCGAAGGCGTCATGCCGAACCAGCGCTTGCAGGCGCGGTAGAAGGCGCTCGGTTCGGAAAAGCCGAGCTGGAAACTGAGCATCTTGAGCGACAGGTCGCCCGCTTCAAGCGACTGGCGCGCCAGTTCGCGCCGCGTGTCGTCAACCAGGCTGGAAAAGCTGGTGCCTTCCTCCGCCAGCCGCCGCTGCAAGGTGCGCTCGCTCATCATCAGCCGCGCCGCCACCGCGTCGCGATGCGGCGGCCCCTTGGGCAGCACGCCCGCCAGAATCTCCTGCACGCGGGCCGTGAAGCTGGGCGGCACCGCCTGCGCCAGTTGCTGCAGCACCGGCGCACCGGGCCTGGCGATGGCATCGACCAGGTCCGAATCCGCAAACTCCATCACATTGTGCGGACGGTTGAAGTGCACCGGACAGCCGAACGTCTGCTCATAAAACGCCGCATTGGCCGGCGCCGGAAAACTGTATTCGACCACCAGCGGCACCGCATCGTCGCGCCCCGATGCACAGCGCAGGGTACGCAGCAGCACGCACCAGACGAAGTCGTAGCGCTGGATCGGCACCGGGCGCTCCAGCCCCGGCAGCACGATGCCGACCCGCGTGTGGCCGTGGCTGCGCTCGATGGTGCTTTGCACGGTCGGCGATACCAGCATGATGTGGCCCATCACGCCCAGCCAGCCAAGCCGGTGCGGGGTGGAGATCTTCAGGCCGATCAGCGGATCGCCCGAATGATCGACCAGCAGCTGCCACAGGTGGCTCAGGCGGTCGGACAGCGTCAGCGCATCGCAGGCCAGCCCGTCGCCTTCGTTCAGCCCGGCCTGGGCGAACAGATCGTCCGCCTGCAGGCCGGAACTGGCCAGCCGCGATTTCACGCCTCGAACCAGATGGAGCGCCGAGGAATAGCTCATGGTGCGGTCTCCGCGGACGCCGCGTTCAGGGCGTCACCGCGCTGCGCAGGCGCATGCCGATGCGCTGCTGCAGGTCCTGCAGCTTCGGATCGATCACGGAGCGGGTGTCGGCCGCCACGCTCTCGCCCAGCTTCTTCTGCATCTCCGGCAGCATGGCTTCGAATTTCGCTTTCACCGGCGACTCCAGGATCATGATGATCTGCTTCAGTTCTTCTTCGGTAAAGTGTTCGGCCAGCATCGGCGCCACGGTGGATGGCACCAGCTTCTCCGCGCTGGCGCGGGCGATGCTCCTGTTTTCGTCCATGAACTTGCGCGCATCTTCGGCGATTTCCTTCATGGCCGCATCGCGCTTTTCCGGAACCGCACGGCCCTGCAGCATCACGCGTGCCTGCTGCACCGCGTTGCCGACCGGCTGCTGCAGCATGGATTCGCCGATGGCTTCCACGTGCCACAGTTGCAGCACCTTGTTCACCAGCTCCTGCTTGGTCGCGCCTGCCGCCTGCACGCTGCCGCACAGCGCCATCGCGGCGCACGCCATTGCGAGTCGTTTCATGCTGTCTCCTTTCTAGTAACGTTTATTGAGGCTGAAGCCGACGTAGCGCACCTTCAGGTCGCCCGCCACGTCGAGTCCCGCGTATGGGTTGTAGATCACGTTCAGGAATTTGCTGCTGTTCATGTTGTCGTCCGTGTCGGCGGGCGCGTTGAAGCGGCCCTGCATCATGGACGCGGTCAGGCTGATGTCGATATTCCTGTTGACCTTGTAGTTCAGGCCCACGCTGTACAGCTTCGTATCGGGCAGCGGTGCGATCAGGTCGATCCTGTTGGCCGGGATCGACGATTTACGCGGCTCGTAGCCGAAGCGCAGCGCCAGTCTGTCGAAGGGGAACAGCTGCAGGCCGTAGCCGAAATTGACCACGCTCCTGTAGCCGCGCGGGATCTTCAGCCTGGTGGAATCGGGAATGCCGTACAGGCGCGCCACTTCCAGCAGGCGGATGCTCTGGTCGTATTCGAAGGTCAGCGCGTTCCAGTCGCTCCAGCGCGCATAGCTGGCGTCCACATTCAGCTGCACATACTTGACCGGCTTGAGCTTGATGCCGAGCTGCAGGTGGGCAGGGAAGGGGATGGTCGCGCTCATATTGCCCTTCTGGACCTCGGGTATCGATTGCGGCAATCCCAGCACGGCGCCGGCGATCGGTCCCAGCAGGCTGGAATTCAGCCCCTTCACGAAGTTGCGCAGCATGGGCTCCGTGTCGAATTCATACTTGCCCGTGTAGCGCGTGTTGGAGCCGCCCTGGTAGGTTGCGCCAAGGCCGAGCCAGGGCCGGGGTTCCCACAGCACGCCGATATTGATGGTCGGATCGAAGGGCGCCGTCATCTCCATGCGCATGCCGGCCGCCTTCTTGAACGGGCTGACGAAGCCTTCCTTGCCGCCGCCGCACAGGCCGAAGCCGAAGATGTCGATCACGTTGCCGCCCTGTTCGGGACACCAGCCCTGCTGCAGCTTGCCGAACACGCCCAGCAGCTCGTTCGGGAAACGCATATGCGTATCGATCACGAAGGCCGAGTGGGCGATGGGTACGGAGACGCCGAAGCGCAGCGTGTCCGAATACTTGTAGCCGATGGAGGGCGACAGGTACACCAGGCGCTGCAACTGGATCTGGCGGCCGTCGAAACGGCCCGGATCTTGCGGATCGGTGGTGCGGTCGATACTGATCGCCTGCGACATATAGCTGCCGGTAGCGAAAGTCCACGGCGATCCCGGCCTGTTCCAGGCGAAGCCCAGGCTGGGGATGATCACGCCGGGCAGGCGCCAGCCGGGCATGCCGTAGGCCGGGATGTACATGCCCTGCCGTACCGGGCCGGTGCTGGTGCCTGCCAGCGGGTCCTGGGTCCAGCCGCCGATGTCGAAGCCATCCGGCTGGCGGAAGCTGGTGCGGCTGCGGATCGACGCGCCGAAGGCGGAGTGCGATTCGCTGTCTCCGGTCAGGCGCGCCAGTCCGGCCGGATTGAAGTGGATCGAGTCGATCCCCGGAGGATCGGCCGTCACGGCATTCCCCAGCGCCATTGCGGTGACGCTGGTGGTGAGGTTTTCCACCAGCGCGGCGTGCGCCGGGAAAACGCAGCTGATGGCGGCGGCCAGCGCCGTCATGCGGACCTGGGCGTGCATGGCGGTTCCGCTCAGAAGGCCAGCGGCAGGTTCAGGCCCAGGGACAGATTGGGCGAGTCATTGGTCAGGCCGATGCCGACCGAGATGTTTACCGTGGTCTTGGGCGACACGCGGTAGCCCAGGCCCAGGTTCATGACGCCCGAGGTCTGGGTGCTGGTCTTCACGTTCAGGCCATCTTCGAAGCGCAGCCTGGCGCCCTGCGACACGGCTTCCTGGAAGGAGACCGTGGTGGTGATGCCGTACGAGAGCGCATACGCAAAGCCGACGCCGAAACCGATCGCAGTGCCGGGCTGTACGCGGGTCAGGATGCGCGTGCCGTTGACCTGGTTCAGATCCTTGGCCGGCGCGCTGGCGGTCAGGTTGATGGAGCCGAACAGGGCCACCGGATCGACGATCCTGTTCACGTTCACGCCCAGCGACAGGGCGGTCACGCCGCTGCCGGTCGCTTCGCCGCTGCCGGCAATGATCTTGAACGGACTGCGGCCGGAAGGCAGGCGCAGGTTGGAGGTAACGGTGAAGCCGGGCGTGTCGCGCCGCGCTTCGAAGGGCTGGAAGCGCGCGCCCAGCACGATGTCGCCGATGGAATTGGAGACGCCGCTGTGGGCGCGCGTTTCGGCCCACTTGGTAATCACGGGCAGGGTGATGTTGGCGGTCAGGTTGTCGCGCACGCCGTAGTCGGCGGAGAAGGTATTGGTGATGATGTGCGAGTTGACGTTCTCGATATCGAACAGCGTCAGGCCGCTGGTGCTGAAGTCGGTGACGATCTTCTCCTGCCCGATGTAGCTGTAGTTGACGTCATAGGTGAACTGCGTCCTGCCCCTGCGGATCAGCGAATACTGCTTATCGACGGCGGTCAGGGTGTCCTTCAGCAAGGCGGTCTGGTCGCCTTCGCCTTCCTTCCTGGCCAGCGCATCGCGCGCGGCATCAGCGCTGGCAGGCGCCGTGCGGCTCTCCTGCGCCCCTGCGTTCATCGAATGCAGCAGCAGGGCTGAAGCAAGAAGGACAGGCAGTGTGCTCAATTTCATACTCGGTTTCCTTATGCTGACTTATTGACGATGCATCCACGTGCCGGAGACGCCCGAGTTGATGGCGCGTTCCAGTTGCAGGGTGGCGTGGTTGAGGGCGTCCAGACGGCCCTGGTTGGTGACGCGGTCCATATCGACCACGCCCAGTTCCCTGTCGGTGAGCGCCAGTTCGGCCGGCGCCTTCCGGCCTTGCGGGAGGGAGAGGATGAAGAGCGTGTTCTGGTCCCACAGGCGGGCGAACTCCTCGACCGAAAACACGATATTGCCGGCGGACGGATCGGCGATGTAGGCCACGCCGCCGCGGATGCCGCGCAGGACCACGAAGTGCTTGGCGCCGGCGTAGTCGATGGGCACGATGCCCGGTTCGGTCAGTGTCAGCAGGTCCTTGATGTCGGCCTTGTAGCCGGCGCCGGTCACGCCCAGTGCGGCCGCGTAGCGCTTCATGTCCAGCAGCGAGAAGCCGCGCCGCTCGATGATCTTTTCCTTCTCGCCTTTTTCCAGCATGCCTTCCATGGCCTGCTGCTCGCTGACCTTGATGCCGAGGTGGTAGTTGAGGATGGTGACCAGGGCTGCCGAGCCGCAGCTGTAGTCGTAGGCCTGGCGCACGATGTGCTTGTATTTGAGCTCGGAGAAGGGTTCGAGCGTGACCTCCTGGGTGTAGGCGCCGCCGCCGACCAGGGTTTGCGGAATCTCGAACTGGTTGCGCGGACGGTCCTGCACCTCGTGCCGCGACAGGATTCCTGCGCCGCCGACCAGCGCGGCAATCACGCCCATCAGCAGCATCAGCATGGCGTCCTCCGTTTCGCAGGGACGAGCTGACCCATGCACGCTTCATGCGCGCAAAATTTTGCGGTTCCCATGATGTCTCCTAATTATCGAACGACCGTGCTATTAAAGAGCGGGCGTTCGTCCTTATATTTTTGGTAAGGATTAACGCATGATTGCCGCGCGTGCAGCAGCTAAAAAATTAGAGATGTACCTCTAGCGCATGTTGCAGGGAATTGATGTATTCGCGTGCACATGCAATGCGCGCGAAGCCCGCAACGGCGGGCCGTATCCAATGTGCGGTGGCAGCGCAACAACCTGCGCTTCACTCTCAATGGCTCTCAGGGACAAGCGTTTGGCCTGACCGGTCAATGCGAAAAGCTGGACCCGGCCGGGCGGCGAAACCTATCATAAATTTAATTAATATTGAAAAAATATTAAGAAGGCGTCTCGCCGTCCCGCACCCAACAGGGCGGCATGGCAAGGGGACGCGGAGGATGAAATCAAACACAAATCCAATGGAGATAACCCTATGAAACGTATCACCGCTGCTGTTGCCGCCGCCCTGTCCACCGTGGCCCTGTCCGCTTCGGCCATGACCCCGATCCAGGACGCCGACCTGAGCAAAGTGACCGGCCAGGATGGCGTGTCCATCGCTGCCAACCTGAACATCAAGATGGACTCCTTCGTCTATACCGACACGGACGCCGTGGACCCGACCACCGGCCTGGGCGGCGGTAGCGTCAGCTTCAACGGCATCAAGGTCAATGGCCTGATCGCCGCGTCGATCGACATCCTGTCCAAGGCATCCTTCCTGCAGGCCGCAGGCGCTGCCGGTGTGACCAATCCCGGCACCTTCTACAGCCCGGCCTCCGGCGGCGACGTGGTGCAGATCGCCATCCCGGCCGACGTGCAGGTGGCTGCCGGCAAACTGCTGAACATCTCGGTGGACTCCATCAAGATGGGCGGCAGCACCGCTTCCTATGGCTCGATGGCCATGAACCAGCTGGACCTGCGCGGCACCACCGTGTGGATCTGGGCGCACTGATCTGACATAAGCGGCCGTCCCGGCGGCCGCCCTACATCTTTTCCCATGAGCATTCGTCTCGCTTTGGCCGCTTTGGCGGCCGTCTTTTTCGCGGCGCCTGCGTGCGCGCAGTTGCAGCCGATGAGCGATGAGGAGATGTCGCGCACGCGCGGCCAGGGCCTGCTCGCCATCAGCAACAGCCGCCTCGGCGACTTCGACTTCACGCGCATCGCGCTCGATGCGGACGTGGCGCTGAACGCTACCTTCCGCAATATGCGTCTCGGCGATTACCGCTATGCGCTGCGCGAGGGCGCGGGCGCCGACATCGATATGCCCCTGCTGCAGTTTGGCGGCAGCGGCCGTGCGACGGTGCAGATCAGTAATCCCTATTTCGAGTTCGTCTATCGCGCCGGCGCCGATGCATCGCAACCGCGCGAGGTTGTCGGCATGCGTCTCGGCTTCGATGCCATCAGCGGCGACGTGGGCCTGAAGCTGAACAGCCTTTCCGGTTCCCTGCTGGTGAACGGCACGGCGGCCGACGGCAGCCAGCTCTCGCTGGACTCGCGCCTGGATGCCGGCGGCGGCAAGCGCTGGGATGGCAGCTGCGGCGGCAATTGCATGAACTTCTCGCAGCTCTCCGGCGTGCATGCGGGCGACGCCACGGGGCCGAGCCGCGATTTCTGGATCTCGGTGCTGAAGACGGGCGTGCAGTTCCAGGCGCCGTCCGGTGCGGCGCAACTGCCGGATATGGCGCAGGCAGGCATCTGGATGAACTGGCGCGACAAGCTGAACGCCCTGGGCGCCGTCGGCCTGCCGGCGCAAACCGCGGCGCCGGTACGCTGATGCGCGCGCCTGCTCTTGTTCTCTGCCTGTGTGCTGCCTCCGCGGCAGGACAGGGCTTGCGGCCGCTGGGGGACGAGGCGCTGGCCCACGTCAGCGGACGCGATGGCGTGAGCTTCGATCTCTCGGGTTTTTCCATGAGCGGCAATGCGCGCGCCACCTACACTGCACCGAATGGCAACAGCATCTGGATGGAAAAGCTGAGCGCTTCGCGCAGCGACAGCACGACTGCGTTCTCCGACCCTTACCGGCTGGATATCGTCTCCGGTGCAGCCGGGCTGGCGGATGTGATCCGCTTCGATTTTCCCGTCAATACAGGCGCTACGCAGAAGTGGCAGCTGGCCTGGGATTTCGGCGTGGATGCGGACGGCATCACGCGCGATGGCGGCAGCATGGTCTTCAGCGACGTGGTGTTCCGCGGCGGAGGCTGGCAATTCTCGACGCCGCGCGTGGTCGATGGCGTGGCTTTCGGCGCTGCGCTGCGCATGGACATCGGCCAGTTTGCGCTGCGCACGGGCGGGCGCAATGATGCATCGGAGCAGATGGCGTTCAGGGGCATCCATATCGGCGAAGTCGATGCGGACGGTAGCTTTACCGGCGCGCCATGGAAGATTGCGGATGTGGCGACCCAGCCCGCGGTCATCAACGCGGTGGAGGATGCGGGCGGGCCGCGCCTGCATATCGGCATCGGCTGGCCGGATGCGGAGCGGGGCACCGGCCGCGCTCCGGCGGGCGGCATTCAGATCGACAGGATCTCCTTCAGCAGTCCGCTGACCGGAACCACGGACCTGGGTTCGTCGCGTATTGGATCGGTGCAGATTCAATACCTTGATATCAAGTTCCGCCAATGAAGCGCGCGCCGGCTTTCCTTATCTGCATCGCCTGGCTGTTCGCCGGCAGCGTGCTGGCAGCGGGCCCGCTGCGGGCGCTGGACGATCAGGAACTGGAACAGGTGAATGCGCGCGACGGCATCAGCTTCGCGGCCCACATCGTCATCAACGATCCGTCATTGGTGGGAGCGGTCAGCGACAGCCGCCTGTCGCTCGGCTTCCACGATAACGGGCAGACGCGCTACGTGGTGCTGCAGAACGTGCGCGGCGTGATCGACATGTCCACCATGAGCATCGACGTGCACCAGCGTCCGGACGGCGGCGATTACGTGGCGCTGACCTTGCCCGGCAAGGTGAAGCTGAAGAATTTCGGCTTCGAGTCGATGAGCGTGCAGAACGATCCGCTGGTGCCTGTAACGGGCAGCCTGGGCAGCTTCAACGTGAACGGTGAAATCAATATGCAGGGCCAGGTGCGCATGTGGGCGCATTGAGGCTGCGCGGCCTGCTAGGGCTTCTTGTCAACGTAGATGACGGTGGCGCGGAAATCGATGGCCTGCTGGGTGGTGCTTGTTCCCTGCACGCGCACGTTGCGTACGCTCATTTCGCCTGCCGTGAAAGGCACTTGCAGCGACAGCGTGCCATCCGGATTCACCGCGGAAGAAGCAGGGCCGGTCATCGACAAGGGCCGTTCCGGCGTGAAGTTCGCTTCGACGATGCCCAGCACCGGATCGAGCAGGGTGGCCAGGTCGCCGACCACTTCAACCCCGTTGTCGTGCAGCTGCTGGTTCACCTGGCGTTTCAGATGGTCGCGCGGGCCGAGACCCTGTGCGGCCACCTGGTCCAGGCGTGTTTCGTCCAGCGGCACGGTTTGCGCGAAAGCGGAAGATGCGGCGCCTTCCGCGGCATAGGATTCGAGGGGAGCAAAGACGGCGGCGACGAAGGCTGCAGCCACGCGCAGGTTGCGTTGCGTGCGCAGCATTTCCTGCACGTTCTGCTGCGTGATCAGCTGCCATTCCGAGAGGATTTCGCCAAGGCGCTGGCCCGTGTCGTGCTGCTGCTCGATAGCACGGGCCAGCTGGTCTTCCGTAACCAGGTGGTTCTTTACCAGCAGCTCGCCAAAGAGCTGCGGTGATTGTTCCGGTCTGAACCAAGGCATGACGCCCTCCCGACGCAGATCATGCGGTGACGCGCCTTTCGGCGAATTCCGTCAAGTATAGCGCGAACGCGATGGCCGGGAACATGAAGCCTGTTGCAAGTACGCCCTGCCAGCCGTGGTGCGCATACATCCAGCCGCCCAGCGAGGAGCCGATGGCGCCGCCGAGGAAGAAGATGGCGACGTACAGGCCGTTCAGGCGGCTGCGCACTTCGGCGCCGAGCGAGAAGATGGCGCGCTGGCCCAGCACCAGGCTGGCGGTCACGCCCATGTCCAGCACGATGGCGGACACCACCAGCATGCCCAGTTCGAATTCGCGGCTGCCGTGCAGCACCAGCGGCGCGGCAAAGGCCAGCATGCCGACACCCAGCGCAAGCGCGGTGGTCGAACGGCTCTTGCCTTGGTCGGCGCGGCGGCCGGCATACGGCGAAATCGCGGCGCCGGCCACGCCCACCAGCGCGAAGATGGCAATGCCGGTCTGCGACAGGCCGAAGCGTTCATTGGCCAGGATCAGCGGCGAGGTGGTCCAGAACAGGCTGAAAGCGCCAAAGATGCAGGCCTGGTAGGCGGCGCGGCGGCGCAGCACGGGCGTGTTTTTCAGCAGGTGCCACATGGAGCCCAGCAACTGCACATAGCTCATCGAGCCATGCGGCTGGCGCACCGGCAGGCGCTGGTGCAGCACATAGGCCAGGGCCACCGTGGCGACGGCGGAAATCAGGAAGATCGCATGCCAGCCAAAGGCGTCGGTAACCAGGCTGGAAATGGGGCGCGACAGCATGATGCCCATCAGCAGGCCGCTCATGACGGTGCCCACCGTCTGCCCGCGCTTCTCGATGGACGACATGTGGGCGGCAATCGGCACCAGCACCTGGGCTGCGACCGAACACAGGCCGATGGCAAAGGCGGCGGCGAGGAACAGCAGGGCGCTCTGGCTGAAGGCGGCGGCCACCAGCGCAACGCCGGTAGCCAGCAGCAGCGAAACGGACAGCTTGCGGTTTTCCAGCAGGTCGCCCAGCGGCACGATGAACAGCAGGCCGAGGCAGTAGCCGATCTGCGTCAGCGTGACGATCAGGCCGGCCGCGCCGGGATCGAGTCCCGTGGCGCGGCTGATCGGCCCCACCAGGGGCTGGGCGTAATACAGGTTGGCGACGATCAGGCCGGCAGCAGTTGCCAGTAGCCAGAGGGTGCCGGTAGTGATGGAATGTTCTTGTTGATTATTTACGTGCTTACTCATGTGGACTCGCGGTTGATGTCCGCCACGATCTCATACGAGCGCAGGCGCGCCTTATGATCGAAGATCTGTGACGTGATCATCAGCTCGTCCGCGCCGGTGCTCGCAACAAAGCCTGTCAGCTGGCTGCGAACCGTCTCGGGCGAACCGATAGCCGAGCAGGATAACACCGAATCGAGCATTGCGTTTTCTGCCACACCAATTTGACTACGATAATTTTCCAGCGGGGGCGGCAATTGCGAGGGACGGCCCGTGCGCAGGTTGACGAAAGCCTGCTGGGCGGACGTGGCCAGAAGCTGCGCCTGCTGGTCGGTTTCGGCCGCGAAGACGTTATAGCCCAGCATCACATAAGGTTTTTGCAACTGTGCCGAAGGCTGGAAGTTGGTGCGGTACAGATGCAGCGCCTGCATCATCATCTGCGGCGCGAAGTGCGAAGCGAAGGCGAAAGGCAGGCCGAGCTGCGCCGCCAGCTGGGCGCCGAAGGTGCTGGAGCCGAGAATCCACAGCGGTACTTTGGCGCCGCGGCCCGGCGTGGCCAGCACGCGCTGGCGCGGCTGGTCGGACATGTAATCCTGCAGTTCCAGCACATCCTGCGGAAACTCGTCGGCGCTGGCAGCCAGGTTGCGGCGCAGGGCGCGCGCGGTGGTCTGGTCGGAGCCGGGAGCGCGTCCCAGGCCCAGGTCGATACGGCCCGGGTGCAGCGCTTCCAGCGTGCCGAACTGTTCGGCGATCACCAGCGGCGAGTGGTTCGGCAGCATGATGCCGCCGGCGCCGACCCGGATGGTCGAGGTGCCGGCCGCGATGTGCGCCATCACTACCGACGTTGCCGCACTGGCGATGCCCGGCATGCCGTGGTGCTCCGCCACCCAGTAGCGCTGGTAGCCCCAGCGCTCGCCGTGCCGGGCGAGGTCGAGGGAGTTGCGCAGCGAGGCGCGGGCATCGCTGTCCTGGGCGATGGGCGAGAGGTCGAGGATGGAGATAGGTTTCATGGCGGGCATGTCGGGGCGAGAGTTGTCGTTTCAAGCATTGGCCCTGAAGAGATCAGGGGATTGCGTTACTATCTCGTCATGAATGTGTTCCGATCAATACTGTTTATCCCGCTGTGCGCAGGCCTGGCGGGCATGGCGCGCGCCGGGCCGCTGGTGGTATTGGTCGATACGGGCACCGAGATGCCGATGGCCGATATCCGCGACGGCGCGCTGCTGGGCGGTATTCACAGGGACGTGGCGGAAGCGCTGGCGCAAAAGATGGGACGCAAGCTGGAGACGCTCGTCCTGCCGCGCAAGCGCATTTCGCTGGCGCTCGAATCGGGCCGTGCGGACATGATCTGCCTGTACAAACCGGAATGGCTGCCCGGCCCCTATCTGTGGACCCAGCCTTTTTTCCCTCACTCCGAAATAGTGGTGACGGCAGCCAGGTCGGAAGCGCCGCGCAGCGTGGCCGAGCTGTCGGGGCAGCGCATCGGCACCGTCATGGGCTTTCACTATCCCGACCTGTACGAAGCGCTGGGCGCTTCCTTCGTGCGCGAGGACGGTCCGTCCGACCTGGGCAACCTGCGCAAGCTGAATGCCGGCCGCATGCAGTACGTGGTCACGAACAAGATCTTTTACGACTATCAGCTGAAGCAGGGCGAGAAAATCCGCGCCCATGCGCCGCTGCTGGTCAAACAGTATTGGGTGCGCTGTGCCTTGTCCCCGCGGGGCCATGTATCGCTCGCCGAAGCCGACGCCGCCATCGCGCACCTGGTGCGTGACGGGACGGTCAACAAGATTCTCGCCAACTACCAGTAAACTGAAATAGAAAAGAAATAGAAAAATGCTGAAGAAACTTGCCCTCACCCCGCTGGCGTTTGCGCTGGCCACGCTGCTTGCCAGCTCCCTCATTCAGGCCCAGGCCGCGCCAGTCAGCGAGGCCGCCACGTCGGCTGCCCGCCATGCCCGCAAGACCTATGGCACACAGGTGGTGGACAGCCTGGCCACCATGGTCAGCTTCAATACCGTGGCCGATCCGAAGGTGCCGTTCGAATCCAATCCGCAGCACCTGGGCTTCAAGAAGTTCCTGAAGGACGAGGCGGCGCGCCTGGGCTTCGATTTCCGCGACGATGGCTACGTGGTGGTGATCGGCTACGGCAAGAGCGAGGACCGGGTCGGCGTGATTACGCACGGCGACGTGCAGCCGGTCGATCCGTCGAAGTGGAAGCAGTCGCCGTTCAAGCTGGATCGCACCAGCGAGCCGGGCCTGCTGCTGGGCCGCGGCACGGAAGACGACAAGGGGCCGATCGCTACCGCCCTGTATTCGATGAAGGCGATCAAGGACCGCAAGGTAAAGCTGAAGAAGCGCATCGAGCTGTATGTGTACATGGCCGAGGAATCGGACTGGGCGCCGCTGGAAGCCTGGCTGAAGGAGCACAAGCCGCCGCAGGTGAACATCACCATCGATGCCGAATACCCGGTGGTGACAGCTGAAAAAGGCTGGGGTGCGATCAACGTGACGATGCCGGCCGATGCCGCGCCAGGCGCCGATGCCACCGCGCCGCGCATCAGCGCTTACACGGGCGGCTTCTTCGCCAGCCAGATTCCTGAGGACGCGCACACCGTGATCGAGAATGCAACGCCGGAACTGGAAGCGCAGATCCGCGCCCGCGCCGCGCAGCAGAAGGGCATGCAGTACCAGTACGCATGGGAAGGCAAGCGCCTGACCGTGACCGGCAAGGGCCTTGCCGCCCACTCGTCCAAGCCGTGGGAAGGCGTGGACGCCATTGCCATGCTGGCCGATGCGCTGGCCGTGCGCAGCTGGAGCGGCAGCCAGGCCGGCAGTATGATCGATTTCGTGACCGGGATGGTGGGCACCGGCATGTATGGCGAGAAGTTCGGCCAGATCGCCTACGAAGACGAGTTCATGGGCAGGATGACCGTCTCGCCGACCACGCTGAAAATGGACAAGGACAATAACCTTGTCCTCGGCATCAACATCCGCCGTCCGCGCGGCAAGAGCAAGGACGAACTGGACCAGCAGATCAAAACCGCATTCGAGGAATGGAAGCAGAAGCACGCAGTGAATGCCACTGTGGCAACCATCATTGGCGAACCGTGGATCCAGGACAACGCTCCGCAAGTGCCGACCCTGCTCAATGTGTTCGCGCATTACACCGGCATCAAGGATGCGAAGCCGATTGCCGTCGGCGGCGGCACCAACTCGCGCCTGTTCCCGAGCGCCGTCAGCTTCGGCCCGACCATGCCGGGCGAGGTGTACACCGGCCATTCCGAGCATGAGCACATGACGGAAAAACAGCTGCTGCTGAATCTTGAAATGTATACAGCGGTTCTGGTCGAACTGGCACGATAGCGTTTCTGCAAAGCAAAAATATTGCTTGCATCCAAGCGCTTTTGATTTACCATGGGCAATAAGGACTTCTAAGGCAGAAGTCCTTCAGCCCGTGCCTGGCTGCATTTCAGGCATCACGCCCGTGAGCCTCTGCAATGCGCCGTCCAATTGCCTTCCTGTTTTCCATTGTCCTTTCCTGGACTGCCCACGCCATGGATATGAGTATTCCGCCGGTGACTTCCGGCGCGTCCCAGTTCGTCCCTGCACCGCTGGAAGCACCGCGCCGCGGCGCGCTGTACCGCGTGCGCCACGACGGCAAGACCAGCTACCTGTTCGGCACCATCCACGTCGGCAAACAGAATTTTTTCCCGCTGTCGCCTGAAGTCACGCGCGCGCTGGCCGATTCGAGCACCCTGGTGCTGGAACTGGACGTGCGCGCGGCCGAACCGTTCCAGAAGGCGCTGTCGAAATATGGTAACTATCCGGCCAGCGAAACGGTGCGCGATCATCTGTCGCCGCAGGCGCTGAAGGAACTCAACCGCGCCCTGGCCCGTGCCGGCCTGCAGATGAAGGACGTGGAGCGCTATCGTCCCTGGCTGGTGGCAAACATCCTGGTGGGACAGGAAATCGAAAAGAGCGGCTTCAACCGCAGCGCGGGTGTGGAAGGCTATCTGTTGCAGACTGCAGCCCGCTCCAGGAAGCCGCTGCGCGAGCTGGAAACGGCCGACTACCAGCTGAGCCTGTTCTCCACCCTGAGCGATGCGCAGCAGGAAGCCTATCTGCTGGAGAATATTGCCGAGATCGACAATGGCATGGCGCTGAAAAAGTCCGCCGGCCTGATCGAGGCATGGGGCGCGGCCGACGCGCCGCGCATCGCTGAACTGACGCGCCAGCTCACCACGGGCGATAGCGTGTCCGCCACCTTCATGGAGCGCACCCTGCTGGGCAAGCGCAACCCCGAAATGGCGGACCGTATCGGCGCCATGATGGAGAGCGGCAGCACGCCCTTTGTCGGCATCGGCCTGCTGCACCTGGTCGGCGAGCATGGCGTGCCGGCCCTGCTGCAGCAGCGCGGCTACGAAGTGGAAAAGCTGTACTGACGCTTACTGCTGCTGGCGCTGTATCAGCTGGCCGTTCTTGTACATCACGCGGTCGCCGGTGTGGTAGCCGGGCAGGGAGTCCACCTGCACGGCCTGGGTGCTGCCATCGTCCTTGCGCAGGGTGACGCGGTATCTGGGACTGGTGGCGCCGCCGGCTGCTGCCGCCGCCACGCCGCCGCCTGCCATCGCGCCCATATCGTTGCCCGCCGCGGACAGCGGCTCGATCGCCATCACCACGCCATCCCACTGGTTCGCATTGCTGGCGCTGGCGCTCATGCCGTCGCCGGCGCCGGAACGCCCCATGCCCATCTGTGAACAGGCCGCCACGGCCAGGCACAGGGCCATCATCGCAACTGTTTTCATCTCGACCTCCTGTCGTCTGTATGGGAGCCAGCTTAGTCTGCGCCGCGAACATGCCGCGCACAGTTGACGCAGTTTGATGCACATCAAACTGCTTGCAGAATCCCAAGAGATAATTGGCCCTCAGTAATCCAACGAGGCCACGACATGCATCAGCGCAGGACGGAAACAGTCATCACCGAATTAACGGAAGCAACGTACGGAGAGGAAGACCGCGCGCGCCACCGTCACACTTTCAGCCAGGCCCTGCTCGGCCTCGTCCGCCTGGCGAAATCGGAACAGTTGCTGGATATGCGGCGCGATATGGAGCTGGCGCTGGGCTCAGGCGGCGCGGACCTTGCGTGTGGTCCAGAGCACCCACATGAAGCTGGCCGATAGCAGGGCAGCGATGCAGTCGATATACCAGTCGCCGATGGAACCGTGGCGGTAGCTCAGGGTGCTCTGCACCAGCTCGTCGATGGCGCCCATCACGGCTATATGCAGCACGGCTTTCAGCGCGCGCTGCGAGGGATTGCCGCTGGCGCCGGTAAAGATCAGGAAAGCCAGTCCCGCATAAGCACAGCCATGCAGCACCAGGCCGGTGGCCCATACGGCAGCTTCGGCGCGGGCACCGGGAATCGAACCGATGATGACGATCAGGATGAAGAGGACGAGGGCGCTCCAATAGCGCAGACGGGCATGGACCGGCGTCAGCAGGAACTGGTAGAGGAAATTCAGCATGCGGGGAAGATACCACGGAATCGGGTGCGCCGGATGGGCTCCGGCGCACCACTTCTGCCGCCACGCATATCGGTTGCATGTGCAGCAGATGTGGCCAGTATAGGCAGCGTCTGTTACGGCTGTATGACAGAAATCAAACTTCCACGCGGCGGCTTTTTGCCTATACCTTGAAGTAGCCGACGGCCGCCAGCAGCGCTTCGGACTGGCTGTTCAGCTCCTCGGCGGTTGCCGCCAGCTCTTCCGCGGCGGCCGCGTTGCGCTGGGCTACCTGGCTCAGGTCGCACATGGCCATGCTGATCTGGCCCACGCCCGCGCTCTGTTCGCGCGAGGCGGCGCTGATTTCCTGCACCAGGCCGGAGGTGTGGCGGATGCCGGGGACGATGTCCTTCAGCAGGGCGCCGGCGCGCTCGGCGACGCTCACGCTGGCTTGCGCCACTTCGACGATCTCCTGCGCCGCTGCCTGGCTGCGTTCGGCCAGCTTGCGTACCTCGGCCGCCACCACGGCAAAGCCGCGCCCGTGTTCGCCGGCCCGCGCCGCTTCGATGGCCGCGTTCAGGGCCAGCAGATTGGTCTGGTAGGCGATGTCGTCGATGATGCTGATGTCGCGCGCGATGCGCTGCATGGCGTTGACCGTTTGCGCTACGGCCTGGCCGCCATCGACCGCGTAGCGCGCCACGCGCGCCGCCGTTTCATCCGTGACGCGCGAGTTGTCCGAGTTCTGGCTGATGGAGGCGTTCATTTCCTCGATCGAGGTGCTGGTTTCCTCCACGCTGGCCGCCTGCTGGCTGGAACTCTGGCTCAGCGTCTGCGCGGTGGCGTTGGCCTGGGCGGCGGCCATGGTCAGCTCGTCGGCCGCCTGGCGCACCTCGCCCACGATCTGCGCCAGGCGCTGCCCCATGGTGTCCAATGACCAGGCCAGGCTGGTGTGGTCGTTGCGGTGCAGGCGCATGCGCTGGGTGAGGTCGCCGCCGGCGATCTTCTGCAGCGCGGCGCCGACTTCGTTCGGTTCGCCGCCGATCTGGCGCATCAGGTGGCGGATGATGGCCCAGCCGGTCAGGCCCGCCAGCAGCGACAGCAGGGCCACCGAGGCTTCCAGCCGGTTGCGGTCGCTGCGCTGGATTTCAATGCGGGCCGCAATGTGCTGGGCCAGCGAGGCGCGGGCGGCATAGGCGGCATCGAACTGGGCGTCGGCAGCCCGGGTGGTGGCGCGCAGGTAGGTGGTGGCGTCGTAATCGAGTGACTCGGCCGTCGCGATACGGATGCGCGCCAGCTCGGCGACTTCCTTGCCCAGCAGGTCGGCCGTGGTGGCGCGGTCGTCCAGTTGCCTGCGCAGGGAAGCGTTGGCGGCGTAGGCCTTGGCGAAGGTGCGCTGCACTGCAGCGCCGGAGGCGAGCGCGCGGCTCAGCTGGCTGTAGATGATGGCGCGGCCTTCGGCATCGATGCGGCCCGAGGCGAGGTAGCCGGCGCCGGCGGCGCGCATCTCGCCGATGTCTTCCGCGGCGCGCGGCAGGTCGAAATACACGGCGCGCATCAGGTAGTAGCTGTCCGGATCGGGATCGAGGGAGAGACCGTAATGATCGGCCACCTGTTCGATCAGCAGCAGCGCCTGTTCGCACAGGGCAGTATGGCGCTGGTAGCTCTGGCGCACGCTGGGCACGCGGCCGGCGACGTCGTGCGACAAGCGGTTGAATTCGTCGCGGATCTGCCCCAGCATGCCGGCCGGCCTGGTATCGGGCGCCAGCATGGCGACCATGCCGCTCAGCAACTGTTCCACTTCGGCCTGTTTGGCGGCGCGCTGCTCGGCCAGTTGTCCGCCGCCGAGGAAGGTGGCGGAGATGCCGCGGTGCTGCTGCATCATCTGCAGCAGGCGCAGCGCCTGTTCGCCCGGTTTCAGGCCGGACTGCTCACGCACGGAAAAGGCGATGCTCTTGTTGTTCTCGCGTACGAAGAGCCAGGAGGGCGGGGCGACCAGCAACACGCCCATCAGTCCGAGGAGCAGGAAGCGTTGCCATAATTTCATCCGGTTCAGCACAGCAGCCACCATTTTTCCCCCATGCCCGCCTGCTGGAGATTATGCAATGGAAGAGCAGGAAAGAGTGCACTGCAATGGTGCAGTTAAAAAAAAAGCCCGCTGGTTAAAGCGGGCTTAAACTATTTTCTTGGAGGAGAATAGTGGAGACAGGTGCCATTATGGTGCAACGCCACATATATGTCTAATTCCTGTTTTCGATAAGCGAAATAAGTTTTCTGTATAACTGTTTTTACGTCAATCTTTGACGGGAACCGTGTAGTTAAGGGCCAAACGGCCGCCATCGACGTACAGGGTCTGGCCTGTCATATAGCTGGCATCGTCGCTGGCCAGGAAGGCGGCGATGGAGGCAACCTCCTCCGGTTCGCCGCAACGCCCCAAAGGAGTGCGTGACAGGATAGTATGGCGCGCTTCAGGGCTGGCCATGACGGCGGTTTTTGCCAATTCGGTAAGGATCGTGCCGGGGCCGATGCCGTTCACGCGCACGCCGTACGGCGCCAGGTTGAGCGACATGACCTTGGTCAGCTGGTTGATGCCGCCCTTGGACACCACGTACGGCACCTGGTCCGGGATCGCCAGTTCCGAGTTTACGCTGGACATATTGATAATGCAGCCGCTGTTCTGCTTCACCATTTCGCGGGCGGCGGCCTGGCCGCACAGGAACATGGACTTCAGGTTGATGGCCAGCACGCGGTCGAAGTCTTCCTCGGTCAGGTCGAGGAAGCCCGCCTTGTGGGTGACGCCGGCATTGTTGACCAGGATGTCGATGCGGCCGAATTCCTTGACGGTAGCAGCGACCATGGCGTCCACGTCGGCTTTATGGCTGACGTCGGCGGTAAAGAAGCGTGCCTGGTCGCCCAGCGCCTCGGCCGCCTGCTGGCCTTCGGGCTTCACGTCCACCAGCATCACCTTGGCGCCTTCCGCGATCAGGCGCTGCGCGCAGGCCAGTCCGATGCCCTGGGTGGCGCCCGTGACGATGGCTACTTTATTCGTTAGTTTCATATCGCTTCCAATGTTCCGTTGTACCGATTGCTCGGCTGAGAAGCGAATTTTAGCTCACAGGATTACGGCCTCGTTGGGCAATTGGTTGGGGCGCGCGCCGTTATTCGGATAATGCTGCGCCAGCAGGGCGTTCAGCTGTTCGATGGCCTGCACCGCACTGTGCCGGTATTCGCCTTTGGCGAAGCCGCCGGTCATGGTCTGGCAGATGGCTTGCCAGTCCTGCTCGGGGATGCGGCGGCCGACGCCGCGGTCGGCGACAATGTCCACCGCGCGCTCGGCCAGGTTCACGTAGATCAGCACGCCGCAGTTTTCTTCCGTATCCCAGATGCCGTATTCGGCGAAGAGCTGCCTGGCGCGGTCGCGGTTGGCTTGGCCCTTGAGCGCGGCGCCGAAGGTGAGGGCGGGTTCAACGATCAGGCGGACTTCGGCGCGGTGCTGTTGTTCGCCCTGGCCGATGGCCTGTTCGATGGCGTGCAGCGCGTCGGACGGGAAGCAGCGCTTGCCGGCGCCGGGGCCGGTGGTGGCGTGGCGCAGGGCGCGTTTGATGCGGCCGGATAGCGTGCTGGGTGGCGTTGACATTAGCGGTCTCCCGGGAGTTGGCCTGGCGTGCTGGTGGCTGGCTGGGGCATCACCAGTCTCCCGAGGCGCCGCCGCCGTCGAAGGTGCCGCCGCCACCGCCGCTGAATCCACCGCCGCTGCTGCCGCCTCCGCCGCCGAAGCCGCCTTGTCCCCAGCTGCGGCTGGAGTTGCCCAGCACGTGGCCCAGCGCCGCGCCGAGCAGCACGCCGCTGGCATCGCTGCTCCAGCCCCCGCGCCGCAATCCGCGTGCACGGCGCCCGGTGCTGCGCATCAGGAAGAAGCCGGCCAGGATCAGCACCAGCGGAAAGAACCAGCCGATCCCGCCGGCATCGCGGGCCGGCTTCTGCGCCGTGGCGGCGTGGGGCGGTACCGCCGCCGGCTGCCCTGCCTGCGGCCCGGCACCGGCCGGCGCCGGCAAATGTTCCTTGTCGATCAGCGTGGCGATGGCGCTCACGCCCGCGGCCAGTCCGCCGTAATAATCGTTCTGCCGAAAGTGCGGCGCAATCACATCCTGCAGAACGCGCTTCGACTGCGCATCGGTCAGCGAGCCCTGCACGCCCCGTCCCGCCTCGATGCGCAGCCGCCGCAGGGCAGAAGGATTGTCCTTGGCGACCAGGAGCAGCACCCCGTCGTCCACCCCTTTGCGTCCCAGCTTCCACGCTTCGGCCACGCGGATCCCATACTGCTCGATAGGCTCAGGCGCGGTCGAAGGCAGCAGCAGCACCGCGATCTGGCTTCCCGAGCGCGCCTCGTAATCCGCCAGCACGCCCTCCAGCGCACTGCGCTGCGCCGCAGTCAGCATTCCCGCCTGGTCGGTCACGCGCGCCGCGTAGGCAGGCACGGGAACAAAACCGTCCTTGCCGGCCGCCCGGGCGCTGGCCATCAGCAGCAGCACGACAACCACCGCAATAATCACCAGCATCATGCGCGCCACCGGCGAGCGCGGGAAAAAGCCCAGCGGGCCGGAGCCGCGCAGCGACGCAATCATCTGCGCCCGCCGCGAACGGCGCCATATGCCGCGGTCGCGCCGCGCGGCGCCGCGATCGAGCAGCGGATCGCTCTGCGCCTCATCCTCGCGCATGCTGGACTTGCCGCCGCCGCGCACGCCGCGCGCTCCGCGTGAAGTGGAAGACGGACGCTCGGGAGGCAGGCTGGCCAAGGCGGGCACTCCTTACTTCTTGCCGAAATCGACCGTCGGCGCAGTCGAGATGGCTTTTTCGTTCTCCACCTGGAAGCTGGGCTTGACCTCGTAGCCGAACATCCTGGCCGTGAGGTTGGTCGGGAAGCGGCGTGCGAGCACGTTGTATTCCTGCACCGAGGCGATGTAGCGCTGGCGCGCCACCGTGATGCGGTTCTCGGTGCCTTCCAGCTGCGATTGCAGGTCGCGGAAACTGGTGTCGGCCTTCAGGTCGGGGTAGCGCTCGGACACCGCCATGAGGCGCGACAGCGCCGAGGTCAGCTCGCCCTGCGCCTGCTGGAATTTCTGGAATGCCGCAGGATTGTTCAACACTTCCGGCGTCACCTGGATGCTGGTAGCCTGGGCGCGCGCCTTGGTCACGGCCTCCAGGGTCTCGCGTTCGTGCGAGGCATAGCCTTTGACCGTGTTGACGAGATTGGGAATCAGGTCGGCGCGGCGCTGGTACTGGTTGACCACCTCGCCCCAGGCGGCTTTCACCGCCTCGTCCTTGCCCTGGAATTCGTTATAGCCACAACCGGAGACTGCTACTGCCAGCAAGGCCGCAGCCAGCCACTGAAAGATACGCATATTCGCTCCCGAAGACATATTATCGAAATATACACGCAAGCGGCCGCCGGTTTGGTGCGGCAAGGCACACAGCGTAGGACGCTATAATGGTGGGTTTGCAAAAAAATTCAAAGGGGTTTGCCGTGACATTTATCCAGAAATTGACCGCCGCTTGGGAAAGCAATAATTCGCTCCTGTGCGTTGGCCTCGATCCCGACATGGCACGCCTGCCGGTCCAGTTTCAGCACGACCCGAACGGCATCTACAAATTCTGCACGGAAATCATCGACGCGACGGCCGACCTGGCCTGCGCTTTCAAGCCGCAGATCGCTTACTTCGCTGCCCTGAGCGCTGAGCGGCAGCTGGAAGATATCTGCAACTACGTGCGCGAGAACTATCCGCATATCCCGCTGATCATGGACTCCAAGCGCGGCGACATCGGCGCCACCGCGAAACAGTATGCGCGCGAGGCGTATGACCGTTATGGCGCGGATGCGGTAACCGTGAGCCCGTTCATGGGCTCGGATTCGGTTGAGCCGTACATGGAGTGGAAGGACCGTGGCGTGATCGTGCTGTGCCGCACGTCGAATCCGGGCGGTTCGGATCTGCAGTTCCTGCAGGTGGACGGCAAGCCGCTGTATCAGCACGTGGCGCGCCTGGTGGCGGAGAAGTGGAATGCCAACGGCCAGTGTGCGCTGGTGGTGGGGGCGACCTTCCCGGAGGAACTGGCGCAGGTACGTGCGATCGTGGGCGATATGCCGCTGCTGGTGCCGGGTGTTGGCGCGCAGGGCGGGGATGTGGAAGCGACCGTGACGGCCGGCCGGACGGCAAATGGCACGGGCATGATGATCAATTCGTCGCGCGCTATTCTGTACGCGGACCGCCAGGCGGGCGAGGACTTTGCTGCGGCGGCGCGGCGCGTGGCGCAAACTACGCGGGATGCGATTAATCAGTATCGCTGAAACCTAAAATCAGGGTCAGACCCGCGGGGTCTGACCCTTGCGGCCCGCAGCCGCCGCGTCACAGGGTCAGACCCCTCGGGACTCGGCGTTCCCGTCTGACCCCGGGTTTAGGTTTTCAATAGCGCTCCGGCGCAATCATCTCAACATACTCATACAGCGCAGCCAGAATCTGCTCGCCGCGTTCATCCGCCTCGCCCTGCAGCTGGTCAATCTCCCCGAACAGCTCATCCACCGAGCGTGCCCCGCCAGCACCTTCAAACAGGCGTGCCGCCCGGTGCTCTTCCCAATGCTGCATTTCCTCCTCGCTCAGCGTCTGCGGGAAGTTACGCGCGCGGTAGCGGAACAGTAATTCCCCCAGGCGCTCATCCTGGAAATGCTGCGACGCCGTCGCCAGCCTGGCCGGATGTTCGCGCCGCAGCGATTCCAGCAGCCTGCGATCATCCTTCCCGACAAAGCCGCCATACAGATCCTCATCCACGTCCGCCGCCTCAGCCGCCGGACGCTGGAACACTTCCTCCCAGATCAGCGTCATATCCGGACCGGCCGCCGCAGCCTGCGCATACAGCCGCCCCTGCTCCAGATCCATCCCCCAGCGCTGCGCCATTTCCGGACGCAGCGTTTTCAGATTAGCCACCAGCATCGGCGACTTGTTCAGGTGGATGCTCTTGATCGGCAGGCGCGTCATTCCCTCGGGCATGGCATCGCTGCGCGTAAACAGCCGCACGCGGATGGTCTCCGCATCCAGCGCAAACAGCTCGGCCGGATCATGGGCGCAATCCCACACCAGCAGCTCGTTCTTGTTGGTCGGATGCGCCGCCAGCGGCCAGACCAGCCCCAGGCAGCCGCGCTCGGCCGGGAACATGCCCGACACGTGCAGGAAAGGCTGGCGCAAGGCCGGAGCCAAGTGCATGCCGATCTCGTCGGCCACACGGTCCTTCTTGTGCAGCGCCAGGCAGAAATCGAACAATTTCGGCTGTTTGGCGCGAATCAGCCGCGCCAGCGCAATCGTTGCCCGGACGTCAGAGAGCGCATCGTGCGCCGCTTCATGAACGAGACCGTTAGCCTTGCTCAAATGCTCAAGTTTGAAGCTCGGCTTGCCGTTATCGTGGGTAGGCCACTCGATACCTTCCGGACGCAGGGCGTAAGTCATCCGCACCACGTCCAGCAAATCCCAGCGGCCGCATTGGTTCTGCCATTCGCGGGCATAAGGGTCGATCAGGTTGCGCCAGAACAGGAAACGCGTGACCTCATCGTCGAAACGGATGGTGTTGTAGCCGACGCCGATGGTTCCAGGCTCCGAAAAGGCTTTCTCGATCACGGCAGCAAACTTGTGCTCGGGAACGCCTTGCTCCAGGCATTGCTGGGGCGTGATGCCGGTTATCAGGCAGGCGGTCGGATCGGGCAGGTAGTCGTTGGCCGGCTGGCAGAACAACATGATCGGCTCGCCAATTTCGTTCAGCTCCGCATCGGTGCGGATCGCGGCAAACTGGGCTGGACGGTCGCGGCGCGGAACAGCGCCAAAGGTTTCATAGTCGTGCCAAAGGAAGGTATGGTTACTCATGGTGCGGTGTGGAAATCTCGTTACCGAATGCTGAGGCAAGGAGGATATTGTGTCAAATCCAGTTTCCATCAATACGAAGACGCCGGCGGCGGCTTCGGCCGATACCAACACTGCCATGAGCGCGACCCAGCGCGCCAAGGCGCAGCTGAATGTGTCGATCTTGCAGCAATCGGCGTCCATCTCCCTGCAATCGGACAAGGATCCGCTGGCGCTGGTGTACAAATCGGCGATCACCAGCATCAATGAGAGCCTGCAGGCCGATTTCGGTCCGGATGCGATCCAGAACGCCATGGGGCAGGATAATTCGCCCGACGGGACTGCCGGGCGCATCGTTTCCCTGTCAACCGCCTTCTTTGGCGCGTTTCAGCAGCAGCACCCGGAGCTGGAAGGCGACGATGCGCTGAACCAGTTCATGGATACCATCAAGCAGGGCGTGGAGAAGGGCTTCAAGGAAGCGCGCGATATCCTGCAGGGCCTGGACGTGCTGGGCGGCGATATCGGCGCGAATATCGACAAGACCTACGAGCTGGTGATGAAGGGCTTTGACGATTTTGCCGCGGCGCAGCGCAAACCGGCTGAAACGGCGGAGCAGGCCGGCGCCCGGAACGCCGCCACCGGCGCCGCGAAACAAGCCAAAGCCTGAGACGCAGCCGGGCCGTGCGCGGCGCAGCGCTTTGGCTTACGGACCGCCGTGTACGGCAACGCGGTTGCGCCCCCCTTCCTTGGCGCGGTACAGCGCGGCGTCCGCATTGGCGATCAGCGTGGAATCGTCCTGCCCCGCCTCCAGCGCGGCCACGCCAAACGAAGCCGTGATATGCGGCAGCGCCACGCGCATGTCGCGGAACACGATGGCGCGCTGCATGCGCTCGCACAGGCGCTCGGCCACGGAAATGGCCACGTTCTCCGGCGTATCCGGCAGCACCACCATCATCTCTTCCCCGCCATAGCGCACCGCGAAATCCGTGGGACGCAGGGCGCCCGTCAGCACGCCGGCTGCCGTGCGCAGCGCCTGGTCGCCCTGCACGTGGCCGTGCGTATCGTTGAAGCGCTTGAAGTGGTCCACGTCCAGCATGATGATGGACAGCGGCGCGCCGCTTTCCTGCGCGCCGGCCACCAGTCCCGGCAGCACGTCGTTGAGCCAGGCCCGGTTGTACAGGCTGGTCAGCCCATCGACCATCGATAGCTGGCGGTAGAACTCGCCCAGCTTCTGCCGCCGCCGCAGCTGCGCATTGGCGGCGCGGATGCGGAAGGACAGCATGCGCAGCAGGTTGCGCGCCACGGCATTGCAGTTATCGATCAGGCGCCACACCAGGTCCGCTTCCAGCAGCAGCACTTCGCTCGCTTCCAGCGCCGTGATGTGCGACAGGCTGGCTTCCTCGTCCAGCACCGATTGCTCGCCCACGCTTTCGCCCGGCAGCACCTTGCTGATGGTGCCGTCGCTCATGCCGGTACGCGTATCGGCAGTCACGGCCAGCGCGCCGCGCAGCACGATGTACAGGCGGGCACGCTGCGGGTCGGACACCACTTCGCCTTGCTCCACCTGCATCACCGGACAGCCGGCCAGCATGGGCGCAACGTCGGCCTGGTCCGCGTCGCGGAACAGGTGCAGGTCGCGGATGGTGTAGGAAGTGGCGGCGAAGGTACTGATCAGTTTCAAGATGGACTTCCGTACGGCGGAATGACAGGAGACAATGATAGCGCACTCGCCGCTGAGTGTGTTTCAATGCTAATACGACTGTTTGTTTCCTGGCACCATGACTTTCACTGATGTTCTCGGCCAGCGCCACGCTGCCGCACCCGATGCGCGCATCGTATCGCTGGTCCCGTCGATTACCGAACTGCTGTGCGATCTCGGCCTCGCGCCGCACGTCGTTGGCCGCACCGGCTTCTGCATCCATCCGGCGGAGGTGGTGCGCGCCATCCCCAAGGTCGGCGGCACCAAGGACGTGAACATCGAGAAGATCCGCAAGCTGGCGCCGACTCACGTGGTGGTGAATATCGACGAAAACGAAAAGCCGACCGTCGATAAGCTGGCAGAGTTCGTGCCGCATATCGTGGTCACGCATCCGATTGCGCCGCGCGACAATATCGCGCTGGCGCAGCTGATGGGCGGCGTGTTCTGCCGGCAGGCGCAGGCGGACGCCTGGTGCCGTGAATTCGAAGCGGAACTGGCGGCGCTGGAAGCCATGCCGAAAGGTGCGCCGCAGCGCGTGCTGTACTGCATCTGGCAGGACCCGTGGATGAGCATATCGCGCGATACCTATATCGCCCATATGCTGGCGCTGATAGGCTGGACGATTCCCGATCTGGGCCAGGCGCGCTACCCGAGCTTCAAGTGGTCGGACGAGGTGGTGCGGCAGATCGATCAGGTGCTGCTGTCCACTGAACCATACCGGTTTACCGATACGCATGCGGATGCGCTGGAGCGGCAGATCGGCAAGCCGGTGCAGCTGGTGGATGGGGAGATGATGTCGTGGTATGGCAGCCGGGCCTTGCAGGGGCTGCGCTACTTGCGCGGGCTGGCGGGCCGCTGAGGCGGCAGGCGGGCTTGCGCCCGCCAGTCAGGGATTACTCTTCTTCTTCAGAGAACTCGGGCTGCGGCGTGTGACGCTTGTCGTACAGGCGGCCGAGGGCGCTGTCGAGTGCGCGCTGCAGCTTGTCGGCTGCGCCGCTGATGGATTGATGCAGGGTGGCGTTGTGGTCGCTCACAGCAATCGGCTGGTAGCCGTTCACACGCGCTTCCATCATGCAGCGGATATCGCCGTCTGCCGATTTCTTCACATTGTTTTCGCTGAGGTGGACTTCGACGCGGCTGATGTGTTCGCCGAACCGCTGAAGCGCGGCTTGCACGACTTTGTTGACGTGGTCGTCAAGGCCGGTGTGGTGTTCGATGGTTTTGTCGGTGTTCACATTGATTTGCATATGGTGCTCCCGTTTGTTCATCAAAACGCGTTTTCACGCAGGACCATCCTACTCCTTTCTCAGGAGTTCAGCAAAGAGGCTGCAATATTGATGGACAGCCCCAATATCAGCAGGTTGAAGAAGAAGCTGAGCACGGATTGACCCAGCACAAGTTTCCTCAATGCTTGCGATTGCACGACGACGTCGGAGGTCTGCGCGGCCACGGCTATCGTGAACGAGAAATACAGGAAGTCCCAGTAATCCGGCTGGTGTTCGCCGCCGGGAAACTGCAGCGGACGCTTCTGCTGCTGGTAGTACAGGTGCGCGTAGTGAAAACAGAACAGGGTGCCGAGCAGGAACCATGAGCCGAGCAGGGTCAGCACGACCAGCGTGTAATGCGCGCCGCGCTCATGGTCGGGCATGGTGCGCATGGCCGACAGCTCGCTGATGATGGCCACCAGGCTCATCACCGCGGCCACCGCCAGCGCGGCCAGAATCACGGCGCCGCGTTCATCCTGCTTGCCGGCGATGCGCTGCACGTCGCGATGATCGGCGCGCATCATCATCCACGCCATCGTAACCAGGTAGAACCAGACCGCGATATTCCACGCGGTCAGCGTGCGGGTCAGGACCGCCCAGGCATCGGGCAGGAAGTAGCCGGCCACCGCGCCCAGCGCAATGGCAAGCGAGAGGTGGGGCCGGCTGCGGAAGAAGTGATGGACGGCGGTGCTCATGGCCGCCCATGATACTACTTGTCGTGATGAGGAAAGCGATCCATATGGGTCAGCACCGGGAACAGTTTTGTCCACAGGCCGGTCACGACCAGCGTGGCGGCGCCGCCAAAGATCACGGCGCGCGTCAGGCCGAACCAGCTGGCCGTCACGCCCGATTCGAATTCGCCCAGCTCGTTCGAGGCGCCGATGAACACGGCGTTTACCGCGCTGACGCGGCCGCGGATTTCATCCGGCGTTTCGTACTGCACCAGCAGGTGGCGCACGTACACGCTGATCATGTCGCCCGCGCCCATCAGCAGCAGCATCGCCAGCGCCACCACGAAGCTGGAGGTGGCGCCCAGCACCACGGTGCCCACGCCAAATACGGCCACGCCGCCGAACATCCATTTGCCCACGCTGCGCGTGATCGGCCAGAACGCCAGGCCGATCGAGCACAGGGCCGCACCGGCGCCGGGCGCGGTGCGCAGCAGGCCGAGGCCTTGCGGGCCGACGTGCAGCACGTCATGCGCCAGCGCCGGCAACAGGGCGGTCGCGCCGCCGAACAGCACCGCAAACAGGTCGAGCGAAATGGCGCCCAGCACGACGGGGCGCGAGAACACGAAGCGCAGGCCTTCCAGCACGCTGTGCCAGGTGGCCGGTTCCTTGCGCGTGGCTTGCGGTGCAGGGCGCGTCATCATCATCATGATCACAGCGCCCAGCAGCATGGTGGAGGAGGTGGTGTACACCACGGCCGGGCCGTAGATGTACAGCAGGCCGCCCAGCGTCGGGCCGAGGATCACGGCGACGTGGAAGCTGGAGCTGTTCAGGGCGACGGCGCGGCTGAAGTCCTGTGGCGGCACCATGTTCACCAGTACCGCCTGCTGCGCAGGGCTCATGAAGGCGCGTGCGCTGCCGAACAGCACCAGGATGGCAAACACCGGCCACACGCTTTCCAGGCCGCTGTAGGTATAGGCCAGCATCAGCAGGCCGCACAGCATCTGCGCGGCGACGCAGCAGGTGATGATGTTGCGGCGGTTGTAGCGGTCGGCGGCGTGGCCGGCGATCAGGATCAGCAGCAGGAAGGGCGCGAACTGCGCCAGGCCGATCATGCCGAGGTAGAACAGGTTGTGCGTCTTTTCATAGACCTGCCAGCCGATGGCGACGCTTTGCATCTGCACGGCCAGGGTGCCGAGAATGCGGGCGGAGAGATAGAGGGAGAAGTTGCGGTGTTTGAGGACGTTAAAACCGTTGGATGACATGGTCTGCGTGGTCAGGGCGCAGCCGTGCAGGCCGCGCGGGGTAGGGCGCCGTGCGCCCCACGGCGCGCGGCGGCGTGGGGTTCGGACTTAAGGCTTGAGCAGGTCGGCCTCGGTGGTGAAGGCGTCGGCGTAGAACTCGTCTTCCGGCAGGCCGCAATCCTTGACGAAATCGCGCTTTGCGCATTCCACCACGATCGGAGCGCCGCAGGCATACACCTGGTAGCCGGACATGTCCGGCAGGTCGGCCATCACGGCCGTGTGCACGTAGCCGCAGCGGCCCAGCCACTCCTCTTCGGTCAGCGCGTCGGACACCACCGGGATATAGGTGAAGTTCGGCATCTCTTCCGCCCACTGGCGGCACAGCGCGTCCATGTACAGGTCCTGCGGGCGGCGGCCGCCCCAGTACAGGCGCATCTCGCGCTGCGAACCCTTGGCCTTCATGTGCTCGACGATGGCCTTGATCGGCGCGAAGCCGGTGCCGGAAGCCAGCAGGATCATCGGCTTCTCGCTGTCTTCGCGCACGAAGAAGGTGCCCAGCGGACCTTCGAAGCGCAGGATGTCGCGCTCCTTCATGCTGGTGAAGACCTGGTCGGTAAACAGGCCGCCCGGCATGTGGCGGATGTGCAGGGTGAGCGGGCCCTGGTCCGGCGCATTGCCGATCGAGTAGCTGCGGCGCTTGCCGTCGCGCAGCATGAATTCGATGTACTGGCCGGCGCGGTATTGCAGGGTTTCGTTGGCCGGCAGCTGCAGGGTAATCACGATCACGTCCGGCGCCAGCTTCTCCAGCGTGGTCACGCGCGACGGCATTTTCTTGATCGGGTAGTCGCTGCTGCCCGCCACTTCGCGGATCTGCAGCACCAGGTCGGAATGCGGCACGGCGCAGCAGAACAGGGACTGGCCGGCTGCCTCCTCCTCCTCGCTCAGCGCGCGGCGCTGGTGCGCCTTGTGGCTGACCGAGCCTTCCAGCACCTTGCCCTTGCAGGAACTGCAGGCGCCGTTCTTGCAGCCATAGGGCAGGCCGACACCGGCGCGGATTGCCGCCGCCAGTACGGTTTCGTCTTCGTCACAGCTGAATTGGTGGCCGCTAGGCTGAACAGTAATTTGGAAAGACATACAATCTCAAAAATGGATACGAATAAAAATATGCGTCAAAAATTCAATAAGCCACGCCTGCTCATCATTGGCTGCGGCGATGTGGGCATGCGCCTGCTGCCCCTGGTGCGCGATCATTACCGCGTGTTTGCCCTGACCAGCCAGCGCGAGCGCTTCGGCGCACTGCGCGCCGCCGGCGCCGTGCCCCTGCTGGGGGACCTCGACCGGCCCGCCTCGCTGGCGCGCCTGGCAGCCCTGGCGCACAGCGTCGTGCACCTGGCACCGCCGCCGGCCGAGGGCGAAACCGACCGCCGCACCCGCAATGTGACCGCCATTTTACCTGACCGGGCACGGGTGGTTTATGTGAGCACCACAGGCGTGTATGGCGACCTCGGCGGCGTGCTGGCGGACGAGACCCGGCCGCTGGCCCCGCATAATGCGCGCGCACGGCGTCGGGTTGATGCGGAGCAAGTGCTACGCGCCTGGGCGCGGCGCTCGGCGGGGCGGCTGTCCATCCTGCGCGTGCCGGGCATTTATGCCGGCGACCGGCTGCCGCTCAAGCGCCTGGAGCAGGGCACGCCGGCCCTGCGCGCCGAGGATGACGTGTACACCAACCACATCCACGCGGACGACCTGGCGCGCATTGCCGCGGTGGCGCTGCTGCGCGGCCGGCCCTGCCGCGTGTACCACGCGGTGGACGACAGCGATATGAAGATGGGCGATTACTTCGATGCGGTAGCCGACGCCTTCGGGCTGCCGCGTCCGCCGCGCCTGCCGCGCGCCGAGCTGGCGCAGGCGGTGACGCCGACGCTGCTGTCCTTCATGTCCGAGTCGCGCCGCCTGTCGAACGGCCGCCTGAAGCGGGAACTGGGCGTGCGCCTGCGCTATCCGACTGTTGCTTTTTCACTCAGTGCAAGCCGGGCGTAAGGATTCCGGCGCACACTTGCATAAGGAGACGGTCACCTGTTTGATTGTGGTCAAAGGTCGGCCCGAAAACTGGGGCTATCGTAAGCCCAGCATAAACGGAGGAGAGCGCCATGAACGCCACCCACCCCACCAAAGAACAGGTCCGGGCCTATTTGCACCAGCGCGGCCGCGCTCACCTTCCTCCACCGCCCCCCGATGAGATCCGCCGCCGCCTGGACTGGCGCGGCGAGCATTCCTCCCCTTCCGGCGGCCTGCCGGCCGTCATCTTCCTGCCTTCCACCCTGCTGCAGCTGGGCGCCCTGATGGCGCTGGCCTGGGTTTGCCTGCCTTTTACGCCGCACGATCACCGCTGACCGGGCAGTTTTGGCGCAGAAAATTACATACCACAAGATTTCGCGATAGAATCTATCGAATTCTAACTAGGGTTGCATTGCGTTAAGCAATTCGCAATAAAAACCTGTATGATGTCGGCCTGTTGCCGCAAAAAGCGTCAGCGTCGGTAGTTTTTGACGATTTTCGCGTGAAATTCCGCCGAATATTTTGTATATACATGTCGCATTAAAGCGACAACCAGAGAAGATTAGATCATGTCGTCCTTGAAAGAAATTACTGCGTCTGCGTCTTACAATCCGAACCGCGTTCTTGACGCGATCATTGAAAAACTGCAACTGAAAAACGATGCTGCCCTGTCGCGTGCGCTGGAAGTTGCGCCGCCGGTGATCTCCAAGATTCGTCACAACACGCTGCCGATCGGCGCCACCATCCTCATCCGCATGCACGAGATCAGCGATTTTTCGATCCGCGAGCTGCGCGACATGATGGCGCACGCATAAAAAAACGGCCGCCCCTGTTGCCAGGTTGCGGCCGTTGCCGTTGTCAGACGGCTGAGTTTATACGGCAGCCAGGCGCGGACGCTCGGCGTAGAACGTTGGCGTTTCCGCTTCGGCCGGCTGCGCGTTGACGCGGCCGGAGTAAGCGGTTTTCCCGGCGCTGACACGGCCGGAGTAAGCGGTCTTCGCTTCCGCAGCGACACGGCCCGAATAGGCAACCTGCGGATCGGCCACGCGGCCCGAGTAGGCGGTCTTGGCTTCGGCGGCGACGCGGCCCGAGTAGGCCACCTGCTCACCGGCCACGCGGCCGGAGTACGCGGTCTTGGCTTCGGCGGCGACGCGGCCCGAGTAGGCCACCTGCTCACCGGCCACGCGGCCGGAGTACGCGGTCTTCGCTTCGGCGGCGACACGGCCCGAATAGGCCACCTGTTCGCCAGCCACCCGGCCGGAGTAGGCGGTTGCGCTGCCGCCGGCAACGCGGCCGGAGTAGGCCACCTGCTCGCCAGCCACACGTCCCGAATACGCCACGCTGACGCGGCCCGAATATGCCGTCTTGGCGCTGAAGTCCGGCCCGGCTGCCGCCACGCGCCCGGAGTAAGCGGTTTCGGCGCGCAGATAAGGCTCGCCGAAGGTCTCTTCATACAGCTCCTTCATGCGGTTGCCCACGCGCTCGTGCGCCTCTTCATCATCCTCGCCGCGCAGGCCGATATACGGGAAGTGGTGCAGGAAATAGCCGAAGACATGCTCGCAATCGACGGCATACTTCATCGTATCCAGAATGTGGTAATGCCAGAAGATATCGACGTCCATCAGCGGCGCCGTCTGTTCATTCGGGAACGTCTTCATCAGGTACAGGAAGCGGCGGTACTCGAATTCGACCGCATTGACTTTGTCCAGCGACCAGCCTTCGCCGGATTCAACGTGCATCAATTTAACCTTGATAGGTTCCAGGTCGAGGTCGGCAATAGCCTTGAAGCTTTCAGAAGCATTCATGAGTGAAATCCCTTTTATCAGTGAGCGAAGTTGTGATCGAGATGCCGTCATGTGGGCTGGGTGTTATAGCCTGGCATCAGGGACGTTCAGAAGTTTAGGAACGCAGATGTTGATGATTATCAACACGGTTCAGTATAAACAGCCACCTCGGGAATACAAGTAACAATTCAATGGTGCGCACGCGAAACAACACTGAAATGTTCCTTTCAAATCAGTAGCTTGTGGCTTGCAAATTGTTACGCACTCAGCGGTACGGCCACCATCACGGTAGTGCCGCAATCGGCATTGCTGCTGATCGAACAATGCCCGCCGAGCAGGTGGATGCGCTCCTCGATACCGACCAGGCCGAAGGAGCCGCTTTTCTGCCGGCAAGCCTCGCGCAGGCCGACGCCGTTGTCGCTGATGGTCATGCGCAGCATCCCGGCCGACTGCTTCAGCTCGATACGCACCAGGCTGGCGTGGGCGTGCTGGTAGATATTGCTCAGCGACTCCTGCAGCACGCGGAAAAAGGCGGTCGCGCAGCGGTCGTCGATGCCGGTTTCCGTACCCTGTTCGACCAGCTCGCACATGATGCCCGAGCGCTGGCGGAACTGCGCCACCTGCCATTCCACCGCCGCGCACAGCCCCAGGTCCAGCACGTTCGGCCGCAGATCGTTGATGATGTGGCGCACGCTGCGGATGGTTTCATCGATCTGGCGCAGGGTGGCCTGGGCGCGGGCGTGCAGGCGCGGATGGCGCGCCGCGGTGCGCGTGGCCAGGATATCCACTTCGATGCGCAGCACCAGCAGGTTCTGGCCCAGGTCGTCGTGGATTTCGCGCGCAATGCGCTTGCGTTCGGCTTCCTTGATCTGGTCGGCGTGCGCGGCCAGGCGGCGCAGGCGCAGGTGCGACAGCTGCAGCCTGGCCTGGCTGCCGCGCAGTTCGCGCGTCATGCTGCGCGCCAGGCGCACGGCGCGGCGGCGCGACGAGGCCAGCGTCATGAACAGGGCGTAAATCAGCATGCAGGCGCCAAAGCCGACGCAGCCGGCCAGCAGCGGCAGATACACGTCAAAACTGGACAGCATGGCCGCTTGCGGCACCGTGAAGTCGGCCAGCCACAGGCGGCTGTTGAAGGGGATGGACAGGGTCAGCGCAAAGCTGGCGCCGGAGGCCAGCGGCGCCAGGCCGGCATGGCTGTCGAACAGCATCTCGCCGCGCCGCCCAGGCTGGAAAGGGGCGCCGGCCAGGCCGCCGTCGTGCAGCAGCACGCGCACCTCGTGTTCCGGCATGTCGCCCAGCGCTGCGCTCACCATGCGCTGCACGCTGAAGCCCAGCCCCACCGAGCCGATGCAGGCGGCGCGCCGTTGCGCCACGCTGGCGTAGGGCAGGTCCTTGCGGAAGATCGGCATGCGCATGGCCATGCCCACGTCGTTCGGCGTGCGGCGCAGCGGGATGGGGCGCCCGGAGCTGCTCATCTCGCCCTTGTCGCGCGCCGAGAACAGCGCGGTGGCCACGCTGGGGCGGGCGGCGATATCCAGGCCGTACAGGTCGGAAAACGCTTCCAGCGGTTCGATCAGGGTCAGCACCGCGTATTCGGCGCGGCGGCCGGCCGGCTTCATGCGATAGTCCGGATAGGCGTCGCTGAAGTCGTCAAGCTGCAGCAGGCGCGCTTCGCGTTCCTCGCGTTCGGCGTCGGTAAAGTATTCGGCGAAGTTGATGCTGTCGATGGCGGGGAAGTTGTGCGCCAGGTCCAGCCCCTGCACGTAGCGGTGGAAGCTCTCGCGGCTCACGTAGCCGGACGCCTGGAAGTGGCTGGCGGTGCCGCGCAGCACTTCGGTGTAAGCCTTGATCGACGACGCGATATTGAACTGCGCATTGCGCGCCAGGTGGCGGAAGCGTTCCTGCGCTTCGTTTTCCACCGTTCCCTGCACCAGGGCGTACAGGCCGGTGCCGACGCACAGCGACAGCAGCAGACCGGCCCACCACGTCGGTTTTCGTTGGGCGAGAAAGCGCTGGAGGGGAGTGGTCGGCAAGATTTACCTTTACGAAAAGTAGAGGCAATATATGGACTTTCCGTAGGGCATGCAAGGCTGAAAGTGTTGCATTTATGCCATATTGATTGAAATCAAGGCAATTAAAGAAAAAGCCGCCCGGAGGCGGCTTTTTCTTGTCCTGTACAAGCAGGGGTTTACTTGCCCCAGCTGTCTTTCAGCGTGACGATGCGGTTGAATACCGGCTTGCCTGGCTGCGAATCGACGCGGTCGGCAATGAAGTAGCCGTGGCGTTCGAACTGGTAGCGCTGCTCCGGCGCCGCATCCTTCAGGCCCGGCTCCAGGTAGGCTTTCACCACTTCCAGCGCCTTCGGATTGAGGAATTCCTTGAAGTCGCGGCCGCCCGAATCAGGCTTCTCTTCGGTGAACAGGCGGTCGTACAGGCGCACCTCGGCCTCCAGCGCGGCAGCCGCGCTGACCCAGGTGATGTTGCCCTTCACCTTGTAGGTGTCGGCGCCCGGCGTGCCGGACTTCGAATCCTCGAAGTATTTCACGCGCACGGCGCTGACCTTGCCGTTTTCATCCTTGTCGTAGCCGGTGCATTCGACCACGAAGCCGTACTTCAGGCGCACGCGGGCGCCCGGGTTGCCGTCGATGGGCGGCGTGAAGCGGAAGTAGCCCTTGGTTGGCGCTTCCATGAAGTCTTCTTCCTCGATCCACAGTTCGCGCGTGAAGGGGAAGGTGCGCTGGCCCAGTTCAGGATGGTGCGGGTGGACCGGGGACGTGCATTCCACGGCTTCGCCTTCAGGGAAGTTTTCCACGATCAGCTTGAGCGGACGCAGCACGGCAATCGCGCGCGGCGCTTTCGGGTCCAGGTCTTCGCGCACGGCGCCTTCCAGCACGCCGTAGTCGATCCAGCCGTCCGACTTGGTCACGCCGGTGCGTTCGCACATCAGCTGGATGCCTTCCGGCGTGAAGCCGCGGCGGCGCATGCCGGCCACGGTTGGCATGCGCGGATCGTCCCAGCCATCGACGATGCCTTCTTCCACCATCTGGCGCAGCTTGCGCTTGGAGGTGACGATGTAGGTCAGGTTCAGGCGGGCGAATTCAAACTGCTTCGGCACCGGCTGGGCGAAGAAGCCGCCTTCGGCCAGGGTCGCCAGCAGCCAGTCGTAGAACGGGCGGTGGTCCTGGAATTCCAGGGTGCAGATGGAATGGGTGATGTTTTCCAGCGCATCGGAAATCGGGTGCGTGTAGTCGTACATCGGGTAGATGCACCACTTGTCGCCGGTACGGTGGTGATGCGCGTGGCGGATGCGGTACAGGGCCGGGTCGCGGTTGGTCATGATGGGCGAGGCCATCGCGTCTTCCGACATCCTGGCGCGCAGCACGTGCTCGCCATCCTTGTATTTGCCGGCCTTCATGTCGCGCAGCAGCTGCAGGTTTTCTTCCACCGAACGGTTGCGGAACGGCGAGTTGGTGCCCGGCGTGCTGAAGTTGCCGCGGTTGGCCGACATGTCGGCGGCGCTCTGGCTGTCCACGTAGGCCTTGCCTTGCTGGATCAGGTACTCGGCCATCTCGTACAGCTTGTCGAAGTAGTCCGAGGCGTAGTACAGGTGGTTGCCGGCGCCGGCCGGACCCTTGTAGTCCCAGTCGAAGCCCAGCCAGCGCACGCTGTCGATGATGGAATCGACGTATTCCTGTTCTTCCTTTTCCGGATTGGTGTCGTCGAAGCGCAGGTGGCAGCGGCCGCCGAAGTCGCGCGCCAGGCCGAAGTTGGTATAGATGGACTTGGCGTGGCCGATGTGCAGGTAGCCGTTCGGCTCCGGCGGGAAGCGGGTGATGACGGACGGCAGGCCCGGGCGGTCGTGTGCGCCGCTGGCAAGGTCACTTTCAACGATATTGCGCAGAAAATTCGGCGCTGGCGCCGGGACGGTGCTGTTTTTGTCGTTGCTCATGTAAAAAAGGCTGGAAAAAGAGTCGAATAGCGTCCATTTTACCGTACGGCGACGCCGCCGGCGGGACGAGCGTGCCTTTATATAGGATAATTCGTCTTTGCACGTTTAAAAAATCGACTCCGGAGTTTCTTTATGGAAAATTTATATAATGTGCTCGGTGTCGCGCCCAATGCCTCTGACGAGGAAATCAAGAAGGTTTACCGTTCGCTGGCCATGCGTTTTCACCCGGACCGCAACCAGGAGCCGGGCGCCGACGCGCGCTTCAAAGCCATTGTAAAGGCGTATGAGGTGCTGTCCGACCCGGCCAGGCGCGAAGAGTACAACCAGAGCCTGCATCACCGCATCATTGTCGATCCCGAAGCCGAGGCTTACAGCCAGTGGCGTTCGGTGTTCAGCCTGCACGGCGTGTCCGTGCCGGCTGCGTAACAAAGGAATTTCCCCGTAATGAGAAAAGTACATCACGAGTTCGCCTATCAGGTGCGCGAACTGGCCGGCCAGATCGAAGGCATCCTTGGCGATCCACCGGACCACAAGAACTACCAGAAAATGCTGGACACCCTGGTGTCCGAATACGCCGCCGGCAACGGCATCGAAGACCTGAACATGATGGCTTTCGCGCTGGTCGATGTGATCGAGTTCCACGACCCGAAAGCCGTGCTGGCCGACGCCGAAGACTTCGATTACGGCGACCCGGCGCGCGTGTTCGGCGCGGCGAGCTGCCCTGAGGGCAACCCGAAGCGCATGCTGGAAGCGCTGGAAGAGAATCATCCGGACCTGGGCCGCCAGGCGATCATCACCGCCTTCCTGCACAAGCATCCGCGCATGTGGGACGAAGAAGATACCTCCCTCGACCGCCTGGCCGAGGGCGACGATGGCGATGACGATCACGACGACGATATGGTGAGCGACGATTTCGCCCAGATCTTTGACCAGGGAGAAGAGTGATGTCCGATAAAAATCTGCCGGCGATCAGCAAGCAGGTGACCGAACTCGTTCTGGCCGGTTCGCTGGAGCATGCCGAGAAAGCCTTTGCCGAAGCGGCCGAGCAGCATGGCGACCTGGCCGTGGTGGAAGTGCTGCAGAACATTCCGCCGCACGTGACGGCGCTGCACATGTCCGGCTTCGACGGCGGCAAGCTGTCGCTGGCGACCCTGCTGGTGCCGCCCAAGCAGTGGGCGGAAAGCCTGGCCTACCTGGCCGCCACCTGGTCCGACGACATGATCGAGGACGATCCGGAGCGCATTGCCGAAGCGCTGTTCGCGCACATCCACGGCGTGGTGTTCGGCACCGACGACGAAGAGCGCCGCGTGGAGCTGCTGAAGGAGGCGTCGGCCACCGACTGGGGCTGCACCGCGTTTGCCATCCTGTTCTCGATGGCGCCGCGCGAAGTGCTGGAAGTGGCGGGAGAGGTGATCTCGAAAGGCGCTTACCTGACCGGCCAGACTTCGTCCGACAACGATATCGTGCCGGTGGCCGTGGCGCTGGCGCAAGCCAACGAAGACGGCTGGGACCGCGCCCTGTTCGAACTGTTCCCGGAATTCCGCCACAGCGCCGACCTGGCCGACGCGGAGTTCGGCGACGATCCGGACGAGGAGCCGGAACACCTGCAGCGCAGCACCAAGGAGCTGCTGTACCGCCTGCGCAAGCAGGTGCCGACCACGCGCAGTGCGGCCGGCAAGGAGCGTGCGCGCCGCTCGATCGGTACCGGGATCTTCAGCTGATGCTGCCGGCACTCGTACAAGAAAACCTGCCGCGCCTGACGCGTGCGATCAAGCTGCTGCCGGGCGATGCGCGTCCGGACGCAGCGGTGATCCTGGCCGAAGAACTGGCCACCATCACGGCCAACGTGGCGGACAAGTTCACCAACAACCGCACGGCGGAAGGCATCCAGAAAGCCATCAACCTGACGGTGGGCGGCGTGTCGCTCGGACTGGAGGAAGTGCTGGCCGTGGACAGCGACCAGGCAGCGCTGGACTTCCTGATCGATAACGGTCCGGAAGCGGCCTTCCAGGCCGGCTTCCGCCAGCTGAAGGAACTCTCGGCAATGCCGGAAGATACGCTGATCGGCGAATACGACGAGGACCCGGTGTATCTGCAGCGCCGCCTGCGCGACCTGTTCTTCGATATCTGCTACACGGACCCGAACCAGAACTGGGACGGCGTCGCCAGGTTCCAGGCGCAGCTGCAGCAGCGCCACGAAGTGCAGGCGATCGTGCGGCTGGCGAACTGGCTGCGCCGCCACAACAGCGAAGGTCCGATCAAGGATGAAGACCTGAATGCGGAAGGCGTGATTGCGCTGGCCGTGATCTTCGCGGTGGAAGGCAAGGGCCGCATCGTGGCGCGCACCGGGCAGAAGGAATTCGAACGCTTCGTGAAGGCTGTCCGCAAGGAGAAGCCGGATTACGAGGCCGGCTGGGCGCAACTGGCGGCGCAGGTGCCGGCGCAGCATCATCCGGTGCTGCTGCATCGGATCGACCTGTATCGCCGCAACTGCACCGTGGTGCAGAAGATTCCCGGCCGCTCGGCCATGAAGACCCTGTTCGCGGAGCTGGAGAACTACGCCGGCTCGGAACTGGATGCCGACTACGACTGACCGGCTTCCTCCTTCGCCAGCCTGACGAAGGCATCGACCAGCGGCGACCTGCTCCTGCGCTGCGCCAGCAGCAGGGAGGTGGCCGCCGCCGGATCGTCCAGCTGGCGATACACCGCTCCCTCCATATGGATGCTGTCGAAGGTCTTCGGCAGCACCGACACGCCAATTCCCGCCGCCACCAGTCCGATGATGGCGGATGCCTCGCCTGCCTCCATGCCGATCTCCGGCACGAAACCGGCCGCGCGGCACAGACGGAAAATCTGGTAGTAGATACCGGTGCCCGCTTCCTCCGGATACATCACGAACGGCAGTCCCTCCAGGTCCTTGATGCGCACCTTGCGCTTGCGCGCCAGCGGCGAATCGGACGGCAGGATCAGCATCAGCGGGTCCTCGCGCAGGTGCGTGAGTTCGATGGCGTCCGGCAGTGCGACTTCGGGCGGCCGCACGAAGCCCAGGTCCAGCTTCTGCGATCCGACCGCTTCCAGCTGGTGCAGCGTGGCCATCTCGTGCAGCGTGAGCGAGACGTGCGGGTACAGCTGGCGGTAGCGCTTGATGACTTTTGCGAACAGGGGCGTGAACGGCGTCGAGAAGGTGAAGCCGACGCGCAGTTCGCCCGCTTCGCCGCGGTGTGCACGCCTGGCCGTGACGACGGCGCGCTGCGACTGGGCCAGGATCTGCCGCGCGTCTTCCAGGAACAGCTTGCCCGCTTCCGTAAGCCGCACCCAGCGCTTGCTGCGTTCCAGCAGCTGCGCGCCGACTTCGGCCTCCAGCGCCTGGATCTGCTGGCTGAGCGGCGGCTGTCCGATGTGCAGGCGTTCGGCAGCGCGGGTGAAGCTGAGTTCCTCGGCGACGGCAACGAAGTAGCGCAGGTGGCGGAGTTCCATGGGTGGCCTGTTATCTGTTTGAGCGATTAATATCGCCTCAAATATATATTGGACAGTAATAGTGAGCAATCCTAAGATGGCTCACATGAACACCACTGCCATCAGCGCCGGATCTGCCGAATTCAAGCGCACCAACCGCGCGCTGTTCTTCGGCGGTTTTTCCTGTTTTGCATTGCTGTATTGCGTGCAACCGCTGCTGCCCCTGCTGGGGCATGAATTTGCGCTGACGCCGGCACAGGCGTCGCTGTCGCTGTCGATTTCCACCGGGGCGCTGGCCGTGTCGCTGCTGGCCTCTTCGTTTATTTCCGACCGTTTTGGCCGCAAGCCCCTGATGGTGGCTGCCATGCTGATTGCCGCCGTGATGACCTGTCTGTGCGCGGTGGCGCAGAGCTACAGCCAGCTGCTGGTCATGCGCGCGCTGCTGGGGCTGGCACTGGGCGGCATGCCGGCGATTGCCATGGCTTACCTGAGCGAAGAGATGGAACCGGCCTCGCTGGGCTTGTCGATGGGGCTGTACATTTCCGGCAGCGCGTTTGGCGGCATGCTGGGGCGCATGCTGACCTCCGTCCTGAGCGATTTCCTCGACTGGCGCTGGGCGCTGGGCGTGATGGGCCTGGCCGGCTTGCTGGCCGCGCTGGAGTTCTGGCGCAGCTTGCCGGTGTCGAAGCGTTTCCGTCCGTCCGGCGGCGGCCTGGACGCAATGGCTGCCGGCGTACAGCAGCACTTTGCCGACGCCGGCCTGCCGTGGCTGTTTGCGCTGGCCTTCCTGCTGATGGGCTGCTTTATCAGTGCCTACAACTATATCGGCTACCGTCTGCTGGGCGAGCCGTTCTCGCTGCGGCAGAGCGTGGTGGGCGGCATTTCCCTGCTGTACCTGCTGGGCATCTTCAGCTCGGTGTGGGCGGGCAGGCTGGCCGACAAGTTCGGCCGCCGCGGCGTGCTGTGGATGATGCTGTCGGTGATGTTCGGCGGACTGCTGCTGACCTTGTCCGGCGCGCTGGTGCTGATCGTGACCGGCATGGCCCTGTTTACCTTCGGCTTTTTCGCCGCGCACTCGATCGCCAGCAGCTGGATCGGCCGCCGCGCCCGCGCACCGCAGGCGCTGGCCTCGGCGCTGTACCTGTTCTTCTACTACCTGGGCTCCAGCGTGGTCGGCTGGCTCAGCGGCCTGGTGTGGGCGCACCGCGGCTGGCCCGGCGTTGTCGCGCTGCTCGGCTGCGGCCTCGGCGCCGCCCTCCTGATCGCGCTCCGCCTGCGCAACCTCACTCCGCTGCCGGCGCGGTCCCCGGTGCTTGCCGCCTGACGATCTGTTGAGGCAGGTCAAAGCCAGGTTGGGGCGGGGGAACCGGACGGAAGGGCGGAAAATCGAAGCATGACCGGCGCGGCTGCGCCGCTTCCGTAAGGAGCAGATCATGATGCACGATAAGGAGATCCGCAACCGTCTGAACAGCGTGCAAATGGCGGTGAGCCTGGCGGCGCAGCAGTTGTCGGCCGAGCGCAATCTGAGCGGCGAGCTGCGCGAATATATTCAGAAACTGGACCGCCGCTCGGACGATATCAGCGAAATCCTCGCCAGCCAGGACTTCGAAAACGTGCCGCGCCTGGTGGATGACATGGAGCTGCTTGGCGCCCGCGCGTGGCGCTGCTGCATCAGCGGCATGCCCGTGACGCCGGAGCTGAAGGCCGCCGTGAACCACATGCACAGCGAGCTGTTCGACTTCAAGCAGCACCTGCACTAGCCCACGCGGGCTGAGCTGTTAGACGACGCCCTGGCTGCGCAGGGCGGCGATGTCGGAATCGCTGCGTCCCAGCACTTCGCGCAGGACTTCCCCGGTATGCTGGCCAAGCAGCGGCGGAGCGGCGTGCGACTCTGCCGGACTGGCGGAAAGGCGCATCGGATTGCGCACCAGTTTGACCGTGCCCGCCGTCGGATGCGGCGCCTCGACCATCATGCCGCGTGCCTTCACCTGGGGATTCTCGAACACATCATGCAGGTCATTGATCGGACCGCAAGGCACGCCCACCGCCTCCAGCTGTTCGATCCACCAGCCGCGCGGCTTCGACTTCACCATCTCGGCCAGCAAAGGCACCAGCTCGTCGCGGTTCTGCACGCGCAGCGGATTGGTCGCATAGCGCTCGTGCGAAGCCAGATCCATGCGGCCGCCGGCCTCGACGAACTTCTGATACTGCCCGTCATTGCCGGTCGCAACGATGATGTAGCCGTCGGAGCAGGCGAAGGTCTGGTACGGCACGATGTTGGCATGGGCGTTGCCCCAGCGCTTGGGCGGCTTGCCGCTGTTCAGGTAATTCGAGCCGACATTGGCCAGCATCGCCACCTGTACATCCAGCAGCGCCATATCGATGTATTGCCCCTCGCCGCTGCGGTCGCGGTGGGTGAGGGCGGCCAGGATCGCGATGGTCGAATACATGCCCGTCATCAGGTCCGTCAGCGCCACGCCGACCTTTTGCGGGCCGCCGCCCGGTAGGTCGTCGCGCTCGCCCGTGACGGACATCAGCCCGCCCATGCCCTGGATCAGGAAGTCGTAACCCGCGCGGTGCGCATACGGACCGTCCTGGCCGAAGCCGGTCACCGAGCAGTACACCAGGTCCGGCTTGACGGCCCTCAGCGACTCGTAATCCAGTCCGTATTTCTTCAACTGCCCGACCTTGTAATTCTCCAGCACCACGTCGGCGTGCGCCGCCAGTTCGCGGATCAGCGCCTGGCCTTCCGGCCTGGAGATATCGACCGTTACCGAGCGCTTGCCGCGGTTGGCGGACAGGTAGTAGGCCGCTTCGGTGGTATCCGCGCCGGCCGCATCCCTGGCGTACGGCGGGCCCCAGGCCCGCGTATCGTCGCCGGCGCCGGGACGTTCGATCTTGATCACGTCCGCGCCCAGGTCCGCCAGGTTCTGCGAGCACCACGGGCCGGCGAGCACGCGGCTCAGATCCAGTACGCGAATATGTCCAAGGGCCTTCGGCATCATTGTTGTCTCTTCCATACTATTCTTTTAGGGGAGCATTAGCTTAACGCATTCAGCCGTGGTAGTGTTTCACACCATGTGGCCCTATCCGAAAATTGTCGCTCACCGTGGCGGCGGCACGCTGGCTCCGGAGAATACGATCGCCGGCCTGCGCGCCGGCCTTGCCTACGGTTTCCATGCGGTGGAGTTCGACGTCATGCTGTCAAAGGACGGCATCGGCGTGGTCATGCACGACCCGGAATTCGGGCGTACCGTGTACGGCGAGGGCAGGGTGGCCGAGCAGACGGCCGCCGAACTGGCGCGGCTGGATGCCGGACGCTGGTTCAGCCAGGAGTTTCGCGGCGAGCCGGTGCCGCTGTTCCTGGAGTTTATGGATTACTGCAGGGCGCAGCGCATCTGGATGAATATCGAGATCAAGCCGACCGGGGGCCAGGAAGAGGCGACGGGACGCTGGGTGGCGCACACCACGCGCGCCCGCTTTGCAGCCGAGGTGGCGGCCGGGGATCCGGCCGGGCTGCCGCTGCTGTCCTCGTTCAGCATGGCCGCGCTGGCGGCGGCGCGCGATGCGGCGCCGGATCTGCCGCGCGCTTGCCTTTTCGACCGGTTGCCCACAGATTGGGCTGAGATGGCAGGCGAACTTGGCGCTGTTGCGATTCATACGAACCAGAAGCATTTGACGCCGGCGGCGGCCAGGGCGGTCAAGGAGGCGGGTTTCGGATTGTTTTGCTATACCGTTAATGAACCGGAGCGCGCCCGGGAGATCCTGGCCTGGGGCGTGGATGGGTTCTGCACCGATCGCATCGATTTGATCGCGCCGACTTTCGCTTAACCCAAAACCTGGGTCAGACCCACGGGGTCTGACCCTGATACGCGGCGGCCGCGAGCCAAGGGTCTGACCCCTTGGGTCATACCCCGGGGTTCGGGGTTCACGTATAATCAACCCTTTGCACCAGCCTGCAACCTTAACCAATACGACATGAAATCTGCTGAAATTCGCGAAAAGTTCCTGAAATTCTTCGAATCCAAGGGTCACACGATTGTCCGTTCCAGCCCGCTGGTGCCAGGCAACGACCCGACCATGCTGCTGACCAACTCCGGCATGGTGCAGTTCAAGGATGTGTTCCTCGGCCTCGACTCGCGCCCGTACTCGCGTGCCACCACCGTGCAGCGCTGCGTGCGCGCCGGCGGCAAGCACAATGACCTGGAGAACGTGGGCTACACCGCGCGCCACCACACCTTCTTCGAGATGCTGGGCAACTTCAGCTTCGGCGACTACTTCAAGCGCGACGCCATCCAGTACGCCTGGGAACTGCTGACCAAGGTGTATGGCCTGCCTGCTGAAAAACTGACCGTCACCGTCTATATCGAAGACGACGAAGCCTACGATATCTGGGCCAACGAAATCGGCGTACCAAAAGAACGCATCATCCGTATTGGCGACAACAAGGGTTCGCGCTACGCGTCGGACAACTTCTGGCAGATGGCCGACGTTGGCCCATGCGGTCCCTGCACCGAGATCTTCTACGACCACGGCCCGGAGATCTGGGGCGGTCCTCCAGGCTCGCCTGAAGAAGACGGCGACCGTTTCATCGAAATCTGGAACCTGGTGTTCATGCAGTTCAACCGCGACGAAGCGGGCAATATGAACAAGCTGCCGAAGCCGTGCGTGGATACCGGCATGGGCATGGAGCGCCTGGCCGCCGTGCTGCAGCACGTGCACTCGAACTACGAGATCGACCTGTTCCAGAACCTGATCAAGGCTGCTGCGCGCGAAACCGGCGCCACCGACCTGGAATCGAAATCGCTGCGCGTGATCGCCGACCACATCCGCGCCGCTTCCTTCCTGATCGTTGACGGCATCATCCCCGGCTCGGAAGGCCACGGCTACGTCCTGCGCCGCATCATCCGCCGCGCCCTGCGTCACGGCCACAAGCTGGGCCAGACCAAGGCCTTCTTCTACAAGCTGGTGGAAGACCTGAACATCGAGATGGGCACGGCCTATCCGGAACTGGCGGAAGCGAAAGCGCGCGTGGCCCAGGTGCTGAAAGCCGAAGAAGAGCGTTTCGGCGAAACCCTGGAACACGGCATGAAGATCCTGGAAGCGCAGCTGGCCAAGGATCCGAAGAACCTGGACGGCGCAACCGCCTTCACCCTGTACGACACCTACGGCTTCCCGCTGGACCTGACCGCGGACATCTGCCGCGAGCGCAACGTGACCCTGGACGAGGCAGGCTTCAACGCCGCCATGGAAAACCAGAAGAAGGTGGCGCGTGCCGCAGGCAAGTTCAAGATGGCCGCCAACGTCGAATACAGCGGCGAGAAGAACAAGTTCGTCGGCTACGACCAGCTGGCGCACACCTCGAAAGTGATCGCCCTGTACGCCAATGGCGCCGCAGTGCAGGAACTGAAAGCGGGCGAGCAGGGCATCGTGGTGCTGGACACCACTCCGTTCTACGCCGAATCCGGCGGCCAGGTGGGCGACCAGGGTCTGATCCAGTCCGCCGGCGCCAGGTTCGCGGTGGAAGATACGCTGAAGATCCAGGCCGACGTATTCGGCCATCACGGTGAAATCAGCAGCGGCGTGCTGAAGGTTGGCGACGAAGTCGGCGCCGAAGTGGACCAGCATTCGCGCGGCCGCACCATCCGCAACCACTCCGCGACCCACCTGATGCACAAGGCCCTGCGCGAAGTGCTGGGTTCCCACGTGGCGCAGAAAGGCTCGCTGGTCGATCCGGACAAGGCCCGTTTCGACTTCAGCCACAACGCGCCAATGACGGCCGAGCAGATCGCCGAAGTGGAAGCCATCGTCAACCGCGAAATCCTGCAGAACCACGCGACCCAGTCGCACCACATGTCCTTCGACGATGCAGTGAAGCATGGCGCGATGGCGCTGTTCGGCGAGAAGTACGGCGATGAAGTGCGCGTGATGGACATCGGCTCCTCCAAAGAGCTGTGCGGCGGCGTGCACGTGCAGCGCACCGGCGACATCGGCCTGTTCAAGATCGTCTCGGAAGGCGGCGTGGCGGCCGGTATCCGCCGCGTGGAAGCCGTGACGGGCGAGGGCGCGCTGGCGCTGGTGCAAGGCCTGAGCCGCAAGCTGAACGAAGCTGCGGCCGCGCTGAAGTCCAACCCTGAAGAGCTGACCGCCAAGATCACCGGCGTGCAGGACCAGGTGAAGGCGCTGGAAAAGGAATTGGCGGCGCTCAAGTCCAAGCTGGCTTCCGGCCAGGGCGACGAACTGGCCACCCAGGCGATCGACGTGAAAGGCCTGAAAGTGCTGGCTGCCACCATGGAAGGCGCGGACGTGACCGCGCTGCGCGAAACCATGGACAAGCTGAAGGACAAGCTGAAGTCCGCCGCCATCGTGCTGGCCTCCGTCAGCGACGGCAAGGTGAGCCTGATTGCCGGCGTGACCCAGGACTCCATCGGCAAGGTGAAAGCCGGCGAACTGGTGAACTTCGTTGCACAGCAAGTGGGCGGCAAGGGCGGTGGCCGCCCTGATATGGCGCAAGCCGGCGGCACCAACCCCGACGCACTGCCAGGTGCGCTGGGTGGCGTTGCAGCATGGGTGGAGCAACGTATTTAAAAGGGTTATAGCCCCATGCCTAAAGGCGTGGGGCTTGACTGATTTGCAAGCCCGTTGTGACTTTGCAACGATGTACGATCTATTTTGGTGCAGTGCGTCACGCGCTGCTTTTTGGAGTAGTATGTCGAAAAATCAGTAGCGTATTTTAGTGAGAATTTGATGAGCGACACACTACTTGAACCCGAGACCATGGAATTTCACAAGGACCTCGACGCCAGGGGCCTGAACTGCCCTTTGCCCATCCTGAAGGCAAAGAAGGCGCTGGCTGAACTGGAGAGCGGGCAGGTGCTGCGCATTGTGGCAACCGATCCCGGTTCCGTGCGCGACTTCCAGGCTTTCGCCAAGCAAACCGGTAACGCCCTGCTGTCCCATGTGCAGAACGGTACTGAATTCACTTTCCTGATGCAGCGCAAATAAAGCCGCGCGCAAATCCCCATGTATAATTCCGGCTGTTGATTTATCGGCGCCGGATTACGGGCAAAAATCGTACGATCGTGCTTTTATTCGACTGGACAAGTTGAATTCGTCATATAATCTAGCCCACCTTTTACTTATCACTTTTTCAAAGGCACACCTATGAAAGTCCTGGTACCTGTCAAGCGCGTCGTAGACTTCAACGTCAAAGTGCGCGTCAAATCCGACGGCACTGGCGTGGATATCGCCAACGTCAAGATGTCGATGAACCCGTTCGACGAGATCGCCGTGGAAGAGGCGACCCGCCTGAAGGAAGCCGGCAAAGTGACCGAGATCGTAGCGATCTCCGCTGGTGTAGCCCAGTGCCAGGAAACCCTGCGCACCGCGATGGCGATCGGCGCCGACCGCGGCATCCTGGTGGAAACCGCGACCGAACTGGAGCCGCTGGCCGTCGCCAAGCTGCTGAAGGCCATCGCCGACAAGGAACAGCCGCAGCTGATCATCCTGGGCAAGCAGGCGATTGACGACGACTCCAACCAGACCGGCCAGATGCTGGCTGCGCTGCTGGGCTGGCCGCAGGCGACCTTCGCTTCCAAAGTCGTGCTGGAAGACGGCAAGGCGACCGTGACGCGCGAAGTGGACGGCGGCCTGGAAACCCTGGCGCTGACCCTGCCGGCCATCGTCACCACCGACCTGCGCCTGAACGAGCCGCGCTATGTGACCCTGCCGAACATCATGAAGGCGAAGAAGAAGCAGCTGGATACCGTCAAGCCGGAAGACCTGGGCGTTGACGTGACCCCGCGCCTGAAGACCATCAAGGTGGCCGAGCCTGCCAAGCGTTCCGCTGGCATCAAGGTGCCTGACGCAGCAACCCTGGTTGCCAAGCTGCGCACCGAAGCAAAAGTCATCTAATTCATTCAAACCCAAACCCGGGGTCAGACCCGCCGGGTCTGACCCGGATTTCAGGTTCAGGGTTAACAAGATAGGAAAAAATCATGGTCGCACTCGTTATTGCTGAACACGACAACGCCAGCCTGAAAGGCTCCACCCTGCACACCGTGACCGCCGCTGCGCAATGCGGCGGCGACGTGCACGTGCTGGTTGCCGGCTCGAACGCCGGCGCCGCTGCCGAAGCGGCAGCGAAAATTTCCGGCGTCACCAAGGTGCTGCACGCCGACGCTGCCTACTTCGCCGACGGCCTGGCCGAAAACGTGGCCGAGCAGGTGCTGGCGATTGCCGCAGCCTACTCGCACATCCTGGCGCCGGCTACCGCCTACGGCAAGAACATCCTGCCACGCGTGGCCGCCAAGCTGGACGTGGCGCAGATTTCCGAAATCACCAAGGTGGACTCGCCGGACACCTTCGAGCGTCCGATCTACGCCGGTAACGCAATCGCCTACGTGCAATCGTCCGACAAGGTCAAGGTGATCACCGTGCGTTCCACCGGCTTCGACGCTGCTGCCACCGGCGGCTCCGCTGCCGTGGAATCGGTGGCTGCTGCTGCCGATGTCGGCAAGTCCGCTTTCGTGAGCCGTGAAGTGGCCAAGTCCGACCGTCCGGAACTGACCGCTGCCAAGATCATCGTTTCCGGTGGCCGCGGCATGGGTTCGGGCGACAACTTCAAGATCCTGGAACCGCTGGCCGACAAGCTGGGCGCAGCCATGGGCGCGTCGCGCGCTGCCGTGGATGCGGGCTTCGTGCCGAACGACTGGCAGGTTGGCCAGACCGGCAAGATCGTTGCGCCGTCGCTGTATATCGCTGTTGGTATCTCCGGCGCGATCCAGCATCTGGCTGGCATGAAGGACTCCAAGACCATCGTTGCCATCAACAAGGATCCGGAAGCGCCGATCTTCTCCGTGGCCGACTATGGCATCGTGGGCGACCTGTTCGAGGTTGTGCCGCAGCTGGTGAAAGAACTGGGCTGATCTTTGGAACCTGACACCGGGGTCTGACCCCGCGGGTCTGACCCCGAAGTTCGGTTCTAAAAATAATAAACAGGGCCACGCAAGTGGCCCTTACACCTTGGAGAGTTAAATGAGCTATCAAGCCCCAATGAAAGACATGCTGTTCGTCATGAACGAACTGGCCAACCTGTCCGGCGTGAACGCGCTGCCGGGCTGCGAAGACGCCACCCCGGAAACCGCCGAAGCCGTACTCGAAGAAAACGCGAAGTTCGTCGGCGGCGTGATCGCGCCGCTGAACCATGCCGGCGACAAGGAGCCAAGCTACTGGGCTGATGGCAAAGTAACCACCGCCAAGGGTTTCAAGGAAGCCTTCAAGCAGTTTGCCGAAGCCGGCTGGCAGGGCCTGCAGCACCCGACCGAATTCGGCGGCCAGGGCCTGCCGAAGCTGGTCGGCACGCCATGCGTGGAAATGCTGCACGGCGCCAACCTGTCCTTCGCACTGGTGGCGCTGCTGTCCGACGGCGCGATCGAAGCGCTGCTGACCGCCGGCAGCGACGAGCAGAAAGCGCTGTACCTGGAAAAGCTGGTGAGCGGCCAATGGACCGGCACCATGAACCTGACCGAACCGCAAGCCGGCTCCGACCTGGCCGCCGTGCGTTCGCGCGCCGTGCCGCAGGGCGACGGCAGCTACAAGGTGTCCGGCACCAAGATCTTCATCACCTACGGTGAGCACGACATGGCCGAGAACATCATCCACCTGGTGCTGGCGCGTACGCCGGACGCACCGGAAGGCGTGAAGGGCATCTCGCTGTTCATCGTGCCGAAGTTCATGGTCAATGCCGACGGCTCGCCGGGCGAGCGCAACGACGTGCATTGCGTGTCGATCGAGCACAAGCTGGGTATCAAGGCATCGCCGACCGCCGTGCTGCAGTTCGGCGACCATGGCGGCGCCACCGGCTTCCTGGTCGGCGAAGAGAACCGCGGCCTGGAATACATGTTCATCATGATGAACGCCGCCCGCTTCGGCGTCGGCATGCAGGGCATCGGCGTTGCGGAACGCGCCTACCAGCAGGCGGTAACGTTTGCCAAGGACCGCGTGCAGTCGAAGGACCTGGCAGGTTCGCCGGGTCCGGTCGCCATCATCAACCATCCGGACGTGCGCCGCATGCTGATGTCGATGCGTGCGCAGACCGAGGGTGCGCGTGCGCTGGCCTACGTTGGTGCTGGCATTTACGACCACGCCCACCACCATCCGGATGCAGGCGTGCGCAAGGAACAGCAGGCGATTTACGAATACCTGGTGCCGATCATCAAGGGCTGGTCCACCGAGATGTCCGAGAACGTGACGCGCGACGGCGTGCAGGTGCACGGCGGCATGGGCTTCATCGAAGAGACCGGCGCTGCGCAGCACTACCGCGACTCGAAGATCCTGACCATCTACGAAGGCACGACCGCGATCCAGGCCAACGACCTGGTGGGCCGCAAGACCGTGCGCGACGGCGGTGCTGTCGCCAAGGGCCTGCTGGATCAGGCGCGCATGACCGTTGCCGCGCTGGCCGATGCGAAAGGCAAGAACGCCGACTTCGACGCGATCCGCCGCCAGCTGGAGCAGGGCATTGCCGATCTGGATGCCGTGGTGGACTTCGTGGTGGCGAATACCCGCAGCGATATCAAGGCCGTGTTTGCCGGTTCCGTGCTGTACCTTAAACTGGCCGGCATCGTGCTGGGCGGCTGGCAGATGGCGCGCGCCGCGCTGGTCTCGCAGCAGAAACTGGATGCAGGCAGCGGCGACGCAGGCTTCTACAAGGCCAAGATCACCACCGCACGCTTCTTTGCCGAACACATCCTGTCGCAGTCCAGCGGCCTGCGCGTGGCGATCGTTGACGGCAGCGCCGGCGTTCTCGGCGTGCCTGAAGACCAGTTCTAAACCGCCTCAAGCCGCTGCTGCGGCTCGTTCGTGCGCAAGCGCCCTTGCTTGCGCGCGAATCCTCCGGTTGGCTCATTGGCTGCTGCCACTGCCCGCACTGCCGCCGGCACGCTGCAGGTCGCGGAAATCCGTTTCCGGCATGCGCCGGTCGGTGAATTCAGGCAGGCATATCCCCTTGGTGCCGGCGCAGACGAACATGGGGCCAGCGGCGTGGAGAAGCGATGCAGCACCTGCGGCTGCACCGGCGCGCTTTTCGTTGGGCGGCTACCTTGCAGGGCCGGAAGCCGAGGGGTCACTGATTTTCATCGTCGAACAGGGAAGCGAAAGACTGCTCATCGCGAACCCGCATCAGCATTGCCGACAATGAGCGCTGCAGGCGGCCATGCACGAAATTGCCCATGCTGATGCGTTTCACGCCCAGTTCCGCCAGCGCGGCAAAGCCGGGCAGGGTGGGCATGCACATCACGTTGAGCGGCCGGCCGATGCTGCGCACCGCTGCGCGGATATCTTCCTCACGCGTGATGCAGGGTGCGAAGACGCCGTCCGCACCGTGAGCGGCGTACAGCTGGCCGCGGGCGATGGTTTGCTGCAGCGCGTCCGCGTGGCCGAGCAGGAAAGGGTCGGTGCGCGCATTGATGAACAGCGCCGGTGCGGCGGCGCGCACCGCGCCGATGTGCGCCGCCATCCGCTCTGGCGGGAGCAGGCTGCGCTTGCCGCCGATGACCACGCTGTCTTCGATGTTGATGCCGGCGACGCCCATTGCAGCCAGTTGCGCCGCGTGCCCGGCAGCGTCGCCATAGCCGGCTTCGATGTCCACGCTCAGCGGCAGCGCAGTGGTGGCGCGGATGCGCTCGGCAATGCGCAGCAGATCGCTGAAGGGCATGTCTTCGCCGTCGGCGTAGCCGAGCATGGATGCGATGGCCGCGCTCGATGTGCCGATGGCGGCATAGCCTGCCTGCGCGGCAGCGTGGGCGCTGGGCACATCCCATACGTTGGCAATGATGAATGGCTGGCCGGACTGGTGCAGTGCATGGAACATGAAGAACCTCCGTATCTGAATTACCTGTCAGCTTATCGGCGCCGCAGCGCATGCGGCCACCGGAAAATGGACGACTATTTTTTCTGCAGCCTGTCCAGCTCCCCGATTTCGTAGTCGCCGTCATCGACGAGGCGCTCGCCGCCGGGGAATTTGCCCAGGCCCAGGGTGCGGCCCATCGACAGCAACAGGCTTTGTCCTGCCACGCTGCGTTCAGGCTGCAGCTGATACACCGGATCTTCGAATGCTTTCTGCGGCGTGGTGATGGTCCAGCCCATTTCCTTGAACTGCGCAATCACATCGTCCAGCCACATGGCGTTGATCAGGTTGTGGTGCAGCAGGATCACCTGCGCGATATCGCGCCCTTGCAGCTGCTGCGACAGTTCGCGGTAAGCCAGCGCGCGCTGCTTCACGTGCGCCAGGTACGCCGCCTTGATTGGACTGACGTCCGCATTCGGGTCTGCCTGCAGCGCCTGCACCAGCCGTCCATTCAGCCGCCAGTCGCTGGTATCCAGGCTGACGTAGCCATTGCGGTAGCCGTGGCTGCGCAGGAACTCGCGCATGCCGTCGCGCTTTTCCGGAGTGTTGCCCTCGCGGAGGTAGGTGAAGCGGAACCATTTCTGATAGCCGGGCAGGGTGCTGGTGATCTTGTCGCAATCGAGGATCTGCTGCTGGTATTGCGCAAGTTCGATCTTGTGCAGGTCGGGATGCGTCATCGTATGGTTGCCGATGGCGTGGCCGGCCTTGCCCCAGGCTTGGGCCAGCGCATAGCCCTCCGGCTTGTCCGCACCGAAGCCGCAGGTGGCGAACAGTGCCGCCTGTACGCGGTGTTTTTTCAGCGCCGCCAGCATGGCTTCGTTGCGCTGCGCGGCGCTCATACGCGGCGTGGCTTCCAGGTTCGGGCCATCGTCGAAGGTAAAGGCTACCGATTGCGCCTGTGCGGCGCTGCTGCAGGCCAGCGCCAGGGTGCAGGCAGCGGCGGCAATGCTGCTCAGGTTCATGCGCACTCCATTTTCTCCTTGTGATTGCCGTCCATGACGCGGATCTCCCATTCGCCCCCGTTGCGGCGCGATTCGCCCCCTCGAAGCCGCGATTCGTCGGTTTCGGCTGGGCGCATGCAAACTCGTCCGCTACCTTAGCACTGTTCCCGCACGATAAACAGAGGCGGGAACGAACAGGCAATCAATGGGGGTGGATGATGAAAAAAGTGTTCTTCAGCGCTCTGGCGGCGCTCGCTCTCGCCGGCTCGGGTGCTGCATTTGCAGCGGATGCTCCGGTTCCTGCCGTGCAGGCCAGCATGGCCGGGGTGGGCGGCGTGAGTATTGTGGATGGCGACTATCGGCTGGGCGTCGGCGAGTTCGAAGACTTCGCACATGGCTACCACCTGAAAACAGGCGAAAAGGTGTATTTCACGCGGCACGGCAAGCAGCGTTTCTATGTGCAGCTTGAGGGACGGAAGCGCGAGCGCATGTTCGCCCAGTCCCGGGGCGTGTTCATGACTGAAAGCGGGGCGCGCGTGGAGTTCTCGGAGTTTGGGCACGCCGTCGCGATCACCACCGCCAGCCGCTGATGCGGTGACTTTTGCAAAGCGTTGCTATGGCGCTGGGCCGAACAAGCTGCTGTTGGTGAGTAATGCGGCCCGCTATGGTTTCAAGCGTGCATGCAGTGTGGGCTTGGGCAGATTGCTGGCCTCGGATTGCTGCTGCCGCGCCGGTCTGAGGCACGGCAGCAGCGTCAGGGCCGCGGGCGGTACTTAGATGCGGTTCAGGTTGCCGTTTTCACGGCGCACGTGGTCGCCCTTGCGCAGCTGCGGATCGTGGCCCAGAACGACGGTGCCTTTCCGGCCGTTCTCGTAGTTCACGCCCACGTGCCACTCCTTGACCTTGTTCATCTTGCCTTCGATGGTCTTGCCGGCGTAAGCGCCGCCCACTGCACCGGCAACGGTTGCCAGTGCACGGCCGTTGCCGTGGCCAACCTGGTTGCCCAGCAGGCCACCAGCCAGGCCGCCGGCGACTACGCCAGCCGCGCCGCCGTTGCCGTCCTTCTCGATCATGCGCACCGAGGTTACGGTGCCGCACTCGTTGCAGACGCGGCGGCCTTCAGCGTGGGCGCCGCCCGTGACGGTAAGAGCCAGCAGTGCAGGCAGAATCAGGTTGCGAATTTTCATTTGATGCTCCGTTACAAGTTGTTCGATGACCGAGAGTATAGGTGAACAATTTCCAAACGGAACACACAATTGAAACAAGAGTTTGCTGAAGATCAGCCGTAGATGCCGCCGGTGTAGAGTAGGTCGAACAGGCGGGCGATGGAGGCGATCAGGCCGAAGGCGCCGACCATCAGGGTGGCCACCAGCACCACGGCCAGCGGCCAGCGCGAACCGGACTTCTTGCCGGACGCCGGATTGAAACTGGCATCCCACTTCTCGTCGGGCATCAGTCCCAGCACCAGCGCTTCGATAAAGCCGGCCAGCATGGAAACAAACAGCGGCAGCAGTTTGAAGTAGGGATCTGCGCCGGGAGCGGCCAGCGCCACCAGTGCGCAGGCGGGCAGGGCGGCGGCGTGCAGCCAGCCCCATTTGTCGCCGGGGCCGCGCAGATAGAAGCGGTGCAGGCCGACGCCGCCGAAGACTGCAGCGGTCAGGGTGGCAAAGGTCTTATTCTTGTGCAAAACAGACATGATTTCCGGGCCAAAATTGCAGAAAGCGTGCAGTATGGCACAACAAAGCGGTTGCCGACGAGGCCAGAACGGGGGATAATCACGGATTACCCCAACACTCACCCATTGTTATTAATGCTTGCCCGTCGGAGGGAAGGCGCGCTATAATTTGCGGCTTTTTCCGACTCAGCACACTTTTTTGGAAATATTATGGTCGTTATTCGTTTAGCTCGTGGTGGTGCCAAGAAGCGCCCTTTCTACAACATCGTTGCAACCGATTCCCGCAACCGTCGTGACGGTCGTTTCGTAGAGCGTATCGGCTTCTACAACCCAATGGCTACCGGCCAGGCTGAAGGCTTCCGCGTTGCTGCAGACCGTCTGGCTTACTGGCAAGGCGTTGGCGCACAGCTGTCCCCAGCTGTTGCCAAACTGGTTGCTACCAACAAAGCAGCCTAAGGCTTGAGCGATAAAGCTGCATCCGGGGCGCAAGCCCCAGACGATCTGGTGCAAGTGGGCTTCGTGTCCGGCGCCTACGGTCTGGTTGGCGGGGTGAGGGTACGTCCCTTCTCCGCAGAGGCGGATGCTTTGCTGCACGCGAAAACCTGGTGGATTGATAAGCCGAGCCTGCACGACGTAGAAGTCAAGCGGGCCAAGCTGCATGGTGGCGACGTGGTCGTAACCATGGCTGGAATCGCCGAACGCGATATCGCAGAAGCGCTGAAGGGCGCCTCGGTGTTTATCCGCCGCAGCGACTTCCCGCAACTCGATGAAGAAAACGAGTTTTACTGGTCCGACCTGATCGGGCTGGCAGTAGAGAATCAACAGGGCGAAAGCCTTGGCACGGTCGCGGACATGATGAGCAATGGACCCCAGTCCATCCTGCGCGTCGAATACCAGGCCGAAGGAACGGCGCAGGAGCGCCTGATTCCATTTGTAGATCAATTCGTTATCAAGGTGGACAAGGACGCGAAGAAAATCATCGTGGACTGGGGCCTGGATTACTGATCCGGAACCCGCAGCGATGCAATTCGACGTTATCACCCTGTTCCCTGAAATGTTCGCTGCCCTGACGCAGTCCGGCGTTACCCGCCGCGCGTTCGAGCAGAAGAAGTGGGGCCTGTCGCTGTGGAATCCGCGCGATTTCACCACCGACAATCACCGCACCGTGGACGACCGGCCGTATGGCGGCGGTCCCGGCATGGTGATGCTGGCCAAGCCGCTGGAAGCGACCATCAATGCCGCGAAACAGCGCCAGGTAGTCTCCGGACTGCCCGTGCCGCGCGTGGTGTTCATGTCGCCGCAAGGCAAGCAGTTGACGCACGAACGGGTGATGCAGCTGAAGCAGGAGCCTGGCCTGGTGGTGCTGTGCGGCCGCTACGAAGCGGTGGACCAGCGTCTGCTGGACCGCTGCATCGATGAGGAAATCAGCCTCGGCGATTTCGTGCTGTCCGGCGGCGAGCTGCCGGCCATGGCCCTGATGGATGCCGTGGTGCGCCAGCTGCCCGGCGTGCTGAACACCGATGCTTCCGCTGTTGAAGACAGTTTCGTCAACGGCCTGCTGGATTCGCCGCACTATACGCGGCCCGAGAATTACGAAGGCGTGCCGGTGCCCCCGGTCCTGATGGGCGGCAACCACGCCGAGATCGAGAAGTGGCGCCGCGAGCGCATGCTGGAGGCGACGGCGCGCAAGCGGCCCGACCTGCTGGTCAAGGCACGCGAAGCGGGCCAGCTCTCGAAGAAGGACGAAAAGTTTTTGGCGGGTTTGTAAACCCGCTGTAGTACCGTGGCAGGGGCTTTTCCCTGCCGTGTTTAACCCCATCCTCTACCGGGCAACCTTGGCGCCGGCAAGATGGTTATTGGAGTCATAAAATGAACCTGATTCAACAACTCGAGCAAGAAGAAATCGCTCGCCTGGGCAAGAACATCCCTGAATTCGCACCTGGCGACACCGTGATCGTCAGCGTGAACGTAGTCGAAGGCACCCGCAAGCGCGCCCAGGCATACGAAGGCGTTGTGATCGCTCGTCGTAACCGCGGCCTGAACTCGAACTTCATCGTTCGCAAGATCTCGTCCGGCGAAGGCGTTGAGCGTACCTTCCAGCTGTACTCCCCGCTGATCGCTTCGATCGAAGTGAAGCGTCGTGGTGACGTGCGCCGTGCCAAGCTGTACTACCTGCGCGAGCGTTCGGGCAAGTCGGCTCGTATCAAGGAAAAACTGCCAAACCGCAAAGTTGTTGCTGCGGCAGAGTAATCCATTCATATCTGATTGGATTGAAGGGGCGCCGTTGGTGCCCCTTTTTTGTTTCAGGAGGACAGATTGGCAAGACCGCATTTCGACCCCACCCAGCTGCCCGTAGAGGCAATTGCCGGCGAAGCCGCCGTGCTGCTGGAACGCCTGGCCCCGGCCTGGCTGCGCGAACGTTTTGCCAATCCGCCCACCTGGGCGCCGGAAGGCAACGAGACGGTCTTCATCGACCGTCCCGATCCGACCGCCGCCTCGGTACTGGTGCCCATCGTGGTGAAGGAGCAGGGCCTGAGCATGCTGCTGACGCAGCGTACCGCCCACCTGAACGACCACGCCGGCCAGATCGCCTTTCCCGGCGGCCGCGCCGAGGAAAGCGATGCGGACGCCATCGATACCGCGCTGCGCGAGACGGAAGAGGAAATCGGCCTGCACCGGCGCCACATCGAGGTGATCGGCACGCTGCCCGTGTACTTCACCGGCACCGGCTACGAGGTCACGCCGGTGGTGGGCCTGGTCATGCCGCCCTTCGCGCTGAAGGCCGACCCGTTCGAGGTGGCCGAGATTTTCGAAGTGCCGCTGCCGTTCCTGATGGATGGCCTGAACCACCAGCGCTTGTCGGTCGAGTTGCCGAGCGGGCGGCGGACTTTTTATGCGATGCCCTATGAGAAACACTTTATCTGGGGAGCAACGGCCGGCATGCTGCGCAATCTGTTTCATTTCTTGCGTGCTTAGGCTACCCTAGCGGGCATTGCGGAACTGCTATCACAAAGGATTTAGATGACTTTTCTTTCCATTCTATGCGCGTTGCTAATCGAGCAACTGAAGCCTCTGCGTGCGGATAACGCGATCTACGCCGAGATCAAAGCCCTGGCAATCCGCATGGAGACCTGGTTCAATGCCGGCCATGCAAGCCACGGCCGCATGGGCTGGTTCCTGATGATGGCGGCGCTGATGGTGCCGGCCGGACTGGTTTACTGGGCGCTGATCAGCTATGGCCTGTTCCTCGCCGCCTTTGCCTGGAATGTGGTGATCGTCTATCTGACGCTGGGCTTCCGCCACTATAGCCACTATTTCACCTCGATCCAGCTGGCCCTGAACGCCGGCGACGAAACCACGGCGCGTTCGCTGCTGGCCGAATGGACCAAGCTCGACACCGTGGGCATGGACGTGTCCGAGATTTCCCGCATCGCCGTCGAAAAAGCGCTGATCACCACGCATCGCAATGTCTTCGGCGTGTTCTTCTGGTTCCTGATGCCGCTCGGGCCGACCGGCGCCATCCTGTACCGCGTGTCCGAGTACCTGGCCCGCGCCTGGAACGAGCCGGAGCATATGCGCAACGAAGCCTTCGGCGAGTTTGCCGCGCGCGCCTTCTACTGGATCGACTGGATTCCGGCGCGCCTGACCGCCGTCGCCTTTGCCGTGGTCGGCAATTTCGAGGACGCGATCTACGCCTGGCGCAATTTCGCCCACCGCTGGAAGGACGAGGCGATCGGCATCATCCTGTGCGCCGGCGGCGGCGCCATGGGTGTGCGCCTGGGCACGCCGCAGGAAAATGCAGCCAAAGTTGTTACGGCCGATGCGGCAACCGTCGATATCAGCGATATGGAAGTGGAAACCATGCCGGGCGACGAGCCGGGCGTGCGTGCCCTGCAGAGCACCGTGGGCCTGGTCTGGCGCGCCTTGCTGCTGTGGATGATGCTGCTGTTGCTGCTGTCCGGGGCCGCCTGGCTAGGCTAAAATGCTGGACTTGCGGCCGCGCTCTGCGGCCGCATTCTTGAGTACTTTATTGCGGGAAATAGCGCTCAGGTCTTCTATAAGATATAATACCTAAGTTCCCTCCACGCACCAGAAAACGCCCCTCCTATGGCCGACGAGTTCTTCATTCTTGGGCTTACCGCCGACGGCAAGCAGTTCCGACCCAGCGACTGGGCCGAACGCCTGTGCGGGGTCATGCAATGCGTTGCCCCGACCGGAAGCGGTCCCAATTCCCACCTGGGTTATTCCTCCATGGTCACGCCGACCAATATCAATGGCGTGAAAGCCGTGGTGGTCGATCCCAAGCTGCGCGAGCTGTCCCCGCTGGGCTACAACTTCGTTGTCGAATTCGCCAAGGATAATAATCTGCAGGTGGTGGACGCCTGTCTGCTACCTGACGCAAAGCCCTGAGATGGCGTAGCATAGGGTTTTGCCAACAAGAGCAGAATCCCATGCAAAAACGCCTGATCGCCGTGCTGCTGCTGAGCGGCGCAAGTTTCCTCCCTCCTGCCTTCGCGCAAACCCTGCCACCCGGCGTGGTCAAAGGTCCCTCGGTCGAGGGCATTACCGAATACCGCCTGCCGAACGGCCTCAAGATCCTGCTGTTCCCCGATGCTTCCAAGCCGACCGTCACGGTCAATGTGACCTACCTGGTCGGCTCGCGCCATGAGAACTATGGCGAGACCGGCATGGCCCACCTGCTGGAGCACCTGATGTTCAAGGGCTCGCCGAAGAACCGCAATATTCCGCAGCAGTTCAGCGAGCGCGGCATGGACTTCAACGGCACCACCTCCTTCGACCGCACCAACTACTACGAGGTGTTCCAGGCCAGCCCGGACAACCTGAAGTGGGCGCTCGGCATGGAAGCGGACCGCATGACCAGGTCCTTCATCGCGCAGAAGGACCTGGACTCGGAAATGACCGTGGTGCGCAACGAATACGAGAGCGGCGAGAACGATCCCTTCGGCGTGCTGCTGAAGCGCATGGAAAGCGTGGCTTACGACTGGCACAGCTACGGCCGCTCCACCATCGGCAACCGCAGCGATATCGAGAACGTGAAGATCTCGAACCTGCAGAACTTCTATCACACCTGGTACCAGCCGGATAACGCCGTGCTGCTGGTGGCGGGCAAGTTCGATGCGCCGCAGACGCTGGCCTGGATCGGCAAGACCTTCGGCGCGATCCCGAAGCCGAAGCGCAAGCTGCCCGATTTCTGGACCGTGGAGCCGGCCCAGGACGGCGAGCGTAACTTCACCGTGCGCCGCAAGGGCGATCTGCAGATCGTGGCGGTCGGCTACAAGATCCCGTCCGGCCTGCACCCGGACGCCGACCCGCTGGCCTTCATGGGCCAGATCCTGGCCGATACGCCAACCGGCCGCCTGCACAAGGCGCTGGTGGAAACCGGCAAGGCGGCGCAGGTCTTCAACTATGGCCAGGTGGGCCACGATCCCGGCCTCTATCTGTTCGGCGCCGTGGTGAAGGCCGGCCAGCCGGTGGAGCCGGTGCGCGACGAGCTGGTGTCCATCGTCGAAGGCTTCGGCAAGACGCCGGTCAGCGATGAGGAAATGGAGCGCACACGGCGCGATTACACCAATGCGATCGAGAAGCAGCTGAACAATCCGCAGCAGGTGGGCGTGGCCCTGTCCGAATACATTGCGCTGGGCGACTGGCGCCTGCTGTTCCAGGGCCGCGACGATCTGCCGAAGATCAGCGCGAAGCAGGTGTCCGATGCGGCTGCGCGCTACCTGAAGCGCGATAACCGCACGGTCGGCATCTTCCTGCCGGAAGACGCGCCGCAGCGCGCCGACATCGCACCGGCGCCGACCGCGGCCGAACTGCTGAAGGACTTCAAGGGCAAGGAAAGCGCGCTCAAGTCGGAGAACTTCGACCCGAGCCAGGACAACATCATGAAGCGCACCGAGCTGACGCACGTGAATGGCCTGAAGCTCGCGCTGCTGCCGAAGCAGAACCGGGGCGAGATGGTGTCCGTCGATCTGCGCCTGCACTGGGGCGACGAGAAGAACCAGTTCGGCCAGCAGCTGGTATCGGCGGCCGCCAACGAGATGCTGACGCGCGGAACCAGCAAGTACAGCCGCACCCAGCTCGCCGACCAGATGTCGAAGCTGAAGATGTCCGGCAGCCTGTACCACTTCGATACCACGCGCGAAAACCTGAACCAGGCGCTGCGCCTGGTGGCGCATGTGCTGAAGGAGCCGAACTTCCCTGAATCCGAATTCGAACAGCTGCGCCAGCAATGGATCGTCGGCATCGAAGGCATGCGCAGCGATCCGCAGGCGCTGGCAGGGCAGGCGCTGGCGGAATATTTCGACCACTGGCCGAAGGGCGACCCGCGCAGCGTGATGAGCATCGACGAGCAGATCGCCGGCATCAAGGCGCTCAAGCTGGAGGACGTGAAGGCCTATCATGCGGCGTTCTACGGCGCCTCGCATGGCGAGCTGGCCATCGTCGGCGACTTCGACAAGGCCGAAGCGGTGAAGACCATCGAGCAGGAACTGGGCGGCTGGCAGAGCAAGGCTGCCTACGCGCGCATCCTGGACAGCTACGTTGACAAGCCGGCCAAGCACATCGCTATCGCCACGCCGGACAAGGAAAACGGCTTCTACACGGCGCGCATGAACCTCGACCTGCGCAGCGACGATCCGGACTACGCGGCACTGGAACTGGCCAACTTCATCTTCGGCGACGGCGGCCTGAAGTCGCGCCTGATGGACCGTATCCGCCAGAAGGATGGCCTGTCCTACGGAGGCGGTTCGCAGATCGAGCCGGGCGACCTGGACCGCGCCGGCAGCTTCTCCATCAGCGCCATTGCCGCGCCGCAGAACGTGGCCAAGGTGGATGCGGCAGTGAAGGAAGAACTGGCGCGCGTGCTGAAGGATGGCTTCACGCCTGCCGAAGTGGCAGGCGCGAAATCGGGCCTGATGCAGCAGCGTATCCAGAACCGCTCCAAGGACGGCATCGTGGCCAGCGCCTTGAACCGCTACCTCGATCTGGACCGCACTTTCGAGTGGAGCAAGCAGCACGAGGCGAAACTGAAGGCGCTCACCGTGCAGCAGGTGAACGCGGCCTTCCGCAAGGCCATCGATCCATCGAAGCTGACGGTGGTGACCGCGGCCGATCCGTCCAAGGCCGGCGCCAAGGGCAAGTGAGCCGGTGCAGATCTTCGACACCGAGCGCCTGAGCGTGCGCGCCCTGGCGGAAAGCGATGCGGGCTTCATGCTGGCCCTGCTGAACGATCCGTCCTGGCTGCGCATGATCGGCGACCGCGGTGTGCGGACCGAGCAGCAGGCCCGCGCCTACATCCGCGACGGCGCCATGGCCTGCTATGCGCAGCTGGGCTATGGTTTCTACCTGGTGCAGCACAGGCAGGACGGCGCGCCGATCGGCATCTGCGGCCTGGCGCTGCGCGAGTACCTGGATGCGCCGGATATCGGCTTTGCCTTCCTGCCGCAATACCGCGGCCAGGGCTATGCCTACGAAGCGGCAGCGGCAACGCTGTCGCATGCACGCGAAGTGCTGCGCATGAAGCGCGTGCTGGCCACAACGCGGCCTTACAACGACAGCTCCGCGAAGCTGCTGCTCAAACTGGGACTGAAGTTCGAGCGCCGCATCCCCCACCCGAACGGCGAGGGCGAGCTGATGCTCTTCTCTACGGAGTGCTGAGCTCCGCCACGAAGTCGTACATGTCGCCGCGGAAGATCGAGCGGCAGAATTCCACCGCACGGCCGTCGCGCAGGAAGCCCAGGCGCTCCACCGCCAGGCCGGCGTCGCCTTCTTTCGCCTGCAGCAGCCTGGCCTGCTCGGCGTTCAGCAGCAGCGCGGACAGGCGCTGCAGCGCGCGCACCGGGCGGCAGCCGTTCGCCTCCAGCGCTTCGTACATCGACATGTCCACTGCATCCAGCGAGGGCAGGGCGCTGGCCACGATGGTCGCGTACTCCAGGCACATCGGAATATCGTCCGCATAGCGGATGCGGTTGAAGCGGAATACCGGAGCGCCGGGGCTGAGCCTCAGGCGCAGCGCTTCCTCCGGTGTGACCGTGCCTTCCGAACGCTTCAGCCACACGCTGCGCGGCGAGCGGCCGCGCGCCTGCATGTCCTCCGAGAAGGAGGTCAGTTTGGCGAAGTTCTTTTCCACCTTGGCGTTGATGAAGTTGCCCGAACCGGGGCGGCGCACCAGCAAGCCTTCCTCCACCAGCCCGTCGATGGCCTTGCGCACCGTGATGCGCGAGATCGACAAATCCGTCGCCAGCTGGCGCTCGGCGGGCAGCGCCTCGTCCGGGCCGAACACATGCTGGTTGATCGCGTCACGCAGGGCGCGCTGCAGCAGCTGATACAGCGGCTGGCTGCTGGACTGGGTGAGGTCCGCCATGATCTGGGCAAGCGTGGTCATCGATACTCCTGAGAAAGGGTGCCGCCGATAATACCAAAAAAAGACCGTACCACCAGCGGTATGCATTGCACGAAATCCTTCTCCCCATGGGGTAGCGCTAACAGTATCGAATCGTGGACAAAGTGGTATGTATTTTCAGTACAACATATGAAAAAAATATGAAAATTGGTAGTGTTCTGGTATTGGTTGGAGTTATATTGGCGTTCAATTGGTTTTGTAGTGGAGTAGAACTTAAAGGAACGGACCACAATACGGTCCACATCTAGGGGGAGTAAATGAAGGACTATCAGGTAGCAGCAAAAGCCAAAACCAGCCTGACGCCAATCGCCACGGCTGCCGCCGCACTGGTGCTGGGCATCGCGTTGCCGGCCCAGGCTCAGCAACAGGCAGAACAGCAGCCGTCCGATGTGGTGGTCGTGACTGGTATTCGCGGTTCGCTGCAGCAATCGCTCAACGTCAAGCGCAATGCCGCGGCCAACGTTGAAGTCGTGACCGCAGAAGACGTGGGCAAGATGCCTGACAAGAACGTTGCAGACTCCCTGCAGCGTCTCCCTGGCGTGAACATTTCCCAGTCCGCCGCCGGCTCCGGTGGTTTCGACGAGAACGACCGCGTCAGCCTGCGCGGTACCGCGCCGGCCCTGACCCAGACCCTGATCAATGGCCACGCCATTTCGTCCGGCGACTGGTTCGTGCTGGACCAGGTGGGCGGCGCCGTGGGCCGTACCGCGTCCTACTCCCTGCTGCCTTCGGAAATCGTGGGCCAGGTGGTGGTGCGCAAGAGCCCGACCGCCGATCTGGTGGAAGGCGGCGCTTCCGGTACCGTCGATGTGCTGACCCGCCATCCACTGGACTTCAAACAGCCGCTGTCGCTGGAAGGTTCCGTGCAGTGGGTGCACTCCACGCTGGCCAAGAAGACCGACCCGCAATTCTCGGGCCTGGCCAACTGGAAGAATGATGCCGGCACCATGGGCGTCCTGCTGCAGGGCTTCTCCGAGAAGCGCCACCTGCGCCGCGACGGCCAGGAACTGCTGCAGTGGACCCAGATTGCCGCCAACAGCGACCTGGCCAAGGCCAAGCCGGATCTGGCCAACGTCTGGTATCCACGCCTGATCGGTTCCTCGCTGTTCGAGCAGGAACGCGAGCGTAAGGGCGGCATGGTCGTGGCGCAGATCAAGCCAAGCCGCACCTTCGAACTGGAAGGCTCCTATTTCAACTCGAAACTGGAAGCCTCCAACTACAACCGTAACTACATGACCGACATGGCCGCCAACGGCGCCATCGGCGGCAATGTGATTCCGGATTCCTACACCGTGAAAAACGGCACGCTGACCCAGGTGGCCTACTCGAACAAGGGCACGGCAGCCGCTCCGCTGCGCTACGGTATCGTGGATGACATCGTGCGTGAAGGCGCTTACGCCAAGACCGAGTTCGCGGACATCGCCGGTAAATGGCGTCCGACCAACGACCTGACCATCAGCGGCTCCTTCGGCCGCACCAAGGGCACCGGCGCCACGCCGTCCCAGGGCGTGTACGAGGGCGACGTGAACAACTCCGGCGTGAGCTACCAGCTGAACGGCCTGGGCAACCCTGCCACCGTGAAGTTCCCGAGCATCGACACCTCGAAGTTCACCGGCACGGTACTGGACTGGGTGTTCGGCTACAGCCCGGCCACCACCACCGACGAAGAGAACTACGGCCAGCTGGACGCCGCCTTCCGCCTGGAAGCCGGTCCTCTGCGCGAAGTGAAGTTCGGCCTGCGCGGCACCAACCACAAGCGCTCCAACTTCGCGATCTCGCAAGGTCCGAACTGGGCCAACACCGAACCGGGCACCGCCAACACCAATCCGGCCTGGAACGGCAACACCTATCCGGGCGACTTCGGCAGCGACCTGGGCGGCGACTTCCCGCGCAATGTCTGGGAACTGCCGCGCGACGTGCTGCAGCAGTGGGGCAACGACCACTCGAACCGCGGCGCCGACCGTATCTATTATCCGGACATGTTCAACCTGAAGGAGAAAACCAAGGCCTTCTACGTGACCGGCGACTTCGAGGGTGAAGGCTGGAGCGGTAACGCCGGCGTGCGCGTGGTGCGTACCGAAGGCGAATCCAACGGCTACCAGATCCTGCCGAACCAGCTGCCGGGCGGCAACCTGCCGGCATTCCCATGGGGCGGCTTCGTACAGCAGACCAGGGTCGAGAACAACCACACCGAAGTCCTGCCAAGCGCCAACCTGCGCCTGGACCTGATGCCGGACGTGGTGGGCCGTGTGGGTATTTCGCGCACCATGACCCGTCCTGATTTCGGCGCACTGGGCGGCACCGTGACGCTGACCGATGAAACCCATACCGGTAACGGCGGCAACTCCGCGCTGAAGCCGACCAAGTCGAACAACCTGGACGCAACGCTGCAGTGGTACTTCGCACCGCGCGCCCTGGCATCGGTTGGCGTGTTCTACATGGACCTGCGCGACTACGTCGGCTACGGCATCAGCAAGGGCACCTTCATCGACTCGCGCGCTTCGCAGCAGCAGGCCAAGCCGGTATTCGCCGAGTACACCATCACGTCCCCGATCAACGTGGATGCTGAAGTCAAGGGCCTGGAACTGAACCTGCAAATGCCGATCGGCAGCACCGGCTTCGGCTGGGACGGCAATATGACCATTGCCGATTCCAAGCAGAAGTTCGGCACCTGCCCGATGACGCAAAGCTCGACCACGGCCGATCCGTGCGACATGCTGGGCGCGTCGAAGGTGACGGCGAACATCGGCGGCTTCTACGAGAACGACAAGTTCAACGTGCGTATCAGCTACGCATGGCGTGACGACTTCCTGGCAGCACAGGACCGCGGTACGCCGCTGTACCAGAAGGCTACCGGCCAGCTGTCGGCATCGCTGAACTACAACATCTCGAAGAACATCACGCTGACCTTCAGCGGCCAGAACCTGAACAACCCGATCCTGAAGTACTACGTGTACAACAAGGATCAGCCGGGCCGCTTCTACGCCAACGGTGTTCAGTACTACGCAGGCCTGCGCGTGAAGTATTGATGGTAAGCAGCCCGGCCCGCACACCCGAGATCTTTGGCGCCGACGCCGCAGCCTTTGCGGCGGCGAAGGCGGCCCAGCGTCCCGTGGTGCTGCGCGGCCTGGTGCGGCACTGGCCTTCGGTGCGGCTGGCAATGCAGTCGCCCGAAGACCTGTGCCACTACCTGATGTCGCTTGATTGTGGTGGCGCCTGCGATACGGTGCTTATGCCGCCCGAAGTGCAGGGGCGGCTTTTTTATTCGGCCGACATGAAGAGCTTCAACTTCATGCGCGCCAAACGCACGGTGTCTGCCGTGATCGAGCAGATCGTGCGCTATTCCCAGTTTCCTGTTGCGCCCTCGGTGGCGATGCAGAGCGCCTTGCTGTCCGAGTGCCTGCCCGGCTTTGCGGCTGCGCATCCTGCACCGTTTCTCGGTGCGGATGTGGCGCCGCGGCTGTGGCTGGGCAACGAGGTGGTCACGCCGGCGCATTTCGATGAGTCGCACAATCTGGCCTGCGTGGTCAGCGGCCGGCGCCGTTTCACGCTGCTGCCGCCGGAGCAGGCGCGCAACCTGTACCTCGGCCCCATCGACTTCGCACCGACGCCGACGCCGATCAGTCTTGTTTCCTTCAGGGCGCCTGATTTCGGGCGCTTTCCGCGTTTCCAGGAGGCGCTGGCTGCCGCCGAAGTGGCGGAGCTGGAGCCTGGCGACGCGCTTTATATTCCAACGCTGTGGTGGCATCACGTCGAGTCGATCGGCGTGCTGAATGCCATGGTCAACTACTGGTGGAGCGCGCCGGCGGCGAATGGCTGGTCCAAGGCTTCCGTGCTGGCGCAGGCATATCAATGAACATGAAAATTCTCGCTGCAGCTGCCGCAGCCGCTGCCTTGCTGCTGTGCGGTGCGGCGGCGGCCGAGCCGCGCGTGGTCCACAGTCCGTACCAGTTTCTGGGCCTGCCCGGCGCCACTGGCCGCGCGGCAGTCGATGCACCGGACGGTGCGCCCCTGCCGGCCGGCGCCGCGCTGACCTGGTCCTTCGCTACCGGCGAATGCGGCGACGAGACCTGGTCCAAGGTGCCGGGCCAGCAGGTAGCCGACACCAATATCGCCACTTTCGAAAAGGCCGGCATCGACTTCATCATCTCCACCGGCGGGCAGGGCGGCGTGTTCACCTGCGCATCGGATGAGGGCATGGCGCGCTTCCTGAAACGTTATGCTTCGCCGCGCCTGATCGGCATCGACTTCGATATCGAGGCTGCGCAGACGCCGGCGCAGATCGACTCCATCGTACTGCGCGCGCGCAATGTGCAGAAGTCGAATCCGTCCATGCGCTTCAGCTTTACCATCGCCACGCACGCGGCTTCAGATGGCTCGCGCCGAAGCCTGAACAGGACCGGTGAATCTGTGCTGGCGGCTGTGCGCAAGCACAAGCTGCAGGACTTCGTGTTGAACCTGATGGTCATGGATTATGGCCCGGCCAGCCGCAAGGTATGCGTGGTTGGCAAGGATGGGCGCTGCGACATGGGTGCTTCGGCGCTGCAGGCAGCGCGCAATGTGAGCGAAAAATACAAGGTGCCGTTGTCGCAGATCGAACTGACGGCGATGATCGGCATGAACGATGTGATCGAAAACGTCTTCACGCTGGACGATGCACGCAAGGTGACTGCGGCGGTGGCAGCGCAGAAGCTGGCAGGCCTGCACTTCTGGTCCCTGGACCGCGACAAGCCCTGTTCCGCACCAATGAGCGCCGCTGACGGCAATTGCAACGGCATGTCCGGTGTTCCGGCTGCAGCCTATACCCGCATCATGGCGCCGGCAGGCGGCGATGTCCGCTGATCTCATGCATCCTGACGTTCATCCCATTGCCAGATGGTGTGACCGTATTGGCTGCCGAAGTCGGGCATCAAGTCGCCTTGCGTGAATAGTCGCCGGGAGTTTTCCCGCGCCGGGGTAAAGTAGAAGCCTGAGCACAGGCAGCGTTCGCCAGCGGCGATTCGCTGCGTGGTATGCCCTGCATCCTGCGGGACCGGCATATTCCCGTCATCTGCAATTCTGATGACACGAACCCACTTGCATGCCATCTGTGCATACTCGGGCTGCTCTGCGTATTTTTCTCCCGTTATCGGATCATGCAGGTCTTCGTGCCCAGTCAACACAGTTGCCCTTGGTGCGGCTGTCCTGGTTCGGGCATTGAGAAATTGCGCGCAGCTGTGTGGAAGATCGGGGATATACAGTCCACTATGCTGGATAGGCTGTCCCGTTTCGAGAACTGGCTCTCTGACGACCTGGTACCTTGGCCATTGTTCTGGGGCGTTCAGCGCACCGCGATCAACGGCAAGGTAATCGTAACTGAGTGCGCCTGGGTTCCAGGCTGCATCAGTAGTAGCTTCGATATTAGTGGCCAGCAGAGTCGCGTCCCCTAGAAGATCCCAGTATCTTTGCAGTTCTTCCGGCGTCATCCAGTCATTATCGAAATCTACCTGGCCTTTCGCGTCATTCAAGGGCCCCCACGAATACGAGAGCCCTTTCAGATCACCCGCTTGCAGCAATTGATATCCTGTTTGTACGCGTTCAAGTGTGCTTCGAAAATTGGGTAGGACATGCTCGCCCCAGGCCACGTCGGCTTGCTCGGGCAATGGCTTACGTCGTAGATCAGCAGGGAGATTCTGCATATATCGATCCAGACATTCCTCGTTGTGCAGAACGAAATTGCGCCAGGCCTGCACTAGCTGCCCGAAATACTCTATCGATGAATATCGCTCTAGCAGATAGAGTTCTTGTGTAAGTGATGCTGTTATCATTTTCATTTACCAATTGTTCGTCAGTACCGGCACTCCCGTCAGATTGACGGTCTCTCCAAAGTTGGCGTAGCCCCATCCAGTAGATTTTCTACGTCCAAGATATTCCATCCTGAGGTCTGAGGGATTCAAAACAATTTGTTCTGATCCTCCTTCAAAGACGAAAGAAGTCCCAGGAAGTTTCTGTGATGCTGCCGGGCCTGACCACACATGCAGGCCTTTTCCCGGTGGGACAGTGTAAGTCACGTACTCGCCATTGCTGTTCCAGCTGACCAGGACGGCGAATCGCCGGCGCCAGTCAGCTTTTGATTTCAGTGCACGAAATTCCGCTTCCGACATCCAGCAAATGCTGTTGTCGCGCGAGTTTGGCGCGATAATTCTGTAAATCGTGGTGCCAGGCGGAAGTACAACCGGCTGTGCCTTATGAAAAGTGGCAATCGCGTTCTTGAGGGGCCCGGAAGCATCCTTGTTTATGCCTGGCCAGCCAGCCCTTTCGGGTACCCGGCTTGCCTGCTTATATTTTAGGTCATTCGTATCGTCAAGCCACGAAGGCTTGGTTTTCTCTGTCAGCGCGACTTCGTCATCCAGCGATACATTCTTCCATGCGTGTGGATTCACCGTTTTGAGATGAGCACGGTGCATCAGATCCGCTTCGACGTTGAGGCGGTTTTCCAGGCGGAGCAGAATGTCGCGGGCAGGGGCGATGGCCTTGCCCAGTTGCTGGTCGGCCTGGCGGCGGACGTTGTCGATGGTCTGCATGAGTTGTCCGGCGCGGGTGGAGAGCGCCTGGTTGCCCCACTTCTGCACCAGCTTCAGGAGCGAATCCGCGCCTTCCTTGGCGGAGTCGAAGGCTGCAAGCAATTTTGGTGTCGTGAGCTGGCCGGTCAGTTCGCGCAGCTTGCGGGCAAGGTAGCGGTAGGGGTTGTCGATCTTGAGGACCTTCAGCGTCTTGCGGACCTCGGGACGTTGCAGGAATCCGTTCAGGTTGCGCACGGCAGCATTGAAGGCGTCGTCCGAAATGCGCGCCACCCCGGAAGCGTGCGAGGCCTTGCGGATGGAGGAAAACATCACCTTGCCACAGCCTTTGAGCAGTGAGCCCAGCGAAGGGAACAGGCCTATCAGCGTCAGCACCAGCGCCACCCAGTGCCAGGTCTCTTTCGGTTCGCTGTTGATCTTTCGGCAGTTGGCCACTACGTCACGCACGTCGCAGATCTGATCGACGAACGGGATCATCGAGATCACGGTGGACGTTACAGTCTGCGCCGTGCTGGGATCTTCGTTGAAGTCGCCCTGGATGACGCCCCAGATCCACTCGGCACAGGCGCTGAGGTCCTGCCTGGCGCTTTGCAGCCATCGGCTGGGCGCTGCCTGGAACCAGGTAAGGGCGTTCTCGAATTCGTCGTTCATCGTCGCTTAAGCGCTAAATTTTCTATTCGCCCGGGACAGCATCTCCGAGAGTGGCGTCCATGGCTTCTCCGGTTCCGGCTGCCGTTCTTCGTATTCCGCGACCAGTGGCTTCTCCGGGACATTTTCGTGACGCGCAAAGCCTTTGTCGTCAAGTGTGCCGGCAATGGTCTTGCCGCCCTCGAACTTGATCTTGTACTTCACTCCGGCCATCGGGTCGCCATCGGCGTCGCGGTAATCGAGGGCAATGAAGTTATCCAGCCTGGTCAGCGTGCCAGGCAGCACCGCAAGTTCCGCGGGGTTGGATGCGCCGCCCAGGAAGGCGTGCTGGCCGGATTTGACGGTGAAGTTGCCGGGGCAAGCGAAGGTGATGTTGCCGCCTTCGAGGATGACCGAGGATTTGCCGGCGTGCAGGACGATCTTCTTGCTGGCCTTGATCTCAATACTGTCGTTCACCGACACCACGGTCACTTCCTTGTCGGCCAGGATTTCCAGCTCCCCGCTGTGGGCTTGCAGCGAAACCGCACCGTTGCCGGCGATGGCCTTGATGCCGCCTTCACGGGCGAAGAAGGAGGCGGCGTTGGCAGAGACGGCGGAATAGGTGTGCTGTGCCGCCATGTGCAGGTCGGAGGCGGAAGTCCAGTGCAGCTGCCCGCCGGCATACAGCAGGGTGGAGGCGGGCGTGGCGAGATTGATGCTGTCCACGCTGTCGAGGGCGACGATGGCCGAGGCGAATCGTTCCACCGGCTTGCCGGGATCGGGATCGCGCGAACCATCTTTGGCGCGCAGCGCAGACTGGCCGTTCAGGGCGCCGCTGTATTTGCCGTCCTGCTGCGGATCGACCTGCGCGATCAGTTTCTCGTGGGCGTCCAGGGCTTCCTTGCTGTACAGGGCCTTTTGTTCGGCTGCGGTTTTCGAGAGGCCGTCGGCCAGCGCCTTGCCTGTCTTCAGGCGTTCCACAGCGTCAGCCGCTTCGAGCTGGGTGGACTGGATGCCGGCGCCCTGGGCGCGGCGGACGCTGGTGGTCAGCAGCAGGCCTTCGCCGGAGCGCAGCACCGTCCAGGCATCGCTGCGCAGCTCGAAGCCGATGCCGCGGTGCGAACCACGGGCAGCGGAGCTGGCGGACTGCTGCACCACGTGGCCCATGTTCAACTGGCTGGCGGCCGTGCTGCTGGCCAGGCGCATGCGCAACTGGCCGGGCGTGTCGTCCAGCACCCACTGGTTGTAGCCGCCGCCGTCGAAGCTGGTGCTGTGGATGCCGGAGATCATGCCGGCGTGGTTGGCGCTGGAATCGACACCGGCCGAGAAGGGCGGTACATCGCTGCCGGTGTAGAGCTGAGCCACCACCACCGGGCGGTCGATGTCGCCTTCGATGAAGTCGATCAGCACCTCGGTGCCGATGCGCGGCGTGAACTGAGTGCCCCAGTTGGGACCGGAAAGTGCTTCGGCCACGCGCACCCAGGTGCCGCAGCGATCGTCCGGCATTGCATCGCGCTGCCATGGGAAGCGGACGCGGATCTGGTGATCGCGCCGGGTGGTGCTGACGGCTCCCGGCAAGCCGACCACCAGCGCGGTTTGCGGACCTAGCGTGGCGCCGCGCACGCGCTGCGCGGTGGCCGCAGGTACCAGCGGCACGGCGGCGCGTACGCAGGCAAAGCGGTTGCGGTAAGTGCCCGGCTCAACGCCCGCCGTGGGCTTCAGCGCAGGCGTGAAGTTATTGCGTGCTTCGTGCTCGATCCACAGCGTGGTGAAGTCGTTGCCCTCGAAACGCTCATGCGCCGTCAGCGTGAAGTCATGGCCGGCGGCCAGCTTTCTGACAGCGCCTTCGCCCACAAACAGCTTGTTCTCCAGTTCCAGCGCCTGCAGCATCAGCAGGCTATGCCCGTCGGCGCTGCCGCTGCCGGTGTAGCTGCGCTCCTCGCTGCCGTCATACACGGCCATTTGCGGTAGTTCGCCTGCGTCCAAACTGGTGGACTGTTCGGCGGCCGGTGCGGATACCTGCGCCGGGTCCCAGCTGGCAATGCTGACGGCATTGGCCGACACGCTGCGCCGCGCCGCAAACTGGTCGATGCTGTCATCCCGTTCGGTGGCGCGCACGCCGTGGAAACGCAGCGCACCGTCAACCGGATGCTGGGCGCGGCTGTCGAAGATGACCACGCTGTGGCGGGACTGGCCGTCCGGCGTTTCTTCATCCGACTGGTCGTGTTCGAAGCGCCAGCTGAGGCCTTCGGAAGCCAGGATGCGGCACAGGAATTCGTAATCGCTCTCGCGGTACTGGGTGCAGATGGCGCGCGGCGCAAGGTGCTGGCTGACATCGAACTTCAGCCTGACTTGCGGGTAGTCGGCCAGCAGTTCCTGCACGATGTCGCGCACGGACTGGTCGTGAAAAATCCAGTTGTCGCGGCGCAGCTGCAGCAGGGACAGCGCAGGTTCAAGGCGCAAGCCGTAGCGTGCGACGCCACCGTCCGCACCCAGCCAGGCTGCTTGTGTGCACAGGCCATGCCATGCGCGGCGGCTGCCGTCCGGCTGCAGCAGGCGCACGGTCAGTTCCTGGCCGAGGAACTGCTCCAGATCCAGGTCGGTGGAGGTGCTGAGGGCATCGACATCGAAGCAGAACAATTCGTTCACGCCCTCGCGGCCATGCCAGCGCTCCGCCATCAGGGATTCCGGCAAGCCGGATTCCTGGGCGCTGGCTAGCATCAGCAGGCGGCCCTGCTGACTGAGTCCGGTGCCGAACAGCCGGTCCATCACGGCAGCGTGATCGTGATATGCGCCTGACGCGGCGCCATGCGGATAACGTCGTTATACGCCTGCACCTGCTGGCCGGTGTGGCTGGTGAGCGATGCGCGCAGCCCGATGTAGCCGGCGATGCAGATCAGCGCGAATACGGCGCTCATGGCCCACAGCGGCGTGTTGCTGCGCAGCTTGTGGATCACGTTGTCGGGACGCTCGGCATGCGGCGCGAAGCCGGGGCGCTTGCCTTTCAGGTGGGCGATTTCGTCGCCCAGGCGCGCAGTCAGGTAGCCCAGCTTTTCCGAGCCTTCCAGGATGTAGCGGCCCTGGAAGCCGAGCAGCAGGCACATATGGAACACTTCCAGCGCCTCCAGGTGTTCGGCGCCGTGCGAACGCAGCTGCTCCAGGCGGTTGAAGAAATTCTCGCCCGCCAGCTGGTCGCCGAACAGCGTGAGCTGCAGCGGTTTCAGCTCCCAGCTGTCGCGGATGGCGTAGGTCGAACGCAGAATGATTTCGTCCACGGCGGCGGCGAAGGCGTATTTGGCGGCGTCGATATCGTCGGCCGAAGCGCCTTTCCTGCGAGCGTTGCGGCCAAAGTCATCCAGGAAGCGCGTCATGCGCGCCTGGAATTCGGCGTTCTCCTGCGGGCCGCTGCCGTTCTTCAGCATGAACAGCGCATAGAAGCCGTCATACATCAGGTCCAGCAGGGTGGCGGAAGCATCCGGTGCCGGCGCGGCGGGAGCGTTGGCGACAAGGGAGAGCGGGGCGATCGTATTCATGTTCACCTTGGATCAGGAATTGACGGCAATGAGTTCGAGGCGCAGGTCGGGCATGCCGGACGGCGCATAGATGGAGATCGATTGCGCCTGCAGCATGCGCTCGTACATCGGACCTTTGTTATCCAGCACGAAGTAGCAGCAGTCGGGACGTACCGGCACCGCCGCCGGCACCTGCGGCGCGTGCGAGATGCGCACGCCAGGCATGGCGGACAGGACGAATTTTTCCACGTCGTCCGGTGCGCCGATCTTGAAGCGCAGCGGCACCACGTCCACCACTTCCACCGCCGGCATGTCGGCCTGCACGGCCAGGTAGAAGGTGGTGCGTTCGTCGATCTTGCCCGAGTCGAGCATGCCGTGGAAGTAGGACGGCTTGGGCTGGGTCAGTGCGATGGCGAAGTAGCGCGAGGAGATCACGGTATCCAGCAGTTCGCGGATCATCATGTGCAGCTGGGCGAAGGCGGGGCCGGGATCGTCGTGGCGGTAGGGCGGCAGGTCGGACAGCGACCAGCTGCGCGAGTACGTCATCAGCGAGCCGGCCAGCGACAGCAGCTGTTCGTACAGGCGTTCCGGATGCAGTTCTGGGTTATGGAAGTAGTGCGACAGCGAGGCAAAGGCATTGCTGGCCGTGTGCAGCAGCCAGAAGGTGGACATATCGCCGCTGCGGAATTCGATCACATTGCGGCTCGGCTCGCGATGGTGTCCATGCAGCGCGTTGACCTTGGCCTGCAGTGCATCGAGCAGGCGGCGCAATTGCAGGAAAAGCGGCGGAGCGCTGCGCACGCTCAGGCTGGGCGCAATGAACGCGGGGTCGGGCTCGAAGCCGCCGGTCGCCAGACGGCGCAGGCGCAGCAGGGGCAGGCTGACGTAGGAGTCGCGCGGTTCGCTGTCCGCCACCAGGCGCAGCGATTTCTTCAGGTAGGCCAGTTCGGCGCGCGCGGCCTGGGTGTACAGGTCGGGCGTTTCCACATTCGCTTGCGAGAAGCGGGCACCGTTTGCGGCCTGGCCCGCGGGCGCGAAATTGCCGCCGAAATGTTTGAAGGCGGGCAGGGCGGCGTAGTAGGTCACGCTGTGCTGCGACTGTGCCAGCTGGCTCAGGTCAACGCTTTCCGGCAGCTCGTCGCTGGTGGGCGCATCGACCGGTTCGCCGTCCTGAAAGATCAGCGCCAGGTCCAGCAGGCGCAGGCGATTGCTGGCCAGTGCCTCCAGGTCGAGCGTCATGCGTTCCACGCCCCAGGCGAATGGATGAGCAGCTTTCACGCTGCAATGCACACGTTGCTCATGATAGCGGTCCTGCTGCTGGAAATGCTGTGGACGCAGGAATAAGCCCTCGCCCCATAAGACCTTGCTGCTCATATCAGATCCCTCTTTCCATTGCTATTTATCAACTGCAAGAACAATAACATTTTTGCGAAAACGCTGTACTGAAAGGCGCTATCGTGCGCGGGGGCGTGAGAATTGGTGAGATTCAATTGTGCGCAGTCAATATTTTTTCTCTGCTAGTGTTGCGCTATTCATAATAATTGCTTTTTAGATATCGTCCCGTCTCGCCGTATATCGTCCTGTTAACCGAGGTATGTCATGAGAAAAAACCACGCTTTTGTACGTGTATTGTGCGGCGCAGCATTGGCTGTGCTGCTGAGCGCCTGCCAGACCATGGAGACGCCCAAAACGGCCGCCGTGCCGGCCAAACCGAAGCTGGAAGATTTGCTGGCCAAGGCCAGCCAGGCCCAGGCAGCGGGCAGGACCGAGCAGGCCGTCACGCTGTGGAAGGAAACCGCGCAGGCCTATCCGGCCGATAAGGCGCCATGGGTCAACATCGCCCAGACCCGCTATGATGCCGGCCAGTACGGCGACGCCATCCTCAGCGCCCAGGAAATCCTGGTGCGCGATCCGAGCAGCCAGCTGGCGAACAGCATCATCGCCATCAGCGGCCTGCGCCTCTCGACCCGCGCCCTGGGGGACCTGAGCCGCCAGAACAATCTTTCCGGTTCCATCCGCACCGAATCGCAGGATCTTGCCCGGCTGCTGCGCGAGAGCCTGGGCGAGAGCGTGCTGGTGCCGCCGCAGGAGCAGACGGCGGCGCAGCCGGCCAAGAAGGGGCCGGCGCGCAAAGCCAAAACCACTGCTTCCACTCCCACCGCCGATCCGTTTGGCTCCCTGAAATAACCACCACTCGTTGAAAGAAGGAGAAGTCATGTCCAAGAGCGAAAGCGTCCAGAAGCGCCTGCAGAAGATTCGTCCACCCCGGGTCCAGATGACCTATGACGTGGAGATCGGCGACGCCATCGAAAACAAGGAGCTGCCCTTCGTGGTGGGCGTGGTGGGCGACTTCGGCGGCAACTCCGAAGTGGAGCAGAAACGCCTGAAGGAGCGCAAGTTCGTCAATCTCGACCGCGACAATTTCGACGAGGTGCTGAAAGGCGTGGAGCCGCGCGCAGCGTTCCAGGTGCCGAACGAACTGAATGGCGACGGCCGTTTCGGTGTCGATCTGCGCTTCCAGTCGATGGCGGACTTCCGTCCCGAGTCGGTGGTGCAGCAGGTCGAGCCCCTGCGCCAGCTGCTGGAGGCGCGCAACAAGCTGGCCGACTTGCGCAACAAGCTGGCCGGCAACGACAAGCTGGAAGACCTGTTGAACGATGTGCTGCAAAGCACCGAGAAACTGGCCGAGCTGGGCCAGCCAAACACCAAGGGGGAATGAGATGTCGGCCCAACTGAATGCAAGCGGTGGCCTGGCCACCACGGAACACAGCCTGCTGGACCAGATCGTCGAGCAGAGCAAGGTGGCCAAGTCCAGCACCGAACATGCGCGTGCGCGCGACATCATCGCGGAACTGGCGCAACAGGTGATGGCCGGCACCGTGGTGGTGTCGGACAACCTGGCCGCCACCATCGACGCCCGCGTGGCGGAGCTGGACCGGCTGATTTCGCAGCAGCTGTCAGCCATCATGCATGCGCCCGAATTCCAGAAGCTGGAAAGCAGCTGGACCGGCCTGCACTACCTGGTGAAAAACAGCGCCACCGGCACCAGTCTGAAGATCAAGCTGCTGAACGCGACGAAAAAAGAGCTGGTGAAAGACTTCCAGAGCGCACTCGAATTCGACCAGAGCGCAATGTTCCGCAAGGTGTATGAAGAGGAATTCGGCACCTTCGGCGGCGCGCCGTTCGGCGCCCTGATCGGCGACTTCGAGATTACCCGCCAGCCGGAAGACATGTACTTCATCCAGCAGATGTCGCACGTGGCGGCGGCGGCGCATGCGCCGTTCATCTCGGCCGCATCGCCGGAACTGTTTGGGCTGGAGAGCTACAGCGACCTGGGCAAGCCGCGCGACCTGTCCAAGGTGTTCGACACGGTGGAGTATGCGAAATGGAAGTCCTTCCGCGAATCGGAAGACTCGCGCTACGTGGGCCTGACCCTGCCGCGCTTCCTGGGCCGCCTGCCATTCAATCCGGCCGATGGCGCCACGGTGGAAGGCTTCAACTTCGTGGAAGATGTGGACGGCACCGATCACCAGAAGTATCTGTGGTGCAATGCGGCCTACGCCTTTGGCGTGCGTCTGACGCGCGCCTTCGAGGACTTCGGCTGGTGCGCCGCCATCCGCGGCGTGGAAGGCGGCGGCCTGGTGGAAGACCTGCCGACTCATACCTTCAAGACCGACGAAGGGGAAGTGGCCCTGAAGTGCCCGGCCGAAATCGCCATCACCGACCGCCGCGAAAAGGAGCTGAGCGATCTCGGTTTCATCTCCCTGGTGCACTGCAAGAATACCGACTACGCAGCCTTCTTCGGCGCCCAGTCGGCGCAGAAGGCGAAGAAATACAACAGCGACGCGGCCAATGCCAACGCCGTGCTGTCCTCGCAGCTGCAGTACATCTTTGCCGTGTCGCGCATTGCCCACTATATGAAGGCCATGATGCGCGACAAGATCGGCAGCTTTGCCGCCGCCTCCAATGTGGAGGACTTCCTGAACCGCTGGCTGACCCAGTATGTGCTGCTGGACGATAACGCCAGCCAGGAGCAGAAGGCGCAGTTCCCGCTGCGCGAGGCGTCGGTACAGGTATCCGAGGTGCCGGGCCGCCCGGGCGTGTACCGCGCCGTGTCCTTCCTGCGTCCGCACTTCCAGCTCGACGAACTTTCCGTATCGCTCCGATTGGTCGCGGAGCTGCCGCAATCGACCAAGTCCTGACCTTAAAACCTCTCTGAAAGGAACAAAATGGCAATCGACGTCTACCTGCAAATCGATGGCATCAAAGGCGAGTCCACCGATACCGCCCACAAGGACTGGATCGAAGTCCGCTCCGTGCAGTGGGAAGTGCTGCAGCCGAAATCCGCTACCGCCTCCACCGGTGGCGGCCACACTGCGGAACGCACCGAGCACCGCGACATCGTCCTCTCCAAGCTGGCCGACCTGTCCTCGCCGCTGCTGCTGCAGAATTGCTCTTCCGGCAAAACCATCCCGAAAGCCAAGCTGGAATTCATGCGTGCCGACAGCCAGGGTGAGCGCATCAAGTACTTCGAGATCGAACTGGAAAACGTGCTGATTTCCAGCGTGGCGCCGGAAGTGCGTCCGGGCGACATTCTGGGCGAAGACGTGGCGCTGAAGTATTCGAAGGTGAAGTGGAAATACACCCAGCAGAAAGTCAATGGCGGCGCAGGCGGCAACACCTCCGGCGGCTGGGACCTGTCGGCGAATAAACTGGCCTGATGGGAAGCACAGGAATGACGGGAAGGGGATTCACACCCGGCATGCTTGATCGGCTGCTGGCGCCAGGCGCCGGCAGCGCCACCGTAATGCGCTACTCGCTGGAGGAAATGAAGGATGCAGTGGCGCGCGACCTGGAGGCATTGCTGAATACCCGTACCGTCATCCCTGAGCATTTGCTGAAGCGCTTTCCCGAATGCGCACGCTCGATCGCGAGCTACGGCCTGAACGACTTTGCCGGACTGTCGCTGGCCAGCATCGACGATCGGGCCCACATCTGCCAGAGCCTGGAACGTGCCATCGCGCGGCACGAACCTCGTCTGCGCCATGTGCGCGCTTCCCTGGAGATCAGCGAAGGCGCCATCGACCGCCTGAATTTCGCCATCACGGCACTGCTGGTGCTGAACGAGTCGCAGGAACCGGTCAATTTCGACGCCGTCCTGCAGCCATCCAGCCTGCACTACACGATTAGCAAGGCACGCCGCACGGCGCTGCCGGGAGCATGATTTGGAAGAACTGCTGCCCTACTATGAGCGCGAACTGGGGTTCCTGCGCCGCTATGCGCGCGAATTTTCCGAGCGCTATCCCAAGATCGCCGGCCGGCTGCTGATCGGCGGCGAGGTATGCGAGGATCCGCATATCGAACGCATGATCCAGTCATTCGCGCTGCTGAATTCCCGCATAGCGAAGCGCCTGGACGACGATTATCCCGAATTTACCGAAGCGCTGTTCGAGGTGCTGTACCCGCACTATCTGCGCCCCTTTCCTTCCTGTTCGATCGCGCGCATGGACTATGCCGCGGCGGCATCGCAGCTGAGCGCAGCCAGCGAAATCGCGCGCGGCACGGAGCTGAGCACGCGCCCGGTGAACGGCGTAGCGTGTACTTTTCGTACCGCCTATCCGGTGGCGATTGCGCCGCTGGCGCTGACGCAGGCTGCCTTCATGCCGCTGATCGATGCGCCGGAAGCAGTGCAGCTGCCGCCTGCCGCCGGGTCGGGACTGAGCATCACGATCGAGGCCACCTCGGAGCAGGCCACGCTGGCACAGACGGGTGTGCCGGCACTGCGCGTATTCATCGGCGGCGAGCCTTCCTTCTGTGCAGCATTGCGCGATGCGCTCTTCATGCGCACGGTAAAAGCCTACGTCGAATGCGAGCAGAGCGGACGCTGGCTTGCCCTGGACCGCATCCCCATCACGCCGGCCGGCTTTGCCGAGGAAGACGCACTGATCGAATTTTCGGCGCGTTCGCACCCGGCCTACCGGCTGTTGACCGAATATTTCTGCTTTCCCGAGAAGTTCAACTTCTTCGATATCGACCTGCAGCGGATAGGTAGCCTGCTGCCGGCGGGCTGCCGCAAGGCGACGCTGCACCTGGCCATGTCCGGCCTGCGCAGCGATTCGAATGTGTCGCGCATGCTGTCCACGCTGACCACCAACAACCTGCTGCTGGGCTGCACGCCGGTGGTCAATCTGTTCCGCCAGCGTGGCGAACCGATTCGCATCACGCACACAGCGGCCAGTTATCCGGTGCTGGCCGATGCGCGCCGCGCCTATGCGTATGAAGTACATGCCATCGAATCGGTACGCATGGTGCGGCAAAGCCCGCAGGGCGAATCGATTATCGAATTCCGGCCGTTCTATTCGCTGCGGCATGGCGAGTCACCGGAAAAGAACGGCCATTACTGGGTCATGCGGCGCGATGAGCAGATGGCGCTGAAGAGCCCCGGCTATGAAAGCGAGATCACGATTGTCGATATCGACTTTGATCCGGCGGCCGTGCAGACCGATACGCTCAGCCTGCAATTGAGCTGTACCAACCGCGACCTGCCGGCTTCCCTGTCTTACGGCACGCGCGGCGGCGATCTGTTCCTGGAGGGCGGCTCCAGCGTGCGCAGCATCAGCTTCCTGCGCAAGCCGACCGCATCGCAGCGCTTCGGCCGCGAGGGCGGGGCGCAGTGGCGCCTGATTTCGCACCTGTCGCTGAATCACCTGTCGCTGTCCGGCAGCGGACTGGAAGCCTTCCAGGAAATGCTGGCCCTGTACGACCTGCCGCGCTCGCCGGCCACGCAGCGCCAGATCCGCGGCTTGTCCGCCGTCAGCTACAAGCCGGCCAATGCCTGGTTGCCGGGGAACCCATTTGCCTGCCTGGTGCGCGGCATGGAAGTGCGCCTCACACTCGACGAGGAGGCCTTTGTCGGCAGCGGCATCCATGCCTTTGCCCATGTCATCGAGCGCTTCCTTGGACTGTATGTGCAGGCCAACAGCTTTACGCAACTGGTCATCGTGGCCGCCAAGTCAGGAGAGGAGCTGCTGCGATGCACACCGCGAAGCGGCGATTTGAGCCTGCTGTAATCGAGCGCCTGTTCACCGAGCCGTTCCGCTTCCAGTATTTCCAGGCGGTGCGCATGCTCGAACTATGGCTGAAACGCCACGGCGTGGCGCAGGAGGGCGCGGTGGCGAACTTCATGCGCTTCCAGAATCCGGTGTCGCTGGCTTTCCCGGCGAGCCAGATCGACTCCCTGCGTCCGGAACCGCGCGAAATCCTGCCGACCGCGCCGGCCCTGGCGCAGGCCCTGTTGTCGAAGCAGCTGCAGTATTTGCGCATGACGCCGAATTTCATGGGCTTCCTGGGCAGCGCCGGCACCTTGCCGGCGCATTACACCGAGTCTATCGCAGCCCACCAGCTGTATGAAAAGGATGAGGGACCGCGCGCCTTCCTGGATGCGTTCTCCAGCCGCTCGCTGTCGCTGTTCTACGAGGCCTGGCGCAAGTACCGGCTGGCGCTGAAATATCAGGCGGACCAGCAGGACCGCTTCATGCCGCTGCTGCTGGCGCTGGGTGGGCTCGGCAACAGGTCGCTCACGCATCGCCTCCAGGAAGGCGGCGTGCGCGATGAGTCGCTGGCCTATTTCGCTGCGGCGTTGCGGCACAAGCCGGCATCGGCGGTGCTGATTGCCCGCGTACTGGGCGAATACTTTGGCGTGAAGGTGGCGGCGACCCAGTTCATCGGCAGCTGGTACGACGTGCCGCAACAACAGCTGACAGCGCTGGGCGGCGTGCAGGCGCAACTCGGCGCCACGGCCATGGCGGGGACCCGCGTATGGCAGCGCGACCTGCGCATGCGGCTGACGGTAGGCCCGCTGTGCCGGCGCGATTTCAACGGTTTTCTGCCCGGCGGCAGTGCAGCGCAGGCGATGGAAAAGATGCTGTCCATGTTTACCGGCGTATCGCTGGAATACGAGATTTGCCTGGTATTGCGCGGCGAGGATGTAACAGGTACGGCGCTCGGCCAGGCGCCCGGCTGCGGGCGGCTGGGCTGGGACAGTTTCATGCACGAGGGCGGGGCGTCGCAGGACCGTGCCGATGTGCGCTACAACATTTAAAGGACAAGCAAGATGAGCATCAACCTGAAGACCCTGATCGGAAAGCTGGACGAAACCTGCCGCCATGCCGCCACCCGCGCGGCGGGCATTTGCGTGGGACTGGGCCAGTTCGAGGTTGACCTGGAACACCTGTTCCTGGCGCTGCTCGAACAGCCGCGCAGCGACTTCACGCTGCTGGCGCGGCATTTTGGCATCGACAGCAGCAGGCTGCAGAAGGATCTGCAGGATGAAATCGCGCGTTTCAAGTCCGGCAATTCACGCACCCCGGTATTCTCCGCGCGTTTGCCGCGCCTGTTCGAGAATGCGTGGCTGATTGCCTCGCTCGACCTGCAGGCAGGCCAGCAGGTATTCATCCGCAGCGGGCATCTGCTGCAGGCGCTGCTGACCGACGCCGAACTGGCGCAGCTGGCCTACCGCAGCTCGCCGCTGTTCCACCAGTTCGGCGTGGACGATATCAAGCATCATCTGGCCGCGCTGACGGCCGGCTCGCAGGAGACGATGGCGGCGCCCGTGCCAGGTGCGGCGCAGGAAGGTGGCGATCCGATGGGCGAGCTGCAGCAGCAGGCTGCGGGCAAGACGCCGGCGCTGGACCAGTTCACCACCAACCTGACCGAACGCGCCCGCAACGGCAAGGTGGATCCGGTGATCGGCCGCGATGCCGAAATCCGCCAGGCAATCGATATCCTGATGCGCCGGCGCCAGAACAATCCCATCCTGACCGGCGAGGCCGGCGTCGGCAAGACCGCCGTGGTCGAAGGCCTGGCCCTGCGCATAGCGCAGGATGATGTGCCGGACGTACTGAAGGGCGTGGCGATCCATACGCTGGACATGGGCCTGCTGCAAGCCGGCGCCAGTGTAAAGGGGGAATTCGAGAACCGCCTGAAAAGCGTGATCGATGAAGTCAGGAAGAGCGCCCAGCCGATCATTCTGTTCATCGACGAGGCGCATACGATGATTGGCGCCGGTGGCCAGGCGGGGCAGAACGACGCTGCCAACCTGCTGAAACCGGCGCTGGCGCGCGGCGAATTGCGCACGATTGCCGCCACTACCTGGGGCGAGTACAAGAAGTATTTTGAAAAGGATGCCGCCCTGGCGCGCCGCTTCCAGGTGGTCAAGGTGGAAGAGCCGTGCGAAGAGCTGGCTTGCGCGATGTTGCGCGGCATGGCGCCGCTGATGGAGCAGCATTTCGGCGTGCGTGTGCTGGATGAGGCGATTACCGAAGCGGTGCGCCTGTCGCAGCGCTATATCATGGGCCGCCAGCTGCCGGACAAGGCAATCAGCGTGCTCGATACGGCTTGCGCCAAGGTGGCGCTGGGGCAGAGCGCCACGCCGGCGCTGATCGAAGCGCTGCAGCGGCAACTGGAGCGCGGCGCAGCCGAGGCGGCGGCGCTGCGCCGCGAGCAGGCATCCGGCGCGCCGCACGAAGCGCGCCTGGCCGAGCTGGAGGAACAGCGCGCGGCAGGCGCGAACGAATTGTCGGCCTTGCGTGAGCGCTGGGAGCAGGAAAAGGCGCTGGCCGGGCAGATTGCCGGCGCGCGCGATGGCATGGAGGCCGCGCTGTCCGGTGCGCCGGAGGCCACGGCAGACGGCGGCGCCGGGCGCGATATCCAGGGCTTGCTGGCGCAGCTGCGCGCCTTGCAGGGCGAAGCGCCGATGGTGCCGGTGCAGGTCGATGGCCATGTGGTGGCAAACATTGTCGCTGCCTGGACCGGTATCCCGCTCGGCAAGATGGTCAAGGACGAGATCCGCACCGTCCTGCGCCTGAAGGACATGCTGGAGGAGCGCGTGATCGGCCAGCCGCACGCCATCGAGGCGGTAGCGCAGCGCGTGCGCACGTCGCGCGCCAACCTGGACGACCCGAACAAGCCGAAGGGCGTGTTCCTGTTCGTCGGCCCGTCCGGCGTCGGCAAGACGGAGACGGCGCTGGCTCTTGCCGATGCGCTGTATGGCGGCGAACGCAAGCTGGTCACCATCAATATGAGCGAATACCAGGAAGCGCACAGCGTTTCGGGGCTGAAAGGTTCGCCGCCAGGCTATGTGGGCTATGGCGAGGGCGGTGTGCTGACCGAAGCGGTGCGCCGCAATCCATACAGCGTGGTGCTGCTGGACGAAGTGGAAAAGGCGCATCCCGACGTGCTGGAACTGTTTTTCCAGGTCTTCGACAAGGGCGTGATGGACGATGCAGAGGGGCGCGAAATCGACTTCCGCAACACCATCATCATCCTGACCTCGAACGTGGGATCGGCGACGCTGATGCAGGCTTGCCTGAACAAGGCCGAAGATGAGCTGCCGGCGCCGGACCAGCTGGATGCCGCCATCCGCCCGCAACTGGCGAAAGCCTTCAAGCCGGCCTTCCTTGGCCGCCTGAAAGTGGTGCCGTTCTACCCGATTGCCGACGAAACGCTGGCGCATATCATCGAGCTGAAGCTGGGCCGCATTGCGCAGCGCATCGCCGCCAATCACAAGGCGGAATTCGTCTTCGACGATAGCCTGGTAGATGCCGTGCTGGCCCGCTGCACGGAAGTCGATTCCGGCGCGCGCAATGTGGACAATATCCTCAACGGCACGCTGCTGCCGGAAATAGCCGAAGCCGTGCTGGCGCGCATGGCGGAAGGGGAGGCCATCAGCCGCATCCAGGTGGCGGCCGGCAGCCAGGGGAAATTCGACTACAGCGTACGCTGAAAACGCCGGGAGTTACGAGCGCGGAACTCCCAGCATTTCCTCGATGTGGGCCAGCGAGCCCGCATCCTTGACCACGCCGCGCAGCCAGGTATGCAGATCCTGTTCGCCCGCGTCGGCGGCCTTGTCGGCGAAATAAGAGACAGGGCTGTGCGGCTCGGTGCGGCGGAAGAAGCTGGCGATTTCGCGCAACTGGGAAATTGCCTGGGTGCGTGAAGTCACCGCTCCGCTGGCGCCTGCAGGCTGCGCCACCACGATCTGGCCGCTGGCATGGCTGGCCTCTGTTTCGCCGGCCGTTGCCACGATATCGGCGCCGGCTGCGCCGGCGGCAGCACCCGCGGCAAGCTGCAGGCCGGCATGCGAAGGCATGGCGTCGATCATTGCCTGTACCGCCTCGCGTGCGGCGGCAAAGCCCGGACTGTCCGCATCCAGGCATTGGTCAGCCGCGGCTTCCAGCTCGCGCAGCGCCTCCATGCAGTAGCGCGCATCAGCGGCAAACTGCTCGCGGAAGCGGGCCGAATTGCGTGCGCGTGCGGATTCCATATCGGACAGCCTGGGCCATTCCGGGTTGCGCGCGTTTTCAGGCAGGCTGGATTGCTTGCGCGCCGTGTCGAAGTCAATCGTGGAGAAGCCCGCGCCCTCGGTCAACGGCACTTCGCGCGTCAGGGCCGGCGTGCGGTTGAGGATCCAGGCCAGGTTGCCAATGCGTTGTTCGCGGTCGTCGCCCTCCATCAGCGGGAACAGGCCGTTGTTCCAGTAGATGCGGCACAGGCCGGCCAGCACGCGGAAGGCCTCGCCCAGCCCGCGCATGCGGTGCTGCTTGGCGGCCGCTTCGGCCAGCCATACGGCCAGGCGCAGGTCCTTGCTCTGTTCCGTCAGCAGGGCGCTGCAGCGGGCCACCACGAAGGACCAGTCGGCTTCTTTCAGTTCGGTGACCCACTCACCCTGTTCCAGCGAGGGATCGTCGAAACGGCGGGCGTGGGCGATCGCATCCAGGGCGGGGGAAAAGGACAGGTCGATCCCGGCCGGTTGTTCCGGGGTGATCGGTTCCAGCAGGGATTCTGCGCTAAACATATTCTGCTCCTTCGATGGCGGCGCTTACTGCGCCATGCGGAATTCGATGCGGCGGTTGCGCGCGCGCCCGTCCGGCGTGTCGTTGCTGGCGATGGGGCGGTCCGACCCCTGGCCGGAGGCCGTCAGCAGCTCGCCGGTCACGCCCTTGGCCGACAGATAGGTGCGCACGGTCTCGGCACGGGCCTGGCTCAGGTTCTGGTTGCTGGCGCGCAGGCCGACATTGTCCGTGTGGCCGATGATCTCGACCTTCTGCCCCTTCATCTTCAGCATGGCGGCAGCCATCTCGTCGAGGATCGATTTGCCGGCCGGCGTCAGCACTGCCTGGCCGCTCTCGAATTCAACGATGCGGTTGGCCAGCGTGCGGTCCAGCAGGCCCTGGTCGGCGGCAGCCACGCGCAAGCCGTTGCTGATGGTGTAGGTGGGATTCAGGCTGGTGGCGAAGTCGCTGGCGACGCGCTGGCGCTGCGCTTCATTGGCCACCTCGCCGCGCACGCTGACCATATTGCCGTCCACCTTCAGCTGGCCGCGGCTGATCTGCTTCAGGCTGGGCGTGATCAGTTTCTGCACGTAGTTGCCCCAGTTGGCGGGCATGCTGACCTGGCCCACCGCGATCTGGTCCACCACCTTGTCGGCGCCGTACACCTCGCGCAACTGGTTCAGCAGAAGGGACTTGCTGGCTTCGTCCGGCACCGTGCCGCTGGCAAGCACCTGGCCGGGCAGCTGCGCCTGGGCGGTGCAGGCTGCCAGCATGAGCAGGAGGAAAAGATGACGTGGTCGCATATCAGTTTCCGATAAAGGAAGTGCGCAGCGAGTCGTGCGCAGATTTCAGGGACAGTCCGGGCCGGGCCAGATAGGAGGACAGCTTTTGCACTGCATAGTCTTCGCGCACCTGGTCCTCCACCCAGTCCACGTCGTCGAAACAGATGTGGTGCTGCTGTGCGACTTGCGGGTCCATGATGCCGAGCAGGGTTTGCGGCGACGCGCCGCTGAAGCCCAGCACCAGCACGGGTTTTTCCTGCAGCCGTGTGACAAACAGGGACAGCTCGAAGTCGGCGCGCATCAGGAACGGCGTGATCACATGCATCCAGAAGGCGGCTACCAGGTTGCGGTAGATCGGGTCCGTGGGCAGGGGCAGGACCAGGCTTTTTTCCAGGCGGCTGGAACTGCTGGCCATGACGGGCTGCAGCAGCATGCCCAGGGCCAGCAGCAGCTGGCGCACCGTGCCGCGGAAGCCGGCCTGCACCAGCAGCTGGTCCAGCGCGCCCACCGTCTGCAATTCCAGGAAGTCGGTAAAGGCGGCATCGTAGGCCGAGGCGCGCAGGTCCAGCTCCACCATATTGCCCTGCAAGGCCTGCAGCGGAGCCGTGGCGTCGCTGGCGCCCAGCACCCCGCCGCTGAGATTTTCCAGCCGGTTCCAGAGCCGCGTCAGCACCAGCGGGCTGAATGGTGCGAAGCTGGCCGGTTCGTCCACGTCCATCGCGCTCACCATCAGGAAGGGAAAGCGGCGGCTGGACTGGTCGCTGCTGGCGATGATGTGGCCGGCAATGGCGGAGCGGCGGCGAGGCCCCAGCAGGGCAAAGTGCAGCGGCTGCAATGCATCGTAGGTCAGCTTCCAGCGCGCATCGGTGCTCAGCATGTCCATGGAACGCGCCAGCCAGTCGTCCAGCACATTGATCACGCGCGGATCGCTGCCCCCTTTGACAAAGTCGGCCCGGCTCGGCACCTTGCCGAAATAGCCGATGCTGGCCGGCGTAGGCAGGCGGCTCATTGCAGTGCTCCCGTCGCGGCTTGCGCCGCCAGTGCCGGCGGGGCGCCGCCGACAATGGTTTCCGGCAGGCGCAGCTTGCGGAAGCCCTGGCCCGCCTGGGCCGGCGCGGCGGCCGCGGGCGCCGCCGGCAGCAGGCGCAGGTTGGCGGCCACGGTAACGCCGCCATTGCTCCAGCTCAGTTCAAAGCTGCCGTTGTCGCGCCGCTTGCGCTGGGCCGAGTCGATCATCTTTTTCAGGCCGAAGTGGCCCGGCTCGTCCAGCACCACCACTTTCTTGCCTTCCGGCGTGAAGGCCGTGATGCGCGAACCGGGAACGCCTTGCAGGTTGGGCCAGACCATCGGGACCCAGGGCTGCGGCTGGCCTTTCCAGCGCAACGCCTGGCCATCGATCTCGATCGTGTATTCGCTCACGCCGGTAACGGCAACCGTTTGCAGCTCGAAGCGCGTCTGCGCTTCTTCGCCGCTGGCCTGGCTGGCGACGCCACTGGCGCTCAGTGGCGCTACCCAGCCCGGGAAGCTGGCGCTAACGGCCGGCGACAGCACGATACCCATATTGGCCCAGGTGCGTGCGCTCAGGCTATCGCCGCGGCGCACCACCAGCGGGCCGACGGTGGTGTTGAAGAATTTGGCCACGGCGCCTTCCGGCCCGAAGACCTGGCCGATCTCGGCGTTGCTGGCTTCCTGGCGCGATTCCGGTGCAAACGGATATTTGGTCAGCAGGCCCTTGCGGAAAGGCTCCAGCACTTGCGCCGCCCACACCTTGTTGATCTCGGCTTCCGTCGGCTGAACGATCACGGCAAAAGTCTGCATCAGCGGACGCACCAGCAGCGGACGGATGGCCTGGCGCTGCTGTTCGTTCATGCCGACCAGCATTTGCTCGTCCACGTAGCGCAGCGCCTCCGCCAGCTCGGAGCCGTTGCCGTCCAGGGTCTGCTGCATCAGCTGTTTCGCGCCGGGGCCGGGGTCGCCCTGGTTGCGGATCTGGTTGAAGCGCGCGCGCAGCTTCGCCAGACTGTCCATATAGCCGCGCATCAGGGAAGCGCCCTTGTCCCTGGCAACCACCATCTGCGCCACCCCGGCGAACTCACGGCCCACGGGGCCGAGCGGCAGGGGCGCGCCATTGGCGCCGCTGGCCGGAGTATTGAGCGCCAGCTGCGAAGGCTTGCGGCGCAGGATGGCTTCGCGGAACCAGTCGCCAATGCCGCGCTGGGCGCGCTGCAGGCCGGCATCCAGCAGGGAAGGGTTATCCCACGAGGTTTCCTGGTACACGGTGTTGACCAGCCTGGCGATGGGCGAGTTCTGCGGATCGCCCAGGCGGTCCATGGCGGCGGCGGCGGCGGCGAAACCGTTCAGATCGCGGATGCTCACACCCTGCATGAACTTCTGCCACTCTTTGGCGTAGTCGTTCTTGTAGGCTTCGACCAGCGATTTCTCGATCTGCTCGGGACTGCCTTCCAGTGTCAGGTCATCCTTGCTGGCGGTCTTCAGGACCCAGTCGGCGCTGTTCAGCTCCCGGTTGGCGGCGTCGCGGAAGGCCTCGCGCACGAAGCCTTCCCAGGCGGCGCGGGTAAAGGCGCCTGAAATGGAATGGCTGCCCAGTACCAGTTCGCGGTCCTGCTCGCCGACGATGCGGGCCACCGTCATGGCGGGATAGCGGGTGGCGGCGCGCGCCTTGACGTCGGCATACACGCGTTCGCGTGCCGGCATGCCGCGCACCACGCGGCGCAGCGTGGTGCGCGCCTGGTCCACCAGGGCCAGGCGGTTCTCGATCTGCGGCCAGGAGGGATCGTTGATCTCGGCCAGGTAGAAGGCGAGCATGCGCTCGGCGCTGCGGATCATCTGCTCGCGCGGCATGGCGCCGCGGCTGGTCTCCAGCCAGACGCGCCAGAAGCGGCTGACCTGGTCGTTCAGGTGGCTGGCTTCGGCGCGGTTGCGGTCGGCCAGCATCATATAGGTCTTCAGTGCGTTGTAGGCGTCTTCCACATTGTCCGGCGCCAGTTCCTTGAACTGTTGCGGCGTATTGCCGCTGGCGGCCGTGCGCACCTGCGGCTGCAGCTGGGCGGAATTGGCATTGACCTCGCCCAGGAAGGCTTCCAGCGACTGGCTGACCGGTTTCAGCATCACCTCGCGCAGGCCGCTGAAGTATTCCTCGCGCAGCTTGCGTTCCAGCAGATCGCCCTGGTACAGCCCCAGGCCGACGGACAAGGGACGGTCTTCGCGGAAGCGTTGCAGCTGCTCGATGCGGTCCTGCAGGATTTCCATCGCCTCGATGCGCGCCGCGAGATCGGGGCGCTGCTTCTGCAGCTTCACTGCCTTGTCCAGGTCGGCCTGCACGTTGGCCACCAGCTGGCGGTTGCCCAGGTAGGACCAGCTCCAGCCGCCCAGCAGCAGTCCGCACAGAGCCACGGCGCCGAAGAAGGCGGCGTAGCGCAGGCGCATCTTGGCGGGACTGGCATATTGCGCGACCAGATCCTTGTCGGCAAAGATCACGTTGCGGAACAGCTTGAGCAGGAAGTAGCCGTGCTGGCGCTCGTTGTTGCCCTGTACGGGCTGCTGCAACTGGAGATCGAAGCGCTGCGCCACGCGGTGGGAGGTGGCGGAGACGCCTTCGCCTTCCTGCAGGGCGCTGGTGAAGTAGAAACCGCGGAACACCGGCTTGAACTGGAATGGATTGTCTTCAAACAGGGTGGCGATGAAGGAGCGCAGCGGCGCCTTCATGGCATTGAATTCGAGCGGGAAGGTAAACACGCCGGAAGGCAGACGCTCGCGCCACTGCAAGGCCATGTTGGCCAGGCTCAGTTCCTTCAGTCCGTCGTACAGTTCATCGAAGCGGGCATCGAACTGGTTCAGCACATCTTCGTTCGAGTTGTCGCGCCGGTAGGGCAGGGTGGCGCCCCAGACGCGTTCGCGTTCGCCATTCTCGCTGTCGTGGAAGAATTCCGTGAAGCCGTTGATCAGGTCGGCCTTGGTGAACACGATGTACACCGGGGCGTGCACCTCCAGCTTTTCCGTCAGTTCCTGCACGCGCTGGCGCAGGCTGCGCGCCAGGTCGATGGCGAATTCGGGGCGCTTGCCGGCCAGTTCGGCAATGCTGACGGCAATGATGATGCCGTTGATGGGCGCTTTCCTGCGGTATTTTTTCAGCAGCCCGAGGAAGCCGAACCACTCGGCGCGGTCTTCCTCGCTGACCGAGTAGCGCCCGGCCGTATCGAGCAGGATGCCGTCCGTGGTGAAGAACCAGTCGCAGTTACGGGTGCCGCCCACGCCCTGCACGATGCGGCTGCCGGACAGGGGAAACTGCAGGCCCGAGTTGGCGATGGCCGAGCTTTTGCCGGCGGCGGGGTTACCGATGATCATGTACCAGGGCAGCTCGTACAGCGCGGCCTTGCCGGAACGCAGTCCCAGCTTCGAGGTCTTGATGGTGTCGATCGCTTCCAGCATGCGCTTGCGCAGCGCTTCCGTTTCATGGCGCTGCGTCGGATCGGCCTTGGCGGTTGCTGCGGCTTGCTGCTCCAGCATGGCGCCGAGCGCACCGGCAGCACGCTTCATGCGCCACCTGCGCCAGAACCAGATGGCGGCGCCGAGCAGCAGGGCGGCGCCATAGATGGCGCACGCCAGCGCATAGGGCAATTCAAACAGGACTGCTGCCAGCAGCAGCAATGCGGCGAAGGCAAGCCAGCCGATTACGATCAGGCTGGTGCGTGATGTCAGGAGGTCCCGGAGTCTGTGCATCATGATGTCGTTCGTGCAGGTTTAGATAAGAGAGGGCGCTGGAGCAGGACCCAGTACCAGCGCATGGCGTTGTTCAGCGTGGTTGTTGCCGAGGCAGAGTGCGTAACCTTCGCTTTCCGCCGCGTGATGCCAGGCTAGTGCAATGGCTGCCAGCGCGCCGGCCTCGCCCGTGTGGCCGCAGGCGGCGCCGATGCAGGACAGCTGGCTGGCGTGATCGAGGCCGGGCGCAACTTCTCCCGTGCACTGCATCAGTTCCATCATGGCGGCGCTGCGGTGGCCGGTATCGGCGCTGGCGTGGACAATCGCGCTGTCGCCAAGGCCCTTGCCCGCCGCCAGCGTGGCCTTCGCCAGTTCGGTCAGCGTGCCCGGTGCCCCGGACTGCAGGCCGAGCAGATGCACCGCTTCCGGCAGCTCTGCCGCGCGTTGCAGCAGCAGGCCGGCGGCGCCTTCGCCCGGCACCAGGCCATGCTGCCGGCGCTGGCCGAACAGCCGTCCCTGCGCGGCAAGGCGGGTGACGGCAGCGTCGCTGATGGAGGAGTCCATGGCCAGCAGCAGTTCCAGATCATGGGCGGGGAGGGTCGCGGCACGCTGCGCGATACCATCCAGTGCCGCGAAAGCACCGCCGTCACCGGCGCTGCGCAGCGACAGCTGCGACGCACTCCAGCCGGCCGCCAGCGCGGTATGCATCAACCAGCCGGCGGCCAGCTCGCGCGCCGGCGCGTCCCAGTCTGTCGGCAGCAGGAAGGTCATATGCAGCTTGCCGATGCCGGCTTCGGCATGAAGTGCGCCAGCCAGGGTCCGTGCGGCGTGCGACAGCTGCGCGGCCACTGCGCCGCCCAGCGCCAGGGCGCGTAGCTGGTGAAGCCCAGGCGTGTGCGGCGGCTGGCCTGCCAGCCAGGCGCTGACGGCTGCGGTGTCGGTGTCCTGCACGCGGCCTGCCAGCAGGGGGAAGCCCTGCGCGTCGGTCAGCTCGGGGTCCAGGCCGAGACTGGCGCTGCCCGAGGAAAATGCTGCCGCCAGCTCGCCCGGCGAACTGCCATGCGGCATGCGCAGCGCCGCCGACAGGATGGCCAGGCGGGACGCGGACGGCGTTGCGGCGGCGGAGGCGGCTGCATCTGCTGCCTCGCCGGCTGTGCCATCCGGTGCGGTCACGGTTACAGTGTTGCGGCCGGCGCTGACTCCCGCCATGGCCGCGGCGCGCGCTGCCGCCCACAGGGCAGCCAGCATCGCCACAGGGGCTCCGATCAGGCCCAGCGCCAGATCGCCCGTATCCGGCAAGCGCGTGGTGGCGCGCCAGTACCAGACGGCTCCCAGCCAGCAGGCTGCGAACACGCCAAGGCTGATCAGGCTGCGCTTCAACCAGATATTCATGACAGTCTCAGCCTGCGTCGGTAGTGGTTTGCTGGCTGGCGATGAGCGTGGCGCCGCAGGCCACCAGGTCGCCGTGGCGCGCCGCGGGCTTGCCGTCCACCAGCAAGGTGGGATCGCCGCCGGCAATCATGGTGGGACCATGGGCGGGGCATTGCACCTTGTCGCCAAGGCGTGCAATCGGCTTGCCGCCGCTATCGCTGAATGAGGAAGCCTCGATCACGACGCCGCCATGCGAGGTCTTGTCGCCCAAACGAATCAGTGCTCCGGACATGCTGTTGCTCCTATCGTTGCATCACGCCGGCCACGCGCAATTCCGTGTGACCGTAATCCATCATCTTCCAGCGGCCGCCCCAGACCAGGCCAAGGCTCTCGGCCACTTCACCGAATAACTGGTAGCCGCGCATGGCCCAGGGATCGCGCTCCGAGATCACCAGCTTGCCGTCGCGCAGGAAGGCGCAATCGGCCGCCCGGCCATACTGGTGCCAGCTCTGGAACGCTGCTGCATTGCTCACGCTGGGGCCCAGGCTGGCCAGCATGTCCTGCCGCCCCGGGCTGCGGTAGCCTTCCAGCAGGGCCATGTCGTAGCCGTGGCGCTCCTTCATGATGCGGAAGGCCTGCAGCAGACGCTGCGCATAAGCCTTGTCCAGCAGCCCCCAGTCGCGGCTGGCCGACACCAGTTGCGGGCGCATGGCTTCCACTTCCTGCGCGGTGAACAGCAGCGGCGGCAGCGGTGGCGGCGGCGCCAGCAGCTCGCCTTGCAGCAGGGACGCAACCTGGTCATTGGTCTCGCGTGTCGGGGCTTCGAATCCGCCCAGCATGGTGCGGCTGCTGGCCAGCCAGGCCGACAGCACCGGTACCAGCAGTAACAGCAGGCAGGCCAGCACAATCCAGCCGCGGCGGCGAAAAAAAGCGCCCACCCGAAGTACAGCCAGCGGCGCAACGCCATTGACGGCGCCTGGAAATAACACCATCCAGCTCACGGCGCAGGCCAGCAGGAAGAACAGTGCAATAGCGGCTAGAAGCACGGCATACCTCGTATCGAACGGCGGTAAAAATTGTTTATTTTGTAACTATTAAGACGTGTTTCGTCTTGTTAATTAATTATTTTTGGCAAGTATATCTTGAACTTCTGATAACCTGCGTTCGATTGGTTTTCAATCGTGCGCACGGCTTTTCTCATTCTGGTACTGAAGAGTGCGCAGCCTTTTTTGGCGTTGAAGTAAAGTATTGACAACCTTTACTAGGAGCTACATTTTGCCTAACAACAACGACATCAAAGGGCGTCCTTCACTGCTGAATGCCGAGCAGCAGGAGGCACTGGAGAAGAAAAATGTCGCCGCGCCACCGTCTCCCGCCGCTTCGGCCGGGATGGGGAAATGGCAGATCAGCGCGGCCCTGCTGCTGGCCCTGGGCGCGGTTGGTGCGGCGATCTGGATGAACCGTCCCATGCCGGACGCCGGACCGGCGCCACTGGCTGCTGCGCCTTCGCCTCCCATTGCCACTGCGGCCGCGGCGCTGCCGGTTCCTCCTGCGGCGACGGCGCCTGAAGCACCCGCTGCCGCAGCGCCGGCAGCGGAGCCGCCCCAGGTGGCGTCCATCATCGACGACGCGCCGCCGGCCAGGCCGGCCGAATCACTGAAGCAGATGCTGGAAGGCGGCAAGGCGGAGGCGTCGGCGCCAGCCAGGCCGAAAGCCAGAACGGTGGCGGCGCACGACAAGCCGGCTGCCAAGGCAACTCCGGCGCCGCAGCCGGACAGCGACGTGGAACTGCTGGCCGCCCTGGTCGCACATGCCAAGGCCGCCACCTCGGCCGATGCGCGCATGCCGCTGGTGAAGGAGCTGGAACAGTGCAAGAGGCAGGACAAGCGCGATGCCGCCCGCTGCCGCCTGCGTGTATGCGATGCGCGCTGGAAGACGGAGGAGTGCCGCGTGTACAACCGCAGCAAACTGGAACGTTCGGCAGGTGCGGCATGAGCATCGCCAGCCTGGTCGGCAATACCGCCAAGGACAGCGGCTACCTGAACCGCATCAAGAACGCCATCGAGCATGACAAGTCGCACCCGCGCAATCTCGGCGTGCAGATGCAGGCGCACCACGTGATCTCGGGCGAAGGCATGAAGCGTTCGCGTCTCGGCCACAAGATCGAGAAGGCCGGCTACGACATCAACCTGCTGCCCAATCTGGTGTTCATTCCGTGCACGCTGCAGGGCGCCTGCCATCTTGGCGTGCAGCCGCATCGCGGCAATCACGATTTCAAGATTGACCAGGAGGATTACAAGGACGATTCGGAGCCGCCCAACTACCACAATATGGTGGCCAGCATGCTGCAGCAGCTCGATCGCCAGCTGCACATCGCCTGCCGTGGCAATGACCAGCATTATCACGACAAGGTGATCGACGCGCTGAACGCACTGAGCAAGCAGATCCTCGGCAATATCCGGCGCAAGCCGCAGGAAGCGCCGCTGACGAAGATTGCGCTGCGCTTCGGCAAGGGTGGGGGCGGTTGCGGCGGCGTCGATTCCGTCACGCAGCACCGGCTTGCCAGTACCTGCGCCGTGAACCGCAATCACTTCTATCGCGAGGAAGCGCCCAGGCTGTCGCAGGCGCCAAAGCAGAAGATCGAAAAAATACGCTACCAGGGCACGAACCCATACAAGCTTGAGGTTGGAAAATAAAATGAGCAATTACGCAGACGAGTATTACTTTGTGCGCCTGCCGCGCGAGCAGGACAAGCTGCCCTTCCTGGTGCCGGACGCGAACACGGAAGACCGCAACTTCCGCTTCATGCCGCAGCCTTTCGGTTCGCCGCCGCTGGTGTTCAGCAATGCCTCGGCCGAGGAAAACCGCATCTCGGGCAACCACATCACGACGCCCGAGATCCTGTTCGCCGGCTCCGACCTGCTGGTGCGCAGCGCGCTGCGCGACAAGCTGCTGCAGGAAGAAATCGACCACTTGCACATGCATCCCGCCATCTACGTGGATGACAAGGGCCAATGGCACGAGGATTACTGGTACCTGACCTTCAGCGAGCAATTCGATTGCTGGGACCGCGCCACCTCGGATTATGAGCAGGACGACGAGCCGGTCAGCCTGGCCGGCAAGGAATTCGTGCAGGTATATGAATACAGCCTGGATAGCGAGCGCATCGAGGCGGCCCCGCCGGGCCAGCGCAAGCTGTTCAAGATGGACGGCGACCTGAATGGCTTCGTGGTCAGCCACCAAAGCCTGCTGCCGCTGTTCCAGTCCGCCAGCGGCGCCTGGTGCCAGCGCGTCAGCGACTACTGACCGGCATCATGGCGGCGAATCTTCTGCAGCAGGCTTATGCCGCGCTGGCGCAGTTTTCCAGTGCCAGCCGGCTCTATGAGCTGACTATCGACAGCGAAGGCGAACTGGGTTCGGGCGGCCTGCTGGTCGAGGCTTTCCTGTCCGATGATGGCTTGCAGGCCTGCGCCACGCGCGATGTGATTGCACTGTCCACCAGCGCGCACGTCGATATCGCTGCATTGCCCGGCGCGCGCGCCACCTTGCAGGCCAGCCTGGCCGACGGCAGCCGCACCGGTTTCCACGGTTTCATCAGCCAGGCCGCGCTGCTGGGCAGCGAAGGCGGCCTGGCGCGCTACCGGCTGCGCATCACGCCCTGGCTCTGGCTATTGACGCAGTCGCGCAACAGCCGCGTATGGCAGGACCGCAGCGTGGCCGAGATTGCCGACGCGGTTTTCCAGGACTATGCGCCGCTGGCCGCGTGGCGCTGGAGCGACGATGCGCTGGCAGCCTTGTCGGCCATCCCGCCGCGCAGCTACTGCTGCCAGTACCGCGAATCGGATTTCGACTTCGTGCTACGGCTGCTGAGCGAGGAGGGCATCGGCTGGCGCTTCGAGGACGGCGAGCGGGAACAGATGCTGGTACTGTTTGCCGAAAGCAGCCAGCAATCCGCCACGCCGGAAGACGCCAGCAGCGCCGCAGGGCAGGGCATCCGCTTCCACGCCGCCCGCGCAGGCGAAGCGCAGGACAGCGTGCTGGCGCTGCAGGTCCGGCGCAGGCTGCAAACCGGCACGGTGTCGCTGGCGAGCTACGATTACAAGGCCAAGCAGGCGCTGCTTGCATCGGCGTCCGGCACGGGAGCATCGCAGCTGGAGAGCTACGACTATCCTGGCCAGTACTACTTCGCCAGCAAGGCGGAAGGCCAGCGGTATGCGCGCTTGCAGATGCAGGCACTGGAAGCGCAGGCAGCAACCTGGCAGGGACACTCCACGGTGCGCACGCTTCGGGCAGGCACGCGCTTTACCTTGACGCAGGGACCGCTCGGCACACAAGCCGGGGGCCAGGAGCTGCTCGTGCTGCGCGTGATTTCCGTCGGCCTGAATAACCTGCCGGCGCCGGCCGCTCACGCGCTGGCGGAGCTGTTCGGGCCCGTTCCGGAACTGCTGGAAGATATCAGTACCACGCTGCCCGACTTGCCGCGCGACTTTGCGCAGACGCTGGAGCAGGCCGCAGCCAGCGGCTATGCCAATTCGCTGCAGGCGCTGGACGCCGCGCAGCCATGGCGCCCCATGCCTGGCGTGCATGGAGCGCGCCAGCATGCACGTCCTACGGCGTCGGGCTGCCAGAGCGCCATCGTGGTGGGCGCAGATGCAGATGGCGGCGGCGCCGGTTCCGACGAGATCCACTGCGACCGCCTGGGCCGTGTGCGCATCCGCTTCCACTGGCAAGACCAGGCGCAGGCAGCTTGCTGGGTACGCGTGGCGCAGCGCTCGGCAGGCGGCGGCATGGGCAGCCAGTTCCTGCCGCGCATTGGACAGGAAGTGCTGGTGCAGTTCCTGGAGAACGATATCGACCGGCCCGTCATCATCGGTGCGCTGTACAACGGGCAGGGCGAAGGCGGTGTGCCGCCGACGCCTGGCGGCATGGCGGCAGACGGCGCTGAGGCGGCATTCGACCGCGCTGGCGACAGTAGCGTGTCCTCGCAGGGCAACCTGGCCGGTGGCAATGCGCCGGTGTGGCATGGCGCTTCAGGCGAGAGCGGCGGCCATCGCAACGGTGCGTCGATGTGGGGTGTGCGCAGCAAGGAGTTCGGCTCCAGCGGCTACAACCAGCTGCTGTTCGACGATACGGATAACCAGGGCCGGGTGCAGTTGCGCAGCACGCTGGCTGCGACCGAGCTGAATCTGGGCCACCTGGTACATCAGGCGGACAATTATCGCGGCAGCCTGCGCGGGCAGGGCGCCGAGCTGCGTACCGACGCCTATGGTGCTGTCCGCGGCGGCGCAGGTCTTCTGGTCAGCAGCTACGCCTTGAAACACTCCCCGCAGCAGCGTGAACCCGCTGGCGACAATACGGCCGGCATAGCGATGCTGAAGCAGGCGCAAACGCTGGCGAAGACCTTCAGCGATGCAGCCCTCAAGCACCAGACAGTGGAACTGGCCGCCAGCATCGGCGTCCGCAGCGGCAAGGCCTCGGCACTGGACGAAGGAGAAGCGCCCCTGCAGGCCCTGCTGACGGCGGTGTCGGGCATGGTTTCTTCGAAAGCACTGGAGGAGGCGCAGGCGGATGCGGGCAAACGCTGCGCGGCAGCCGATGCCGGCAAGCTGCCGCACAGCGCCGATCCGCTGGCGGTAATCGCGGCGCGCGAAGGACTGTCGATGAGCGCGGCGAAGGACGTGCAGATTGCCGCCTCCGAGCTGGCCATGGCAATGGCTGGCCAGGATGCCCAGCTGGCGACGGGCGGCCAGCTGCGGCTGCATACGGGCCAGGCGCTCGGCTTGCTGGGCGGCGCCGTCGCACCCGGAGAGCAGGAGCTGGGTGTTCAGCTGATCGCGGCCAAGGAATTCATCGATGTGCAGGCCCAGGCCGATGCCATGACGGTTCAGGCCAGGGATGCGGTCAATGTCAAAAGCGTCAACGCGCATATCGACTGGGCTGCCGCCAAAAAGATCAGCATCTCCACGGCCGGCGGCGCGAATATCACCATCGACGGCGGGAATATCACCGTGCAGTGCCCCGGCAAGATCACCATCCACGCCGGCAAGAAGAGTTTCGAAGGTCCGGCGCGCGAAGAGTATGTGATGCCGGTGATGCCAGGCGGTGAAGTCAGCTGGGTGCAGCTGGCGTCCACCTACGACGATGCCTGGAATACGCCCTGGCCGCTGGATCAGCTGAAGTTCTCGCTGGACGGCAAAGCGGTCGCCAAGGGGCAGTCCGTCAACCCATTGAAATAACAGCCATGGCACAAGTGCAAAGCGAAGCAAAGAAGGTACTGGCGCCGCGCGAAGGCGGCGTGATTGCGACGGTGGAGCCGGACGTGTCCGAGCAGGAAATCAGCGAAGACCGCGACATCATCGTGGCGCGCCTGCATGGCGCTTATCTGCAGCTGACGGACCAGATGTCCGAATTCCAGCAGCAGTGGGACGAGAATCCGACCTTGGCCTTCCTGGTCAGCGCACGCGAAGGCTGGAATGCGGGCGGCGCCGACTGGCTGAACGACCAGGCGGAGTTGTTCGAAAAGGAGACCTGGGTCAATCTCGGCAACAAGCTGCAGGAGGCGGCGGGTACGGGCTATGACCGCCTTGCGACATACAGCAAGGAGCGCTACGAGTCGCTGAAGTCGGAACTGAACAAGCATATCGAACATCCGGAAGACACGCTGTATAACTGGGCGTGGTGGCAGGCGTCCATCGAAGCGACCGCCACCGATTACGCCACGCGGCAGATGAAGGAGCTGGAGGCCTACGGAAAATCGGTGGTCGATGCCTCGCGTAATGTGCTGGCCACGGCGGACAAGGCGCAGAAGATGTACCGTCACCGCGAGGCGATCCTGAATCTGCCGAACCTGATCGCCAATGGCGATCCGCGTCCGGTGCAGGCGTTTGTGGATACGGTGCTGATGGATATCGATCCTGAGCTGGCCAGGGCCATTCGCAATAACCCGAATTTTCCGGTTGTGCTGGAGCTGATTTCGGATCATGACAGTGCCCTGAGCTACCTGTCCTATGCCGGTTTGATGCTGGAGGCGATCCCGCCGAATTTCTATGCCTATGTGGCGGGCAAGGGCGGGGCGTACCTGATGATCGAAGTGGTGCTGCTGGTGATCACCGCGCTGCTCAGTGCAGGTACCGCGGCGGCGGCGCGCATCGGCATGCTTGCGGCGCGCTTTGCTGCTGCCGGCGCCAAGGCAACCACCATCGGCAAGCGCCTGAAGCGCGCCAAAGCCGCCATCGACGCGTTCCTGCGCGTGCTGCAGGATCTTTCCGCTGCGGTGGACGATCTGCACGCCCTTGGCGCCAAGCTGCTGCGCGCGCGCAGCAAGGGACTGGTGGTTCGCGGCCGCACCCGTACCACGCTACAGGCCAAGAAAGCCGCCATCAAGCGCGACAAGCGCTGCCGCTGCTGCGGCAGCACGCAGCACTCCACGCCCCGCTACAGGATGGGCAATGTGGAGTACCGCTAGGACTTTCGCAGCGCTTGGACCTTCTGGTAAGACAGGTGGTGAGTTCGCGTTTGCCCGTAATGACCTGGTCAGCGGTCCAAACGCCGGAATTTTCCGGAGTCGAGCAACTGGTAAAGTTGAGCTCCGTTCTGGTCGATGCACCTATGGTTCTCATCAATATTGCAAGCGGCATTCAACTGATCGACTACTGTGCCATCCTTGATGGTCAGATACGCATCAGATACGCACCACCCATTGTGTTGCGTTCAGAATTCTGTCCCGGTTCCAGGTCTTCAATCAGTGTACCCGGCGCCATTCTTACTGTAGTCGAAGTTGCCAATCAATCCGGTAGCTGGATTTGCTGATATCCGAAGTCGAACTTGGCGCGACACTTCGGTGTCGTGGAAAACCTGAAGTACTCGGTCCTGGCATCGCAATTGAACGCGAAGTTTCGTGCCAGGATTGCGGCTGGTTTGTTTTCCCCTTTACCTGCGTCCAACATGGCGCGAAAGACGCTGGAAAATTAAATTCCTCACGCTGAAGTGGCGCAAAGCAGTTCTGCCCCATAGCTACTTTATTCGTCACAAACTGCAATGCGGAATATTTCAGTGGAGTAGGCACTTTGGCTGCACAAGTCATGCACCTCGTTCCTGCACAATTTCATTTCTTCCGGATTAACGCGGCAGCTGCCTGAATTTTCCAGCTTCGGTCAGCTGATAGGCCTTCTTGCCATCCAGCGAGCAGACATAGGACTCGTCGAAGTCGCAGCCTTCGTTGAATTGATCGGTAACCTGGCCGTTCTTGATCGCCAGCCATACGCCGCTCATGACATCGCGTTGCTCGTTTGTTCCCGCTTCGAAATCATCGACGCGCACGAGCAGCACGTCCTTCATGGCGGGCATGATCAGGTAGACCGGCTGCAGGCCGGAAGCAAATGGTGGCGCGTATTCGTCCGCATGACTGGCGCCGGGCTTTTTGTAATCGTGATTGCCAATGATCTGGTCGAGTTTGTTGGTGCTGCTTTTTCGCGCTGCATATGGCTGGTAAACGGGAGCGCAACTGGCAGGGCGGTCCAGCAGCTTACCTTTGGCAGCAAGCTTGTCGGCACATAAGCTCAGATAGCTGTCCATGCGGAACGGCAGTTGCGAGGGCAGGTGTCCGAAGTAGCGCGGGTCTTTGGCGGCATCGGCTGCCACGCCGCCATTGCTGCGCACGAAGCTGTAGGCGATCTGGCCGGCGTAAGGCACGATCAGCCTGTCTCCATCGACCAGTCCGGAGCCGAACTTGTCGCGGCAGACGGGCGGCTTGGTCAGCATGAAAAAGTCGGTTTTGGCATCGAAGTTGAAGGCGAAATTCTTCTTCAGGAAGGAGGCCAGCTCCTTTTCCTCCTGATTCGCTTCCAGCATGGCGCGGAAGACGCTGGGGTAGTTGAATTCGGCGCTGCGGAACTGGGCAAAGCAGTTGCTGCCCATGCCGACCTGATTGCCGACAAACTGCAGCGTGGTGTTCTTGATCGGTGGCGGCGTCCTGGCGCCGTTCAAGGCGTCGGCAGCCTTGTCGTACTTCCATGTGCCGCTGAGATCCATCGCAGCAGCGTGGAGGCAGCAGGCGGACAATAGCAGGGTGATGGTGAATTTAGTGCGAAGAGTCATAAACATTATTCCTGAACATTTTCATTTCTGCCTGACGGCGCTTGACGAGACCTGCTGTGCCCTTGTTGGTGATGTCGGCGAATTCATCGCAGCAACCGCTGTAATCGCTGGTATTCAGCTTCGACATCAGCTTGGGGAATTTGGTGATGCCGCCGGTGTTGAAAGCCAGGCTGACCAGAGCGTCGAATTCCTGCTGGTACATCGGCACGGTAACCGCATTCTTCACCACCTGCACTGTGCGTTCCACGTCGCTGGCCAGGATGTCTTCCGCGGCTTCCCTGGTGATGCCATCCTTGTATTTCTCGTAGCGGGGATGCTTTTCGGCGGCGAGGGTGGCGCATTTTTTCTTCGCCAGCAGACTGCCATAGCCGATAGTGCAATAGCCTTCCGAATCGTCGTAGGGCTTATCGCCGAAGTCCTCCCAGCCCTTGATGAAGTCCAGCCCCTTGTCCGAGAGCTCCAGGGTTGCGATGTCGGGACGATCGGATTTTGTCTCTGCGGTCTTGGGTGGGATGCCGGCGCAGTTGATCAGCTTGAAGCGCGACTCAAGGCGCGCCATATCGATCAGCGGATTGCCGTCGGCGCCACCCTGTGTGGTGGCGTAATAGCGGTCCGCTTTCCATTGAGCGCCGAATTCGCGCACGTCGACGTGAACCCAGCTGGTCGCCCCGTCTGCGGCGCGTTCCAGCGAGAGCTTGTTTTGCGAGCCCCATCCCAGCTGCGCCCCCAGCCTGGCGACGAAGACTTTGCTGCGCAGATTGTCAACGTCCGCATCCTGGCAGCGCTTGGTCGCCTTGCCCTTGGTGAACTGGAGATCGAGCGCATTGCCCATGTGATTGGTGCTGTGGCGCGAGTGGGCCTTGTTGTCGTTCCAGCAGCGATATCCGGAAGAGACTTTCAGGAAATGGTAGTCGAGCGCCTTGTCCTTGACCTGGATGTAGAACAGCGCGGCGCGGAAGCTCCAGATCAGCGCGCGGTGGATGCCGGGATATTCGGTGCCGGAATAGGGGGTCTTCTTTGCTGGGACCTTGTACATCTCCACCTTTTCCGAGGTGGTGTAGCCATGGCCGAAGCCTGTGCATTTTCCGCAAGAGCACTTCATGCCGGACAGGCTGACAGGATACTTGGTGAGGAACTCGTCCAGCGCCTGCAGCACGCCGCCGCAGGCGTTGCCGGTTTCCGGCACGCCCATGTAGTCGCGCTGGAACTGTTTGACGGCCGCTGCGGTTTTGTCGGTGAACTCGTCCCATTTCTTGCCCACGACGATGGTGCCTCCGAAGCCGAACAGGCGGATGTTGAGTTCCTCGATCAGCGGGCCGGTGTCGCCCACTTTCAGGCAGCCGCTCTTGTCGCAGGTGGCGCTGGCGTCGGCTTTCGGTGTGCCGCTTTCGCCGCGCACCGGCTCGATCTTTATCGGCACCGGCGTTTTGTCCGCCTTGGCGGCGGGCGGTGCAGCGGCGCCGGGTGTGGCGGCGGGTTTGTCCACCGGCAGCTTGAGCACGCGGCCGATGCTCAGTACATCGCTCAGCTTCATGCCGTTCAGGCGTGCGATGGCCTCCGCCGTGACGCCGTTCTGCGCGGCGATCTTCGACAGCGTGTCGCCGCTCTTGATCACGTGAGTCTTGCGCTGGTATTCACCAGGGCTGCCTTGATGTTCCTCCGCCTTGACGGTCTGCTTTACCTTGCCGCTGGCCAGCTTGACCGAAAACTTCTCCGTCCACGGGACCAGGGTGCTGATGCGCTTCATGCCATCGCTGGCGAAGCGTTCCACATACACTTCGAGCTGGCTGCCGATGCGGCTGACGAACTGCGTGACGGCGCCGCTGCCATCGGTGCTGCCCTTGGCGACGATCCTGCTGCCTTCGCGGACCTGGTACTTGAGGCCTTCGATGCTGTTGCCAAGAGGGTCGATCAATTTGATCCTGACCAGGCTGGCCAGATCGTCTTCGGTATCCGTGGCTTTCATGCGTCCTGCTCGTCGTCGTAGTCGTAGATGAGATTCCACTGGTCCAGGCTGGCCCCGGCCAGGATCTGAATGTCTTCCTGCGCCGGAACGTGCACCTGTGCCGAGCGGCCATGCTGGTCGAGCAGACCCGTGACCGCCTTGCCGTCGGCACGCCTGGCGGCAAACGAGACGGCGTTGAAGTCATGCTGCACGAAGAGATTGTGCAGGTCGAGACGATTGCTGTATTGCGCCGGAAGATTGGGGACTGCCAGCCTGGGCAGGGTGGGCAGCTGTGCGCTGCCATCCTGCGCCCCGGTCAGCTCTTTCATGCTGGCCTTGAATTCGACTTTGCCGGGCGCGCGCAGCTCGATATTGCCGCCTTCAAGGCGCAGGGCGGCGCCCTGGGCGGTGAAGCGGACGTGCTTTTTGGCGGCGATGTTCACCTCCGCATCGCTGCTGGCGACGGTGATCTGCTGCGCTGCGTTCAGCGCGGTCGGACCGTCCTGGCTCTGGCTGCTGAATTTGCCGCTGGCGGCGTGCAGGTGCAGACCGGTTTCCTTGTTGCGCTTCGCGCTGTCGCCGGCTTTGCCGAAGGTGAACAGGCTGATGCCGTGGGCGGCGCCGTGCTGCAGGTTCGCCTGCACGGCGAAGTTGATGTCCTGCCCGGCGGAGATGCTGCCGGTAGCGCCGGCAGTGAGTACCGCGCTGGCCGGTGTGGCGGCGATGATGCCGGCCGGGCTGTCCACTTGCAGCAGTGGCGCAGCGAAGGCCGTCACGCCGGCGGCCGTTTTGCCGGCCAGGGCATCGGCCGTCTTGCGCAGTGCGGTGATTGCCGCCTGCTTTTCCGGCGCTTCCGTGCCGGGCAGGCCGGCCAGATGGGTTTTCGCCAGTTCGGACAAGGCTTGCAGGCGTTCCGCCGCCGATTCGGTTTCGCCCTGTGCCTGGCGTGATTCGAGCAGGTGGCCGCCGGCGTTGCGTGAGGGCTGGCTTGTCAGCAGCAGGCCCTGGCCGGCGCGCAAGGCCAGGGCGTGTTCCGTTTTCAGTTCGGCGCCGAAGCCGGAGGCCTGCAGGCGCTGGTTGTCCGTCTGCTGGCGCAGGAAGCCGAGATTGAGTTCGGCGGACCCCTGGTGCGGCCGGGCGTGCCGTTGCAGCGCCACGCGCGATTGGCCGGGCGTGTCGTCGAATACCAGCTGGCTGTAGGCGCCGCTCCCCGCCTGGCTGCTTTGCATGGCCTGGCTTTTCAGGCCGGACAGCACGGCGGCATGAGCGTGTGCCGAGGCTTCGCCGGGAAACCAGGCCGGCGCATTGCCGGTAGCTGCGCCACTGCCGGCGGCAATCCTGTTGTTCTGCGCGTCCTGTTCGCCCTGGCCGTTATACAGGGCGCCGATGATGACCGGGCGGTCGATATCGCCCTCCAGGAAATCGACCAGCACTTCCTGCCCGACGCGAGGCAGCGCATTACTGCCCCAGTTGGCGCCGGCAGTCGGGGCCAGCGGCGTGGCAACGCGCACCCAGGTGCCGGCGCTGTCGTTGGCAGGTGCACCGCTATCGCCGGCCTGCACGCTGGAGGCCAGCCGGCTATGGCTGCTGTCGCCGCGCTGCCAGTGGAACTGTACCTTGATGCGGTGATCGCGGTCGGTATGCACCGGAGCGCCGGACGGGCCGACCACGACTGCCGTCTGCTGTCCCTGCACGGTGGGTCGGCGCCATGCGAAGGCGCTGCGGTAGGGCAGGTCGGCGCGGATCGCGTCGATGCGGTTGCGGTACAGGGGACGCCCGGCAATCGTGTCGCCCGCGGCGTGCAGGCTGCCGGCCAGATCGCGGTCGTTCAGTAATTGCAGCGCGGCCTCGCCCAGATGCTGCTGGAGCGTGGCGCGCGTGTCCGCACCGAGATTGTTGTGCATCAGGTGCAGCACGCGCGTGACCAGCAGCTTGCACGCGGCTTCGCCCTGCGCCGACGTGGTGGCTTCGCCTTGCAGCGTGAAGGTGGTGCCGGGCGCCATGCTGCGCACGGTGCCGGCGCCGGTAGCGCCGTGGCGCGCGGCGTCCAGTGCCTGCAGACGGCGCTCGGCCAGCAGCTGCCCGTGCTCGCGGCTGGCGTAGGCATAGGCGCCAGGGACATCGTTTGCGGTTAGCGGCAGGCCGCCTGTATCGCGGCTGGCGGCGTTGACGCTGCGCTTGCTGAGGGTACGGTAGTCCCAGCTTTGCAGGGCGATGGCGCTGGTCAGCTGGCGCGCCTGCATGCGCCAGCGGTCCATGCTGTCCTCGCGCATCACGGCGCCGGGCTGGGTGAAATTGACGCTGGCCTGGGCGTTCGGCTGGAAGGCGCCGTTATGGTCGGCGATGACCAGCGTATGGCCGCCCAGTGCCGGGCTGGCCGCGTCGCCCGCGTGTTCGTAGTAGTAGAACAGGCCTTCCTCGGACATCAGGCGCTCGGCAAAGCTCCAGTCGCTTTCCTGGTATTGCGTGCACAGGCTGCGCTTTGGATACGCGGTGCGGTCCGCCAGTTCGAAGCGCCAGGCGGGGGCGAGCTTGCCCTGGCCCTGCCAGCTGCCGAATAGCGCGTCCAGGATATCGCACACGCTCATGTCCTGGAAGATGCGGCTGTCGCGGCCCCGGGACAGGAAGGCAGTCCAGGGTTCGGCGCGCAGCTGGTAGCGCGCCACGCCGCCATTGGCGCCGCTCAATTCGATGGCGGTCACGTAGCCGTGGAATGGACGGCTGCTATCGGCAGCCGTGGTCTGAAGCTCAAGCAGTACGGGCTGCCCGATCAGGGATTTGAGCGGAATGCCGGCGTCGGTGGAAAGGGCTGCAATCTCGAAAACAAAGGGCTTGCCGATGGCTTCCTCGCCGCGCACGCACTCGGCCAGCAGCTGGCCGGCGCCGGCGGGCGTGGTGAGTCGGAGCAGGCGCGTGTCTTGTGTCAGGCAGTCCGGCATGAGGTTGTTTTTTCGATAACCATATGCTCGATATTACAGCCTAGAAATACTTGCGAGGCAAGCGTGTTTCAATCGTGCGCACCCCAAAAGCAAATAAAAAAGCGGGAAGGGCGTGTGCCCGTTCCCGCTTCGCTGCTGCACCGGGTACCAGCCCGGATGCCGCGTAGGATTACTTCTCTTCGCCTGGCGGCGTTGCCTTCGCCGGGTATGGGCGGTTCACCCACAGGATCCAGTAGCGGGCCATGTCGCCACGGCCGTCGTTGCCGGTCACGCTGCTCAGGGTGGCAATCGCGTCTTCCTTCTTGTTGCCCATTGCCTGTGCCACGCCCAGACGCAGCTTCGCATCTTCAGCATTTTTCAGGCCGCCCTTGGCGATACCTTGCTTGATCAGGTCGATGCCCTTGTCGAAATCGCCCATGGTCACGTAGGCGTAGCCCAGGTTGACCAGGCCGCGGCCGTCCTTCGACTTCTTGGCCGAGGCTTCACCGGAAGCGATGTTCTTCAGGTCGTCCGCAGCCTGCTTGTCGGCTTGCGCTTTCAGCTTCTTCTGCTTGTCGGTGGTGACCAGACCCAGGCCGGATGCTGCGTCCATCGCCTGCTTGGCTTCGGTCGGCTGGCCTTCCAGCAGGGCCAGTTCAGCCATGTCGGTGTAGTCGTCCGCTTCCATCTTGGTCATGGCGACCTTCTGCAGGCGGTACACGTCCAGCGCGAAGCGGTTGGAGTAGCTGTCCTTGCCGCGGGTGCGGCTCAGCAGGTCCAGCCAGTAGGCGTCGGTCGGATACCAGCGCACCAGGGCTTCCAGCGCTTCCATGTACACGACCTTGTCTTTCAGCTTGTTGGCCGAGCTGCCCAGCAGGTGCAGTTCGTCGGCCGACATCGGCTTGTTGCTCTTCACGGCTTCGGCCAGCTGGCCTTTCAGGTCGTCGCGCACGGCGGCGAAGTCGTTGTTCAGGTAGTTGGCGCGCAGGACCAGATTGCGCAGCTTGGTGTCGCCGGTTTCGGTCTCATAGCGCTTAAACCACTCGATCGCTTTCGGGTAGTTCTTCTGCTCGAAGTAGGTCGAACCCACGGCTTGCGTGAAGTTGGCCTTTTCCGCCGGTTCCAGGCGGCCCGAGTTGATCGCGTTTTCCAGCAGCTTGATCAGGGTGTCCTTGTCGCCCAGGTTCAGGGCCACAGGGATGCGCATGCGGTTGATGATGTAGGTTTCGTACGGGGTCTTGTCCGGCATGGCGTCAGCCTGGTCCAGCAGGGCCTTCACATCGGCGTACTTCTTCTGGTCCATCAGCGCCTTGACCGTTGCGCCGTCGAGCAGCTTGGCCATATCCTTGCGGACGGTCTCCTGCGGTGCGGCGGGTGCAGCGGCTTTCTTGTCTTGCGCGTGGGCGGACTGCATCAGGGCTGGAGCGGCGCTCAGGCCGAGTGCGGCGACCAGCAGGCCAACGCGGGCGAAACGGGATTGGGACATGATTTCTTAATCCTTAAAACAGGGACAAACGTGTATTGTCCCATAATTTAACATGCGACAGGTTTTCAACCGGGCGCAATTGTAACGAGAGCTTACGGGCGGGCGAAAGCTTTTCCGTCCGCGCCGAAAAGCAGGCAGTGCCCGGGCGGCAGATGCACGGCGGCCGGGGCACCCGGAGAGGGCGGCGCACCGCTGCCTGCCAGCTTCACGGCCACCATCCCGGGCACGCCGGGCAGGGCAAGGTAGGCGATGGTCTGGTCGCCCAGGTATTCGATATGCGTTACCGTCGCCTCGACGCGGTTGGCGGCATCGCCGGCGTCCGGCGCGAGCTGCTGCAGGTGCTCGGCACGCACGCCCAGCGTCACGCGTTCGCCGCGCGCGGCGTTCTCGCCGGGCAGGGCGACCACCTCCACTACCGCGCCGCCGGGCAGCAGCACCGCCACATGCTGCGCACCCACGGCCATGATCTCGCCGGGAATGAAGTTCATCTTCGGCGAACCGAGGAAGCCGGCCACGAACAGGTTGGCGGGCGCGTTGTACAACTCGTGCGGCGTGCCGACCTGCTCGATATGACCGCCATTGAAGACGACGATGCGCTCGCCCAGCGTCATGGCTTCGACCTGGTCGTGCGTCACGTAAATCATGGTGGTCTTCAGCTCGCGGTGCAGGCGGCTGATTTCAACACGCATCTGCACGCGCAGGCTGGCGTCCAGGTTGGACAGCGGTTCATCGAACAGGAACAGGCGCGGCTTGCGCACGATGGCGCGGCCGATGGCCACACGCTGGCGCTGGCCGCCGGACAGTTCCTTCGGCTTGCGCTGCAGCAGCGGTGCGATCTGCAGGATGTCCGCAGCACGCTCCACGGCCTCGCGTACTTCGGCCGGCTTGTGTCCCGCCAGCTTGAGTGCGAAAGCCATGTTCTCGTACACCGTCATATGCGGGTACAGGGCGTAGGACTGGAATACCATGGCCAGCTCGCGCCTGGCGGGCGGGATGTCGTTGGCCAGCTTGCCGCCGATATGCAGCTCACCTTGCGAGATCTGCTCCAGGCCCGCGATCATGCGCAGCAGGGTGGATTTGCCGCAGCCGGACGGTCCGACAAAGACCACGAATTCGCCGTCGCGGATATCGAGGTCGATGCCGTGGATGACCGGCTGCCTGTCGTCGTAGCGCTTGACGATGTCCCTGAGGGTTACGCCTGCCATCGTTCAGGCTACCGTGGCCGCTTCCTGGTCCGCCCTGGCGGGCGAGCGCTGGCGGGCCGTCATCGGGATGAACTGCGACAGCACGGCGACCGGAATCGCGGCCAGCAGCACCCAGACGAAGAAGTTCTTGTAGCCCAGCGCTACCTGGATATCGCCGCTGATCCACTTGAACAGCACGAAGCCAAGCTGCATCACGCCGGTGGAGAAGGCGTAGTGCGCGGTCTGGTACTTGCCGGGGGCGACCACCTGCATCATGTACAGGATCACGCCGACGAAACCGAAGCCGTAGCCGAACATCTCCAGGCTCAGCGCCGCGCCGATCATGGTCAGGTCGGTCGGCAGCGCGTGCGACAGGTAATAGAACACCAGGTTGGGCAGGTTCATGGCCAGGATCAGGAACAGGATCGCGCGGCGCAGGCTGAGCCAGGAGGTGAAGTATCCGCCCGCAATGGAGCCGATGATGAAGGCGATGGTGCCGGTGGTGCCGTACACGGCGCCCACTTCGGCGGTGGTCAGTCCCAGTCCGCCCACGTCGCGTGCATCGCGCAGGAACAGCGGGCCGATGGTCTGCACCTGCGCCTCGCCGGCGCGGAACAGGATGATGAACAGGATCGAGACCCAGATGCCCGGCTTGCGGAAGTATTCGACGATCACTTCCTTCAGCGTGCGCGCCACGCCGGCCACCGTGTGGTCCTCCAGCTTGACGTTGGGCGCCAGCGGCAGCGCCCAGCTGTGGTACAGGCCCAGCGCCACCATCGTTGCGCACAGGATCAGGAAGATGATGGTCCAGGCGGGAACGATGCCCTGCGACTTCTCAAGGTAGCCGGCCAGGATCACCAGGCCGCCCAGCGAGATGAAGCGGCCGGCGTTGAAGAAGGTGCCGGTCCAGCCGGCGTACTGCGCCTGCTGCTTTTCGCTCAGGCTGAAGATGTACAGGCCGTCGCAGGCGATATCGTGGGTGGCCGAGGCGATGGCGACCAGTGCCAGCATGGCCACGCAGGCGGCCAGCCAGAACGGCAGGTGCAGCGACAGGGCGACCAGTCCCATGCAGGCGCCGCCGATCAGCTGGAAGGTGACCACGATCAGCTTCTTGCTGCTGGCCAGTTCGAGGAAGGGGCTCCAGAGCGGCTTGAAGATCCACGCCGCGCCGATGTAGGCAGTCCAGTGCGCGATGTCCTCGTTGGGCACGCCCATGCTCTTCAACATCAGGCTTGCGATCAAGGCGACGGAAAAGTAGGGCAGGCCCTGGGCGAAGTACAGGGACGGCACCCAGGCCAGCGGGCTGCGGCGGTTAGCGCTCATGGTGATCCTTATTCTTATGCGAAACCGGGAACGGGGATGCGGCCCTGGGCTTCCAGCTCGCCGGACAGCCAGGCGTTGACGGCTTCCAGCGCCGGTGCGGCAAAGCCGTAGGTCATCAGGGCCGGCGACTGGATGTCCAGCGCCTGGTACGGGTTCCACAGGGCCAGGTGCAGGTCGGGCTTCCAGTTGTTGCGGGCGTGCTCGCCGTAGCGCAGGCGCGAAGTGGAGGCGAGGAAGGTGAAGCGGCCGTCCTGCGGCAGGCTGTTCCAGTCGAAGGTGCTGGCGTCGCTGAAGGTGACCAGTTCCACTTCGTACAGCCTGCCCAGCGAGGCGGCGACGGCGGCTGCCGGTACGCCGGCCTCGGAAACGCCATCGCTGACCACGTCCTGGCGCGCCACCAGGCGCACCCTGGCGCCCCTGGCGGGACGCTGCGCTTCACCGCGCACGGTGAGCGCCTTGCGCCAGCCTTCGGCCATGATTTCGCGGTCGGACGAATCCTCCTTGTAGTGGCGCGGCTTGCACGGATAGGCGTGCGCCAGGGCCGACAGGCGCGCCAGGCGCTGCTCGATCTGCTCCTGCGAAATGGCGCCGCCGGCGATGGCGTTGGCGATCGCGTCCAGTGTTTCGTTCTGGGTTTCGGTGGTACCGAGGGCCATGACCATGTCGGCGCCTGCCACCAGCGCACGCACGGCCGCGTTGCCGACGCCGTAGCGGCCGGCGATGGCGTGCATGTCCATGCCGTCGGTGATGATCACGCCCTTGTAGTTCCATTGCTTGCGCAGGATGCCGTCCAGGATGGTGGGCGACATGGTGGCCGGGTTGTCGGCGTCGATGGCCGGATAGACGATGTGGGCGGTCATCATGGCCGGCGCCTGCGGCGCGGCGATGCGGAACGGCGCCAGTTCCAGGTCTTCCAGTTCGGCGGCCGACTTGTGCACGGTCGGCAGGTCGCGGTGCGAATCCACGTGGGTGTCGCCGTGGCCGGGGAAGTGCTTGACGCAGCAGGCCACGCCTTCGGCATGGCTGCCGGCCATCCAGGCCGTGGCCAGTTCGGCCGCGCGTTTCGGCTCGGCGCCGAAGGAGCGCTCGGCGATGACCGGATTGTCCGGATTGTTGTTCAGGTCCAGCACGGGCGCGAAGTTCCAGTTGAAGCCCAGCGCCTTCACGGCGCGTGCGACGGCGGCGCCGGTGCGGCGTGCCAGGTCCAGGTCGTCGGCGGCGCCGAGGCCCATGGCGGCAGGAGGCGCAGGGACCCAGGTGGAGCGCACCACGGCGCCGCCTTCCTGGTCGATGGCGATCAGCGATTCCGGACCCATCACGTCGCGCAGGTCGGCGGTCAGCTTCGCCAGCTGGGCCGAGTCGGTCATATTGCCGCGGAAGAGGCATACGCCGCGGATGCCGTTTTCCTTGATGAATTCGGCGGTGGCGGCATCCAGCCCGGTGCCGGGGAAGCGGATCATGATCAGTTGTCCGGCGATTTTTCTCAGTTCGTTATGGGTCATTTAACAGCTCCGTCCATGCCGCGCATGAAGTATCGTTGGGTGAAAAGGAAGGCCGCGAGGGTCGGCAGAATAGTGATGATGGTACCCGCCGCGATCACGCGCGTGCTGCTGCCGAAGGTGCCGCGCAGGTAAAGCACGCCGACCGACAGCGGGAATTCGTCCGGTTTGCTCATCACGATGGATGGCCAGATATATTCGTTCCAGGCTTCCACGGCGGTCAGGATGCCGACCGTCGCCAGCCATGGCGCGATCAGGGGCAGCATGATGCGCGTGAAGATGACCCATTCGGAAGCGCCATCGACGCGGGCGGCATCGATCAGGTCCTGCGGCACTTCCTCGAAAGCCTGTTTCAGCAGCAGGATGGCGACCGCCGTGACCACGTTGGGCAGGATCACGCCGGCGTAGGTATCGACCAGGCTCAGTTTTGTGACCGTGATGAAGTTGACCAGGAAGTTCACTTCGGACGGCAGCACCAGCGTGGCGAGGATCAGGCCGAACACCAGTTTGCGGCCGCGGAACTGCATGCGCGCCAGCGGGTAGGCGGCCATGGAGCACAGCACCAGTTTCCAGAACACGGTAAAGACCGCGATCAGCACCGAGTTCCTGAGGAAGGACAGGACCGGAATCGCGCGGAATACTTCCTCGAAGTTCGCCAGCGAGGGCGACTTCGGCCAGAAGGTGGGCGGGTAGGCGAAGATATTGCCTTCCGTGGACAGGGCGGTCACCAGCGTCCACCAGAAGGGGAACACGCAGAGCAGGGCGATGGCTGCAAGCAGCGCGTAATGGCTGGCGGTCTTCATCGGTGCTTGGGCTTCAGGTAGCGCAGGCAGAGCAGTGCAATGCCGATGCAGATCAGGGAGACGATAAAGCTGGCAGCCAGCGCACGCGGCAGCTTCAGGTGCTTCAGGCCCTGGTCGTAGGCGTAGTACAGGGCAGTGAAGGTGGAGTTCATCGGGCCGCCTTGCGTGAGCACGTCCACCTCCTGATAGGCTTTCAGGGCGGCGAGTACGGACAGGATGGTGCACACCATGATCGTCGGGCGCAGCATGGGCACGGTGATTTTCCAGAAACGCTGCCATTTGCTGGCGCCGTCGAGGATGGCGGCTTCCTGCATGTCGGCGGGTACCGACTGCAAGGCTGCCAGATACATGACCATATACCAGCCCAGGCCGCGCCAGACGGTGACGAACATGATGGCGGCCAGGGCCAGCGCCGGGTCCTGCAGCCAGCCCACGGGTGCATCGACGATGCGCAGCGCGAGCAGGATGTAGTTCAGGGCGCCCTGTTCGTGGAACATGAAGCCCCACATGATGCCGACCACGGATACGGTGGTCACGACCGGCACGTAATAGGCGGCGCGGAACAGCTTGATGCCGGGCAGCTTGTTGTTGACCAGGACCGCGAGGCTGAGCGCGCCGAGCTGCACCAGCGGCACGATGGCCAGGAACACCAGCGAGTTGCGCAGGCCGGTGACGAACATCTCGTTGTCGAAGATGTAGCGGAAGTTATCCAGGCCGACCCAGTGGGTGGGGCGGATCAGGCTGTAGTCGGTGAAGGCCAGGTAGGAGCCGTAGCCGACGGGCCAGAACGAAAACACGGCCAGCAGGATCAGGGCTGGCGCAAGGAACAGCCAGGCGGCGAGCGAGCGGCGCATCAGTCGGCCTCCGCGAATACGGCGCCGGCTGCCGCCGCGCGGCGGGTGGCGGCAAGCTTCTTGTTCCAGATGGCGACCGCGGCGTCCAGCGCCTGCTGGATATCCTGGCGGCCGGTGACGCCCGCTTCGACCGCTTTCACCAGCGCGCGGCGCAGTTCGTCGTAGTCCTCGATGCCGGAAACGTACATCGTGCGCGCATGCGGCATCGAGACGGCGCCTGCGGCTACGGCTTTCCCGGCCGCGCCGGCGCCCGGCGCTACGGAAAGGAAGAACGGATCGGCCGCCGCACGTGCGGTGGAGGGGAAGACGCTGGCCTGCTTGGCAAAAGCCAGCGCATTCTCGTCGCTGGTCAGATAGCGGGCAAACTTGCCGATGGCCGGAAGCTGCGCAGCCGGTACGCCAGCCGGTACGCCGAAGTGAATCAGCCAGCCGCCGTCGGCAATGCCGGTCGGCCCCAGCGGCGCCGGCGCCACGTCGGTCAGCGCATAGATATCCTGCGCGTCGGACTGGATACGCTGCACGGCGGTCGGCGGCGCAAGCAGCATGCCCAGGCGGCCGCCCTTGTAGGCGGCAATCGCAGCCGGGAAGTTATCCTCCACGAACAGGCCATCCTTCAGCAGCCCGCCAACCCGGTAGGTGTCGGCCAGCTTGCGAATGAAGGCAACGTGGGCAGGAGAGTTGAACACCGCGCGGCCGCCCGCAATCACGGGCAGTCCCTGCTGCAGCATCAGCCCGTCGATCTTCGACAATGCCGGGCACAAGCCCGCCTTGCCGGTCTTCAGGGCGATCTGGCGCGCAAACGCCAGCTGTTCGTCGAGATTGCGCGGCGCATGGGGAATCCCGGCCGCGCGGAAAATCTCGCGGTTATAGGTAATCACGGCGACGTTGCTGTACAGCGGAAAGCCGTAAGTCCTGCCGCCAAAGGTCAGATCCTGCAGGGCCGCAGGGAGGAAGCGCCCGGCCGGCAGCAGCGCATCGACAGGCTGCAGCAGCCCGTCGCGCGCAAACTCGTCGGCCCACGGCACATTCAGGTTGACCAGCGCCGGCGGCGTACCGGCCACGATGCGCGTGACCAGCTTGGTCTGGATGATATCCCAGGGGAAGTCCACCCATTCCAGCTTCACGTCCGGATTCGCGGCCTCGTAGCGGCGCACGAGATCCTCGAAGTAAGGCGTGAACTTGGGTTTCATGCTGAAGGTCCAGAATTCGATCTTCCGGACCGGTGCGGCGCAGGCTTCCGGCGCGAACGGTATCGCGCAGGAGGCTACGGCCATCAATGCAGCAAGCATGGTCTTGATCTTCATTGATGGCCGGGGAGGGACTTAGTTGGTCTTCGTGACTTTTTGCAGGTGGCGCGGACGATCCGGGTCCATGCCGCGCGCTGCGGACAGCTGCGCCGCCATCACGTAGAAGGCCTGGATGGCCACGATCGGGTCCAGATCCGGGGTTGCTGCAACCGGCAGCGTCAGGTCGCGCGACGCCACGTCTTCCGGCGCCGCCAGCAGCACGCGGGCACCGCGGCCGCGCATTTCGTCCGCCAGTGCGATCAGGCCGGCCTGGGTCGGGCCACGGGTAGCGAAGATCAGCAGCGGGTAGCCTTCTTCGATCAGCGCCATCGGGCCGTGCTTGATTTCCGCGCCGCTGAAGGCTTCCGCCTGCAGCGCCGAGGTTTCCTTGAACTTCAGCGACGCTTCCAGCGCCACCGGGAAGCTGATGCCGCGGCCGACCACCATGATGTTGCGCGCCGGCGCCAGCACTTCCACCGCCTTCGACCAGTCCGCCTGGCCGGCTACGCGCAGCGCCTCCGGCAGGGCTTGCAGGCCGTCCAGCAGTTCAGGGTCGTTCTGCCATTGCGCGACCATGCGCGCACCGGCGACCAGCGAGGTGATGAAGCTCTTGGTGGCGGCCACGCTCTGTTCCTTGCCTGCGCGCAGCGGCATCGCCCACTCGGCAGCCTGCGCCAGCGGCGAGTCGATATCGTTTACCAGCGCCACGGTGGTGGCGCCGCCGTCGCGGAAGTAGCGGATCGGTTCCACCACGTCCGGGCTCTGGCCGGACTGCGACACGGCAATCGTCAGCGTATCGCGCGTGATCAGCGGCGATTTGTGCAGCGTGACCAGCGACATCGGCAGCGAGGCTACCACGCGGCCCAGGCGCGACATGATCAGGTAGGCGATGTAGTTGGACGCATGGTCCGAGCTGCCGCGCGCCACGGTCAGTGCGGTCGAGAAGGGCGTGCTCCTCAATTTGCGTCCCAGCTCCGCGTAGCGGTCCACGTCATGCGCCAGCTGTTCGGCTACGCACTCCGCGGAGGACAGGGCTTCTTTAAGCATCATTGAGGTCACAACGTTCTCCTTCGATATAAACGGCTTTCAGATTCAGGTTACGGTCCATCACCACCAGGTCGGCGTAAGCGCCCGGCTTCAGGCGGCCGCGCTCGTCGATGCCGAGGTAGTCGGCGGCATGGGTCGATACGCGCTTGGACGCGTCTTCAATCGGGATGCCCAGGCTCACCAGGTTGCGCAGGGCCTGGTCCAGCGTCAGCGTGGAGCCGGCCAGGGTGCCGTCCGGCAGGCGGACGCCGCCCATGCACTTGTGGACGATATGACGGCCCAGCATGTACTCGCCGTCCGGCATGCCGGTGGCGGCAGTGGAATCGGTCACGCAGTACAGGCGCGGGATGGCGCGCATGGCAGTCTTGATGGCGCCCGGATGGACGTGCAGCAGGTCCGGAATCAGTTCGGCGAATTCGGCGTGCGCCAGCGCGGCGCCGACCATGCCCGGTTCGCGGTGGTGCAGCGGACTCATTGCGTTGAACAGATGGGTGAAGCCGGCCGCGCCGCTTTCCAGTGCTGCCACGCCTTCCTCGTAGGAACCGAGCGTATGGCCGATCTGGACGCGCATGCCTTCATCGGCCAGTGCGCGCACCAGTTCCAGGTGGCCGGCGATTTCCGGCGCCACGGTAATCACTTTCAGCGGCGCCATCTGCTCCAGGCGCTGCACTTCGGCCAGCGTGGCGGCGCGCGCATAGTTGGGCTGCGCACCGAGCTTGCCGGAATTGATGTACGGGCCTTCCAGGTGGGCGCCCAGCACACGCGCCTCGTTCTTGCCGCGCTGCCTGACGGCCTTGCCGATGGCGGTCAGCGCCAGGTCGATGTCTTCCGGCGGCGCCGTCATCGTGGTGGCCAGCAGGCTGGTGGTGCCGTGGCGGGCGTGGATATGGGCGATGGCGTGCACGGCGTCGCCGCCTTCCATCACGTCCTTGCCGGCGCCGCCGTGCACGTGCAGGTCGATAAAACCGGGCAGGATGTAATCGTCGCTGTTGAGTTGTGGATCGGTGCTGCCGCCGCTGATGGCGGCGATGCGGTCGCCGAACGCGATCTCACCGTTCACCCAGCCGGACGGCGTAAGGATATTGCCTTTGATTGACTCGGTCATCGACGCGACTCCGCTACAAATTCATAATAATCACTACGGCAGAAAGAGTGGGTCAATTCCACTGCTGCGCCGTTTTCGAGATAGCTCACGCGCGTGATGTGCAGCATGGCTGTGCCGGGGGCGATGTTCGCCAGCCGGGCTTGTTCAGTATTGGCATTGATAGCGCGGATGTGCTGCAGCGCGCGCATCGGCACCGTGCCATTCGCTTCCAGGTAGCCGTACAGCGAATCGGTGACGCTGTTCGGATTCGGCATATACGTGGCCGGAATGGTCGAGGTTTCGATGGCCATCACCACATCGTCGGCCGTACGCAGGCGCTTCAGGCGCGCCACCGGCATGTTCGGCGACAGGCCGAGCGACAGCAGCTCCAGCGGCGCAGCCACGCCGATCTCGCGCTGCAGCCAGCGCGAGCCCGCCGTGAAGCCGCGCTGGCGCAGCTCCTCCGAGAAACTGGTCAGGCGCGACAGCGGCTGTTCCAGTTTCGGCGTGATATAGGTGCCCGAACCGCGCTTGCGGGTCAGCATGCCGCGGTCGCACAGCATGTCGATGGCCTTGCGCGCCGTCACGCGCGAGATGTTGAGCATTTCGGACAGCACGCGCTCCGAAGGCAGCGCTTCGTTGGCGCGCCAGTCGCCGCTGGCGATACCGTCGGACAGCTTGTTCGCCAACTGCATATACAGCGGGGTGTCACTGCCGTGATCGGGCTGGAAATCGCTCAACTGGGATAGCACGGGCTACTCCTTCAGATTTTCAGATGTTGTTGGATCAGGCGCAGGCCGCCGGCAGCGGAATCGCCTTTCGGCGCCACGATCCTTTGCAGCAGGCCGGCAGGCAGGTAAGGGCGCAGCGGTTCACCCAGGCCGCCGCACAGGGCGATCGGCAGGGTGCGCGACGGGTCCAGCGCATCGCCGATCAGGGCCACCTGCCTGCCCGCTTCGACCAGGATGGCGCGCGCGGTTTCGTTCGAAGCGGCGTGCGCCAGGACGATGCGCGCCAGCTGGGCGTAATTGGTCTGCGTGGCGTTGGCCAGCCAGACCTGGATGCGGTCGCGGTTGCCGCCGCAGGCTTCGATCACGGCCGCTGCGAAATCGTTGGCCGGGGCGCGGCCGTCGATCACGTGCTGGATATGGTTGATGGCCTTCATGCCGATCCAGGCGCCGCCTGCCTCGTCGCCTGCCGGGAAGCCCCAGCCGCCGACTTCGTGGCGGGTGCCGTCCGGATACAGAGTCTCGCCGACGCTGCCGGTGCCGAGTGCGATGATGGCGCCGGGCTGGCCCTCGTGGGCGCCCAGCACCGTGGTGAAGGCGTCGGTTTCCAGGGCGACTGCGGCGTAGCCGGGATTGGCGTCCACGAAATTCGCGGCCCATTGACGGTTATGCACGCCGGCCAGGCCCAGGCCGATGGCCACGTTTTCACGAGGAGGCTGTTCGATACCGGCGGCGGCGAAGGCTTTCGCTGCCGCGTCTTCCACCGACGTCCAGGCGCTTTTGATGCCGTGCAGGAGGCCGGATGGGCCGGAAGTGCCTTCCGCCAGCTGGGTGCCGTCGGCACGCGCCAGGCGCACCCGGGTGCCGCTGCCGCCGCCATCGACGCCGATGAGGAATTCGATCATTTTTAGTTGGAGTAAGAGAGCTGTGGGGCACTATATGGTCGATAACACCAGCTTGTCAACAGGTATTTAACTGGTATTGAACTATCCGACTGACCTACACTACCAGTGCCATTGATACTTACGCTAAATTATTGATTTTGTTGGGATATTTTTGTCGCGAAAATGGTATGGTCTTTGGTATGGATTGGTGCTGGTTTATGATGTGATTATTGCAAATGTCGAAATCGCGGCATGCCGGACGACATTGTCATGACGGAGCACGTTGCCCGTCGCAATCCAATGGAGATGATTATGGAATTCCTGCTTTTGCAATACGGTGAAGAGAAGAAGATGATGGCGATCCCGCGCGAAGAGGCCAGGCACTTCTATGCAGCCTACCAGGCTTACACGGCAGCGCTGAGGGAGGCGGGCGCGTATGTCAGCAATCGCGGCCTGAAGCCGACCGACGCCGCGACCACCGTGCGCAGCAGCGGCGTGCTGGATGGCCCGTTTGCCGAGACCAAGGAGCAGTTCGGCGGCTTCTACCTGATCGACGTGCCGGATCTGGACGCGGCGCTGGCCTGGGCGCGCCGGCATCCGGCGGCGGCATATGGCGCGGTCGAGGTGCGTCCCGTATGGGGGTAATGCAGGCTGCAGAGAAGGTGGCGCGGGAAAGCTACGGCAAGCTGGTGGCTTTTCTCGCGGCACGCACGGGCGATGTGGCGGGCGCGGAGGATGCATTGTCCGAAGCGTTTGCCGCCGCACTGGCCGAGTGGCCGGTCAGCGGCGTGCCGCGCACGCCGGAGGCCTGGCTGCTGACGGTGGCGCGGCGCCGCATGGTGGATGCGGTGCGCCACCGGGTGGTGGCGGATGCTGCCGAGCCGACCCTGCTGCTGCTTGCCGACGAGCTGGCGCCCGATCCGTCCGGCGAGATTCCCGACGACCGCCTGCGCCTGATGTTCGCCTGCGCCCACCCCGCGCTGGAGGCCGGCGTGCGTGCGCCGCTGATCCTGCAGACGGTGCTGGGTTTCGATGCTGCACGGATCGCCTCGGCCTTCCTGGTCGCGCCTTCCGCAATGAGCCAGCGCCTGGTACGCGCCAAGTCGCGCATCAGGCAGGCCGGCATCCCGTTCCGCATCCCCGACCATGACGAGCTGCCCGGGCGGCTGGATGCCGTGCTGCAGGCTGTATATGCCTGCTATGCCGAGGGCTGGTCCGATCCTGCCGGCGCCTGCGCCGCAACGCGCGGGCTGGCCGATGAGGCATTGTGGCTGGGCCGCCTGCTTGCAGTCATGATGCCGGAAGAGCCGGAGGTGCTTGGCCTGCTGGCGCTGATGCTGCACGCAGAGGCGCGGCGCCTGGCGCGGCGCGATGAGCGGGGAGAGTTTGTGCCTCTGGCGGAGCAGGATATGGCGCGCTGGGATCATGCAGCCATCGACGAGGCGGAGGCTTTGCTGCTGCGCGCGGCGCAGTATGGCCGGGCAGGGCGCTTCCAGCTGGAGGCCGCAGTGCAGTCCGTTCATGCCGCCCGCCGGCATGGCGCCGGCGCCGACTGGCCGGCTACCGACTGGCTGGCTATTATGGCGCTGTACGACGCGCTGCTGGCGCTCACCGGCTCCGTGGTGGTGGTCATCAACCGCGCGGCGGCGCTGGCCAACATCGACGCCAGGGCCGGCCTGGCGGAACTGGACAAGCTGTGCAGCGATGCGCGCGTAGCGCAATACCAGCCCTACTGGGCCGCGCGGGCAGCGCTGCTGGCCAGGGCCGGCCGCAGCAAGGAAGCCGCGCACGCCTACCAGCAGGCCATCGGCCTGGAGGCCGAGCCCGCCCTGCGCCGCTACCTCCAGCGCCAGATGGACCAACTAAACCCGGAGCGCTGAAGCGCTCCACAAAAACTAATCGCTGCCAGTACCAAAGATGCCGACAGCGATTTCGTAAGCTTTACAGATTCGAATCCGGTTTCATTCTTCGCGTGTGCCGCGGCGGTCGATCCAGACGACGCGTTCCTTGTCGGTCACGATCTTGTGTCCCTGCGCATCGACCTTGCCCTTCACATTGACCACCACATTGCCCGGGCCGCGCACCTGCACATCAGCGTTGGCGGTCAGCATGTCGCGCGCATCCAGGCTGCCGGAGCCGCTCAGTTGTGCGTTCAGCGAAGCGGCCTTGCCCTTCAGGTGAACGCCGCCGGGACCGGTCATGGTGACTTTCACGTCCTTGCATTCGGTTTCCGCGTTCACGTCGCCCGAGCCGCGCACTTCGGCATCCAGGGTTTCGCTGACCTTGTGCAGGTAAATATTGCCGGGACCCTTGGAGCGGGTGATGGCGCGCGCCACCTGCAGGCCTTTGGCATCCAGATCGCCGGAGCCGCTGACGTCCGCGCTCAGCGTCGAGCTGCTGCCGGACAGGCTGATATTGCCCGCGCTGCTCATGATGACGCGTGCATTCTGCGCCTGCAGGCCGCGCGCTTCCAGATCGCCGGAGCCATGCACTTCTGCGTCGAAGCGCTTGATGGCGCCGTTGACGCAGGCGCTGCCCGGACCATTCAGCATCGCGCTTACCGTCTCAACGGACAGCGAGCACGCTTCCAGATCGCCCGAACCGGCAACCTCGGCGCGGATCTCGCGGCTGCTGCCGCTCAGCGAAACCGAGCCCGGTCCGCGCATCATCGCGTTCACCTTGGCTGCATGCAGGTCATCCACTTCCAGGTCGCCGGAGCCGCTAACGACAGCATTCAGGTCCTGCGATACGCCGCTGGCGTGGACGTCGCCGGGACCGCTCATGGTCAGGTTAAGGCTGGCGGCTTTCAGGCGATGCAGGTCCATATCGCCGCTGCCGCTGGCGCGGACCGTGAGGTCGCGCGCCGCTCCGGAAGCAAGCAGGTCGCCGGGCCCGCTGGACTCCAGCTTGAGATCAGTGCCTTCGAAGCGGGACAGTTCCACATCGCCGCTGCCGGACATGCTCAAGCTTTTCAGTCCGGAAGTCGTAATACTGACAGTGACGGGATCGTGCCCTTTGCCGAAGCGGAAGGTAAAGCTGTTGCGTGATTTGGGACGGACGACCAGCGTGTCTTTCTCGATGAAGGTTTCTACCTCCGCTATATCCTTGCGCCAGCCGTTGAGTTCCAGGCCGCGCGTGGCGCCGGAAGCGTTGATCAGCACCTTGTAGGGGCCGGAGACGTCGATGGCGGTAAACGCCGCGACAGAGCGTGTTTCACGCCCGATTTCCGCCGACTCCTGCGCCTGCGGCGTAGGGTTGGCATGCAGGGAGCTCACGCCGAGGGCGATCAGGGTGAGGGCCATGGTGGTGGTGATCAGCTTTTTCATTTTGTTTTTCACTGTCCAAAGTGGCAACGGTTGAACGATAAGGCAAATGGATGCAAGCAATACATGGAAAAAGACAGACGCGCGAAATCGGGGAGCCAACTGCAAAAAACGCCGACGAACTGCATGCAAGCCGCAAATCATTGTGATTTCCCTCTGTGGTGTCATAATGCTCGTCAGGAGAAACGAACGATGATCAAGTACCTGGGCAGCAAAAAGACCGATCAAGGCGCGACCTTGTACTTGTTCTTGATCAATGGCCTTCAAAAAGAAATTCGCGAGAGTGCCCTGAAGCAACATCCAGGCTGCTACGAAGCCCTGCCGCCCGCGGCGAAGGCAAAAATCAACGCGAACCGGGCGTGGATGCAGAAACTCTGATGCAGCTGAAACGCCTGACCTGTCTCGCCCTGCTGGCACTGTCCCCGCTTGTGCATGCTGCACCGCCGACCCATTTCGGCGTCGTGATGGGCAATGGCCTGCTCTGCCGCGACGAAACGTCGAATCGTTACTATTTTGACTACATGGTGCGGTATTTCGGCCAGCCCTATAAGCGCGAGGGCGGCGCCTACTGGTTCCGCACGCCGGACGCAATGCTGTGGAATACGCCCATCCTGGAAGTGATGGTCAGCGACGAGACCTTCAATTACAGCTTCGTTGCGGCCATTGCCGACGCCACGCCGGAAGCCCTGGAAAAATCGATCCTGGGGCAGGACGGGCTGCAGTATGCGAAAATCGAGAGTTCGCGCTACCCGGTCCGGGAAACCAAGGCGGGCAGCCGCATCGTGTATCTCAACAACACCCGCTCCAAGATTTTTTGCGCCAAGTTCAAGCCGCTGCCGCCGGCCTTGCGCTGAAGGTATTCATGTACACGCAATTCTTCCAACTTAAGCAGTCGCCGTTTTCCATTGCGCCCGATCCGCGCTACCTGTTCATGAGCGAACGTCACCGCGAGGCGCTGGCGCACCTGCTGTATGGCGTGGGCAGCGGCGGCGGTTTCGTGCTGCTGACCGGCGAGATCGGCGCAGGCAAGACCACGGTATGCCGCTGCTTCATGGAGCAGATTCCCGAGAACTGCCGCCTGGCGTATATCTTCAATCCGAAGCTGACGGTGGAGGAGCTGCTGCAGTCGGTGTGCGATGAGTTCCGGATCGACGTCGGTTCCGCTGCAGGAGCGCTGAGCGTGAAGGGGTATGTGGATGCGATCAATGCGTATCTGCTGTCTTCGCACGCGCAGGGGCTGAATAATGTGCTGATTATCGACGAGGCGCAGAACTTGTCGGCGGAGGTGCTGGAGCAACTGCGCTTGCTGACCAATCTGGAGACGTCGGAACGCAAGCTGCTGCAGATTATTCTGATCGGGCAGCCGGAGTTGCGCGGGATTCTGGCGCGTCCCGAGCTGGAGCAGTTGGCGCAGCGCGTGATTGCGCGGTATCACCTGGGGTCTCTGTCGGAGGCTGAGGTGGGGGCGTATGTGGAGCACCGCCTGGCGGTGGCCGGAGCTTCGGCCGTGGCGCCGTTCCCGCGCTCGCTGATGGCGCAGCTGCACCAGCTGACCAAGGGCGTGCCGCGGCGGATTAATCTGCTGTGCGACCGGGCGATGCTCGGGGCCTATGTCGAGAATCAGCATCAGGTGACGCGCAAGATTTTGCGGCGGGCGGCAGAGGAGGTGTTTGTCGGGGAGGGGCGTTCGCCGGCTGCTGCTTCTGCTGCTGCGCCGCGTGCGCCATGGTCGTATATTGCGGCGGGCGTGCTGGGAGGAGCGTTATTGGCTGGCGTTGCGGCGTGGCAGCTGATGCCGCGTGCGGCCGGGCCTGAGGCGCCGCGCGCGGTGCCGTCGGCCGTTGCGGCTGCCACGCCCGCCAACGCCGCAGTCAATGCCACCAACGGCGGCGCTGCGAGCCATGCCGCAGCGCCGTCCGCGGCAACTGCTACAGCTGCGTCAACCGCATCCAGCCTCGACAACGCCGTGCGTGCGCTGGCCGTGCAATGGGGAGTCCAGCTCGCGGACGGGGAGGGCTGCGCCGACGCGGCGAAACAGAACCTGCGCTGCCTGCAAACCAAGGGCGGCCTGCAGGAAATCCGCCTGCTCGATCGTCCAGTAGTCATCAAGCTGAACGACGATCCTGTGCGTCCGACCTATGCGGTGCTGACCGCGATGAACGAAAACACGGCGACGCTAGCCGTTGGCAGCAAGCGCGAGACCGTATCACTGTCCGCCCTGGAGACGCGCTTTGATGGCGGCTTCCTCACCTTCTGGCGCGCCCCTCGCGCCTGGCGTGACGAAGTTGCTGAAGGCGATAAAGGTCCGGACGTTGACTGGCTCGCCCGTCGCCTGGCCCAGTTGCGTGGTGCGAAGAAGCCGCAGGAGAACCAGCCACTTGACGGCGCCACCTTGCGCGCGCTGCGTGAGTTCCAGTCCGGCCAGAACCTGAAGGCGGACGGCGTCGCCGGCCCCAAGACCTTCATCCGATTGAACCAGCTTGGCGGCGTACAGGAGCCGCGCCTACTCGCGCAGGCCGTAGCCGCAGCACCGGTCGTGGCGGGGAAATAATATGTCCTACATTCTCGAAGCTTTGAAGAAGGCGCAGGCAGAGCGCCAGATCGGCGAGACGCCGACCATCCACGCACCGGCCATCGCGCCGGTTGCCGCCGAACGCGCGGCGGGCTCGCGCAAGCCTTTGTACGTTGGCGTTGGCTTGCTGGGTGGTGCGGTAGTCATCATGGGCGCGATGCTGCTGCGCCAGCAGGCTGCCGCGCCTGCATCTGCTTCAGCGACCACGCCTGCGCCCGCGCCATCATCCGCACCAGTACCAGCATCAGCACCCGCGCCCGTGCCCGCGCCCGCACCAGCAGGGTTGGCCCCGGCCCAGCCCATGCTCGCGCCAGCGCCCGCACAAGCAGCGGCGGCATTGCCCGCGTCGGCACCCGACGCTCGATCCGCCAAAGCGGTGGACGCCGGCCCCGGCCCGGCCCCGGCGCGCAAAAAAGTCGATCGCGATGTGCAAGCAGATACGCCTACGGCCTCGGCACCAGTGACGACGACGGCCCCTGCGCCTGCTGCATCCGTCACGGCAGCGGCCCCTGCCGGTCAAGCTGCACCGGCTGCAATAACAGCAACCGCGGCCGCGGCCGCAGACGAGCACATCCAATCCCTGCGCGACCTCCCCGAGCCCATCCAGCGCGCCGTCCCCCCAGTCACGCTAGGCGGCTATATGTACTCAAAGAACCCCGCCGACCGCCTGATCCTGATCGACAAAGCCCTGCGCAAGGAAGGCGACGAGGTCGCGCCCGGGCTGCAACTGGAAAAACTCCTGCCGAAAGCCGCCGTCTTCAGCTTCCGCGGCTACCGCTACAAGGTCCCGTTGTGAACCAAAGGAACATCATTGGCATCGTCGGCTCCTCCGGCAGCGGCAAGACCACACTGCTCGAATACCTGGTAGCACGGCTCGCGCAGCAAGGCCTGAAAGTCAACGTGATCAAGCACAGCCACCACGACTTCGAACTCGAACCGCCGCGTAAGGACAGTGCCCGTTTCCGCCAGGCCGGCGCCGCCGAAGTCATGATCGCCTCCCCCTACAGATTTGCGATCATCCACGAACTGCGCAACGCCCCCGAGCCGGGCATGGACGAGCAACTGTCCCGCCTCGCGCCCGCCGACCTCACCCTGGTTGAAGGCTTCCACGCCTGGCCGATCGACAAGCTGGAAGTCTGGCGTCACGAAGCGGGAAAACCGCCGCGTTACCCGGAAAATAACACTATCAAGGCAGTAGCCAGCGACCAGCCCCGCCCGCACGATGCACCTGAGCAACTGGAATGGCTGAACCTGAACCAGCCGGAAGACATCCTGGCCTGGCTGCAAAATCAGCTCAAAAAATTTGCAGCCCAACCCTAAAGTTTCATCCAGCACGTCCGTAAATCTGGATAGGTATAACTGGAGAATGACCATGGATGTTTCCGGAATCGCAAAACTAGCAACCACGATGGCTGAAACCGGCACCCGCCAGGAAGTCGGCATTGCCGTGTTGAAGAAAGCCCAGGAAACCCAGGCTTCGACCGCTTCCGCTCTGCTGGAAGCCATCCCGCCTGCGCCACCAGCAAGCAATCTGCCAGCCCATCTCGGCTCGCGCATCAACACCACCGCCTGACCTTCCGTTCGGGCCACAGGAGAACCGCTGCGCCTCATCGGCGCGAGCGGTTTTTTTACGTCTGCAAAATTTTTCAAAAAACGCTATAAAGATGCCCGCCTGTTGCGCGACAATCGTGCAGCCGCAGACAATTGCGTCCACATCCAGCTGACCGAGCTGATTTTCTAGAGGAGATTCGACCATGAATAAACGCCAAGCCCTGATCGCCGCCGCCCTGGCATCCGTATGCGCCGCCACCGCCGGCACTGCAGCCGCCGCCGACAAGAAAGAACAGGAAAAGTGCTACGGCATCGCCAAGGCCGGCCAGAATGACTGCGCCGCCGCCAACGGCTCGCATGGCTGCTCCGGCCAGTCCAAAGCGGACAACGGCGCTGCGGACTGGAAATTCGTCGCCAAGGGCACCTGCGAAAAAGCCGGTGGCAAGACCACGCCGCCCGCCAAGTAATCACAGGGTTATGCGGAGCCATGTCCAGTAAAGTATCGGGCGCAGGCATTGGCCTGCGGGCTCCGCACTACCGGCAATTCATCGAGCAGCGGCCGCACGCCGCCTGGCTCGAAGTCCACACCGAGAATTACCTGGACCAGGCCGGCTGGGACTTCCATGTACTGCAGCAATTGCGCCGCGACTATGCGATCAGCCTGCACGGGGTAGGACTCGGCTTGGGCTCCGCCCGCGGCTTTTCCGACGCCCACCTTGAGCGTGTCCGCTCGCTGGCGCAGCGGATCGAGCCGGCGCTGGTCTCCGAGCACCTGTGCTGGGGCGCCGTCTTCGACCGTCACCTGAACGATCTGTTGCCGCTGGCGCTGGACAGCGCCGCGCTGGATCTGCTTGCCGCGAGGGTGGGGCGGGTACAGGACGTGCTGGGCCGCGCCATCCTGCTGGAAAACGTTTCCACTTACGTCCGCTTCGCCGCCGACAGCATGAGCGAAGCCGAATTCCTCGCCGAGCTCGCGCGCCGCACCGGTTGCGGCCTGCTGCTCGACGTGAACAATCTCTACGTTAACCAGTGCAACCATGAAGAAGACGCGCTGGCCGCCATCGACGCCATTCCGGCTGGAGTAGTCGGCGAAATCCACCTCGCCGGCCACCTGATCACCCCCGATGCCGTAATCGATCACCACGGCGACGTGGTCGCCGAGCCGGTCTGGCGCCTATACGAAGCCGCCCTGTCGCGTTTCGGCGCCGTCCCCACCCTGATTGAATGGGACACCGACATCCCCGCCCTCGAAATCCTGCAATCCGAGGCCGCCCAAGCCCAAACCCTCCTGTCTCTCGCCAAGCAGCCCCATGCCTCACTTTGGGGCAGGCGCCAGATGGGACATGAGGCTGCTTCGGCAACTGCCGCAGCCGCTGTAGCATCTGCTGCTGAGTTGGCCGGTTCGCAGCAGGCGTTTGCCGATGCGCTGTTTGCGCCAGAGCGCGAGGCGGAGCTCGCGCCGCAGATGAAGCATGCAGAGCGTTTTGCGCTATATCGCGGCAATCTGCGCGCAACGTGGGCTAAAGCCCTGGGTGCCGCGTATCCGGTGATTGAACAGCTTGTCGGCGATGAGTTTTTTGAAGCGCTGGCACGCGAGTATGGCCGCGTGTACCCATCGGATGATGGCGATCTGAATCGATTTGGCGCTCATCTGCCCACATTCCTGGCTAGCTTCCGGCATACGCAGGAGCTGCCATATTTGCCCGATATGGCCCGGCTTGAATGGCAGTTGCATCGCGCGCACTATGCGCCGGCAGTAGATGCAATTGACGCAGCAGCCTTAGCTGCTGTTCCGTCAGAAGACATCGAGAACGCCGCTTTCGACCTTGCTCCGGCGCTGGCGCTGTTCGAATCGCGCTGGGCGGTCGTGCCGCTCTGGCAAGCACATCATGAACAGGCCGGCTGGCCGGAACAGATGCAGAAAGCAAGCGCTGCCCTGATCGCGCGGCCGCGCTGGAAAACGCTGATTGTGCCGCAGGGGCCGGCGGCGATGGCTGTCCTGCGGGTCTTGCAGCAGGGCGGCACATTCGGCGCCGCATTGGACCAGGCCTTCGACATCGACGAGGAATTCGACGTTGCCGCACATCTGCAGCAATGGATGGAGCAGGGGATATTTGCCGCCGTGCGGATGCCGGCGGCGTCGGGTACTTAATGGAAAGCGCGCATGACCTTGGCTTCGCCGGAGTCATCGTTGTGACGCATATTGGCTTCGTGCGTGGCATCGATCATGCGGTCGAGCTGGGCATCTTCGAAACGCTCCAGCTCAGCGGTAGCAGCCAGTAGGGCCTGGGCCAGCTTGGCGCGCGCACTCTGGTAGAGCACGCTCGTGTAGTGGTCAGTGTTTTTCAGCAGTTCCTCGGCGTTCTCGATGACCTGTCGCAGGTCACCGATGAGACGTTCTTGAGTCTGCATATCGCGTTCAGGGCTGTCCATGCTGCTCCCCTTCCCGAAGTGGTGGTCAAGCGCCGTCCGCGCCGCCTTCGCCGATCACGGTGATGTGAACATCGCCAACCCGGACCTGCTGCCCGGCGCGGATTTTGCAAGTTTTGCGCAACTCCTGCTTGCCATCGACCTTGACGTCGCCGTTCGCAACAATCTGCTTGCCGGCGCCGCCACTGTCGCACAAACCGACTACTTTCAGGAGCTGATTCAGCTCGATGTACTCGGATGTCAATTCAAAACTTACTCTCTGCATTTTATCCTCTTTGCGTTGGCGTTGCGCTCGCATTGATCAGTGTGGCGGACTTTCCACACTACATTAACCCTTGGCTCCAGGCTTGGTCATTGCCAAAGGATCAATCCACTGTTCGAACTGTTCGTCGTTCACAAATCCCAGCGCGAGGGCGGCTTCTTTCAATGTAGTACCTTCGTGCTGCGCCTTCTTGGCAATTTGAGCCGCGCGATCATACCCGATATGCGGGGCCAATGCGGTCACGAGCATCAATGAGCGCTGCATCAGTTCACCGATACGGCCGTGGTTGGGTTCGATGCCGTGAACACAATGCTCTTCGAAGCTGATCATGCCGTCCGCCAGCATGCGCGCACTTTGCAGGAAATTGTGCGCGATCATTGGTTTGAACACGTTCAGCTCGAAGTTGCCGGATGCGCCGCCAAAGTTGATGGCCACGTCGTTGCCGAATACCTGGCAGCACAGCATGGTCAGCGCTTCGCACTGGGTTGGATTGACCTTGCCCGGCATGATCGAGCTGCCCGGCTCGTTTTCCGGGATGGTGATCTCGCCCAGCCCGGAGCGCGGACCGGACGCCATCCAGCGCACGTCGTTGGCGATCTTCATCAGGGCGCCGGCCAGGGTTTTCAGGGCGCCGTGCGCGGACAGCAGGGCTTCATGGCCGGCCAGAGCGGCAAATTTGTTGCCCGCGCTGCGGAAAGGCAGCTTCAGATTGTGTTCCAGTTCGGCTGCGATACGCGTCGCATATTCCGGGTGTGCATTGAGGCCGGTTCCTACGGCGGTGCCGCCGGCAGCCAGATCGAGCACAGCGGGCAGGGTGGCTTTGATCGCGGCTTCCGCGTAGTCCAATTGGGCGACGTAGCCGGAAAATTCCTGTCCCAGGGTCAGCGGCGTAGCATCCTGCAGGTGGGTGCGGCCGATTTTCACGATGTCCTGGAATGCATCGGACTTTTCCTGCAGCGTCTTGCGCAGTTTCTGAATGGCCGGCAGCACGGTGTTGGCGATTGCCTGGGCGGATGCTACGTGGATAGCGGTCGGGAAGATGTCGTTCGAGGACTGGCCCTTGTTCACATCGTCGTTCGGGTGCAGCACACGGCTCTCGCCGCGCACGCCACCCATCAGCTCGGAACCGCGGTTGGCCAGCACTTCGTTCATATTCATGTTCGACTGGGTACCGGAGCCGGTCTGCCAGACGGCCAGCGGGAATTCGCCGGCATGCTTACCTTGCAACACTTCGTCGGCAGCCTGCATGATGGCGACAGCCTTGCCATCGTCCAGCACACCCAGATCCAGGTTCACCTTGGCAGCGGCACGCTTGACGCTGGCCAGCGCCGCGATCAGCTCGGGCGGCATTTTTTCGGTCGAGATCTTGAAGTGTTCCAGCGAGCGCTGGGTTTGCGCGCCCCAAAGCTGGTTGGCAGGGACGTTGATTGGGCCAAAACTGTCTTTCTCGATGCGGGTTTCCATGGCTTCCTCGGTATGTGAGTGATTTTTAATTCTAACCTGTGACGATTTTTCCCGTTGGCAGGCTACATTCTCGCGATTTTTGGCCGTTATAGTCGTTGAGTCCTGGAAACTTTCGATCGATTATGCTGCGCTTCTTTGTTCCTTCCCTGTTGATGTCTGCTGTTGCCCTGTCGGCTTCCGGGGCGGAATTGGGGGATGTGTCGGTGAAATCCCATATCGGACAGCAGCTGGCTGCCGATATTGAACTGGTCGATCTCACTGCAGCGGACCTGGCGGATCTGCAGGTGCGGCTGGCGTCGGCGGATGTGTTCAAGGGGGCCGGGTTGAGCGTGAATCCGGTCCTTGGCGGGCTGAATATGTCGGTCTATAAGAATGGTCCGAAGCGCGTGCTGCATTTGACGACGCTGCAGCCGGTGAATTCCGAGGCGCTGCATATCTTTTTTGAGATGAGCAGTGGCGGGCGGCAGATTTTGCGGACGGCCAGCTTGTGGCTGACGCCTGAGCCGCCGGGGGCTCGCAGGGCAGCTGCGGCGACAGCTGCCTCGGCTGCCGTTGCCGCGAATTCCGCCGCTGTACCATTTGCGTCCGCGTCCGCGTCCGCGCCTGCGCCTGCGTCCGGCCCCACCGGCCCATCCAATCTTGCAGTACGGCCGGCGGTCGCGATGGCATCCGCGACCAACTCCGCCACCGGCCCAGCAGTGCCGACAGTCCCAGCCCGCGCCGAGACGCCGCGCGCCGACGCCACGTCGAACCCCGCACGCGCCGCTCAGAGCGCTGCACCCGTTGCGCCCGCTCCATCGCCCATAGCCGGAATTGCCGCCCCAGTTCATGCCACCGTCCGCCCCCGCGCACCGGCCCCGCCAGCGGCTGCCCGCCCGGCGACAAAGTCCACCGATGAAGAAACCATGAAATCGGCCGCCGAGCAGGCCTTCGCCACCGCGCGTGCCAAACCCGCCGTGGCGCAGCCAGCCAAGCTGACCATTGCGCCCACCCGCCCAGTCCAGGCCTGCTCGTCCGACCAGATCGAGGCCAGCAGCAAGCAATGCGCGGCGATGGACGCGAGCAACAAGGAACTGACCAGCAAGCTCGTCGATCTCGAAGGCAAGGTGAAGCAGCTGCAGAAAGCACTTGCGGAAGCACCGGCACCTGCCAGTTCCGTCGCCGCCGCGACAGGCGCCGCCGCTGCTGGTGCGGCTGCCGCCACTGTCGCCGGTGCTACGGCCTCCGCCTCCGCCGGAGCGGCCAAGGCATCCACTGAAAGCGCACCAAAAGCCGAGGCATCCGCACCAGCGGCCAGCACGCCAGTCAAGGAAGCCATCGCCGACGCGGACAAGCAAGAAAAGCCAGCCTCAACCACGGCCCACTCGGCCTCCGGCTCCATCACCGACGCCCGCGCCGCCCAGGCCACCACCACCGACGCAGCGGCCACGGCCAAGCCCAGCGAGAAACCATCCGCCAGGAAAGCCAAGGAAGGCAAACCGAAGAAACTCTCCCGTCCCAAGCTCATCGGCGTGGTTGCCGCCGGCTCGCTGGCGCTGCTGACATTGATTGGCGTAAGCGTCCACTTCTTCCGCAAGTATCGCGCCAAGGCCGCCGCCCGCGCCAAGGCCCTGGCCGACGCCCAGGCGTCGGAGGATGTCGCCGAGGCCGAGGCCGAGGCAGACGCGGCGGCAGAAGGCGAGCCAGCGCCGCAAGCCGTGGCCAAAACCGCCGAAGAAGAAGCCCCCGTTGCAGTAGCTTCCTAATAGTAACGCCTGTTGCTTTTTCGCCCTCGACACGAAAATTTAAAGTCGGCTATACTTGGCTCACACGGACCGGGTTCCGCCGCAGCCACCACCGATAGTGTGGCGCGATATGCGGAGCGACGTTGAAGAAACGACCCGGCCTGGAAGCTGTTCATTGCCTACAGAGCGCACATGAACGCCGGGTGCAACCGGCGCTGAGGCGACGCCAGGAGATACCTGGTGCTCGCCCCACCCAATTCCCTTAAAGCGCCTCCCCGTGAGGCGCTTTTTTCATTGGGGAGTCAAATGGGTGGGCGCAAAAAAAGGCGCCGGGGCGCCTTTGATGAGGATGCAGAGGGAAGGGGATCAGCCGTTCAGGCGGCCCATCCAGGGCTCGGTCACTTCGCGAATCGCGCGGTCGTTGGCCATGATCTGCTTCAGCAGCGCAATCTTGCGGGCGCGGGCGTCGCCTTGAACAGGCGCTGCGCCGCCGATTACGGCTACGGACTCAGCTGCGCACTGGTTTTCCAGTTTATCCAGGCTCGTCCAGTCGTTTGCACGTGCGGCCACCACCATCTGGTTGGTCAAACCGGCAATGTTTTCGTACATCGAGAGAACCTGGTTGCTCATCTGTTAATCCTGAAAAGTGGACGCGGAGTACCGCTTGTCAGGATTAACGTCAGGGCAGGCAGGAACTTTAGGGTTTTTTCAAAATATTTTAAAAAATTTTTGAAATTGCCTGAAAATCAAGAAAAGCCAGCGGCCGGGACTTAGCCGATCAGCTCGTCCAGGCCGGCGCTCAGCTCGTCCAGCGGCGGCATTTCATCGATCAGGGCGTTGTCGTCCAGGCCCAGGCTATCCGCCACTTCGGTCGGATAGCAGGCGGCGATCTCGTCCGCGGACAGCTTGTTCTCATCGACGCGTGCACGCCATGCAGCCAGGTGCACCACGGCCGCCAGCGCGTCGTCGCCAGGCTCAGGCAGGGCGGCGATGGTGGTCGAGAACACTTCCGGGAATTTCCAGCGGCGCGCCAGTTCGGCGCCCACGTCGGCAAAGCTGTAGCCCAGCGACGCCACTTCCGCATCCAGACGGCGCGAGTCGAGCGGGCCTGCGACCTTGTCCAGCGCCATCGCCTGCTCGGGCATGGCGGCATGGATCACCAACTGGCCGATGGCGTGCATCATGCCGATGGTGAACGCGAGGTCGGTATTCTGTTTGGTCTGGCGCGCAATCCACTTGGCGCCGACAGCAGTGCGCAGGCTATAGCGCCAGAACTGGCGCAGGTCCAGGCCCGGCACCGTCTTGAAGCCGCTTACCAGGCCGGAACTGATGACCAGGGTACGCACGGTCACGAAGCCCAGCATCAGCACCGCGTCTTCCACCGTGCCGATGCTGCGCGACACGTGATAGTAGGCGGAGTTGGCGAGGCGCAGCAGCTTGGCGCTCAGTACCGGGTCGGCGGAGATTTTCTTGGCGATATCCTCGGTGGATACGCTGGCCTTGTCGAAGCTGCTGATCAGCTCATCGACTACCTTGGGAGCGGTCGGCAGTGCGGTTGGGTGCTGGAACAGGGCTTCAAGCTTCATGGATATCTCCCAGGTAATTGTAAAGTGTTGCCTTGGGTGAACTATATAGCGATTCCGTTCGGACTGGGGATCATTTTGTGCAGCTTGTCCCGCGAAATTGCATTCTGTCGCATCCTCGTCGCTTCCTCCACGCAAGCCCATTACAGTGCACACTGGCCCATCACGCCAAAAAATATTTCAAATCTGACAAGGGACTAATCATGCAAGCACCCATCCGCTGGACGCCGATCAAGACCGCCATCACCCTGGCACTGTGCGGCGCCGCCCTGGCCATGACCCCGGCCATTGCCCAGCAGGCCGCTGCAGGCTCCGTGCAGCAATCCGCTCCGGCTTCCGTGCTGCCCGGCGACGACTTCTTCGGCTACGTGAACGCCGACTGGCTGGCCAAGACCGAGATCCCGGCCGACAAGGGCAGCTGGAGCGCCGGTTCCGCACTGGGCGATGCGACCAACGAGCGCATCGTCAAGCTGATCGAGGAACTGGCCGCCAAGTCGCCCAGCGGCGATACCCGCCGCGTAACCGATTACTACAAGTCCTTCATGGACGAAGCCACCATCGAATCCAGGGGCGCCGCCGTGCTGGCGCCGTCGCTGGCGAAAATTGCCGCCATCAAGGACAAGGCGGCGCTGACCAAAGCGCTGGGCTCCAGCGTGCGCGCCGACGTCGATCCGCTGAACGCCACCAACTTCAACACCGAAAACATCTTTGGCCTGTGGTTCGCCCAGGGCCTGACCGACCCCGATCATTACGTGCCGTACATCCTGCAGGGCGGCCTGGGTCTGCCGGACCGCGCCTTCTACCTGGAAGAAAACGAGCACATGAGCCGTATCCGCACGGCTTACCAGGCGCACATCGCCGCCATGCTGAAGCTGGCCGGCTTCAGCGAGCCGGAAGCGCGCGCCGCCCGTATCTTCGCGCTGGAAAAGCGCATCGCGCAGTCGCACGGCACGCGTGAAGATTCGGCCGACATCCAGAAGGCCAACAACACCTGGATGGCGAAGGACTTCGCTTCCAAGGCCCCAGGCATGGACTGGAAAGTCTTCCTGCAAAGCGCAGGCCTGGGCAAGCAGCAGAAATTCATCGTCTATCATCCGGGCGCCGTGAAGGGCGCAGCTGTGCTGGTCAAGGACGTGCCGCTGCAGGACTGGAAAGACTACCTGGCCTTCCACACCGTGAACCACTTCAGCCCGACGCTGCCGAAAGCCTTCGTCGATCAGCGCTTCGAGTTCTACGGCAAAACCCTGACCGGCACACCGCAGCTGTCGCCACGCTGGAAACGCGGCCTGGGCTCGATCAACGGCGCCATTCCCGACGCCGTGGGCAAGGTCTATGTGGAGCGCTACTTCCCGGCCGAAGCCAAGGTGCGCCTGCAGAAGATGGTGGCGAACATCGTGGATGCCTTCCACCAGCGCATCGATAAGCTGGACTGGATGGCGCCTGCCACCAAGAAGGAAGCCCAGGAAAAACTGCGCACCCTGTACGTGGGCGTCGGCTATCCGGACAAGTGGACCAGCTACGAAGGCCTGGACATCAAGGCTGGCGATGCATTCGGCAATATGCAGCGCGCCGAAGAATTCCACTACAAGCAGGAGCTGGCGAAACTGGGCCAGAAAGTCGATCCGACCGAGTGGTGCATGCCGCCGCACGTGGTGAACGCGGTGAACATGCCGATGCAGAACGCGCTGAACTTCCCGGCCGCGATCCTGCAGCCGCCGTTCTTCGACATGAACGGTTCCGACGCCGTAAACTACGGCGGCATCGGCGCCGTGATCGGTCACGAAATCAGCCACAGCTTCGACGACCAGGGTGCACAGTTCGACTCCAAGGGCCGTCTGCGCGACTGGTGGACCAAGGCCGACGGCGAGCACTTCCAGAAAGCGTCCGGCGCACTGGCAGCGCAGTACGATGCCTATGAAGCCTTCCCCGACCTGCACCTGAACGGCAAGCTGACGCTGAGCGAAAACCTGGCCGACCTGGCCGGCCTGGCGGCAGCACTGGATGCTTACCGCGCGTCGCAGGGCGGCAAGGCCAGCGTGGAAACCGACCGCGAGTTCTTCACCGGCTACGCAGCCAGCTGGCGCACCAAGCAGCGCGATGCAGCGCTGCGCAACCAGATCAAGACCGACGGCCACTCGCCGGCGAAATGGCGTACCTACACGGTGCGCAATCTGGATGCATGGTATCCGGCCTACGACGTGAAGCAGGGCCAGAAGCTGTACCTGGCGCCGGAGCAGCGCGTCCGCGTCTGGTAAGCTGGGCGGATGAACGACATCGAGCAGATTACCCGGCGCACGCTGGAACACTACGAACGCACCGCGCAATCCTTCCTGGAGGGGACGCGCGATCATGATGTGAGCCAGAATGTGTCGGCCCTGCTCGATGCGATCGAGGGCGCGGCGCCGTTCCGCATCCTCGACCTGGGTTGCGGCCCCGGCCGCGACCTGCGTACCTTCAGGGCGCTTGGCCATGAGCCCACCGGCATCGATGGCTCGGCCCAGTTTGTCGAGATGGCGCGGAGCTGGAGCGGTTGCGAGGTCTGGCATCAGGACTTCGTGGACCTGCAGCTGCCGGCCGGATTTTTCGATGGCGTGTTCGCCAACGCTTCCTTATTCCACGTGCCGAGCGCCGCGCTGCCCGATGTGCTGCGGCGGTTGCAGGCTTCGCTGAAGCCAGGCGGCGTGCTGTTCAGCTCCAATCCCCGCGGCCATAACGAGGAAGGCTGGAACGGTCCGCGCTACGGCAGCTACTACGATTACCCGACCTGGGAAGCTTATTGCACAGCGGCAGGCTTCGTGCCGCTGCATCACTATTACCGTCCGGAAGGGCTCCCCCGCGAACAGCAGCCGTGGTTGGCCAGCGTTTGGCGTAAGTGTTAGTTTGCGAACGGATGGAAACAATTCCTGTTCGTATGATTTCCACTCGGCTTAACTTTTAAGGAGAGCATCATGAACAAGGACCAAGTCAAGGGCAAGGCCAAAGAGATCGGCGGCAAAATTCAGCAGGAGGCCGGCGAACTGGTAGGCAGCAACAAGCAGCAAGCCAAGGGTCTGGCTAAGCAGGCCGAAGGCAAGCTGCAGAAGAAAGTTGGCGACGCCCGTGAGGCTGTGGAAGATGCGACCGATGAGATGATCGATCGCGGCAATCGCCAGGGCCGTCCGTAATCCTCAGTCGCGATCCGGCGCGCCCAGCGGGAACAGCTTCCTGTAGGGGCGTGCCTCATCCACGGCGCGTTTGAACGACGGACGCGCCAATAATCTCTTCCGGTACGCGATCACGTTCCCGAATTGCGGGGCGATTTCGTGCGACCAGTCCGCGTAGAACAGAAACGGCCCGGCGCCACAGTCGGCCAGCGTGAACTGTTCACCCGCCGCCCATTCGCGGCCTTCCATATGCCTGTTCAGCCAGCCGTAGGCGCGCTCGAGCAGGTCCCTCGCTTCCTGTACCCCGTATGGATCGCGCTTGTCTTCCGGCCTCAGGGCGTTGGCGACGATGCGCTGCTGCGGCGTGGAGATGTAGTTGTCGAAGAAGCGGTCCAGGTTGCGCGCCTCCAGCGCCCGCTCCGGCTCGGACGGCAGCAGCGCCTGCGGGCCAGGATAGTGCAGCTGCAGGTATTCGATGATGGTGGTGGCCTCGGTGATCGATTTGCCGCCGTCGCACAGCAGCGGAAACTTCCTGATCGGCCACAGAGCCGCAAACTCCTGATAATTCTCCGGATGTTCCGGGTCCAGCATCATGAATTCGAATGCTGTCCCATTTTCGTAGAGCGCGGTCAGTGCTTTCTGGCAGTAGGACGAGAAAGGGTGTGCATACAGTTTCAGCGGCATCTTCGGTCTCCTTGGTTGGGTATTCCCACGACACTATACTTGCGCCTATATGAAAATTGAACCTGAATTGATAGGCGGCTGGCTGCGCGCGAGGTCGGTGGCGCGGGGGCTGGCGCTGCCGGTGGCGGAGCTTGGTGGCTGGCGCGTGGATACCAACCAGCCGCACGAACTGCGGCGCTATGTGTTCGCCGGCCCGGACCAAGGCCTGCGCCTGCTCGCGCAGCGCATCGATGAGCCGCGCGTGTATCTGAAGATGTGCGGCAGCGAAGAGGAGATGCGTCCGCTGTTGAGCGGACACTGGGCATTCGACGAACCGCGCTTTGTCATGACGGGTGAGGGCTTCGCCGCGCGCAGCGTACCGCTGGCGGCAGGCTACAGCGTTCAGCTCTACCGCAATGGCGCCACCGTCACGGTGCGCATCGTCGCGCGCAACGGCGAGCTGGCTGCCAGCGGCTATGCCGCCGAAACAGGCGGCGTCTTCATCTATGACCAGATCAACACGGCCGAGCCGCACCGCCGTCGCGGCCTGGCCAGCCACCTGATGCAGGTGCTGCGCTCGACGCGGCAGTCGCCCGCCTCCACGCCGATCCTGGTGGCGACCGAGGCGGGGCAGGGGCTATATCAATCGCTGGGCTGGCATACACTTTCCCCATATACCACTGCACATATTCCGCGATAAACTTGGGGCTTAATGCAGATTTGGAGCACCACCCATCATGATCTTCCGCCAGTTATTCGATCCTACTTCGTCCACTTATACCTACCTGCTGGGCGATAAGGGCGAAGCCTTGCTGATCGATCCGGTTTACGAGCAGGTGCCGCGCGACCTGGCGCTGCTGCAGGAACTGGGACTGAAACTGGTTGCCACGCTGGACACGCATGTCCACGCCGACCACGTCACCGGCGCCTGGCGCCTGCATCACCGCGTCGGCAGCAGCATCGGACTGGCAGCGGCGGCGGAAGCGGAGCTGGTGGACCGTCCGCTGCGCCACGGCGACCGCATCGATTTCGGCGGACGCCACCTGGCGGTGCGTGCCACGCCCGGCCACACCAACGGCTGCCTGACTTATGTGCTGGACGACCAGAGCATGGCCTTCACCGGCGACAGCCTGCTGATCCGCGGCTGCGGCCGTACCGATTTCCAGCAGGGCAGCCCGTCGCAGTTGTTTGCCTCGGTGCGCGACCAGATCCTGAGCCTGCCGGAGACCTGCCTGCTGTATCCGGCGCACGATTATCGCGGCATCACCGTCACCAGCGTGGCCGAGGAGCGCCGCTTCAATCCGCGCCTTGGCGGCGAAGTGGACGAGGGCGACTTCTCCGGCTTCATGAACAACCTGAACCTGCCGCATCCGAAGCTGATGGCGCAAGCCGTGCCGGCCAATATGCGCGCCGGCAAACCGGAAGGCGATGTGGCCGATGAAGCGCCGGGCTGGGCGCCGCTGACCTTGCGCTTCAGCGGCGTGTGGGAGATCGATCCGATGGTGCTGCTGGAGCATGCGCAGAATGTGCAGATCGTGGACGTGCGCGAGGCGCCGGAGTTTATCGACAAGCTGGGCCACCTGAAAGGCGCGCGCCTGATTCCGCTGTCGCAGCTGCTGCAGCACGTGGAGGAGCTGGACAAGGATAAGCCGGTAGTCGCGGTATGCCGCTCCGGTGCGCGTTCGGCCCAGGCATGCGTGCTGCTGACCAAGGCCGGCTTCCCGAAAGTCGCCAACCTGACCGGCGGCATGCTGCGCTGGAAGATCGAGGGTCTGCCGGTCTGCTCCGACCCGGCTTGAGCCATGCGCCGCGCAGGCGGCGCGGGATGAAAAAAAGCCCGCCGGCTTGCACCGGCGGGCTTTTTTAATTGCAGAGACTTAGTTCGACTCTGGCTTCAGGTTCTTGCGGAAGAACGCATCGATGTAGGCCTGTACGTGGCGCTTCGCGGTGCGCGAGGATACGCCATGCTTGGCACCCGGATAGGTCATCAGCTCGAACTGCACGCCGCGGTTCACCAGCGCGTCGATCATCCTGGTGGTGTTGGTGAACAGGACGTTATCGTCGGCCATGCCGTGGATCAGCAGCAGCTTGGACTTCAGGCCGTCCACATGCGCGAACACGGTGGACTGCTTGTAGCCTTCCACGTTATCCGATGGTTTGTCCATGAACTGCTCGGTGTAGTGGGTGTCGTACAGGCGCCAGTCGGTCACCGGTGCGCCCGAAACGCCGGCCGCGATCTTGTCCGAACCTTGCGACAGCAGGCGCAGCGACATGAAGCCGCCGTAGCTCCAGCCGTACACGCCGATGCGCCTGGCGTCCACGAAGGACTGCGTGCCCAGCCAGTCGATACCGGTCAGCTGGTCTTCCACTTCCACCTTGCCCAGGTTGCGGTAGATGGCGTCGGTGAAGACGCGTTCGCGGCGCGAGGAACCGCGGTTATCCAGGCGGAACACCACGTAGCCCTGCTGCGCCATGTACTGGTCGAACTGGCCGCCATCCCACTTGCGCTGCACGTGCTGCGAGTGCGGGCCGCCGTAGGTGGACAGGTACACCGGATACTTCTTGCTGGCGTCGAAGTGCCACGGCTTGATGATCGAGTAGTACAGGGTCTGGCCGTCTTTCGACTTCATATTACCGAATTCGACCGGCAGCATGTCGGACTTGTACTTCGCGTACGGGTGCGAAGCGCTGACTTCATTCTTCTCGACCCACTCCAGCAGCGAACCGTCCGGACGGCGGATGGACACTTGCGGCGGATTGGCCGGATCGGACCAGGTATCGACGAATACTTCGCCGTTGCGCGAGAACGACGCATCGTGCCAGCCATCGGCCTGGGTCACGCGCTTCGGCTTGTCGGCAGTGGAGCCGTTCAGGGCCAGTGCGTACACCTGCTTGTCGTACACCGCATCCTTGTTGGCGGACACGTACACCTTGCCGGCTTTCTCGTCCACGGCCAGCAGATCGTCGAAGCCCCACTCGCCCTTGGAGATGGCGTGCTGCAGCTTGCCGTTCATGTCGTACACGTACAGGTGATTGCGGCCGGTGCGCTCGGACGACCAGATGAAGCCCTTGCCGCCGGAGAGGAAGCGCAGATCGTCGCTGATGGTGGTCCAGGTCTTCGAGGTTTCGGTCAGCATGGTGCGCTGGGCCAGGGTCGCAGGATCGACCGAGATCAGCTCCAGGGTTTTCTGGTCGCGCGACTGGCGCTGGAAGAACAGGGCTTTGGCATCGCTGCTCCAGTCGGCACGCACCAGGTAGATATCCTTGTTGGCGCCCAGGTCCACGTCGCGGATTGCGCCGGTTTCAGGCGACACGATCTTCAGGCCGACGATGGCGTTCGGATCGCCGGCGGCAGGGTAGCGCTGCTCGACCACGTCGGTGCGGTCGGCGTAGATTTCGAAGCGGCGTGCGACCGGCACTTGCGCTTCGTCGTACCAGCGGAAGGCGATGGCCGAATCGTCCGGCGCCCAGTAGTAGCCGGTACGCTGGTGCATTTCTTCCTGCGCCACGAATTCGGCTTCGCCGTTATGCACGGTACCCTTGCCGTCGGCGGTCAGCTGGCGTTCCTTGCCGGTTTTCAGGTCCAGCACGAACAGGTTCTGGTCGCGCACGAAGGACACGTATTTGCCCTTTGGCGAAATCTTCGGATCGATCACGTTGCCCGCAGCGACCAGGCGCGCCTGGTCCGGCTTGGTCAGATCGACCAGGTACAGGTTGCCGGCCAGCGGCACCAGCAACTGCTTGCCGTCCGGCGACCAGCTGTAGGAAATGATGCCCTTCAGCGCGGCGGTACGCTCACGCTCGCGGCGCGCCTTCTCGGCGTCGGACAGGTTCTCTTCCGGGACCAGCACTTTCGAATCGACCAGGCGGCGCGTGGTCTTGTCCTTCAGGTTGTATTCCCACAGGTCGAGCTGGAACTGGTTGTCTTCGCGGCCGCGCAGGAAGGTCACGCGGGCGCCGTCCGGCGACACTTTCAGGGCGCGCACGCCCGGGCCGGACAGGGAGGGATCGGCTTGCAGGCGATCGAGAGTCAGCCGTTCAGCGGATGCGGAACCGGCGGCCAGCAGGGCCAGGAAGGAGAGAATGAAGCGCATATGTCCCGAGGAATTTGTGGTTTACGAATCGCAAGACAATACCAGAGCTTGCTCCTCTGGAAATTCGGAATCAGGGGGGCTCGGCCAACTTTCGTTCGGTGGGGGTTTTTGAAACCTAAAACCGGGGTCAGACCCGCGGGGTCTGACCCTTTGCGCGGACCTGGGTCAGACCCCTTGGGTCTGACCCGGATTTTCGGTTTCCAGCCGCGCCAGCGTCAAGCGATGCATCGCCCAGGTCAGCAGCACCGCCGCCACGGTCAGTCCCGCTACAAGCCCGATCCAGAAACCCGCAGCAGCCATCGGCCTCGCTGGCGCAAACGGCAGCCACTCCGGCGCCAGTCCCAGCACGCAGCCGAGCGGCAGCGCGATCCCCCAGAATGCCACCAGCTGAATCTGCATTGGCTGGCGCGTAACCTTATAGCCCCGGATCGCAAACGAAGTCGAAACCTGCGTCGCATCGGACAACTGGAAGATAGCCGCATACAGCAGCAGCTGCACGCACAGCGCCTGCACCGCCGCATCGCTGGTATAAGCAGCCGCAATCTGGTGGCGGAACACCGCGATGAACACGGCGGACAGCACCCCAAACGCCAGCGCCATCCCCACGCCAACCCACGAAGCAAAGCGCGCCCGCGCCGGATTGCGTTCTCCCATCGCCTGTCCCACGCGCGTAACCGTGCCGATGCCAAAGCTCAGCGGCACCATGAACACCAGCGACGAGAAGTTCAGCGCAATCTGATGCGCCGACACTTCCACCACGCCAAAGCGCGCCACCAGCAGGCTCACCGCGCCAAAAGCGCTGACCTCGGCAAAATAGGTCACACCGATCGGCAGGCCGAGACGCAGCATGCTGCGAATCTCCGGCCAGTGCGGCCATTCCCAATGCGTGAACGGATAAGTCTGGCGATACGGCGCGGCGATGCGCACCCATACCAGCATCGCACCCAGCATCAGCCAGGTGCAGCAGGCGGTGGCAATGGCGCAGCCGATGCCGCCCAGGGCCGGGAAGCCGAAGCGTCCAAAGATCAGCACCCAGTTGACGACGATATTGAAGGCCAGTCCCAGCAGCGCAATCACCATCACCGGCTTGGTCTGGTTGATGCTCGCGCTATAGCCGTACAGCGCGCGGTAGCAGGCGAGGGCAGGCAGGCCGGCGCTGATGATATGCACGAACAGCGAGGCGCGCTGGTTCACTTCCCCCGGCATCATCAGATGATCGAACAGCAGCGTGGCCAGGTTGGCCAGCAGCGCCGAGGCCAGTCCCACGCCGAGCGCCTTCCACATCGATTGCCGCACCGAATGCGGAATCTTGCCGAATTCGCCCGCACCCACTTCATGCGCGACAATGGAGTTAATCGACATCATCGTGCCCTGCACCGTCACGATAACGATGGACCAGATCGACGCCCCCAGCGACACGGCCGCCAGTTCGGCGGCGCTGGTGTGGCCCGTCATCGCCACGTCGGCCACGCCCATGCCCACCGTCGCCAGCTGGCCGATCAGCACCGGCCACGCCAGCTTCCACAGGGCGGCTGCTTCGGTGCGGATATTGGCGAGGGTGAAGGAGTAAGGCATCGTTGACTTGAAGGCAAATATGCGATTCTACTGGAGGAAGTAGGAAATTGTTACAAGGTCATGTATGCTGCCGCTCGCAATCCGCGTTACAGGTTTATGGACGCCGGCGCGGCGCACCGAATATTGGAGATAACATGAAATTCAGTACAAAAGGCCTGTTGGCCCTGGCCGGTCTGGCCGTCACCCTGTTCAGCCAGGCCGCCCTGGCCGGCGAGATCACCTTCTTCGCCGGCGAAGGCTTCCGCGGGCCGCAAGTCACGCTGCGCGATGGCGCCAGCAACTTTGTCGATATGGGCTTCAATGACCGCGTATCCAGCATGGTGATCCGTTCCGGCACCTGGGAAATCTGCGAACACCGCGACTTCCGCGGCGCCTGCGCCACCTACGGTCCCGGCGAATACCCGCGCCTGGGCCGCTTCGAAAACAGCATCTCCTCGGCGCGCCAGGTCGGCGGCGGCGGACGTGACGGCCGCGACGACCGCGGCTGGCGCGACCGCGACGGCGATGGCCGCAACGACCGCTACGAACGTCATGACCGCGACGACCGCGGGCCTGGCGGTCCTGGCGGCTGGCAAGGCGGCGGCCGTGGTCCGGACGTCGAACTGTTCGACGGCGACAATATGAACGGCCGCTCGGTAGCGATCAACCGCGACGTGTTCACCCTGGTCGATCTGGGCTTCAACGACCATGCCAATTCCATGATCATCCGCGAAGGCACCTGGGAACTGTGCGAGCACGCCGAGTTCAAGGGCCAGTGCGCCGTGTTCGGCCCCGGCCGCTATAACAACCTGGGCAATCTGCGCGACCGCCTGACCTCCTTGCGCCGCGTCCGTTGAGCTTCTGCTAATCTATGCTCTCCCGGATTTTCACGTGGAGAGCATGTCGTGGAATACAAGGATTACTATGCTGCGCTGGGCGTCGCCAGGACGGCCAGCGAGGATGAAATCAAGAAGGCTTACCGCAAGCTGGTGCGCAAGTACCACCCGGACGTCAGCAAGGAGCCGGACGCGGATGCCAGGACCAAGGAGCTCAACGAAGCCTACGGCGTGTTGAGCGATCCCGAAAAGCGCGCTGCCTACGATGAACTGGGCAAGGGCGGCTACCGCGCCGGCCAGGAATTCCGTCCGCCGCCGGACTGGGGCTCCTCTTTCGAGGGGGACCCGAGCGACTTCTTCTCCGACCTGTTCGCCCACGTGGGCGGACGCCGCCGCGGTGCTGGCGGCGGCGCCGCCTTCCGCATGCGCGGCGACGACAGCCACGCCGCCATCCAGATCGACCTGCAGGACGCCTACAACGGCGCCCAGCGCACGCTCAGCCTGCGCATTCCCGAGATGGACGGGCAGGGCCGCGTGGTGACGCGCGAAAAGACCCTCAACCTGAACATTCCCAAGGGAGTGACCGAAGGCCAGCAGCTGCGCCTGAGCGGGCAGGGCCAGGCGGGCGCGGGCGGCGGCGAGCCGGGCGACCTGTACCTGGAAATCAGTTTCAGCGCCAGTACCGTGTACCGCATGGAGGGGCGCGATGTGTACGAGAACGTGCCCGTTGCGCCATGGGAGGCGATGCTGGGCGGCGAGATCGAGGTAATCACGCCGTCCGGACGGGTGACGGTCACGGTGCCGACGAAAAGCCAGTCCGGCCGCAAGCTGCGCCTGAAAGGGCGCGGCATTCCAGCGCCTGCGTCCGGCGGGACGGCGGGCGATCTCTATCTGATCCTGGATGTGGTGCTGCCGCCGGCGGACACCGACAAGGCGCGCGAGCTCTACCAGCAAATGGCGCGTGACATGCCCTTCAATCCGCGAGGCTAGACGATGAACTCAGCAATCAACTGCGTGCTGCTGGAAGAGGCGGCACTGACCCTGGAAGAAATGGCCCGCGCCTGCGCGGTGGAGCCGGAATGGCTGGTGCATCATGTGCGGTCGGGGATTCTGCTGGGCGGGACGGAAGCGCATCCCGAAGCATGGCGTTTCACCAGTATCGACCTGGTGCGTGCGCGCCAGATCCGCCGCATCGAAACGGATTTCGACGCCAACGAAGACCTGGCGGCGCTGGTGGTGGACCTCAGCGAAGAAGTCCAGCGCCTGCGTACCCGCCTCCGCGTCCTCCACCCCTAAGCACCTTGGGGCCAGGTACGCTTTGGGGTCAGGTACGAAATGGTACATGAGCTCGCTACAGCGGGCAGAATGTCCCATCCGGCGCCTGGCCCCGGATGGGACATGAGGCTGGCTTAGCGGGATTGGTCCTTGTCGCTGCGGCTCTGGTTGCCGGTGCTTTGCTGGCCGGCGCCGGCGCCCGATTGCTGGTTGCCGCCGGTTAGGTTTTCACGCTGGCCTTCGGCGCGGTTACCGGTCGATTGCTGGTTCTGGTTGCGCCAGTCGTCCGACTGCTCGTTCTGCTGCTTGTCGGATTGCTGGCTGTCCGAACGGTTGCCCATGCCCGAGCGGTCGCCGCCTTGCTGGGCCTGGCTGGTGCGCATATCTTCGTCCTCGGCGGTCAGCTGGCGGCCCTGGCGTTCCGATTGCTGGTTGCCCGACTGGCCCGATTGGCCCGATTGGCCGGACTGCCCCGACTGCTGGCTGCCCGACTGGCCGGATTGACCCGACTGCCCGGATTGACCCGACTGCTGATTGCCCGCCAGCCCGCGATCGCTGCTGCCGCGATTTTCATCCTGCTGCGCGTAGTCGTCGGCCATGCCGCCATCGCTGCCGGCGCCGCTGCTCTGCTGATTCTGGTCCTGGCGCTGGCCCAGGTTCTGGCTGGTGCCCTGGTCCTGCCCCTGCTGATTGCCACGATTCATATTATTGCCTTGATTTTGCGATGACATGATCGGTCTCCCTTCTTATGTGAGTGAATGTAGAGATCATGCTAGGCCCATGGCCGCGCGCTTACTGTAGGTGCACGCCGCAAAACACTGTAGGAATCGGGACTAGACGGGCGAGGTCGGCAGGATGCGTTCCTGCGTAATGAACTGCTCCCTCAGCCATTTGCCGGCCGGCCCCAGCTCATCGTCGCCGCGATGAATCACATACATCGGGTACAGCAGCTCGCTGCCTTCCTGCACCTGCAGCCGCACCAGCCGTCCGGTCTTCAGGTCGTCGGCCACCATATCTTCCGGCATATTGCCCCAGCCAATCCCGCCGCGCAGCAGCGCATGCTTGGACCCCAGATCGCCCAGGCGCCAGTCGCGCAAAGCCTGTACGCCGAAATCCTGGCCCGCCGTCAGCACGCTGCGGTCGGTCACCACCAGCTGCAGGTGCTCGCGCAGGATCGAGGTCGGCAGCACGCCGTCCAGCTGCGCCAGCGGGTGCTTGGGACCGCACACCGGGAACATCTTCACGTGTCCCGCCGCATGGCGTTCCAGGTCCGGGCCCTGCGCCATCTGCAAGCCCGCCACGCCGAGCTGGCAGCGGCGGTCCTTCACCAGCTGCGTCACCGCGCCCAGCGCTTCCGTATGCAGGCGCAGCGAGACGGTGGGGAACTCCTGCTGGAAGGCTTCCAGCACGCGCACCAGCAAGCAGGTCGGGAACATCACATCGACCACGATGGACACTTCCGGCTCCAGCCCCTGTCCCAGCGCCTTGGCCCGCGAGCGCATGCCATCGACCTTGCTGGCGACTGCCCGTGCATCGGCCAGCAGCGCCTTGCCGGCTTCGGTCAGCACCGGCTTGCGCTTGCTGCGGTCCAGCAGCTCGATATTCAGCTGCTCCTCCAGGTTGGCAATGGTGTAGCTGATCACCGACTGGGTACGGTGCAGGGCGCGCGCCGCGTACGCGAAACCGCCGTGGTCGATCACCGCAATAAAGACGCGGAGCTGCTCAAGCGTAGGGAGGCCAGGGTCGCGCATATCAAGAAATTCGATGCTAACAATAGATAAAAACGGGATTTCCTCGATATTAAACCCGTTCTATGATGACTGCAATTAACCAATTGTTCCCTTGAGGAGTCCGAAACATGGCAAATATCCTGTACATCAATAGCAGCGTTCGCAGCGAAGGTTCCCTGTCGCGCCAGCTGTCTTCCGAATTCGTAGCAAAATGGAAAGCCGCCAACCCGGCCGGCACCGTGACCGAGCGCAATCTGGCCGTCGAGCCAGTGCCACACCTGACCGAACAGATGATGGGCGCCTTCTTCACCCCGGCCGAGCAGCGCAACGCCGAGCAGGCTTTTGCCGTGAAGATTTCCGACAAGCTGGTGGACGAAGTGCTGGCTGCCGACACCATCGTCGTCGGCGCGCCGATGTACAACTTCTCCGTGCCGTCCAGCCTGAAGGCATGGATCGACCACGTGGCCCGCGTTGGCCGCACCTTCCAGTACGGCGCCAACGGTCCTGAAGGCCTGGTCAAGGGCAAGAAAGTCGTGGTGTTCATCGCTTCCGGCGGCGCCTACAGCGAAGGTCCTGCCGCTGCATACGACCACCTGACCACCTACCTGCGCACCTTCTTCGGCTTTATCGGCCTGACCGACGTGACCTTCATCCGCGCTGAAGGCGTGGCAATGGGCGAGCAGGCCGTGGCTGACGCGATCGCCAAGAGCCGCAAGTCGATCGACGAGCTGACCGCTGCGTAAGCGTAAGCAGCACCCGTACCGCATTAACTCCCAGAAGTGACCTTGGGCAGGGAAGCCGCTGGCTTTCTTGCCCTTTTTTCATTATGCTGGGCGGCATGAAAAAACTCATCCTTGCCAGCCTGCTGGCCTGCACCGCCTACGCCACTGCGGCCTCCGCCGCGCCCGCCAACAAGCCGGAAGAGATCAAGGCCATCGGCCAGGTCGCCGAAGAATTCCAGTCCGCGCTGAAGACCAAGAACCATAAACAGCTAGCGACGCTGCTGCTGAATTCGAACATCCTGTTCGTCTCGCCGGCGGAGGAGCAATTCCTGCGCATGATCCACGAGAAGGCCGATCCGACCACGGACGGCATCCGCGCCGGCGGCTTCCACGACTTCGTGAACTACCTGCGCCAGGAAAAGCGGCCGGTCGAGGAGCGCTTCACCAATATCAGAATCACCCAGGACCGCGAACTGGCGTGGATGCAGTTCGACTATGAATTCGTGGTCGATGGCAAGGTGCAGAACGACGGCGTGGAAGCCTGGCAGCTGGTCAAGCGCGATGGCCAATGGAAGATTTATAGCGTGACCTGGTCCTACAATCCGAGGAACTGAGCACGCGACTCAGCCGCGGCGGGTATCATGTAAGCTATATGCCCGCCCCGGAGAGTTCATGAAACGCCTGCACCTGCTCATCATCGACCCGCAGAACGACTTCTGCGATCTGCCTGAGAGCTATCGTCCGCCCAACCCGGCGACCCTCGCGGCGCATGCGCCGGCGCTGCCCGTGACCGGCGCCCATGAAGACATGCTGCGCCTCGCAGGCCTGATCAACCGGGGCCGCAAGGGCATCACCGACATCACCGTCACCCTCGACTCCCATCACCGCTACGACGTGGCGCATCCCACCTTCTGGCTTGCCGGTGAAGGCGAGGGCGCCGAGGTGGCGCCGTTCACGCAGATTGCGGCAGCCGACGTCCGAGCCGGAAAATTCCGGCCGCGCGACGCGGCGGCGCGCGAGCGCGTGCTGACCTACCTCGATGCGCTGGAAGCGAATGGCCGCTACCAGTTGATGGTCTGGCCGGTGCACTGCGAGATCGGTTCCTGGGGCCATAACGTGCACGAGGACGTGCGCGAAGCCTACAACCACTGGGAAGACCGCAAGCTGGGCGTGGTGGCCAAGGTGAGCAAGGGCTCGAATCCGTGGACCGAACACTACTCCGCCGTGATGGCCGAAGTGCCCGACCCGCAGGACCCGGCCACGCAGCTGAATACGGCGCTGATCGCCAGCCTGTCGCCGGCCGACCTGATTTACATAGCCGGTGAAGCCAGCAGCCACTGCGTGAAGGCCACCACCGAGCACATCGCCGAACATATCGACCCGAAGAAGCTGGTGCTGATCACGGACTGCATGAGTCCCGTCGGCAGTTTCGAGGGCGCGGCCAACGATTTCGCACAACGCCTGCAGCAGCGCGGTGCACGGCTCGCCGAGTCGGGCGACGTGCTGCAGGAATTGCTGGCGAACGCAGGACAATGATCATGATTCCAGTCGTACGCAGTCTGCTTGAAACCGATTTATACAAATTCACGATGTGGCAGGCCCTGCTGCACAGCCACCCGAACTCGCATACCGAATACGAATTCGTCTGCCGCAACAAGCCTTCCTTCCCGCTGTCCGAGCTGAAGGCGGAAGTGGAAGAGCAGCTCGACTATCTGTGCTCGATCTCCTTTAGCGAAGACGAACTGGCCTACCTGCGCTCGCTGCGCTATATCAAGAGCGACTTCGTGGACTTCCTCACGGTGTTCCGCTTCCAGCGCAAGTTCATCCAGGTCAGCACCGAGGGCGACACGCTGGTGATCCATGCCGCCGGTCCGCAGGTGCACGTGATGGCCTTCGAGATTTTCGTGCTGTACATCGTCAACGAGCTGTACTTCCGCCGCGCCGGCAAGCAGGCCGCGTGGGACGAGGGCTGCAAGCGCCTGGGCGACAAGATCGCCGCACTGAAGCAGTTCGGCCATGAACCGCAGCTGCGCCATCCCTTCGAGATTTCCGACTTCGGCCTGCGCCGCCGCTTCTCCGCCGAATGGCACGACGAAGTGGTACAGCGCCTGGCGCGCGAGGTGCCGCAGTATTTCAAGGGCACGTCCAATGTGTACCAGGCGAAGAAGTTCGGCCTGATCCCGATCGGCACCATGGCGCACGAGTATATGCAGTCGTTCCAGGCTTTCGGCGTGCGCCTGCGCGACTTCCAGAAAGCCTCGCTGGAAGGCTGGGTGCAGGAGTACCGCGGCGACCTCGGCATCGCCCTGACCGACGTGGTCGGTATGGACGCCTTCCTGTCCGACTTCGACCTCTACTTCGCCAAGCTGTTCGACGGCCTGCGCCACGATTCGGGCGATCCGGTGGTGTGGGGCGAGAAGGCCATCGCGCACTACGCGGCGCTGCGCATCGATTCCAACAGCAAGCGCCTGGTGTTCTCGGACGGCCTGAACTTCGATACCGCCTTCCACCTGTACCGCCACTTCGCCAACCGCATCATGGTCGGCTTCGGCATCGGCACCTGGCTCACCAACGACATGGGCCTGACGCCGCTGAACATCGTGATGAAGCTGATCCGCTGCAACGGCCAGTCAGTGGCCAAGCTGTCCGACTCGCCCGGCAAGACGCTGAGCCGGGACGAGACCTTCCTGGCCTACCTGCGCCAGGTTTTCCATCACACCGCTTCCTGAGGCTTCTGGAAGCGGCTGCGGTAGTCGCCGGGCGTAACGCCCAGCCTGCGTACGAAAGCGCGGCGCAGGCTGTTCGGATCGTGGAAGCCGGCGCGCGCCGCCACCCGTTTCAGCGGCGTCGGTGAATCCTCCAGCATGCGGCGCGCGGCGTCGATGCGGGCGCCCTCCACGAAATCGGCCGGCGTCATTTCCGTGTCGGCCTTGAACTGGCGCGAGAAATTGCGCACGCTCATGCCGGCCTGCGACGCCATGCGGTCCACCGACAGGTCCTTGTCCAGATTCTCCAGCACCCATTCCTGCAGCGCGCGGATCGAGCTGCGCTCGGCCGTTTGCGCGGCGAGATGGGCGCTGAACTGGGACTGTCCGCCGGGACGCTTGAGAAACATCACCAGCTCGCGCGCCACCTTCAGCGCCACTTCGCGCCCCAGGTCCTCTTCGACCAGGGCCAGCGCCAGGTCCATCCCGGCACTGACGCCGGCCGAGGTGTACAGCGAACCGTCGCGGATATAGATGCGGTCGTGTTCCACCTTCACCTTGGGGAAGCGCCGCGCCAGGTGGGCCGACTGGTTCCAGTGCGTGGTGACCTGGCGCCCGTCCAGCAGGCCGGCCGAGGCCAGCAGCAGGGCGCCGGAACAGACCGAGCCCAGGCGCCGCACCACGTCCGCCTCGCGCAGCAGCCAATGCAGCAGGCGCTGATTGCCTTCCAGGTCATGGATCTGCGGGCCGCCGGCAACCAGCAGGGTGTCGATGCCGGCGGGAGCCGTGTCGATCGTGCAGCTGGGCTGGAACACCATGCCGTTCGACGCTCGGATCGGTCCCTCGTCCAGTGCGATCAGGTCGAACTGGTAGGCGTCCGGCTGGCCGGACTGGCGTGCCCCTTCACTGAATACGTCGAGGGGGCCGGTGACGTCCAGCATCTGGACGCCGGGGAAAACGAGAACGGCGATACGCATGGTGTGTCTCCAATCAGGCGGACAGCAGCTTGCCCGAGAAGAGCGAATGCAGGGTCCGCACAAACAGCACAGCAATGGCGATGCTCAGGAAGGCCAGGATCAGGCCAGCCAGCCACATCAGCGGCATGCTGCCGTTAACCGAAGCATACTTCAGAGCGGCGTTGGAAAGTGCAGCAATTGGGAAACTGATGCCCCACCAGCCCGGCACGAAGGGCACCGAAGGACGGAACACGCGCACGGCCACCACCAGGAAAATGAACAGGCCGAACCAGAACAGGATGGCGGCAAACATGTCCACCTGCTGGGTGATGGCGGTATAAGCCAGGAAACCCACTTCGAACGGAGCCATCAGCACGATCAGGGAAGGAATCATGCCGATGGGCAGGGGATCGCCATGCACCAGGCGGCTGAAGATCATGGTGAAGAACGCTACGGCCACCACGGTGCCCAGGGCGAGGGCGATCAGGTTCACCTGCGGAGCCCAGGCCATCGGCATGGTGGCGCCGGTGACGGCGATATCGAGCGTGGCCACGCCGGGGATCAGCCACACCGGCACCACATTGGCCGGGTTGGTCTTGCCCTTCAGCACGCGGGCCACCATCACATAGCTGATGACCAGGGTGGCGATGGTGCCGATGGTCCACACCAGCTGGTGCAACGATTCGCTCCACTCGGCCAGCACGGAGGACAGCAGCAGGAAGGAGATGGTCATGCTGCCGAAGAAGTTGGCGGCTACGGGGTGCATGAACTCGTCGCGAACGGCTGCGGGGTACCTGGTGAACTTGACCAGGTAGCCCAGGCCGACAGCGAGGAAGACCAGCACGGTCAGCATGCCGAGGCCGGTGCCGATGGCGGGATCGGCGCCGAACAGGCTGGCGGCGCCGCGCCAGGCCATCGTCAGGCCGGCCAGGCCCATCACGGAGGCGAACAGGCTGACAGGCAGGTTCTTGATCGAGGTCGTCTGGCCGGAGCTGGCAGCGACGCTGGGGCTTGCAGTGGACATGGTGTGAACTCCCGGTTGGTTTTGGCCTTAATCGGCGGTGAGTTCATTATCGGACGCAAAGTTAGCGTCCGGAACTGCCGCTAAACATCATTAACGGCCAAATCCGGAGCATGCCTGGCCGTATCCGTACCGTGGCCGAAATTGCTGTCCGCGTGGCGCGAACGGACCCGTCCCGCGACGCACAATGGCCGCCCGCGCCGGTCCTGGCGCTTTATCGGAGTCTGGAAATGCCCTGGTTATTGTTGACCGTTGCCGGTCTGCTGGAGATTGCCTTCGCCTTTGGCATGAAGTGGTCGGCCGGTTTTACCCGGCCCCTGCCGGGTGTGCTCACGGCGGCGGCCGGCATCGTCAGCATCTATCTGCTGTCGCTGGCGCTGCGCACGCTGCCCGTTGGTACCGCCTACGCGGTGTGGACGGGCATCGGCGCCGTGGGCACGGCGCTGGTGGGCGTGCTGTTTCTTGGCGATGCGGCAGCGCCGGCGCGGCTGGCCTGTATTGGCGTGATTGTGTGCGGCGTGATCGGCTTGCGCCTGGTATCGGCCTGAAGCCGGGTCAGGCTTCGATGCCGCCGTAGCGCAGCATGATGGTGTTGGCCTGTTCGCGCTCGATATCGTTGTCCACGTCCACGGCCAGCAGGGCTGCGGGGCGGTCGGGCTTGTCGGTGGTATCGGCATCGTCCGGCGTCAGCGAATCCATGATGTTCTGCACGGCGCTGGCGGTGGTGCTGACGGGGCGCGCGTCGTGCAGGTTCAGTTGCACGGCCGAGCCGTGGAAGCCTTCTGCCAGCAGGGCGGCGCGGGCCGATTCGGCGTCGGCGACCTGTTTGAAGTTGCGGTAGATGGTGTCGGACATGGTGAGGTCTCCTTTACGGCCATTGTGCTGCAATGGCCGCGTTGCTGGCGCGCTCCTGGCGGGCGGCTGTAGCCGGGCTCGCTCAGAAGCCGGAGAGCACCGTTTCCGTGTGCTCGACGCGCGGCGTGTCGGCAAAATAGCCGCCTACCAGCTGGCGCCAGGTCTGGAAGTCCTCGCTGCCGCGGAAATCGACGGTATGGTTTTCCAGCGTTTCCCAGCTGATGGTCAGCTGATAAGTATCAGGACGCTCGATGATCCGCTCCAGTCGCATTGCCGCGCAGCCCCTGGCGCGCTTGAACAGCGGCACTGCTTCCTTTACTGCTGCGAGGAAAGCCTCATGCGCATCGTCCTTGATTTTGATTTCCGCGATTTCCGTGATCATCTTAATTCCTGGCAAAAAATTCCATTGTGCACCAAGTGCAAGCTTCATGGTTAGATGAAGATTGGTTCGATCTGGCCGGATTGCGCGGGGCGTGGCCGCAGGCGGGGTATGGTCTGCATGGGCCGTGCATAAGTATCTCTGCGCGCGCCTCATACAGCTGCAAGTCAGTGGCCGGCGCAAATGGCATCTCGGCGCTATGCCGCTCGATCGCTGCGATGATAAACGGCTTGACGTTACTGCCAACATTGCCGGTCGGCGCGTAGCCTTTGATGAACGGCAGCTTCATCTCCTGCAGCACGGCGGAAATGTTCTGCATTTCTTGAGCATCGCCAGGCAGGCGACGACGGCCGCTTCAGGTTCGGCGGCCGTCCAGGCTTAACACAGGGATTGTTACCAGGAATTAACGCCGCTTAGCGGTTGCTGGGTACGACGCGGCCCCAGTTTTGTGGGCCACTCTGGAAGCCGTGGTCGCGTTCTTCCTCTTGCACGCAGCCGGAAAGGAGATCGTCCGTGCGGCCTGCGGATTGTTCGGTGCGGGTCGTGTCGCCTTGCAGCGAGCGGTGGCCGGTGCAGCCGTCGCCCATGGTGCCGATGCTGCTGGTGCCGTCGCGCGTCTTCTGTTCCAGGCTGCGGCCCTTGGTGGAGTTGCTCATATTGCCTCCTTGCGTCATGTGACTACTCCATTGTAGGCGGCGTCCGCGATCATGCCAGCACGAATGGCACATATAGTGTTACAAAACTTTGATTGAGTACCGGTAACAAACGGCACTACAATTCGCACACCTTAATTTCTGGAGTTCCCCTGTGGACAGTTCCTGTAGTCGATCCGATATCGGCCACGCACAGGCAAGGTAACCCGTCGAATTCTTCATTCGCCGCGACCTTGCCGAGTAGTACACGGCAGGTGGCGGCGGTCTTCTCCGCAGCTCCCTGATGACATTTTTCGCGCCGCCCGCAAGGCCGGCGCAGTAACGGTTTTTCGCTCGCCGATTCGTTCGGCGCGCTGAACGCCGGGAGTGCGTTCGCGCGTGCTCCACGCATCACGCTGGAGAATAAAAATGAACTTCACCATCCTGAAAGACCTGTTCGCCGGCTTCCTCAAAGCCCGTCATTTCGGACGCCATTTCCGCCGCCTCGCCATGCTCGATTCGATGGCCGAAGCGAACGTCAGCCGCGAAGTACCGCAAGGCCTGACCGAAGCGCTGGTCGGCGCCGCCACTGCCGGCAGCGACGAGCTGCTGCAGCGCCTGAACAGCAACCCGCTCGGCCTCTCCGCAGCCGATGCCGACGCCGTGCGCGCCAATGTGGGCCCGAACGAAGTCGAACACGAAAAGCCGCTCACCTGGTACGAACACCTGTGGCAGTGCTACCGCAATCCCTTCAACCTGCTGCTCACGCTGCTGGCCATCGTCTCCTACCTCACGGAAGACGTGAAGGCGACCATCGTGATCGGCGCCATGGTGATCCTGTCCGCGCTGCTGCGCTTCTGGCAGGAAGGCAAATCCAACAAGGCCGCCGACGCGCTGAAGGAAATGGTCAGCAACACCGCTACCGTGCTGCGCGCAGGGCAGCGCACCGAAGTGGCGATCCGCCTGCTGGTGCCGGGCGATGTGATTGCGCTGTCCGCCGGCGACATGATCCCCGCCGACTGCCGCCTGCTGCAGGCGAAAGACCTGTTCGTATCGCAGGCCGCGATGACGGGCGAGTCCCTGCCGGTGGAGAAGTTCGCCGAGCAGCGCGATGCCAGCGCCATCAATCCGCTGGAGCTGGAGAATGTCGTTTTCATGGGCACCAATGTGGTGTCCGGCGCGGCCACGGCCGTGGTGGTCGGCACCGGCAAGGCCAGCTACTTCGGCGCACTGGCCGGACGCGTGACCGCTACCGACAAGGCGCCAACCTCCTTCCAGATGGGCGTGAACAAGGTGAGCTGGCTGCTGATCCGCTTCATGCTGGTGATGTCGCCGCTGGTGTTCGTCATCAACGGCTACACCAAGCATGACTGGATGGAGGCGCTGCTGTTCGCACTGTCGATCGCGGTCGGCCTGACGCCGGAAATGCTGCCGATGATCGTCACCTCCACGCTGGCGAAAGGCGCGGTCTTCCTGTCGCGCAAAAAAGTCATCGTCAAGCACCTGGACGCAATCCAGAACTTCGGCGCGATGGACGTGCTGTGCACCGACAAAACCGGCACGCTGACCCAGGACAGGATCTTCCTGGCCCGCCACGTCGATATCTGGGGCGAAGAGTCCGATGAGGTGCTGGACCTGGCCTACCTGAACAGCTACTACCAGACCGGCCTGAAAAACCTGCTGGACGTGGCCGTGCTGGAGCACGCCGACCTGAATGTGGCCGAAGCCTACCGCAAGATCGACGAGATTCCGTTCGACTTCAACCGCCGCCGCATGTCCGTGGTGGTCGCCCGCGACGCGGAGCGCCACACCCTGATCACCAAGGGCGCGGTGGAGGAAGTGCTGGCCGTGTGCAGCGAAGTACGCCACGGCGACGCCATCGAGCCGCTGACCGAGGAACTGCTGGCCCGCATCCGCAGTGTGACCGCCGAGCTGAATGCGGAAGGCCTGCGCGTGGTTGCCGTGGCCGCCCGCGAGCATGATGCGGCGCGCTGCGCCGGACGCGAAGCCTATGGCGTTGCCGATGAATCGGACCTGGTGCTGATCGGCTACGTGGCCTTCCTCGATCCGCCGAAAGAGTCCACCGCGCCTGCCTTGAAAGCGCTGGCCGACCATGGCGTGGCCGTAAAGGTGCTGACCGGCGATAACGAGCTGGTGACCGCCAAGATCTGCCGCGAAGTGGGGCTGGAACAGAAGGGCGTGCTGCTGGGCGGCGATATCGAGCGCATGAGCGACGAGGACCTGGCCAGGGTTGTCGAACATCACAATGTATTCGCCAGGCTGACCCCGGCCCACAAGGAACGCATCGTGCGCCTGCTGAAGTGCAACGGCCACGTGGTCGGCTTCATGGGTGACGGCATCAACGATGCGCCCGCCCTGCGCAAGGCGGACATCGGCATCTCCGTCGATACCGCCGTGGATATCGCGAAAGAGGCTGCGGACATCATCCTGCTGGAAAAGAGCCTGATGGTGCTGGAAGAGGGCGTGCTGGAAGGCCGCCGCACCTTCGCCAATATGCTGAAGTACATCAAGATGACGGCCAGCTCGAACTTCGGCAATGTGTTCTCGGTGCTGATCGCCAGCGCCTTCATCCCGTTCCTGCCGATGCTGCCGATGCAGCTGCTGGTGCAGAACCTGCTGTACGACGTGTCGCAGATCGCCATCCCCTTCGATAATGTGGATGCCGAGCTGCTGAGCGGTCCGCAGCGCTGGGACCCGGCCGAGATCGGCCGCTTCATGCTGTTCTTCGGCCCGATCAGCTCACTGTTCGACGTGACCACCTTTGGCGCGATGTGGTTCCTGTTCGGCGCCAGGACGCCGGCGCAGCAGACGCTGTTCCAGTCCGGCTGGTTCATCGTCGGCCTGCTGACGCAAACCCTGATCGTGCACATGATCCGTACGCCGAAGCTGCCGTTCATCCAGAGCCGCGCCGCCATGCCGCTGCTGGTGATGACGGGCGTAATCATGGCCGTGGGCGTGTTCCTGCCGCAAGGCCCGCTGGCGCATTACTTCAAGATGCAGGCGCTGCCGCCGCTGTACTTCGTGGTACTGCCGCTGATCGTGTTCGGCTACATGGCGACCACGCAGCTGATGAAGAAGATCTACCGTTAAGGGAAGCGCGGGCTGCCGCGGCAAATCAAGGCAGCTCGGAGTATTTCTTCAGCAGGGCGGTAAACCGCCTGTTGCCGGCCGTGCCAAGCCAGTTCCACATTGACTCGACCTGGGCGGTGTGGCTGTCGTAATAGGCGCGGCTGGTCGCCAGCCAGATATTGGTGCGGATCAGCGGCTTCTCCAGCCGCACGATCTGCCCCTGGTAGCGCCTGGCCACATAGCTGTCCATATCCGCCTCCGAGATCAGCGACACCACGAAGCCGTCGATGCGCTTCAGGCGCAGCTTTTCCAGATTGGCGGGCGCGCCGCTGGCGCCGGCATCGATGGCGATGCCCAGCTGTTTCATGCGCACCGCATAGCTGGCGCCCTGCGTGGTGCCGACGGTGCGGCCACGGAAATAGTCCGACGGTTCTATCGCAGGATCGATCTTGTCCGCCGCGCGCACGAAGGCCACCATCACCAGCGGCACGGCGCGTTTCGCATCCACGCCGCCTTTCGCATCGACCGGGAACACCACGCCGGGAGCGCCGAAAGAGCTTTCATCGGTCGGCGTGAAGTCCGCCACGCCAGCCTGCAGCGCCGTGCGCAGACGCGCCACCGGCAGGCGCAGCAGGCTGACCGGGCAACCCACGCTGCCCACGAATTCGCGCACCAGTTCCACGCTGGCGCCGGGCGGATTCGGCACTTCGCTGCCGTTCCCCAGCCAGTAGGGCGGACGGTCCTGGTCCGGATAGGCAAAGCGCACCGGCGCACAGGCGCCATGCGCGGATGCGGACAGGATGAAGCACAGGGCTGTGACGGTATGGCGAATTGACATAGTACTTAAATAAGAATTGCATATTTTATAGTTCTTTTACGCAAGTCAGGTATTTGTTTACGCGATCTTTCGCTTGCGGCGTCTATGCTGTCGCCTCTCTGCTACCATGTATTGCACAAAAAGAGGGGTGACAATGGAGACTGTGGGACATGTTGAGCACCTGCGCCAGGTGCTGGTATGGCCATTGCGCCTGATGCCGCGCGGCGGCGAAGACCGTACCCACAGCCAGCCCTGGGAATTGCTCACCGCCGATCCCGCATCTCCCTGGCGCGAAGTCTCCGCCGCGCGCGATGCGGGCGAATCCTTCCAGGAACGCTATTACACCGAATTCGTCAGCTTCCTGCCTTTCGTGCAGCGCTTCCTGTTTGGCGTCGGCCATGTGGGCGGCACTGCGGGGGAGGGGCACTTCACGGGCCAGCGCCGCATCCTGCGCCGCAAGGACATCGCCCAGGTGCGCGTCGCCCTGCGCGCCGGCGAAGCGCCGCATACGCTGGACGTGCACAACGCCTGCCTGCATTTCTTCTACGACGTGGACATCGTGCTGCTGGTGCTGGAAGTGGGCGCCAGCGACCTGCCGCTGGAAACCGCGCAGGACCTGATCTACCGCTTCGGACGGGCCTACCCGGCCGGCTGGGACGGGCAGGGCCATGCGCTGCACTGCATGTACAGCGCGGAGTGGCTGGGGACGGACGGCGCGGTACTGGCTTCCTCCGACTCGCAGGACAAGGAAGCCTTCACGCGCCATGTGTGCGAGCGGCACTCGCCGCTGATTTCCTCGCACTGGCGCTGGCTGCTGCTGCCGCTGGTGCCGCTTGGCGCCGATGAAGAAGCGGAACTGCAGTTCCGCCTTGTCGAGTATTACCGCATGCCGATGATGGCCTACCTCGCCGTGCGCCAGCCGGACAAGCTGAGCTCCGGCGAATGGGCTTCGCTCGGCATGATGGCCGGCGCGCCCGCCACGCCGGGCCAGGCCTCGGCCGAGTTCGAAAAGAGCTATTGCTACGACAGGTTCTGGTATGCGGGCGGCGCAGCGCCCAATACGCGCTATCTGTGCAGCGGACCGGCGCTGGTGGTCGTGGGCGATGCCGCCTCCGACTTCTTCTGCTGCCGCGAGCGCGGCGTGCTGTCGCAGTTCCGCCATCAGCACTTCCTGCTGTTCATGATTGCCCACTTGCAGAAGGCGTCGCTGCTGATGTTCTCCGACCGTCTGGCGGAAGCGCTGAACTCCCTCAGCGTGACCGATCCGGACAGCGTACGCCGCTTCAAGCGCCGCATCCGTTTCGCTTTCGAGAGCTTCCTGCGTTTCACGCACCGCTACTGGTTCACCGAGATTTCCGACCAGGCGCAGATCCGCGCGCTGTTCCGCATGACGACAACGCATCTGGATCTCACGCGTCTGCACGCGGAAGTCAAGGTACGCATGGCGGATATGAACGATTACCTGGAAGCGGACAGCATCCGCCGCCAGGCGAATACCGTGGTGCGCCTGACGGTGGTGACCATCTTCGGCATGATCGGTACGGTAACCACGGGCTTCCTTGGCATGAACCTGATTGCCGAGGCGGAGGCGCCGATGTCGCGCCGCCTGATCGTGTTTGGCGCGACCTTCATCATCACCACGGTGCTGACCACCTACACGATGATGAAATCCAAGCGCCTGTCCGACATGCTCGATGCGCTGTCGGACGAGCGCCTGTCCAACTGGGCTAAGCTGAAAGCGCTATTTGCCGTTTGGGGGAAAGGTCCTGCCTGAGGGGCGAGCCGCCGTCGATCCGGAACACGCTCACCACGCGCGACAGCTTGTCCGCCTGCTCCTGCATGGATGACGAAGCGGCTGCCGCTTCCTCGACCAGCGCGGCATTCTGCTGGGTCACGCTGTCCATCTGGGTGATGGCTTCGTTGATCTGCTCGATGCCCACTTCCTGCTCACGGCCCGCCGCCGCGATCTCGCTCATGATCGAGGTCACGCGCTGCACGCTGGCCACCACTTCGTCCATGGTTTTGCCGGCCTGTTCCACCAGGCGGCTGCCGGCGCCGACTTTCTCCACCGAGTCGTTGATCAGTTCCTTGATCTCCTTGGCCGCTGCCGCCGAGCGCTGCGCCAGGTTGCGCACCTCGGTCGCCACCACGGCAAAGCCGCGTCCCTGTTCGCCGGCACGCGCCGCTTCCACCGCCGCGTTCAGGGCCAGGATATTGGTCTGGAAGGCGATGCCGTCGATCACGCCGATGATATCCACGATCTTGTTGGCCGACTCGTTGATCGAGCCCATGGTCTGCACCACTTGCGACACCACCTCGCCGCCCTGAACCGCAATGGTGGACGCGGTGCCCGCCAGTTCGTTGGCGCGGCGCGCGTTGTCGCCGTTCTGCTTTACGGTGGAAGTCAGCTCTTCCATCGAGGATGCGGTTTCCTCCAGCGAGCTGGCCTGCTCCTCGGTGCGCGCCGACAGATCCAGATTGCCGTTGGCGATCTGCGAGGATGCGGCTGCAATCACGTCCGTTCCCTGGCGCACCTGGCCCACGATATCGCGCAGGCTGTCGTTCATATGCTTCAGCGCCTGCAGCAGCAGGCCGGTTTCGTCCTTGGAGGTGATGCGGATATCGCTGGTCAGGTTACCCGCCGCCACCGTCTGCGCCAGCTCCACTGCATTGTTCAAGGGACGCGAAATGATGCGCGCCAGCCAGACCGCCTGCAGCGAGCCCACGGCCACGCAGGCCACCAGCACTGCCACGATCCAGTTGCGCGACGAGCTGTACAGCGCATCCCCCTCTGCGCTGGCCGCCACGCCGCCGTCGATATTCATCTTCGCCAGGCGTTCCGAGATTTCCGCCACCGCGTTGTACTGGCGCGTGGACTCGCCGTTCAGCAGGGCGGTGGCTTCCGCATCCTGATCCCCCCGCGACAGGGACATCAGCTTCTGGCCGGTGCCGGTGAAGTAGGCGTCGAGCTGTTTGCTGAAATCGGCGTAGAGCGCGCGCTCGTCCGGCTCGCTGATCAGCTTTTCGTATTCGGCGCGGTCCCTGGCCAGGCGCCGGCCGGCCGCGTCCATGCGCTTCTCCACTTCGGCGTGGGCAGCTTCGCCGTTGGCCAGGATGTGCTGCAGCTCCAGCACACGGAAGCTGGAGAGATCGTACTTAATTTCCAGCAGCACGCGCACGCTGGGGAGCCAGTTGTCCTCCATATCGGTGGAGGTCTGGTTGACCCGCGCTAATTGCACTATCGAGAACACTCCGAGCACAATGCACAGCGCCAGAACGATGGCAAAAGAAACGATCAGCTTTGTTCCAATACGCAGGTCATAAAACAGTTTCATTTGGGGGAAGCTCCGGTTGGGGGTGATGATGCAAGCTTACTCCTGCATATCGTGTGGCGCTGCGTTCCGCACTGGAGTACGGTGTGGTTTCGCGAAAGGAGACACCATGGAACAACACTTTCAATCTTGTATTGACTCCTGCAACGAATGTGCCGCTGCCTGCGACCGTTGTGCTGCAGCGTGCCTGCAGGAAGACGACGTAAAAATGATGGCGCGCTGCATTGCCCTGGACATCGATTGCTCCCAGGTTTGCCGTCTGGCGGTCGGCTTCATGTCGCGCGGCAGCACCAATGCGCCCGGGTTGTGCCAGGCCTGCGCCGAGATTTGCGACGCTTGCGCAGCCGAGTGCAGCCAGCATCAGCATGAGCATTGCCAGCAGTGCGCCGCGGCTTGCCGGCGCTGCGCGGATGAGTGCCGCCGCATGGGTGGAATTGTCCAGGCCGAAGTGCGCCCGGCCGGTGCCGGAGCTTCCCATCATTAAGTAGCGTTTTAGTACCTTGATGGGTTACTATTCCGTCAATGGGAGCACAGAAAAACGACAGGCAGCACTCCAGCGCAACGGTTTACGACGTAGCCCGCCTCGCAGGCGTTTCGGCGATGACGGTGTCGCGCGTGATCAATGGCAGCTCTCAAGTGACCGAGGCCACGCGCGCCAAGGTCATGCAGGCGGTGCGCGCCTTGAATTACCAGTTGAATGTGGCGGCACGCGTGGCCCGGGTCGGGACCTTGCGCGTGGGACTGCTGTATTCGAATCCAAGTGCGGCCTTCATCAGCGCCTTCCTGGTTGGCGCGATGGACCAGTGCAGCCATAGCGGCGCCACGCTGATTCTCGAAAACTGCGTCGATCAGCGCTCGCAGCGCAGCGCCATCGAGAAGCTCATCGACCAGGGCGTGGACGGCATCCTGATTCCACCGCCTTTATGCGATTCGCGCTCGGTACTCAAGCATCTCGACGAAATCGGCATGCCCATGGTGGCGGTGGCGACTGCGAAGCCGGCGGAGGGGGTGTCGGCGGTTCGCATCGACGACTACGACGGTGCGCTGACCATGACGCGCCATCTGATCGCGCTGGGGCATACCGATATTGCGTTCATCAAGGGCGATCCGAAGCATACGCCGGCGCAGTTGCGCTATCAGGCGTTTGTGGACGGGATGGCCGAGGCGGGGCTGGAGATTGGCGAGGGGCGCGTGGCGCAGGGTTTGTTCACCTACCGTTCCGGTCTTGCTGCGGCACGCGATCTGCTGGAGCAGGCGACGCGTCCTAGCGCTGTTTTCGCGAGCAATGACGATATGGCGGCTGCGGTGATTGCGGTGGCACATGGGATGCAGCTGCAGGTGCCGGGCGATCTGGCGATTGTCGGTTTTGACGATACGCCGGTGGCGACTACCGTGTGGCCGGAGCTGACCACGATCCACCAGCCGATCGGCGATATGGCGCGCTCCGCGGTGGAACTGGTAGTGGAGCAGATTCGGCGCCGGCGTGCAGGCGAGGGCGCGCTGGTGCAGCACCGCCTGCTGCCATATACGCTCATCACCCGCGAGTCCACCATCCGCTAGCCCGCCTGCAGCCAGCCCGCTTGCAGCCTGCCTGCGGCAGCGTGCCGGGATGCGGTTGGCGCGAGCGCCGCGCTGTCAGCGGCGGACGTCGAGGCCGCCGTCGGCGATGGACTGGACCTGGGCTGCGCTGACCGGCGAGAAGTCGCCCGCCAGCGAGTGCTTGAGCACCGCCGCCGCCAGGCCAAAGTCCAGCGCCCGCGCATCATCCCACCCGTCGCACTGCAAGCCATGCAGCACGCCCGCCGCAAACGCATCCCCCGTCCCGATCCGCTCAACAATCCCCTGCATCTGATAACTGCGCGTCTTCACCACGCCAGCGCGGGTGAACAAGGTCGCGGAAAGCTCATGATGATCGGTACTGTGCTGCACGCGTACGGTCGCCGCCACCCTCCGCAACTGCGGAAACGCCGCAAACGCCGCCTGCATGGCCGCCTCCCTGTCGCCCGCCAACTCGCGCCGGCCAAGCACCAGCGCCACATCCCGCTGATCCGCAAAGGCCAGATCAGCATGCGACAGCACCTCACGCAGCACGTCGCCCCCATCGCGCCCCTGCTGCGCCCACAACGAAGCCCGGTAATTCCCGTCGAACGACACGCGAACCCCTGCCGCCCGCGCCGCCCGCACTGCAGCCAGCAAAGCCGCCCCAGGCTTCGGTCCAACCGCGGGCGAAATCCCTGACACATGCAGCCAGTCCGCACCTGCCAGCAACGCGGGCCAGTCATAACTCTCCGTCTCGGCGAATACAGAGCCGGCGCGGTCGTAAATAATCTCCGCCGGCCGCAGCATCGCGCCCGGCGTCAGGAAATACAGTCCCATGCGCCCGGCGCGGAACGCAATCGCCCGCGTATCCACGCCATGCGCCCGCACCGCATCACGCGCCGCATAACCCAGGGGGCTATCGGGCAGGGCGCTGACCACGGCCGTATCGTGTCCGAAGCGCGACAACGCCACCGCCACATTCGCCTCCGCCCCGCCAATACAGGTCTCCAGCCCCGGCGACTGCAGCAGCATCTCGCCCGCGTGCGCCGAAAGCCGCAGCAGCACCTCACCAAAACAGACAATCTTGCTCATCGCGCCAGCCACCCTCCATCCACCGGAAGCACGATCCCGTGCACATAATCGCTGGCCGCACTGGCCAGAAACACTGCTGCGCCAGCCAGATCGTCCGGCACGCCCCAGCGTCCCGCCGGAATACGCGCCAGAATGGCAGGAGCGCGGTTTGCATCCCCGCGCAAAGGCGCAGTATTGTTCGTCTCGAAATAGCCCGGCGCAATCGCATTCACATTGATCCCTTGCGCCGCCCACTCGTTCGCCAGCGCATGGGTCAGTCCCGCCACGCCGCTCTTGCTGGCCGCATAGGCCGGCACGCGAATGCCGCCCTGGAACGACAGCAGCGACGCGATATTGATGATCTTCCCGCCGCCGTTATCCGCCATATGCCGCGCTGCAGCCTGCGACAGGAAGAACACGGACTTCAGATTGGTGTCCACCACCGCATCCCAGTCCTCTTCCGTCACATCCACGCTATCCGCGCGGCGGATGATGCCGGCATTATTGACGACGATATCCAGCCGTCCGCGGAAGCCCACAGCCGCATCGACCGCGTGCTGCACATCGGCCGTGCTGCCGAAATCGGCCTGCACGAACAGGAAACCGCGTCCCGTATCCTGCACCAGGCGTCCGGTTTCACTGGCATCGCTGCGCCCCGCAGCCACGATATCGGCGCCGGCACGCGCCAGCGCCACGGCAATACCCTGGCCCAGGCCCGTATTGGCCCCGGTTACAAGCGCAGTACGCCCCGTCAGATCAAACAGATTGCTCATTGCGCCTTCCTTATTTGAGCTGGCAGATATCCAGCACGTTCATGTCCGTGTAATCGAGGTTTTCCCCGCCCATGGCCCAGATGAAGGCGTAGTTCGCGGTGCCCGAGCCCATATGGATGGACCACGGCGGCGACACCACCGCCTCTTCGTTGGCCACAATGATGTGGCGCGCCGCATCCGGTTCGCCCATGAAGTGGAACACCCGCTCGGACTCCTTCAGGTCGAAGTAGAAATACACCTCGGAACGGCGTTCGTGCAGGTGCGGCGGCATGGTGTTCCATACGCTGCCCGTCTGCAGCACCGTCAGGCCAAGCAGCAACTGCGCCGACTGGCACACGCCCGGAATCACATACTGGTAAATGGTGCGGGCATTCGAGGTTTCCAGGCTGCCGCGCTCCAGCGGAATCGCCTGGGAATGGTTGATTTTCACCAGGTCGAAGCGGGCATGGGCGGGCGTTGAGGCGAGATAAAAGCGGGCGGGATTGGCAGCATCCAGCGACTCGAAAGTGACGTCGGCACTGCCCATCGGCACGTACAGGCCGTCGCGCGGCGCCAGCTGGAAGGACTGGCCATCGACCGTCACCCGGCCGGCGCCGGACGATACATTGATGATGCCCAGCTCGCGCCGCACCAGGAAAGGCTGTCCGGCTGCGGACGCGGGCTCGGTCTGGCGCGGCAGGGCGAGCGCGGCGTCCAGCGGGGCCGCACCGCCAATCACGAAGCGCTCGTTGTGGCAATAGTTGAGGGCGATGCGGCCGGGTGTGAACAGGCCGCCGATCAGGTAGCGCTCGCGCAGCTGCTCATTGCTGACGCCAGCCATCATGTCGGGATGGGTGGCGTGGTAGGTTTTGTCGAACATCCAGTGTCTCCGTCTGGGGAATGCGGGAATTATGCCGTGGCCCGTAAGGATACCAGCGGAGCTATGTCGAATCGATATGGCTGCTCGAAGAAATTTGATATCTCATCAACGCTTCCTGGGCCTAGCATCGGCTGAAAATAATACGGAGACAAAATATGTACAAAAAGATTCTGCTGCTTGCGGCAGTGCCGGTCTTTGCGCTGGCCGCCGCGCCCGAGTGGGAACAGCCGGAAGTGGTGGCCATCAACCGCGAGCCGATGAAGTCCACCTTCTTCAATTTCGAGAGCGTGGAGAAGGCGGCCGCCGGCGATATGGCGGCTTCGCAGTATTACCGTTCGCTGGACGGGACCTGGTCGTTCGCCTACGCGTCCGGGGTGGAAAACCGCCAGCGCGATTTCTATAAGCCAGAGTATGACGTGAGCGCCTGGAAAACCATCCAGGTGCCGGGCATGATGCAGGCGCAGGGCTTCGGCAAGCCGATTTTCACCAATATCAAATATCCGTTCCCGGCCAACGAGCCGTTCATTCCGCACGATAGCAACGAAGTCGGCTCCTACCGCCGCGATTTCGAGATCCCTGCGGGCTGGGATGGGCGGGACGTGTTCCTGCACATCGGCGCGGCAGGCGCGGCCTACTATGTCTGGGTCAACGGGCAGAAGGTCGGCTATTCGGAGGATTCCAAGCTGCCGTCCGAGTTCGACCTCACGCGCTATGTGCGTCCCGGCCGGAATACCGTCGCCATCGAGACTTACCGCTGGGCGGACGGCTCTTATCTGGAGGATCAGGACTTCTGGCGCCTGTCCGGCATCGAACGCAGCGTGTACGTGTATGCCGAACCGAAGGCGCGCCTGCGCGACTTCAGCGTGAATGCTCTGCTGGACAAGGCAGCTTACCGCGATGGGCAGTTGTCGCTGCGCGCCGAATTCGCGGGCCAGCCAGCGTCCGGCGAGGTGGTTGCCACTGTTTATGACGGCGAGCGCGCCGTGCTGACCACCCGTGCGCCGATATCCGGCGCCAGCGTGGCGCTGCAGGGCGTGATCCCCGGTGTGAAGCCGTGGACGGCCGAGACGCCCAAGCTTTACCGCCTTCAGCTCGAATACCGCGCCGCGGACGGCAAGCTGGTATCGGCAGCCTCGCGCCGGATCGGCTTCCGCACGGTGGAGATCAAGGACGGCGAAGTGCGCGTGAACGGCAAGCGCGTGATGATCAAGGGGATGAACCGGCACGAGCATGATCCGGTCACGTACCGCGTGATGTCGATGGAATCCATGCGCAAGGATATGGAGTTGATGAAGCAAGCGAACATCAATGCCGTGCGCACTTCGCACTATCCGAACGATCCGCGCTGGTATGACCTGGCCGATGAGTACGGCCTGTATGTGATGGACGAGGCGAATATCGAGTCGCACGAGTATATGCAGAAGGGCGATCACGAGCCGGCCAAACGCGAGCAGATCCAGCTGGGCTACAAGCCGCAATGGCGCGTGGCGCACGTGGACCGTGTGGCGCGCATGGTGCAGCGCGACCGGAATCACCCGTCGATCATTTTCTGGTCGCTGGGGAATGAGGCGGGCACGGGGCCTAACTTTGAGGCGGCGGCGCAATGGATCCGCGAGAACGATCCGACGCGGCTGGTCAGCTACCTGGGGCATGGCACCATCGGCGAGGAGCATTTGCCGAACACCTATGTGGATATCTATGCGCCCATGTATGACGATATCGACAAGATGGCGGACTATGCGCAGGATGCGCGCTACGGGCAGCCGATGATTCAATGCGAGTACGCCCATGCGATGGGGAACTCGCTGGGGAATCTGGAGGATTACTGGCGCACCATTCGCTCTTACCGCAAGCTGCAGGGCGGGTTCGTGTGGGACTGGGTGGATCAGGGTGTGGCGGCGCGCGATGAGAAGGGGCGCAGTTACTGGGCGTCCGGCTTCGATGTGAACCCGGATAATGGCGACAACAGCGTGGTCGGCGACGGCGTGGTGGGACCGGACCGCACGCCTGACCCTGAATATTATGAGTTGCAGAAGGTGTATTCGCCGGTGGTGTTCGAGGGCGATCCGGCGCGCGGCTCGCTGCGCGTGGTGAACAGGTATGACTTCAGCGATCTGTCAGGACTGGCGTTCGACTGGGTGCTGGCGCGGGATGGCGTGCAGGTGGCCGAGGGTACGCTGGGTGGCGTGCAGGCGGCGGCTGGCGAATCGCGGGCGGTGTCGTTCAAGCCTCCGGCAGTGGCGGCGCGCGGCGGCGAGATGGTGCTGACGCTGCGCGCCAGGGCAAGGGATGGACGCACGATGGGCGTGCCGGCTGGCGCGGTTGTCGGCTGGTCGCAGTTCGTGCTGGCCAGCCCCTCCGCGGCCGCACCGGACGGCGACGCGACGGCAGCAGCAGCCACCGGGCGCGGCCCGGGATCGTTCGTGCGGCCGGTGCGCGAAGGCGGCGAAGTGAAGCTGGCGGCTGCGGGAGCGGTGCTGGCGCTGGACGAGGCGACGGGCCTGGTGCGCTACAGCGCCGGCGGGAAAACCCTGCTGAAAGGCGGCGCCCCCAACTTCTGGCGCGGCCTGACCGACAACGATGAAGGCACCGGCGTCGATAAAACGCATAAGGTCTGGAAGCAGTTCACGGAAAAGCGCAACGTCCGCGCCTTCAATGTGGATGCCAGCTCGGTGCGCGTTCTGTACAGCTTGGGCGCCGGCGCTGCCCACTGGGAAACCACCTACCGCATGAGCGACGACGGCAAAGTCCACGTCAGCGCGAAATTCACCCCGCTGCGCGACGACTTGCCCGACCCGCTGCGCCTCGGCCTGCGCTTCGACAGCGCTGCCTCGCTGACCAGGCTGCAATGGTACGGCCGCGGCCCGCAGGAATCCTATGCCGACCGCCTGACCGGCGCTGCACTGGGCCTGTACAGCGGCGAGCTGAAAGACCAGTACCACGGCTATATGCGTCCGCAGGAAAGCGGCAACAAGACCGGCGTGCGCTGGCTGGCGCTGCGTAGCGCGGCAGATGCAGGAGGTGCAGGAGGTGAGGGCAACGGGAAGACGAGCGTGAAGATCACCGGCGCACAACCACTATCGGTGAACGCACTGGCCTTCCCCTATGAAGACCTGTACATCCGCCCGCGCGGCACATGGAAAGGCTCGGAAATCGCGCCGCACGGCGACGGCACGCTGCTGGTGGATATGGCGCAGGCAGGCGTCGGCGGCGATACCGGGTGGAGCCTGGATGGACGCCCGCTGGCGAAGTACCGCGTGAAGCTGCAGCCTGCCGCCTACAGCTTCACCATCGGCCCGGCGGACTGAGAGTCAGCCGCCCAGCAATGCCAGGAAACCACGGCTGGCGGGAACAGTAGCAACGGCCAGCAGCGTTTGCAGCGTAATCAGGGACGCCATCAGCCGTGCGTCCCCGCCCAGCTGGCGCGCCATGATGTAGGCGTTCGGTGCTGTCGGCAGCGCGCAGTAGAAGCACGCTGCCAGCGCCACCGGCGCCGACACGCCAGCCGCCAGGCACACCCATGCGGCCACCAGCGGCAGCACCAGCAGTTTCAGCACCGACGTGAAGGCCAGGGCGCCCGGCCGCAACTCCTCGCGCGAGAAAACCAGTCCGCTGCCGACGCAGATCAGGCCGAGCGCCAGCGCCGCCTTGCCCAGGATGTCCAGCGTGTTCATGATCGGCGCAGGCAGCGCCAGGCCGGCCAGGCTGGCCAGCACGCCTGCGGCGGTGGACAGGATGATGGGATTGGACGCCAGCGTCTTCACCACCTTGGCCAGATCCGGTTTGCTGCCGCTCCACCAGGCCAGGGCCAGGATGGAAATCACGTTCACCACCGGCAGGCACAGGGCCAGCGCCAGCATCACCAGCGACGCCGTCTGCGGCGGGAAGAACAGCGAGGACACGGCAATGCCAAAGTAGCTGTTCGGCCGCATCGAACCCTGCACCACCGAAGACTTGCTGGCGCCGGGCAGGCTGCGCGCAAACAGCAGGCCCGCCAGCGTCAGCACGACCACGATAAAGGTCGGCGCCAGGGTGGCAATTGCCAGCTCGCCGACCATGCGGCCGTGGAAGTCCAGCCGCGCCGTGCCAGTGAACAGCAGGGCAGGGAAGGCGATGTTGTATGAGAACTTCTCCACGTTTGGGAAGAACTCGTCCGGCAGCCAGCGGAACTGGCGGATCGCCACACCCAGCAGGATGACGAGGAAGACGGGAATAATCGAATCAATCATAAATCAGTCGGCGGAAATCCCTGAAGGCCCGATACGGCGGGCGTTCGGCGTGTTCGAAATACGGATGCGGATCAGGTGCCGGCCCGGATCGGTGTACACCGCACGGCCATGCAGGCTGTGGTGGTTGTCGGCCCAGAACAGCGTATCGTCCGGCAGATGGCGGTGGAAGCGCGGCGCGTGCTTTTCGACGATGTCGTTGACCAGCTCCACGGCCTTGACCAGCTCAGGGCTGCTCAGGTCCGGGCGCGCAGCCAGGCCCTTCATGATCGAATCGTAGCGCCAGCGGATCTTCAGGCCACCGTCATTACGGAATACCGGGGCCAGATGATACTCGACATTGTCATCCTCGGCAGCATAGACGGCCGGCACGCGGAAGGGGACCTCGCGGGTGCTGAGCAGGGTATAAGCGGTGCGGCCTGCGGGGGTTTTCTGCAGTTCGGCGTAGATATCGTCCACGTCGATCAGCAGCGACTCGCCGCCGTTGCAGCGCGCCGAAGATACCACGTACAGCATGAACTGTTCTTCCGGCATCGGATAGAACGAAGAATCGGTATGCATCTCCGCGCCGCCGACGCGCTCCGAGAAGGTGGTAAAGCGTGCGGCCTGCTGGCTGGTGGATTTGGCGCGCACGTCCCACGCCACGCGCCTGGTGCGCTGGTCGGTCGAAGTAGGGAAGCCGCGCGTCAGCGCGATGGCGTACAGCACGGCGTTGCGCCGGGCTTCGTCCAGATGGCTCAGGCCCAGGCCGGTGATGGCCATGCCGCGTACCTTGCCGTCGGCGATGGCCTTACCCAGATTGCGCAGGGTAGGCACGGTAAGCAGCTCGCGCTGCAGGGCTTCCTCCTGCGGATGCGGATAAAAGCCGTTGCCGTTGAAGTCTTCAAAGTGGCGTTCAACGATTTCAATGATCTGCGCCAGATCCCCGCCCCAGGAAAAGTTGCGCTTGACGACGGCGACATTGCCGGATTTTTCGATAGAGGACAGCATGAGCGGCTCCTTTTAGTAAGCAAAATTGCTGCAACGCAGCACAGTATATTCCATGAGGAAACTGATTGCATAGTAAACATTCTGCTTATGAAATGATTATGAAAAAGAGGCCGAAAATCGGCTTAAATCGTCTAAACAATATTCTGCTTAATGATTTGATATATAAAATAAAAGTGTAATTTTTAAGAAATAGGTATAAATACGTAGAGAAACTTCCGGTAAATACTGTGTTTGTTCTGTTCTGGACAAAATGCGATCCGGCCGTGCGCACGGCAATGGATGCACACGTAATGTATTGCATTTATTGTTATTAATGTTTCTATAAAGATTCAAACGTCTGCAAAAAATATTGCGATGCGGTATAGTGTTGCGCTGTGGAAAATAATTGTGTCATTTTGGAAGGATTAGGATATGAACTGGGTCCGTGACCTGAAGCTGGCCACCAAGCTGTCGCTGGCATTTGCAGTAGTGCTGGTGCTGGCCATTGGCGTCGGCATTTTCTCGATCACGCAATTGGCGACGGTGCGCAGCACGGCCAACGCTTTATCGACCCGCTGGATGCCCAGCATGCGCGTGGCGCAAGACCTGAAATCGCAGATCGCCCGCGTGCGCACCCGTGAACTGCAGTACATCATCTCCACCAGGCAGGAAGAGATGGACAAGTACGACAAGGTCATCGCCAACGACCTGCAGGACCTGGCAAAGATGCAGGCCGAATATGAGCGCCTGGCGTCCACGCCGGAAGAAAAGGCGCTGTACGACGAATTCGTGAAGATGTGGGGCCGCTACATGGATGAGGATGCGAAGATCCGCGCCGCCGCCCGCGCCGGCGAGGATGACCAGTCCAAGGCCCTGATCCGCGGCGAGTCGAACAAGCTGATCGTGGCGCTGCGCGGCCAGGTCGATAAAATGGTCAAGCTGTATAGCGAAGGCGCCGAGACCGAAGCGAACAAGGGCGACGAGATCTATCACTCCTCGCGCATCTGGATCTTCTCGCTGCTGGCTGCCAGCGTGGCGCTGGGCGCTGCGGCGGCAACGCTGCTGACCGTGTGGCTGGTGAAGCGCCTCGGCGGCGAGCCTGACTACGCAGCCTCGATCGCAGCCCGGATCGCGGCGGGCGATCTGTCGGTCGATGTGCAGACCCGTGCCGGCGACAAGGACAGCCTGCTGTTCGCCATGAAGCAGATGCGCGATGCCTTGTCCGGCATCGTGGGCGAAGTACGCAATGCCACCGACACCATTGCTTCGGCTTCCGAGCAGGTGGTGGCGGGTAATCTGGACCTGTCCGCGCGCACCGAACAGCAGGCTGGCTCGCTGGAGGAAACCGCCGCCTCGATGGAAGAACTGACTTCCACCGTGAAGCAGAATTCGGAAAGCGCGCAACAGGCCAACGAGCTGGCGCTGAACGCCTCGACCATCGCCCAGGAGGGCGGCATGGTCGTATCGCAGGTGGTGGACACCATGGGCTCCATCAACGAATCGGCAAAGAAGATCGTGGACATCATCGGTGTGATCGATGGTATCGCCTTCCAGACCAATATCCTGGCGCTGAATGCAGCGGTGGAAGCGGCGCGTGCCGGTGAGCAGGGCCGTGGCTTTGCCGTGGTGGCGTCCGAAGTACGCAGCCTGGCGCAGCGCTCGGCCTCGGCGGCCAAGGAGATCAAGGAGCTGATCGGCAATTCCGTGGAGCAGGTGGAGATCGGCTCGAAGCTGGTCAGCAAGGCCGGCGCCACGATGGACGATGTGGTGGTCAGCGTACGCCGCGTGACGGACATCATGGGCGAGATCACGTCCGCAGGCCGCGAACAGAGCGCGGGCATCGAGCAGGTCAACGAAGCCATCGCCCAGATGGACGCGGTGACCCAGCAGAATGCCTCGCTGGTGGAAGAAGCGACTGCCGCCTCGCAGAGCATGCAGGAACAGGCGTCCAGCCTGGCGCGCCTGGTCAGCGTATTCAAGCTGGAATCGGAAACCGCCCACGCCCTGAGCGCCGTCCGCGGCAGGACCCGCAGCTTCGACGCCAAACCGGCTGCCCCCGAGCGTCGTCGCCTGGCCGCCTGAGCAGCCTGGGTTGGCTGAAACTACGTCTGGCGCTTAGCGCGGCGCCAGGCGGACCAGGACCACGTCGTTGGTCTTCATCGGGAGTTTGATGGAGGCTTTGCCGTCGGTGCTCACGCTGACTTTGCGCTGCAGTTCCGGCTTGTCCTGGGTCAGGTCCTGCAGCCGCTTCACTTCCGCCGGCGTCAACGACTTTGGCGCTCCCATATCGATGTAGGCGGAATAGGCGTCGTTCCTGCGGAAGCCGGTACGCTGTACGGTCAGGTCGTAGGCGCCGGGCTTCAGGCCGCTGAAGTTCAGCGTGGCGGAATCGGCCGGCCTGTTCTTCAGGATGCGGCTGTAGAAGCTGCGGTTGCTGGTTTTCTGTTCCGGCTGCACGTAGTTCCACAGCAGGGCCGCTGCCGTTTTACCGTCATACGATGCCATCGCCTCGCCGTCCTGCACGGGAATGCTGTTGCCGCTCAGGGCGTGCAGGTATTTGTAGGCGAACCAGGAAGCCTTGCGGATGCCTTCGCGGTTCATCAGGCCGAAGCCGCCGTGGAATGGCGTCGGCGGCGGACCGGATTCTTCGAACAGGTCGGAATAGGTCCAGTAGCTCATGCCCTGCAGCTGCCCCTGGCTGGCCTTCAGCTTGGACAGGATGTAGGGCGCGCTGATATACGAATCGTGCACCAGGTCACGCGGCGAATAGCTGGTGCTCCATTCCGTGAAGTAGAGCGGCAGGCCCGGATACGCCGATGCTTCGATCTCGCCGCGCACCTTGCGGATGTCGCCAACGATCGCATTCGGCGACGGCGACAGCTTGGTATCGGATTTGCCGAATTCGTCGATGAAGCCGCCGTCCACGCCGTAGGTGTGGGTGGTGACGAAATCGACCGGCGTGCCGTTCGCCTTCGTGTGCGCGAGGAATTCAGGGACCCATGCCGCGCCCGCGGTGGAAGGGCCGCCAACCTTCAGCTCCGGATCGATGGCCTTGATGGTGCGCGCCGTCAGGTCGTACAGGGCGAAGTAGGCCGGTTGGTCGGCATTCTCCCAGAAGATATCCAGATTAGGCTCGTTCCATACTTCGAATGGCCATTTGCGCACTTCTTCCTGCCCGTAGCGCGCAATGATGTGCGTGACGAAAGCGTGCACCAGGTCCTTCCACGCTTCGTGGCGCGGATGCGAGATGTTGCCCTTCCAGTAGAAGATCTTTTGCTCCGAGGTAGCCATGGAGAGCGGCGTGAAGCTCAATTCGACGAAAGGCTTGATGCCGCGCTTGAGCATCGCGTCGTACAGCTCATCGATCTTCGTCCAGTCATAGACGGTCTTGCCGTCCTTGACCTGCACGGTGTTGAGGGCGTCGTGGAAGATGCCGTGGAAGCGCAGGTAGCGGAAGCCGAGTTCATTCGCGGCCGTGATCAGCTGGCCCATGCTGTCTTCGCGCAGCAGGGTGCCGGGGAAGTCCGAGCCGACGCTCAGATCGTAGAAGCGGTCCAGCGGCTGTACGGCTTTGCTGACGTCGAGCTGGATATTGCGCTGGGCGAAGGCGGGGGCTGAAATTGCGGCGGCCAGTGCGAGCGCCATCAGGGTCTTGGTCATCGTGTCTCCGGATATTTCGTATTTTCAAACATTCTATAACATAAAATGAATAGCGCTAACAAATGCGCGGCTGGGATACACTCGAGCATCTTCCTTGTCTGTGATTCCCGATGTCCAACCGGCTTGACGCCCTGCGCATTTTTATTGTTGCCGCCAGCTCCACCAACTTCCGCGAAGCGGCGGTCAGGCTCGCCGTCTCGCCGCAAGTGGTTTCGCGCGTCATCAGGGAACTTGAGGACGATCTCGGCGAGCCCCTGTTCCACCGCAATACGCATGGCGTTCAGCTGACCGCTTTCGGTGCGCGCCTGACGGGGAAAGCGAAGGAAGCGCTGAATGGCGTGGACGCGCTTTTCCATCGCGGTAAACGCAAGCCGTCCGATATCGCCGGCACGGTGCGCATCACGGCGCCCGGTGGACTGGGGCGCTTGAATATCCTGCAGCCGCTGGCGGAACGCGTGGCCGCTTATCCGGGCCTCATGCTGGACATGCGTTTCTCGGGCGCGCTGGTGGATGTGGTGGACCAGCAGATCGACATCGGCCTGCGCATCGGTAAGCTCAAGGACAGCAACTTCGTCGCCAAGGCGTCATCGAAGGTGACGCTGCATGCGGTAGCCGCGCCCTCGCTGCTGAAGCGCATCGGCAAGCTGGAAACGGTGGAGGAGGTAATGAATGCACCGACTACAGTGCTGATCGACCCGAACTCGGGCCGCCCGTGGCCGTGGTTCTTCAAAGGCGGACGGCAACTGCTGCCTTCTGCTCCTGCTTTCATGACGGACGATCCGTCCGCCGAGCAAGCCGCAGTGCTGGCCGGCTTCGGCGTTGGACAACTGGCAGGCTACCTGGCCCTGCCGCATATACGCGCCGGGCGCCTGGTGCCGCTGCTGCAGCACGAGGCGCCCGAACCGTGGTCGATCTATGTATACCGTCCACGCCGCGGGCCGGTGCCGGCCCGCATACGGGTGGTGTACGACAGCCTGGTCGAAGCGCTGACCGGCTTCGAAGACCGCGATTAAGCCGGTTTAAGCCTTGAGCTGATCGCGGATCGGCAGGCTGCGAATGCGCTTGCCGGTGGCGGCAAAGATCGCGTTCACCAGCGCCGGCGCCACCGGCGGCACCGAAGGCTCGCCGACGCCACCCGGCGGCGTGGCAAAGTCGCCGCCCACCATGTGTACACGCAACTGCTTCGGCGCTTCGTTCAGACGCATCACAGGGAAGTCGTGATAGTTCGACTGCACCGCCTGTCCATCCTTGAACGAGATCTCGCCCATCAGCGCCAGGGTCAGGCCCTGGATGCTGCCGCCTTCGATCTGCGCGCGGATGCGCTCCGGGTTCACCTGAGGACCGCAATCGATGGCCGCATCCACCTTGTGCACGATCACGTCGCCGGCCTTGGTCACTTCCACTTCAACCACCGTGGCCACATAGGTCACGAAGCTGTAAGCGACAGCCAGGCCCAGGCCGCGCCCGGCAGGAAGCTTTCTGCCCCAGCCGGCTTCTTTGGTGGCGCGCTCGATCACGCCGCGCATGCGGCCCGTATCGATCGGATACAGCTCCGGCGATTCCCGGTAGTTCCACTTGTCGCCCAGCGTGTTCGGATCGATCTTGCGCGGTGGGCCGATCAGCTCCAGCAGATAGTCGCGGTGGTCGCGTCCCGCCTTGTGCGCCAGTTCGGCCACGAAGCTTTGTACGGCAAAGGCGTGCGGGATATTGGAGACGGAACGGAACCAGCCGATACGCGCATGGGCTTCCACCTCCGCCGCTTCCAGGCGCACATTGGCGATCTGGAAGGGCACGTTAATCGCGGTCATCGCGGCTTCGAAATCGGCCTTGCCTTTCGCGCCTTCCGAGAAGGTGGACGCGATGGTCGGCGCGGCCGAGCGGTGCAGCCAGGCTTCGGGACGTCCGGCCACGCTGAGCACACTCTCCATGCGTTCGACGGAAACGGTGTGCAGGTAGTCGTGGCGGATATCGTCTTCACGCGTCCACACAACCTTCACGTGACGGCCTTCGAACGCCTTTGCCAGCAGGGCGGCTTCGGCCACGAAGTCCGGCTTGGACTTGCGTCCGAAGCCGCCGCCCATCAGGGTAGGGTGCAGCGTGACCTGTTCCGGCTTCAGGTTCAGGTGCTGGGCCACGTTTTCCAGCGAGCCTTGCGGGGCCTGCACAGGCGCCCAGACTTCGCATTTGCCGTCCCTGAAGATGGCGGTGGCGGCCGGCGCTTCCATGCTGGCGTGAGCCAGGTGCGGCACATAGTATTCGGCCACGACACGGCGCGAATCGTCGCCTTCGCGCAGGGCTTTATACACGTCGCCATCGTCGCGCAATGCCTTCACCGGCTGCTGCACGGCGGCCGTGAGCTCCTTGCGATAGCTGGCCGAGTCGTAGGCGTCGTGCTTGCTGGCGGTCCATTCGATTTTCAGTGCGTTGCGGCCCTGGGTGGCCGACCAGGTATTGCGCGCAATGACCGCCACGCCGCCCAGCGGGTGGAACATCGGCGCACCCGGATAGGATTCCAGTTGAATGACCTTGATAACGCCCGGGACTTTCAGCGCTTCAGCCGCATCGAACTTCGCGACGCGGCTGCCCAGCACCGGTGGCCTTGCCACCACGGCATACAGCATGCCGGGGAAGCGCACGTCGATGCCGTACACGGCACGGCCGGTGGCGATATCCTTGCTGTCCGTCGCCAGCACCTTGCCTTTGCCGATGTAGCGGAAGTCCTTCGGATCCTTCAGGCGCAGTTCTGCCGGCACCGGCTGCTGCATCGCCGCCTCGGCCAGCTGGCCGTAGGACAGGCGGCGTCCGGTTGCCGGGTGCAGCACTTCGTGGCGCACGGCGCGCACGTCGGCGACCGGTACATTCCATTGCGCGGCGGCTGCCGCTTCCAGCATCTGGCGCATGGCAGCGCCAACGCGGCGCATCGGCGCCAGGAAGTGACGCATGCTGCGCGAGCCGTCCACGTTCTGGCTGCCGTATTTCGCCTCGTTCGCATCGGCCTGCACGATCTTCACCCGCGGCCAGTCGGCTTCCATTTCGTCCGCCACCACCATCGGCAGGCTGGTACGGATGCCGGTGCCCATTTCCACGCGGTGCGCGGTAATGGTGACGGTGCCGTCTGCTGCGATGCTGACGAAGACCAGCGGCTTATCGACCACGCCGCCCGGCATGGCGTCGCCACCGAACTTGTCCGGGTCTTCCTGTGCCCACAATTGTCCGCTTGCGCTGACGGCAAGCACGGCGCCTGCGGCCTGCAGGAAGCCGCGGCGGGTAGTCACTGGCGCCTGCATCAGCGGCCTCCGTGCAGTTTGGCCGCGGCGGTCTTGATCGCTTCGCGGATGCGTGGGTAGGTGCCGCAGCGGCAGATATTGCCGCTCATGGCTTCGTCGATCTGCTTGTCGCTTGGCTTGGTGTTCGACTTGAGCAGGGCAGTGGCGGACATGATCTGTCCCGCCTGGCAGTAGCCGCATTGCGCCACGCCCAGGTTGACCCATGCATCCTGCACAACCTTGCCAACACGGTCTGCCTCCATCGATTCGATGGTGCTGACCTTTTTGCCAACAGCGGCTGAAATCGGCGTGGTGCAGGAGCGGACAGGCTGGCCGTCCAGATGCACGGTGCAGGCGCCGCACAGCGCCATGCCGCAACCGAACTTGGTGCCGGTCATGCCCAGTTCATCGCGCAGTACCCACAGCAGGGGCATGTCCTCCGGCACATCGACGCTGTGCGCCTTGCCGTTAATCTGAATCGTTGCCATTACAACTCCTTTGTACGCTAATTCCACGAATTATGCATAGCCGGTCTGCTGTATGGAATTCGCAATTCTGGAATACAGAAATCCAGATCCCGGCATTGGTGCGCGACGCCCATTGCGCGCGTTTGCGGCGTGACCCGGATTCGATATGAAATGGCCCGAAATAGGCCCAGACTGCGGCTACGTCGCGATTTGTGGCTCCTATACTGGGTTCATCCATTTAACTCAAGGCATCAGGAGCAGATATGAACAAGGCAGATCAAGGCACACGCGTTCGTGAGCTGAGTCATTTTATTAACGGCCAACGCGCTGCAGGCGTGGGCAGCCGCTTCGGCGACGTATTCGATCTGGCACAGGGCCGGCCGGCGGCGCGGGTGCCGCTTGCTGACGCGGCGGATGTGGCAACAGCCGTTGCCGCTGCCAAGGCGGCGTTCCCGGCGTGGAGCGAAACGCCGCCGGCCCAGCGTGCGCGCCTGATGTTCAAGTTCAAGGCGCTGCTGGAAGCGCATCAGGACGAACTGGCGGAACTCGTGACGCGCGATCATGGCAAGCTGTTGTCCGATTCGAAGGGCGAAGTACAGCGCGGTATCGAAGTGGTGGAATTCGCCTGCGGCATTCCCAATCTGCTCAAGACCGATTTCAGCGACCAGGTTTCGGCCGGCATGGATAGCTGGAATCTGCGTCAGCCGCTTGGCGTGGTTGTGGGCGTGACGCCATTCAATTTCCCGATGATGGTGCCGTGCTGGATGTTTGCGATGGCGGCTGCGACCGGCAACACGGTCGTCATCAAGCCTTCGGAGCGCACGCCGTCCGCATCGCTGCGGCTGGCCGAGCTGTTTATGGAGGCGGGTTTTCCCAAGGGGGTATTCAATGTCGTCCATGGCGATAAGACGACAGTCGATGCACTGATCGCGCATCCGGACGTGGTTGCCGTATCCGCCGTGACCTCGACCCCGGTGGCCGAATACATCTACAGCGAAAGCGCGAAGCACGGCAAGCGCGTGCAGGCCCTGGGCGGTGCGAAGAATCATCTGGTCGTCATGCCCGATGCGAACATGGACCAGGCCATCGAGGCGCTGATTGCGTCGTCGTATGGTTCGGCCGGCGAGCGCTGCATGGCTACCTCGGTCGTGGTGGCGGTCGGCGGGATTGGCGACGCACTGGTTGAACGGCTCGCAGCGCGGGTTCGTTCACTGAAGATTGGCGGCGGCATGGAAGCGGACCTGGATATGGGACCGCTGGTGACGGCTGCACATCGCGATAAGGTGTCCGGCTATATCGATGCCGGCGTTGCTGCGGGCGCGAAGCTGGTGGTGGATGGCCGCGGCCTGCAGGTGCCTGGCCACGCGGAGGGCTTCTTCCTTGGCGGTTCGCTGTTCGATGACGTGCAGCCGGACATGAGCATTTATAAGGAAGAGATTTTCGGGCCTGTGCTGTCGGTGGTGCGCGTGCCGGACCTGGCCGCGGCAATTGCGCTGGTGAACGCACACGAACTGGGGAACTGCGTGACATTGTTCACTGCCGACGGCGGCACGGCGCGTACTTTCTCGCGCCGGATCCAGGCGGGCATGGTGGGTATCAATGTACCCAGCCCGGTGCCGGCGGCATGGCATTCGTTTGGCGGCTGGAAACGTTCGCTGTTTGGCGATCATCACCAGTACGGGCAGGAGGCAGTGCGCTTCTATACGCGCTACAAGAGCATCACGCAGCGCTGGCCCGAGACTCAGGTTTGATGGCGGGCGTCATAGTCCTTGCACTAGTTGGCAATTCAACTAGTATGGGTTGTAGAGTTATCCCATGCAGGAGGGACTATGAACCTCACGCCGCACTTCACGCTGGAAGAACTGACAGCGTCCCAGACCGCGCTGCGGCGCGGTATCGACAACACGCCGACGCCGCGCGTCGTCGCCAACCTGACCCGTGTGGCCAAGTTGCTTGAACAGGTGAGGAAGGCGGTCGGTGGACCGGTGACGGTTTCAAGCGGCTACCGGTCGCGCGATCTGAACAAGGCAGTGGGCGGCGCCGCGGGCAGCGCCCACGTCGAAGGACTCGCGGCGGACATCCTCGCACCCGGCTGGACGCCGCTCAAGCTGGCGCAGACCATCCGCGCCGCTTCCATCGAGTTCGACCAACTGATCTACGAGGGAACCTGGGTCCACATCGGCCTCTCGAACAGTCCCTTGCGCGGCGAGGTGCTCACCGCCCATTTCGATAACGGGAGCGTGAGCTACAGCAAGGGACTTGCCTGAGCTGAATTATTTGCGGGCGCGCAGCATTTCGACTTCGGCGCGCAGGGCGGTGCGTTCGGCGCGCATGCCTTCCAGCTGACCGCGCACTTCCTGCAGTTCCGCGGCCAGGTTGTCGCGGGCGGTGGTGGCGCCGACCAGTTCCATTTGCGCGGCCAGGCGGGCGTCCGAATCGTTGGACGAGGTGGCGACATAGCGTTCGAGCTGGTTGCGCAGGTCGGTGATTTGCGCGTCCTTGCCGTCGATGGCAAGCTGGTCCTTGGCCTTGCCGACCAGTGCGTCGGCGGCGACCTTGCGCGCGTCGCGCAGTTCAACGGTCAGGCGATGGATCTGCTCGTCGCGTTCCTGGCATTCGATTTTGGAGGTGGCGAACTGCGACTCCAGCTCGTTGCGCTCGGCTTCCATTTCCTCGCCGGCTTTCAGCAGCGCGTCCATATCGCTTTCCGACTGGGCGAGGGCGTCGCGCGTGGCGAGGCCGGCCTGCTCGGCATACTGCTGCGCCCAGCGTCCCAGCTCGGTCATCAGCGACTCGGGCAGTTCCGCCTTGATCGGTGCAGCCTGCTTCGGCTGGTTGCTGCGCCACGCCTGCAGGTGCTTGGCAATCTCGCTGACAGTACCGCCGCCCAGCATTTCGCGGATGGCGTCGATGGTGATGGACTGGCCGGTGGTTTGGACATTGGACGCCGCGGCTGCCACGTCGTCGAAGGTGACTGTTTGCATAGGAACAAGAATAAGTTGCCGTAAGCCAACATGATACCGTAAGCGCGGGCGTTCCTCAGCAAATTTGACTGCGCACTGTGTGTTTGACACAGGGTGGAGGCCACATCCATGGCGTACAATGGCGCGCATGGCCACCCTCATCCGTCATCGCAAAACGCGTATCGTCACCCTGGAAGAGGGCGATGAGCTGAGCGAGCATTGCAAGCCAAACGATATCGCGATCGTGCCGGACCCCGCCGGCTGGTGGACCTACTTCATCGACGAAAACGGCAGCATCGATAAGTACGACATCCCTTTCCCTACCTATAACGAAGCCCTGTGGTCGGCCAAAGCCGCCGCGGAATTCGCCGGGCAATAAACCTGAACAAGCTTATGCAGCCCAGTCAGGCCCCGGCTCGTCTTCAGTTATAAAGTTTCGTGAATATCTAGAATCGAACAAATAAATTTCTCGAATATGTGAGCATCGCCGATAGTTAGGTTCATCCAGGCACGCCTCATCCGTCCGTTGGCGGCGTCCAGCTAACATATCGAGGAATACGATGAACAACACCGCACTCAGGGCCGACAACGCAGCAGCCGAGCCCGTCCAGGCACCACTAAGCAGTATGGCCCGCACGCTGGCGCTGTTCGCGCTGGCCTTGGGCAGCTTCTGTATCGGCACGTCCGAATTCGCGAGCATGGGGATCATCCAGCTTTTTTCCGTCAGCTTCGGCATCAGCGTCCCGCAGGCCACCGGCGCAGTAACCGCTTACGCACTGGGCGTGGTTGTCGGCGCCCCAGTGGTTACGCTGGCGGCAGCACGTCTCAACCGCCGCACGCTGCTGCTGGCGCTGGTCGGACTGTTCGTGGTCGGCAACCTGCTGTCGGCGATGGCGACCAACCTGCCGATGCTGGTCGCAGCCCGCTTCATTGCCGGCCTGCCGCAAGGCGCCTACTTCGGCGCCGGCGCCATGGTTGCCACCTATATCCTCGGCCCGGGACAGTCGGGCAGGGCGTTTGCCATTGTCATGACCGGCCTGACCGTCGCCACCATCGTCGGCTCGCCGCTGGCAACCTTCCTGGGACAGAACCTGGGCTGGCGTGAAACCTATGTGGCCGTTGCCGTGCTGTCCGGACTGGCGCTGCTGGCGATTCACCAATGGCTGCCGCGTACCAAGGCACTGGATGGCGCACCGGTTGTGCAGGAGCTGTCGGCCCTGCGTAAAGGCTCGCTGTGGGGCGTGATGGCGGTTGCGACTACCGGCATCGCCAGCCTGTTCGCCGTGTATACCTTTGTCGGTCCGATCGTTACCGATGCCGCCCATCTGGCGCCCGCCATGATCCCGGTGGCACTGGCCATGTTCGGTATCGGCATGACCGTGGGCAATGAGATCGGCGGCCGCCTGGCCGACCTGTTCCCGGTGCGCGGCATCGTGCTTGGCTTCGGTTCCGCGCTGGCAGTGCTGGCGGTCATCGCCCTCGGCGGACAGAATCCGTGGGTGCTGTTCCCTGCGCTGTTCGTTCTTGGCGCAGGCCTGATGGCCTCGATCCCGACCATGCAGGTTCGCCTGACGAAGATTGCGCCGGAAGCTCCGTCGCTGGTTGGCGCGATGACCCTGGCTGCATGTAACCTGGGGAACGCCCTCGGCGCCTGGGGCGGCGGCCTGTCGATCGATGCCGGTTTCGGTCTGCTGTCGGCGGCATGGGCAGGCTTCGCACTGACCCTGACCGGCCTGGCGATCTTTGGCCTGACCCTGATCCGTGCACGCGGTCCGGTGCTGGTGGCGAAAGTGTCCGCTGCAGCGTGAACCCGGCTGCGGCTATCCCGGCGGAAGGTGATCTGGCATCATGAGGCATGCGATACGATCTTAACCTTCTGCTGGTCTTCAATGCTCTGATGGAGGAGCGCAGCGTTTCCCGTGCTGCGGTGCGGCTGGGGATTACGCAGCCAGCGTTGTCGAATGCGCTGAACCGCTTGCGGGACACGCTGCGCGATCCACTCTTTATCCGCGAACGCTATGGTATCAAGCCGACCCAGTTCGCCGAAGAGATTGCGCCTGTCATCGTCGAGAACCTGACCCGGCTCGATGAAGTCATTCTGGGACGGCAGCACTTCGATCCCGCCACCGCCACCCGCCAGTTCACCATCGCACCCAATAGCTATGCCGAGATCCTGCTGATGCCGGGCGTGGTCGCGAAGCTGCGTCAGCAGGCACCCGGGATCAAGGTGATTCTGACGCCGTTTGGCAGCGACCTGGCGGAGACGGGGGTGATGTCCGGTACCACGGATATGGCGCTGGGACGGATCGTTGAACCGCCGGACAACCTGATCGTGCAGCACCTGATGGACGATGGCCTGGCCTGTGTGGTGCGCGCCGATCATCCCGTGATTGGCGACAGCATGACGCGCGAGCAGTATGAACAGCTGCGGCATGTGAACGTGCGTCCGCCGGGGCGCTTGAAAGTAGGGCTGTTCCAGGCGCTTGAGCGGCAGGGACTGAAGCGCGAGCTGGCGATCTCGGTGACGCATTTCCTGACGGTGCCCGAGATTATTGCGGTGACCGATTACTGCGCCACGCTGCCGCGCCAGGTGTGCCGCCAGATCGCCCGCGATCCGCGCTTCAAGGTGGTGGCGGCGCCGGTGGACCTGGGCATGTTCCCTGTCGAGATGGCGTGGCATAGCCGGTATCGGCATGACCCGGCGCATCAATGGCTGCGGAATCTTCTGCTTGAGGTTGCCGAGCACTTGAACGGCCGGATCTAGTCTTTTTGCACGCGCGATTTTTGTACGATTTTCCGATCGATTGTCTTCAGTTCCGACGTCCTGCAGCGATTTCCGCGATTTCGTTGACGCGAAAAATACCCACTTCTAGCATCTATTTACCGATAGATAAAAAGGAGTAGGTATGAAACTGTATGAACGTCCGGGCTTCCCCAATCCAGCCCGTATTCGCATTGTGCTGGCGCAGAAAAATCTCGAGCAGAAGGTCGAGTATGTGAATGTGGACCTGATCGGTGCAGAGCACAAAAGCAAGGCTTTTCTGGCCAAGAATCCGCGCGGTATTTTGCCGGTTCTCGAGCTCGATGATGGCACCCTGATTTCGGAATCGACAGCGATCACGGAATATCTCGACAACCTGGATGGTGAGCCTGTCCTGACAGGCCGCACGCCGCGCGAAAAGGCAATGGTTCACATGATGCAGCGTCGCGCCGAGAGCGAAGTGCTGGATCCGGTGGGACATTACTTCCACTACGCCACTCCGGGCCTGGGCGAGGGACTTCAGGTATTCAAGAGCCCTGACTGGGCTGGCCGCAAGGAGTGGGGAGAGCGCGAGGGACAGCGCGCCATCGCTGGCATGCGCTACTTCAATAACGTCCTGCTTGAGTCGCCATACCTCGCCGGCGAGAGTTTTTCGATGGCGGATATTACCTTGCTGGCGGGCCTCTGGTTCGCTGGCGCCGCTGGCATCGCCATTCCCGAAGAACTGACAACATTGAAAGAGTGGCAGTCCCACGTTTCCGCGCTGCCAAGCGTGAGAAACCGCGGTGGCCAGCAATTCCTGCCCGAAGATCTGAAGCGGATGGGCTACTGAACCATTGGAACGAATCAAGGATTAATCATGCAATTTCCTATTTTGGGCGGCATACGCCTGGCCGCGCGCAGCGCCGTGACGGCGATTACCGTGGCGGGCGCGCTGTCGATGACAGTGCCGGCAGCAGCAGGAGCTACGCGCGCTGAAGCGTCGTCCGTGCGGCACGTCACAGCGCCTACCCGCTACATTGAAGTGGACGGGGTGCGCCTCGCATACCGTCGTTTTGGCCCCCCCGGAAGCGTGCCGCTGGTGTTTTTCCAGCACTTTGTCGGCACCATGGATAGCTGGGACCCGAAGGTGGTCGATGGCCTGGCCCGTGAGCGGGAGGTGATCCTGTTCGACAATGCGGGCGTTGCCGGCTCGGGTGGCGAAGTTCCGGACAATGTCGAGGGCATGGCGACCTATGCCATCGGCCTGCTGCGGGCGTTACAGTTTCAGCAGGTGGACGTGCTCGGATTTTCGCTGGGCAGCCTGGTGGCACAGCAGGTGGCGCTGGAACGCCCGGATCTGGTGCGCCGCGTGATCCTGATCGGCAGCGGTCCGCGCGCCGGCGTCGGCATGGCCAGTCTGACCCCGGAGTTCGTGAGCATGCTTGGTAAAAAGCGCGACCACCCGGACGATCTTCTGCTGGATGTTTTCTTCACGCCGAGCCAGCAAAGCCAGGCCGCTGGCCGCAGCTTCCTGACACGTCTGCATGAGCGCAGCACCAACCGCGATGCAGACGTCAATGAAAAAGTGGCGCCGGCCCAGGTTGCCGCCTTTGCTGCCTGGGGTAAGCAGCAGGACGACAGCTACCTGAAGAAAATCCGGCAGCCAGTGCTGGTCGTTAGCGGCAGTAAGGATCTGGTTCATTACACGATCAACTCATACAATCTGCAGCAAAAGCTGCCCAAGGCACAGCTGATCGTCTATCCGGACTCCAACCATGGCGCCATCTATCAATATCCGGATCTCTTCCTGGCACAGGCAAAGCTGTTCCTGGATAAGGCGGATTGAGGTAAGCCCGCCGTTAGGGTCCGCCTGGGAATCTGGCGCCGCGCTTATTGCAGGCGGCGCCACGCGCCGGGCGACATGCCGACCAGGCGGGCAAAGGCCCGTGAGAAATGCGCCTGGTCGGAGAATCCTGTCGCGCTGGCGACTTCGGACAGAGAAAGCTGACCGCGCTTGAGCAGGGCGCGTGCGCGGTCGATGCGCAGGTGTCCCAGCCAGCCGCTGGGGGAATAGCCAGTGCTGCGTTTGAAGGCGGTGGCGAAATGGCCGGGCGACAAGCGGCACGCAGCGGCAATATCGGCAATGCTGATATCGCCGTCGATCTTCTGTGCGAGCATCTCTTTGGCGCGCTGTTCTTGCCAGGGAGCGAGCCCGCCGCGGATATCGGGCACTGGCTTGCTGCCATAACTGTGCAGCAGGTGCGCTACCAGTGCCTGCATGGCGGATGAAACGAACAGCTGTGATGTCTGTGCCGGGTGTTCAAGTGCCGGCAGCAAAGCGTTTCCAAGGGCTGCAACGGTGGGATCGTATATCCCCGGCTCAGGCAACTGGAGCTGGGACGGCGGCAACGACTGCTGGTTTGCGGCCTGGTCCAGCGCACGCTGCGGGAAACTGATTTGCATGATATCGAATGGCGCGTCGATTGCCAGATGCAGGCGCTGCTCCTTGTGCAGCAGGCAAAGACAGCCGCGCGGCAGTGCTTCATTGCGTACCCGCAAAAGCTGTTCGCCGCCAGCCTGCAGCTCGAAGCTGCGCGGTGCGCGCATCTTGATCGACAGGATATACGCGTCCTCCGCCTGGTCCTCAAGAAATTCCGCGTGGGCTGAACTGCCTTGCGTCAACCTTGTAATGGTGAAGTCGCCGTTGCGCAGCGTGCGCATGCGCAGCATGCCGCCCTGATCAGCCGGTGCGGACAGTTCAGGCATCGAAATGGCCTGACGAAAGATGAGTGCGGAGGTGGGCACGTACCTGTTCGATGATGTCGCTGGAAGCGCTTTCATCCGGCGCCAGACGCGCCAACGTCATGGCGCCGACCATTGCCGCCAGCGCCACTACGGAATCCGTATGCCCGGCATGCTGCCGGAATATGCCGAGCAGGTCCGCAAGTCCGGCGCCAGCCGCATTCCGTACCAATGAGCCCTCTCGGGCCAGCTCCGGACCCAGTGCCGCAAAAGGACAGCCAACTTCAGGATGCGCAAGATGATCCGCGGAGAGGTAGGCGTCAACGACGCGTTGAAGCGGCGTGCCCTTGCGGCCTTTCTTGATGACCGATTCCAGCATGCCGGACATTTGGCTGATCGCCCGGCTGCTCGCCTCCGCAACCAGCTGCTCCTTGGAGCCAAAGTGCTTGTAAAAGCCGCCGTGGGTCATACCAGCGGCACCCATCAGGTCCGCCAGGCCCGTGGCAGCAATACCCTGGCGTCGAAATACGGACGATGCAGCCTCCACGATGCGCTCGCGGGTTTCGGCTGTCTCTGCCCTCGACTTCCTCATTATCTGCCCTGAAAAAAAGCGCCCCAAAGCGAGGCATATTTAGATGTTGATCTAATTCTAAATGAAATTCAGGTGCGCCGCTTGGGCCGCCAGCCTGCACTTCCAGCCCGGGCCGCCAAATTGAAGTCAGAAAAAGCGGGTTATTTCAGGATGACGTCCTGCAGCGCGGACTCCAGCTCTGCGTTGTCTATCGGCTGTCCCCATGCGTTGCCGTGAACGAGTTCTTCAAGCGGCAGGCGGGAACGCCAGCCTTTCGCTTCGAGTTCCGGCGTCGGCAGGAATTCGCTTACGTAGCCGATGCACAGGTAGGCGACTGGGTACACGTTCTCGGGCAGCTTCAGGGTGTCCGCCAGCTGCTGCTGATCGAGGATGCTGACCCAGCCTACGCCGATGCCTTCCGCGCGTGCGGCCAGCCACAGGTTCTGCACCGCGAGGCATACGCTGAACAGGTCCATCTCCAGGATCGAATTCCGTCCCAGCACATGCTTGCCGCCACGGGTGCGGTCGCAGGTGATGCACAGATTGACCGGGCTATCGAGGATGCCCTCCAGCTTCAACCGCTTGTACAGCGACGCCTGATCGCCCGTGTAGTTTTCCAGCGCTTTCTGATTCTCCCGCTCGAAGATTTCGTGCACCTGCTGCCGCACTTCGCGGCTGTCGATCACGATGAAGTCCCAGGGCTGCATGAAGCCGACCGACGGTGCGTGATGCGCGGCCTGCAGCAGGCGGGCGAGGACGTCGGCTGGTACACGGTCCGGCAGGAACTGCGAACGCACATCGCGGCGCTCGCGGATCGCACGGTAAAGGGCCTCGCGCTCGGCGGGGGAGAAGCTGTTATCGGCTGCAGTCATCGTCTGTGGGAAATTGAATCGGTGGTCTGCGATTCTACTAAATCGCAGGCTGGATAGGACCCAGGCGCCGAAGATTATGGGAGCAGCTTTCCCGCTTCTGACAACACGGCAGCGATAGCGCCGCCATGTTGTCCATCCAAGCGCTTACGACTTACGCTGCTTGCGGCGAGCCGTATAACCGAACAAGCCCAGGCCTGCCAGCATCATGCCGTAAGACGAAGGCTCGGGCACCGCAGAAACCGACAGCGTGAAGTCATTAACCGTCGGCCAAACATACTCGTCATCGCCATGAACCGAGCTGACCGAGATCGAGACCATGTGCGCATCGGAGACGAAGCCGAGGAAAGAGTTCGTCTGCGAATTCTCGATCACGTAGCTGAGGGAGGCGCCGGTGCTGTCGATGCCGGTGACCAGGATCGAGAAGCCGGGCTGCGAGTAGCCGCCCATGTCCGAGCCGAAGAAGAAGCCGCCGGCGCCGGCGATGTTGTTGCCGAAGTTGGTGAAGTTCAGCGCGTCGCCATCGTTGGCTGTGCTGAGCCACCACTCGCCGTCGATATCGCCTGCGACATAGAGGTGCTGGTTCTTGGGGCCGGCGCTGATGGTGTAGCCGTAATCGCCGGCGTTGCGCGGGAGAGGGGAGTCGTAGCGATCCTGCTCATACCAGTCGAGATCGTTGTAAGTATCGACACCGGTATTGCCTACGGCCGCCAGGTAAGCGGACTGATTCGTATAGGTGGTGAGTTCCGCATGGGCCGCGGTGGCGGCAAGCAGCATAACAGCGGACACAACGGCAGACTTCACGGATAGTGACTTCATTTGAACAAACTCCTATTAAGGAAGGTTGAGAAAGAGTTGGTCTGTTCAGCGCTGAGTCACTAATGTAGCGCTACCACGACGGTGTTCCAATCAAAATGTTGAGAATAAAATAATTTTTCGGTGCAATCGTGCGCGGTTCTTGTATATATCAATCTAGGGGCGATGCGTCCTTTCTTCGTAGCGGATTCGATAAATGGCTCAGTCAAAGATGGCATTAATGGCTCTGTTTCATCATGCCATTTAAGCGCAGAATTGTGCCATTTTATCGACCGAGGAATTCACAATGAGCATGCGTCTTGATCTGTTTAAATTTGCCCCTGCTGCTGTTAAAGGGCTCGTCGCCGCAAAGGAATATGTGCACGGTGCGTTGCCGGGCGAACTGCTGGAACTGGTGAACCTGCGTGTGTCGCTGATCAACGGCTGCGCGAACTGCATCGACTTGCACACCCGCGAACTGCTGAAGCTGGGCGTCAAGGCGGACAAGGTGGCGCTGGTTCCGGTGTGGGATGAGGTGGAGCCTCTGTTCACCGAGAAGGAACGTGCCGCGCTGGCCTGGGCGGAAGTGGTGACCCGTATTCCGCAAACCAATGTGCCGGATGCTGATTTCCAAAAAGCGTCGGCAGTGCTGACGGAGCAGGAACTCGCTGACGTTACCGTCGCAGTCGTGCTGATGAATGCGTTTAATCGCGTGGGTATCAGCATGCGCGTGCCGCCTGCAGCGCTGAAATAAGACTTGGCTGCTTGCTGCGAGCCATGAAGCGGCGCGTCGAATGGTGAAACATCGGCGTGCCGCTTGTATTACTGCAGGTCGATGCGTCCGTATTGTCCGTGTGCTTCGTGACCAGGACCCGCGGTGAAGAAGGGCGTATTGGTGGGCTGGCTGTTCAAGCCTGGTCCAGTTGATGCATTGATCTTGCCGTCGCTAACAAAAGGTTCAATAAGATTTTTTATCGGGAGGCTGTTCAAGCCTCCTCTTCAAGTCCTTGATGAGTGTTGCGGTTTCCTCCGACTGACGGCGGATTTCGGCTTGGGCCGTGGCTATATCCTTGCCGGATTCGAAAGAGGCGACCATGTTGGATAGAATGGCGGCGTTGAATGCGGCCACGCCCAATACGGTTGCGGTAGCCGTGCTGATGGCTGTCACAATCATGGTGGTCTTGAGGTTTTGAATTTGGGATTGTGTTGCGGTCATTGCGGCTTCGAGACGCGTCATGCACTCATCTGCTTGTGAAGCTCGCTCGTCATTGCGTAGGTAGCGTTCGTCAATTCGCGACGTTAAAAGATTGATGCTTGCATGAATCGCTGCAAGTTGCTCATCCATTCTTATTTGAACGGACTCCAGTGTCGCGTCGATTTCTTCACGGGAAGGGGGCGTCCATACGGTTATCCTCCGGGTTTCGATTTGCCTTGCTCTGCACATTGGAGTTTGGATCTGCTGAATCGTTCATCGCGTCCCGGTTGCTGAGAAGTTGGTCCGACGCATAACGTTGAGGACGGGACAATTTGTCGAGTAGGGGAAACGGCTGAGCTCGCCGCGAGCCGCTGACGCGGGATGGTGCCCCACAGCGTGGTGTATGAAGAGGTCGCCGGAAGTGGCGTTTAGGAAGGTAGCCTGAGGGCGGCCATTGTGATTCTTGAGGTAATGTTGGGTTTGCGAAGACCGTAACTCA